>Ga0308168_1000014_pt1 | contig 566001 bp, 531 predicted proteins | sample PhyCR2_FD_202133 | JGI IMG/M metagenome (GOLD analysis project Ga0308168, IMG submission 202133) | Phyllosphere microbial communities from UC Gill Tract Community Farm, Albany, California, United States - DLSLRC.R2 | ecosystem: Host-associated > Plants > Phyllosphere > Unclassified | place... | reverse complement strand
CTTCTCCAGTGTGCTGTATTATTGATGAAGATAACAAACGTTCAAATTATCTGGCTGAGCGTTTTGGTTTCCAGTTCCAGGAGTACGTTAACTATCGTGGCAAGCAGGTACGAATGCTTGTACGGCAGTAAGCTAACAAACCATCCCAGACTAAGTGCACCACGGTTCCTGTCGCTCTTACCCCCCTCGGGACCCCCCTTGAATCGCATAGCCTGTATCAGGTATCGCGTTTACACCACACTGTGGCGCTCTGCTCAGCTTGCTCTTATGTCCCTTATCAAGCCGCAGAGCCAGTTTCCGGTCTCACTGTGCCTGCATGCTTAAAGGAACTGCGAAGTCCGCTTTGTGCCAAAAGCGGACGTTCAGGATATCATGATGCAGTTAACCTCGAGGATCCGGCTGACTTGCTTTCAAGTATGTTAATGATTAAATCGCGTGGGAAAATTGTCTCATTGGTGTGTATGAGCTCTTCTATTGTCCACCAACGATGATCGCGAATGACTTCCTTTTCATTGCTACTCCACCCAGAGCGGTCGAGATCTACTGTATTTGCATTAATCATAAAAAAACGCTCTTCAGCAAGCACGGTCTCCCCACCTGGTAGCATCATTGTGAAGGTTCGGGACGCTATTTGTGGTCCTGCTAAAGTTCTTGTCAAACCCGTTTCTTCAAATAATTCGCGTATAGCGGCCTGCTCGAAAGATTCATTTTTTTCAAGCCCACCACCCGGCGTTGCCCAGTATGTTTTTCCTCTCAAAGCATCATCTTTATGACAGAACCTAAAGAGCAAGACGTGATTTTCAGGCGAAAGAATGATCAATCGAGATGATGGTCGAATGCGCATATATCCCCCTTATAAAAGCTTAAATACTCATCCTCGATATTTATATAAACATAAGTTGCAGCCTGAATCGTCCTATAGATCTGCATTTTCTTACACTTCTAATCTCACTCAACGTCCGCTTTTCGCTTAAAGCGGACTGTTCATTAGTGTCATACTGACGAGTACATGAAGCGGACATCGCAAATATAGAGTGCTTCAATAAGCATGCAGCGGTTCATAACATAAAATCTACTTATAAAAAGCCGGAGAAAGACGCAACGAGGCCCACTGTTCAGTATCATGCCCGTAAACAACAATCGCCACATTTTCGCTTTCAGCCAGGTCTGCAATTTTCTGCGTGCTCCTTCTGATGCCCGGTTCATCATCCATATCAGTGATATATATCTGTCTTGTAGCTGCATCTGCCATTGAATGATGCATAACAGCGTCGGCGGCAAGTAAAACGGTTCCTGTTTCAGGAAGTCGCACCAGAAGGGACTGGTGACCAGGAACATGCCCGCTGGTTTCAAGCAATATAACTCCCGGTAAGAGCTCATAATCTCCTTCGATCAGACGATACCTGAGGGCCGGATGGTCCCAGAATCTCCGATTCGCTTTAAAGCGGGGGTGCCCATTTTTGGCCAGTTCGTAATGCTTTTTTTGAATGATGAATTCTGCATTGCAGAATAAATCATGATTGCCGGAATGGTCTTCATCGAGATGAGTGCAAATGAGGTAGTGGATATCGGCTGGATACATGCCGATAGCCTGAAGCCGGGCAGTGACTCTATCTTCAGGCCTGATTTCAACTGTAAGGCCGGGCGAATTTACTGGTGTATCTACAAAGGAACGAGGCCAGCCAGTATCAACCAGGATATTTATTCCGTTATCTGTCTGAATCAAATAGCCAGGTACAGGTATATTGCCCGGCTGCATAGTACCCAGGTAAAGCATATAGAGGCGCATGTGATGTTCTCTTATTTTTAACGATATGTTCAAAATAGAAGAGAAAATCCCTGAATGGGGAAAATTCGATTATTCTTCCAGACAGACTGCATCGTCATTTTCGCTATTGCCTCAGTGAGGCAATAGACGGTGACTAAGGCTCTTTTGTGATAAAAGAGATAGCTGAACAGCTATGCCTGAAACCTGACGGAGCAGAGAATGAGAACGCAGAAGCGATGCATGGGATATGTGGCCGTAGTAGTTGATGACTACGATCGGGCTATTGAGTATTACACGGAAAAGCTGGGCTTTACCCTCGTTGAGGATACGCCGCAGCCAGGGAAACGCTGGGTAGTAGTTACACCAAACCCGACAAGCGACTGCAACATTCTTCTGGCCCGTGCCTCAAACGAGAGGCAGGAGAACTTTATCGGCAATCAGTGCGGGGAGCGGGTATTCCTGTTTCTCCAGACTGATGACTTCTGGCGTGACTACAATGCTATGAAAGCAAAAGGAGTAGAGTTTTGTCAGGAGCCACGCGAAGAGGCGTACGGTACGGTCGTTGTATTTAATGACCTCTACGGCAACCGCTGGGATCTTTACCAGAACAAGCAGAGCTAAGCCTTTTTATCGGCTACGCCTTAAAAGTGGAGCATCCGCGCTCAACGGCGGAGCATACCCGCTCCGTCTACGAATGACAGAGAGCCGCCAGGACATTAAGTCTTTAGATGCTGATTAGCGCATTTTTAATACAGCGCCAGGCTCTCTGTTCTTTTCATACGGTTTCAGGGCAACACAGCGCCCGTCGCTCATGTTTATTACTTACCTTTCCGCTGACCCACAAATAACGGGCAGAGCCAGAACGCAATTTTTTCAATACATTCATCCTGCTTAATCTTTGCTTAAGAATATTCCGATAATGTGCAATCTGCGTTAGCCCATTTCGGGCTTTTCCGGAGCCTACCATTATGCAAAATAAGAGCACAGACTCGCTGTCCCTGAGTAAAGTCCCGGCTGTTACCCTTACGTTCTGGTTAATCAAAATCGCTGCAACTACGCTGGGTGAAACCGGCGGCGATGCGGTGACCATGTCGATGAATCTGGGATACCTTACCGGCACACTGATTTTCGCCATTATCTTTTTAGCCGCTGTCGTAGTGCAGATTAAAAGCCATAACTTTAATAAATGGATCTACTGGTTTACTGTGGTTGCCACTACCACCGTCGGCACCACGCTGGCGGATTTTGCCGATCGCTCATTAGGGGTAGGTTATCTGGGCGGTACGCTGCTGCTGAGCACGCTACTGATGCTCTCTCTGTTTATCTGGCGCATTGCCTGCGGCACCATCGCGGTGAGTTCTGTGAACAATGGTGTAACGGAAATCTTTTACTGGGTCACCATTATGTTCTCACAAACGCTGGGTACTGCATTAGGTGACTGGACCGCAGACAGCGAAGGACTGGGCTATGACGGCGGAATTTTGCTGTTTGTTGGCGCCCTGACTATTATCTGGGCCGTCAGCCGCTTTACTTCATTTTCGCGTACTGCGCTCTTCTGGGCCGCCTTTATTTTAACCCGCCCACTGGGCGCGGTAGTCGGCGATTTTCTGGACAAGCCCATTGCAGCAGGCGGACTTGCGCTGAGCCGCTACAGCGCCTCACTGACTCTGGCGCTGGCTATCATTGCTTTTCTCTGGCTGCTGCCACAGCGTCCGGCAATGAAAACCGCGACGGCAGATTCATAAAAAGCGCCAGCGGCAGATGTGCAGCTATAAAAGAATTTAAAGGCCGCCAGCGATGGCGGCTTTTATTTTAGTCTTCGGTTAAAGCAGGATTACTCCGGCGACGTGCTGTCGCCTTCACCAAGCTCACGCTGCATAAAGTGAGTATCCAGCCAGCTGCCATGCTTAAATCCTACTGCTTTCAGCACGCCGGTTTCGTGAAAGCCGAGCGCGCGATGCAGCCCAATCGACGCCTGGTTGCTGTTACCTGCGATCACGGCAACGATCTGACGAAACCCGCGCGCTTCGGCGAGACGGATCGCTTCCGTTAAAAGCGCACGGCCTGCGCCGCGACCGGTGCATTCAGGATCGAGATAAATAGAATCTTCCAGCGTAAAACGGTAGGCGTAACGCGGTCGATAGGGCGCAAGATAGCAGTACCCAATCACTTCATTCTCTTCCAGCGCCACCAGCCAGATCCCGCCTTTTTCCAGCAGCGCGCTTAACCGGTTTTGCATCTCTTCGACGTCGGGCGGCTCGGTTTCAAAGGTGGCGCTGCCGTGAAGAACATGCCAGGCGTAAATATGCTGAATAGCGGGAACATGGTGGGCTGTGGCGGGAATGATGTGCATAGCACCCTCGAAATCGACCTTGATTGCGCCATATTACACCTGCGACAGCTTGCTGGCAGCAGAGCGGGTCAGAGGAAAAAGTGATGGCTCAGCTGTGCTCCATCACCAGCACCGCCAGCGTATCCGGCTCCAGCGCGCGAAAGATATGCTCTTCATCGCCGGCGTAACAGATGTAATCGCCGGGATACAGTTCGACAGGCGACGTTTTTGGTCCGACCAGCGCGCGGCCCTGCGTAACGATCAGGTGTTCGATGGTGCCGGGCGAGTGCGGCTGTGAGCTACGCTCGCTGCCAGGCTGCGTATTGAGCAGATAGATATCGCGCCGCGCGCCAGGCGGGCAGGTCGCCAGCAGTACGGCCTGGTAGTCCGCCAGCTCCGCCGTAACGGTCGGCCCTTCGCCGCGGCGGATAATCTGCATCCGCTTCTCTTCCGGCTCCATCAGGCGCGCAAACGGAATATTCAACGCGACGCACAGCGCCCAGAGCGTTTCTATGCCGGGATTGCCATTGCCTGCTTCCAGCTGTGAGAGCGTAGACTTTGCAATACCGGCGCGTCGGGCGACTTCAGCCAGTGAAAGTCCGGCGCGCTGACGCTCACGCACCAGGCTATTGGCAATAATTGTGATCGGGGTCACGTTCACTCCTGTTTCCTGAATCGAACGAATCGTTCGCATTGTAAAACGATCCTGCAGCGTTCATTATAATGGAAAACTCGTTCGTTATAAGAAGGATTTGTTATGCAGAAGCGTCGCATCCCCTTAAGCCGGGAAGTGATTAAAGCCATTATTCTGGTCTGTCTGGCCGATGGCATTGTCGGCTTATCCTACGGCTCGCTGGCCAGTGCTGACGGGTTCCCGCTCTGGGTGCCTGTGGCGCTGTCGACGCTGGTCATGGCGGGCGCTTCGGAATTTCTCTTTATCGGCATTGTGGCGGGCGGCGGCAGCCCCATCACCGCAGCGCTGGCGGGGTTGCTGGTGAATGCGCGCCACCTGCCGTTCGGCATAGCGGTCAAAGATCTGGTGGGGTCAGGCGCGCGCGGTCTGTTCGGCTGCCACATTATGAATGACGAAAGCGTGGTATTTGGCATTTCTCAGTCAACGCTGGCGCAGCGCCGGACCGCATTCTGGCTGTGCGGTCTTGGTATTGCATTGATCTGGCCGTTTACGGTTATTACTGGCGCCGCCATCGGTCAGTTGATTCCCAATGTCTCTGCCATCGGCCTTGACGCCGTTTTTCCAGCTATTTTGATTGCGCTGATCTTCCCGGCGCTGCGTCAACGCCGGACGCTGATCCCGGCGACAGGCGGCGCGCTGCTGTCGATAGCGGCGACGCCCTTTGTTCCGGCGGGCATGCCGGTGCTCTTTTCACTGCTGGGATTACTGACGTGGAGGATGCGCAAATGAGTCATCAGGCGCTGATTATTGCGGGTATCGCGCTGCTGGCGTCGGGGACTTATCTGATCCGACTGGCAGGCGTTAAGCTCGGCAATCGGTTGCCGATCGCCGAACGGACGCAAACCATGCTGTCGGATGCGGCGACGATACTGTTGCTGGCGGTCGCGTCGACCAGCACGCTGTTTGAAGGCCCCCATTTTGCCGGCATGGCACGCGTGCTGGGCGTGGCTTTCGCTGTTTTTCTCGCCTGGCGTAAAGCCCCGCTTATCGCCGTTATCATCGGCGCGGCCCTGATGACAGCCGCGTTACGCTACTTCGGCGTGCCCTGAGCGGCGCGCCATTGCGCCAGCGTGATTTGAAAGGTCAGGCTGGCGGGGGCATCGGGCACATCGTAAACGTGCCCGTTTACCGCAAACCCCGCTTTTTCCAGTACGCGCTGCGAGGCGAGATGGTCTGGCCGCACCGCGGCGTCTATCACTTCTAAACCGCACTCTTCAAAGCCATAACGCACCATAGTGCGCGTAAACTCCGTTGCCAGGCCTTGCCCCCAGGCGTGCGTCGCCAGCCGATAACCCAGATTATTAACCGGTTTGCCGCCAAATTCGCGCAAGCTAAAACCGCCAAAGCCGATAGTCTCATACGGCGCATACCGCAGCGTCAGTGCCATATTGCCAAAGCCGTGCTGCTGCCAGTGCATAATCCAGCGCGCCAGCAGCTGCTGCGCCTCGTCCAGGTTAGCCAGCGGCCCGGCGGGATTAAAGGTATTGGTGGCCGGATCGCCATAAATACGCATCAGCATATCCCTGTCCTGCACGCTAACAGGGCGCAGGACTAATCGTTCGGAAATTAACTGCATTTTTTAACCCTGTAACGGCGATGACCGGCTGTCATCCGCACATCAGCATAGCCTGTTATAACGCGCTGCGTTAAGGGGTGCTGCGCTGCAGCAGCAGTTTGCCCATCACGCTGTCGCGCTCAAGAATATTCAGCCTGCGCACCAGAGGCAAAAAGCGACGATCGTCGTTGGTGAGTTTGATCAGTCTGGGATGCGTAGCCGGTTCGCGAACGCAAAGCAAAAACAGCGACATCTTCAGGCTATCCCACTGGAAAACGTCCTGATAGAAGAAGGCGGAACTTTCGCACTTTTTCAGGTAGCAGCTGAAGCCGGGCTGCTCGCGCATCACGATCTGACAGAGAAAATTAATAATGATATAGCTGCCGCGATTGATGCCCTGGCGGATTTGCGCAAAATCGCTGCGCCGGGTGATTTGCGCATAGTAGTCATCAATGCCAATCTGCGTAAGTGGCATAATCAGCTCCAGCCAGCGGGTGATAAAAGCATTGCCCGGCGGGGAGGCGAGGAACCAGGCTTCCACCACGGGAAAGGCTTTATCCACCGTAGTGCCGTCGCTGTAATAGCCGACGATATCGTAACCGCCGCGCTGATGCACCCATGAGAAATCCTGATAAACCAGCGTCGAGCTGTCTACCCAGATGCCGCCATACTCCTTCAGCAGGGCGAGGCGGATGACATCGCCTTTATGAGACATGCCAATCTGCGCGTAGTCAAAGCGCAGCCACGGCAGAAAATCTTTTACGGATTCACGGTTCAGCAGATGAATCTGGTGGTCAGGGTTCATCTGCGCCATCCTGGCGTGAAACGCCTGGATAAAGTCAGGCGGGGTAATGTCGTCCCAGTACATCCAGATTACTTTCGGAACAGACGGAGCATTCACGCTGTTCTGCCGGCCAATATCCTTCACGTCGTTTTCATGCGCCTCTGAATAGGCGAGATCGGGAAAACGAAAAAGGTGAAGTTTATATAAAACATAAAGCAGAAGAAATTTCGCTGTCCTGAGATGTCGTTTCAGCTTTTCCATTTTTATTATCCTGCTTATGGATTAAGAATTCTGCTGTTCCAGCATTAATTTCCCCAGGATGCTTTCCGCATCCAGGATACGCAGTTTACGAGCCAGCGGTAAAAACTGGCGATCGCTGTTGGTCAGCTTAATCAGTTTTGGATGCGTCGTCGGCTGGCGCGTACAGAGTAAAAACAATGACATCTTCAGGCAGTTCCACTTAAAGACGTTCTGATAATAGAAGGCCGAGGTTTCACACTTTTTCAGATAAAGGTTAACGCTTTCCGTTTCACGCATGGCTATCTGACAGAGATAATTTGTCGTCAAATAGCTGCCGCGCGGGATGCCCTGTTTAATGCGCTCAAAGTCTGGGCGATCTTTAATACGATTGTAATAGTCATCGACGCTGATTTTCGTCAGCGGCATGATCAGCTCCAGCCAGCGGCTGACAAAGCCATTTTCAGGCGGGGCGCACATAAACCAGGTTTCGATCACCGGGAAACGCGTATCCTGCGTGTTCGCCTCGCTGTAGTAGCCCACCATATCGTAGCCGCTGCGTTCATGCACCCAGCTAAAATCCTGATAGACCAGCGTCGAGCAGTCGACCCAGATGCCGCCGTAGCGTTTAAGCAAAGCAAGACGAATAACGTCGCTTTTATGCGCCAGCCCGATACCCTGAAAATCAAAGTGCAGCTCAGGAAGATATTTTCTCAGGCTGTGACGGTCGAGCAGAATTATTTCATGCGCCTGATTTATCGCCTTCATTTTTTTATGGAAGGCCATGATATGGTCAGGCGGATTTGGACTGTCCCAGAACATCCAGATTATTTTTGGGATGGTGGTTTTATCGCTGTCATGTCTGGTGAGAATATCTAATGCCTCATTCTCATCCCTGTCTGAGTAGGCGAAGTCGCTGAATTTGAATAATCTCAGGCGAAACAAGGCGTAAAGACATAAAAAGCGCACAACCCTTATCTGGTATTTAAGGCGATCCATTTCACAACCTCTGATTAATGGCCTTGCTGGTGTCGGTTGAAAGGAACGTCGGCGCACGCGTGCTGACAAACGTCCGGCATCAAAATAAATAAAACTCTGGTCGAATGCTGAAATTTAACGATCTGTGAAGTCGATTCGCAATCCCCGACCCGGTAAATCAGAGTTTAGCTATCGGCTCTTATAAGCAGGGATAAAGCAATGCTGCGCGGGTTATTGAGAAAGTTTCTCATTAGCATAGTTGATTTGTTAGTATGGCGAATCATTTTAACCGCTCAGGAAGGCGTTTACTTGAATATCCCCTCGACGTTTTTCTCTGCTGCGCTACTGGCGATCGGCGTCAGCTTAATCCCGGCGATGCAGGCGAACGGCAGACCGCTGATGGAACCTCTGGGCGACAATATTGCCGATCGCGGCTCGGCGTTTTACCGGTTCAGCATAAAGACTTTTAGCTCTGCCGACGGTCTGCGCCACTATAAAGTGTGGCTCGGCGTGCCAAAACAGACGCCACCGCCAAAAGGCTTTCCGGTACTGTTTATGCTGGATGGCAACGCGGCAATGGCGCGCCTGAGTGAGGATCGCCTGAAGCAGTTAGCGGGCAACAGGCCGCCGATGCTGGTCGCAGTAGGCTATGACACCAGGCTGCCGTTCGACGTGCGGGCGCGGGCGCTGGACTACACGCCGCCCGGCGGGCAGCCGGGCGATCCAGGGCAGGAACGCTATCCCGGCGGCGGAAGTCATGCTTTTCGCAATCTGCTGCTGAACCAGATTATCCCCTGGACAGAGAAACAGGCGCCAGGCGATCCGCAGCGACGCGCGCTTTGGGGCCACTCTTATGGCGGCCTGTTCGTACTGGATACGCTTTATCACGCCAGCGGATTCACCCACTATTTCAGCGCGGCGCCGTCGCTCGGCTGGCGGCATCAGCGCATTGTCGAACTGGCGCAGCAGGTGCCGCCTGGCGCTTTAAACGGCAAAACCCTCTATCTGATTGAGGGTGACGGGCAGAGCGATCGCGGCAAGGAGCGTAACGCTGCACAGATTGACAAGGCTCACCGCACGCTTATCGCCAGGCTACAGAAGAGCGGCGTCAGGCTGCATCAAATACGTTATCCTGGTCAGACGCACGGCGAGTTGTTGCCGTCATCGCTGGATGCGACGCTGAATATTATCTCCGGCGCGGAATAAATCGCGCATTGTTCTTATCACCCGCTCTCTGCTAAGGATCGCGATCATGACAACGCCTCTGCATATCGGTTTACTGCTTTTCCCGGACGTGACGCAGCTTGACCTCACGGGTCCTTTCGAAGTTTTCGCCCGCACGCCTGGCGTGGTGTGCCATCTGATCTGGAAAGAGATAAAGCCGGTGCGATCCGATCGCGGCCTGATGCTGGTGCCTGACTGCACGTTTGACAACTGCCCGCCACTTGATGTGATCTGCGTACCGGGCGGACCGGGGCAAATCGCGCTGATGTCTGATGAGGAAACGCTGAGCTTTTTGCGGCGGCAGGCACAGCACGCGCAGTTTATTACGTCTGTTTGCACAGGATCGCTGGTACTGGGCGCCGCAGGTTTGCTGCATGGTTATCGCGCGACTTCGCACTGGAGTTCACGCGATCAGCTGGCGCTGTTAGGTGCCGAACCGGTCGAGGCGCGCGTCGTGCGCGACCGCAACCGGCTGACCGGCGCGGGCGTCACCTCCGGCATCGATTTTGCCCTGACGCTGGTGGCAGAGATACGCGGAAACGACGTCGCTCAGGCGATTCAGCTGCAAATGGAGTACGACCCCGAGCCGCCGTTTCATGCCGGATCGCCGCAGTCAGCCACGCCTGAGCAGCTCACGACCGCCCGCTCGCAGATGGCGGATTTCATCGCTACCCGACGTCGCGCAACGGAACGCGCGGCACAACATCTCTCACGGGATTAGCAAATAAAAAGCGGAGGGTTAGCCAGCTGGCTGGTCCTCCTGTAAATAAAACGCTGAGTTTTAAAGGTTGTTTATCTGCCGTTTATCCGGCAATAAATTCCCGCCCGTTTAAATACACAAAAGCAGTGTGGTTATTTTCGCAATAGTCTTTGCGCCGGTAAAATAAACGGCGATCAGAAATAAAATATCTGGCTCACAAAAAATGATCAACGACGTAATACGTCAGCCATCTTTCGGCGACGTTGACGACATCTTTTAATATTAACAAATTGATTTTTAAGTAATTTATCAAATTAAACGCGAATGAATTTCTATGTGAACCGGATATGGTTGAAAAATTAATTCGCCACCCGTGTCACGACATTAAAACTACAAAAATATGACCTGAATCAGTATCAGATTATTTAACCTGTCGCACTATGCTGGCCCATTAATTTAACTGCGCCCATATCGCCGGTTTCCTGTACGGAGTAAAAATGAATAACGACCGCAAGACATTGCAAAATGCCGCTGCAAAAGCGCGGCCGTGGTATCAGCATCAAAGCGAAGACGTTTTCGCCGAGTTTCAGAGTTCTCCGCAGGGGCTTTCCACAGACGAGGCGCAGGCGCGTCTGGCGGCGCACGGCCCTAACACGCTGCCGCTAAAGAAAACGCAGCCGGCCTGGCTGAAGTTTCTGACTCACTTCAACGATATGCTGATCTATATTCTGCTCGCCGCGGCGGTGATTACGGCGTTGATGGGCCACTGGGTCGATACCTTTGTCATTCTCGGCGTTGCTGTCATTAATGCTTTTATTGGCTTCATTCAGGAAAGCAACGCCGAGAAGTCATTGAAGGGCATCCAGAATATGCTCTCGAACGACGCCGTGGTGATGCGAAGCGGCGAGATTATGCGGGTGCAGGGCGAGGCAATCGTCCCTGGTGATGTGGTTATGCTGCGGCCCGGCGATCGCATTCCTGCGGATCTCCGGCTGTTTGAGGTACATAACCTGCGCGTGGAGGAGGCGATTCTGACCGGTGAATCCACCGTGGTCGCGAAAAGCAGCGATGCGCTTGAGGGCGAAAAAGCGCTGGGCGATCGGCTGAACCTGGCTTTTTCCGGCACTACCGTCAGCTCGGGCACTGCCGCCGGCGTGGTTATTGCCACCGGACGCGACACCGAGCTGGGGCACATTAACGATATGATGAGCCATATCGAAACGGCAAAAACGCCGCTGCTGCAGCAAATCGATAAGCTGGGCAAAGCGATTTTTGCGGTAATTCTGCTGATGATGGCCGGACTCTTTATCTTCGGTTACCTGCTGCGCGATATTCCGCTGGCCTCGCTGGCGCTGTCGGTTATCAGCCTCGCGGTCGCGGCGGTGCCGGAAGGGCTGCCCGCCATTATCTCCATTATCCTTTCGCTGGGCGTGCAGTCGATGGCGCGCAAACAGGCGATCATTCGCAAGCTACCGACGGTCGAAACCCTGGGCGCAATGTCGGTGATCTGTTCTGATAAAACCGGCACGCTCACCATGAATGAGATGACGGTGAAAGCGGTCGTGCTGGCGGAAAGCCAGTGGCGCGTCAGCGGCGACAGCTATGAGCCTGCGGGGGAGATCCTGGCCGAAGCACCGCACAGCGCGCTTTCCGCAGCGCAGCATCCGGTTATGGCGCGCTTTCTCGCTACTATCGACATCTGCAACGAGAGCCAAATCCAGCAGGATGCAGCAGGACGCTGGCGTATCGTCGGCGGGCCGACCGAGGGAGCGTTGAAGGTGCTGGCGGCGAAAGGGGGCGTGGCGGCGCAGGGGCAACGGCTCGTCAGCAAGCTACCCTTCGACTCGCTTTATAAATATATGGCGGTAAGCGGCGAAGCGGACGGGGAGGCCTGGGTATTGATGACGGGTGCGCCGGACGTGCTGCTGTCGCTCTGTGCGCATCAGCAGACTTTAAGCGGTCCCGAGCCGCTGGATCGTGCTTACTGGGATGCCGCCATTACCCGCTACGCCAGCGAAGGGCTGCGCACCGTGGCGGCGGCCTGGAAGCGCGTGCCGAAAGCGATCGCCTCGCTGGATCACAACGATCTGCGTCAGGACATGGTGCTGCTGGGCCTCGCCTGCATGATGGATCCGCCGCGACCGGAAGCCGTTGCGGCAATTGATGAGTGCCAGCAGGCGGGCATCCGCGTCAAGATGATCACCGGCGATCATCAGGAAACCGCGATGGCGATAGGGAAGATGCTGGGCATCAGCAACAGCGACAAAGCCCTGACGGGTCACGATCTGGAACATATGAGTGACGGCGAGCTCTCTGAGGCGGCGCGCCAGTACGACATTTTCGCGCGTACCAGCCCGGAGCATAAGCTGCGCCTGGTAAGGGCGCTGGCCGCCAGCGGCGAAGTGGTCGGCATGACCGGCGATGGCGTAAACGATGCGCCTGCGCTGAAACAGGCCAGCGTCGGTATCGCGATGGGCATTAAAGGGACGGAGGTGACGAAAGAGGCCGCCGATATGATCCTCGCCGACGACAACTTCGCCACTATCGCGGCCGCGGTAAAAGAGGGACGCCGGGTCTACGATAACCTGATAAAAACGATCTTGTTTATTATGCCGACCTGCCTGGCGCAGGGACTGCTCATTATTATCGCTATCCTGATGGGGAATTTGCTGCCGCTAACGCCCGTCCAGATCCTGTGGATGAATATGGCGACCTCCGCTACGCTCTCTTTCGGTCTGGCGTTCGAAGCGGCGGAAGCGAATGTTATGCGGCGACCGCCGCGCGACGTTAGCGCGCCGGTAATGGACGGGTATGCTATCTGGCGCATGGTCTTTGTCGGACTGCTGATTTCAGTTAGCGCTTTTCTACTCGAAGCCTGGCTGCAGGTGCGCGGCTATGAGCCGGAATTTATCCGTACCGTTTTATTACAGACGATGGTGACCGCGCAGTGGGTCTATATGTTGAACTGTCGCAGCAACGACAGCTTCTCGCTTGATCGCGGCGTGCTGAAAAACCGCGGCATCTGGCTGGTAAGCGGCGTGCTGGTGGCGTTACAGGCGCTGATTATCTATCTGCCGCTGATGAATACGCTGTTCGGTACGCGTCCGCTGCCGTTTAAATACTGGCTAATCGCCTTTATTGTCGGCGCAGCGATCTTTGCTGTCGTCGAAACCGAAAAGCAGCTTACCCGCCGCTGGCGTCGCGGCTGAACCCCGCTGGAAACGCCCTGGAAACAGGGCGTTTTACCGACTGGCCTGAGCGGGATGCCGCAGTTATGCTTGTTTCAGCGCATTTTCACTACCTTAAGGGTGATCCCATGCAAGAACAGATATTTCGTGAGCAGCTTAAAGCGGCGGGCTTTACCGAGCTGATTATCGTGAAGCGTGAGCCGCACGGCGTGCTGGAACGTCATTGCCATCCGTTCGAAGCCAGGGCGCTGGTGCTTGACGGCGAACTGACCATCCATACTGATGCAGGTGAGCAACGTTATCAGCAGGGCGACGTTTTTCATCTTGCGCTGAATCAGCCCCATTCCGAGATCTTTGGCGCGCAAGGCGTACGTTATCTGGTGGGCCGCAAACCGGTCATTCTTTGAGGCTACACTGCTATCGCACCGTGCCGCGTTCGTCAGCAGAGCACTGTTGGCTGGAAATCAGCGGCTTTGTGCAGTAACAACATCAGGCATTGTGATGACCGGCGAGGGATTATTAATAATCTTTCTGATCCGCTGCATTCACATCCATATTTGCCACTTTTTGTTTTAAGTTATTGAAAGTAAATCGTTTTTCATAAAAAGCCGCGCGTTGCTTTCTGCTTTGTGCTGTGAATAAATAAAGCCAGCAAACACAACAACATAGCCAGCGGCCCGATCCGCTGAGCCCACAGCCCGCCAAAAGGGCACTCTGCAGGCGAATCATGACTGATAAAAAAGCAATGCTGGCCGGGGACATTAGCGCCAGAGTGGCAGATATTGAGCCGCACCTGATCGCCATACGGCGTGATATTCATGCCCATCCAGAGCTCGGCTTCGACACGGTGCGTACCGCTGACATCGTCACGGCCTGGCTGCGGGAGCACGGATTAACGCCGCAAACGGGCGTCGGACGAACCGGCGTGGTGGCCGATATTATCGGCGCGCAGCCGGGTAAAACGCTGCTCCTGCGTGCCGATATGGACGCGCTGCCGATCCAGGAGCAGACCGGCCTGCCTTTCAGCAGCACTATTCCAGGTAAAATGCACGCCTGCGGACACGATCTGCATACCGCGACGCTGCTTGGCGTCGCCGCCATCCTGCCACATTACCGCCAGCAGTTAGCAGGCAGGGTGCGGCTGATCTTCCAGCCGGCTGAGGAAACGCCGGAAAGCGGCGCGGAAGCGATGATCGCCGACGGCGCCGCTGAGGGCGTTGACTGGGCCGTCACGCTGCATAACAAACCGGAACTGATGACCGGGGAAGTGGCCCTGACGCGCGGCGGCAGTACCGCGTCGAGCGACGAGTTCGACGTGCGGGTGTATGGCGTCTCTACGCATGCCGCGCGGCCCCATATGGGCGTCGATCCTGTCGTTGCTACGGCGTATCTGATCGGCCAGCTGCAAACGCTGATCTCGCGTGAACGCGATCCGGCTCACTCTGCCGTGCTGACTATCGGCCATATTCAGGGCGGCGCCACCCATAACATTATTCCTGACAGCTGCCTGCTTCAGGGCACCATTCGCACCAAATCGCCGCAGGTGCGCGCTGATATGGAAGCCTCCTTCCGACGCGTATGTGAAGGGGTCGCGCTGGCGATGAACGTGCGCATTGAGGTTGACTATCTGCGCGGCGTGCCGCCGCTGATGAATGACGATCGACTGATTGATGCGCTGGAAAACATCCTTTCCCATCAGTTTGGCAAACCCATTGTCGCGAAACCGAGCGACAGCTTCGGCGCGGAAGACTTTTCACTCTTTACCGAGCGCGCGCCGGGCTGCCAGATCCATATCGGTTCTGCCACGCCGGGCCGTAACGATCATCTGCATAACTCCGACTATCAGCCGGATGAGCGCAGCATTGCCGTCGGTACGCAGGCCCTGGTGCGCCTGGCCGTCGATCTGCTTACTAACAATAACAATTGAGGAACTCACTATGATGATGCGCAAAGGCCTGTTCGCGGCCACGCTGGCGCTGGGTTTACTGGCGGTGCCGGCGCTCAGCCAGGCAAAAGATTTCGGTACCCTGAAGTTCGCCACCGAAGGCAGCTATCCTCCGTTTAACCAGACCACGCCGAACGGCAAGATCGTCGGTTATGAACCTGACATCGTGGCTGAGCTGGCGAAGCGCGTCGGCTTTAAATATGAAATCAGCGCCCAGAAGTGGTCAGGTCTGATCCCTGGCCTTATTGACGGCAAATATGACGCCGTTATCGACGCGGTGACGGTCACGCCGAAACGTGCCGAAGCCATCGACTTTACTCAGCAATACACCGTCAGCATCTCCAGCTTCGTTACGGCCAAAAGCTCGCCGCTGGCGACGCTGCCCGGCAGCGGCGTCGTGGTGCAGGCTGATGACGCGGCGGGAATGCAGAAAGCGATCGATGAACTGAAAACTACGTTTAAAGGCAAGACCATTGCGGTGCAGGTCGCCACTATTCAGGCGGATTTCCTGCAAAAGTATCTGGGCGACGTCGCTACTATTCGTACCTATCAGGCGGGGCCAGAAACGTTTGCTGACCTGATGAATGGCCGCGTAGACGCGGTGATGGCGTCACGCACCAACCTCAACGCCTTTGTGAAGAAGCATACGGATGCGATCAGCAGCAGCGGCTATGGTTTTAGCGGCGGCCTGCTGGGCGCGGGATCGGCAATTGGTCTGCGCAAAGGCAATGCTGAACTGAAGGGGGCGCTGGACGAAGCGCTCTCTGCGATGATCAAAGACGGCACGCTGAGCAAGCTCTCCGTGAAGTGGTTCGGCGAAGACGTCGCGCCGAAAGCCTGATAGCCCATGTTTATGCAAATAGACTGGCAGCTGATTGGCTTCGGCGACGAGGGCTGGGGCGGCGTGCTGCTGAGCGCCGCCACGGTGACGGTGACCGTTTCGCTCTGCGCCTGGCTACTGGGCGCGGTATTGGGCAGCCTGCTGTGCTGGATGCAGATTGCCGGTTCGCGCTGGCAGCAGCGTCTTGCGGCAGGCTATATCACGGTGTTTCGCGGCGTACCGGAGCTGCTGGTGATCTACCTGTTTTACTTCGGCGGTCGGCAGGTCATCTCCTCAGTCGGTACGGCGCTGGGCATGCAGGGGCCTTTTGATATCAACGGCTTTATCGCCGGCGCTATCGCCATTGGCCTGATCTCAGGCGCCTATCAGAGCGGCGTGTTTCGCGGCGCGTTTTACGCCATTCCCGGCGGCACGCTGGAGGCGGCAACGGTGACGGGCATGGGGCGGCTAATGCTGTTCCGCCGCATGATTGTGCCACAGGCGCTGCGCACCGCGCTGCCGGGAATGGGCAATCAATGGCAGTCGGTGATCAAGGAGTCGGCACTGGTGTCGGTGACCGGGCTGGTGGAAACCATGAATCAGATCACCACGGCCGCCAACTCCACGCAGATGTCTTTTTTCTTCTACAGCGTCGGCGCCGTGATCTATCTGATTATTACTACCTGTTCCGACTGGGTCTTCCGCGCCGTCGAGAAATTCGCTATGCGCGGCCAGCAGCGCGCCAGTGTGTAAGGAAAGCCAATGGATATCCCTTTTTTGCAGGAAACCCTGCTGGCGCTGCTCAAAGGCTTGCCGCTGACCATTAACCTGGCGGTGCTGTCGCTGCTTGGCGGCGGCCTGCTGGCGCTGGGGCTGAACCTGCTGCGTCAGACGCGCGTCGGCAGCTATTTCGCCCGACTTTACGTCTGGCTGTTTCGCGGCACGCCGCTGCTGATTCAGATTTTTATGATTTATTACGGGCTGGGCAGCCTGCCAGCGGTGCGGGAAAGCGTGCTGTGGCCGTTGCTGCGCGATCCTTACTGGTGCGGGTTGCTGGCTCTCATCCTCAACGATGCGGCCTATACCTCGGAGATCCTGCGCGGCGGCCTGAATGCAGTCAGTCGCCAGTCGCTGGAAGCGGCCAGAGTATGCGGCATGCCTTCGCATAAGATTTTTAACCGCATTACGCTGCCCATCGCCATCCGTCAGGCGCTGCCCGCTTACAGTAATGAAATGATCTCTATGCTTAAGTCTACCTCTCTGGTCAGCACCATCAGCCTGATGGAGATGACCGGCATCGCCGATTCCATTGTCTCCTCTACCTTTCGCGCGCTGGAAGTATTCCTCAGCGCTGCGGCGATCTATCTGCTGCTCAGCATGCTGGTGAGCAAAGGCGTCTCGGTGCTGGAGCGACGCCTCTCCCCCTATTATTTCGGAGCACGTTAATGACCCAACCAACCATCATGCTGAGCCATCTCAGAAAGAGCTATGCGGGACATGAAGTGCTGCACGACATCAGCCTGACGGCGCAGGATGGCGATGTTATCTCTCTGATCGGCGCCAGCGGATCGGGCAAAAGCACGCTGCTGCGCTGTATTCCTTTTCTGGAAGTGCCGCAGGCGGGCGTTATCGCCGTGGGCGAGAACAGCGTAACGCTGGATAATCCCGACGAAAAACTTAATCGCGCGCAGCGCCAGCGTATCAAGCTGATGCGCATGCAGCTCGGCTTTGTGTTTCAGAGCTTTAACCTCTGGCCGCATAAGACGGTGATGCAGAACATTATTGAAGCGCCGGTGCATGTACAGAAGCGAAACCTGAAAGAGGCGACGGAAGAGGCCGAGGCGCTGCTGCATAAGGTCGGACTTTATGCCAGACGCGACGCCTGGCCGTCGCAGCTGTCGGGCGGCCAGCAGCAGCGCGTGGCGATTGCGCGCGCGCTGGCGCAGCAGCCGAAGGCAATTCTGTTTGATGAACCGACCTCGGCGCTCGATCCAGAACTGGTAGGCGAAGTGCTGCGCGTGATCCGCGGGCTGGCGGAAGAGGGCCGCACCATGATTATTGTGACCCATGAAATGGGCTTTGCCCGCGACGTGTCAAACAAAGCGGTGTTTCTGCATCAGGGGATGATTGAAGAAGAGGGCGCGCCGGAGCAGGTTTTTCTTGATCCCGTTTCGCCGCGCTGCCGTGCCTTTGTTAACAGCCATTTCCAGCGCAATGCAGGGTAGTCGTTGCGATCGGTTATAGCAAAAGAGACATAGCAGGCGAGGTCCGGTTATGTCTCTTCCGCTTTTATTTATCGGACTGCGCCGCAGGCGCTGTAACGACTACATCACCTCGATCAGCTGAAAAGTTTCAAACACCAGCTCCATCTCAGGATGAAAGGTTCCTTCGCTTTGGAAAAAGCGCTGATGCTCGCGACGCCAGCTTTCCAGGCTGAGATCGTCCTCCCCTTCCAGCATCGCCATTTCCGGCGTCACGCGGTCAAAGCGAGTTAAGAACAGGCCCGTCGTGCGGATGACGCAGCGCGGCTGACCCGCGCCATCCAGCACAATGCTGTAGCCGCCAGGCTGCGGCTTCGCCTCGTCCTCACTCCACGACTGCAGCGAGCCACAGCTCGCCACTTTTTTACCGGCAATCACCAGCGTAACCAGACGATCGGCCAGTTCGGACGAGTCGCCGAACGCCCATGCGTGCGCCTCAGGATATTTATCGGTTAACTGCTCCAGCGAAACGGACATCAGATCACTCCCGATCGGGTGCGCCGCGGTTGCCTGTCGCGCGCGTAACGGCGTACAAGCGCAAAGCAGGCCAGCGGCAAAGGTAAGGTAAACAACAACAGCAGCCACAGCAGCACGTAAACTGCATCGACGCCATCATTCTGCAAATTGTTGTAGAGCTTAACCGGAATGCCCTGCGGGAAATAGGCAAAGATCATCACAATGCCGAATTCGCCGATAGCGCGCACCCAGGCCAGCGCCACCGCCGACGCCAGACCTGGCGCGGCGAGGGGCAGAGAGAGCCGACGAAACCGCTGCCACGGCGACGCGCCCAGCGTACGGCCCGCTTCCAGAATGGCAACAGGCACGGCGGCAAAAGCCGAGCGCGCCGCCGTTATAAAGTAGGGCAGTGCGCCATACCACTGTGCCAGTACAAAGGCGGCAGGATTATTGACCAGTTCAATGCCCATACGGGCCAGCAGAGAACCAGCCGGCCCGTATGGGCCATAAGCGCTAACCAGAAGGATGCCCATCGCCAGCGGCGGCGTCAGCAGCGGGATCAGCACCAGAAGTTCTACCACTGCCCGCGCTTTACCTCGCGCCTGCGACAGCCACCAGGCGACAGGCAGGCCGCTCACGACAATCAGCAGCAGGGCAATAAGTCCCAGCCCGGTCGACGTTGCGATAGCGTCGCCGTCGCCCCAGGCCAGATGGAAATGTCGCCAGTGCGTGATGGCAATCAGCGTCAGAAAAGGCACTGCCAGCATCAGCAGTGCTGGCAGCGATAACCATAACGCTGAAGAAGGAGAGCGCTTCATTAGGGGTAAATCGCATCCCCTTTAGGCGCGGCGTAGCCATTCTGCTGGAAAAGCGCCTGACCCGGTTTGCTCAGCATAAAATCCACAAAGGCTTTACCCGCTGTTTCCCCGTGAGGCGCGTTTTTCAGCACCGCCGCATAGTAAACCAGCGGCTGAGTATGCAGGGTTTTCTCCTCGCCTTTGCTGTCTTTGATAGCAAAGCTGACGGTGTCGTACCATTTTTTGGCTTGCGCCGGATTGCTCAGGTTGATCTCGTCCGGCAGCGCGACATAGGGCAGATGCGCAGAGATAACTTCGCTTTCGTAACCCGCGGCGGCATCTACCTGACCGCTCTCCAGCCGCGCCAGCAGGCCGCCTTCCAGATGCGTTTGCGCCGGATTCTGTACGCCGCCCATAATTTTGTCAGCCGCGCCCGGCTTGTTGTAGTACTTCTCCGCCAGCAGCAGGGTGAAGACGATATTCTGACCTTTAGGATCGTTGACCGGATCGGTGCGGCCAAACTTCAGGCCCGGCGTCGCCAGCACATCAAGCCAGCTGGCATCGCCCGCTTTCGCCGCGGCGGAAAATTTTTGCGCATAGAGACCTTTCGGGCTGTAGGCGATCACCATGCTGGTGCTGGCGACCGGCACGGCGTTGTCGATCAGGCCTGCATCCTTCAGGATCTGCATCGGTCCCGGCGTAATGGAGACAAAGACGTCAGCGGTCATTTTTTTGCTCGCCAGCAGGCGCGCCATACCGTAGGCGCCCTGGCCTTGCCCCTGATAGCTGCCGTTGTTCGCTTTGGCGAACGCCGGGCCTAAGCTCTCATCCATCACCTTACCCATAGAGCCCGCGTAGGTGACGCGGATATCGGTTGCCATCGCCGAGGCGCTACAGACCACGCCGCTAACCAGCGCTAAAAGCGCGAACTTTTTCATTTGCCTACTCGTTATAAAGAAAAATAGATAGCGATTATGGTAAGCCTGCCGCTGTCAGGCAAGCATCTGCCGTGCGGAAAGAGCGAAAAGGAGCAGGGCCTGAAGATAAAGTTGCGCTGCGTTGAGGGGCGGTTGAGTCTTTTTGCTGGCTGACCCCGCCTCCTTACGTGTGCTGAAGTGGTGAAGAGCTGATCCTCATCAATAATAAGTGAGCCGGTTAAATATTAGCATCCAGTGTTTCACGAGAACGCAGCTCTGCGTGCCGGGCCAGCGTTCTCCTTACTGATAACATGAGGTAAGCCATGACCATTGCTTCGATTAACGAGTCATCCCGCGATCTTTCGCAGTTTGTCGGTACGCATTTTGTCTACACCTACGATAACGGCTGGAAATATGAGTGGTATGCACGCAACGAAACGACCTGCGATTACCGTATCCATAAGGGGCTGGTAGGTGGACGCTGGGTGACGCATCAGAAGATGAATGCCGTACAATTTGCTCCCGGCATCTTTAAGGTTGACTGGCATGAACCAACCGGCACCTGCGTCAGCCTGCTTTTTGATTTGAACCGCAAATTGCTGCACGGCACTATTTTCTTCCCGCAGTGGATTGCCGGTGAAGGTCAGCACCCTGAAAAAACCATCTGCTATCAAAATGAATTTATAGAAGATATGCATCGCTTCAGAGACGAAGGGCCCGCCTATCCTTATGTCATCATCCCTGAGTTCGCCGAAGTAACCTATATGAAAAATGAAGGGCCGGATAATGACAGCGTAATTGATCAGGCGCCAGGCCAGTTGCCAGAGAATTTCTTTGACGGTAAATAATTAATCCGCTCTGCCGCATACCGCCCTCCGGCGGCAGAGCATTTTGCTTTTTCTTTAAGCCGCTTTTATCTGCTGGATAGAAATCTGTACCGCAACGTATTCCGCACTTTATCCTTGAGCCCTGGCACTATTTCGGCCAGGAAAAATCAGCCAGTCATTAATAAAGCCCCCGGAACAAGCGCAATATTCGCCTGCAGACGTAATTACTAACGCGCTGACATATTTTTACATCTTCTTTATTCGACTTATTTTACTTTAAATATAAATCATATAAATATCAGGTAGTTATATTGGGCTTGTTAGCAGCGTAGCTAAGTTATCTGTTTTAGGGGGTAGGAATTATCCTGAATTATCAGGGCGTACTCAAGAGAGTTAATCAGGCAATAAGTCGTTGGCTGGGCAGGATAAATTTTAACTGACGACAATTTTGCTTTTATATCCTCTGGTTCGAATTTTTAATTATTTTAATTTTTTTTGCCGTCTGGCTTGCAACGGCTGGGTTTTGATTCACACTTAAATTTCTTTAGTTGTAAATGCTTTTGATTTGATTATATCAGGGTGTTTATTTCAACCGGGCATTTCATAAAGGGTGAAATATGGCTTCTTCTTCAAACAATGACGAACATCCACATGCAAAAGAGGAAGTATTGCATCTGGCTGAAGAAAAGCTGACCGTATCGCGGGAAGAAGTTCTGGATGGTTATGTCACCGTTAAACGCCAGACTTCTACCCACAGCGAGCCAGTAAGTCTGATGTTACGCCGGGAAAACGTTGAGGTCACGCATGTGCCGAAAAACGAGCGCATTGTGACTATGCCCGATATCAGGGAAGAAGAGGGCGTCCTTATCGTTCCGGTGGTGGAAGAAGAAGTTGAAGTGATTCGCAGGCTGGTTTTGAAAGAGGAGTTGCATATCCGGCGAACGCATGAAGAGGTTCCCTGGGAAGAGACCGTTTCATTACGTAAACAGCATGTCGAGATTGACCGGAAAAAAGACGACACCTAAGCCATCATCACGCAGGAGGAATCATGGCACACGAAAAGATCGTAACGATGTTCAGTACCCTGGCTCAGGCAGAAGGGGCGAAGCGTAGCCTGATTAAAGCGGGTTTCGCAGAGCACGATATTGATGTGATTTCTGGCGAACGTCTGAAATCGGAAGGACATGAGGCCCGTCATCCTGGCTTCTGGCAGCGCCTGTTCGGCAGCACGGTGGATGAAGAGCAAAGCGGCGTGTATGAAGATGCGATTAATTCAGGCAGCGTGGTACTGACGCTGCGCGCTAATGAAGATCAGCTGCCGCGCGCTTATAGCGTTCTGGATGCGCATGACACAGGCGAACTGCCAACAGGCAGTGGTCTGGGGCAGGATGACGGTTATACCGTTTCTGCCGCGCATAGCGCGCCTGGCGTAAACAGCGTTGGCGACAGCGGCGTGACTGAGCCGGTTCGCACCTCTCTGACTGGCGATGAAAGTGAAGAAGAAGTGCTGCGCCTTGCTGAGGAACGTCTGGAAGTGGGTAAGCGTCTGGTCAGCGAAGGGACTACGCGCGTACGCCGCTATACCGTAACCGACCAGGTATCGGAAGACATTTCGCTGCAGGAACAGCATGCTGATATTTTCCGCCGTTCAACAGGCGATCTGGCTGCAGCAGATAATGTCGACTGGGAAGAGAAAACCATCGAAGTTGCAGAAACGCATGAGCAGCCAGTCATTAACAAAACGGCGCATATCAAAGAGGAAGTGGTGGTTCGCAAAGATCAGAGCGAGCGCGTCGAAAACATCACTGATTCTGTCCGCCGCCAGGAAGTGGATATTGATCACGCGGATACCAACCTTGCAGCAGACGCGCCTTTAACAGGCGGTGCAACTGCCAGAACCGCGGGTACCCCTGGCACCCTGAACCAAACCGCGGGTACTTCTGGTGCCCTGAACGAAACGGATGCTGATGGCCGTATCGTCGAAAGAAGCGGCGTAGCAGGGGTTGAGGAAAAAGATAACGTTGATCCGCTCCTGAAACGTCCGTAACGCGTTTTTATTCAGCCTGTCGGGAGACCGTCAGGCCTGAATATGACAAGCTGCAGCGGGGAAGTCGACGCATTTGCCCTGGTGTTGGCTCGCTGCCGACCTCCCCGTCTGCACATATCAATTTATCGACATCTCAGCTAGTTTCAGTAGTTTATTATATTGCCAGATGTAACCGAAAACCCGCCGCGCGCTCCGTTGTTTATTTAATCTGGATAATTCCATGATCGGACAACAATTTCAGCAGACGAACGAAACGGCATAACGGCGAATTCCTGTGGTCTGACGCGAATTGTTTAAAAAACGTCTGAAAGAAGCAGTGATGTAGCGATATGTTAAGTTTTTCAGCGGCGACAGCAGGAGGTAAAAAATGTCAGAACGCCCCGATACAGAACCCTTACCGGATGATGTAGAAATACCTGCTTACGAAGATGACGACACCGACCAGTCTTTTAATTCGCCTGCAGAATAAGCAGGCGACGCTCCCTTATGCCAGTAAGCGCCTGGCCCACGCGTTGACCTCATCGCCGCTGCCCATACCGAATTGAATAAGCGCGTTAATCATAAAGCCAGGCGAGGCGTGCACGCCGTTCCCTCTCGCATCAATGTCTGTGCGAAAACCGTTTAACCGCAGCTGACCAACGCGACGTTACAACAGCGGTATAAAGAAGCGCAATATGCCGCTGTTTACAGCGTAAACGCCCGCCTCTCTGAAAACGCTTTCACTGTGATAATCCCCCTATGTAAAAGTCGCCGAAAGCCCGGCGATACGACTATAGTTAATGCCAGATTAACATTAACTCATCCGTGGACGTTTTGTCTGCGCAGTAAAAGTTATAACAGCTCCCGAGCCGGAAAGGGCTAGAAGAGGTTGATTTTGCTTACTAATCTTTCCTGGAAGATAATACACGACGTCATAAACAAGACTATCGAAGAGATGCTGGACGAGCAGCAAACGCTGAACGTACTCTCGCTGCGCTCGCGGCTGAGAGAGCTTGCAGAAAGCGAAACGGACGAAGTCATGGTGTTGTGTTACTGGCAGGCCAGTAAAGTCCTGATGCGGCTACCTCCCACCGTGACGGCCGATCAGCTGATGACCGCAGCGCGCCACGCTTTTCGCACGCCGTTGAACCACGATCTCTTATAAAAATGGCCCGGCACGCAGCGGTAAACGTCGAAGAGCGAAAACGCGTAAAGTAAAACGTTTACAGTAATTTATGATGTGCAAAGCAGTGTGCGTCAATTTCAGTAAGGAACCGATATGTCGCATTTCCGCCCGGTGGCGCTTCAGCACGCCAGCCGCCTGCTCAATCATGGTCCCACCATTCTGATTACCAGCCAGCATCCGCAAACGCAACGCCGCAATGTGATGGCCGCCGCCTGGTCGACCCCGGTGGAGTTTACCCCGCCGCGCGTGGCTATTGTGGTGGATAAAGCGACCTGGTCGCGCGAGCTGATCGAGTCGAACGGCGCCTTTGGCGTCTGCGTCCCGGCAGCCGCCTTTGCCGATCTGACCTATGCGGTCGGCAATACCACAGGACGCGATCACGATAAATTCGCCGCGTATAACATTCAGGCCATCAGTGGCCCGGAGCTGGGCGTGCCGCTGCTGGAAGAGAGCTGCGTCGCCTGGCTGGAGTGTCGGCTGTTGCCGGCAACAGAAGCGCAGCAAAACTATGACACGCTGTTCGGCGAGGTTGTGGCAGCGGCAGCTGACAGCCGCGTTTTTTATGAGGGTCGCTGGCATTTCAGCGCCGAAAACCGCGCGCTGCACACTCTGCATCATCTGGGCGGCGGGCAGTTCGTGACCGTAGCGGACACCTTTAGCGCCAAAATGCCCTGAGCGCATTCACTATATCAGCGAGGAAAGCATGAAATTTAAAAGTTACGCAGTGATGAAGGCTGGAGAAGCGCTTCAACCCTATGAGTACGATCCCGGCCCGCTGGCGGCGGAAGATGTCGAAGTAGAAGTCGATTACTGCGGCGTGTGCCACTCCGATCTGTCGATGATCGATAACGAGTGGGGCGGCTCGACCTATCCGCTGATCGCGGGTCATGAGGTGATTGGCCGCGTGGTCGCGCTGGGCGACAGCGCCAAAAATAAAGGGCTGAGCATTGGTCAGCGCGTGGGCATTGGCTGGACGGCGAAGAGCTGTCAGCACTGTGACGCCTGCATTAACGGCGAGCAGGTTAACTGCGTGAACAACAAAGTCTCTACCATCAACAATCATGGCGGTTTCGCCAGCCATCTACGCGCCAACTGGCAATGGGCGATCCCGCTGCCGGAAAACCTGGACCCTGCGACTGCAGGCCCGCTGCTGTGCGGCGGCATCACCGTCTTTAAACCGCTGCTGATGCACAATATTACCGCCACCAGCCGCGTCGGCGTGATCGGCATCGGCGGGCTCGGCCATATGGCGATTAAACTGCTGCGCGCGCTCGGCGCGGAAGTGACGGCGTTCAGCTCGTCGCCTTCTAAAACTGACACCATTAAGCAGATGGGTGCGGATTACGTTGTTAACAGCCGCGATCCGGAAGCGCTGAAAAAGCTGGCGGGTCAGTTTGACCTGATCATCAGCACCGTCGCGGTCGATCTCGACTGGCAGCCCTATTTCCAGGCGCTGGCGGCGAAAGGCAAGTTCCATACCGTCGGCGCGGTGATGAAGCCCTTTGAAGTGCCGGCGTTTACGCTTATCACGGGCGATCGCGCGGTTACCGGCTCGTCCACCGGTTCGCCGGGTCAGCTGCGTTCGCTGCTTCGTCTGGCGTCGCGCGCAGATATCGCGCCAACCGTGGAATACTTTCCGATGTCGAAAATCAACGACGCGCTCGATCACCTGCGCGCCGGTAAGGCGCACTATCGCATCGTGTTGAAAGCGGATTTCTGATTGAAGAGCGCGCCCGTCGGGCGCGCTATTTTATTACAGCAGACCTTCCGACTTCATGGCAGCAATCACAGACGGGCGCTGCGCATGGGTCGCGGCAAAACGTTGCAGCGCTGGCCAGCGATCCAGGCTGAAGTCAACCACGCGGAACCAGCTCAGCACGTTGAAGAGATACGCATCGGCAATGGTGAAATGGTTAGCGTAAAGGAAGCTGTTATCGCCCAGCGCTTCCGCCAGCCAGTCAAGGCGTTTGGTCAGCGTGGCGGTTGCCGCCGCCTTCCACTCTGGCGTTATGGCCGGATTAAAGAAAGCGCCGATGCCCTTGTGCAGTTCGGTTGAAATAAAGTTCATCCACTCCAGCACCGCATAGCGCGCTTCGCCGCTTGCCGCCAGCAAATTGCTCTCCGGCTTCAGGTCCGCCAGGTACTGCGCGATTACGGCGCCTTCGGTCAGTACGTGACCATTATCCAGCTGCAGCGCCGGCACATAGCCCTTGCTGTTGATCGCCAGGAAATCTTCGCCTTCTGCGGTACGTTTGGTTTTCAAATCCACCGCGACGGAGGTATGCGGCAAACCGGTTTCATGCAGAACGATATGGGTAGTCAGCGAACAGGCGCCCGCTTTGTAGAAAAGTTTCATCTTGTTGTAATCCCTGTTTTGTTTTTTGCCGCCGCAGTCTACGGCAGCGCAGGCCGCTCGCGCCATTGCCTTTTGTGCTAATGCCGGGAATTCACCGATTTTCCGTCGCGCGCCAGAGCGGATAACGCGGTTAAACCCTGCGGCGAATTACAGGCCATAGCCTAGACTTAAGGTTCGCCTGCGGGATGCCGCAGCTGATGAGGGCCAGCCGGCGCTGGCTTGCAGGATGCACTGACGGGAGAGACTATGCTGTGGTTGTGGAATACTTTGATCGTGTTGCTGACCGTCGTCGCGATGGAAATTACTGCCGCGCTGTCGCACAAATATATTATGCATGGATGGGGATGGGGCTGGCATCGGTCGCACCATGAGCCGCACACCGGCTGGTTTGAAATCAACGATCTTTACGCGGTGGTATTCGCCTTACTGGCGATTGCGTTGATCTACCTGGGCAGCCGAGGCGTCTGGCCGCTGCAGTGGATAGGCGCAGGTATGACGCTTTACGGGCTGCTCTATTTTATCGTGCATGACGGCCTGGTCCATCAGCGCTGGCCCTTTAAGTACATTCCGCGCCGCGGCTACTTTAAACGACTCTATATGGCGCATCGTATGCACCATGCGGTGCGCGGCCGGGAAGACTGCGTCTCGTTCGGCTTCCTTTATGCGCCGCCGCTGTCAAAATTGCAGGCGACGCTGCGTCAGCGACACGGGCGCCAGACTAACGCGGACGCTGCCAAAGCTCAGCCGGACGCGACGGCGAAGCGGCCGCCCGAGATTTGACCGCCTGCGCCGCGCCAGCCGCCAGCAGTAGGAGCTTCTCCTGTTTGCTGGTGGACTGACGGCAATCCCAGGCGGTTTCCCCCGCGCGATAGACCTTCACCCCGATGCGCCGATAGACCTCTTTCGCCGTGGCGATCGCCCAGGCGGAGCGCAGCGGCAGCCCGGCCAGGCCCGCCGAGGCGGAGGCGTAGTAGGGTTCCGCCTCGCTTACCAGCCGACGCGCCAGCCCCGCCAGCGCTGGGCGATGGTGGCGATCGGCGAAGTGGAGCCGATCCAGTCCGGCCTCCTCCAGCCAGCTTTCCGGCAGATAACAGCGCCCGACCCGGGCATCCTCGACAATATCGCGCGCAATGTTGGTCAGCTGAAAGGCGATGCCGAGATCGCAGGCGCGATCCAGGATGGCCGCGTCGCGCACGCCCATAATTTGCGCCATCATCAGTCCTACCACGCCTGCGACGTGGTAGCAGTAGCGCAGCGTATCCTGAAAGGTTTCATAGCGTGCGCCACGCACGTCCATGGCGAACCCCTCCAGATGATCGAAGGCGTAAGCCGGGGAGATATCATGGGCGAGCGCCACCTCCTGAAAGGCGGCGAAGGCTGGTTCATGCATTTGCGCGCCCGCATAAGCCTGGCGGGTTTTTAGTTCCAGATGAGCCAGCCGCTGCTGCGGCGTTTGCGTTGAGGGGAGGTCGCCAGGAAACCCCAGCTGCTGATCGTCGATCACGTCGTCGCAGTGGCGGCACCAGGCGTAGAGCATCAGCACGCTGCGGCGCGTTTTCGCGTCAAACAGCTTAGACGCGGTGGCGAAGCTCTTTGAGCCCACCTCCATTGTCTCTACCGCGTGGTGCAGCAGCGTCGGATTATTCATGCAGATCCTCCAGCATCAGGCTTGCGGTCGCTTTGGCTGAGCCGATCACGCCGGGAATGCCTGCTCCCGGATGCGTGCCTGCGCCGACCAGATAGAGATTGTGAATGTGGCTGTCGCGGTTATGCGGCCGGAACCAGGCGCTCTGCCGCAAAATTGGCTCAACGGAAAAAGCGGAGCCCTGATAGGCATTAAGCTCGTCGCGAAAATCGAACGGCGTAAACATGCGGTGCGTCACCAGCTGGCTGCGCAAGCCGGGCATATAGTGCTCTTCCAGATAGGCGAAAATGCGATCGCGCAGACGCGGCCCCTCTACGTTCCAGTCAAGGTCGGCGGTGCCAAGATGAGGAACCGGCGCCAGCACGTAATAGCTGCCGCAGCCTGGCGGCGCAAGCGAAGGGTCGGTGACGCAGGGCGCATGCAGATAGAGGGAAAAATCCTCCGCCAGCCCGTCGTGGTTAAAGATTTCGTCAATCAGCTCGCGGTAGCGCGGGCCGAAGCAGACAGTGTGGTGCGCCAGCTGATCGTGATGATGATTCAGGCCGAAATAGAGCACGAACAGCGAGTTGCTCATGCGCTTGCCTTTCAGTTTTCTGCCCTGGGCCGCAGCGGCGGGATGCTGAGCGAGCAGGTTGCTGTAGGTATGCACCACATCAGCATTGGAGGCAACCGCGCGGGTCTCAAATACCCGGCCATCTTCCAGATGCACGGCGGAAATCGCGGCATCCTTCGCTTCGATATGGCTGACGCGCGCATTCAATTCCAGCGTGCCGCCTAAATCCTGAAACAGTCGCAGCATGCCCTGTACCAGCGCGCCGGTGCCGCCGCGCGGAAACCAGACGCCCCATTCCCGCTCCAGCGCATGGATCAGCGTATAGATGGAGGAGGTGGCGAAAGGGTTGCCGCCAACCAGCAGAGAATGAAAAGAGAAAGCCTGCCGCAGCTTTTCATCCTCAATAAAACTCGCCACCTTGCTGTAGACGCTGCGCCACGCCTGCAGCCGCGCCAGCTGAGGGGCGGCGCGCAGCATATCGCGAAACGAAAGAAAGGGTACGGTGCCGAGTTTAAGATAGCCTTCGGCGAACACCGCGCGCGAGTAGTCGAGAAAGCGCTGATAGCCTGCTACGTCGCGCGGATTGAATTTACGGATCTCCGCCTCCAGCCGCGCCTGATCGTTGTCATAGCTAAACACCTCGCCCGACTCCCAACAGAGCCGGTAGAAGGGTGTGACCGGCAGCAGCTCAACGTAGTCGCGCATCGATTTGCCCGCCAGCGTGAACAGCTCTTCGATGGCGCTGGGGTCGGTAATAACCGTGGGGCCCGCATCAAACGTAAAGCCCTGGTCCTGATAAACATAAGCGCGGCCGCCTGGCTTGTCGCGCTGCTCCAGCAGTCGCGTTGGAATGCCTGCCGCCTGCAGGCGAATCGCCAGCGCCAGTCCGCCAAATCCTGCGCCAATTACCGTGGTCTGCTTCATCGTGATGTTCTTCGTCCAGAAGGTTGAGTGAGAATAGCCTGTATCGCCGCCAGCACCGGCACCGGCGGTTTGCCGCTAAGAATGCGCGCCCGGTCGGCCCAGGTTAGCCGCCCGGCGTAAAATCGGGCAATCAACCCCTCCGGCAGACCATAAAAACGCTGCATGACGCGCCAGCGTTGATCCGCATCAGCGGCCAGAAACAGCATGCGGTTAAGCATGCGAAAGAAGCCCTGTTCCCGCCACGCCGCCTGGGCGAAGCGGTGAATACGCGGCGCGAGCGCGTCAGGCGAAAAATTCTGCTCCGTCGCCAGCGCGTCCGCCAGCGACGCCGCCAGCGGTAGTGAATAGCCGGTGGTGGGATGGAAAAGCCCGGCGCGCAGGCCGACGCAGGGCTGACGATGATGCCAGAAACGTTCGAAGTCGCCCGCCAGCGTAATCGGCAGCGCGCCGCGCTCTTCACGTATTAGCGTCGCCAGCTGCCAGCCCTGACGGGCGGCGTAATCGCAGATATTCTGACGCGCCTGCGCCACCGCCAGCGAGGCGTCGTCAATGTAGTGCGTATCTTCGATCAGCAGACGCGTCGGCGAGAGCGGCAGCGTATAGACGAAACGATAGCCGCCCTGCTGGTCGACGGTAGCGTCCATCAGAATCGGCCCTTCAAGCTGATGAGGCTGGCTCAGCGTCCACTCCTGACCCACAAAGGCCTGAAAGCCGATCTGCAGAGCGGCGTCGGGCTGATAGCCGCGACCGTCAATCACGGCGCGGGCCCGCAGCACTTCGCCGCTGGCGAGCTGAACGTGGTCAGGCCCGCAGCAGGCGACGGTCTGATTAAGCCGCAGCGCGTCGCCGAGCGCTGCGCGCAGCACCTCGTCAAAGCGCGATGAGGTTACGCAAAAATAGCCGCTGTCGAGCTGGCGCGTCAGCTGTGGAAAGCGCACTTCGTAGTGCGGCCAGTGGTGCGCCACCAGCGGCGCAATCCACTGATGCTGCTGGTCGCTGAGGTCGTCTGCGTGAAAGCACCAGGTATGATTGCCGCCCGCTCTGGCGTCGGCATCCAGTACCATCACACGCAGATCTGGCTGCTGCTGTTTAAGGCGCAGCGCCAGCAGACCATTCGCCAGCCCCGCCCCCAGCAACAGCAGATCATACTGCGATGTCATAGTTTTTCTCCGCGCGAACGGGCTGGCGCGTCAGCAGCGCGCGTTCAGTGATATCGGCCGCGCGTTCAACGCCGCCGCAGGCGGCCAGCTGCGGCTGCAGCAGCGACATACGCTGTTTAATCGCCTGGTCTTCCAGCAAGCGACTCAGGCGGCGCGCAATCTGATGGCTGGTGGCGAAGCGCGAGGCGCGAATGCCCAGCCCATGGTGCGTCAGGCGCGCGGCGATGCCGGGCTGGTCAAAGGCGAGCGGGATCGCCAGCAGCGGCGTTCCCTGCGCCACGGCGTCCAGCACCGTATTCAGGCCGCCGTGGGTGATCGCTACATCCGCCTGCGCCAGCGCGGCGCGCTGATCGACAAAAGCGGCGACCTGTGCCGCCCCTGCGCGCACTAATTTGCGCGCCTGGAAATCGCTCAGGCCGCCGCAGTGGGCGATCAACAGCTCTGCCTGCAGTTCGCGGCAGGCTTTCGTCAGGGTTTTAAACAGCCCATAGCGGCCACCCTGCAGCGTGCCGAGAGAGGCGAAAATGCGCGGCTGTTTGCCGTCGCTAAACAGCGGTGTCGCGGTTGATGCCGCAGGCTCGCGCAGCGGGCCGGTCGCATGAAAGTGCGCGGGCAGCTCACGGCGCGGAAAGTCGAGCGCGTGCGGCAGCTGGCTAATCTGCGCCAGCGGCGACAAACACTGATGCGGCTGGCGTTCGCCAGCGAGGCCAAAGGCGCGGGCATAATGCGCCAGCACGCGATCGTGGCTGCGCATCAGCCAGTCATAGATTTTTTCGCTGGAGGCGAATCGCTCCCGCGCGGCGCTGCTGGTCCCCCACAGAAAAGGCATCACCGGCAACGGGAAATGCGCTTCGCGGTTCACGGGCAGGGCGCAGGCGACCGACACGAAGGGCAGCTGCATCGCCTCCGCCACCAGCCCGCCGGCGGGTGCCATCTGGTCGACAATCAGGCCATCCACCGCCAGCGAACGCAGCGCGTCGGGCAGTTCGCGGCACAGCATATCGGTGCTGCTGGCCATATCGCCGATCAGACGCAGAATACCTAAACCGCCAGGGTGCGCTGCCAGCTGCAGCGTGCGATCGAGCGTGCCGACAGGGTGCGTTTCCAGCCCGACGGCGTGAAAATCGATGGCCGTATTGTTAAGCAGCGCGGCGGCATCCGCCTGCTGGATAAAGGTGACGCGATGGCCCCGCGCTATCAGCGTTTGCGCCAGCGCCTGCAGCGCGCGCATATGGCTGTAAAAGGGCGGCGCGATCGCCGCGAAATGGCTCATTGCCTCTCTCCGCTGCGCTGCAGCGGCGCGAGGCGCAGCTCACGCAGGTTTGCGCTGCCGGTACAGAAGCAGACGACCCGCAGCTGTTCGATCAGCGTCTGAAAGTGCGTAATAACCGCGTCGGCAGAGTGCAGGGCGCTGCTGAGCACCGCCGCAGCCTGGCCGACGATATCCGCGCCCAGCCGCAGCGCTTTCGCCGCATCGATGCCGTCGCGAATGCCGCCGGAGGCGATAAGCGGCATAGCGGGCAGCCTGTCGCGCACTGCGCGCAGCGCTTCGTCGGTCGGGATGCCCCAGTCGGCGAAGGCCATCGCCACCGCGCGCTGCTGCGCGTTGCTGGCTCGCTCGCCCTCAACCGCCGCCCAGCTGGTGCCGCCTGCGCCCGCTACATCGATCATGCTGACGCCCGCTTCGGCGAGCCGCTGTGCGACCTGCGGCGAGATGCCCGCTCCCACTTCTTTCACCACCACCGGCACGGGCAGCGACTTCACCAGCTGCGCAATCGCCTCCAGCACGCCGCGCCAGTCGCGATCGCCGCCGCGCTGCAAGGCCTCCTGCAGGGGATTCAGATGGACGATCAGCGCATCCGCTTCAATCATGCTTACCGCGTTGAGCGCCAGTCGGCGGCCCTGTTCGCCCAGGATCTGCGCCGCGCCAAGGTTCGCCAGCAGCGGGATATCGGGAGCGATACGGCGCAGATCGCGCGTCAGGCCAAAGTTGTTTTCGCTTTCCAGCGCCACGCGCTGCGAGCCTACCCCGAGCGCCAGGCCAAGCGTCTGCGCCGCCTCGGCGAGATGGTGATTGATCGCGCGCGCGCGCGTTGCGCCGCCGGTCATCGAACTGATAAGAAAAGGGGCCTGCATGCTGCGGTTGAACAGACGGGTGCGCAGATCGATCTGATCCAGATGCAGCTCCGGCAGGGCGCAGTGGGTGAAATGCCAGCGGGCGAAGCTGCCCGGTGCCGGCGTGGTGTTACGCAGAACAATGTCCAGATGATCGTTTTTGCGTTTCGTCAGGTCCGTGTCCTTCATTGCTGCTCCATATACTCAGACGGGAAACGCGCGGTCAGCCGACCATAGCGAGTTTTTTTTCGAACCAGGCCTGCACAAAATGCCGGGTGGAGTAGCCGTTGCTGCAGGCGGAGGCGAGATGGCGATCGGCGCGCCGCAGATGATCGCGCAGGCGTTTTTCGACCACTTTGCTGCCCAGCATATTGACCAGCGTTGATTTCCCCACGTCCTGATGCGCATCTTTTCCGGTGTCGCTCTGTCCGTCGCTCAGATCGTCCAGCAGCTGAAACGCCTGGCCAAGATCCCGCGCGAAGCGGTGCAGCTTTTCACGCGACTCCAGCGGCGCGCCAGCAACAACGGAGGCCATCTGCATCGCCGCGCTAAACAGCGCGCTGGTTTTAAAATGATTGGTGAGCTGAATAGCGTCAGCGCTGCGCGGCTGTGCGCCTTCGGTCAGATCGCGGAACTGTCCCTGCACCAGGCCCTGAATGCCGACGGAGTGGGAGAGTTCAGCCACGGCCTGCGTCTTCGCCTGGCTGCTGATACCGTCGGCCAGCGCAATCACGCCAAAGGCGCGGCTCAGCAGGGCGACGGCCGCCAGAATAGCGACCGGTTCGCCGAACTGGCGATGAATGGTTGGGCGACCGCGCCGCAGTTCGGCATCGTCCATACAGGGAATATCGTCGAGTATCAGTGAGGCGGCATGCACCATTTCAATGGCGCAGGCGAGGTCCAGCAGACCGCTGAGTTCATCGCGGTAGCCAAGGTCGTGAGCAGCCAGCATCAGCAGCACCGGCCGAATACGTTTACCCGGCGCCAGCGCGCCTTCGCGCATGGCGAGACCCACGCAGTCGCGTTCGCTTTCAACAGGCAGCAGCCGATCGAGACGCTGCTCGATACTGGTCAGTAATATCAGGGGATCGCTGGGGATGAGGGTAAGATCTCTTTCAGCAAAAATGGTCATGATGGCAGTCCTTACTTGCAGGTGAGCGTCGGCCTGTCGTGATTGCAATGAACAAAGTGGCGCTAAAGGAGCCATCATTAAAAAAGCAGTGCGATTATTTTTAGAGCCGCCGCGAACTTAGCGTGGTTGTTTTGTTTTGACGCGGCGGTGAAATAAAGCGTAGTCGAGAATTTTCGGGCTGAAAGGCAAAACGGGAATAAGTGGCAATAAAACAATAATTTTACTCACGAACTAAGTGCGGTCTCGGAGGGTGACGGCTCGCTGGTAAGCAGCTGATTAAGCAAAGCGACAGCCTGTTGAACCTCCTGCGGCGTCAGGGCGCCATCTTTGGCAAAGCGAACGATTCCTTGCCTGTCCAGCAGAACGACGGCGGAGCCGTGCGGCGTCAGTTGCCAGCTGTTTTGCGCCACGCCGCTGCTGTCGATAACAAAGTGTTGCCAGGGCGCGTCACGTTTACTCGATTTGATGCTGCGCTCGACGAAAATGGCGCTGCCGGGGATCGCGTCGTCGGTATTGACGATGGTGGTGGTCTGAAAGCGGCTGCGCGGAAAGTTTGCCTGCTGGATCGCAGCGATCAGCGGCGCGTTTTGCTCTTTGGCCGAAAGCCGTCCCGCGACGTGAATGACCATGCGCACTTTGCCGGTCAGCGACTGGCTGCTCCAGCGCTGATAGCCCAGCATTTCATGCTGCAGCACCAGTTCGCCTTCGTTAGCGATAAAAACCGGGGGAAGGGGTTTTCCCGTTTCAAAAGTATGCGCGCCGGCAAGGCAGGGGAAAAGCAAGGTGATAAGCAGCAGGAAGGGTTTCACGTATCCTCGCAAGCAGAAGAGAAGAGCCTCAAGCCTGGGCGAAAAAGCGCCGCTTCGCCAGTCAGGAAAATATGAATTTTTACGCCTGGGTCAAAAATTAATCACTTGTTCACTGCGCCAGATCAAACAACTCGCTCTAAAAGGAATCGAAGATGCAGATATACATTCGCAAAAGGAGACGGATATGAAAAGTGAGTTAATGACGCTTTCAGAATTTGCACGTTACCTTGGCGTATCGCCGCTGAGGCTGGTTCGTGCATACTGTAATCGGGGATCGCTGGAGGGTGTGCCGCTGCCGGAACCAATGGAAAATGTGGCATTCAGGGAACGCTGCTGGTCGCGTGAGGAGGTGCGCCAGTTCAGACACCGGCTGCAGCGTGTTCAGCACCATACATAACAAAAAACAGATAGCGCTGAGGTTGATCCGCGCGGTAATACGGGCAGCACAGCCGGTTGCAAAAAGGCGCAGGGCCTTTCGGCGCGACCGGCCATGCTGCCCGTATTTTATCAAGGTGCCACAGGCTGTAGAAACGGCCGCGCGGTTTCAACTGCCGCTGATGGTGCCGCTCATCACGCCGGTCGCTTGCGCATCCACCAGGAAACAGATTAGCGTGGCGTCGCGCTCGGCGGTCACAGCGGGCAGCGCTTCGGTATCGCCAGCCACATCCCCTTTATGCAGACGTTGACCATCCAGGTTCACCACGCCGTCCAGCACTGCCAGCCAGGGCGCGAAGCCCGGGATAGCGGGCACATCAAGGGTTTTACCCCGTTCCAGACGAATATCGTAAATATGAATCGCCTGGCGCAGCGTCAGCGGCGCGGCGCTGCCTTCCGGGCCCGCCAGCCATGTCCAGGCATTGTGGGTGATGCCGTCAGCACGTTCCAGCAGCTGAGTTTTCGCTGCGCCGCCAGCGTGGGCCGGACGGATAAACGCCTGCAACACTTCCGCTTCAATCAGCGGCGCAGACTCCTCGTGTCGCAGTCCTTCGCCCGCATTCACTACCATGACGCGTTTCGCCGACAGCGGCGTACGTTCGCCGCTGGGGTCGGTATGCTGCACCGATCCGCGCCAGACGTAGCTCAGGATGTCGTCATTAACGTGCTCATGCATCGGGATGCGTGCCCCGAGTTTTAGCGTCGTCATATCGACAATCGCCAGCGGCCCGAAGCGTTCACCCGGACGCAGGCGGCGAATGGTAAAAGGACCATATTCAAACAGCTGGCCGCGATGGGCACGTACGACGTTCATCATCTTCTCCCGTTATAAGGTTACAGAGGGATAATAAACCCGCTGGAAAAGATGAGAAGGGGGGAGATTTGCCGAGAGAGTTCAACTTTTTTGAACAAGCTGCCCGCCCTTGCGGACGGGCAGCCTGCGGTTTTATTTGCCCTGCTCGTCGCTTTCGCCGAGGAAGAAATACCACAGCGGAATCGACATCAGACCGGTAAAGACCGAGGTATAGAGGAGCACCATCAGCGCCTGAGTAACGTACATCATCAGCGACCAGTCGCTAAAGGCGATATGGTACTGATCGATCACGCCGCTGATAATGGCTTTACCCATCACCGTGCCGACAATCAGCCACAAAATCACCACGCTGCGCAGGAAATAACGCATCTCTTTCTGTTTGGCGGCAAAGCGACCGCGCACGATACCGAGCGGGGATTGTTGATCCAGCGGCGTCTCCGGCTGCGGCAACGCGGCGCGCTGCGCCCGCCGCCAGCGCAGCAGATCGAGCCCGATAAAGACCAGCAGGCTGGCACCCATCACCGGCAGCGCCCAGCCCAGCGCCAGGGCCAGGATCAGCGACGCGCCCTGCGCATAGCGCGGCATCGCCAGCCAGGCGGTGAAGAGCGTCTGCGCGGGATTCTGCACGGGTAGTGCCGGACGGCGAATCCACCACATGCGGTAGCCCAGCGCGATCATGGCGCACAGCCCAAAGCCAAACAAGGCCAGCAGCAGCTGATTTGGCAAGCCGAACAGCACGCCCATATGCGCATCGACACCCCAGCGCGTCAGCTTCGCCACCAGCGGGAAGTGCGCGAATTCAACGCGATCGACGATAGCGAAACTGGCAGGGTCTACGGAAACGGCATCAACCTGACTCGGCCAGCTGCGATCGATCTCGCTGACCGTCCAGGCCTGGCCGCTCTCTTTCGGCTGGCGCATTTCGACTCTGGCGGCATGAATATCATTGCGGCGTGCGGCGTTTAGCACGTTGTCCCAGTCGGCGTCAGGGGCGTTCGCCGCTTTGGCCGGCATGGCGGGCATCGCCATATTGCTCATATCCATACCGTCCATCTGCGGCATTGCATGATGATCGGCATGCGGATCGGCGGTGGCAGCGGGCGCGCTATCGTCCAGCGCGGTGCGTACCTGCGGCGTCAGCCAGCCGAAATCGCTGCGCATTTTATCAATATTGCCGCCCGCCCACTGCGACCAGGTCAGGCCCGTGACGGAGAAGAACACCAGGCCCAGCGCCAGCACGAGGCCGAGCGTGATATGCCAGTGACGAGCAAAGGCAAAACTGGACGCGCGTTTTTTCGCCTGCCTGCGCGGTCGCGTGCCGAGCCACAGCACCAGTCCCCCCAGCGCGGCGACCCAGAGCCAGGAGGCGGCCAGCTCGCTGTAGAGGCGGCCAAAGTCGCCCAGCAGCAGGCCCCGATGCAGCTCATCCAGCCACATCCGCAGCGGCAGCACGCCGCTGGTGCCGTAAACCGTCATATCGCCCTTAACCTGTAAGGTATAGGGATCGATAAACACCGATCGCGACTCTGACGGGCCGAGATCGCTCTGGCTGAACTGCACGCGCGTGGTGTCCTGCGCGCCGGGGGCCGGACGCACCGCATAAATGCGCGCGCCCTCGCCAATATAGCGACGCGCCGCCGTAATCTGCGCCGAAAGCGGCTTCGCCACGCCCTGCGCCTCGGTGGTCAGCGCGGAAGAGTAGAGGACATTCTCAATCTGTGGGGTCAGTACATACAGCGTGCCGGTTAGCGCCGCGATAAAAATAAAAGGGGCGATAAACAGCCCGATGTAAAAGTGCAGGCGGCGTAGCAAATTAAACAGCGAGCCGTGCGGCCGTGCCGTTTCCCGAATTGATGACATAGCACATCCATTTTTATTCAGTTAAAGACGAACCCGTTTCCGCCGCGTCACACAGCAGAAAAGCAGGCATTCTGATTAAAAAAAGCGCAGCGGGAAGGCGGGGCGCGAGGCCGGTAAACGCGGCGTTCTCGTCGGCGTAGCGGCGGCTCTGCGCGACGTGTCGGCGGCGGCGCACGCGAGATCAGCATCATGAGCCAGAGCAGGGGAACCGCGTTCCAGATCATCAGCGGCACATGCACCAGCAGATCGCAGTAGCCGCAGGCGAAACCCTCGTCGGTGGACATCATATGTCCTGAGGGCATCATCATGTCGCCGTCCATGTGATGCATCATAGGCATAGCATCGTCGCTGTGCGACATCATCATCTGGGCGGGCATCGCGCTGTTATGGCGCGCCATCAGATCCTTAGACACCACAGGCGCGACGAACAGCAGCAGCACCGCCAGGATAGCCAGGCAGGCGCTGAGTCGCTGTTGCAACGGGGTGAAAAAGGTCATGAAAACATCACTGGCTGGTAAACGTCAGGCGCTATTTTACCGCGTTACGGCCCTGAACGGGGCTAAATCTGTAAAAAATCTTACGGCTGCTGTTTACACCTGTAACATCCGCGCCGGCTGCGTCAGAAAACCGAGCTGCCGAGACGCTCGCTGAGCAGCTCCAGCGCGGCCGTTCCCGTCAGAGAGTTGCCGATAGCATCCAGCCCTGGCGACCAGACCGCAATGCTCATTTTGTGGGGAATAATCGCGATAATGCCGCCGCCGACGCCCGATTTGGCTGGCATGCCGACGCGCCAGGCGAATTCGCCCGCGCCGTCATACATACCGCTGGTGATCATCAGCGCGTTAATCTGTCTCGCCTGTCGCGGGGTAATAAACGGCGAGCCATCCGCTGCTTTGCCCTGATTCGCCAGATAAACAAAGCTGCGCGCCAGCTCGACGCAGCTCATAGAGAGCGAGCAGTAGTGAAAATAGGTCTGCATCACCTCGCTGACGTCGTTATGGAAGTTGCCGAACGACTTCATCAGCCAGGAGATGGCGGCGTTGCGCGCCGAATGTTCATACTCAGAGCGGGCCACCTGTCGGTCATAGTTGATATCGGGCTGACCGCTCAGCCGGCGCACAATCTCCAGCATCCGCTGGCGCGGCGCGGTCAGGCGCGTTTCCAGCATATCGCACACCACCAGCGCGCCCGCATTGATAAAAGGATTACGCGGCTTGCCCTGTTCCAGCTCCAGCTGCACCAGCGAGTTAAACGGCTGACCGGAAGGCTCTTTGCCGACGCGCTGCCAGATTTCGTCGTCGCTATAACGCGTGAGCGCGACGCTTAGCGACAGCACTTTGGAGATGGACTGAATAGAGAAGCGGGTCTGCGCGTCGCCCGCCTGCCAGGTCTGACCGTCGGGGGTAGCGATGGCGATCCCCAGCGCGTGCGCAGGCACCTCGGCCAGCGCCGGAATATAGCTGGCGACCTTGCCGCGTGCGGTAAGCGGACGAACCTGCTCCAGAATCTCTTCCAGTAGCGCATTGCTGAGTTCGGGCACGAGTGAATCTCCTTTTCTGAGGCGTCTGGCGGCGGATAATGAACGCGTGCCGACGCCGAATCAATGCAGCGGATGCAAATTTTGTGAAATCTTCCACGCAATCCTGCGGCCGCGACGTTAACTCACCTGCTCAACGCCGGTCCGCAAGCCATCGGACGCGGCGACTCACTGCATTTGCCTGGCGCTGCCAGCCAGCGGCGCGAGCAGCATTTGCATAAAACTCAGGGCCGCCAGAAGCGTGAGCGGCAGCGTCCAGTCACCGCTCTGCTCATGCACGATGCCAAAGAACAGCGGGCCAAGCGCCGCCAGCGCATAGCCTACGCACTGCGCCATACCGGAAAGCTGCGACGCCTGGCGATGATCGCGCGCGCGCAGGTTAAACAGCGACAGGCAGAGCACCAGTGAGGCACCTGCGCCCAGACCGGCAATAATCAGCCACAGCGCGGCTAAACGCGGCAGAAGCAACAGCCCCAGCACGCCGCAGAAAATAGCGGCTGAGGCGACGAACGCCGTCAGACGCGCATCGCGCAGACGCTTCAGCGCCACCATACAGCCGAGGTTGGCAAGGATCGCAATCGCCTGATAGAGAAACAGCAGCCAGCCAGCTTCCGCCTGGCTGTAACCTTTCGCCTGCGCGTAGGGGGTAAACCAGTCGATCAGGGTATAAAACGCCAGCGACTGCAGCGCCATAAACAGCGATACCTGCCAGCCGATGCCTGAGCGCCAGGGCGTCGCGCCGACAGCGGAGAGGGCGTGCGTCGCACCTGACCGATGCGCCGCGCGCGGCGTCAACAGCGGCAGCCAGGCGAGCAGCGCCACCAGACCTGGCACCGCCCAGACGCCGAGCGAAAGCCGCCAGCCCGCTTCGGACCAGGTCGCGAGCGGTACGGCAACGCCCGACGCCAGGCTGGCGGTCAGCGACATGGTGGCGGCATAAAGCCCGATATATTTTGCGGTATGGTGCGTAAAGTCGCGTTTGATCAGCGGCGGCAACAGCACGTTAGCAGCAGCGATCCCGGCGCTGAGCATAAACGTGCCGCTCCAGAGCGCGGCCTCATCAGGAAGCCAGCGCACAAGCGATCCCAGCGTCGTCAGCAGCAACGCCACCCACAGGCTGCGCTCCAGCCCGTAGCGATTGCCCAGCGCGGCGGCAACCGGCGCCAGCGCGGCGAACATCATTAAAGGAATAAAATTGAAAAAGCCCGCGGCCGCGGCGCTCAGGCCAAAAGCGGAGCGAATGTTTTCCAGCACCGGGCCAACGGCGGTTATGGGCGCACGCAGGTTTGCAGCGGTCAGTAGTATAACCAGCAGGAAAAAGCCAGGTTGGGAAAAGCGCGAAGCGCATACAGCAGAGATTTGTCGCAGGGTCATAAGATCCGCATCACAAAATGCGGCCAGGCCGCTGTGGTGCGTTGGTTGACGTTAACGCTTACGCACCGGCGAAGAGGGCCGGTGTCTGCGCGCTACTCTAATCACTGATGTCGCACCTGTAAAGTCGCTCCCGCCTGGCTATTCACGCCTGGCTGCGCCTGCATAGCGCAACGGCGGCAGGCGCGTCAGATTATTTGCTTCCCCCTGACGCCGCGCGGCGTAATAAGCGAGGCGATAATCCATTCGTGTTTTTTATAATGCTCAGGTCGTTTGTTCGCTATTTAACAGCGGCGGCCGTTCCGCCAAAATTAAGATTAATCCTTATTAATCAAACCATTTTTGCTCCGCGCTTCGTTTTTATTAAATTTGCGCAATTGTACTTAGCAACTATTATTAATTTCTGTAGCGTCCTGGCCAGGAAAACAATCATCTGATTTGATAAGAGGAACCTGTAATGGCGATTAAAACACTGGTAGATCTTTTTATTCACGATCTTTCCGATGTCTATAGTGCAGAAAAACAGATCACTCGTGCCCTGCCGAAAATGGCGCGCGCTGCATCAGACGAATCATTGAAAGCGGCGTTTGAAGCGCACCTGGAAGAGACGCGCGGACAAATTGAACGTCTGGACCAAATTGTTGAAAAAACTGAAGAACTGCGCATTCGCCGTATGAAATGCCACGCTCTGGAAGGCCTTGTTGAAGAGGCTCAGGAGATCATCGACTCCGTCGAGGCTGGCCCGGTTCGCGATGCCGGTCTGATTGGTGCCGCGCAGAAAGTTGAACACTACGAAATTGCTACATACGGCACGCTGGCCGCAATGGCGAAAAGACTGGGCTTTGACGAAGCGGCTAAATTGCTGGCCGAAACGCTGCAGGAAGAAAAAGCTACGGATGAAAAACTGAATATGATCGCTGAGAAAACCAGCTAATTATCTGACGTGATGAAATCCGTCTTTTGCAGCATTCTCATTTTTCAAAGAGGTGAATCATGACACACGAAGAGAATTATCTGGCCTGGCTGAAAGATGCTCACGCTATGGAAAAGCAAGCTGAAAGCATGCTGGAAAAAATGGCGTCTCGTCTTGAACACTATCCCGATTTAAAAGCGCGTATTCAGCAGCATATTGAAGAAACGCGCCAGCAGCAGACATTGCTGCAGTCCGTTATTGACCGCAATGATACCTCCCATTCCGCCTTTAAGGACGCCATGGGCAAACTTTCCGCGATGGGTCAGGCGATGGGCGGCATGCTCGCCGACGACGAAGTGGTGAAAGGCGCTATCAGCGGTTATGTATTCGAGCAGTTTGAAATCGCAAACTACACCTCGCTAATCGCCGCGGCGCAGCTGGTAGGCGACCAGGAAGGCGTGCGCATTTTTGAGCAGATTCGTGAACAAGAGATTGCGATGGCGGAATGGTGCCTGACGCATCTGCCAGACGTGACGCAGCAGTTTATGACGCGTGACGCGGCTGAAGGCGTTGAAGCAAAAAAATAACGCCAAAGCCAGGCCCTCTCCAGCCAGAGGGGGCTACATCCAACTGGAAAGGAATGAGCAATGTTCAGACACGTAAAGAAACTGCAATATACAGTCCGTGTTGAAAAGCCCAATCCAGGACTCGCCAATTTGCTGCTTGAGCAGTTTGGCGGTCCGCAGGGCGAACTCGCTGCGGCATGTCGCTATTTTACTCAGGGCCTTGGCGATGACGATCCAGGCCGTAAAGATATGCTGATGGATATCGCGACGGAAGAGCTAAGCCACCTGGAGATCATCGGCTCGCTGGTGGGGATGCTGAACAAAGGCGCGAAAGGTCAGCTGGCTGAAGGCACAGAGGAAGAGGGCGAGATTTATCGCAACATCACCGGTGCCGGTAACGACAGCCATTTGACCTCGCTGCTTTACGGCGGTGGTCCGCCGCTGACCAACTCTGGCGGTGTGCCATGGACTGCGGCTTATATCGATACCATCGGCGAAGTGACCGCTGACCTGCGTTCGAATATCGCCGCTGAAGCGCGCGCAAAAATCCTTTACGAGCGTCTTATCAATATGACCGACGACGTCGGCGTAAAAGATGCCCTGGGCTTTTTGATGACGCGTGAAGTTGCGCACCAGATCTCGTTTGAAAAAGCGCTCTACTCAATTCGCAACAATTTCCCACCGGGTAAATTGCCGCCAATCGAGCAGTATTCCAATGTCTACTACAACATGTCGGCGGGTGAAGGCGATATTCGCGGTAGCTGGAATTCTGACGAGAACTTTGAGTATGTGGCCGATCCGGCGCCAGCGGTTGATGGCGGCGACGGCGAGGCGACAGTGGTCACCTTGCCATCCGATCAGAAGACCGACCTGCTTAATATGGCTAGCCGTACCGCATCCGATCGCAGCCTGAACCCGACTACGGGCGCTGAACTGGGCTCGACGCTGGGTGAAGCAAACCAGATTAACCCGGATAAACCGCGTTCGTAATCCCCCTCGCGTCAGTCAGGCTGCTGACTGACGCGATTTCCCTCTCTTTATTGATTCTTCTGGACGGGCGTTACGCCGCTTCCACTATCTCGTATCAATGAAATTCCGGTTCAGGAAAATGACCACAGTCGTTCTGGCTAGGGGTGGTGCCTGGCTGGCAGGTTTGCTGTCGCGTTTCAGCGGAAGGCACCGGTTTTTCCGGCGCCATGGGGCCTGACCGACAGGCGCTAAGCAGGGTAACAAACAGGGCTAAAGCAACAAAACGCATATCCGCTCCTTGTGATGACATGAAGTAAGCAAACAAACGTCGGTGGTCAGCTACGGGACCAGAGGCGTACAGATAAGTGTAGCTGGCGGCAGGAAAAGGTCTATAAATCAGCATGAAGCCGCACGGCGGCTTGCAGGATCAGAACAGGGCGAACATCAGGGCAACGGGAAAGCTCATCGGCCAGGTGGCGCCGACCAGGAAGGCGCTCAGCGCCCGAATCGACAGCTTATCCTTTGCGATAAAAAAGGTGATTAGCGTGGCGATCGTTGCCATAACCGCATAGAACACCAGCATATGTTGATAGAGGCTCATAAATACTCCGCATCGTTATAGTGGTTTTGCTGCGCACTATGCGGAAAATAGTGATCCAGATCAAGCAAAAAGCCGCGACTTTCTTAAAGAAATTGATGGGGTTGCTCACAGCGGCTAAGCGCGAGCGATTTCAGGCTGAAATTTGGCAGGAAAAACGCGCCGGTTCCTTCAGGCGCGGGGGTTATAGGCGCGAACGCGCGTGGCGAATTTAGCTTAAATCAGAGAAAGCGTTGCTCAATATCACGCCAGCTATCGACGCGCGCGTAGCCAGTTTCCTGCTGATTTTGCGCAGTGGTGAACAGCACGCCTTCGCCCGTGAACTGCGCGAAGTGTTGCGGGTCAGCATCAATCAAATAATCCGCATTGAGAATGCCTTTGCTGCTGCAACAAACGATATTCATCGGGTTGATAAACGGAAAGTTCGCTTTAAGCCACTCCAGCTTTGCGGCCAGCGAGCGCGGAAACTCCACCGCCGCGGTGGTGATAAAAATTTCATACTCCTGCGACAGGCGTTCTATTACCCGCTGCGCGTCAGGCAAGGCAGGCAGTCCGGCATAAAAACTCTCTTCGCCGATCAGTTCTTCAATCTCCTGAAACAGCGCGGGGCGCGACTGTTGTGGTTTTGCTGCGTCCAGTGAATCTGCCTGTGCCTCTTGTGAAGCGGCGTCAGGCGTAAATTTGTGGTTCAAGTCGATAATGACTTCATCCATCTCGATGGCGATACGTTTCATGGTTTCCTCTGGTCAATCGTCAAGCCAAGGCGGCTAGAATAACAGCAGCGCGGCTCCGCTTGTAGTCTCAGCAGAAATGCTGATCAGGCAGGTGGTTTAATCACCAATTGAAGCCTGTTATATCGCCAGTTACTGTGAGATGCGCCAGAAGCAGGAAAAAGAAAAGAGAAATGCCGCCCTGACAGGCGGCATTACGGCTTAGCTTTGCAGATAAAGGGCTTTGATCGCCTCCAGGGTCGCTTCGCGCGGGTTACCGCCGGTACAGACATCATCCAGCGCCGCCTGCGCCAGCGCCGGTACGTCATCCGGCTTAAGGCCGACGTCGCGCAGCGAAGCCGGAATGCCTACGTCGCGGCAAAGCTGTTTTACCGCCGCGACCGCTGCCTGGCGCGCCTGCGCGAGCGATAGCGTCTCCACGTCGGATACGCCCATCGCGCGCGCAATATGGCGATATTTCTCGCCGGTATAGTCTGCGTTCCACGCCATTACCTGAGGCAGCAGGATGGCGTTAGCGACGCCGTGCGGCACGTTATAAAACGCGCCCAGCGGGTGCGCCATACCGTGCACCAGCCCCAGCCCGACATTGGAAAAGCCCATGCCTGCCACGTACTGACCCAGCGCCATCTGCTCTACTGCTTCTATATCGCCTTTTACGGCATCGCGCAGCGACTGGCTGATGATTTCAATGGCGTTGAGATGCAGCATATCGGTCAGCTTCCATGCGCCGCGCGTAATATAACCTTCAATGGCGTGCGTCAGCGCATCGATGCCGGTTGCCGCTTTGAGCGCGGGCGGCATGCTGGCCATCATTTCTGCATCAATGATCGCCACCACGGGAATATCGTGCGGATCGATGCAGACAAATTTACGGCGCTTCTCTTCATCGGTAATGACATAGTTAATGGTGACTTCCGCCGCGGTGCCGGCGGTGGTTGGAATAGCGATCAGCGGAACGCTGGGATTACGCGTCGGCGCGAAACCTTCCAGGCTGCGCACATCCGCGAACTCAGGGTTATTAATAATAATACCGATCGCTTTGCTGGTATCCTGCGGCGAACCGCCGCCAATGGCGATAAGATAGTCCGCTTCAGCGCGTTTAAATATCTCAACGCCGCGCTGCACGACGGCGATGGTGGGGTTCGGCACGACCTCGTCATAGAGCGCCCAGTGAAGCTGGTGCGCATCCATCAGCTCGGTCACGCGCTTCACGGCACCAGCGGCGACCAGCGCCTTATCGGTCACGATCAGCGCCTTCATCAGGCCGCGTCGTTTGACCTCCTCCGGCAGATGACGGATCGCGCCTGCGCCAAAAAAGGCGGTCTCATTCAGAATCATACGTTGTGTCATAGTCACATCCTTATTAGCAAAATTCCTCCTACCTTCCCGCTTAAGCGCGCTGCGATTCTGCCAGATACGTCACATTCCTGTCGGGATACAATTGATAAAAATCAACAAATTAGCAGTTGGCAGCCCGCGTCAGCGACGAGGCCGTGCTTTTACGATACGGCGTAAAGCCATTCCTGCCAGGCAACTTTCTCATCCTCTGTTAGCCTCAATGGGAGCATTAAGGATTTAACCAACGGAGGAAATGATGGCGAAACCGCAAAATCACGGCTGGAGACTGGCCTCGCGCCCGCACGGTAAACCTGTTCTGGAGAACTTCGAGTTCGGCGAATTACCTTTGCCGTCGCTGGAGGAGGGCGATCTGCTGCTGCGTACCATCTATCTGTCGCTCGATCCCTATATGCGTGGCCGGATGAGCGATGCGAAATCCTATGCTGAACCGGTGAAGCTGGGCGATGTGATGGTCGGCGGCACGGTCAGCCGCGTAGTAGAGTCGCGCCATGCTGATTTCCAGCCCGGCGACTGGGTGCTTTCCAGCGGCGGCTGGCAGGCTTATTCCGTTTCGCCCGCCTCAGCGGTAAGAAAGCTGGGCAACGATCTGGCGAACCCTTCCTGGGCGCTTGGCGTACTGGGCATGCCTGGTTTTACCGCCTATATGGGCCTGCTGGATATTGGCGAACCGCAACCGGGCGAAACCCTGGTGGTGGCCGCAGCGACCGGGCCGGTAGGCGCCACGGTAGGGCAGATCGGCAAGAAAAAAGGGTGCCGTGTGGTGGGCATCGCCGGCGGCGAAGAGAAGTGCCGACACGCGGTCGAGGTGCTGGGCTTCGATCTCTGCCTGGATCACCATCAGGCGGATCTGGCGGCGCAGCTGGAGCAGGCCTGCCCGGACGGCATTGACATCTATTATGAAAACGTCGGCGGCAAAGTGTTTGATGCGGTGTTGCCGCTGCTGAACACCAAAGCGCGTATCCCGGTTTGCGGTCTGGTGTCGGGCTACAGCGCGACCGATCTGCCTGACGGCCCGGATCGTCTGTCGCTACTGATGGGCGATATCCTGAAAAAACGTCTGCGCGTGCAGGGCTTTATCATTTTTGATGATTACGGCCATCGCTATGGCGAGTTCCTTGAGGCAATGGAACCCTGGGTAGAACAGGGAGAGATTCGCTATCGCGAACATATTATCGACGGGTTGCAGAACGCGCCGGAAGCGTTCTTCGACATGCTTGAGGGGAAAAACTTCGGCAAAACCGTGGTGCGCGTGGCGCAGGACGACGAGTAACAGGTTCAGGTCCCGCCCGCAGGCGGGACCGCTGTTTATGCCGGGATCAGCTTCTCCTGCTTCAGGCGATCGAACAGCGCGAAAAGGTCGTCGCGCGTGCTGTGATAGCCGGTAAAGCCCGCTTTGCGGCTCTTGCTCATATCCGTAAACACTTCCATCGGGCGGCCCAGGTCGGCGTCGGTGTGCCACCAGGAGACCAGGCGGTTAATATCCGCCTCGCGCAGCTGATAGTGCTGCGCTAACGCTTTCCACTGTGCTTCCGCATTCACCATGCGCTGTTCCAGCGGCTGGGTTTCTTCCGGCAGCGGCTGCGCGTCAATATCGAAGTAGTCGGCGATCTCGCCCCACATCCATTTCCAGCGGAACACGTCACCGTTCACCGTGTTGAAGTCTTCATTCTGCGCGCCCGGCGCGCTGGTGGCCCATTCCAGCTGCTCCGCCACCAGCGTCGCGCTGCTCATATCGGTCACGCCGTGCCACTGCGCCGCCGAGCCGGGGAAGATAAACGGCAGGTTATGGAATTTGCACAGCGAGGCGTAGACCGCCAGCGTCTGCCCCATATTCATCGCGTTACCCAGCGCATAGCCGATAACGGTATGAGGACGATGCACGCTCCAGCGATAGCCATATTTTTCCGCGCCGGCGAACAGCGCATCCTCCTGGGCGTAATAGAAGTTATCGACCGGCTGACGACCCTGCTCTTCGCGGAACGGCGTCATTGGCACCGCGCCTTTGCCGTAGGCGTCAAAGGGGCCCAGATAGTGCTTGAGTCCCGTGACCAGTGCGACATGGCTGCCGTTAAGCCGATCGCCCAGCGCATCCGTCACGTTGCGCACCATTGCGCCGTTAACGCGGATATTCTCTTTTTCCGTTTCCTGTCGCGCCCAGACGCTGAAGAAAAGGGCGTCTGGCCGCAAATCTTTCAGCGCTTCCTTTACCGATTCCGGCGCGGTCAAATCGGCGGTGAGCGCGTGGCAGCCTTGCGGCACCGGCGTGCGTCCTCGTGACAGGCCATAGACTTCCCAGCCGTTCGCCAGCAGACGCTCCGCCGTCGCGCTGCCGATCACGCCGCTAATCCCGGCGATAAGAGCTTTCTTCGACATGCTTTTCTCCCTCTAGCCTTACAACAATACAAAAGGGGAGTGTAGACCGGGATCGGCAGTTAAGCGCAGCGCCAGGCCGTTCAGCCATACCAGCTATACCCTTTCGGCTCGCGGGAAAACCCGGCGCGGCGCAGCGCGTCGATAAGCGGCGACGGGCCTGCGGGCTTGCCGTCGATAGTTTCCAGCGTAAAGCCAGAGGCTCTTTCACGGCGCAGCGCGACGGCCAGCGCAGCGACCGCGGCGTCGCGCCAGCTCTCCTCGCCATAGCTCAGCAGCTCTTTGCCGCCCTGCGCCAGATAGAGCGCCAGCTGCCCGTGGCAGATCACTACCCGCGCGCCGCTGCGGCGTACCGGACGCGTGGCCGCAGCGTGCGCAGGCCAGCGTAGCGTGACGCCGAAGGGAGAGGCGGGATCGATGGCGGAAAGCGCCACCGCCAGCGGCTCGCCTGCCGTCCGCTCGGCAATCACCCGCAGCCGCTCAATGGTGGCGTTTTCGGCAAACTGCGCGCCGCCCAGCCCGGCGACGAAGCGGCCGCGCAGTACGCGTCCGGCATCTTCCAGCCCGCGCATCACCGGCTGCAGCGCCGGAAACCCGCCCGGCACCTGTTCCGCTATCGCCGCGCCGCGCGTTACCACGCCCCAGCGGTCCAGCATATTCTCGGCAATCGCCAGCGCCAGCTGGGCAGGCGGCGTGGATGGGCGACAGAGGCGTGACCAGCGTCCGGGGAGAGCGGGCGTAGCAGGACGCCCCGTCGGAAGGCTAATCCGGCCGCGTCGCGTGCGCAGCGAACGCGTCGCTTTTGCGCGCGCGCTGCTCGCCATGCCGGTCAGCTGGCGCAGCGCCGCCCAGGTATCGGAAGTGATATAGCCAGCCCACGCCAGCTCCCACAGGGCGCTGTGGATCTCAGCGTCATCGACCGGTTGCGCTGCTGCGACAGCGGCGGCAATCTGATGCGCAAACCATGCGCCTCCTTCATCCAGCAGCGCCAGAATGGCGTTATGCAGCGGCGACAGGCGCAGCGCATCGCTGCCCTGTGCCAGCGGCAGCAAGGTTTCGGCGGTAAACTCGCGCAGATGCAGCGACACCAGACCGTCGTTATGCCCCAGCGAACGCTCGCCAACCCAGATCACCTCGCCTGCGGAAAGCAGCTCATCCAGCATGGCGGGCTGATAGTCATGAACGCGCGGCGGCAGAATTTGCGTCTGCCAGACTGAGGCCGGAAGTGCCAGCCCGGCGAGCTGCTCCACCACGCGCGCCACGCCGTTGACGCCTTCGTAGCTTCCCTGCGCCACCGGCGATGACGGCGCCTCGCCGGTTAAGCCTTGCCGCTCCAGCAGCAGCGAGACCCAGGCTTCCGGCGGTACGGGACGCGTCGCCTCACGCGCGGCCTGCAATGAGCGAATGCGCAGGCGCTTAAAGACCTCTTCGGCGACCCACTGGTCGCGCCAGGCGGCGGCATCATCTTCTTCAGACAGGCCAAAATCGCCTTTAAGCAGTTTGCCCTGCGCGCGCATACGCTCCAGCGTTTCGCTGACGACCGCCGGGCCAATGCCAAAATGACGCGCCAGCTGGCCAGTGGTAAAAGGGGTGTGAGTGCGGGCGTAGCGGCTGAGCAGATCGCGCAGCGGATCGACGACCGGCTGTAAAAAGGCGGCGGGAATCGCCTGCGGCAGCGCGACGCCGAGCGCATCGCGCAGGCGCGCGGCATCTTCAATTGCCGCCCAGCGCCGCTCGCCGGCGATGGTCACCTCAATGGCGCGATGCGCCTCCGTCAGCTCAGCGACCGCGCGCGCTGGCGCATCGCCGTGAAATCGCGCCGCAAGCGCCTCTGCGTTCAATGGCCCCAGTTCGCGCAGCAGATCGGCAACCCCCTCTTTATCAGTAACCTTGTAACGCGCAGTGAGGCGCTGCAGTTCTCTGCCCACGGTTGCCACCACTCCGGCGTCGAGCAGTTCGCGCATATCGACCTGGCCGAGCAGTTCGCTCAGCAGGCCGCTGTCGAGCGCCAGCAGCGATGCGCGGCGCTCAGCCAGCGGCGCATCGGTGGCGTAGATAAATTCCGCCACGTAACCAAAGAGCAAAGGCGCGGCGAAAGGTGACGGCACGTCGGTCGTGACCTCGGCAAACTGCACGCTGCCGTTCTGTATGCGCGTCATCAGCTGGTGCAGCGCAGGCAGATCGTAAACATCCTGCAGACACTCGCGCGCGGTCTCAATCAGGACAGGAAAATCGGCATACTCGCGCGCCACCGCCAGCAGTTCTCCGGCGCGCAGCCGCTGCTGCCAGAGCGGCGAGCGCTTGCCGGGGTTACGGCGCGGAAGCAGCAGGGCGCGCGCCGCGCATTCGCGAAAGCGGGCGGCAAACAGCGCCGAGTGGCCAATAGCGTCAGCGACCGTGCGCTGCAGGGTATCGGCATCGAACTGAAACAGCTCGGTGCCCGGCACGCGGCCTTCCATATCGGGAAAGCGCGCGACGATGCCGTCATCGCTCGCCACGATAGCGGGATCCAGCCCCATCCGGTGGCGGATGCGATCCGCGACCGCCAGCGCCCAGGGCGCATTCACCCGCTGGCCCCACGGCGAATGCAGGATCACGCGCCAGTCGCCGGTCTCATCGCGGCAGCGTTCAATCAGAAGCGTACGATCGGTCGGCAGCAGCCCTGTCGCCTCGCGCTGTTCCGCTATCAGCGCCTGAATATTATGCTGCGCGCTGGCATCAAGCCCTGTCGCCTGGCTCGCCGCGCCGGAACGCTGTTCCGCTTCCGTTTCGCGCAGAAAGCGGCCAATGCGTTCACCCAGCAGCGCCGATCGCCCCAGCCCGTCGCCGCGCCAGAAGGGCAGTCGGGCCGAACGGCCTGGCGCGGGCACCACCACCACCTGATCGTGGGTAATCTGCTGGATGCGCCAGGAAGTCGCGCCAAGCGTAATGATGTCGTTTACCCGTGATTCATACACCATCTCTTCATCCAGCTCGCCAACCCGGCGCGATCCCGCCTGCTCTTCGCCTTCCGGCAGCATCACGCTGAAAGCGCCGCGATCGGGGATAGTGCCGCCGCTGGTGACGGCGAGGTGCTGCGCGCCAGGGCGCGGGCTTAACAGGTTCGTTTCGCGATCCCATATCAGGCGCGGAGGAAACTGGGCGAACGCATCGGAGGGATATTTACCCGACAGCATATCCAGCGTGGCGTCAAACAGGCTGCGCGGCAGGGTACGAAAGGGATCGGCGCGGCGTATGGTGGCGAACCACGCATCCGCAGAGAGGGTATCCATCGCCACGGCGGCTACCGTCTGCTGCGCCAGCACGTCAAGCGGATTGTGCGGCGGCGCGACAGGTTCCAGTTCGCCGCTCAGCATGCACTGCACAATGACGGCGGCGTCAACCAGGTCGCGCCGCGTGCGCGGAAAAACGATGCCGCTTGAAACGCCACCTACCTGATGACTGGCGCGGCCGACGCGCTGCAGTGCACTGGCGACCGAAGGCGGCGCGCCGATCTGGATCACCAGATCGACCGTTCCCATATCAATACCCAGTTCCAGACTCGAGGTGGCGACAACGCAGCGCAACTCGCCCGCTTTTAACGCATCTTCGATTTCCCGCCGCTGCTCTTTAGAGACCGAGCCGTGATGCGAGCGGGCGAGGGTGACCGGCGCGCCGCCGTCGCTGCGTTTCTCCGTACCGCCGCTGAAAGAACCCCTGGCATGAGCCGGTTCCTCAACGGCTTCTTCCGCGCTAAGACCTGCGGCGTAACGTTCGTTGAGCCTGGCGGTCAGCTTCTCCGCCAGGCCGCGCGAGTTGGCGAACACGATAGTAGCGCGCCGCGCCAGCACCAGCTCAAGGACGCGCTGTTCGATATGCGGCCAGAGCGATCCCGCCGCGCCGCCCGCTTCCGGCGCGCCGCTGGCGTCCGGGCGTCCCGGTATATCGGTCATATCCTCGACCGGAACGGCGATGCGCATCGCCAGCGCGCGCGAGGCGGGCGGATTGACGACCAACGTATCCTGTATCCCGCCGAGGAACTGCGCGACGCGCTCGACCGGCTGCACCGTGGCGGAAAGGCCGATGCGCTGCGCCGGTTGTGGCAACAGCGCATCGAGTCGTTCCAGACTGACCGCCAGCTGCGAGCCGCGTTTGTTGCCCGCTACCGCGTGCACCTCATCCAGGATCAGGGTGGTGACGCCGCGCAGCGCCTCGCGGGCGCGAGAGGTCAGCATCAGAAATAGCGATTCCGGCGTCGTGATCAGGATATCGGGCGGCGTGCGCTGCAGCTTCGCCCGCTCGCTGCTGGGGGTATCGCCTGAACGCATGCCGACCGTTAGCGCGATTGGTTTTTCGCGTTGCTGGCGGCGCTGCTGGTAAACCCCCTCCAGCGGGAGCTGTAAATTGCGCTGCACGTCCGCAGCCAGGGCTTTAACCGGCGAGATATAGAGGATACGTGTGCGGGTGGCTTTATCCGGCGGCTCCTGCTGCTCACGTTCGCGGAACAGCGCGTCGATCGCGTGCAAAAATGCCGCCAGCGTTTTGCCCGATCCGGTCGGGGCAATCACTAAAGCATGTTTACCGCTGGCGATGGCGTCCCAGGCCGCCGATTGCACCGGCGTAGGCGCAGCGAAGGTCGACTGGAACCAGCGTTGGGTCGCGGGAGAAAAGCGTGCAAGCGCAGCAGCTTTGGCGGGCATAAGAGATTGAAATCACCATGGTTGCAGGGAATGCCTAAGCGTAGACCTTTGTGCTAAGCGCTGCGCGGTAAAAAGGGGCGCGCGGCGCAGAAATCCGCAGGTTTCGATAGCTTTCCATTCAGCGATGCCGTGGCGGGCCAGCTTCGTCGGCGCGCCCCTCTCTGCCTGCTGCTGCAACATCGTTTACGCCTCGGGCAATAAACTTATGCACTGTTTTCATGCTTATTCTCGCTCCGCCTTCCATACTCAGCTATCAGCCACCTGAACGGAGACAGAGGTTATGAGATTAGCAAGCGCCATTCTGCTGGCGATACTGCCCGCGGCCAGTTTTGCGGCTGCGCCGCTCTTTACGCTGCAGTCGCAGGATTTTACCGATAACGCTTTTTTAGCGAAATCGTTCGCAGGCAATAATAAAAGCAGCCCCGCCTGTACCGGCGATAACGTTTCTCCGGCGCTGAGCTGGTCGAACGCGCCGCAGGGGACAAAGAGCTTCGCGCTACTGGTCACCGATCCTGTCGGCGGCAAAGGGCTCGGCGTTACCCATATGGTCGCCTATAACATTCCCGCCGCGACGACCGCTTTCGCACAGGGCGATTTAACGAAAGGCAAAGGCTATACCGGCGGCAAAAACTCTCCCGGCACCACCGCCTGGTATGGGCCTTGTCCACCGGTCGGCAGCGGAATGCATCACTACAACTTTGTGATGATCGCCACCGATCTGCCGCCTGAACAGCTCAAAGCGGGGTTAACGCATGATGAGTTGCTGAAGCAGCTTAAAGGCCATGCGCTGGGTGCCGCCTCGCTGGTAGGACGGTTCAGCAACGATCCGCAGGAGTAAAGCGAAAAGGGCGCAGGCCTGACACGGCCTGCGCAACGGCCGTTTCAGCGCAGACGATAAAATCCATTAACAGCAGGTCCCGCTCGATGAAAAGCGGAACCGGGTAGGGTAGGGTAAAAAAGACGCAGGCTATATAAGGAAAACAGTTATTGTCGGCCAAAGAGCATGCGAAAAAGCCGGTAATAGATCCGTTCTTCCTCTTTATCTTGCGTCTGCTCCAGTCGCTTCAGTAATTTGCAGCATATTGACTTGCGACTCACCGGTTTTTCAGCGCGGATTAATTCACACACGATCATTCCGATAGTAAGGTAGCGGACCGCGGCTTCGTCGCTGAGCGCTTTCTCTTTCAGCGTGCAGAGGAGCATTTCGCTACTTTTATCTGACATTGGACCTCCCGGGACATAATGGCAATAAATAGCGTTGCTACATAAACGTTTCGCTTGTGATCCGGCGATGAAGGAGAAAGCCAGATAAAGCCAGCGGCACAGTATATAAAAGCATTGATGGAAATTGACCGGTTGTGCTGTACCCGCTTCCCCGGATAAAAAGCCAGGGCCGATTATCAGCCGTACTGTCTGCTTCAACTGCATGTTCACGCTTTTTTCAAAGCTGCCCGACTGAGCGCTTTGCGTTTCTCTTTCCGCGCTTTCAGCACACTATCCGAAACGCCGCGTGATCCCGTTAGAGAAAAAACCTCAGAGACGACTGAACTATGAAATCAGAACGGCAATATATCAATAATAAATTTCACAACCTGCTTTTAATTCCTGTTGCGAATTAAGCGTAAAAGAGAAAGCCGCGCGCCTAATATATTCATATTAAATAGATAAAACATATTTTTTATACAAATTTCAACCTGGTGTACTGATTTGCCAAAAGTGCTGATTCGTGAAAGAAGTCACATTACATTTGGCAGGATTTCCAGCAGGTTGCGCTCATGTCAGCATTTATCCCTGCAGGCTATTCTGGTTAAACAGGCGAGTAAAACGCCCGCTTCTTTAGTAGGGCGTGAGCAGGCCGCGGAGCGCAACAGGCTGTTTTAGTCGCCTATACTTTTTATTAACCGAAGCGCGAAAGAGAGACGAGAAGACCTGAAGATGAATGAAGAGTTTGAGCGCCAGCAGTTTGAACGCTGGATCCGCAGCGATGAATTTTTTGAGGAGCGCTGGCTGAGACGAGACAGTTTCAGAGGCTATCGTTACCATCTGGTGGAGAATCGCTGGAAGGCGTGGCTTGCCCGTAGCAAACTGAGCCAGTAGCGCTTAGCCTTATTTAAGCCTTAGTAACCCCCTGCGCTGATGCAGACATCAGGTGTCCGGGAAGATTATTTGCGCTTTTATCTGCTTAAGAAAAACAGCTGGCCTTATAAATGGGTCGGCTTATTAAAAAACGCGTCATAGCGCAGCAAAATTCATCAGTAAAAACTGACTTAATTAAGCGTTCACTCAATGCGTAAATTGCGCCGGGCAACTGCGTCACAGGGTGGCGGTGTTCCGTACGGCCTGAGCCGGTAACAGCAGGACCTTTGCGGCCCTTTATCCTGCCTGATCACTGTATCACCCTGTCAGCGCGTTCGCCCCTGAAGAAACGGCGGGCTTAGCGGATCGTGTCATCGCTTAAGCGGCCGTTTGTTTACTGCTGCTTTCGTGCAACGCAGGCGTTTTTAAACGCTATGCTTATGGGTCAGGCCAGAAAGAGCAGAGGTAGGTTTGTACATAACAGAGATCGATATTGATCATTACGCGCTTGAGTTAAGGCGTATTGCAGCAGGGTATCAGACAGGCGAAAAACTACAGGATGTTAAAAAGCGAGTCGACGGGCTGATTGATACGCTTAAAATGACGCTGGCCAGCGATGCGCAGCTGCAGGTGCAAAAATGGAGCGAACTGGCGGAGGCGTTGAGCCACTATATGAAAAATACCGCCGATCCCGACTGGACCACCATCATGGCTTACGCCAAAAGAAAGGTAAACCGAAGTAAACAGAACGCCATGTTCCGGCGTAAACGCTTTAAGAATTAAACCGCCAGCGGCGGTTTTTTTCTGCCTGTCGCTTACCGCCCGCACGCCTCTTGCTGACAAGTTTCCCCAGGCCGCACAGGCTATACTCTCTCACTTCACCGCAGTGCAACGTTGTTATGCAGTAATGGTTCCATGCGCAGATTCACCCGTCATTAACCCTCAACACGCAGTGTTACCGGATTTGGGAGATCACCATGAAGAAAATTGGCATCAACGGTTTTGGACGTATTGGCCGTCTGGTTTTACGACGCATTCTGGAGCAGCAGGAGGCGGTGGAGGTGGTCGCGATTAACGATCTCACCTCGCCGGAAATGCTGGCCTATCTGCTGAAGTATGACTCCAACTACGGCGCCTTCCATGGCGACGTCAGCGTGGACGGCAATACGCTGCTGGTCAACGGTAAAAAAATTACGGTCTTTGCAGAGAAAGAGGCGAAGAATATTCCGTGGGGATCGCTGGGCGTCGACGTCGTCATTGAATGTACCGGTTTCTATACCTCAGCGGAAAAAGCGCAGGCGCATCTGGACGCTGGCGCAGGCAAAGTGCTGATCTCTGCGCCAGCAGGCGAGATGAAAACCATCGTTTATAACGTCAACCACGACACCATCAGCGCGGAGGACAAGATCATTTCCGTTGCCTCCTGCACCACCAACTGCCTTGCGCCGATGGCGAAAGCCCTGCACGACAGCTTTGGCATTAAAGTTGGTACCATGACCACCATTCACGCCTATACCGGCACCCAGGCGCTGGTGGATGGGCCGCGCGGCAAAGATTTCCGCTCATCGCGCGCCGCTGCGGAAAATATTATCCCGCACAGCACCGGCGCGGCGAAGGCGATCGGGCTGGTGATCCCGGCGCTGACCGGCAAACTGAAAGGCCACGCGCAGCGCGTGCCGACCAAAACGGGTTCGGTCACCGAGCTGGTGTCGATTCTGGAGAAAAAAGTCACGGTCGACGAGGTTAACGCGGCGCTGAAGCGCGCCTGCGAGAACAATGAGTCGTTTAAATATACCGAAGACCAGATTGTCTCCACCGACGTGATCGGCGTGCCTTACGGCTCTGTCTTTGATGCGACCCAGACAGAAATCAGCGAAGCGGGCGATCTGCAATTGGTTAAAACCGTCTCCTGGTACGACAACGAATATGGTTTTGTCACCCAGCTGGTGCGCGTGCTGCATCTCTACGTCACCCTCTGAGTACGGGCGGGCTGTTCAGCCCGCTCTGTTTCCCAGCTGTTCCTGCAAAAAATTCAGCAGCACGCGGTTTACTTCGCTGCGCTGGCGATGCTGCGGATAGACAGCATTCAGGCAGAGCGGCGCGGGTTGAAACGGCTCCAGCACGCTGACCAGTTCGCCGCGCTTTAGCGCCGGCCCGACAATAAATTCCGGCAGCAGTACCAGCCCCAGCCCGGCAATCGCCGCATCGCGCAGCACTTCGCCGTTATTGCTCAGCATCGGACCCTGGACAATCACGCTTCGGCGTTTGCCCGACTGCTGCAATTCCCAGCCGCTTAAGGCTTCCCGTCCGTAGCGCAGACAGGCGTGCTGTGCCAGATCGTCCGGCGTGTCGGGTTCGCCCGCACGCGCCAGATAAGCAGGGCTGGCGCAAATCAGACGCCGTTGTTCGCCGAGACGGCGCGCAATTAACGTCGAATCGGCCAGCGCGCCGATTCGAATAGCCATATCGAAACCTTCACCGATCATATCGACGTAACGATCCGCCAGTTCAATATGAAACTGCAGGGCAGGATGCTGCGCCAGGAACTGCGCAATAAGCGGTGAAAGATGGCTCATGCCGAACGACATCGGCATGCTGATGCGGAAGGTGCCGTGAAGCTCATGCCGACGCGTCGACATCGCCTGCTCCGCTTCGCGGATATCGTCGAGAATGCGCTGCGCGTGCGGCAGGAAAAGCATACCCGCCTCCGTCACTGAAAGTTTGCGCGTATTGCGGCTCAGCAGCTGCGACCCCAGCGACGCCTCCAGCGCGGCCATGCGGCGGCTGACGTACTGCTTGGAGAGCATGAGCTGCTCCGCTGCGGCGGTGAAGTTGCCTGCATGAATAACGGCGACATAGATACGAAGATCTTCTATCAGCATATTGTCCACTTATTTGTGACAGTGATTGCCATTCCAGCCTGTTTTTATGGAAATTAGTTTACGGTATTGTCTGTTCCATCGGAAGGGCAAAGGCGCTTCCCCTTTTACATAACAGGAGCAGACCATGATTGAGCAACGACTGTCAGAGCAACGCGGCCTCGGCGACCACGGCTGGCTGCATTCACGGCACACTTTCTCGTTCGCGAATTACTGGGATCCAAAACAGAGCGGCTTTTCCGACCTGCTGGTGATCAACGACGATCGGGTTGCTGCTGCACGCGGTTTCGGCGCCCATCCGCACTCCAATATGGAGATCCTCTCTTATGTACTGGAGGGCGCGCTGGAGCATAAGGACTCCATGGGCACCGGTTCGGTTATCGTCCCCGGCGACGTTCAGCTGATGAGCGCAGGCAGCGGCGTGACGCACAGCGAATTCAACCATTCGAAAAGCGATGGCGTGCACTTTCTGCAAATCTGGATTGTGCCGGCGGAAAAAGGAACGCAGCCTGGCTATCAGCAGATTTCGGTGCCGGAAAGCGAAAAACGCGGTCAGCTGCGCCTGATTGTCTCGCCGGAAGGCGAAGATAACGCGCTGTCGGTGCGTCAGGATATGCGTCTCTATGCCGGTTTGTTCGATGGCGATGAGCAGCAGACCTTTACGCTCAATGAAGCGCGCTACGCCTATATTCATGTCGCACGCGGCAGTGTGACGGTGAATGGCATCAGCTTTAAGGCGGGCGACGGGGCGCGGGTGCGCAATGAGAAAAGCCTGACCTTTAGCGAGGGTGACAATGCCGAAGTGCTGCTGTTTGATCTGCGCCCGGTTGAAGTGAACCATCCGAGCCGTTAATGCCTGATAAAAGCCCGACGCCAGCGCGTCGGGCTTTTCCGTTATGTACTGTGCAAAAGAGAGACCGCTTGACGACGTTGGTCGCTCTCTGTAACCGAGCCTTTATCTGCCGGGCTTTTCCTCTGACGATCCTTTATCTTCCTGCTTTTCCTCTTTTTCCAGCCCGACCGGTTCCTCATGGTCCAGCCGGTGCGGCTTCAGCAGCTGAATATCCAGGATCACATAGGTCATGGTGGTAATAAACAGCGAGATAACGCTGCCGATAACGCCGCTGGTGGTAAAGGTAAAGAAGTTATACATCACTACCCATGTGACGCAGATAAACAGCGCCAGCGCGACATTGATGGCGGAAAACGAGTAGTGAGTCGTGCGCGCGCCCAGATCCATGATCTGCTTATACAGGTTGCCGCCGGTATATTTCTCCAGCAGCACAATTGCGCGCTCCCAGTTTTGCAGACGGCGAGCGCTGCTGCGGGTGACAAACAGAAACAGCAGCGAGAGAAAAAAGCCGGAGAAGGCGATCAGCACCGGCACTGCCTGCAGCGCATAGTCGAGGCTTTTATGGCCGGTGCTGCGCGTAGAGAGATCAAGCGTCAGGAATGCGCCGAGTGCGGCATAAAGAAACACAAACAGCGCGAGGAAAAGCGCGTTGCGTTTCCAGTCGCTCTCCACTTCAACATTGCGCTGGGCACGGGCGTTCTGCAAAGCCAGGCGCATCGTCTCCGTCTGCGCAGAGCCAGATTCGACCGTCTCGACCGGCTCGCCGAAAAGAGTGTGCAGAAACTGTTCATCCGCCTTTTCAATCATCATCTTTATTATCCATAAACGTTATACGCGATGGGCACAGTGTAATAGAGCCGCCGCGCGTGGCAAAGCACGGGCCTGAAACAGCGGCGCGCAGTAGGCTTAATGGAGAAAAAAGAGGGTGGCACCGTTCTTAAAAAAGGTTTATCAACGCTTTGCTTCGCAAAGCTGTACCGCGAGGTGACATATCAGATATTAAGAACCCGCCGCCGAGCGGTTTTTTGTTTCCAGGCATTGCTCTCTGTCAAAGTCTGTATTGATCTCTTGCTGCATTGCGCAGCCAGAGCTCTCTGTATATCACGCCGATAATTCAAGGGAAATAATATGAAAACAGCCATATATGTCAGAAGAGGCAGGAGCCATTTTCAACGAAATGAAAACTAAGCCCGCACGGGCTGAGAAATTACTCAGTAAACGCATATCAGCCTGGCACGCTGCTAGTTCATATCGACGCAGCTAGATATGGCGGGACCGGCGTTATAGCATTTCTGTTGTTATAAACGCTGCGATTGATGGCAGCTTTCTTCTTTGGATGGGCGGCTGGAGGGAATTGAAGAAAGAGCGATTCATGCACACAGCAAAAAGATCCGTCTGATCAGTGGTGCGCCGGTGGATCAGGCACTTTATCAGAGATAGAGGGCTGCGCAGGGCCGCTGTTTTGATAGCTGAGAGCTGCTAAAGCTGGGATAGCTCCTTACGCACCGCTTCTGCGATAAAATGGCTGCGGCTGGTATAACGGGCGTCCTGTCCTGCAGCTTTATCATGTTCTTTTCAACGCTCAGTCTGTATGACTACGTTTTTTGCGTCGGTGCGGCCATCTCGGCAATCTTGTCTAACAAAACCTATTACGCATCCAGGCGCGCGGAAAACTGACGAGCAGATTAAGCTGACTGGTAGCAGAACATACTGGACGCCGAGACATGTGTTAATCGCTACACTGGCGGTGCCTGACTGCCGGATCGCTCATTTTTCTGACGCCGTCTCGATCACCGGGTGGCATTGGGTGTTGAAGTGCCGGCAGGATGATCTTTTTTGTATAGCTCATGTATTTCGACCGTTTTCCCATCCCTGAGGGTGCAATAACCAATGAGTCCATCTTCCGATGGATACAAGTTCAATACACTGTCTGGAAGAGACTGGCAGTACTGTACTTCAACTGATTTCATAACATCTTCTTCCTTACCAGAGGCGAGCACAGGAATGACAAGCGCTGCCAAAATCATGAAGTATTTTTTCATTAGCCCTCTTTGAAATACCAAAATCCCTGACGGTATAACCGGGATATGCCGCGCCGATCAGAACCTCTGCTGTGCCTGAATCTTATCTACTCATGCCGGGCTTATCCAGAAAATCTCCCGTGCCGGCATGGCATATACGAAATCGTTCCGGTGAGATGGCAGCCCGATCTGATGGATGTAACAGAGATTTAACTAAGGGGCAGAAAAGGGGGCAAATCCTCTTAAATGGGGCATCTGTCAGAGGTGATCGGCGTAGGTTAGCGTTTCGAGAGGCTCCAGTAACCCATTTTGAAAACAGGTAATTAATCTTTTTTCAGATGCTCAGGAAAAAGAGTGAAACTTATCTGAAAAAAGAGGCGGCAGCCGCTGCTTAATAACAAAAACGCAAAAAGAAAACCGATATTTATTTACAACCTTGCGCTTAACGCTCTGTGCTTTCCTTATCTGGCAAGGCCTGCGGCCGTTTAACCGCTTTCGCCAGACAATCGCGAAGAGACGGGCTTTTGCCAGACAGTTATAACTTAGCGCTATAAGATATGTTTTTCCATTATCAGTAAGGCGGGTTGAAGATGTTATTTTAGGGCTTCGTAAAACAACACAAGTGACATTTATATGGCGTCACATATTATTGATTTTCTTTTAATTGGCAATAATTTTGGTACACCAGAAATGCGCGCTGTCTGGTCGGAGCAGAACCGGCTAAAACAGCAGGTACAGGTCGAGGTCGCGCTGGCTCAGGCAGAAGGCGAACTTGGCGTGATCCCGGCGCAGGCGGCAAAGATCATTGTTGAACGCGCCGATCCATCACAGCTGAATATCGACGATATCGCTCAGCAGGGCGCGCAGATGAAACACTCGCTGATGCCGACGCTGATAGCCTTGCAAAAACAGTGCGGCGAGGCGGGCGAGTTTATTCATTATGGCGCAACCACGCAGGATATCGTTGATACCGCTACCGTGCTGCAACTGCGTGACGCTTTCGCCATTATTCAGCGCGACGCAACCGTGCTGGCTAATGAGCTTTCTGGCGTCGCCAGGCGCTATCAGCATACCCCGATGGTGGGCCGTACGCATGGCATGCAAGCGCTGCCCACCACCTTCGGCTTTAAAGTCGCCGTCTGGCTGGACGAATTTCTGCGCCATCTGACGCGTCTTAACGACATCAAACCCCGTACGCTTACCGGCAATATCAACGGCGCTATCTCCACTTACGCTTCCTTCGGCCCACAGGGCCCGGAAGTGGAAAAGCGCACCCTGGATATTCTGGGGCTGGCAACGCCGAATATCGGCTGGCAGTCGGCGCGCGACCGCTTCTCGGAGTTCGCCTCCGTCGCGGTGCTGATCAGCGGCACGCTGGGCAAAATCGGCAACGAGCTTTATAACCTGATGCGCACTGAAATCAACGAGATTGAAGAGCCATTCTCCGCCGGAAAGATCGGGTCAACCACCATGCCGCACAAGCGCAATCCCGCTGCGCTGGAGGGGCTGGCCAGCCTGACCGCGCCGGTGCTGAAAAGCGCCGCGCTGATCTATGAATCGATGCACGTCGAACACGAGCGTGACGCCATGAGCTGGCGCGCCGAGTGGATCGCCCTGCCGGAGATCTGTATTTACCTCTCGGCGCAGCTGCAAAACGCCATCGCTATTTTGCGCGGCATGACGGTGAATGAAGCGCGCATGCGCCGCAACCTGGATATGCAGGGCGGTCTGCTGCTGTCGGAAAAGGTGATGTTCGAACTGGGCAAAAAGCTGGGCAAGCAGACCGCGCACCATGTGGTGTACGAGTGCGCCATGCAGGCCTACGAACAGCAGCGCGACTTCAAAGAGACGCTGCGCGCCCATCCGCAGATGGACAACAGCATTAGCGACGACGAACTCAACGGCTGGCTCGATCCGGTGAACTATCTCGGCTCGGCGCCGCGTAAGGTGGATGAGGTGATCGCCGCCGCGCAGGCGTCGGGACTGCTGGAGATACGGGCATGAGCGACAGTTTCCGCCAGTTGACTGAGGCTGATACCGCGGCCTATTACACGCTGGTGCACGCGGCCTACGCTTCCGCGCGCGATCTGGGCATTAAATTCGATGCGGCCACGGCCGACGCAGAGCAGATGCAGCGCCATATCGCCGCGCACGGGGTTTACGGCATGTTCCGCGAGGGTGAACTGGTCGCCTCGGTGACGCTGCGTTACCCCTGGGGCCCGCTGCCGGGCCCCTTCGGTCTGCCGCATATCGGCTGGTTCGCCACCGCGCCGCACTATCGCGGTCAGCGGCTGGGAGTGAAGATGCTCGACTGGCTGGAGCAGGCCGTGCTGCACGATCAGCTGCGCGCGCCAGCCTACTCGCTCGGCACCGCCGAAAACCATCCGTGGCTGATACAGCTTTATGAGGCGATGGGCTTTGAGAAGGTCAGCAAAAAAGACCTCGGCAAAGGCCACATCACCGTTTATATGAAAAAAACGATTCATACACAGCACGCCCGCTAAGCGCGGCTGCACAGAAAAGACGAGGGAAATCACCATGAAAAAAGGGTTAATCGCACTGTCCGTCGTGATGGCGGCCTCACTGCTTAGCGCCTGTGACAACAATGATAAAAACGCGCAGGGCGGTTCCGACGCCACGACCATTCGCGTCGGCGCGACCGGCCTGAGCTTTCCCGGCGCCTTTAAAAAAGATGGCAAGCTGACCGGATTCGACGTTGAGGTTACCGAAGCGATCGCCAAAGACCTGAACTACAAAATCGACTGGGTCACCTCAGATTTCAGCGGCCTGATGGGCCAGCTGGAGGGCGGCAAGCTGGATACCGTGGCGAACGTGGTCGCTATCACGCCAGCGCGTCAGGAGAAATATAACTTCTCCACCCCTTACAGCTATTACGGCAGCCAGATCGTTACCAATAAAGGCAACGCCGATATCAACACGCTGGACGATCTGCGCGGCAAGACGATTGCCGGCGTGCTCGGCTCCAACCATCTGGCTAACCTGAAAAAAGCCTTTGGCGATAACGGTGTAACGATCCGCACTTACGAGAGCCGCGACGGCGCAATGAACGACGCCATCAACAATCGTGTGCAGGGCTACGTCAACTCTGGACCGATTTTGATGGCCGAGATTAACCAGAAAGGTCTGCCGCTGAAGTTTGTCGGCCAGCCGCTGGTCATCGAGTCTGTCGGTTTTCCGTTCCACAAAGATGAGAAGGGCGACAAGCTGCGCGCCGCGTTTGACAAAGAGATCGACGCAATGCGTAAGGATGGTCGCCTGAAAGCGATTTCGGAAAAATACTTCGGCGAAGATATTACCGTACAGCCGTCTCACTAAACCCTGCGTTTACTTGTCAACGTTTGCCACCGCCGGGTGGCAAACGTCGTTAAGGGCTTTTTATGAATTTTGATTTTAATTATCTGCTGAAGATTTCGCCGCAAATTCTCAGCTATCTGCCGGTCACGCTGATGCTGGCCGTGGTGTCGATGGCGTGCGCCATGGTGATTGGCCTTGGGCTGTCGCTGCTGCGCAACAGCAAATCGATGGTGGTGAGCAAGCTGGTCGAGCTTTATATCTCGCTGTTCCGCGGCATGCCGTCGCTGGTGCAGCTCTTTATCATCTACTTCGGCCTGCCGCAGCTGTTCCCGGCGCTGACCGGCATGTCCGCCACCACCGCCGCGATTATCGGCTTCAGCCTGAAGACGTCAGCCTATATGGCGGAGATCTACCGCGCCGGTCTGGCGTCAGTCGACCCCACGCAGATGGAAGCGGGGCTCTCTATCGGCATGCGTCGGGCGCAGATCTATCGCCGTATCATTCTGCCGCAGGCGCTGCTGAATGCGCTGCCCGCCACCGGCAATACCTTTATTTCGCTGATCAAAGACACCTCGGTCGCTTTTGCGCTGGGCGTCTCCGAAATGTTTGCCGAAGGCAAAATGATTGCGGCGGAGTCGCTGCGCTACTTCGAAACTTTCCTCGTAGTAGGCCTGATTTACTGGCTGGTGATTATCGGTTACGCCCGCCTGCAGGCGCTGCTGGAGAAAAAACTCAGTCACTCACTGCAACGCTAAGGCTCATATGATCAGTGTAAAACAGCTTAATAAACGTTTTGGCGATAAGGTCGTGCTGAATGATATCAGTCTGACGATCGGTGAAGGCGAAGTCGTGGCGATTATCGGTCCCTCCGGCTCCGGCAAATCGACCCTGCTGCGCTGCCTTAACCTGCTGGAAAAACCGGAATCCGGCGTTATCCAGATCGGCGAGGTTTCGCTCGATACCGCGAACTACAACGCCAAAGAAGAGCATGCGCTGCGCGGTCAGACGGCCATGGTGTTTCAGAACTACAGCCTGTTTCGCAACAAAACCGCGCTGGAGAACATCACCGAAGGCCTGATCATGGTGAAGAAGATGCCGAAAGCGCAGGCCAGCGAGACGGGCATGCAGCTGCTGGAGCTGGTCGGCATGGCACCGCAGGCGCATCAGTATCCGGTCACGCTCTCCGGCGGACAGCAGCAGCGCGTCAGCATTGCGCGCGCGCTGGCGGTCAAACCGCGCGCCATTCTGTTTGATGAGCCAACCTCCGCGCTCGATCCTGAACGCGTGCATGAAGTGCTGCAGGTGATGAAGAGCCTGGCGCAGCAGAAGACCACCATGGTAATCGTCACGCATGAGATGCAATTCGCGAAAGAGGTGGCCGATCGCGTCATCTTTATGGCGGACGGCCATATTGTCGAGCAGGGTCCGGCGGAGCAGGTGATCAGCTTCTCCGACAACCCGGTGACGCGCCGCTTTTTGCGCCAGATGACTAACATCGAAACCAATGATGATTTCAATATTTAAGCGCGCCGCCGCATACTTTGCCGCAGGCCACCGCACGGGAAGGAGATAAGATGAAAGAGATCCGCGAACAGGACAGGGCGCTTGCCAGCCAGATCCAGGCGTTTCGCCACGATATGCACCGTTTTCCTGAGCTGTCGAACCAGGAGTTCGAAACCACGGAAAAAATTCGCGCCGCGCTCACCGACGCGGGCATCCGCATTCTCGATCTGCCGCTGAAAACCGGCCTGGTCGCTGAGGTGGGCGAGGCGTCAGGCCCGCTGGTTGTGGTGCGTTCCGATATCGACGCCCTGCCGATCGAAGAGGAGTCCGGCGTAGAGTTCACCTCTGAGCGCGCGGGCGTTATGCACGCCTGCGGCCACGACTTCCATACCTCTGCCGCGCTGGGCGCCGCCATCTTGCTGCAACAGCAGGCGGCGTCGCTGAAAGGTCGCGTGCGTATTCTGTTCCAGGCCGCCGAAGAGACCGGTCTGGGCGCGCCCGATCTGATCGCCACCGGCGCGCTGGATGAAGCCGCTGTAATTTTCGGCATCCATAACGATCCGACCCTGCCGGTCGGCGTGGTGGGCGGCAAAGAGGGCGCGCTGACGGCGGGCGTGGATCGCTTTGAGATCAAGATCGCCGCGAAGGGCGCGCACGCGGCGAAACCGCATGAGGGCAACGACCCGATCGTTATCGTGGGCCAGATTATCAGCGCGGTGCAGACGCTGATCAGCCGCAACGTGCCGTCGGATCAGAACGCCGTTGTTTCCATTACGCAGATCCACAGCGGCAGCACCTGGAACGTTATCCCGGATACCGCCTATATGGAAGGCACGGTGCGTACCTTTAGCGCCGAGGCGCGCGCGCTGATCGAGCAGCGTTTTCGGGCGCTGCTCGACGGGCTTGCCGCCGCGTTCGGCGCGAATATTGAGTTCCTGTGGCATGCCGGCCCGCCATCGGTGGTGAACACGCCGGATTGGGTGGATTTCGCACTGGAGCAGGCGAGCAACGTCGGCTTTGAGGCGCGCCGCATTGAGGCCAGCCCAATCGGCGAAGACTTCGCCTTCTATCAGCAGAAGATCCCGGGTACTTTTATGATGGTAGGCTCAGGCGGCCCCTGGGCGCTGCACCATCCGAAATTCCGCGTCGACGATAAAGCGCTTTTTCCAACGGCGCAGTATCTGGCGCAGCTGGCGGTTAACGCCTTGAATAAACTGGCCTGATCATCCTGTTTTCGGGGCGAACGCCTGCACGTTCGCCTCTTTTCCCTCTTTCCCTTTTTATTCCTTACTTAAGTTTCAAAATCCCACGCCGATAAGCTCTGTAACAGCATTGCTGTTTTATTCGCCAGCACCAGAAAAATGAAAGAGTGGGGAGAAAACCAATAATGAAAGCCGATCGCGCCACAAAAAAAAGAATAAGCACCCGCGCCATGATGCTGCTGACCGGCGCGTTAACTATCACTACCGGCTTCGCCGTCACCATCGGTGTGCTGAGCTGGCAGTCAGGCCAGGCGCAACGCACCCTGGCGGAGGAGTATCTGCAGCAGATTGCGCACAGTAAGGCGATGGAAGTGGAAAAGAGCCTTAACCATGCGCGTGATGTGGCGCAGAGCCTGGGGCAGAGCCTGATAGCGATGCCGGATGCCGGCATTCATGACCGTCACGCCCTGGATAAGCTGACCGAATATACGCTCCGCAGCAATCCCGATTACCTTTCCATTTCGGTGATCCTGGAGAAGGATGTCTTCGACGGGCGCGACGCAGAGTTCGCCACGCAGAGCGGGCAGCCGCCGGAAGGGCGCTACGCCTGGTTTGTTGATAGCGATAAGGCGGGTCATTACATGATGCATCCGCTGACCTCCTTTCTGACGCCGGGCCAGGGCGACTACTATCTGGTGGCGCAGCGCACGCGCAAAGATTTTCCTACCGAACCTTACAGCTACGCCTATAACGGCGTGCCGACCCTGCTCACCTCTATCGCTACGCCGATTATCGATCGCGGCAAACTCTGGGGCGTTGTCACCTCCGACATTTCGCTGGCGGCGCTGCAGCAGCGGGTCAATGAGATTAAACCCTGGCAGGGCACCGGCTACGCTATGCTGCTCTCCAGCGGCGGAAAAATCGTCTCCTCGCCTGACAAAGAGCAGAATAACCAGATGTGGAAAGGCGACAAGAGCCGCCTGAAATCAGAGGTGACGGAGCAGGATGACGCTATTCTCGGCGAAAAATCCCTCATCACCTGGCAGCCGGTTGTTATCGGCAACAGCAGCAACGTCTGGTATCTGGGCGTCGCCGCGCCGGTGAGCGTCGTCATGAGCGGCGCGCGTCAGCAGCTGCACAACGCGCTCTGGATGATGCTGGCGAGCATTGTGCTGGTGAGCCTGCTGCTTGGGGTCGTATTTAGCCGCATCGTGCTGCGTCCGCTGGGCGGCGAACCTGCCGACGCGGCGGCCTTTGCGCTGGCGGTGGCGGATGGGCAACTCCATACCCGTATTCCGCTGAAAGCGGGCGACCAGAGCAGCCTGTTCTATGCGCTGCATACTATGCAGGCGCGGCTGATCGCCATGGTGAGCCATATCAAAGAGACCAGCGCATCGGTACGCGACGGCGCAGAGGAGATCGCTAAAGGTAATATCAACCTGGCGTCACGCACTGAACAGCAGGCCGCCGCGCTGGAGGAGACCGCAGCCAGCATGGAACAGCTTACGGCGACGGTGAAACACAACGCTGCCAATGCGCATCAGGCGACGACGCTGACGGAAAATGCCTCGCTGACCGCGCGCAAAGGCGAGGCGCTGGTGGGTGAGGTGGTGCAGACCATGGCGCAAATCAACGACAGCGCGCGCAAGATCGGGGATATCACCGCCATCATCAACAGCATTGCGTTTCAGACCAACATCCTGGCGCTTAACGCAGCGGTAGAGGCGGCGCGCGCAGGCGAGCAAGGGCGCGGTTTCGCCGTGGTCGCTTCAGAAGTGCGGAATCTGGCGCAGCGCAGCGCCTCGGCGGTAAAAGATATCGCCTCGCTGATTGAAGAATCAACGCAGCGCGTCGACAGCGGCGTCAGCCTGGTACGCACTGCGGGTAGCACCATGCAGGAGATTACCCAGGCGGTGACCTCGGTGCAGGCGATTATCGACGAGATCGCTACCGCATCGGATGAGCAGAGCCGCGGTATCAGCCAGGTTTCCATCGCGGTCAACGAGATGGACAGCGTCACGCAGCAGAACGCCGCGCTGGTGCAGGAGATCTCCACCGCCGCCAGCGCTATGGAGGATCACTCCGCCATGCTGGCGCAGTCGGTCGAGCAGTTCCGGCTGAGGGGAGAGCCAGCGTAACGCGATACGGAAGAAAGCAGCCGCCAGGCTGCTTTCTTTACCTTTGCCCGTTTAACCTTTCCAGCGCGACTGCCGAATGATGCTGCAGAAATTGAGCGGCGCGAAGTCAGGCTGTTTATCCGCAATCACATCGGCTTTTACATTACCGAAGGTGGTCTGCGGCTTGTGCCGGATACCGTCGTAGAAAGCCTGGATAATCTCTTCTTTAAAGGAGGCGCTGCGCGGATGCTGCTGCACCACCGCTTCGCGCTCTTCATCGCTGAACCCATCGTAACGGATACCCAGCACGTCCATTTCAACGCCAGCGGTCACCAGCGCAATTTCCGCCGCCATAAACTCAGGAATGCCGGGCGTAGTGTGCAGCGCAATCGCCGTCCAGACCTTGTCGATATCGCTTTGCGCAATGCCGTAGCTGGCCAGAAACGCTTGCGCCGCGTTCGCGCCATCCACTTCAAAACGTTTGTCGCAGCTACAGTGCTCGTGCGTCAGGCCAATATCGTGAAACATGCAGCCAACGTACAGCAGTTCGCGATCGACCTTCAGCCCGCGCTGCTGGCCTGCTAAGGCACCCCAGTAGTAGACGCGGCTGGAGTGGTGAAACAGCAAATCGGATTCGCGGTCGCGAATAAACGCGGTGGCGTCGCGGGCGAGTTGCGTATCAGGAATGGTGACGCCGTTTATATGAAAGCTCATCAGGATTCTCCAGTGGATTAACTGACTGTGAGCATAAAACGCATGACGCTTGTCTCAAATTGTCTTATAACGACGTTTAAGGTCATAACGACAGTTCAGGACGCCCATATAGCATGTCTCACTCAGTTATCCTGTTCGCGCTGCCCGGCGTGCAGCTGCTCGACGTTTCCGGCCCGCTTGATGTCTTTGCCGAGGCGAACCGCGCGCTGCGCCGTCAGTTCTATATTCTGCGCGTCATGGCGGCGGACGCCAGCGCCATTACCGCCTCGTCCGGCGTCCGGCTCAGCGCCGACTTTCTGCTGGGCGATGCGGTGCGCCACCCAATCGACACGCTGCTGGTGGCGGGCGCGCCGGATGCGGAACAGCAGACGCTGAGCCAGGCGCAGTGCGCGCAGCTCCGGGCGATCTGCGCGCGCAGCCAGCGCTATGGATCTGTCTGCAGCGGCGCGCTGCTGCTGGCACAAACCGGGCTGCTGCATCAGCGGCGCGTCACGACGCACTGGGCCTGCGCCGATCTGCTGGCGCTGCGCTGTCCGCAGGCGCTGGTGGAGCCGGACGCTCTCTATGTCGCCGACGGGCCGCTGCGCACCTCGGCGGGCGTGACCGCCGGACTGGATCTGGCGCTGCGGCTGGTAGAGGAAGATTTGGGACGCGAGGTGGCCCAGGAGGTGGCGGCGAGCCTGGTGATGTTTTTTCGACGCCCGGTCAGCCAGGGGCACTTCGCCCGGCGCGACAGCGTGTCGCTGACAGGCCGCGCCGCGCTGCAGGATCTGCAGCGCTGGGCGCTGGCGCATTTGCAGGAGATTGGCGGCGTGCAGGATCTGGCGGCGCATATCGACCTCAGCGTGCGTCATCTGGGACGCCTGTTTCGTCAGGAGCTGGATATGCAGCCGGGAAGCTGGCTGGAAAATGCGCGCATAGAGAAAGTGCGCGCGCTGCTGGAGGAGGGACAACTGCCGCTGAAGGCGATCCCTGCCGCCAGCGGCTATCGCAGCGGCGACGTAATGCGCCGCGCCTTTGTAAAACACACCGGCATGACGCCGGCGGTTTATCGCAGGGTATTTTTACAGCAGGGGCCAGAGTAGCTGCGCTGCTCAGGTCTCCAGTTCTACTTTTATCCAGCCCGGCTCGCGCTTGTCGAAAGCCTTGTAGGCCTCAATGACATTCTCGATCGGTTCCTCATTGGTCAGGACTTTGGTGGGATCGATTGCGCCGGTACGCGTCAGTTCCAGCAGATAAGGGATATGGGTGTGGTGGTTGCAGTTGCCCATTTTGATGGTGAGATTTTTGTTCATCGCCTTGCCGATGGGGAAGGTCTCCGCGGTCGGCGGGTAGACGCCGATGATGCTGAGACGGCCCGCTTTTTTCAGGCCGGCGATCGCCCACTCCAGCGCCTGCGTCGGGGCATCGCCGGGGATCCAGTTGCCGTGTTGCGGATGGGTTTCAGGCGCGACCTGCGCAACCTCCTGCGCGAATTTATCCGCTTTCTGCTCCGCCTCGGCGCTGGCTGGACCGTGATGGGCATGCTGACTGTCAACGCCGACAGCGTCGATGGCGCAGTCCGCGCCGGTGCCGCCGGTCAGCTTTTTAATCACCTCAACCGGATCTTCCTGCTCGAAGTTCACCGGGAAAGCGCCCTGACGGCGCGCCATCGCCAGCCGGTCTTCGTGGCTATCCACCGCAATGACCCGCGCCGCGCCCATCAGCAGCGCGCTGGCAATGGCGAACTGGCCGACCGGCCCGCAGCCGAACACCACCACAATATCGCCACGCGTGATATCAGCCAGTTCGGCACCAAACCAGGCGGTAGGAAAAATGTCGCTGATTAAAATGGCCTGCTCATCCGTTACGTCGTCGGGGATTTTCACCAGCGTATTAGCGGCGAAGGGGATGCGCGCTTTTTCAGCCTGAAGCCCGTTTACCGGGCCGGTCGCTTTGGGGCCGCCAAAAAAGCAGGTGCCTGCCTCCGGGCCATTGGGGTTGGCGTTATCGCACTGCGCGGTATGGCCAGCGCGGCAGGGCGGACAAACGCCGCAGGATACCGTCGAACAGACCACCACCCGATCCCCCGGGCTGAAGTTACGCACCTCGTCGCCGACCTGCTCTACGATGCCGACCGCCTCATGCCCCAGGATAGTACCGGGCTGCATATCGCTAAAGGTGCCGCGAATAAAATGCAGATCCGTTCCGCAAATCGCCGAGGCGGTAATTCGAATAACGGCATCGCCCGGTTGTTCAATTTGCGGATCGGGAACGTTATCTAACTGGATATTTCCCACGCCGTGCCAGACTAATGCTTTCATTATTTATCTCCGTCTCTTGAGTATCGTTTGCTGGAAACCTGTCGAATTAAAAAGTATAGAAAGCGTCAGAAATCCTGCCCGGCGCATAAATAAACGCAGCGGGTAGCAATGATTAACAATTTTTGAGATCTGCCTCTTAAATTATTTCTTTCCGTTGAAATTACTGGGTTTTTTATGATTAAACCTCAGCGGAGCGCTGAGGTTTCAGGCGTGTTGAGATGTATAAACGAAGCCGTTTTATTGCAGGCCATATAATTGCCGCTAAGCTGAAAACATAACTTTACATAACAATCAAAGCACGCTGGCAAGATGCCAATTGCAATGTCGATAACGAGGCGTTAAATGTCAGATAAAACCTGTACCATTATTTATAATGGCGAACCCTTGGTAGGCGCCGTTAATCAGCCGTTGATCGACTTTCTCACCGAGCAGGGGAAAAAACTGCCTCACGTCTGTTATCACCCGGCGTTGCAGCCGCTGGAAAGCTGCGATGTTTGCTGGGTGGAAGCCAACGGCGAAAAAGTACGCGGCTGTACGCTACGTACTTTTCAGGGGCTGGAAATCAACAGCGAAGGGGAATGGTCACGCGCTGCGCAGCAGGAAGGGATGGATCGGATCCTGAATCGGCATGAGCTCTACTGCACGGTTTGCGAACACAACACCGGCGACTGTACGCTGCATAACACCGTTGCGGATATGCATATCCCAATCCAGTACTACCCCTACCAGCGCAAACCCACCAGCAAAGACCACTCCAATCCGTTCTATACCTACGATCCTGACCAGTGCATTCTGTGCGGACGTTGCGTAGAAGCCTGTCAGAACGTTGAAGTGAATGAGACGCTCAGCATCGATTACACCCAGGAGCATCCCCGCGTGCTGTGGGACGGCGGCACGCAGATTGCGGGATCGAGCTGCGTCAGCTGCGGCCACTGCGTCACGGTTTGCCCCTGCAACGCGCTGCTGGAGAAAACCATGCAGCCTGACGCGGGGCCTTTTACCGCCATGGATGAAGGTCTGAAGCGCCCGATGATCGATTTCGTTAAGTCGCTGGAGAACAGTATCGGCATGGAGCCGATTACCGGCATATCCCTGATCGACGACGCGCTGCGCCAGGCGGAGATCAAACGTACCAAAACGGTCTGCACCTATTGCGGCGTGGGTTGCAGTTTCGAAATCTGGACGCGCGATCGCCATATCCTGAAGGTGCAGCCAGTGGCGGAAGCGCCCGCGAACGGCATCTCCACCTGCGTGAAAGGCAAGTTCGGCTGGGATTTCGTCAACAGCCCGGAACGCCTGACCACGCCGTTGATCCGCGAAAATGGCCGTTTCCGCCCAGCCAGCTGGGACGAAGCGCTGGATCGCGTGGCCCAGGGGCTGCGCGACGTGGCGCGCCAGTATGGCGGTGACGCCATCGGTTTTATCGGGTCCAGCAAGGCCAGCAACGAAGAGGCCTACCTTTCTCAAAAAATCGCTCGTCTGATATTTGGCACCAACAACGTCGATAACTCATCACGCTACTGTCAGAACCCGGCAACCGAAGGGCTGTTCCGCACGGTGGGCTACGGCGGCGATGCGGGCACCATTCGCGATTTGCAAAAAACCGATCTGATTATCACCGTCGGCAGCAACCTGGCGGAGAACCATCCGGTGATCGCCTCGCATATTAAACAGAGCCATAAGCATCGCGGGCAGAAACTGCTGGTGGTGGATCCGCGCCGACACGAAATGGCGGACCGCGCCGACCAGTTCCTGCGCATCAAGCCCGGCACCGATATGGTGTGGGCGTCCGCCATGGCGAAATATATGTTCGATCACGGCTACGCTGACGAGGCGTTTCTGGCGGAGCGTGTCAACCAGGTGGAGGAGTACCGCGCCTCGCTGGAACCCTTTACCCTGGCGTTCGCCAGCGAGATTACCGGTCTGAGCGTGGAAGAGCTCACGGCCGCGGCGGAGATGATTGGCCAGGCGCAGAGCGTTTGCCTGCTGTGGGCGATGGGCATTACCCAGCACAGCCACGGCGCGGACGCCAGTACGGCGCTCTCTAACCTGCTGCTGGTGACCGGCAACTACGGGCGCCCGGGTACCGGCGGCTATCCGATGCGCGGTCATAACAACGTGCAGGGCGCGAGCGACTTCGGCTGCCTCAGCAACGTCTACCCCGGCTATGAGAAAGTCTCCGATCCCGCGATACGCGAAAAATGGGCGCGCGCCTGGGGCGTCGCGCCGGAGGCGCTCTCCGATCAGCCCGGCGCCGATAACTTTATGATGGTGCAGCATGCGCATGAGGGAAAACTGCGCGCTATGTATATCACCGGCGAAGAGACAGCTTTTTCCGACGCGGACTCCACAAAAGTACATGAAGCCTTCAGCCGCCTCGATTTTATGGTAGTGCAGGATATTTTTATGAGCCGCACCGCCGAGTTCGCCGACGTGGTGTTGCCAGGCTGCCCAAGCGTAGAGAAAGAGGGCACCTTCGTTAATACCGAACGCCGCATACAGCACTTCTCGCCAGCGATGCCACCGCTGGGCGACAGCCGCCCGGACTGGCAGATTTTCACTGAGCTGGCCGCGCGTCTGGGTCATCACTGGAACTACCCCAATCCTGGCGCGATTATGGCGGAAGCGGCGAGCATCGCGGAAATTTTCGCGGGCGTCAGCTATGAACGGCTGGTGGGCTGGCAGTCGCAAATCTGGCCGGTCAAGCCTGATGGCGAGAGCACGCCGCTGCTCTATACCGACAAATTCAAGTTCCCGGACGGCAAGGCGCGCCTCTACCCGCTGAGCTGGCAGCCGCCGATGGAAGAGGCGGACGCGGAATACGATCTGATGCTGGATAACGGCCGCATGCTGGAACATTTCCAGTCCACTAATCAGACTGGCAGAGGCGGCCGCATGATGTCGCTGTCGCCTAACTGGTTTGTGGAGATTTCGCCGCAGCTGGCGCAGGCGCGCGGCCTGCAAGAGGGCGAATGGGTCGCGCTTAAGTCCAGGCGCGGAACGGTAGAGGTGCCGGTCGTGGTCACCGATCGCGTAGCGGGTAACGTGCTGTTTATTCCTATTCACCACGGCAAACCTGGCGTCAACGGCCTGACCGGCGAACATCACGATCCCGACGTCAACACCCCGGCTTATAAAGAGATCGCCGTCAGCATGACGAAACTGACGCGTACGCCGCAGCCGAATCCTATTCCGCGACATAATTTCCGCCACGGCCAGCGCACGCCGCTGGATCATTTGCCTGTTGAGCAGAAGTGGCAGCAGGAAGGCTATCTTCAGCCGCCTGAACATGTAGAACACCCGGAGAAATTCTAATGGCCGAACGACTTTCCTATTCCGTACCGCCGACGCGCACCGAGAAAACCGCTCAGGAAGCGATGGATGAGCTGGTGGAAAACCTGCACCAGCACGGTTTTCTGCGCCTGGCTAACGACGCGATCAAAGCCAATAACGATATCGGCAAAATTCTGGTTTCCGGGCTAAACCGACCGGGCACGCAGAGCACTATTCAAAATCTTTCGCTGATAATGATGACGTTGAGCACCATTCCGCCGGAGCGGCTTAACCATATTTTGCTGGCGGTACGCGACGCGGCGATGGCGATGAAGCCCGCCAGTGACGAAACGCAGCAGCAGTCTCACGCCGCGCCCGGCATTCGCGGCGTGCTGCATCTGCTGAATGATGAAAAATTGTGGCAGGGATTGCGGCCGTTGTTCGCCGCGCTGGAGGCATTCTCAGCAGGTATGCAGCGCGAGGAGGAGAAGCCGATCACCCGCTATAGCGGAAAGCCGAGCAATGAGTAACGCCGAGTGGGTGCTGCTGCTGTCGCGCGGCCAGTTCGCGCTCACAATGGGAATGCATATTACGCTGGCTGCGCTGACGCTCGGGCTGTCGCCCTTTTTGCTCTGGTTCGAGGCGCGCTGGCTGTGGGGAAAGCAGCCGGGCGCGCGTGAGGCGCTGCACTTCTGGCTAAAGGTCTTTGCGCTGACGGTGGCGGTCGGCGCGGTGTCCGGCGTGGTGATGGAAGTGCAGTTCGGCACCCACTGGTCAGGACTGTCGCAAAAAGTCGGCGGCGTGATTGGCCCGCTGCTGTTCTATGAAGTGCTGGTGGCGTTTTTTCTTGAATCGGGGCTGACCGGCGTAATGCTGTTCGGTATGGGAAAAATCAGGCCGGGCATACATTTTATCGTTACCTGCTTCGTGACTCTCGGCGCGCTGCTGAGCGCTTTCTGGATCCTGGCCGCCAACTCCTGGCTTCAGACGCCTACCGGCTTTACGCGTGACGAGAGCGGGCGGTTTTTGCCGGAGAGCTGGACGATGGTGCTCTCCGCGCCTTCGTTCCCTTTTCGCTTCAGCCATATGCTGCTGGCCTCGCTAATCGCGGTGGCTTTTATGATAGCGGGCGTCGCCGCGCGCCGTTTGCTGCTCAACGTGCAGGAGCAGGCGGCGCGTCGCATGCTGACTGCCGCGCTTTCCTTTACGCTGGTGGCGGTGCCGTTACAAATTGTTGTCGGCGATCTGCACGGTGAGAATACACTGGCGCATCAGCCTGCCAAGCTGGCGGCGATTGAGGGCAGCTGGCATCAGCCTGCGGCTAACGACGGCGAGCCGCTGCGGCTGTTCGCCTGGCCCGATCAGCAGGCGCAGCGCAACCGGCTCGAGCTGGCGATCCCCGATATCGCTTCGCTCTATCTGCGGCATAACCTCTCCGGCCATATCAAAAGCCTGAGCGAATTTGATCCCCAGACGATACCGCCGGTCGCGCCGGTGTTTTTCGCCTTTCGCCTGATGGTGGGGCTCGGCGTGGTGATGCTGCTCGCCAGCATCGTGGCAAACGTGCAGCACTGGCGCGGGCGGCTGACCCGCTCGCGGCGCTTGTTGAACATGCTGGTATGGCTGTCGCCAGCGGGCTTCATCGCCATGCTTTCCGGCTGGCTGGTGACGGAAATTGGCCGTCAGCCCTGGACGGTCTATGGCATGCTGCGTACCGCGGACAGCATCTCAGCGCTGTCGCTCTCGACGACCGTAGCGATACTCGCCGCCATTATCGTGATTTACGCTCTCAGTTTTGCACTGGGGCTGCGCTATCTGCTGCGGCTGATCTCTTCACCACTGCAGCCGAAGGGTGACGTTGTCACGCAGGAGATCAGGACTTCGCCATGACTATCGCTGACTTCGCTGCGCTGGCGCTGCTGCTTTCCATGCTGATCTACGTGCTGCTCGACGGCACCGATCTCGGCGTCGGCATACTCTTTCTCTGGTTTCGCGAAGAGTCGCAGCGTAAGCGCATGGTGGACAGCATTCTGCCCATCTGGGACGCCAACGAAACCTGGCTGGTGCTGCTGGCGGGCGGCATGTTCGCGCTTTTTCCCACGGTTTACAGCCTGCTGTTCAATACGCTGTGCGGGCCGGTTTTCGCGATGGTGCTGGCGCTGTTTCTGCGCGGGCTGGCGCTGGAATATCGGGCGCAGGCACAGGAAGCGTTTCGCCACTGGCTGGATCGGCTGATGTGCGCCAGCTCGGCGCTGGCGGCTTTTCTTCAGGGCTGGTGCGCAGGCGTGGTGTTCGGCGCAGAGCCGCATCGCGGGCTGGAGATCGGTTTCTCGCTGACGCCGTTGCTGTGCGGCCTGGGGCTGGTGGTGATCTATGTGTTGCTCGGCTGCTGCTGGATCCGCTGGCGCATCGGCGAGGATGTCGAGGAGAAGGCCAGCCCGCTGGCCTGGCTGTGCTGGGTGCTTTCGCTGGTGCTGTTTCTGTCGGTGATGCTGCTTAACCACGATATCTGGATAACCGCCTGGCAGCGCTGGCCCGGCAAGATCGCCGTCGCGCTGATTTTGCTTCTGTGGCTGGCCCAGCTGGTCGCGCTGTGGCGCGGTCGGGCGACATGGCAGCTGGCGCTGACGCTGGGCCTGATCGCCGCGGTGTTCGCTGGCGTCGCCTGCGGTTTTTATCCCTGGCTCATTCCCTGGCAGCAGGATCTGCATCACAGCGCCGCTCCAGCGGCTACACAACTTTTTGTGCTGATCGGCACTCTCATTATTATGCCGCTGACGCTGCTCTATCACAGCTGGGCTTTTTGGGTGTTTCGCGGCAAGGTGCGCTAAGCCTTGCCGCTCTCCGCCTGCTGGCGCGCCAGGGTTCGTGCCAGAATAGAGGAGTAGAGCGGTTTGCCGCCGAGAAACTGCGCCAGCAGCGTCGCGCCCAGCCCGGTGACGATCATCGGCAAGATCAGCTGATAGTTATCGGTCATCTCCAGCACCAGCACGATGCCGGTCAGCGGCGCGCGCACCGAGGCGGCGAGCAGCGCGCCCATTCCGGCAATAGCGAAGGTGGCGGGTTGCAGATGGTAGAGCGGAAAAATGTCCGCCATCAGCACGCCGAACGCGGTGCCCAGCACGGTGCCGAGCGCCAGCATCGGCGCGAAAATACCGCCTGGCGCGCCAGAGCTGAAGCAGAGCAGTGTGGTAAACAGTCTCACCGCAAAAATTACCAGCAGCACGCCGAACGTGTAGTGGCCGCCCGTCGCCTGCGGAATAAGTTCGAATCCGCCGCCGGTGCCCGGCGCGAACCACAGCGCCAGCAGACCACAGCCGCCGCCCAGCAGGCCGCCCGTCGCGACCGCGCGCCAGATGCGTCCGGCATAGAGGCGGGCAAACGTATCCTGAAAGAGAAAAATCAACCGGTTAAGCAGTACACCCACCATGCCGAACAGCATACCCAGCACCAGATAAAGCCACAGCGTCTCGACCGGCGCGTCCGCCAGTTTCCCTACGGAGATAACCGGATGCGCGCCGTTGAACAGGCGAAACACAATGCTCGCCATAATGACGCCGGTAAAGACCGCTTTGATTGAGATAAGGTTGTAGCGAAACTGCGGGCGCATCTCTTCAATAATAAAGAGTATGCCCGCCAGCGGCGCGTTAAACGCCGCCGCCAGCCCGGCCGCCGCGCCGGTCGCCAGCAGGGAATGGCGCGCTTCGTCGCTGCGAATGCGCAGCATATCGAGCACCATACGGCCTATATTGCCGCCAAGCTGCACCGTCGGCCCTTCGCGCCCCAGCACCATACCCGCGCCGAGCGTTCCCATCCCGCCAAAGAATTTTACCGGGATGACGCGCCACCAGCGCACCGGGCGCAGCTCTTCCAGCGCGCCTTCAATTTCGGGAATGCCGGAGCCTGCCGCTTCCGGGGCGAAACGCCGCACGAGGAAATAACCAGCCATCGCCAGCAGCGCGGAGAGCGAGAACGCCAGCGCCCAGAGCGTCCAGCCGGAGTGCAGCGCCGGAGCAGCCACCGACATTCGCCAGTGCTGCACCCAGCTGACCGCTTTAGCGAACGCGCTGCCGACCAGCCCGACGATGATGCCGACCAGCGCGGCGGAAATAAGCACCGCGACAGGCGTTTTATCGCGATTGAGCAACGCCCGGAACATGCGATTGCGTGCCGGGATCGACTGGGGAACATTAACTGAGGAGTGTGCTTCGTTGTTCACAATCATTCACTGCTGCGAAAAAAGGGGCTTAAGTGTACTGCAATCCCCTTTTTCCGTCCCGCGTTGAGATCATCTGATTCTTAACGAAGCGTGACAAGGCGGCTATTCCGCTTCGGCCGTCTCCTCAATCATCTCCTCGCCCTGATTATGGATATTCCCCACCTTTTTCGTCACCGGATGCCAGCGAAACGCCTTCTCAGGCAGCGCCGCTTCTTCCGCGACTTGTTGCGCACGCTCCGGGGAGGTGTCCGCGCTCAGCCACTCTTCTACCGCATCAGGGCGCAGCACCAGCGGGCGGCGGTCGTGAATATCCACCATGCCTTTGTTGCTGGCCGCGGTAACGATGACAAAGCCCTCATGGCCGTGATCTTTATCGAAGGGCGCTTTACCAATGGCGGCGAAGAAAAGCGGCTCTTGCTGCTGGTGATAGATAAAATAGGGCTGTTTGCGGTCACCCTCTTTTTTCCATTCAAACCAGCCGTCGGCCGGTACAACCGCGCGGCCATGGTGCCACAGCGGCTTAAACATGCGCCCGGTCGGCGCGGTTTCGCTGCGCGCATTAATCAGCGGCTGTTTATGCCACCATTCCGGGCCGTAACCCCAGAAAACCGGATCGAGATGGAGATGTTCGTCACGCATATTAAGCAACAGCACGCGGGTGCCTGGCGCGACGTTGTAGCGAGCGACAGGTTCGGGGTCGTAAATCAGTTCGTCGTCTTCAATGCCGAGTGCGTCAAAATAGGCGTTCCGGCTGCGATATTGCGCAAAGCGTCCACACATAGTCATTACCTCCGCTGTTAAGCATAGCTCTATCTCCGGCCGCGTTTTAATTCCGCATAAAAAGTAACAGGTATCGCCGCGATGGATAAAAGCGCGGTCGTAAAGGTGGATGGCGACAGGTTAAAACTCTCAGTAAAGCGATGTCGTAAAAATAAGCTGAATCGCGATTTACCCTTTATTTGTGATGCGATCGGCTGTTAAACGAAGCGCAGGGCGGCTGGCTAAAATCTATTTCTCCTCTTCGCCAGGAATTACCCCTGAAAAGTGACTATCCTTCTATTAAATAAATGACTTTCAGGAGGGAAGATGAAGTTTTTCTATTTCGTTTCGCTTATCGCCGCTGCTGGTTACCTGCTGGCTTTCTTGCCCAAACTTCGTACCAAACGTGAACCTGTCGCTTATTGGGGATGCTGGGCTTATCTGGCCGCAAACGCCGTTTACTGGGCGATCTATGCGCTACGTTATTATTTCCATTTTTAACTGCAGAAATAGTCTGCCGCAGGAGAAGAAATGCCTGAAAATAAGCGTGACCTGATGCCTTACTTACTTTATTACTGCCAGTCTCGCCTGCTGGTAGAGAATATTGACGGCCATGTGGTCGATATCGGCGGCGCGGAGCAGGTTGGCGGTAAGCTTCGCTGGCAGCTTGACGGCAAGGATGCGAAGGGCACCACAGAGAATGAAGCTGACGAAATGCTGGAAGATGTTGCGCAGCATCTGAGCTTTTTGTTTGTTGACGGGCAGTTCACCAGCCTGCCGGATGTGCGCGGCGAATATGGCGACCGTCTGGATAATGCGCCGTCGCGCGAGATTTCGCTGCCGGAGCTAAACGACAGCGATGAAGGTATCGTGCGTTAACTGCCGCCAGGCTGCCTGTGGCAGCCTGGACGACCTGTTTAGCTGGCGGCGCGCTGCGACGCCATGCCCGGCACCAGAATAACCTTGCGGCAATCATCCTTGCGCTTCTCAAAGATCTCATAGCCGTGCGCCGCGTCTTCAAGCGGCATATGGTGCGTGACAATCTCTTCCGGCGTCAGCAGACCCTGTTCGATCAGCGACAGCAGGCGCGGCAGATAAGCCTGCACGTGCGTTTGTCCCATCTTGAAGGTCAGCCCTTTATCAAAGGCGTCGCCAAACATAAAGCCATGAATAAAGCCAGCATAGACGCCCGGCACGCTCACCACGCCGCCGCGTCTGACCGCAGCGATACACTGGCGCAAGGCTTTGCCGCTGCTGCCTTCCAGCTTCAGGTTGCTTAGCACCGTTTCGGTCAGGCTGCCTTTGGCTTCAAAGCCGACGGCGTCGATTACCGCGTCTACGCCGCGATGATTTTTGGTGTGTTCGATGATCCACGCGGCCGGATCGTCGATATCGTCAAAGTTAATAGGCGTGACGCCGTAACGCTGACGGGCGAACTCCAGCCGGTAGTTGTTATGGTCGATCATAAAAATCTCTTCCGCGCCGACCAGGCGCGCGCAGGCGGCGCTCAACAGCCCGACCGGCCCCGCGCCGAAAATCGCGACGCTGGAGCCTTTGTCCAGGCCAGCGTTCTGCACCGCCTGCCAGGCGGTCGGGAGAATGTCAGAAAGAAACAGCACCTTATCATCCGGCAGCGCCAGCGGCACTTTAAACGGGCCGACGTTAGCTTTCGGCACCCGAACATACTCCGCCTGACCGCCAGGCACGCCGCCGTATAGATTGCTGAAGCCGAACAGCGCCGCTGGCGGCGTAATATTCTTTTTATTCAGGATGGCGCCGCGACCGCTGTTGGTGGTTTCGCAGGCGGCATACTGATGCAGATGGCAGTAAAAACAGTCGCCGCAGGCGATAACGAAAGGCACGACGACGCGATCGCCAACGGCGACGCTGGTCACTGCCGCCCCCGCCTCAACCACTTCGCCCATAAATTCATGGCCGAAAATATCGCCATGATCGGTGCCGGGAATTTTGCCGCGATAGAGGTGCAGGTCAGAGCCGCAAATCGCTGTGGCCGTAACGCGCAAAATAATATCGTCTGGCTCCTGCAGGACAGGATCGGGAACGGTTTCAACGCGAACCTGGTGCGGGCCATGATAGGTCAGTGCTCTCATAACAACGTCCTTTCTTGATGAGTGTGCCGGTCGCCATGACGCAACACGGGACTCCACGCCAGCGGCGCACGCTTCCCCGACATTACAGGCGCGCCTGGCGTGGCAGGCGGGGATGTTTTAAGCCTGGCCGCAGATACGGGTTAAGCAAGCGCGGCGGCTGTTGCGCAATCAGGCGAGACGGCAAACCGTTAGAAAAACGCTTAAAAAAAATACTGGATATAACAACAGTATCCTGTATACTTATTCAACAGCCCGAACGGCTGGGTACGTTTGCATGAGGTGACGCTGATGATGTTCTCTACTGAAAATCTTTCTGCTCTCAACGCTTCTGTCCTGATGAGCAGCCGTGAAATCGCCAGACTGACAGGCATCACGCACGGCGAAGTAAAACGTTTGATCAAAAGCCTGGAAACCGCGCAGCGGCTTTCACAGCCGGTGACGATCAACCTTTACGAGCATGAAGGAGAGATGCGTCAGGAGTTTTGCCTGAACAAGCGCGACTCGCTGTTAGCCGTAGCGCGCCTGTCGCCGGGCTTTACCGCCGATCTGCTGGACAAATGGCAGGAGCGCGAAAAAGTGGCGCATCTGCCTGACTTTACCAATCCTGCTGAGGCGGCACGCGCCTGGGCGGAGCAGTTCGAGCAGCGCCGCGCCGCTGAAGAGCAGCTGGCGCTCTCAGCCCCAAAGGCGGAATTTTTTGATCGGTTTGTCGAGGTGACCGATTCGCTCGGCTTTCGCCAGCTGTGCAAAATGCTGAAAGTGAAAGAGCCGGAGTTTCGCCAGTTCCTGCTGGAGCGCAATATCATGTACCGCGACAAAGGCACGCTGACGCCGCAGCACCATCATATGCAGGCGGGTTACTTTACGCTGCGCTCAGGCGTTGGGGAAAACCAGCATGCGTTTTCACAGGCGCGCTTTACCGCGAAAGGGGTGAAATGGGTCGCCAGCCTGTGGGCGGGACATATCGCCACGCAGCCGAAAGGCGTTGCCGCCTGATCGTTGCCGCTGTAAACAAAAAAACCGGTCGCTGACCGGTTTTTTTATGCCTGGCCGCCAGCGGCGCGCGCTAAAGTCCATCGACAATAGTGATCATCGCCTCCGCCACGCTGGCGCGTTCAGCGCGGGCGCGCTGGTAGGCTTCGGAGTGGTAGCAGGCGAGCGCGCTCTGATAGTCATCGAACTCGATTAACACATGCTTCTGAAAGGTTGCGCCTTCCAGCGCCGTCGCTTCGCCGCCGCGCGCCAGGAAACGCGCATTGAACTGCTGAAATGCGGCGGGTGCCAGCGCCATGTAGTGCTGATATTGCGTTGGATCGTGAATAGTAACGTGCGCAATCCAGTATGCGGCCATGTTTTACTCCGGTTGAGAAAGGATCTGCTTCGCCAGGCTGGCGGCTTCGGTGAGATGCTCATAGACCGCCTGTTTCGCACGCGGTGCATCGTTCTGCTCGATCGCCTGACAGATGCGCGACATGCGCTCAAAACCCGCCATTTCGCGCTCCGGCCAGGCAAGCGTCAGGGCGCGAAGGCGGCTGATCCGGCTGTTCATGCGCTGCACGATCTCCCAGGCGATGGTGTGGTTCGCCACGCTAAACAGGGTTTCGTAAAAGGCCTGCGACGCCTCGACGCGTTTGATATCGTCATGCTCCCGTGACGCCTGCGCAATCTGCTGCAGCTGCTGGCGTAACAGCGCCTTATCGGCGTCCGTGGCGCGCTGCGCGCAGTCAAAAGCCGCTTCCTGTTCCAGCAGCAGACGAATGTTGTAAATCTGTTCGGCGATCTCCCACGTCAACAGCGCCACTATCGGCCCTTTTTTCGGCAGGATCTCTATCAGGCCTTCTGCTTCCAGATAGCGGATAACCTCCCGCACCACGCTGCGGCTGACGCCGAGCTGCTCGGTAAGCTGACGCTCCACCAGCCGATCGCCGGCCTTGAAATAACCGGCGATAATCGCCTGACGCACTTTTTTCAGCGCCAGTTCGCGCAGTGTGACCGGCGCGTTTTCAATTCTCAGAGAATGGTTATCAACCATCAAATCCCTCTGTATTCAATTAAATAATGAAACCTGACGCGGGTCCGGCTGCGCCCTGATGTGACTTACTATTAACACTGAATAATCGGGATGCGCAATGACCGCGCCGCGCTTGCGGTTAAGCCCCGACATCCTTAATTCGGCCTGCCTCACACTTTTGCACTCTGCTAAAAAATAGTGCCTCGCTGTGATTGCCAGCGTGCAATGCCTTGAAGCGCTGGACTTTTTCGCGTTCCCTCTTCGCCTGTGCTGACGAGCAGGCTGCAAAAGCGGCAAAAACATCCCCTCTAAAAATATATTTGAAAATCAACGCAGTGAAAGGGTTAACCCTGATACTGATGGCACAATTTCGATATGTCGTATGATGGTATACCATATTTTGACATGTTGTTTTCTCCAGTGCTATACCACTCCCGAAACATTCATTTAGCAATTCGTTAACTTTCAGGAGAGGACTATGCATCACGCCATTCGTAAAACGCTGGTGACCACCGAAACGCTGTACGTTGACGGCGGCAAAGCGGCCGCTAAGCCGCTGGTCATGATCGCCGCCGCCGCTGTGGTGAAAAACCCCTGGGCCGGTCAGGGCTACGTTGAAGATCTCGCCCCGCAAATCCGTGAGTTTGCGCCGGTGTTGGGCGAGCTGCTTACCCGTCTGATCCTGAAAGAAGCGGGCAGCGGCGAAAACGTGGAGGCCTTCGGCAAAAGCGCCGTGGTGGGGCTGGACGGCGAACTGGAGCACGCTTCCGCGCTGATCCATACGCTGCATTTCGGCAACCACTATCGCAGCGCGGTGCAGAGCAAAAGCTACCTGGCTTTCAATAATACGCGCGGTCCGGCCAATACCCCCGTGCTGATCCCGATGATGCACAAAAACGACGAAGGCAGCCGCGAACACTACCTGACCATGCAGTTCAATATCGGCGACGCGCCGCGCTACGACGAGATCGTTATCGCGCTGGGCGCAGCGTTGGGAGGCCGCCCGCATCATCGTATCGGCAACCGTTACTCCGACCTGAAAGAGTTAGGCCATGATGCGCAAAACCCAGCTGCTGTGTAACAGCCAGATGCGCGTCAGCTATCTCGAAGCTGGAAAAGGCGCGCCGCTGGTGCTGATCCACGGCGTCGGCATGAATGCTGAATCCTGGTTTCCGCAGATTGAGACGCTGAGCGCGCACTTCCGGGTGATTGCGGTTGATATGCCTGGCCACGGCGAGAGCGAGGCGTTCAGCCGACCTGTCGCGCTGCCGGACTATGTTGCCTGGCTGGCCGAATTCCTGAACCAGCGCCCGGAGTCGCGCTTTGCAGTCGCGGGGCATTCGATGGGCGCGCTGATTACCGCCGGGCTGGCGATCGATCATCCGGAGCAAGTGAGCCACGCCATCGTTATGAGCGGCGTCTATCGCCGCAGCGACGCGGCGCGCCAGGCGGTATTGCAGCGCGCTCAGGAACTGGCGGCGGGCGATGCCCAGCTTGACTCGCCGCTGGCGCGCTGGTTCGGCGACGACGAGCGCGAGATGGCGCTGCGCGAGCGCGTCGGCGAGTGGCTGCAGCAGGTCAATCTTCAGGGCTATGCCGCCGCCTATCAGGCGTTCGCCAGCGGCGACGAGGTGTACGCCGATCGCTGGGACGAAATGCAGTGTCCGGTGCTGGTGCTGACCGGCGAACTGGATGCGAATTCGAATCCGCAGATGGCGCGCGCTATGGCTGACGCAGCTCCGTTTGGGCAGGCGGTGATTATCGCCAACGCGCGCCATATGGTGAATCTGACGGACGCGGATCGTGTCAGTCAGGAGATGATGGCCTTTTTAACAGCGCCCGTCGCGGCGGGAAAACAGATCAACACAGTGGCAGGAGTTTCTCATGCAGACAGATAAACGCAGACAGCTGCGCGACGCGTTCGGCGCCTTTATGACGGGCGTCACCGTTGTGACCAGCCGTGACAAAGCGGGTCAGCCGATAGGCTTTACCGCTAACTCTTTTACCTCGGTGTCGCTCGATCCAGCGCTGCTGCTGGTCAGCATCGACAAGCGTTCGGCAAACTTCGCCAACTTCACCGAGTGCGCTCATTTCGCGGTGAATATCCTGGCGGAGCAGCAGAAAGAGACCTCGAATATCTTCGCTTCAAAGGTAGAGGATCGCTTCGCGCTGGTGGAGTGGCGCGCCAGTGAAAACGGCACGCCGCTGCTGGACGGCAGCTCCGCCTGGTTCGACTGCTCGCTGCATCAGGTGGTGGACGCGGGCGACCATGCGCTGTTGATCGGTAAGGTAGAGGGCTTCGACTCTCAGGCGACTGCGGGGCTGGGCTACTATCGCGGCGCCTATTTCACGCCGTATCAGAACGCGCAAACCCTGATTAACCGCCTGAGCGTCGAGGTCAGCGCCCTGATCGAATGCAACGGCCACGCGATTATGATGCAAAAAGAGGGCGCGGCCAGCCTGCCTTCACGCCACGTCGCCGACGGCAGCGTCAGCGATACCCTGAATGCGCTGATTGCCGATCTGGGCGTCAACGCCAGCCCTGGCTTCATCTATTCGGTTTACGAAGATCGCCAGAGTAATAAGCAGCACATTGTTTTCCTCTGCGCGCTGCCTACCGACAGCACGCCAGTTGCGCTTAACAAAGGCGAATGGCTGGATCTGGAAAAAATTTCTGCGCTTTCCATCAAGGATTCGGCACTGAAATCGCTGATGAATCGCTTCGTCAGAGAGAATAGCGTCGGCAATTACAGCATCTATTACGGCGATGAAATCAACGGTTCAATAAAACAATTCGCCAGCTGAAACTCGTACCGGGGTACCCTATGAAACTGTCACTCTTTATCCATATGGAACGCATCTCGCCCGATGAGCCGCAGGATAAGCTTTACCAGGAAATGATGGAGCTGTGCGAAATGGCGGACAGCGCCCGCATGCACGCCATCTGGACCGGCGAACATCACGGCATGAACTTCACCATCGCGCCGAACCCGTTAATCAACCTGGCGGATCTGGCGAACCGTACCAAAAACGTCCGGCTCGGCACCGGCACGGTGATCGCGCCCTTTAACCATCCGCTGCGCCTGGCGGGCGAGGCGGCGATGACCGATATCATTACCGGCGGTCGTCTGGAGCTGGGTATCGCACGCGGCGCTTACAGCTACGAGTATGAGCGCATGATGCCGGGCCTGACCGCATGGGATGCCGGCCAGCGCATGCGAGAACTGGTGCCTGCGGTGAAAAAACTGTGGGAAGGGGATTACGCTCACGACGGCGAGTTCTGGCAGTTCCCGCTCTCTACCTCGTCGCCGAAGCCGAAACAGCAGCCGCATCCGCCCATCTGGATCGCCGCGCGCGATCCCAACAGCCATGAGTTCGCCGTGACCCACGGCTGCAACGTGCAGGTCACGCCACTACATCAGGGCGAAGAGGAGATTGTGCGTCTGGCGCAGTGCTTCCATGAAACGCGCCAGCGCCTGGCACCAGAAAAGCCGCTGAAAATCATGCTGCTCCAGCACGGCTATGTTGCAGAGAACGAAGCGGATGCGCAGCAGGCAGCCGAAGAGCTTAACCGCTTCTACAACTACTTCGGTGCCTGGTTCAAAAATGAACGCCCGGTCAGTCAGGGGCTGATTCAGCCGCTGAGCGATGCCGAAATCCGTGCCAACACCTACTACTCCGCCGAAGCGATGCGCAAGAACCTGGCTATCGGCAGCGCCAATGAGGTGATAACGCGCCTCAAGCATTACGAAGCGCTGGGATATGACGAGTTTGCGCTCTGGATCGACAGCGGTATGACGTTCGAACGCAAAAAAGCGTCGCTGACGCGCTTTATCAACCAGGTCATGCCCGAATTTCATTAACAGGTGCCGAGATGGAATCGTTCAAACTCTTTATAAATGGTCAGTTTGAGTCGGGGGCCGCCACGTTCGACTCGCTGGATCCCGCCACCGGGCAGCCGTGGGCGACTATCGCCGAAGCGCGAGCGGAAGAGGTCAACCGCGCCGTTGAGGCGGCGCAGCGGGCGTTTAACGCGCCGGAATGGCGCGACCTGACCGCCTCGGCGCGCGGCAAACTGCTGATGCGGCTCGCGGATCTTGTCGAGCGAAACGCGGAGGAGCTGGCGCGGCTGGAGACGCTGGATACCGGGAAAATTATCCGCGAAACCCGCGCGCAGATCGCCTACGTCGCCGAGTATTACCGTTACTACGCGGGACTGGCCGACAAGATGGAAGGGCGCGTGCTCAGCATTGATAAAGCTGACACGGAAACCTGGACGCGTCGCGAGCCGGTGGGCGTTGTGGCGGCGATTGTTCCCTGGAACAGCCAGCTGTTTCTTTCCGCCGTAAAGATCGGCCCGGCGCTGGCGGCGGGCTGTACGCTGGTGGTCAAAGCCGCCGAAAGCGCGCCAACGCCGCTGCTGGCTTTTGCCCGCCTGATTGCGGAAGCCGGTTTTCCACCCGGCGTCTGTAACGTCATCACCGGCTTCGGCGACAGTTGCGGCACGGTACTGACGACTCATCCCGATGTGGCGCATATCGCCTTTACCGGCGGCCCGGAAACGGCGCGTCATATCGTGCGCAACAGCGCGGAAAACCTCAGTAAAACGACGCTGGAGCTGGGCGGCAAGTCGCCATTTATCGTCTTTGACGACGCCGATCTGGAGAGCGCGGCCAATGCGCAGGTGGCGGCGATCTTCGCTGCGTCTGGTCAGAGCTGCGTCGCCGGTTCGCGTCTGCTGGTGGCAGAAAGCATTAAAGAACGCTTTCTGGCAACGCTGGTTGAGCGCGTCCAGCGCATCGTGATCGGCGCGCCGCAGGAGATGGCGACGCAGTTCGGCCCGCTCTGCACCCAACAGCAGAAAACCCGTATTCAGACGCTGGTCGCCCGATCGCTGGAGCAGGGCGCGCGGCTGCTGACCGGCCACTATGACATCGACCGTCCTGGTTACTACTACCCGCCGACCATACTTGACTGCTCCGATACCCCGCACGCGGAAAGCGTGGTGAACGAGCTGTTCGGCCCGGTGCTTTCGGTGGTGAGTTTCCGCGACGAGGCGGACGCTATCCGTCTCGCCAACGATACCGCCTACGGCCTGGCGGCGGGCGTCTTCACGCAGAACCTGGCGCGCGCGCATCGCGTCACCAGGGCGCTGCGCAGCGGCGTCGTCTGGATCAATACCTACCGCATGGTGTCACCGCTGGCCCCGTTTGGCGGCTACCGCCTCTCCGGCCACGGTCGTGAAGGAGGCATGGAGGCGGCGCTGGAGTTTACCACCACCAAAACGGTATGGCTGCGCACCAGCGATGAGCCAATCGGCGATCCTTTCGTTATGCGTTAACCCCTTTTTCACACCAGGAAAAGACGTCACGGAAGGCGTTACCCGCAGGCGCGCGCCGCACGGATATCGGCCTCGCGCCTGACGTAAAGGATTAACCCAAAAGCCCGTTTGTTGCCGGGGCCATGATGGCCTCCGGCCAGGCTTTGCCGCTGTTCACGTAAAGAACCCTACAAATCACAAAATAAAAATCCCCAGTGCGGAGGATAAAATGTCTCAAAACAACGTGATAGAAAATAAATCGGTGGACTATGTGCCGGAAAACGAGCGGCACGGTCAGGCGCGGAGCCTGTTCACCCTGTGGTTCTGCACCAATATTGCGCCGCTGGCGGTCGTGACCGGCGCAATCTCTACGCAGACGTATCATCTTAATATTCTGTCGGCAATCTCGGCGATAATTGCCGGTCATCTGTTCGGCGGGCTGTTTCTGGCGCTTACCTCGGCGCAGGGACCGCGCGTCGGGATCCCGCAGATGGTGCAGAGCCGCGCGCAGTTCGGTCGCTACGGCTCGCTGCTGGTGATCTGCTTCACCACGGCGATCTATCTCGGCTTTTTTATCTCCAACGTGACGCTCTCCGGCAAGGTCATCAATAATGTTATTCCGGCGCTGCCGATCCACAGCGCCACGATCCTTGGCGCGGTAGCGGCGACGCTGATCGGTATCGTCGGCTACCGCTTTATTCACCATATCAACAAGGTGGGTGCCTGGGTGATGGGCATAGCGCTGGTCACTGGTCTGTTCGTAATGCTCGGTCATCCTTTACCAGCAGATTTCTGGCAGCGCGGCAGCTTCAGTCTGAATGGCTGGTTCGCCACCTTTTGTATCTGTGCGGTGTGGCAGATCAGCTTTTCGCCCTATACCTCCGACTATTCCCGCTATCTGCCCGCCAATATTGGCGTGTTCAGACCTTTTATCTGTACCTGGCTTGGCGCATGCTGCGGCACGATCCTCGCGTTTTTGTTCGGCGTAGTGGCGGTGAATCTGGTCGGCGGGGAGGGCGATGCGATGGCGGCGGTGCGTCAGGCGACCGGCTGGCTCGGCCCGATTCTGATGGTGCTGTTCTTAATGAATATCATCTGCCACAACTCGATGAATCTCTACGGTTCGGTACTCTCGCTGATTACCGCGGTGCAGACCTTCCGTCCGGCCTGGCTGCCGGCGGCGCGCGTGCGCGTTATGTTCTCGGCGGTGGTGCTGGTAGGCGGCGTGCTGGTGTCGCTGGCGGCTTCGGCTAACTTCGTCTCCTTCTTCCTGAACCTGATATGGGCGCTGATTGGCGTGCTGATCCCGTGGAGCGTCATCAACCTGCTCGACTTCTACGTGGTGAAGCAGCAGCGCTATGATATTCCCTCGATTTTCCAGGCGGACGGCGGTCGCTATGGGCTGGTGAACGTTAACGCGCTGCTGGTCTACTTCGGGGGCGTGGTGGTGCAGATCCCCTTCGTAGAGAACGCCTTTTTTACCGGACCCTATGCGCATCTGATCCCCGGCGCAGATATCTCCTGGGTGATAAGCCTGGTCGTGACCAGCGTCGCCTATCTGCTGTTCCATAAAAAGGGGGCGCTGCTGACGGCGCCGCAGCAGCAGCGCGCGCAGTAGATCATCAATAAACGCGTGCTCTCTTGCTGCGGGTAAACGTGTGAGCTAGATCTTAAACCCTGGGTTTTATTCAGGACAGGGAGACGTTTTATGCTCAAAGCACCTTTAGCGCTACTGATGATGATGGCGGTTTCCGCAACGGCCGCGGAACCGTCATCTTCGCCGATACGGCCTCTACAGGTCGGTAATCTCACCATTCAGCAAGGCAAACCGGCAATCATTGTCTCTACCACCGGCAACGATGAGGAGAGCGCGCTGAAGCTGGCGCGTCAGGCAGCGCAAACGCCACAGGTTCAGGTGGTCGAACTGCGCGTCGATAAGCTCGATTTTGCTACTCATGTCGATAAGGTCACGCAGCTCGGTCAGGCAATGCGGCGCGAGCTAAAGGGTAAACCGCTGCTGCTGACGCTGCGCACCAAAGGCGAAGGGGGCAGCCTGTCGCCAGATGACGCCAGCTATATCGCACTCTATCAGCAGTGGCTTGAGGCAGGTTTCGCCGATCTTATCGATATCGAAATGCGCATTGGCGCGCAGGCGGTGGATCAGCTGGTGGCGCAGGCGCACCAGCATCATGTCGCGGTCATCCTCTCTTATCACGATTTTCAGGCTACGCCGGATAACGCCGATATGCTGCGGCGTCTGTCATGGCAGGCGGCCCACGGCGCGGACATCCTTAAAATTGCGGTGATGCCGAAGACGCCGCAAGATGTCAGCCGCCTGACCGACGTCACCTGGCAGATGCGCCAGCGCAGCGACAAGCCGCTGCTGACGATGGCAATGGGCGGGCTGGGGGCGGTGACACGTGTGTCGGGCGAGGTGTTTGGCAGCAACCTGACTTTTGGCACACTGGGCGAGGCGTCCGCACCGGGACAGCTCGACGTGCAGGCGCTGGACCAGGTGCTGACGACGCTGCATAAGGCGAACGCGTCGTGATGTAAACCACTACCGGGCAGAATGTTATCGCGTGCAGGATGGCGTCGACACCACGAAAAGCGTGTCTGCAACACCCCTCCTGACAGCCTGCCGATCGCGCCGCGCTTTATATCACCCTGAAGCAGGATTTCACCAAAGATAACGCAATCGCACAGCAGGGCGCGTATTGCGCTGCGGTCAGCATCCGGCTCAGCGATAGAGCTTAAGATTGCCCGTAAGGCGGGTAATCGCTTTTTTCGGCCCTGCCAGTCCCAGCGCCACCAGTTCGATCTGCGGACTGGCGGCGTCGCGCATGCGCGCTTCATATTCGTCATAAGTTTTACACGACTGCGCCAGCGCGCTAAAGGGCATGGCGAACAGCGTCTCGTCTGCCGCGCTGCGCTGGTGCAACTCGCGTAAATAGTCTCCTGAAGCCAGCAAAACCGGCAGCGGGGCGGTGATGACGCCGGGAAAGGTCACGCCATCCTGGCTCTGCAGCGCCGCGCCGACCAGGTTATCAATGGCGCGGCCAAAGCTAATGCCAACGACGCTGGCGGCATTCATCGCCAGCCCAGGCGGGAGATCTTTGTCGATGATAAGGGTGCAACGGTGAAGATCGGCATCGAATCGCATAGGTTCCTCTGAAAAAGCCGTTCGGACAAGAGGTAAAATTATGCGCGTTTATTGCGGGTGAGTGCTTGCGAATAGGCCAGGTAAAAGGAATGATTTGGGCAGACTCTTTCTTACCATCAGATAAAAAAGGCAAAGGCTACCCTCAATGGCGTTAAGTAAGGCAGAAATCAAAATTCTCACGCAGCTGCAACAGGAGGGCCGCATAACCAATCAGGAGCTGGCGGAAAAAGTCAATATGTCGGCCTCACCCTGCTGGCGAATGGTGCGCAAGCTGGAGAGCGACGAGGTAATACAGGGCTATCGCGCCGTGCTCAACCGTAAAAAAATCGGTCTCAACGTGATGGTATTTGTGCGCGTCATTATCGACAGCCACAGCGAGGCGCAGGCGCGAAAGTTTGAACAAGAGGTGAGCGCGCTGGAAAATGTGGTGGCCTGTTACAGTATCGGCGGCGATACCGATTTTTTGCTGCAGGTGGTCGCCGCCGATCTCGACAGCTACGCCGATTTCGCCATGGGCGTAGTGCGTCGGCTTCCGGGCATAAAAGAGATGCAAAGCATGTTCGTGCTCAAAGAGATAAAGGGGCTAAGCGCCTGGCCGCTGGGCAATACGGCAAGCTGAACAGCTCTTGCCGCAACAGGAACCCGCTCTTCGGCGCGTCAGCCCTGGCTCATCTGACGGAAGCGCGCCGCTTTGGCCCGGTTGCCGCATACCGCCATGCTGCACCAGCGGCGGCGATGCGCTTTGGTGCGATCGTAAAACCACAGCGTGCAGTCGGGATGCTCGCACTCACGCACCAGGGAAAAATCGCCGTTAACCAGCAGATCGGCGGCCAGCTCTGCGACGGGGCCCAGCTGCTGTTCCGGCGTTGCGGCAGCGTATATGCGCCGGTATTCAGGGCTGCCCTCGCTGCTCAGCGCCAGTTCAATATGGCTGGCGGCGCTGCGCAGAAAGCGGTTGAGCTCGTCCGGCTGCCACGTTTCTCCTCTTTTCCGCTGCTGTACTGCGTGCAGAATGACGTCGCGTAGCTGACGTGCCGCCACCAGCAATGCGCCCTTATGCCGCTCTGGCTCAGCACTCCCTGTGGACCATCCCGCTGCGCTCAGCCAGCGAATGACATCTTCATCGGTTTGAAAGAAATCGTGCGGCTGACCATTGACCTGCGCCACGGTGTTAAGAAAATCCAGCGCTATATGATCGCCAATGTGCAATGGAGCCGAAGGCAAATCCTCTCTGTCTTTTTCTTTCATCTCTCGATCCAATAAGTAACCACTAAATTGCATCTTAACAGGTTATTTTAAGCTGTCCAGCGCTGGAGCGGCTCGTATGGTATTAACCGCGCGGTGATGGGAGAAAAAAAGTAACTGCTATAAAACACTTTTAAAGGTTATCTGTTTGTGTCAGGGTAAATACGTAACTCGTAAAATTGTTCTTTAACGGTTAAGAGGAGTTCCTTATGATCAGCAATCCGCAATACCCTGTGCATTACCGCTATGTTGAAGCCGATGGCGTGCGCGTTTTCTACCGCGAGGCGGGCAATCCTGAGCGACCTACGCTGCTGCTGCTGCACGGCTACCCAAGCGCTTCGTATCAGTTCCGCGATCTTATTCCCTTACTGAGCGATACATTCCATCTGGTGGCACCCGATCTGCCCGGCTTCGGTTTCACCGAGGTGCCGGATGAGCGACATTATGTTTACAGCTTCGATGCGCTGGGCGAGACGCTGACCGCTTTTGTTGATGCGCTTAAGCTGGAACGTTATGCGCTCTACGTGTTTGATTACGGCGCGCCGAGCGGGCTGCGGCTGGCGCTGGCCCGTCCTGAGCGGGTCACCGGGCTGATTTCTCAGAACGGCAACGCCTATCTGGAAGGGCTGGGCGATGCGTGGCAGCCGATCCGTCGCTACTGGGCGCAGCCGACAGCGGAGAACCGCCAGGTTGTGCACGATAACGTGCTGAATCTGGCCGGAACCCGCTGGCAATATCTGCATGGCGTCAGCGATGAGACGCTGGTCGCGCCGGAAGGTTATATGCTTGATTCGTTACTTATGGAGCGACCCGGCAACAAAGAGATTCAGCTGGATCTCTTTCTGGATTACGCCAGCAACCTGACGCGCTATCCAGATTTTCAGCGATTCTTCCGCGAGAGGCAGCTGCCGACGCTGGTGATTTGGGGCAAAAACGATCCCTTTTTTATTCCGCCGGGCGCGCAGGCTTACCTGCGGGATAACCCCAACGCGCAGGTGGAACTGCTGGATACGGGCCACTTCGCGCTGGAAACCCATGCGGTTTATATCGCGCAGCGCATCAGGGAGGTTATCGGAGGCGAAGCGGTTTAGATGGCGGATTTGCCCGGATAGCGTATGGTTAAACTTTGGCAGCACTGTTGAAATTAACCACCAGGGGGAAATATGGAATACGCTATCGCCAGTAATCTGGATGAGCTGAATGAACTGCTCAGCAGCGGCAAACACAAAGCGGTTGTTATTGGCTATGAGCTCTCCGCCGATGAGTTTTTCGGCATCGCAATGTACTGGGGCGACCGCGGCGCGAAAATCAAACGCGTTGACGGGAGTTTTCTGGTTAAGCTAGGGAAAAATGTCATTCCGCCGAACGACGACATTTAACTTTTTTTGGGGATAACCGGCTGGCCGCACTGATGGCGGCCAGCTGAAAGGATTACTGAATTTCTGGCCACGCAATCGCGGGAATGCCGTTCAGCTGCGGCCTGGCGAACAGATATCCCTGGAAGTTGCTGATGCCTGCGGCTTCCAGCCACATCCACTCTTCCGGCTTCTCGACGCCTTCTGCGATAACGCTGATCTCCAGCGAGGAGCAGCATTTAAGAATCGCATGAACGATCGCCTGTTTCGGCCCGCTCTTGTGCACGTCAATGATCAGATTGCGGTCGATTTTGATCTTGTCCGGCTGAAAGCGCGACAGCAGCGAGAGTCCGGCAAAGCCCGCACCGAAGTCGTCCAGCGCAATACTGATGCCGGCTGCTCTCAGCTGCTTAACGGCAATAGTGAATTCATCGAGGCGCGAAATCACCTCGTTTTCCGTCACCTCTACGACGACCTGCTCCGGCACCAGCCCGTTCTGTCTGATTTGATCCAGCAAAATTTCCACCGCATTCGGCACCATCACCAGCGACATAGGCAGCAGATTGACGGATAACGTCTGGCCCTGAATATCGAGCTTTTTCGCCAGCGCAAAGGCGACGCCCTTCGCTTTTATATCGGCGGCATAAATTTTGTCGCCGGGAAACTGCGCGAAATAGTCAGCGGGCGCGCTGCCGTCCGGCGTGCGAATAAGCGCTTCCAGCGAGACAATCTGTTGCATCAGCGGATCGATGATCGGCTGAAAAGCGAAGCTACAGTCTGCGGCGTCAGGCGGCGCAATCGCTTTTTCCAGCGTTTCCTCTACGACAAAATGCAGGGTGTCGGTTGAAGGGATTTCAAAGTAGTTGGCTTTTTCTCGCGCCTCGACAAAGGTACGCAGGAATTGTAAGGCGCGATCGTCATAGGTGAGCTGGTACTTTGAGGTGCCTTTATCCAGCACCGCCTGCAGCACCGTCTCTTTGTCATACTTGCGTAGATCGAAGAGTTCCATGCCGACGTTGCCGAAGCGGCGCGAAGGAGAGTAGTCATACATTAATTCAACTAAATTGTGGTGACGGGTATCTGCGCAGATTCGGGCATAAATGGCGCGCACCGCCTCATCAGAACCTTCCAGAAGCTGGAAAAAATGGGTGCCGTCAAACAGCAGAATACCTGTGACGTCAAAAGTTTCATTAATCTTATTCGCGTTTACCGCTAAATTATCCAGCGTTTTTACAGGCACGTCGTCTGAAAGATGGCTGCGATAGATTATGGTTGTCAGCATGGATAATTCCGGTCTTAGTTTTTGTGAGCCACACATTACCAGAAGTCGCGCTGGTATTGTCTAGCGCTTTTTTTGAGAAGTAAAAAAATAGTTCGTGCGTCGCTGCCAGCTAATAAGCAGCGAAATTCGACAGCCGTTTCGCTTTATATTCCCGCCGGGTTGACGTTGCATTTTTATTTAAAGTTTAAAATCCCTAACCTTTTGAATGTGCAAAATTTCTTCAAATGGCAAAACCACAAATTTTTTGTGCAATCAGTGCGGCTTAAAGTTGCATTTTGAATGCATTTTATCTATAACTGCAGAGGTGAGGCGCTGATGTCTGAAATCCACTTATGACATCGCTGTATAGCCGCTTCGCTTCAAATAACAGCCATCGGACAGGATGGCTGTTTTTTTTTGCCTTTCAGACGAGACGTTATATGCAGAGCGAACCCGATTTTATTGAAAAAACGTTATGCATTGCCGCCGTCACTTTTCTGACAATGGCGCTTGTAACCCTCTACTTTTTTTAGACGCCGACAGGCGCGTCGCGCTGCCAGTAAAGCGGTGCGCCATAAACGTCAACAAAGTAATCAATCACCGCACGCACATTGAGCGGAGGATGCCGCGTATGGGGATAGATTGCTGCAATCTGCTGCGGTACAGGATTGATGCCAGCCTCATACTCTTCCAGCAGCCTGACTAAATTGCCCTTTCGTAGATGATCGCCTGTCAGCCAGTCGGGAAAGAGCACCATCCCCATGCCGTCCAGCGCGGCGGTCAGTAAGGTTTCAGCGTTATTCGATGAAAGCAGCGCCTTCACGGGATACTGTATCCAGGCCTCGTCGCGACGTCTGAAAAGCCAGCGGTTCGCGCCGGTGGAGCCACGGTAGACCAGACAGTGATGCTCGCTCAACGCCTCCGGGGTGGCGATCGCACCATGTTTAGCAAGGTATGCCGGCGCAGCGGCCAGATAATAACGCTGGCTACCCAGCACGCGCGCGTGAAACGAGGAGTCCGTAAGGGGGCCGATGCGAAAGATCAGATCGGTAGCGGTACGGTGTGGATCGACATAATCATCCGTCAGCGTCAGCTCAATTTCCAGCAGCGGATAGCGCGCCGACAGCTGCGCCAGCCAGGGCGCGATATGCCGCTGGCCGAAAAAAACCGGCGCGTTGAGCCGCACCAGGCCGGACGGCTCCAGAGATCGCGCCTGCAGCGCCTGCCGCGCTTCGCTGAACTGATTATCGATAGCGCGCGCATAATCAACAAACAGCCGACCCGCTTCGGTCGGCATCACCGCGCGCGTATTGCGATAAAAAAGCTGCTGACCGAGCGCATCTTCCAGCTGGAGAATGGTGCGCGAGACGACGGAAGCAGAAACGCCTTCGCGCCGCGCCACCACTGAAAAGTTCTGCGTATCAAAAACGCTCAGGAAAAAGCGCAGCGCGCGCAAATCTATTGAGCCGGTACTGTCCATTAATGCGTTTCCTGCAAAAGTGTTTGCCACACTATAGCGTTTTTCAACTTGATCGACTCCACTATGCTGTTGCGCTTCGATTTAAAGGAAGCGGTTATGCAACTCATTTTTATTTTACTGGTTATTGCCGGCGGGATGGGGCTGTCGGTAGAGGCAGGGCTGCTCGGGCCGCTGGGCCAGCAGGTAGGCGATCTCTGGGCGACGTTCAGCATCTTTGGCGTCGGCGCAGCGCTCACTTTCTTACTGATGCTCTTTTTTAGTCCGCGCAACAGCCCGTCATTTTTCGCACAGCCGGGCTGGCAGCTGCTGGGCGGCATTTTAGGCCCCGGCTATGTGGTGATCCTGACGCTGGCGACGCCGGTGATCGGCATTGCCATGACCATGATCGGCATTCTTGCCGGGCAGGTTTTCAAAAGCCTGGTGATTGACCATTTTGGTCTGTTGGGAACGCCGCATCGCAGAATCGATGGCAAACGCATTATTGCGCTGGTGTTTATTATTATCGCGCTGGCGCTGGTAGCCCGAGGGTAGTATGACGATTTTTATGATCTGTTTAGCCGTAGTGGGCGGCGCGCTGTTAAGCATTCAGGCCGCCATCAACGGGCAGCTCGGCGGCAAAGTCGGCGTATTCCGCTGCGCCTTTTTGACCTTTGCGCTGGGCGCAGTGGTAACCGCGCTGCTGATTTTCTTTTTTGCGCCGCCGCAGACGCATACGCTGCTGGATGTGCCGAAGTGGCAGCTGCTGGGGGCGCTCTGTGGCGTTCCCTATATCGTGATTATGGTGCTGGCAGTGCAGCGCATCGGCGCGGCTGTCGCCACCGTCGCGGTGATCTTCGGCCAGCTCGCTATGAGTATGCTGATTGATAATTTCGGTTGGTTAGGCAATGCGGCAATCGCATTTTCGCCGAGCCGCCTGGCGGCGGTGGTCTGCCTGGCGATTGCGCTCTGCTTTATCTACAGCAGCAATAAGCCGAAAAAGGCGCGCGGTTAAGGGCTATGCCTGCGCACGTTGCGCAGGCAGGCTTGTTCGCAGCTCCTCGTATCCGGCCGGTTTTCAAATAACTGTTAAACTTACTGTTTGTGTTTAACAGGGGGAAATATGAAATTAGGCTTCGCGTGTAAGTATCTGGATGCAGACTGCAAACAACATTTCCCGTTTAAGAGCACAACCCGCACGCGCTTTTTGCGTTTACAGCGAGATGAACAGATTGCGCTGATCGCTAACCTTGCCCGCCTGAACCTGACCAACCTTGCCGGCCTGCTGGAAACGCTCGCTACCCAGCCGGAGGCCCTGCGCATGATGCGTATCGGCAGCGATCTGTTGCCGCTCTATACCGTGCCTGAAGCCATGCCGTTATACCGTGAGTTTTTGCCCGACCTCTACCCGCTGTTTGAACGCTGCGGCGCGCTGGCGCGTCAGCATGGCATACGGCTCTCTTTCCATCCCGGACAGTATTCGGTGCTGGCGTCCGATAACCCCGACGTTGTGCAACGGGCGATTGAGGACGTGGAGTATCATGCGTTGTGCGCCACTCTGATGGGCTTCGGTAAAGCGTTTCAGGATTTTAAAATCAACATTCATATGAATGGCAAAAAAGGATTTGAAGGCTTTAGTCAGGCCTTCGCCCGGCTCAGCCCGGAAGCGCGCAATATGCTGACGGTGGAAAACGATGAGATTTCCTGTTCGCTGGATGAGGTGTTGCAGGCGAGGGCGCTGTGCCCCATCGTGCTGGATATTCATCATCACTGGGTAAAAGAGAACGCTTTTATCCAGCCGGACGACTCCCGTATCCCTTTGATTATGGAATCCTGGCGCGGCGTGCAGCCGGTGCTGCACTACTCGATTTCTCAGGAAGGGTTAATACCGGAGCGCGGCTATCCCGATCAGCAGAATCTGGGCGTGGCGAAAACCAAACTGCGTGCGCACTCGGACTACTACTTTAATGAGACGCTAAATGACTGGGCGCTGTCGTTTAACGCCTTCGATATTATGTGCGAGGTTAAAATGAAGAATCTCGCCAGCCAGCGCCTCTATGACTATGCGCTGGCGACGAAAATTATTGATCCCAGCCAAAACGGGCGGTAATGGCGCGGCGGTAAGGGGTATCGATCTGCGCGGGAACCTGCATGATGTAGGCGCGCGCATGCTCTGCCTCTTCGCCTTCCAGCTGCTGCAGATAATCAATCGCCTGCGGCAGCGTTGGGATCAAGCCCTCCTTGCTGCCCAGTTTAGGCGGCAGTCCGGTCCAGATCACCGCATCCAGATCGCGCTTGCGCGCCCATTCGGCCAGCGTGCCGGGCGAATCTGCCGTCACGGAAAGAATGCCGATGCCGTCGACACGCTCATCGGGGATGCCTTCGCGTTCGCGCAGCTGAGTAACGGCCTGACGCAAATCCTGCGTCGTCATCCTGGCCCAGAGCACCGCTACCGGTGGCGCGTTCATGCAAATAGCGGTCGCCAGTTCGCCGCCGTCGCTGGTGCGTGAAAATTCAATGGGAAAGAGCGGGCCATCCTGATGCCACTCTCCCTCAACGGGAAGATTGCCCGGTTTCCAGATCAGCGAACCCCATCCAAGACAGGCAATATTCATAGCGCGCTCCTGAGCGTAAACCGGGGAAGAAGGTCAGTGTTTGCGTTTGTCGTCCGGCATCGCTTCGCCTTTAAAGTGATGTTCCGTATTATTGCGGTCGCGCAGCGTGACGCGCGACTGCGCTGACTGAGTAGAAAGGTTTTGCTGCACTTCCTGAATGGCGCGGGCAATGACCTGCTGCCTCTCTTCATCAGCCTCGTCTTCAGCCATGCGCTGCAAAACGTCCATCAGCGCCCGGCTGGATATCGCTTTATCCGACAGCAGTAGCTCCAGCGTTGCCTCGCCGATAACAATGTCGGTCAATCTTTCTTCATTACTTTTATACATAACATATGCTCTGTGTCCCGCTGCACGCCCCTGATAGCGGGGCAGGATTGAGGTGCGGTTGACTACAGAAAGAACCAGCGCACCTGGCTGGTGCTGGCGTGAGCCAGCTAATGCCTGCTTAAATCTTAAGGCCGTGCCGGAAAAACGGAAATCGTCAAGACAATCGGGAATTAACGGCCTAACAGCAGGCCGATCAGACGCTGATAATGTTTCTCTTCTTCGGCCGTAGAGGCTACTTCCAGTCGTCTTACCAGCTTAGTGCAAATACCTTTACGGTTGACGTTTTTGCCTGCGCGAAGAAGTTCAACAACAATCTGACCCAGCGTCTCCTGTTGGGAAGGCAGGCTGGCTTCACGAAAATAACGCGCGATATCTTCAGATGAAGAGAGAAGGCTGCTGCTCTGACGCATGATTTTACCCCAAATGAGTTAAACGATGATCAGTCAAAAAAATGACAAGTTGTACATCGAAAGAAAAGATGTACAAGAATATGCAAGATAATTGCGTTAACTTTTTTGCAAAAAATGCTACCAAATGGGGATGATTCTGGTTAAGTCTTTGTATTGTGGCGCAAGCGAAGCATACGTCAAGTGTTTTGAGACGCTTCTAAGGCTGTACAACTTTTGTTTTTGTAGCGCCCTGCCGCTCAACAGCAGCAGGGCGATCCAGGGCATCAGGCGAGTTTGATAAGGATCATCCCTGCCAGCAGCAGGCTAAGTCCTGCCCAGCCTCTGGCGTTAAGACGTTGCCCAAAGAGCACCCAGCCCGCGGCGACGGTAGCGGCAATGCCGAACCCGCCCCACAGCGCATAGGCTACTGAAAGATCGATGCCTTTAACCGCCTGAGAGAGCGCGCTGAACGCCAGCAATACCGAGGCCAGCGAGGCGAGGCCCAGCAAGGGCTTTTTAAAGCCGTCAGAATATTTCAGGAAAATATTGCCCGCTATTTCCAGCAGGATCGCCAGCGCCAGCCAGAGCATATGCGTGATATCAGCGGAGGACATGGGGCTGCTCCTTTTTCTGCGTGGTGCCGGTTTTGATCAGCATAATGCCGACGATCAGCACCGTCAGGCCGGCGATCTTCATCAGCGACAGCGGTTCATCAAACATCTGCACGCTGAATATCGTAATCAATACAATGCCAATGCCTTCCCACAATGCGTAGGCGACGCCGAGCGCGATCTTTTTGACGGCGAAACTCAGGAAAATATAGGAGCAGGCGATCATCACCAGCATGATCAAATAACCTGTCCCGCTCTCATCAACGCTGGACCACTTCATCGCCAGCGTGCCGATAATTTCGCTAAAAATGGCGAGTAATAATAAAACCCATGGAAACATAACTGACTCCTGTCGCAACTATTTAACCGACCTGCGCCATACAGACGCACGTTATTTTTGGCAAATGGAAACGAGCAGGGGGCTACAGGGCGCTACGCCAGTGTCGATCGTCACTATTCCAGAAAGGAAGGGGGCAAGAAAAAAGAGAAGGATGAACAAATGCTACGCGCATAATTTAAACAAGACATCCACGCTGTTGCTTCTCGTCGGTGGACGGATTGTGCTCCAGTAATAAACATATCGCAGTTATAGCATCTGCTTATGGCTGATTCAATAGCAGCAATTTTCGCTATTGATCTATAACAAAGTTTATTCTGTGGTTATCTCCAGCATAACGGTTTTAAAACAACCTGCATATAGTTACAACATACTAAAAGATTGTTAAAATCTCTCAGCATCGAGCACGCTTCACAGAAGCTTGTCAGGGAACACTGTCAAAACCGGGTAACGCTCAGGTCCGGGCCAGCGGGCCGCCTTATGCAGCTTGCTGGCCCGGGATTAATTACAATATAAATCCTGCCGTCAGTTGTTCATTACCGCTCGCATCGGGGATGTTGTAAAGCGTGGCTTTCGCAGCCAGCAGGGGCTGGTCGTCGCTACCAGATTTGTGCGATTCAACATCCGTAATGTGATATCCGACCGCGCCAGCCTCGTGCGCTTTGCGTGCGACAGCCGCATTAAGCTCTTCCATTGAAGTCACCCAGCTTACAGAGGTGACGGCAAAGGGTTGAACGGAGGCGATTTCATGCTGAGACAGGCCCGAACGAATCAATACGGGATTTACGCTCTGCGGAGAAAAGATAGATAAAACATCCTGCACTAATTCTTTCATTAGCAGCTCCTTCAGGGTTCAATGCACGGTTATCAGATTTATTATCGGTTATGACAAAAGTAATAAACGCCAGTAAATGTTATGCGTTTTAGCTTTAGTTGCTAATGAGATGTTATAGAAATAATGCCTGATAACTTAATGAAGATTTAATGAGGATATTTTCATTTGTTTACATTCTGGCTGTTTTTGTCATGAAGGAGTGAAGCAGCACAGAGTGCGAAAAGAAGCGACGCTGGGAACCACCTCCGCAACCGATCAGGATTGCAGAGGCGAGGGCGTAAAAAGGGAGAATTACCAGCCTTTAATAATATCGCCTTTATAAATTTCGTTGGCTTTATCCAGCACTTCCTGCGAGCGGAACGCCTCTTTCAGCTTCTGGATATTGGGGCTGTCCTTATTATCTTCGCGCGCCACGATGGCATTTACGTAAGGCGACGCTTTGCCTTCCATAAACATGCCGTCGCGCGAGGCGGACAGGTTAGCCAGCGCGGCGAAGTTGTTATTAATGATAGAGACATAAACCTGCGGATCGTCGAGAGTACGCGCCAGCTGCGGAGTATCGACCTCAACGAACTTCAGTTTTTTCGGGTTATCGGTGATATCCAGCGTGGTCGGCAGCAGGCCCGCTTCCGGTTTCACCTTAATCAGACCTTGCGCCTGCAGCAGCAGCAGGCTGCGACCCAGCGTAGTCGCTTCGTTAGATATGGTGATCGTTGCTCCGTCCGGCAGCGCATCCAGCGACTTAATTTTGCGTGAATAGCCCGCAATCGGGAAAACGAAGGTGTTGGTAATCACGGCAAAATGGTAGCCGCGCTCTTTAGACTGCATCTCCAGATAAGGCAGGCTCTGGAAGGCGTTTGCATCGACGTCTTTATTGAACAGCGCTTCATTGGGCTGCACGTAGTCGTTGAATGCCACGACATCGACATCGAGATGATATTTATCATGCGCCACCTGTTTCACGGTGTCCCATAACGTCTGGTCCGGGCCGGTATTGATAGCTACTTTAATTTTGCTGTCGTCATCTTTGTTGCAGGCGCTGAGCAGCGTGACTGACGCGGCCAGCAGAATAGAAAGCACTTTTTTGTTCATAAGCCAGATCCCTTTTCTTGTAGGGAAGCGACTATAATATACATCTAGACGTCTGTACATCCATAACGATGCGTTTGACTGTTATTTATCCGCTTCCGCTGCCGCCGTTCAGCCAGATTCTCTACGCCAGAAGCCTTAATACCCCGGGATTTTCACTCCAGCAGTGAAACTGCTGCTGCCGCCAACGGGTTTTTCTCCTTGCGCAGGCGTCCTATCCTGTTACTAAGCACCAGCAAAACTCATTACTGATAAAAGGAAACGAGATGAAAGCTATCGTCTACAGCCAGAATGGATTGCCGATCGCCGATCCGCAATCGCTCTACGACACCGCACTGCCGCAGCCCCAGCCGGGTGCGCACGATCTGCTGGTGAAAATCGCCGCGATTGCCGTTAACCCGGTCGATACTAAAGTGCGCAATGGCGCGCCGACAACGCAGCCGCGCATCCTGGGCTGGGATGCTGTCGGGACGGTTGAAGCGGTCGGCGATAGCGTAACGCTGTTTAAGCCCGGCGATGAAGTCTACTATGCCGGCGCCATTGACCGTCCCGGCTCTTATGCCGAATATGGCCTGGTTGATGAACGCATCGCCGGACATAAGCCCGCCTCGCTGAGCAATGCGGATGCCGCCGCGCTGCCGCTGACCTCGCTAACCGCCTGGGAACTGCTGTTCGATCGGCTTGAAGTCAAAGAGAATGAAGACGAGGCGCTGTTGATTATCGGCGCGGGCGGCGGCGTCGGCTCGATCCTGACGCAGCTGGCAAGCAAGCTGACCGGCCTGCGTGTTATCGCAACCGCTTCACGTCCGGAAACCGCCGACTGGGTACGCGGACTTGGCGCACATGACGTCATCGATCATAGCCGTCCGCTGACGGAAGGGCTGCGCGAAATCGGCGTCGAGAGCGTACGCTACGTCGCCAGCCTGACTCATACCGACAAGCACTATCAGCAGATCGTAGAAGTACTGGCGCCGCAGGGCCGCCTGGCGGTCATTGACGATCCTGAAACGCTTGACGCGATGCCGCTGAAGCGTAAAGCCATTTCGCTGCACTGGGAGCTGATGTTTACCCGTTCGCTGTTCCAGACGCCGGATATGGCACGCCAGAATGAAATTCTGGAAAACGTGCGCCGTCTGATCGACGACGGCACGCTGCGCACCACGAAAGGCGAACACTATGGCACCATCAATGCAGAGAATCTGCGTCGCGCCCATGCGCTCATCGAGAGCAACCGGGCGCGCGGCAAAATTGTACTGGAAGGGTTTTAACCTGACCGCGAATAACCCTGATTAAGGAAAGAGTAATGACGCTTCTTGAAGCCGTGGCGAAACGCCATACCGTAAAAGCCTTTGACGACTCCCGCTCGCTACCGGACGCGCAGATCGAAACGCTGCTTAATGTGCTGCGCAATACGCCTTCGTCGGTCAATTCGCAGCCCTGGCATTTCGTGGTGGCCTCAACCCCTGAGGGGCGCGAGGCGATCGCCCGCTCCACTGCCGGCGCGTTTATCTATAATCAGCCAAAAGTGCTGCACGCCTCGCACGTTATCGCGCTCTGTATGCGGGCCGACCTGGACGAAAGCCATCTGCAAACCGTACTGGAGCAGGAGGAGAAAGACGGGCGTTTCCGCGATGCGGCGGCAAAAGCGGGACAGGATAAAAGTCGTCGCGGCTATGTTGATATGCATCGCTACGTTCAGCGCGATCTACCGCAGTGGATGGAGAAACAGGTCTATCTTGCGCTGGGCGGTCTGTTGCTGAGCGCAGCTTTACTGGATATCGACGCTACGCCAATGGAAGGGTTTGATACCGCCGTGCTGGATGAGGCGCTCGGCCTGCGTGAAAAAGGGCTGACCAGCGTGGTGCTGGTATCGCTGGGATACCGCAGTGAGCAGGATTTCAACGCCGCGCTGCCAAAATCTCGTCTGCCGCAGGAAGATATTTTTACGTTCATCTGATTTGTGGTTTCAACGCGACGCAATAACCCGGCCCTGTGGCCGGGTTTTTTATTTACGGCAAGATGGCAAAAAGCGATGCCTGCGCCCGCAGGAACGCATATTTGAGGATAATTCGCATTGCCAGTTATGCAGCTCTGCCCGTAATTTGGAACGACAGGCCAGACTGCAAAATATGACGGAACAGAGACGCGCCAGTTATTTATGGAGCACGCGACAGTCTGCAATAGAGACGCAGTGAGACATTCAGGCGACAATCGCTTTGCTGGCCGCTGGCGAACGCCTCAGACAATAAGGAATTTATGGGAGCTTACTGTAAGCACTGTCGCGCGCTTTTAAGCCGGGACGAATATTTTTGGTTTTATGACAGCTGTATCCACTGTGAAAAATACGCGCAACTCCGTGCTGAAGAGCGTGAAATTTTCATCAAGTCGCCGTTATACGTCTGGACTGAAATGAATTTTCAGACGCGTCGGCTAAAGCATCGACTTGCGGCCTACCTGAAAAGTCAGAATCTTGTCTGAACAGGCGTTTGTATTAATGAGAAACCGCAAACGAGTGATGGCGGCTGCCGTCGCTCTTCTTTTATCCTTTCTGGTTGCAGCCTAATGAGGCGTAAAGTTAAAGAGCCTGATCTCAAAGTACAAAACCACGCCGTGGATTTTACTTTTCGCTCAGGCCTGATTAACTGTGGTTAACTTATTCTTTTAAGGCCAGAGCGTCATGCAGATTATGGAAAGCGGCATTCATCAGGTTAAAGAAGGGAACAACGTTAAGATCGTCACGCCAGTCAATATTTATGGCTGCGAACTGGGCGACGACGTTTTTATCGGTCCCTTTGTCGAGATACAGAAAGGATGCGTTATCGGCAGCCGAACCCGTATTCAGTCACACACCTTTATCTGTGAAAACGTCAGGACGGGCAGCGATTGCTTTATCGGACATGGCGTAATGTTCGCAAACGATCTGTTCAAAAACGGCGCGCCCGATCCTTCCCCTGACGGCTGGATAACGATCGTGCTGGGGGACGGCGTTTCTATTGGCAGCGGAGCAACGATCCTGACGTCGGAAATTTGCAGCGGCGCAGTGATTGGCGCTGGAAGCGTAGTAACGAAACCTGTGCTTATCAAAGGGATCTATGCTGGAAACCCGGCGAAACTCCTGAGGCCGCTCTAACGCTGGCTATCTCTCCCGCCTGACAACATCAATCCTGCGATGACAGTGGCAAACCCTGGCTCATCATGATCCTGACGCGCCGTTTTGTGCCGGAAACCAGGCAGCGCAGGCGGCGACTGGCCGCGTTCGTGCTACGCTTCAAATCTTGATCAAGCTTAACCCGGCTATTTCAGGCTAATTTTTTGCGCTAAATAAGCGCATACCAACAGGGAAGAGAGATGTTTCATCTGATTTTTAGTATACCGAGCTGGTACGTTATCGCGCGTTTCGTTTTCCCATTAGCGATGCCGCTAATGTTAAAAATTATCCTGTCTGTGCTGGTTATGCTGGCCTCGCAATACCTGCTGATAAGCCGGTTTACCGCAGGCGGCATCTTTTCACCCGAAATGCCTCGCGCGCTTACCATTCTCTTTAACTGGGCGTTTGGCGCCGTATTATTTCTGGCGCTGTTGCAGCTGCTAATCGACGCTGTGGCGCTGTTTTCGCTGCTGATAAGGCATCCGTTAGAGATTACGCCAGCAGTGCGTTATCTGGCGGCACTTATTGCCATGGTGCTGGCAACCACTGGCGTGCATCAGGCAATACGCGTGCCGCCGGTAAAGGATGTCACCATCAGAATCAAAAACCTGCCCCGCGAGTTTGAAGGCTATCAGTTACTCCAGCTTACGGACCTGCATATCACCAAACTTTTTAACGCCGCCTGGGCCGCAAAGATGGTAGAGAGGGCGATCTCCCTTAACGCCGATCTTATTGTTGTTACGGGTGACGTTATTGATGGCACCGTGCAGAACCGCAGGGAGGATGTGGAGCCGTTACGTCATTTGCATGCGCCGGATGGCGTTTTTGCCATCACCGGCAATCACGAATATTTTTTTGAACAGCAGCGATGGACCGAACACCTGGCCTCACTGGGACTGCAGCCTTTACTCAACAGCCACGTCATTATCAAACGCGGCGACGCCGGGTTGGTCATTGCTGGCCTGCCTGATGCCTCGGCATCACGAAGGCATGCCGTCGGCCCCGATCTGGCAAAAGCGCTGGAGGGTGCGCCAGAAAATGCGCCTGTCATTTTGCTCGATCACCAGCCGCGCAACGCGCGCAGCAATGCGCTGCAAAAGGTTGATTTACAACTGTCAGGCCATACGCATGGCGGGCTTATCGTTGGGCTGGACCGGCTGTTTGCCAAACCCAACGGCGGCTTTGTCTCGGGGTTATACCCTGTGGATGGCATGCAGCTCTACGTCAATAACGGAACCGCTCTCTGGCCTGGCATGGCGGTGAGGTTGGGGCGTCCATCAGAATTGACGCGTATTACGCTGAAACGGCAGGAGTAGGACTTTCAGAGAGCAATAGCTCGCGAGCGATCGGCGACGCGAGCAGCCTGAGACAAATAAGGCCGCGCAAAGACGGCCGGTTATCTGCGTTAATCCTTGAGCTGCTTCGGCGTCGGCGGCGTGCCGTGGGTATGGAAGGTTTCAATGGTTTTAAGGCCCCAGGCCTGTCCTTTTTTCCGTTCCGTCTCTGTCCAGACAATGGTTTGCCAGTCCGGCGCCAGGATCAGGCGGGCACCTGAGTTCGCCAGCTCGATGCGGTTGCCGGCAGGCTCCCAGACGTAAAGGAAAAAAGTGCCCTGGATCGCGTGCTTATGCGGGCCTGTCTCGATGTGAATGCCATTTTCCAGGAAGATGTCCGCCGCACGCAGAATATCTTCCCGCGAGTCGGTGGCGTAGGTCACATGATGCAGACGCCCGTTGCCGCCGCCGTGCTCTTCGGTGCAGGCCAGATCGTAAGTTTTATTATTAATAGTGAACCAGCAACCGCCAATACGACCGTTATCCAGCTGTATCATCTCGGTTATCCGTGAGCCGAGGCAGGTTTCCATAAAGTTCTTAAACTCGCGCACGTCCGCCGCCAGCAGATTGAGGTGATCAAGGCGACGCGGGCAGGCACCACGCCCGTGATAGCGCTGCGCCAGGTTTTTCAGCGAAGGGCGCTCATTCTCTTCAGCCTGGTAGCGAACGGTATCGTAATAGATTTCAAACACATGGCCAAAGGGATCGGCAAAGCGAAAAGCGCGCCCATGTCCAGGATCCTCATCCACCCAGCCCAGCACCTCATACTGGCTGGCCTCTATCGCCGCCACGCGTCGCATCAGCGCGGCTTCCGAACTGGCGCGATAAGCAATATGCCCCACGCCCGTCGTATGATGGCGGGTAAGCTTTAAGCTATGGAATTCGTAATCATCCCAGGCGCGCAGCCATGCATGATTTTCATCCTGAGCCGAGACAGTAAGACCATAAACGTTAACGAAGAAATCGAGGCTCTCTTCGAATTTATCGCTATAAATCTCAACGTGAGCCAGATGGGCAATATCGAAACAGGGTTCCGCCATATGATTTGTCATAATAATATTCCTGTTAATGTATTCAGGCTGTGCAAGCCAGATTTCATCTGTTATTTAAAGTTTGTGACAGCGAAGGAATGTCATTTAAATCCGCTCCTTTAATTTTTAAAGAGAGCGCGACATTCCGGTGCAGCACGATACTTATCGCTGCGAATAGCGCAGGGGCGGCCAGAATATAGAAAATGGCCGACTGGGCTGGAAACGCCCCCATCAGCAGCCCGCCGACGGATGAGCTTAAAATCGCGCCGGTGCGGCCAATGCCATGCATCCAGCTCACGCCAGTTGCGCGAATTTCGGTGGGATAATAGGCGGGCGAGTAAACCTGCAAACCATTTTGCGCGCCGTTAATACACATGCCGATAACGAAGATAAACACGCCCAGAGCCACGCCGGAAAAGCCAAACAACCCTTGTGCCAGCAGGCAGAGGCTGCCCAGCAGGTAAACCACGCCGATAACATATCTGGCGTTAAGCTTATCCATCAGCGCGCCGACCATTATTCCTCCCAGCGGCCCGCCGAGCTGGAACAGACCCGCCAGAATGGCAGCCTGCTCCAGCGAGATGCCGCCGGAACGCATAATCGTAGGCAGCCAGCCGTTCAGCAGATAGATCACAAACAGCCCCATAAAGTAGGTTACCCACAAGATGATGGTGCCGCGGGCGAAACCATGCCGGAACAACTGAGAAATGGTGCTGTTGCGGTTAATGCGCGGTGAATTAAGCACAAAGGACGCATCCTGAGTGAAGTGGCCGCCCATGCGGTTCAGGAGCGCGGCGATTTTCTCCCGCGGCGCCCTGCGCACCAGCAAATTAAACGCCGATTCAGGCAACAGCAGGCTCAGGAAGGGCAGCAGCACCAGCGGCACGGCGCCGCCAAAAACCAGTACGGCCGTCCAGTTGTAGTGGGCCAGCAGCGCGGCGGCGATAAATCCGCCCAGCCCCGAGCCAATATTGAAACCGCTAAACATCAGCGTAATCATGACGCCCTTGCGGCGTTCGGGCATATATTCCGCCAGCAGCGTCACGCAGTTAGGCATAACGGCGCCCAGGCCAAGCCCGGCGACAAAGCGCATCAGCGCCATCTGCACGGGCGTTGTGGCGAAGGCGCACACCAGGCTGAAAACAGAGAACATCAGCACCGAGAGCAAAATAATCTTTTTACGGCCAAAGCGATCGGATAACGGCCCTGCGATAAGCGCGCCGATGGCGACGCCAAACATGGCCGCACCCAGGATCGGCCCCATAGCCGCGCGGGATATGTGCCACTCTTCAATAAGTGCAGGCGCGATAAATCCCATGACGGCCGCATCGTAGCCATCAAACATAATGATGATCAGACAGAGGATCAGTACGCGCCACTGAAAGGCTGAAATGGGTCGCGAATCAATCCAGGCCTTGATATCGACCAGCTTGTTTGTGTTCATGGTTAGCTCTCTTGTCAGGCACGGAGGGTCGTTTTTGTCGTAGTAAGAGTTTTAACAATCCAGTTACACGGTAAGCAGAGTGGCGCAGGGTGTCTGTCAAAAAAGGCTTTTAGAGGTATGAGTTGCGTTTATATTGTGAGCGAGTTGGCATACTCCCGAACGCAAATAACGGCCCTGAAGATGCCGCAAGCGGGCCTGTAACGCAGGACGGAAGCGGGTAGCGTATGAATTTCGTTTAGGAAGCGTATGGCGCGGCTTCAGCGTTAATAGAATCAATTAACGCCAGCGTAGCGGGAGAGTGAAGTGCGGTATGCCGCAGGGTGATGCCAATTTCACGTCGCGTGTCCGAGAGCGGTAAAGTCAGCGGCAACAAAGCGCCGGCGCGCAATTCATATTCCAGCTGATGGCGGGAGACCGCCGCCACCATATCGGAGTTCATCAGAAGTCCGCGTACTATCGCCAGATCGCCGCTCTCCACGACCGGCAGTGGAGCAGGCATTCCCAGCGTTCTGAAAGCGCGATCCAGCAAATGCCGCGCCGGCGTATTATCGCGCGGCAAGATCCACTGGGCGCTGGCGAGATCGGCAGGCGCCAGCGGTTTGCCCGCTAAAGGGTGCTGCGGCCGAACCACCAGCACTAACTCCTCGGTAAACAGCACCTGACTGGCGATATCGTTGACCTCCTCATCATGGCGCAACGCGCCCAGAATCAGATCCACCTCGCCGGCGCGTAATTCCGTGACAAGAGCGCTATAGGCGCTCTCGTTAGTAACCACCTTAACCGCCGGGTGCGCCGTCACAAGGCGCGCGATGGCGCGAGGCAAAATGGTACTGCGGCACAAGGGCAGCGCGCCCACGTTGACCGTGCCCTGCAATACGCCCGCCTGCGCCGCCAGATCTTCCGGTATGTGACGAATTTCATTCAGCGCGCGGCTGATATGCGGCGCCATTTCCCGCGCGGCTGCGGAGGGGATCATGCCTTTGGGCGAACGCTGGAATAAGGCTATACCCGCGCCTTTCTCCAGCACTTTTAACGCGGCGCTGACGGCAGGCTGGCTGATATTCAACAGGCTGGCCACGCTCTGCGTATGGTGCAGATGATAAAGCCGCAAAAAAATTTGCAGTCGCCTGACGTTAAACAGCCAGACAGGCTCGGCGTCATCACGCAGGCTTTCCCGCTGTTTAAACCGCGCCAGCAGGGCTGGGATCTGATTCAGCTCCTGAATGGCGCGCTGCGCGCGAGGCAACACGCATTTGCCATGCTCGGTTAATAGCATGCCGCTGGCGTGCCGCTCAAAAAGCGGGACGGCTAATGTGTGCTCCAGATCACGTATAGAACGCGTAATTGCAGACTGGGTCCGAAATAAATTTTCTGCAGCGCTGGAGACGGTACCCCTTTCGGCAACCATGCAAAGAGAGCGTAGCTGCATGATTTTAATATCATTATCTTCCTGTTTTCTTTTCATGATTACCTGGGGTTAAGACGGGATCGTAATCACAACATAAATAAAAATCATAGCTGACGCAATGAAAGGCATTATTCGCCTGAAAAGCCGCGTGCCAGGATGAAAAAAACGCAACAGCAGGGAAACATGATGGAAAACTCAGTGAAAAAAAGTGCCTTAGTGGTAAGTGCGCATTCTGCTGATTTTGTCTGGCGCGCGGGCGGGGCGATTGCCCTGCATCATTCTCGCGGTTATGACGTGCACGTAGTGTGCCTCTCCTTTGGCGAGCGCGGAGAGTCAGCGAAGTTATGGCGCAAAGGCGATATGACGGAGGAGAAAGTAAAGCAGCACCGTCGTACTGAAGCGGAAGCCGCGGCTAAGGTGCTGGGCGCCAGCATCGAATTTTTTGACTTAGGCGATTATCCGCTGCGTGCCGATAAAGAGACGCTGTTCCGCCTGGCGGATGTGTTTCGTCGCGTACAGCCGCACTTCGTGCTGACACACTCGGTTGCCGACCCCTACAACTACGATCATCCCCTGGCGGCTCATCTGACACAGGAGGCGCGCATTATCGCCCAGGCTGAAGGCTATCGTCCGGGCGAACCCATCGTAGGTGCGCCGCCGGTTTACTGTTTTGAACCTCATCAGCCGGAACAGTGCCAGTGGAAGCCGGATGTGCTGCTCGATATTACGTCCGTCTGGGACAAAAAATATGAAGCCATTCAGTGCATGGCCGGTCAGGAACATCTGTGGGAATACTATACGCGCGTGGCGTTGCAGCGCGGCGTACAGGCGAAACGCAATACCGGCATCACTTCTACCCGCGTTATCACCCACGGCGAAGGGTATCAGAGCCTGTTCCCGCGCGTAACTGAGGATCTGGCATGAGTCTGGTAAATAAAAAAGGCGTCGTGGTTCGCCACATTGAGCGTGCCAGCAGCGAGTTAGTGAAACAGTTTGCCCGGTATGGCGTGGCGACGGTTCATGAAGCGCAGCAGCGTCAGGGGCTGCTCGACGTGCGGGTGCGGCCTGTTCAGCAGAACGTTACCGTTTCAGGTAGCGCCGTGACCGTATTGGTCTCTCCCGGCGACAACTGGATGTTTCATGTCGCGGTAGAGCAGTGCCAGCCCGGCGATCTGCTGCTCGTTGCCCCCACGTCTGATTGCTATGACGGCTTCTTTGGCGATCTGCTCGCAACCTCCTTAAAAGCGCGCGGCGTCGTGGCGCTGGTAGGGGATATCGGTATCCGCGACAGCCAGACGCTGCGTGAGATGAACTTTCCCGTCTGGTCACGCGCCGTCTATGCGCAGGGCACCGTTAAAGCGACGGTGGGCTCGGTGAATGTTCCGCTGATCTGCGCCGGCCAGCTGGTTTATCCGGGCGATATCGTCGTCGCGGATGACGATGGCGTCGTGATCGTGCCGCGCGCGGATGCCGCCGCGGTGGCGCAGGCTGCGGAGCAGCGTGTCGCTAATGAGGAGAGTAAGCGTGTGCGGCTGGCGGCTGGCGAGCTTGGCCTGGATATTTATCAGATGCGCGCGCAGCTGGCAGAAAAGGGGTTGCGCTACGTCGATTCTCTGGATGAGCTGCAGAAGAGTTGATCATGAAACAGACCCTTATTCCCTGCGTATTAATGCGTGGCGGCACCTCTAAAGCCGCCTGTTTTCTCGCCAGCGATCTGCCCGCCGAGGCGCCGCTGCGCGATGAGGTCTTACTGGCGGCGATGGGCTCGCCCGATCCGCGCCAGATTGACGGCCTGGGCGGCGCCGATCCGCTGACCAGTAAAGTCGCGATTATTTCATCTTCCGCGCGCGCGGATGCTGATGTCGACTACCTGTTCGCCCAGGTCAACGTCGATAAAGCAGTGGTGGATTACGGGCAAAACTGCGGCAACATTCTTGCTGCCGTCGCGCCTTTCGCGGTGGAAAAGGGGTTGGTCAAGGCGCAGGGTGACGTTACGCGGGTGCGTATTTTTATGGTCAACACCGGTCAAATCGCAGAGGCGCGCATCGCCACGCCAGAGGGTGCGGTTGAGTATCAGGGCGAGACGAAAATAGATGGCGTGCCCGGCTCTGCCGCCGAACAGGTGTTGAACTTCCAGGATATTGCCGGTTCCACCTGCGGCGCGCTACTGCCCACCGGGAACGCACGCGACACCTTTGATGGCATTGAGGTGACCTGTATTGATAACGGCATGCCGGTGGTATTGCTGCGCGCCGCCGATCTGCAACGCAGCGGGCTGGAAACGCGCGAGCAGCTGGACAACGACGATGAGCTGAAAGCGCGTCTGGAGTCGATTCGCCTGCAGGCGGGGCCACGTATGAACCTGGGGGATGTGGCGAAACGCACCGTACCGAAGATGACGCTGATCGCCGCGCCGGAAAAGGGCGGCGCACTCACCACCCGTACTTTTATTCCCCACCGCTGCCACGCTTCGATCGGGGTGTTAGGGGCGGTGAGCGTGGCGACAGCCTGCCTGATACCCGGTTCGGTAACAGAAGGGCTGGCGCAGGTCAGCGAGGCGCAGGAACAGCGTCTGGCGATAGAACATCCCGAAGGCGAATTCAGCGTGATGCTCACGCGGGATGAGGCGGGCAACGTGGTAAACAGTGGGCTGATTCGCACCGCCCGCCTGCTGTTTGACGGGTGTGTCGCGATCCCGGGTTCGCTTTGGTCGGGCAAACGGGGAGACGTGAAATGACGCGCATAGCAGTGATTGGCTTTGGCGAAGCAGGGCAAATTTACGCGCAGGAGCTGGCGCGCGCCGCAAATGTGCGCGTCTGGGATAAAAAGTTTCTTACTGAGCAAGGCGCGTCGTTACGAGCGATAGCGGAACAGGCCGCGGTTCAGCCAGCCAGCTCAATGGCGGATGCGCTGGAAGGGGCTGAATTTGTGCTGTCGCTGGTTACAGCAGGAAATGCCCTGGAGGTCGCCGCGCAGGCGGCGCCGCTGCTGGGTAGCGGACAGCTTTTTCTCGACTTCAACTCCGTTGCGCCTGAAACCAAGCGCGCGGCGGCGAAGGCGATAAAAAAGGGTGACGGAGACTATCTGGACGTTGCGGTAATGGCTCCCGTTCCGCCTAAACGTCTGCAGACGCCGCTGCTGACAGGCGGCGAAGCGGCGGCTCGCGCCGCAGTCGCCCTGTGCATGCTGGGCTGCAACGCACGCGCGGCCAGTAACAATATTGGGGACGTTTCGGCAATCAAGATGTGTCGCAGCGTGATGATAAAAGGTCTGGAGGCGCTCACCACCGAGTGCCTCAGCGCCGCACAGCACTATGGCGTGGAAGAGGCCGTTCTTGCTTCGCTGCATGCCAGCTTTCCATCGCTGGGATGGGACGATCAGCTGCCGCACTACCTTATCAGCCGGGTTGCGGAGCATGGCGTCAGACGCGCCGAAGAGATGGGGGAAGTGGTTAAAACGCTACAGGATGTCGGCGTCGCTGCGTTCATGAGCCAGGCAACGCAGCAGATACAGGCTGGTCTGCCAGCAACCATGGCTGAGCGCGGCGTGAGCTATCAGGAATTAACGCCTTTCGTCTGGCAGGAGACGATGGCGCGTCTCGCCAGATAAATTTCTTCACCTGACCAGAATAATTATTCCATGCATCTTATGGCCTCATCTTTTCTGAGAAGAGGCTTTTATTCTTTTTATTATAAACGGCAGGTGAATAATGAAAGCAGGATGGTACAGCGAATTAAATAAAGACGAAAAGAAAACCTGGTGGGCCTGTCTGGGTGGATTTACGCTGGATTCCATGGACAGCACCATTTATTCGCTGGTCATGCCGATATTATTAAGTCTGGCGATCCTGACTAAGTCGGAAGCGGGTATTTTAAGTTCAGCATCACTCATTGGCAGTGCGCTCGGCGGCTGGAGCGCGGGTATGCTTGCCGATCGCTGGGGACGTATACGCGTGATGCAGCTGACAGTGTTATGGGTAGCCTGCTTTACGGCGCTGACGGCGCTCTGCGGTGAATTCTGGCAGTTTTTGGCCGTCCGTTTTCTGCAGGGGTTAGGCTATGGCGGGGAGGTGGTAGTCGGCGGCGTGTTGATCAGCGAAGTGATTCGCGCCAGCTATCGTGGCCGTGTCGGCGCTTCGATCCAGAGCGGCTATGCGCTTGGCTACGCGATATCGTTAGCGGTATTGCCGGTACTGCTTAATTTCTTTCCACAAGAGTTAGCCTGGAAGCTTTTTTTCCTTATCGGTATTATTCCGGCTGTGCTTGTCTGGTTTATTCGTCGTCTGGTCCCGGAGTCGCCTGTTTTTACCCGCACCCGTGAGAACAGGCAAAAAAGCAAAATAGGCGATATCTTTCATCAAAAGCATCGGCGTATAACCGTGACGGCGACGCTGCTCGCCAGCGGCATATTCGGCGGCGCGTACATTATGATCACCTGGCTGCCTACCTATTTACGTATGGAGCTGGGATTGCCGGTGGTATCTATGTCCGGCTATTTAGCGATCAATATTATCGGATCGCTGGTAGGGCCTTTTATTTATGGCAGATTAAGCGATAACTTAGGGCGCTGGAAAACCATTATTCTTTTTCTGATGGGTCAAATCGTCGTAGTCAGCGTCTATATGTTTGCTGACATTAGCCTGAACATTACGCTGGCGCTGGGTTTTTTCCTGGGCGCGTTGCAGGGCGGGTTAGCTTCAGGTTTAACGCCCGCTTTCTCGGAGCTTTACCCTACCTCTATCCGCGGGAGCGGCGCAGGTTTCTGCGCCAGTTTTGGACGTGGATTCGGCTCGTTAATGCCTGCGCTGGTGGGCATCGCGTCCAGCCAGATCCACTTAGGCTATGCAATGGGCATACTGGCTATTACATCCTATGCCATCGGGATTATCGCGGCGCTCTGCCTGCCCAATGCCACCGGCGTCGATTTGGCAAAAATAGAGTAAAGGACGGACCCCCTATTGGGGGCTGCCTGTAAAGAAACGCGCTAATGCCTCCGCGACAGCTTCGGGTTTTTCCTCTGGCAGGAAGTGGCCGCACTCTTTAATGGTTTCTCCTGCGACATCGGCGGCAAAATCACGCAGCGCGGCGGACATATCAGGGATTGAACCTTGATCGGCGCTTAAGCCCAGTACCGGCATCATGAGTTTACCTTGTTGAGATAGCGCCCGGTTCTGCTCAGCGGATAAGGCCGCGGAGCGGTAAAACGCCAGGCCAGCTCTCATGCCGCCGGGAGCGCCGTAGATCCTTAAGTATTCCGCGATTGCCTCCTCGCCGTAACAGGCGGGGCTGGCGGTTTTATTCCAGAAAAACCATTCAAGATAGGCTCTCTCTCGCCCTGCAAGCAGTATCTCAGGGAGATCCGGTACGGCGTGAAAAGAGAAGTGCCAGGTTTTCCAGGCGTTTCTGGAAGCGGTGGGCAGCATATCGGGAAGGGTAACGCCCGGGATGCCAGCATCCATTAATACCAGCGATGCGACTTCGTCAGCAAATAAGTGCGCATAGGGAAAGGCGACCCAGGCACCGACGTCATGAGCGGCAAGGCAATATCGCTTGACGCCAAGGTGATCCAGCAGATCGTGAACGCGGTGAGCGACGGTGTGCGTGTCATAGCCGTCGAGTGGCCGATCGCTGTCTCCCTGGCCGGGTAAATCCAGCGCGATGATATGAAAGCGATCACCAAGCAGCGGCATAACGTGTCGCCAGGCATACCAGCTCTCTGGAAACCCCGCCACCAGAACCACGGTACTCCCTTCCTGCACGCCGCCCTCGACATAGTGAAAGCGCAAACCCTTAGCCGTGGCGAATTTATGGCTGAAACCTTCTGGCGGTGACGGCATAGTTCCATGAATCATAATCTTGTCCTTTATGTAGAAAGAAAACGCGGTATCGCAACGCGCCGCTCGGGCGATCCAGGCGGGCGTCGCCAGGGTCTGCATCACGCGATAAAAATGAATGATACCTGCTCAGACCCGCACTGGCGGGGCCTGCGCGATGGCGGCATCGCCTCCCTGTTAAATTAGGAAACGATCATATCCTAATTGTGGCGCGCAGAATGCGTCAAGCTTCATATCCGCTTTTCTTCAAGAGGCGCAGGGATAAACACAACCGTATAACCGGTGCGGCGTTGGGCGCGGCTGGCGATAACCATAGCGTTTGACGTGCCGGGACCGGTTGAGCCTGGACAGAACTACCCGCTAATGAGGTATGCTCTGCCATCGCTTTTTAGCCTTTTTATCGGAACACGTAATGACAGAAACAGCATTAGCACGGCGCCAGCCTTCAGTATGGTGGGGCGCCATGATTATCTGCGGAACGGTGGTAGGCGCAGGGATGTTTACGCTGCCGGTTGTGATGGCTGGTGCCTGGTTCGGCTGGTCGCTGTTTATCCTGCTGGTCAGTTGGGGATCGATGCTGCTGTCGGGGTTGATGTTTTTAAAGGCCAGTCGCTATTTCCCGACAGGTTCTGGCTACGATACGCTGACCCGCGCATTGTTAGGACGCGGCTGGGCCGCCATCAATGGCCTGAGCATTCTCTTTGTACTGGGCATTCTGACATATGCCTATATTTCTGCGAGCGGGCCGGTCTATCAGCATTCCCTTAACAGCGCGGGCCTGCCGGTTTCAAACGCGGGCGCAAAAGTGATCCTGACGCTGTGCGTTGCCGTCGTCGTCTGGCTGGGAACGAAAGGGGTCAGCAGGATAATGACTTTTTGCGTGCTGGCCAAACTTCTGTTGCTGGTCTCTGTTTTTGGTGGATTGCTCACGCAGGTAAACCTGTTCACCCTTACCAATGCGGGTTCTGAGGCGCAGTCTTACTGGCCTTATGCATTAGGCGTGCTGCCATTCTGCCTCGCGTCGTTCGGTTATCATGGCAATATTACCGGCCTGATAACCTACTATGCTGGCGAAGAGAAGAAGGTCCGACGCGCTCTGGTATTCGGCACCCTGATGTCGCTGATTATTTACCTGTTCTGGATGACCGGTACGATGGGCAATCTGCCGCGCGCCTCGTTTCCCGCCGTTGTGGCGGCTGGGGGGGATATTGCCGCGCTGCTCGCGGCATTACGCGATCGTCTTCATGTGGGTGCGCTGACATTTATGATGACGCTTTTTTCACATTTCGCGGTTATCGCATCGTTTTTAGGGGTGACTGCCGGTCTTTTTGATTTTATAGCCGATCGCCTGAAGCTGGGTAACACGCCTCTGGCACGTTTTAAAGTTGCCTTGCTGACGTTTGTTCCCGCTCTGAGCGCCTCACTATGGTTTCCGAACGGTTTTCTGGCTGCCATTGGCTTTGCCGGTCTTTTCGCCACGCTCTGGGCGGTTATCGTTCCGGCTTTGCTTTATATCAACGCGCAGAAGCGTTTCGCTGAGCAAAACGGCAGGGATAGCTTGAGATGCATTCTGCCAGGGATAGTCATCACCTTTGGTGTGTTAAATATCCTGGCCTGGACGCTGAGCTGGTTTAATTTACTGCCTGTTTTTCAGGGTTAGAGAAGAATGAACGCTAACAGCCTGTCTGTAAGAGGCAGGCTGTTAGTAAGGAAAGAATCCATATTTTGTTTAAAAATCGCTTAGCGTCAGATAACCCAAGGCCTTACAGGCAGATGCTCTATCCCTATTCTGAGGCCTGAAAAATACGTCTCTCTGTTTGCCTCCTGTATATGCTCTTGTGCTTCCGAAAACCCGTCGACCCTCTATGGTTTGCTTCTCTTTTGATACCAGAAGTTATATGTGAGCCTGCTTTACTCGCTTGATTTTTAGATTTTTTCTGGGGAGTGGGGGACATTCTAACATCGCAGGTTATTTTGAATTGATAATGATTATCGTTATTGTTTACAGATGGGGACAGTTATGATATCTAAGTAACACTGCTTTATTTCAGTTTATAGGGTGAAGAACTCATATCAGGGCAATAAGTCACATGAAAAGGATACTGCCGAAACGAAGGAGATTCTGATGAAGAAAGAGAACGAAATAAATGGTTTTTTATACTTACCCGCGATTGGCCTTTTGTTGACGTGCATAGTGGGAACCTTCAATCTGTATAAAATAACCAAAATGCTTTATATGCAAATCAGTGAAGATAAACCTGTGGTGCTGTGGTTTTCAATTTATATGTTCATTGTCGGCATCATCTGTCAGTTATGGACCTATTACGCGACAATACTATTCTACTCTCAGAAGAAAAAAGCCATAAAAGCTATGGTAATACTTTATATCCTGAACTTTATAAGCTACACACCGATGTTCCTTTATCTCCATTTTTCCAAAAATATCCCCATGAGTTTAAGAATGCAGTCAATCGTTATTGCGGGGGTCGTTGGCGTAGTAATCTGGATCCCTTATTTTATGAGGTCGCGTAAAGTGAAGGCAGTATTTTATAAGTAATTACGTAGGGTCAGCGCTTGGGAAGGGGGTAATAATTCATCTCGAGTCGGATGTAGTCAAGAGGTTAACGATAATTCGATAACGTTAAAGAGAATGCTCTGTAAGATTGGGTAGAAATAAATATTGTGGAAAATAAATTAATAGGAGGGGTAAAAAAGTAAACATTCCATGATCTTAAAAGAATCAGGCTGCACTTTAAATTTAATCAAATACACAAAAATCCCAGTTAATTATCTGGAGGGGTATATGGCTAAAGTCGCTTATTATAAAGATGGGATACCTTACGAGGCATCGGGTCAGGTAATTATTACCATTACAAACGCGAAAACTTACAGTGACGGGGCTGGTGGCTATGAAGAAAATTATGGTATGGGCCTGGTGACGAAACCAAATTCTGTTTCAGTTACTATTGATCCATTGGCTTTGGCCGATAATGTGCCCGCTATTCACAGGCAAGAAATGTTGGTGCAGATGGAAGAAATAGATCTGCAGCAGAAGCATTTGGATCAAGCTTTACTTACCGCACAGCAAAATACTGCTCGTCTTGGAAGCGCGTATTTGTCCTTACTGAATGCGGGTCCCGCCGCCCGTGCACAGGCGCTGGTAGCCTATCAGAATGCAGTGGTAGCCGAACTGCAGGCTAAAATCGCTTCTGAACAAGGTAGCCTGAAGTATATTGAGATAGATATTGGGCCGCCTGTGGTGGCCGTCAAGTGATGACGATGCAGCACAGGCGCAGGAGTATATTGATGCTCGGGCGATAGATAAGGCTAACGTCGAACAACTGATTCAGGCTGACCAACAAGGTCTTGCTGAGATGCAGGCCGCAATGAAATCAGTAGAGACGGTAACGGCGGAGATTGAGACTGCCGTGAAGTTTACTGCGGACTTTCTGAAAAATTTAGCGGATAAATTTGGTGAGAAAGCTGCGCAAAGCGCCCAGAAGCTTGCAGATAGCGCGCAGGGTAAAAAATTACGTAATGCTGATGAAGCACTTGCCGCGTTTAATAAGTATCAGGCAACTATCTATGCCAAATTTGGGGTTCAGGATCGCCAGGCTATGGCTAACGCGCTTGCAGCTTTGGATGCTAATGCTTTAGCCCGTAATCTCGTTCAGTACAGCAAAGCGCTGAGCCTGGTTAGCTATGGAATCGATGGCTGGATTCTGGTCAGAGAATTAAAAAATTCCCTTAATTCCGGAGACTATAAGCCGTTCTTTCTCAAAGTCGAAAGTATGGGGGCCGCTTATTTAGCCACGGAGCTAGTGGCCTGGGTATTTGCCGTTATGACAGGAACGGCTATCGGTATCCTGGGCTATGCATTACTGATGACCGTGGTGGGTGCGCTGATTAGCGACCAGATTTTGGATAATATAATAACGACGATATTTGGTTAACCTCGGGCCGTGACTGAGTAAGTTCAGCGTTTAATCATGCGCTGAACAAGCCAGCACAGACCGAGAGGTACGGCAAATATAAGCGCAATAAAGCCCACCCACCTTCCCCAGTGAGTGGGTTTCATCAGCGTCGGAAAGATGCGGTATATAAAATCAACGGCCATCGGGAAGAAAAGGGATGAGCAAAGGGCGAATGCAATAAAACTGGTCAGATAACTTACTTCCGCAGTATCATTATATGTAAGCCCTGTTAATACAAAAGACCAGAAAATAGCGCTGTATATAAAATACTTTATGTAAAAAAATTTATTCATCATGTAATAACCGATAAGAAATAAAATGGACATTACCATAATACTATTTTTCGGTACTGAAAATGGAGGCTGCCCGACAGGTTTGACCAGAAACATCACAGGCAGAACGGTTACGCTCCAGGCTGGCAAAGCCGGGCATGTCGTCCCGCCTGGCCCTGAATCTTTACTGCCGCAAGCAATCTCACTCCTGCACACGCTCAAAGGTGGCAATGACCCGATCGATATGTTGCTTCATCGCGACTCGCGCGGCTTTCCCGTCACGCTTTTCAAGCGCAGTGAGAATTGTCAGGTGCTCCGTTTCCGAAACAATCGGCATATCGCTCGGCGTATAGAGCGCCTGGAGCATACGGAACATACTGCCATAGCGATGCCCAAGCAGATGACCGATGATAAAACCATAGGCTGGATTACCGCTCGCCTGGGCAATGCGAATATGAAATAAGCGGTCGCCGGGATGGGTGCGTGACTGCGCGCGGTTATCTTCGCAGTTTTGCAAATAGGCTGCACGGATCAGCGCCAGCTCCTCGTCGCTGGCATGTACGGCGGCAAGCGCAGCGGCCTCCGGCTCAATCAGGCGCCGCGCCTGCAACAGCGAAAAGGGCGGCAGTTCGGTGGAGAAATCCAGGTTAATCCCCAGTTCATCGTCCGGCTCAATCCACTGGTCGCGCCCGGCCTGCATCATCACGGGTTCCTGCGTACTCGAACGTGCTTTTACAATCACGCCATTGCCGACTTTCACATCCACCAGCCCAATCACTTCCAGCGCGATTAACGCTTCACGTACCGATGCGCGACTCACCTGTAGCTGCTCGGCCAGCTCCCGCTCCGCTGGCAGGCGGCTGCCGGGAGGAAATTCATTGTTGTCGATAAGCTTGATTAGCTGGTCAGCTATCTGTCTGTAAAGCCTTGGGTTTTCCATCTTTTTTATCGGCATGGCACTGCTACCTGTCTAAATAAATTAAGTGACCAGATGCACAAATAATCGTCAGGGCACTTGTCAATGTTACGCAAATGTCAATAAAACGTAATGCGTCAGCGAAAAAGTAGCCAGCGATATTTGCTAACCCGGAAGGGCAAAATTCACTCTTAATGGCCTGACCATTAGATCTTTGGACCAGAGGAAATGCAATGAATTTACACGGAAAACGCATATTAATCACCGCCGCCGGGCAGGGTATCGGGCTGGCCAGCGCGCGTTACTTCGCTGAGCAGGGCGCGGATGTTATCGCCAGCGATATCAACCTCGCCGCGCTGCAGGGGTTGCCCGGTATTCGCGCTTACCTGCTGGATGTCACCGATCGTCAGGCGATTAACGCGGCGGCGCAGGAGCTTGGCACCCTCGACGTGCTGTTTAACTGCGCAGGCGTGGTACACAGCGGCAGCCTGCTGGCGTGCAGCGAACAGGAGTGGCAGTTCGCGCTTGATCTGAACGTCACAGCGATGTTTCACATGATCCAGGCGTTTCTCCCCGCGATGCTTAAACAGCAAAAGGGCTCGATTATTAACATGTCATCGGTGGCATCAAGCGTGAAAGGCGTGGCTAATCGCTTTGCCTATAGCGCGACCAAAGCGGCGGTGATTGGTCTGACGCGCTCGGTGGCAGCGGATTACATCGGCGACGGCATCCGCTGCAACGCTATTTGTCCCGGCACGGTGGATTCGCCGTCGCTGCGCCAGCGCATCGCCGCGCAGGCGCAGGCGGAAGGAAGAGCGGAAGCGGAAGTTTATGACGCCTTTGTCGCGCGTCAGCCTATTGGCCGTATCGGCACGGCAGAGGAGATCGCGTATCTGGCGGCCTATCTGGCTTCCGATGCCAGCGCCTATACCACCGGTACCGCGCAGATTATTGATGGCGGCTGGAGCAACTAACAGGAGTGGAACAATGAAATTATTACGTGTGGGTGAACCGGGTAACGAACGTCCGGCAATGCTGGATGAGCAGGGTGAGTTGCGCGATCTGTCGCATTACATTGATGACATCGCGGGCGATGCGCTGCTGCCGGATTCGCTCGACAGGCTGCGTCAGCTGCCGCTCAGCGAGCTGCCCAAAATCAGCGGGCAGCCGCGCACTGGCGCCTGCGTCGGGCGTATCGGCAAGTTTATCTGTATCGGTCTGAACTATGCCGATCACGCTGCGGAGACCGGCGCAGAGATCCCGCAAGAGCCGGTAGTATTCGGCAAATGGACCAGCGCGGTGGTCGGGCCAAACGATGCGGTGCGCATTCCACGCGGCTCGGTAAAAACCGACTGGGAGGTGGAGCTGGGCGTGGTGATCGGCAAAGGCGGCAGCTATATCGCGGAAGAGGATGCGCTGTCGCATGTTGCAGGCTACTGCGTGGTCAACGACGTCTCAGAACGGGAATATCAGATCGAACGCGGCGGCACCTGGGACAAAGGCAAAGGCTGCGACACCTTTGGCCCCCTCGGCCCCTGGCTGGTGACCGCCGATGAAATCGCCGATCCGCAGCAGCTCGATCTCTGGCTGGAGGTAGACGGCAAGCGCTATCAGAACGGCAACACCCGCACCATGATCTTTTCGGTGGCGCATATCATCAGCTATCTCAGCCGGTTTATGAGCCTGCAGCCGGGCGACGTTATCTCTACCGGCACGCCGCCGGGCGTCGGCATGGGGCAGAAACCGCCGGTCTACCTGCGTCCGGGACAGGTCATCAGGTTAGGGATCGCCGGACTGGGCGAACAGCGTCAGATCACCGAGGGCAGCGAAGAATGACCAGACTGACCGCACTGCGCGTTGACGATATCCGCTTTCCCACCTCCGAGCATCTTGACGGTTCGGATGCAATGAATCCCGACCCTGATTACTCTGCCGCTTACGTCATTATCGAAACCGATAACGCGGCGATCAGCGGTCACGGGCTGACCTTTACCATTGGGCGCGGCAATGAAATTTGCTGTGCGGCGATCCGCGCGCTGGAACATCTGATCGTCGGTCGTGAGCTGGAGTCCATTACCGCCGATATGGGGCAGTTCTGGCGCGACATAACCAGCGACAGCCAGCTGCGCTGGATCGGCCCGGATAAAGGCGCCATTCATCTGGCGACCGGCGCGGTAGTTAACGCAGTATGGGATCTCTGGGCGAAATCGGAAGAGAAGCCGCTGTGGCGACTGGTGGCCGATATGTCGCCGCAGGCGCTGGTACGCTGCATCGATTTCCGCTATCTCACCGACTGCATCACGCCGGACGAGGCGCTCGCCTTGCTGACGGCACAGCAGGCGGGCAAAGCGGAGCGCATCCGCCAGCTTGAGCAGCTGGGTTATCCTTGCTACACCACCTCGGCGGGCTGGCTCGGCTATGACGACGATAAACTGCGCCGCCTCTGCCAGCAGGCTGTCGATGCCGGGTTCTCCCACATTAAGCTGAAAGTCGGACGCGACCTTGAAGACGATATCCGTCGCGTGCGTATTGCGCGCGAGGTGCTGGGGCCGGATCGCCAGCTGATGATTGACGCCAACCAGGTGTGGGAAGTGAATGAGGCAATAGACTGGGTTCAGCAGCTGGCGTTCGCGCGCCCCTGGTTTATTGAGGAGCCGACAAGCCCGGACGATATCGAAGGGCATCGCAAAATTCGCCAGGGCGTAGCGCCAGTTAAGGTCGCAACCGGCGAGATGTGCCAGAACCGCATCATCTTCAAGCAGCTGATTATGCGTGAAGCGATCGATGTGGTGCAGATAGACGCCTGCCGCCTCGGCGGCGTTAACGAAGTGCTGGCGGTGATGTTAATGGCGGCAAAATATCAGCTGCCGGTATGCCCGCATGCTGGCGGCGTGGGACTGTGCGAATACGTCCAGCACCTGTCGATGATCGACTTTGTCTGCATAGCCGGCAGCCATGAAGGCCGGGTCATCGAGTATGTCGATCATCTGCACGAACACTTTCTGCATCCCTGCGAAATCCGCGGCGCCAGCTATATGCCGCCGACCGCGCCCGGCTTCTCCATTGAGATGTATCCCGCTTCACGCGAGAAATACCGCTATCGCGCGCAGGGAGGTTGAAGTGCGAATCGACGCTCATCAGCATTTCTGGCGCTACGACGCGGCGGACTATCCGTGGATCGCTGAGTCCATGACGCGTCTGCAACGGGATTATTTACCGGACGACCTCGCGCCGCTGCTGGTGCAACGGCAGCTGCAGGGCTCGATTGCGGTGCAGGCGCGACAGTGCGTGGCGGAGACGCAGCAGCTGTTGCAGTGGGCGCAGCAACAACCGGCGACGCAGGTGGTTGGCTGGATCGACATCACCGCAGCGGATCTGACGGAGCAGTTGGCTGCATTACAGCATCCGCTGCTGCGCGGTTTCCGTCATCAGGTGCAGGATGAGCGCGATCCCGCCGCATGGCTACGGCAACCGCGCGTGGCGGATGGTATCCGTCAGCTGCAGCAGCGGGACTACGTGTGGGAAATGCTGGTGACCTGGCGTCATCTGGCGGACGCCACTCAATTTGCCGCGCAGCACGATCGCTACTGGCTGGTGCTCGATCACCTTGGTAAACCCGATATTGCGCGCGGCGCGCAGGCCTGGGGCGAACAGGTAGCGGAACTGGCTGCGATGCCGCACGTGGTATGCAAACTCTCTGGGCTGGTGACCGAAGCGCCGCACGGGCAGTGGAGCAGCGCGCAGCTGCGGCCCTTTATCAGCGAAGCGCTGGCGCGTTTCGGCCCGCAACGCCTGATGTTTGGTTCTGACTGGCCGGTCTGCCTGCTGGCAGCGGAGTATCACGCGGTGGCGGAATTGATTGATGAAGCGACAGCTGAGCTGTCCACCAACGAACAGGCCGCTATCTGGGGCAACACGGCCGCGCAGGTATATGGCCTGACAGGAGAGAACAATGAATCTGTTTTTGCAGGATAAAGTAGTGATCGTCACCGGCGGCGGGTCGGGCATCGGCGCCGCTATCTCCCGTCTGCTGGCGGAAGAGGGCGCGATCCCCGCCATCGTCACCAATGCGCAGCCGGAAGAGATGTGGCTGGCCAGCCTGCGTGAACTGCAGCCGCAAACCGAAGTGTTGATGGCCGACCTTTGCGACGAGCAGAACTGTCAGCGCGCGGTTGAGGCGGTGCTGCAACAGTTCGGGCGCATCGACGGGCTGGTGAACAACGCTGGCGTCAACGATGGCGTCGGGCTGGAAGCGGGACGCAGCGCTTTCGTCGCTTCGCTGGAAAAGAACCTGCTGCACTATTACCAGATGGCGCACTTTTGCCAGGGCGCGCTGGAAAAAAGCCGCGGAGCAATCGTTAATATCGCCTCAAAAACCGCGCTAAGTGGGCAGGGCGGCACCAGCGGTTACTGCGCGGCGAAAGGGGCAATTCTGGCGCTGACGCGGGAGTGGGCGGTGTCGCTGCGGAGCAGCGGGGTGCGGGTGAACGCTGTGGTGCCCGCCGAAGTGATGACGCCGCTCTATGAACGCTGGATTGGCACCTTCGCCGATCCCGAGGGCGAACTGGCGAAAATCACCCAGCGTATTCCGCTCGGCCAGCGCATGACCACGCCGGAGGAGATCGCCAATACCGCGGTCTTTTTGCTGTCGCAGCGCGCTTCACACACTACCGGCGAATGGCTAAGCGTCGATGGCGGCTATCTGCATCTCGATCGGGCGCTGTTATGAGCGGCGCAACAGCGCGCTACTGTCTGGCGCTGGATCTGGTGGATGAGCCGGACAAGATCGCCGAATACCAGCGCCTGCATCAGCGCATCTGGCCGGAAGTAGCGGACCATCTGCGCCAGCACGGCATCGTCAATATGGAGATCTACCGGCTGGGTACCCGACTTTTTATGCTAATGGAGGTGAATGATCGGTTTAACGCGCAGGATTTTGCTCAGGCATCTGAACAAAATCCGCATATTCAGCGCTGGGAAGCGCTGATGTGGCAATTCCAGCAGCCAACGCCCTGGACGCCCGCAGGGGAAAAATGGGTGGCGATGGCGCGAATATTCTCTTTGCAGGACCAATAACAACACTTACCGACTGTACGCTACGAGGATATAACCATGTCAACACAACGCGTTGAGACGCCAGAAAATATTGGCGTCGGGGGTTCTATTAGCCTGCGCTGGGCGTTCATGCTGATCACCACCCTGTTTTTTATGTGGGGCGTGTCATACGGCCTGCTGGATGTTTTAAATAAACACTTTCAGGAAACGTTAAACGTCACCAAAGCCCAGTCAGGATTACTGCAGGCGGCCTATTTTGGGGCCTATTTTATTGTGGCGCTGCCGGCGGGCTATTTTATGCGCCGTCACGGCTACAAGGCGGGGATCCTTGCGGGGTTATCGCTGTACGCCATTGGCGCGCTGCTGTTTGTGCCGGCGGCGATGGTCAATAATTTCTCGGTATTTCTGTTTGCGCTGTTCGTGCTGGCCTGCGGCCTTGGCTGCCTTGAAACCGCCGCTAACCCCTATGCCACCGTGCTGGGCGATGCAAACGGCGCGGAGCGCCGTCTCAACCTGGCGCAATCCTTTAACGGACTGGGACAGTTTGTCGGACCGATGATTGGCGGCTCGCTGTTCTTTACGCACGCCAGCCAGGATGCCGCGCAGGATAGCGTCAAAATGACCTATGTGGTGATTGCGTTTGTGGTCATCGCTATTGCGCTGTTATTTAAACGTACCGCCTTGCCAGATATTCGTGAGGCCGCCAGTGAACATGCGCAGCAGCCCGGCGCTACCTTATGGCAGCAAAAACATTTTGTCGGCGGCGTGATTGCGCAGTTCTTTTATGTTGCCGCGCAGGTTGGAGTGGGCGCCTTCTTTATTAACTACGCCACCGAGCACTGGCACGGCGTGACCAACCAGAGCGCCTCTTATATGCTTTCGGTCGCGATGATCTGCTTTATGCTTGGCCGCTTCTTTTCTACCTGGCTGATGGGCAGGGTTAAACCAGCAGCGATGCTGGCAGCCTATGCGCTGATTAATATCGTGCTGTGTGCCACGGTGATGCTCGGCGCAGGCGACGTTTCAGTTGTTGCGCTGATCGCCATTTTCTTCTTTATGTCCACTATGTTCCCGACCATCTTTGCTATGGGCGTGAAAAATCTCGGTCCAGCCACTAAACAGGCCAGCTCGTTTATGATCATGGCGATTGTTGGCGGCGCGATTATGCCTTATTTCATGGGGCTGATTTCCGACCATGTCAGTACCGCCGTGGCTTACGGTTTGCCGCTGCTCTGCTTTGCCGTTGTGCTGGCTTATGCGCTCAGGCAGCGGAGACATTCATAATAAAGAGGGCATCGCGTTGAGTGTGGTAGCGATGGTGTAAGGCGAAAGGGGTGATCCAGCGGGTCGCCCCTTTAACGTTTTTCAGCCCGACGGGCGTGCAGAGCGAAAGAAATCATCAGAAGCATACGGGCACGCAATCTTGAACATGGCCCACGCAATTGGTCGTCACTGCCGTTACGCTCGCTTCTCTTTTATTCGCTGCTGATTAACTTTTTAGCTAGCGCTGTTGCGTTCGCGAAACAGAGTTTACAGCGGAACGACAGGTTATAAATTGAACAGTCGCTCGCAGCCTGTTGCTGGCGTGGCCTGCAGCAAACTATCCACAGCTTTACGCGCCGGATGTGCAGCGAAGATGTGGATAAGGATTCTCAGGCCTCGTAGGGGAAACTCCTGGATGTGCGGCTACCTTTTCCTTTTCTCACCGGGCTGGAAAGGGTTGATACCGGGAAGGCAGCTATAATTTTACTGAGCAACCGGCGGGAGAAACTTATGTTTGAGGGGTTTACGCACACCAAAATCAGCGTGTCAGAAGCAGAGCTTAATGTTCGTTATGGCGGTAAGGGGCCTCCGGTTCTGCTATTGCACGGACATCCGCGTACGCATGCAACCTGGTCAAAAGTGGCCCCCGAGCTTGCCAAATCTTTTACGGTGGTATGCCCCGATCTGCGTGGTTTCGGTTGCTCATCAAAACCCGCCGATCAGCCCCATCATGCTGGTTCGTCTAAAAGAGCTAAGGCGAAAGATTGTGTAGAACTGATGAGCCAGCTGGGTTTCGAACAGTTTGCGCTGGCTGGACACGACAGAGGAAGTTACACGGCTTACAGAGCTGCTCTGGACTACCCGGACCGCATTACACATCTTGCCGTACTCGATTGCATCCCAATACTTGAAGCGCTCAACCGATGTAATGAGAAATTTGCCAGACAGTGGTATCACTGGTTTTTCTTTGCTCAACCAGAAAAACCAGAACGAGCCATTCTGGCTGACCCGGATAAATGGTATGGCGGCCAGCCAGAATCCATGGGAGATGAAGAGTACGTTGAATTCAGGCGAGCCATACACGATCCGGAGACTGTCCACGGCATGATCGAAGATTATCGCGCTGGTTTATCTATAGATAAGGAGCATGAGCTTCAGGATCGCCAGCTCGGTCGGATGATTGAATGTCCCACGCTCTGCCTGTGGTCAAAATATGATGATCTGGAAGATATATACGGCGACGTATTAAGTATCTGGAAAAGCTGGGCAACAAATCTCCAGGGTAAAGCGATAAACAGCGGCCATCATATGGCTGAAGAAGCACCAGAAGAAGTTGCAGCGGAACTCCGGCATTTTCTTTTACAACACGCTTAGGCGTTTGCCTTGTTTAGTCACGCACCTGCATTCAGGTGCGTTCGTGCCTTGCCTGCAGTTAATCCCATGCCAGCGTTACACGTTAACTATGCGTGATAAGCGGACACTCTCTTTCAGGAGAGGAACCCCTTGCTTAATGAAGCTCTGCTAAAAAAGCACGAAATTGATATGATATCGGTTCGGGAAAAGCTGGGGGAAAATATGGCATCCTAAGCCATATAAAACAGCCTTCCTGAAAGGCAGCCTGTCAAAAAGAGTCAGAACGACTCTCTGTGAAAAAGGGAGCGAATCTACTAAGTGACCAGACATAGCGACTTTGATTTTTCATGCAGGTCAGTTATCCCTTATGCACATGACTACAGGCACGGCGATTATGAAAGTTTGCATACGCACACCTGTGCTCAGCTTATTCATACCCTGAGCGGCGTTATTCGCATTGAAACCCAGTATGGATTTTGGGTCGTCCCTCCTTCACGCGGAGTCTGGATACCGGCATACACCCCGCATGCACTGCATATTACAGGAGATGTTAAGGCGAGAGGGGTCTTTGTCGAGCCGCTGGCTCGGGCTGATTTGCCCGTCATCTGTCAGGTTATTGGCGTGAGTAATTTGTTACGGGAGCTGATTATCTGCGCGCTGACGCTTCCTGCAGATTACACGCCAGGAAGCAGGGCTGAACGTGTTTATGAACTGATGCTGGATGAAATTCGCCTGATGGATACGCTGCCGTTTCACCTGCCGGAGCCGGTCTCTGAGCGCCTGAAACAACTGTGTCAGGCTGTTCGCGATGCACCGCATGAGAGCTGGTCGATTGCGAAGGCAGCCGTAAAATTCAGCGCCAGCGGACGTACTCTCAACCGCCATTTTTACCAGCAAACCGGCATGCAGTTCAGCGAGTGGGTCCGGCGAGCGCGTCTTCTGCACGCCCTGACGCGTCTGGCGCAGGGCGAGCAAATAACACGAGTGGCGCTGGATTCAGGTTACGCCAGCCCCGGCGCGTTCAGCGCTATGTTTCGGCGAGTGATGGGGATGACGCCGAGTGATTACTTCAGCCAGTAACGAAATTTGCTGCGGCGTTCAGCATGGCTTGCAGAGAGGCCCGGCTAATGTCACTGTCGATACTGACTCCCCAGCCACATTTCCCCGTCAGATCCTGGCAGCATACATAGGCTACAGAGCGACTGTCGCTGCGTTTACCAAGCGTGTGCTCCTGATAACTCACTATTTCAAGTTCCGTTTTCATTTCCCGGCAAAAGGCTGTAAGCGCTGCTGAAAGCAAGCCGTTTCCCTCACCCGTCAGGCTCAGTTTTTTGCCATGGCAAATAATCTCAGCAGAAAGCAATGTACGCTGGTCGGGCTGATTGTTGCAGACATACTCTTTTAAACATACTGGTGGGGTATCAACAACGCCATACGCCTGGCGAAAAAGGTTCCAGACAGCCATCTGTGACATTTCTTTTTCATCACGTTCCGCCTCTTTTTGTACCCGGAGGCTGAATGCCTGCTGAAGCGGACGTGGCAGTATGAGGTTGTGATTTTGCTCAAGTAACCAGGCCGCACCGCTTTTGCCTGACTGGCTATTTACGCGGATAACTGCTTCATAGCTGCAACCGATATCTGCCGGATCGAGCGGCAGATAGGGGATCTTCCAGACAGAATCTGATGAGCGCTGCCGTGCAGCAAACCCTTTTTTTATCGCATCCTGATGGGAGCCGGAAAAAGCAGTAAAAACCAGTTCGCCAGCGTAGGGATGACGCGGCGGAACAGGCAGCTGATTGCACTCTTCCACCACTTCAATCACCTTTTTCATTTGGCTAAAGTCGAGCCCGGGTGAGATGCCCTGCGTATAAAGGTTTAGCGCCAGCGTCACTATATCCGCATTACCCGTACGCTCTCCATTTCCAAACAGACAGCCTTCAACGCGTTCAGCGCCAGCCAGTAGCGCAAGTTCAGCACAGGCAATGCCAGTTCCACGATCGTTATGGGGATGGACGCTTATGCACACCTGCTGGCGGCGCGAAAAATGGCGGCAAAAATATTCTATCTGATCGGCGTAAATATTCGGCATGCTGACCTCAACCGTCGCTGGAAGGTTGATAATCATGGGGCGAGACGTATCCGGCTCCCAGACCTCGGCCACCGCCTCACAAATCTGAAGTGCAAAATCAGGCTCAGTGAAGCAGAACGTTTCTGGAGAATACTGAAATGTCCAGTTGGTCTCCGGCGTCTCGTCGCATAAGCGACGGATTTGCCTGGCCGCGCTAACGGCAAGCTGGACAATTTCATCACGTGTCTGACGGAAGACGATTTCCCTGAAAAGTGGCGCCGTTGCATTGTATAAATGAACTGTCGCCTGATGAACTCCCTGCAATGATTCAAAGGTTCGCGTAATTAAATCTTCTCGTGCCTGAGTTAAAACCTGAATGTTCACATCTTGTGGAATACGTTTACCTTCAATCAGCGACCGAACAAAATCAAAATCCGTTTGTGAAGCAGAGGGAAACGCGACCTCAATTTCCCGGAAACCACAGGCAATAAGGAGATCCCAGAATTTCATTTTCCGCGCGCTGTCCATGGGCTCAGCAAGCGCCTGATTACCGTCGCGTAAATCCGTAGAAAGCCAGCGCGGAGGGCGGGTCAAGGTGTTATCCGGCCATTGTCTGTCAGTAAGACTGACAGCAGGATGCGCTTTATACTTGAGTGAAGGATCGTTCAACATACGAGGTTCCCCTTTAACAAAGATGCCCCAGTATCCTGTTAAACGGGTCGGGACACTCACCTGAAGGTGACAACTCTTTATTCAAACATGACAACCACGCAGCACTATTTTTTAACGGACATTCAAACAGGTTGGAAACCTCTTAAGCTTTACTCGCCTCTGATGCTGACCAGCTGCCAGCTACGTAAAATTTACTATCCATAGCCTTATTCTCCGCACTTTTTCAGCCAGCCAGGCCCGGAATCTTTTGCTTCGCCATTTCGTTAAGCTGAGGAGCAGGGTCCGCTTTTTGCCTTGAGCGGGTCAGACTAAAAGGGCATCAGGTGGTCCCGAGGCTTGCTGTGAGACGAAAGTGTAATGTGAACAGCGCGTCACGACGTGACGTTAATACGTGACCAGATATTAGCTATGAGATTCAAGAGGGAGCCGGGGCGCATAAGAGCGCCGGAGCATCACATTGCGCTTAAGCCGCTATGAGCGAGGAGTGGACAATTCATTGGCTCAGTAGCATAAGGCCGGTTGTAGAGTCTTCTTCCCCAAACGCATATCCTGGAACGCCCTTACTTCGCCCCCTTCCAAACGATAAACCTTACAGTCCATGGAACGGTTCCGTCAGCTGCTCTAAAAATATCACCCAAATATTTAACGACTTAGCTTTTTCATAAGCCAAATCTGGCCTAATTAACTAACGGCGTCGTCAGGAATGCCGATATAGATCACTCCTTTTTTATTTATCTGGAAGTTAAATATGTCGCTGAAAAAATCTTCATTGCTAGTGTTTTCAATAATGATGATTTTGTTTGTCGTCAGTGTTGGCATCAGCATCTGGATGCTTGTGCGCAGTAACGAATCACTGAATGCAGTAAACAAAGAGATTCGTGTGGTTCTCTCCGTTATCGATCCCATCAACCACAGTCGTACATTGCGGGTCAGATTAATGGAGTATATGGAAGAAATTGATGAAAAAGACGGGCAATTAACGGCCAGTCTTGATGGCGTCAAAGCTGCTGCAGATAAAGCTGATGCGGCCTTTCAGGCCTATATTCAAGCGCCACGGCTTGAGGGCGAAGAACCGGAAGCAGAGGCCTATCGTCAGGCTTATCTGAACTACCGTAATCAGGGTATTCAGCCGCTGATAGAAGCAGCAGAAGCCCGCGATCCGGCTCGTTTTAAAAAGCTGCTTCCTAATGTGATATATCTTGATCGGCAGTACGAAATCATACTGGATAAGGTCCTTGCTCAGCATGAGGCTTATGCTAAAAAGCTAAATGAGGATGCGCAGCGTCACTTTAGTTCGGGCGTAATTATACTGATCCTGATAGGGATTTTGTTTGGTGTAGTCATTGTCGGTATTTCAATGCTGATGCGCCGTTTTGTACTTTCACCTCTGTTTAGCGCAGTGAAACACTGCAACGCTATTGCTGAAGGCCACCTGGACACACCCGTCCCAGTAAAACGTAGCTCGCGCAGTGAAATTCAGAGTCTGATGGAGTCTCTGGAGGGAATGCGGGTGTCGCTTACCGGAATTATTATGCAGGTACGTGATTCTGCACACTCCGTTTCAACTGCTTCCAGCGAGATTGCCGCCGGAAATATCGATCTGGCTTCGCGTACGGAGCAACAGGCGGCTGCGTTAACAGAAACAGCTGCAAGCATGGAAGAACTTGGCGCAACGGTAAAACAGAATACTGACAATGTTTTTGAAGCCTGTCGCTTAACGGCTGAGGCGGTAGACAATGCTGAGAAAGGAGAAAAAGTTTCCCGCGAAGTCATTACTTCAATGGGACTTATCAACTCAAGCTCTAAAAAAATTGAGGACATTATCTCCGTCATTAACGGCATTGCCTTTCAGACAAATATCCTGGCTTTAAACGCTGCCGTTGAAGCGGCACGGGCGGGAGAACAGGGCCGGGGATTTGCGGTGGTGGCAGGGGAAGTCCGTAACCTGGCGCAGCGCAGCGCTGTTGCGGCTAAAGAAATTGAAAATCTGATCGCGGAGTCGGTAAATATCATACATACGGGTTCTGAGCAGGTTAGCCGGACAGGAGAAGCGATGAACGCCATTATCTCTTCTGTCAGCCGCGTTAATGTTCTTATGGAGCATATTTCGACCGCATCTGATGAGCAAAGCCGCGGTATCGGACAAATTGAACAGGCCGTTACTGAGATGGATTCCGTGACGCAGCAGAACTCGTCACTTGTTCAGGAATCCGCAGCAGCCGCTGCTTCTCTTGAGGAGCAGGTACAATACCTCACTCATGCCGTTTCAACATTCCGCCTTTCAGGGGCTTAACGCGGCAGTGAATTGAGACTTATATGGAGGAGCTCAGTTATTGCTCCTCCATAATGCTTTTTAGTCCAGGAGAAAGCTTAAATTATCAGTTCTGCGGTTCTTTTAGCCATAAAGGTATCATCAGGTCTTAAGCTAAACAGGCACTGACTATTATCTCGTATTTGAAACAGGCATACCGACGCCAGTAGCAATTTAACCAGCCATCATGTATGCGTTTAATGAACAATCAAAAATCAGGCGCATCAGGGCAATATTTTAAGAGATGAAAGCAGGGTCTTAAAAGATCGCTATGAGCTGGTTACTCATGCCAAATCTGACGCATAAAAATCACCATACAACTTGCACGCCAGCTTAGCTGTATCTACCTCCAGACAGACATCTACATCCTTATCAAAACCGCGCTGTTGAAGCTCAAGCGCTGAGGAGCATTCATAGAGAGAGTGTAAATTTTGCTTCTGATGAAGATGCCAGGTAGCAACGGCAGCCTGTGCTTCAGGTGAACACTTCCCGCGCCCCATCGCAGCGATAATGCCACCAGCAGCCACATAATCCTCAAGGGAAGGACGAAGGCTGCCATCAAGCCATCGTTCTCCACAGGGAATAACAAGGACGCGCTTAAAACCCCTACATGCCTTCGCAGTTGCAGACATATTCCTGAAACAGCCGCTAAAAACCTTTACTCCGGCATCCCGCGCCCTGAATGAAATAGCCGAGCCATTAGGAGAGGGGATCACCAGACTTTCGCCTTCGCTTATATTCCTTATCGAAACCGGTGACAGGCTGTAACCTTGACCGCTGAATCGCCTGTCTGGGCTGGCCGTTTTCGCCCCGATTTTCATACCATATTCAAGCGCTGATTCGTCTTTCCACGGATAGGGATAAATGCGGGCACCATTATCGATAGCCAGGCTAACGCAAGTTGAAAAGGATATAACGTCAACGATTACGACGCAGTCAGCTTCCCTGGCTAAGTAATCTACGGCGGGCAAGCCCCATTCAAGACGAACCTCGAACCTGTCCTGACTGAACCATTCCATGAAATCTTTCCCGTTACTGGTTTCCGGTGGCTCGAATTTAACATGACTCTGTTACGGAGCATATTTGCATGAGCCAAAGCGTCATTGAACGCTTTAGACGCAAAGTGGAAAGCCAGTTTCATCGCTAACGGTACAGCCCGGAGAGAGCAGAGCGATTCGCTGCGATATATGCTTCCAGACAATGATAAAGTTAGCTTTTCTGGCTCATTTAAACAGGTAATAAAGTGGACATTTCAGCGATACAGGAATGGCGTATGAATACCTGTCTGGTAAGTACAGACAGAAAAAAGCTTGATGTGCAGGCTGTTCACCAGTATTTAACGAGGTCCACCTGGGCTAAAGGGATTGATATTGATACCGTCTCTGCATCAATAGAGAACAGCCTTAACTTTGGTGTTTACCAGAATGAATCTCAGATAGGTTTCGCGCGTCTGATAACGGACTATGCCACCTTCGCTTACCTTTGCGATGTATACATCCTTGAGAAGTATCAGGGAGAAGGGCTTGGAAGATGGCTTATGGAGTGTATTCATAACCACCCGGTTTTTGAGAAGCTTCGCAGGATGATGTTGTTCACAACAACCGCACCCTGGCTTTATGAAAAGTTTGGCTATGAACCCGTTAATCGGGAAAATTATGCATGGACCATTACGCGACCTGATATCTACCTCAATGGGAAAAGGTAACTCGAACATCACATTGTGCGATTGGGGTGCTGGGCTGGCAGTGATGACAGAAAAAGGTTCTTCTCCACCAGTGCCTTCTGGTTCAACGCGCGAGGTGCGAAGAGCCGGGCTAAACAATGGGCTGTAGCGTTCAGCTCAGCAGATGCAAAGGAAACATCGTGACCATTTTCTTTCCCCTTATTTACCTTATGGCAGGCTGGCTTGTTGGCAAAACCGCGCTGGATCTTAAAACGGCGGCGTCGTGGGTATTAACGCGTATTGCGATACCCATTGTTATCGTATTCAACATATCGACTCGCTTTAGCAGTATGAGCACCGTCATTATCGCTACGGCAATATGTATGCTTGCCATGCTGGTGGCCTGTCGTTTCATTATGCGCGATCCGGTCAGAAGCTTGTGTTTTAGCTACCTCAATATCGGATGGCTGGGACTGCCTGTTGGCAGTGCATTATTTGGTAACGACGCCGCGACCATTATTATCGCGGCCTATGTCGGTAGCTCGATCGTAGGTAACTCGGTGGGAGCAGGCATGCTTTCAGGGAGCAAATTAAACCTGCTTAAATTGCTCAGGACGCCCCCCGTGCTGGCATTGATTGCAGGCGCGGCGCTTATCCCTTTCAGCCAGGACGTCACGCGCTGGTGTGCTGGCCTGTATGATATTTCGAAATTTATGATGAGTTTCCTGGGGATGGCGGTGCTGGGTATCTGGTTGTCAAAAACAACGCTCTCAGCCAGCGATCTTCGACGGGAGACTGGGCCGTTCCTGATTAAATCTGGCGTGATGGCCATACTCATTTCACTGTTAGTTGGGCTCGCCAGCCTCCTGCATTACAGACTGATAGCCGATAATGCGGCAACGCTCTATCTGTTTTGCCTGCTACCGCCCGCCGCCAATATTATCGTACTGGAGACGCACTATCTTGGCACGGGCGAGTCGGCAAAGCTCATCACCTGCGGTACCTGCATCAGTATTATTGCAATAAGCCTCTATGCTGCATTCGTTCTTGGTTTCAGAGCATGGGGATAGGGGCTGAAAATGCATGAATAAGAGGGTCTACTCCGAGGCTTTAAAAGCCGGTGTCTGAAACCATGTTGAGGCGCAACCCCAGACGCCTGTATTTATAGCGGGCATTAATTTTAAGCGTGGATGAGGCCTGTCTTATACATAAAACCAGTTGGGGAAGTAAGCTTTATAAACGTCGGCCTTGCGTTGCTTATTATCTGAGAAGTTTTTTGAACAGATCCATCAGCGCAGGAATCTCATCTGAATTTCCTAATGGCTCAAAAAAATTACTGTCTGTTTCCTCCACCACCCGTATGGCCGTGGCAGCCAGTTCGCGACCGGTTGCTGTCACTTCAATTACCCTGGCGCGGATATCATGCGGGTGAGCAATGCGTTTAAAGTGCCCGGCTTTTTCGAGTGTGCGCACAACCTGCGAAATAGTCATCGGATCACTACCCGTTAGTTGTGACAATTTAGCCTGCGTCAGCGGTTCATCATGTTGAAACCAGCTGGCTACAGCCAGAGCAACAAACTGCGTATGGGTCAAACCAACACGCTGTAAGGCATGTCGTTGTTCACGCTGCCATGCATTCGATACACGCCAGAGTAAGAAGCCAGGACTGTCATAGAGCCCCTCGAAATCACTTGGCAAAGGTTTGCTCTTTTTAGACTGCATACTAAACCATCTGATTTGCTAAATATGCCGACAATCCAGCCAGAACTTCCGGGAAATCTTCGCTTGCGGCTTCTCCAGATGCCTGAGCATCAGGACCCTGAGCGCTGATGATATAGGTAATCTGACTCTGACCAGCATCTGTGTCCTGCACGCGGTGTTCTACTCTGATCATAGTCTCGCCGAGCCACGTTTCATCAATGAAATAGTTGCCTGCAAGGACATCGATGAGCTGGCTTCGAATAATGTTGCCGTCGGGTAATTCCATTGAAAACCAACTCCCGGTGATGAAGTCACCTTCCATCTGAACTGACTTTACGCCCGGGTTCCAGAGCTTCCAGCGAGTAGTGTCAACGAATGCATTCCAGACCTTCTGCGGCGTGGCATCCATATTCAGCGCATAGGTCTTTTTCCAAAAATTAACGGTATCCATAACGATAACTCCAGGATGATAACGCAAGTGTACATATTATATGTGCACTTACGTTATCATAACTTTAGCGGCCGTCAATAAGGAACTTTAGTGGAAGCATAGACCCATGATGAATTGATGAGGGGGTACTCTGTTACCGCTGAGGTGAAAGAAGGGGATAGGTCCGCTATGAGTGATTAGCGGACGACAGGTCTGCAAAAGTACGTAAAGGGAACAATCTTTATTTTTTATAGAAGCAAGACAGGCATTTATAGCAAGGCCTTACATCAGCTGACCTTAATTTTGCTACCAAAAATGCGTCTCTTTCATGGTAAAATGTGCCGAGGAATAATCGCCTGGTCAGGTCAGGTAATAGTTTACAACCTGCTAAATGCATAAAAATAATGTCGCTTACTTCGCATTTTTTGGAGAGGTAATATTTTTTACCCATCTTAATATCCTTTATGTGCTCGACAGAGGTTAGTTAATAAAAAATAATTTTTTATTAGGATGGTTATTTTAAATAAAGCCAGGTTTTTTCATGTCACAAGTACACCTTGCAGACCCGCTTAACAGTAGGTCGTGGTTATGACTTACTATTTTTTTATTATATCAACCATACATGTACAGAATGAGTTTTAGGTCTTTTCATAAAGCTCCCGGATGCAAGAAAGTCGCCATCAGGCAAGTTATTTTACTGTTAGTGTAATTTTTAATCATAACCTGATTCTTTGATTAAAATATCTTTCATTTAAAGTGCAAAAAAGACGCAGGCGCCCGCAGTTGACTGAATTTCATAGGCAACTTTTCTTACGCCGGGTTATTGCTGTATGCTTCTTGGTATTAATCCTCCGTCGGGCATATGCTATTACAGTCATCCAGTCTGGATCAGCCGTATTGCGAGAGATGCCATGCAGGCGGCATAAAAGTTGCGCCCAGCCTTCCACCTCAGATTCAGGTTCACGACGCAGCTGAACTTCGACTATCTTAATAAGCGCATCAACGCTTTCTTTTATTTCATTCAGACATTCCCCAGACTGAAAGCCTGCAGCCATTCGCCTTATTTTTAATACATAAAATTCAGTATCAAAGCTTAAAGGTCGCATGCATATCTCTACCATTAACAAGCCTTAAAAATTCCCTGCTGATGCGCTTTTAAACATCTAATCCATAATCCTCTTTAATGCATGATGCCCGATTTAAAGACATCGGATCACATCAAGCGCAGACAGCATATGTGTTTACTCTGCTGATGCCTGTTAGTTTTACAACACATTAACATGTAAATCAAATACTACTTTAAAAGACCTTAATTCCTCTCATGTTATTAACCAATTGAAATTAATTAACTTTAATCCTAATGCGTATGAAATTCAGACAGAATTAAGGATTTTTTCATTTTTTAAGCATTTTCTTAGCCCCTCTGGCCCTTGCTGCATGTAAGTCGGGCATTCTCCATAGGATGCGCCAGATACACGATATTTTATTAACATTTCTGAAGTGACGCAGAGGGTAAGACTTCACGACTGACAGCGTTCATTTGAGAGTGTTGTATCCAGAGCGTTCATCGGCAGCAGATTTGTGGGCTCATTAGATAAGGTGTACGGGTTTAAATCTGGTTGACGTTGAGGTTATCAGAATAAGAGGCCGCGGAGCGGTATAAATCATCGGTAAAAAGTGCAGGTTATAAATGGAGGATCCTGCAGGATTGTGAGATGTTACATCTTTAGATTATTATTTGCCTGATGCGTTCTAAAAAGGATAAGTATATATTCGCGCATCAGAATGGTCGGCCATAAAGATATATTGACAGCCGTATTTAAAAGGGACCCCTTATCTGATATGAGCGGAAGCGAACGTTTTACTTGTTTTTTAACGCCAGCGGCCTTTCCGAGAAATAACAGCGCTACAGATATGCCGTACAGTCGATTCTTAAAGTTTCAGAAGGTATTTGCCGGTGGTTTAAGTTTTCAGGATGGTATATCACGCCTCTGAGGCCCCGTTGCAGGACTGCTGCCTCACGGAGTGCCCTAATAATGTGGCTGCAATTTCAGATGCAGCCCGAAAGCCAGTCTTGTGATATATCCGGACGGCTTCATCTGCTTTTTTTACTTTTGTCGGCGCACAGAACTCAGCTATCTGTTTCTGTGCGCCGGATGACTGCCGTGTGAATGGGCAGGACAATCATTACAACTACATTATTTCATGACCCCAGTTTCCTGGTACAGAACGCGGATTATCGGCCAGTCGTGGCAAGCAGATTCTCAGGGTATCGTTCGCCCTCAATATCAATAGCGGACAGGGCTTCGGCCAGAGATAAAAGATCTGGTTGAGTCAGTACCACATTTGCTGAAGCGATGTTTTCTTCCAGCCGGTGCAGCTTCGTTGTGCCCGGGATCGGCACAATCCAGGGTTTTTGAGCCAGAAGCCAGGCAAGGGCGATCTGAGCTGGCGTGGCGTTTTTTTCACCGGCTATTTTAGCCAGAAGATCAATCAAAGCCTGATTCTTTTCCATTGCCTCTGGCGTAAATCTCGGCAGCAGCTTTCTGAAGTCATCCTCACCCAGAGGGGTATCTTTGTTCATGGCACCGGTCAGGAACCCTTTGCCAAGCGGGCTGTAGGGGACAAGGCCAATGCCAAGTTCTTCACACACATCCAGGATTCCGTTCGTTTCCGGCCCGCGTGTCCAGAGAGAATATTCATTCTGGAGAGCGGTAACGGGTTGAACGGCATGAGCCCGACGCACCGTTGCCGCGCCGGGTTCAGACAGGCCAAAATATTTAACCTTGCCTTCAGCAATTAGCTCACTCACCGCGCCTGCAACATCTTCAATTGGAACTTCAGGATCGACACGGTGTTGGTAAAATAAATCAATAGTTTCCACGCCCAGTCTTTTGAGCGAGGCGTTGCAAACCTTTTTGATCTGCTCAGGCCTGCTGTTCATGCCGGCCATTTTCCCGTTGTGAATATTAAACCCAAATTTCGTTGCAATAACGACCTTATCCCTGAACGGCTTTAAGGCTTCACCCACCAGTTCTTCATTCGTATAGGGACCGTATACCTCGGCGGTATCAAAGAACGTGACGCCTCTTTCAACTGCGCTGCGAATAAGTGAGATGGCCTCAGCTTTATCCAGTGCATGACCATAGCTGAAGTTAAGCCCCATACAGCCAAAGCCGACAGATGATACCTCTGGGCCCGATTTTCCGAGTCTGCGCATTTCCATAAATACTCCTTCTGATCTGACATAGCTGAAAAACACCCGGCAGGAATAATTAATCGACCAGATTATTCAGGCGAGAGCATGATTTGATGTTAGCCTGATATATAATGCTCAACAATAACGCTGGAATTTCATGACTTGATGAGAAATACTCACTAATGGTAAAGCCCTCTCTTTCTGAACTGAACGCCTTTCTTACCATCGCTGAGCAGCAAAGCTTCAGGGCCGCAGCAAAAGTGCTGGGGATCTCCTCTTCTGCCCTGAGCCACTCCCTAAGGAGCCTTGAAGCAAAGCTTTCTGTCCGCCTGTTCAATCGCACTACCCGTTCTGTCGCATTAACGGAAGCAGGGGATAAGCTTCTCAGGCATATCCGGCCTGCGATCAGCAGTCTTGAGCAAGCGATTGATGAGGCCGCTTCTGAAAGCACTGTTCCGTCTGGAACAGTCAGAATAAGTACGTCGGAATCAGGTGCTCTTCCTTTGATAAAACATGTCTTGCCTGAATTTTTAGAGAAATTTCCCCGTATACGCGTCGAGTTTATTGTCGAGTCAGGGTTTATTGATATCGTGGCAGAAGGCTATGACGCGGGAATACGGCTGCATGAGGATATCCCTAAAGATATGATCGCAGTCTGCTTTCAGCCTGCGATGCTAATCGGCATCGTTGCCTCGCCTGATTATCTGAAACGCAGGGGGGAGCCTGACGTGCCACAGGACCTTTTACAGCACCGGTGCATACGTTACAGGTTTGAAAACGGGGCCCTCCTGGACTGGGAATTGCAGCATAACGGCGCTGCTATTAACGTTAAAGCAGAAAACTCTGTGACTTTCGTTCGCGGCAGCAATTTGCTTGCCGTTGAAGCCGTCCTTAACGGGCTCGGCCTTGCCTGGTTGCCCCTGGATCATGTACAGCGTCATCTTGATTCAGGTCGCCTTATGCCTGTCCTGCCGGGCTGTGAAATGAAATATTCTGGCCTCAGCCTTTATTATCCGGCCAACCGGCATCTTCCTCCGGCAGTGGCGCTGTTTATTAAAGCCGTACGGGATTATGCTGCCAGGACCAGAAGTGAAGCAACGGTATAAAAATAAAGATTTTCAGGGGGAACAGTCTGATGAAATTAACTGTAATGAATCTACAGCCCATCTTTAATTTGGCTTGAAAGGTCAACGTCTGCTTCTGGCACAAAACTGACATTGCTGTTCATCCCTTTCTAGCCTTATCCGATACCCCGAGATAGCCGGTAAGCTCGGTGATATTAATTTGATGCGCCAGATGAAAGCAGCTGGCGGTTCAAGTCCCTGGTTATCAATATCTTGGTTAACTAACCTCTTCAGTGTCACTAGCAGAACTGATTTATCATTGAGAGTAACATCGGTTTTAAGTTGCTCAGCTCTTCCAGATGGGCCAGCGAGAGCGACTCCAGTAGTTGCTCCGCTTCCGCCGTCAATCGTAAAAAGGTTTTACGCTGGTCGTTTTGATCCGGCTCGCGTAGCACCAGTCCCGCCTCTTCTAAGCGACTCAACAAGCCTGACGCACTGTGCGGTTTTAACATCAGACGTTCTGCTACATAACCCACCGTGGCGTTGCCTGACGCGGTGCCACGAATAGTCAACAGGGCCTGGTGCTGTTGAGGCGTTAACCCCACGCTGCGTGCCTGCGTTTCACTGAAGGCCATAAAGGCACGTAATGTGGCGCGGAAATCCGCAAGCAGGGCGTAATCGACATCTTTCATTTTGGGTTGTGACATGTTGAAAACCTTCCTGTATTGAATTTATATCGTATTGCGATGTAAATTGCGCGTTTAGATAATGTAACGAGGAGCAACAAGATGCGGGATACGTTGTCCGATTCTTCACATCGGCCCAAACTTTCGGACCACACCGTAACGAAGCGCGTGATTATACTCGCGCTGATGGGCATTCTGATAGGAACCGGCGGCGCGTTCGGTGCCATTGTGCTGCTTCATCTGATCGCCTTGATGACCAACCTGTTCTGGTATCACCAGTTTTCGTTCGCCGAACACTTGATGCCGGGTAATGCTGGCGCGCTACACATTCTTGCGGCACCGGTGCTGGGCAGCTTGATTATTGGTGTTATGGCGCGTTTCGGTTCGGAAAAAATTCGCGGCCACGGCATTCCAGAAGCAATTGAGGCGATTCTCTACAGCGAAAGCCGGATGTCGCCCAAAGTGGCAGTGCTTAAACCGCTCTCTTCGGCAGTGTCGATTGGCAGCGGCGGCCCGTTTGGCGCGGAAGGGCCAATCATCATGACCGGCGGCGCAATCGGTTCTTTGTTTGCTCAGTTATTTCATCTTAGCGCGGCCGAACGTAAAACCTTGCTTGTGGCAGGGGCGGCGGCTGGCATGACCGCTATCTTTAACGCGCCGATCGCGGCGGTGCTGCTGGCGCTGGAAGTGCTGCTGTTTGAGTGGAAGCCACGCAGTTTTATTCCGGTGGTCAGTGCGGTGCTGGTGTCCTGGTGTTGGCGTAACGCGCTGATTGGTACGGGTGCCATTTTTCCTTTCCCATGGATGTCTCATCTGCAGCCGATGCAACTTGTCGTGGCAGTTGGTATTGGTGCTCTGACTGGCTTAATCGCTGTGGCGTTATCAAAAAGCCTGTACCGACTGGAAGAGTGGTTCCATCAACTGCCTGTCCACTGGATGTGGTGGCCCGCGCTGGGTTCATTAGTTGTGGGCGTAGGGGGCATTATTCAGCCACGGGTGCTTGGCGCGGGATATGCCAGTATACAAAACCTGTTAGATGGCTCGCTGGCAATCAACATCATCGTTTCGCTGCTGCTGGTCAAAATTATTGTCTGGCTGGTATCACTGGGTTCGGGCACCTCTGGCGGAGTGGTGGCACCGCTGTTGATCATAGGTGGCGCAGTAGGTGCAGTGGCGGCACATCTGCTGCCTGACTATGGTGGCATGCTGGTGATGGCAGGCATGGCCGGGATTCTCAGCGGGGCCATGCGTGCACCGTTGACGGGAACGCTGTTTGCGGTGGAAGTGACAGGACATTTTGATCTGCTGCCGGTGGCATTAGGTGCAGCAGTGGCGTCCTATGCGGTGAGCGTATTGATGATGCCACGCTCCATCTTTACCGAACGTTTGGCGCGCCGGGGACACCATATCGTGCAGGAGTTTGCCACCGACACGCTGGAAACCACCAAAGCACGAGAAATTATGACCACCGCACCCGCGACCTTGCCTGCTTCTATGCCGCTGTATCAGGTGGTTGCCATGATGAGCGATTTACACGCGCATCACCATTATCCGGTGGTGGATGCGCAGGGCCGGTTTATCGCAGTGGTATCGCGCAAGGAGATGATTCACTGGCAGTTGCAGCAGCGTGCCACCGACATGACCTTACAGGAGTTAATTGGCGATGAACCGCAAATCAGCGCCCGTGTCGACACCTTATGCAGTCACATCGCCGACCATCTGTTTAATGAAGAAATGGGTATGGTGGTGGTGACTGATGCTGAGTCAGGGCAGGTAAAAGGCGTGATCACCCGGCATGACATTTTTCGTGTGCGTTATCTGGCAAAAAAGGCTGAAAGTCACAAGATGAAATATCTGCGATTACGCAAATCAGAGTAACTGCACTTTATTCAACTGTTCTGGGCCGGCCGGCGCCAGCGCGTTCACTGGTTACAAAAGGCGTGGACGCTGAGGACAGGCTTGGCACCGTGATGTGCCGTTCCGGGGCCTTGCCTTGTTCATCCTCCGCGTTCTGTTCGCTTCCCGTGCAGAAACCTGACACCCGGGCGTCTTCATGCAAGGGGCAGGCGCTAAACGGCGGCGCCCGGCCCCTGCGGGCTTGCCGTCTCCCCCAGCGTCAGCCGGTTGCCCGAGCTGCACTCAGGGTGATGAACCCGCAGGAAAGGTCATTCAACGAGCCCCCGTTCTTCTTCGGCATGAAAAAACCGGTGCGTATGCACCGGTCATAATCTTGCAGACATTTATACCTGTTTCACCAGCGCGAACAGATCGTTAAGCGATTCACTCATCGTGGGATGGGTGAATATCTGGTCTCTCAGGACAGTATACGGCAGGCCCGCATCCATGACGGTTTTCACAATATTGATCACTTCATGGGAATCTGTTGCCAGAAGTGCCACGCCCAAGATTTTCTGGCTGTCATTGTCTACAAGCGCCTTAAGTACGCCCCGCGTATCGTTGATGACACGTGCGCGCGGAATGGCCGCAACCGGCAATGAGATCATCTGGAAATTTTTGCCCTGTTCACGCGCATGCGCTTCCGTTAAACCGATGCGCGAGAGCGTAGGCGTCATGAATACTGAATAAGGTATATTGACGCGATCGTCTGTGGTGCGGGTGCCTTTACCCAGCAACTGGTCATACACGATGCGGAAATCATCGAGCGAAATGTAGGTAAACTGTGGCCCGCCGGTAACGTCCCCCAGTGCCCATATATGGTCCACGGAGGTTTTCAGGTATTTATCGACCTGGATGGCACCGCGTCCGTCCGTTGCCACACCGGCATTTTCCAGTTTTAGCGTTTGCGTCGCCGGGCGGCGTCCGGTTGCCACCAGCAGCATGTCAACCTGACGCTCACCTTGAAGGGTGTGGAGCGTGACGCTGTCGTTGTCGCTGGTAACGGACTGCACCGACGTGTTCAGCTCAACTTTAACGCCCTGATCCTGCAAAATTGTTTTTATTACCGCGCTGATGTCGGCGTCTTCACGCGCCAGAAATTGCGATGACGTTTCAAATAAGGAGACCTCACTGCCGAAGCTGGCAAACATAGAGGCAAACTCGACGCCAATATAGCCGCCGCCAAGTATGCCCAGCCGTTTTGGCAGACTGGATATATTCAGGATGCCGGTGCTGTCGACAATACGTGGCCCAGCTTTCAGGCCGTCAATCTGCGGAAAAATGGCTTCAGCGCCGGTATTAATGAAAATGCGGTCAGCGCTGAGCCTGCTGATCCCCTGATCAGACGTGATTTTAAGCGTATGCGCGTCAATGAATTCCGCATGACCATCAATTACCTCAACCTGCTCCAGGTTCGCCAGATTGAGATAGTTTTTTTCACGCAAAAACGCCACGACTGAGGCTTTGCGCTGCATCGCCTCACTGAAACTGGCAGCAGTTTGCGCATCGTGTACCAGTGCCTTGGTAGGAATACAGCCGATGTTAATGCAGGTGCCGCCGTACATCTCTTTTGATTTTTCAATTATTGCCACGCGCCAGCCGGCACGCCCCAAGGCGGCTGCCAGCGTTTTGCCTGCTTTACCAAATCCGATAATCGCTGCCTGATAATGGTTCATGATGTTCTCCGCAGTAAAAGGCTGTAAAAATATTCAACATCATCAGCTTACGATTTGCAGTGACACGCTTTTACGCCGTAACGCTGGCATTTTTGTCTTTGCGTCTGAATCAACGGAAGTGAGAAATGAAAAACAGAGGGCGAGTATGGATCCACTGAGTCATCTGCTGTTAATGCATAACCCACAGGGCAGTATCGACAAGAACTGTGTGCTGAGCGGTGAGTGGCAGTTGCCGCACCGGCCGGGCCATCTCTGCTCGGTGCGCTGGCATACGGTGGTCGGCGGTCCGGTAATGCTGGATATGCCGGGCACAACCGGAGTCAGGCTCTCCTCAGGTAGCGTGGTATTTCTGCCGCAGAATGCCGCGCACCGTATTTACCAGCTGCATGCGCAGCCAACGCAGTTGGTATGCGGGCTGTTGCAGTTACCCGCCTCGGCACATGCTTTCCTCACCGCACTGCCAGAAGTACTGACGCTGGCACCGGCGGCAGAAAGCATGGAAGCACGCTGGCTGGCCGCCGCTCTGCCTTTACTTACGCAGAGTGACGCTATCAGTGCGCCGGGAGACGAGGCATTACGCAGTCATCAAATCAGCGCGATGTTTACCCTTGCCCTCCGCAACGGCTTATCGGAGACATTGCAGAATAAAAGCCTGCTGACCCTGGCGCTACATCCACGGATCGGTACGCTGATCGCGCAGCTATGTGCGGCGCCTGAAAAGGCCTGGACCGTGACAGAAATGGCACAGCATGTCTTTATGTCGCGAGCCTCTTTCGCGCAACTGTTCCGTCAGCTGAGCGCAACCACACCCCTTGCCGTACTGACCTCTATTCGTTTACAGCTGGCCGCGCAACAGCTGGTTCGTGATCCCGCGCCGGTAATCAATATTGCCCTGGCCGTAGGCTATGCCAGTGAATCATCGTTTCATAAAGCCTTTGTCCGAGAATTTGATTGCACTCCAGGCGAGTATCGCCGACGAGCAGAAAAGCTGGCGAAGGCAGATCCGGACCGCATTACAGGTTCCGAGCCTGCCAGCTAAGGTCTGGTGGCTAAAACGATCAACCAGAGTAGCGGGCTTAAACCTTGGCCTTCACTGCGAAGAGATACGGTCGTGGCCGCTTCGATAACGGCAGGCCGAATGTGTGCATTTCCTGTCATATCTGTGGCCATCTCTCATCAACGATCTTGCAGACGGATATGCAGGAAATCTATGAATGCGCGCACTTTTTCGGGTACATGCCGTGTATTGGGATAGAGCGCGTAGATTCCCTGGCGGGGAAAATGATGCTTTGGAAGCAGCTGAATTAAATCACCTTTGGCCAACTCATCTTTTATTAGCCAGGCGGGCAAGATTGCAACTCCCGCTCCCTCCAGGGCAAAAGCCAGTAATGAAGATGCGCTGTCGGCCATGATCGTGGGGGGATTCAGAGCGCTAAAAAATACATTTTCTCCCTCTGGAGTTGTTACCTGCCAGCTTAATGGGGTGGATAAACGGCTGTGCGCAATCCATTTCGCCTCGGCAAGCTGTGCCAGATCCCTTACAGACTGCGCACCTAAAGTTTTCAGATAGTCAGGCGAAGCAACCGGCAGAATATCAAACCGATCGATGAGCCGAGCGTGGTGACTAGAATCGGCAAGATGGCCAAGTCGAATAGCCACATCAAAACGTCCAGATATGAGATCGTCGTTTTTAGAGGATGAAACATGTTGTATGCGCAATTGCGGATGCCTGGCACTAAAGGCTGCCAGCGCTGGGACAATAAAGCGAACGCCATATTCCGGTGTTGTAGTAATTCTGAGTGAACCGCTTAATCCTGAGTGTTCGCTACGAACGTCTTCCAGAACACGCTCCGCGTCCTGAAGCAGTCGCAGACAGTGATGGTAAAATCTCTCGCCGCTGTCAGTAGTTGAAACACGTCTGGTGCTTCGGGTCAGTAATGAGACGCCCAACTCCTCCTCAAGCGATTTAACGTTAGAGCTAACCACCGCTTTAGTCAGCCCCAGTGTCTGAGCCGCGCCGGTGAAACTCCCTACCGCAACCACCGCAACAAAGATCTCCACGCGCTGCATGTTGATCATTCTTCACTCCTTTTAACGTGGCGATTGTCAAAAAATTTTTGACAGTGTAACAACCTGGAGTGAATTTATCCTGATCCACGCTGCCCCTATACTGCGCGTCGAGTGAGGTCATTACCGGGAATAAAAATGAATTATCGTATGCGAGTTGCTAGCGTCTATTTGCTGGGATTCTTTATTGATTTGGTCAATATGTTTATCGCCAACGTCGCTTATCCTGAAATCTCGCGACGTTTTGATGCCTCTGTTAGCCAACTGGCATGGATAAGTAATGGCTATATATTAGGGCTGACAATTGTCATTCCTCTCAGTAGCTGGCTGGTCAGGCGTGCTGGCGCTAAACGTATTTTCATTTTCACTCTGCTGATTTTCATTTTTGCCACCTGCGGGGTAGGGGCATCATCATCTGTTTCACAACTTATCACCTGGCGGTGGATACAGGGCATCGGTGGCGGCTTATTGATTCCTGTCGGTCAGACAATGACCTATGCACTCTATCAAAGTCATGAGCGCGCAAAACTCTCTTCTGTTGTAATGCTGATTGCCCTGCTGGCCCCGGCTTTGTCGCCGACAATGGGTGGCGTACTGGTTGACAGTTTTAGCTGGCGCTGGGTATTCCTGACAAGCCTGCCGCTGGCCGTTCTCGCCCTGGTGCTGGCCAGCCTCTGGCTTAAGGCTGATATGCGGGCCGAATCGCCTGAGCGGTTAGATCTACTGGGACTAACGAGTGGCTGCGCAGCATTGATTCTGATACTACTGGGGCTGACATATCTGGGTGAACCTCACCACCTTAATCAGGGCGCCCTGATGCTATTAATCGGCATTTTTGGCCTGACGGGGTACATATGGAATGCTCTTAAACAGAGCAGGCCACTGCTTAACCTGCGTCTGGTTAAAGAGCCGCTTCTGCATACGGCGATGCTGATTTATCAGTTTGTACCGGGGATATTTACCGGTGTGAGTATGCTTACCATGCTTTACCTGCAAAACCTGCTTGGAAGGCGGGCCAGTTTTGTCGGCGCATTGATGCTGCCATGGTCGCTGGCTGCTTTTGCAGCAATTAGTTTGACAGGAAAGAAGTTCAACATCTGGGGGCCACGCCCACTATTTATAGCGGGTTGTGTGATTCAGGCTTCTGGCATTGGAGTGCTGTCCCTGACTGGCCGCACTGCGGATGCGATAGTTTGTGTGCTTGCGTTCGCCCTGATGGGGTTTGGTAGCAGCTTATGTAGCAGCACTGCGCAAAGCTCTGCCTTCCTCCAGATACCCGCCAGTGAACTCGCTGATGCCAGCGCGCTGTGGAACATTAATCGCCAGCTGAGTTTCTGTCTGGGCGTTACGCTGATCAATCTTCTGTTTAATCTGATTGCCAATACCGGATTGCCCCCCCTACAGGCCTATCACCTTTGCTTTGTGTTAGCAGCATGCAGCGCCGTCATTCCTGTGCTGTGCTGTTTTCGCATCGCTAATCAGAGCATTTTATTAACTATTAATCAGGAGCAGAAATGAACCGTTATTTTAGGGAAGTACTGGATACTCACATATTGATTGGCAGCTGGCTAGGGCAGGCTGATGCAGATGAGGACATTTGCGAAAATTTACTATCACGTTTTAGTCCGGCCTTTTCAATGGTGACACCGGGCGGCATTTTGCTGGATTTTTCCGCGTTAAATACCTTTTTTCGCACCCTGCGTGGGACCCGACAGGAACTGAATATCGAAATTACGGATATGAAGGTTATTGCTGAAAGTGCGAAGGGAGCCACTGTGATTTATAAAGAATTACAGCAATTGCCCGGACAGGATGCAACGCTTCGTTTTTCAACTGTAGTGTTTGAACTGGATTATGAAGGCCGTGTAATCTGGCGGCATCTTCATGAGACATCTCTGCCTCAAACTTAATCGGTAGTGAGTTGCTGGCAGTGCAAGTACGATGAGTAAAGACAAGTAATGTTATGCTCCGCAAGGGAAGTGGAAGAGATGCCGCTGACCCTGTGTTTGTCACCGTCGCTAAAACGCTCGATGCTGCCTGGCGCAGGCGGTGCCGGAGGTTATGTTGTCTCGCTCGCGGCGTGCCACCTTGTTCGCGCAATCAACTTTTTAAACGATTACTCAGAGGCACTAAATCGTGCCTCTGTATATAAGCGCGTGCGGTTAAAATGACCAGCGCACCCCAGCGTTATAACGCCAGCCTTTTGCGCCGTTGCCGTCAATCTCTTTGCGATAGTCAGCTTCTGCATAGAGCGAAACAGTATTTTTAAAGCTGGTGGTGCCGCCAACGCCAACATCCCACATTTGACCGAATTTGCCGCTATTAAAGCTTTGCGTGATATCGCTGTCAGCAGAGCCAGCCTTCACCTTCGCCGCGCCGCCCCAGCCGCGATAATAGTTAGTGCGAATATAGGGCGTGTACTGACGCTGGCTGTCATCCTGCCAGGTGCGGTCCAGACGAGCGCCAAGGCGTCCAATGGTCTGATCATAATCCTCCCAAGAGATACGGGTTCGATCGCTGTCAGTGAGGTTATCCATTTTCAGATGCAGGTAGGTGAGCTGGGCCTGGGGTTCAAGGCGTAATCCATAAGCAAACGCCAGCGAATAGCCAGATTCCAGCGAGGCTGTCCAGCCATTACCCTTCGGCGATCCCACCTCTTTTTTACGGGCAATATCGGTTTCGCCGCGATGCCAGTTCCAGGCCAGCGAACCATCCAGATAGAAGCTCTCATGCTGCCAGGTGCTGTAGAGCGCGAGGCTGTCACTGTCGAAAGTCGTTGAGCTGTAACCATCTGCTGCATGGGGACGAATACGCGTATTGCCGCGCGTATAGGCGATGCCGCCACGCAGACTGTCGCGCGCGCCATCCATGCGCAACAGATTACCCCCCAGTTGAACGGCGCTGTAATCGAGATCGAAGTCATAGCCGTACTGACTAAGGTTGCGGTTACTTTGATAGTCAAGGTTAGACCCGAGGTAGCGAATAAACATCTCGCCGCCGAGCGCGTCCGGGTTATTTTGCTGGTCGCGCAGTTCGCCGAGGCGTTTGTGCAGATCATCGGTAACAGAGAGGGTGTAATAGGCCAGACCCAGCGGCGTCGAAATATAAGAGGGCAGTTGCGGTATCACTGCGGGTCGTGCTGCTCTTGCGCTGCTGCCAGCTTGCGGCTGACACAGCGAGCCATCTTCACAGACATAGGTATTGGCGAGGCGATAATCCCAAAAGGCGTTGCCGCTGCCGCTCACCTGACGCTGGCTGGCATCGCTCGCGCCCGGCGTAAAACTGTAAAGGCTGTATTGCCAGGGACCTGACGCCACGTAACCCTCTTTCAACCTGAAGCTGCCAGCGCTGGCGTTACCTGAAACCTGTGCCAGTGAGACACCTTCCGTGGCTTCGATTACGCCGTCACGGTTGGCGTCAGCCTGCGCGCCCGCTACCAGCGTATCATCAATAAAGGTCGTGCCGCTGACGCTGCCGTTGACCAGCAGTCTGTCACTCTGTGAGGCGGCAGAATTGAGTCGTAGTGTGCCGCCTGCTGACACCAGCGCACCATCAATGGTCAGCGTATTTCCTGCTGGGTTGCCGCCGTTAGTCAGATCCAGCGTACCGGCGTTATTGACAGTAAGTGAATCGTCAGTCGCCCCCTGCAGCAGTGGGTTAACGTTATCGCCAGCATAGAGCGTTGAACCGCTGTCAATATTAATGGTGCTGTGGGCCAGCCTGATATTATCGGTCAGTGTCCATCTGGTGCTGGAAAAGTTAAGGGTGCTCCATCCTGCGCCAAGGTTGGTGCCTTTGCTCAGATCGTCACTCGCGAAGGAGCCGCCGCGCGCTTCAATTTCACTCAGGCTCAAAGTCGCGCCCGCGCCGCTCGCGGTGGTGATGTGGCGGGTGTTTGCCAGGCTCACCTTCTGCACCGTCGCCTGGTTGTCGCTGCCATTGCCCATTGTCAGGCTGCCGTCTAGCGTTCCGCCGGTGACAAAAAGCGAATCTCTGCCGTTGCCGGTGTTTACATCACCGACAACATTGCCGTCCAGCAGCGCAATGACGTCACTGGTCGCTCCACCAGCCACCACAACGGTTTCAGGGAAGGGCGCAGAAATATTTCCTTCGTTGATAAACACCGTCTGGCCGCCGCGTAAATCGATAATAGGCGCGACCAGGCTCAGTGAGGTGATCGAGCCCTGGTTGATCACTTCACTGGCGGTGCTGGTCACTATCGCTGAGCCGCCGTTGGTATCACGGATGCCAATCGAACCCTGAGAGATTACCCTGCCGGTGGTATTAGCACGGATGCCGGTGCCTTCGCCAGAAACGAGGATTGCGTAGTTTTTCCCAATCACCAGATCGTTATTTGTTGTTGAGCCGTCAGCATTCGCAAACAGATAACCCGTACCGCCGCCGCCGACGTTGATAAGGGCGCTGCCATCAGGATCGAATGAGGTCGCCGAGCGGATGCCGTTACCGCCGCTCACGTCGAGCATAACGTTTTGCAGTGAAATACTGGCTGTTTCGGCGCGGTTGTTAATGACGCTACCGCTGCCGTAAGCACCCATAATAATGTCGTTCGCCTCAAACCCGGCTGCGCCGCTATCCAGCAGCAGCGTGTCGGCACTGCCGCTGGCGGTCAGGCTGCTACTGCCCTGGCCGTCACCGTAAATTTTCAGTGTCGCGCCACGGCCTACGCGCAGCGCCGCGATGCCATCATCGACCCGCAGCTCGCTGTCCATCGGCACATACTGTCCATATCCACTGCTGACGTCCACGCCAGTGCCCGATGCCACATGGACGCTGCCACGGTTGATAAAGTTGCCGTTGTCATAGAGTCGGACAGCGGTGCTGTCAGGCCCGGTTAAATCCACATTTCCCTGATACTGATTGAGCAGCCTTGCGCCGTTACCAACGGCAAAGGCAGTGATATTTTTGCCCGCGCCAGCAACCTGAGAAGCGGCATAGATCGTGGATTCGTTGCCGTCGCTGACCGCGCCGACGCTATTTTCCCCGTTCAGCCTGATGGCGCTGGAGAGCGTAGCCTCTGCACCGTCGCTAACGCGTACGGCCGTCGCGCCCTTGCCGTTAACGGTAAAAGCGTTCGTGCCGAATAACGAGGTGCCTACGCCAGAGGCAATAATCCCGTTGCTGTTTGCTCCGCTTAACGTGACATTGCCTGCGGTAGACGGATAGAAGGATGCGCCCGCGCCAATACGGTATAGCGTCGATCCATCGGTGCTGACATCCGTATCGCCACCGTTGCTGAACAGGCTGGACCCGACATCCAGTGCCTGATAAGCGGTCTGGTTGGCGCTGTGGAACACCACCCGACTCTCTGCGCCAAGGCTAAGGGTTGCGCCCTCCGCGGCTTGTGCCCCCAGAACATTTTCACCGTAGAGATTAATCGTCCCGTTCTGGTTGATGCGTGCCAGCGGGTAGATAGCGTATGCGCCGATAGTCGGTGATGCCAGGATACTCTCTCCCTCGCTGACATTGAGCGTGCCGCTGTTAGTGATCACCGTTGGCGTAATATTGTCGCCAACGAAGGGATTGGCATTGGCATAAAGGCCGGTGCTGCTGCGCGTCACGCTGATATCGCCGCTGTTCACGACGTTCGAGCCGGCGCTGGACTGAATGGCATAGGTTCCCTGGCCGCCAAAGGTGATGTCACCTGTGTTCACCAGCTGCGCATGATTCATTGCCACCAGGCCGTTTTGCCAGTCCGCGACACCGCTGATGGCCGCGTGGTTGACAAGCAGGCTGTTGTCAGAGGGCTTCGCATCAGGATTAATATAATCTCCCGCCAGGTTACGTTTCTGGCCGTCGACGATTGCCGCTCTCGCCGTCTCGCCGATCATATTAAGCGTTGTGTCCGCATCGATAACGCCGTGAGCGCCGTTTTCTACCAGCACGCCGGTTGCAATCTGACCAATATTGATGGTTGCTCCGTGGGTATTGATTTGCGTACCGTCGCCGCTGCCTGTAACGGCAGTGGAGAAGAAGGCATCAGGCGTAAGCGTCATGCCACGGCCGTCAAAAACCGCGCCATCCTGATAGCGAAACAGTGTGGAAAACCAGCCGGAAGTGGCATAGCTGCCGTTGGCAGGAAGATTAATTATGGCATTTGGGCCGATCGCATAAAAGCCGATCTGATGTTGGCTGTCGTTCAGTCGCGGCACCGCGGCGGCTGTCACGTTAACCGTGGCATTGCCTTCGGCGCGGACGCCAATAGCCGAGTCGCCATTCAGATTTATCGGCCCGGTCAGATCCGCTTTTGCCTTGCCGCTCCCTTGCCCGATCGCCCAGACGGCGGTATTGAGTGTGTCCGTCGTGACATCGGCGTCGCCATTGACATTTATCGTGCCGGTAGAGAACGCGCTGGCGCTGTCACCCTCGCGGGCGATGATTTTAATCGCCGTGCTGTTATCGCCGTTCAGGTTAATCGTGCCGGTGTTGCCAACGCGTCCGCCGCTGCCCGAGTCGAGCGCCAGCATACCGATATTTTCGGCTGGCTGAGGCTGTGCACGGCCGTTCACATCAATAACGCCATTGTTAAGCACCAGGGCATTCGGCCCTTCTTCAATGCGCATCCCCACCGCGTTCTGCACTTTGGTACCTATTACAATGTGACCATTGTTGATTGCGCTTGCGTCAAGGATCGCGCTGATCGCGCTGACGCCGCCGCTCAGATTGATCGCGACGTCGGTAGTCTCGCTGGTTTTGCTATTTTGCGGAGAGCGGCCAATATAAATCGTGCCGCTATCGGCATTGATAAAAGTGCCTTCTCCACTGAAGGTTACACCGGCAGCCGCGTTAGCATTATTTACTGCCGCCACGCCGATATTGATATTGCCATAGTTTATTGCGCTGCTGCCGCCGAGCCAGATGGCCTGACTATCCCATAGAGCGGACCCTGCGCTCAGGGCCAGGTTGATAACGCCGTTGTTGGTGAACTGACTGCCGTATGAGGCCGATACCGCGTTGTAGATGTAGCCCAGCGTATGGGGATCCACGCCGTTACCGTTAGCATTATTAAAAAAGCCGCCATTTATTACGCCGTTATTAATTCCGCTGCTGCCATTAATCAACTCCAGCGCCTTGCTGGCAAATTGTACGGGCCCGGTACTGGCGAGTTTGCCGTTAATAATGGCGCTGGCGCCGTTGCTGGCGCGCATAACAGCGGTACTGTTGTTCATGATTTCCAGCGTTTTGCCGGCATTAATTTTAATGCTGGCATCAGGTCCATCTGCGCTGAGTACGACCTGATCGCCCAGCGGCAGGGCAACCTCATCGTCAAAATTATTTGTGCTCATTGTGTACACCACGCTTCTGTCGCGCAGTGAGAAGGCTTTATTAAATTCGTTGTTATAATTCGCCGGGCTGAGATTGGCGTTTGAAAGCTGGTCAATGAGCCAGTCATTGTAATTGCGTAAATCGCTAAGGTTGTTGACGTTAAACGTGCTGGTGGCACCATCTGATGTCGTTACGCTGAAAACGCCGCTGTAGCTCACCACGTTGCCCATGTTATAGGCTAACCGGTCACCGCCATAGGGCGGCGTAGCAGCGGTAAAGGTAATGCGATTGTCTGAATTCCAGTTCAGGTGTCCTTGTTTGCTGGCAGTAAATAATTCACTCGCTTTAGCCGCCATCGACCAGCTATTTGTGCTGGCGCGGGTGGCTGCGCCATGCCTGCCAATATCGATATTCAGTGTGCCGTTACTTACCGACGCCACGCGCGCATTAATATATTGGCCATCATTCACATCGACATAATCAGGCACTGCCGTGGTAAGGCTGACGACAGGCAGATCGGCAATCGAAGCGGAATCGTAAACTTTATATAAGGTGTAGGTGTTGGACTCAAAGTCGGGAATGATGACATCAAGGTTTTGTGGGCCGAGAGCAATCCGCTCCTCTCCTGTAAGATTGTCATCGACGATGCGGCCAGCGCTCTGCAATTCACCTATCGTCACGCGGGTTTCACCGCTTTTACCCGGCGCAAATTGTGGCAGGCCGCTCAGCGTTTGCGTACTGCCGTTACAGAGACAATAAGCGCCCACCTTATTGTCGTTCCGCTCCGGCGTATAAGGTTTTAATACGGCGGCCGAGAGATTGAATGCAGGGATAAATCCTTGCGCCGTTATAAGGCCCAGAAGTACAAGGTTTAATTTAGACAAGATGTTTTCCTCAACAGAGAAAAGACAAAGCCCGCATAACATTAACCGTTACGTTTCGGGCGATTTTTGCTGAATTAAATAATTTGAAAGGAAATGTGTTGGAAGTAGGTGAAGTGAATAACATCACTTCATCGTTAAAATGTCCATCAGGACGTAATGCTATTCATTATAATGCGCAAGCTTTAGGATTATTCCTTAAATAAATCTTTTATTAATGGCTCTGATTTTTGCTGTTTTTATGTTCATTAACAAAGAGATGATATTAGAGTAAAGATCCTGATATATAAAAGTAGTCACGTAAGTCATTATGATAAATAGCGTAAAGCGGCAAAGCGTAAGCCGGGTCCGGGAGTCAGATAAAGATATTTCCAGTAAAAATAAATAGTAAATTTAAAAATAAAAAAGAGGTAATAAGCGCCGGGCAGTGTAATAACCTTTTACTTCTTTGAAGTTGTGACGCGACTCGCAACGGTCGCTATAGCATTCAGGTTAGCGAGGGTCGAAGTGGACCCAACTGCGAGATTAGCCTTATCCCGGGCGCAGCAGCGATAACATCTGGAATACGGTTCACCATGCAGGCTGCCGAGGTGTGTACGCCATCGGCGCGATCGATGCGGATTTTGGATGGTGGTCTGCCATCAACCGCCCACGTCATGTTTTCAGACTCGCCTTGCGCAAGCAGACGCAGTTCAATGTGCGCGCTTGCTGAAGGCCCTTCAACCGTTTCGACAGAAGCGATGATGCGAAGACCGAGCGTGGTACCGGGCGCCAGATACCTGTTGAGGGTACGGCACCACACGGGTTGATCGGAGAGCACGGGCTCGCGTACTTCGGTCACGTTTTTAATGGTAAAGCCAAGAGCATGCATCACGTGCGCCGGTATGCTTTTATACAACTCTCCCAGCTGGCCGGGTACGTTGGTTACTTTTTCCTGGAACTCAGCCTGCGTCATATCAACCCCATAGGCGCGCATCATGCGTTCATTCGCCAGCTCTGCGTTTGTCAGACTGGACGTCGCGAACGAATGCTGTCCGGTTCATACAGAGAAGGGCTCTAAACCAATAGGTGAAAAAACGGTCAGCAAGTGGTTTGGTGAAACATTAATAATTAATCATAAATCCTGCATAAGGTCAGATAAGCTGTCATTACAGTCTGCAGAGTGGTTTAGCCGGAATGGGATAGAGTGCTCCCGTGTTCAAGCCAGGAACTCTGGCTTTCCAAACATCTCCATGATGAACAGGTTATTAGTGCGAATCTGACGGGTAGTGAGGAGATATGGTTATCAGGGAAAACCACATATGTTAAAAGCGGCCAGGTTACCTTATATAACCCTGGTACTATTCAGGCGTCGCGCTTTGACAACCAGCCCGTTGAATTTATCAGCGTGCATATGCCTCAGTCAGTCATGAAAATGCTTGCCGATGAAGAGAATGTACGGAGCGACCGTGAAGCACCGATCCTGCGTGAAGGCATAATTAATCATGCACGTCTGTTTGATGCTCTGTACCCTTTTGCATCAACGGTATTGGAAGGAATTGCGCAGGGGACTTATTGTCAATTAATGAAACACGACCTGTTCTCTTGTTTTATGGCTACGAATTAATTCCCCCCGCCCCTGAACGCCAGAGGCGGGAGTGCTCCGCTAAGATAAGCAGGTTAGTCACTGGCTATCCATTTGTTGGGCTTGCTGCGCTGGCAACTATTTTATTCTCCTTTCTCATTTTGGCTGGCGCCGTCTCAGGGGTGCGTAAAGCGCACCAGGTAGAAAGCACGCCCAGAAGCGAGAATATGATTGCCGGTCCGATCCAGCCCACCATGCTGTAGACGCCGGTAGCAATAAACGGCAGTAACCCCGCCACGACAGAGGCCACATTATAGCCCAGTGAAATACCTGACGAGCGTATATGGGCCGGGAACTGTTCGGAAAACCAGCTTGATTCCACGGCAAAAATCGGGTCATGGCTCAGCAAGAGTGATAGTGCGATCGCAGTAATTATCAGCACGACAGCACCAGTATTTATCAACATAAACATTGGAATGCCAAATGCTATAGTGAATAGCGCGCCAGTCAGAAATACCCGACGGCGGCCTATTTTATCACTTAGCGCGCCGTAAAAGAGATGACTGCCCAGACCCAGCGCAGAACCAATGAGCGTTCCCCACAACACATGACGGGTATCGGTAATCTCTGCAAGGACGACATAAGAAAGCATGAAGCTCGTCGTAATGTAATAACCGCCGGTTTCAGCCAGTCGCAGCCCCACGATATTCATAATGGTGCGCCAGTCACGACGGATGACTTCAATTGCCGGTTGCTTAACGATGCGCTTCTCCGCTTTCGCTTTTTCAAATTCCGGCGATTCCGCTACGCTCATGCGAATGAAGATGCCGATAGCCACCATAATGAAGGAAATCAGGAACGGCACGCGCCATACCCAGTTACCCTCAAACAGAGCGCCAGAAAGAAGAAAAGCGCCGTTAGCCAGCAGCAGGCCAAGGGGAATGCCAAGCTGCGGCACGGCACCATAAAAACCCCGTTTCCTCTCCGGTGCATGTTCAAACGCCATCAGCACTGCACCTCCCCATTCAGCACCAAAACCGATGCCCTGTATCATGCGAAGCAGGATCAGCAAAATGGGGGCCAGTATGCCGGCCTGTTCATAAGTCGGCAGGGCGCCTATCAAAACGGTTGCCAGTCCCATGGCCAGCAATGACCAGAACAGCACAGCTTTACGGCCATAGCGATCGCCAAAATGACCAGCAAGATAACCGCCCACTGGCCGCATCAGAAAGCCCACTGCGAGAGTCGCAAAGGCCGCCATGATACCGACAACAGGCTCCTCGGTATGGAAGAAGATTTTCCCAAACCATGCCGCGGCTGCCGTACCGTAAATAAAGAAATCGTAGCTTTCAACCGCCGAGCCTGTCATGGAGGCGATGGACACTTTCACCGGGTTATTTTTATGATTAGCAGGTACAGAGTGAGTTTTCATTATTGACCCCGTTTCGATAGTTTCGCCGGCAGAACCGGGTAAACACTTATGGCCGGTACCAGGTTTCAATTACCCGGCTGTCGTCACGTTGCCCCAGGCCAGCTTGTGCTGCAGCCAGATAGCGGGCATGAGCCACTTTTAAAAGTGGAACGTCTGCGTGGCATGCCGTAGCTGCGTCTGCTACCAGACCGCTGTCTTTGACAAAGATATTAATGGCGCTGGAAACCTCCACATCTGTGCTCTGTAACATGCGTGGGCCACGGTCCGACAACATCCAGGAGCCCGCCGCGCCACCCTCAACAAGCGGCAAAACCTGTGCAGGATCTAACCCCAGCGACTGAGCAAGGTTCAGCGCTTCGGCTGCGGCCACAATGTGAACGGCGCAGAGATGCTGGTTAATCACCTTAATTCCCTGGCCGTCGCCCGGCCGGCTTCCCACCACTTTCATCTTGCCCATGGCGGTCAGAACCGGGGCGACATGGTTGAGGGAATCCTCTTCACCCGCCGCAAAAATCACCAGTTCCCCGGTGCTGGCCCGCGCGGTCCCGCCGGTAACAGGCGCATCAACCACGTGGGCGCCTGCACGCTGCAGCTGCTCTGCAGCTGCGATGATTGCGTCGGGGCCAACCGTCGACATGATTACCCAGCACTGACCGGCCACTTTCGGCAAGGATTCCTCAACCAGCGCCGCAAGCTGCTGAGGCGTGGCAACCATGACCACGACAACATCAGCTTTATCTGTCAGGGCGTATCGTTCTACGGCATCAATACCCTGCGTTCGCGCGCGCTGCCGGGACGCTTCGGCGACATCCACACCCTGCACCTCATGCCCGGCTGCTTTTATCTGTAATGCCATTGGCAGGCCGATAGCGCCTACGCCGACGAATACCACTTTCATTTTGCTCTCCTTATGCAAGCCAGCCTTTAACCGCGCCGATCAGGGATGAGGTGGAGATGCCATAGCGATCGTGCAGCGTAGGCAGCGCACCTGCGGCCAGGAATGCGTCCGGCAGCCCGATATGACGGAACGCGGGCATGATCTGCGCGCGCATTAATGCCGTCGCTACCGCTTCGCCAAGTCCGCCGACTACGCTGTGGTTTTCAATAACCACCACCAGACGTCCGCTGCGGCGGCACTGCTCGATAATCGTGGCCGTATCGAGAGGCTTGATGGTCGGCACATGCAGCACGGCGACATCAACCTTGTCATGCGCCAGCGCTTTTGCGGTTTCCAGCGCCCGCATCGTCATGATGCCGCTGGAGATGAGCAATACGTCACGCCCGTCCTGCAGCAGTTTGGCTTTACCCAGTTCAAACTGATAATCGTACTCATCAAGTACCAGTGGAACCTTCCCGCGCAGCAGACGCATATATACCGGGCCGTTGTGATCGGCCGCAGCGGCGACAGCCTGTTCGGTATCCAGGGCATCGCAGGGATCAATGATTGTCAGGTTAGGGATGCCGCGCATTAAGGCGATATCTTCGGTTGCCTGATGGCTGGGGCCATAACCGGTGGTAAGACCCGGCAGCGCAGCGCAAATTTTCACGTTGAGGTTCTCTTCCGCGATCACCTGGTGAATGAAATCGTAAGCACGGCGGGTGGCGAATACGGCATATGTGGTAGCGAACGGAATCATTCCCTCTTTCGCCATGCCGCCAGCTGCGCCCATCAGCAGTTGTTCCGCCATCCCCATCTGGAAATGGCGCTCAGGAAAGGCCTGGGCAAAGATGTGCAGATCAGTATATTTGGAGAGATCGGCAGTAAGGCCAACAATATTTTGCCGGGTCTGCGCCGCTTTGACGAGCGCATGACCGAAAGGTGCCGACACAATTTTCTGACCTTCTGCCGCAATAGAAGCAATCATGGCCGAGGTGGTTAAACGGGGTTTCTTTTCAACGACGCTGCTCATGCGCGTTCCTCCTCTGCCTTATCGAGAATGGCTATGGCTTTTTGCCACTCATCAGCATCAACACGGATAAAATGGTTTTTCTCACGCGTTTCCAGAAATGGAACGCCTTTACCCATCAGCGTATCCAGTAAAATGACGCGCGGTTTGGACTCTTTTAGCTGACGCGCGCGGTCAAATGCCGCTTTGACCGCGGCAATGTCGTTGCCGTCAACGCGCTGCACATCCCAGCCAAAGGCCAGCCACTTGTCGGTGAGAGGCTCGAAACCCATTATTTTTTGTGAGGGACCGTCGGCCTGCTGCTGATTAATATCCACCAGCGCGATCAGGTTATCGAGCTGATGGTGAGCGGCCGACATTGCGGCTTCCCATGTCGCACCTTCATCGAGTTCACCGTCAGACATTGAGTTGTAGACAAAGGCTGAATTGCCTTTATGGCGTAGCGCCAGCGCCATGCCTACGGCAATGGAAAGCCCCTGGCCCAGAGAGCCACCGGACATCTCCATACCGGGTGTATAGGTTGCCATTCCTGACATCGGCAGACGGCTGTCATCCGAGCCGTAGGTTTCCAGCTCTTCTTCAGGGATCACACCGGCTTCAATCAGCGCAGCGTAAAGTGCAATCGCATAGTGACCATGGGAGAGCAAAAAGCGGTCTCGACCTTCCCATTCTGGATTGTCAGGATCAAAGCGCATGGCGTGACACCAGGCCACCGCCAGCATGTCGGCAAGACCCAACGCCTGGCCAATGTAGCCCTGACCCTGCACTTCACCCATTCTTAGGGCGAAGCGGCGTATATGCCAGGCATGCTGTGTAAGTCTGTTAAGTGATTCAGCCGATACGATGCCAGGATCTGCAATCGTGCTCATTTGCTGCTCCTTTTAAAGGTGAATATAAAAAGAGAGGACGCGTCGACAGATGACATCTGGACAGCGTGCTAACTTATTCACGTATGAAGTCATCTTTCATCAGTGTTAACGGCTCGCTCTAAAGAGATGACTCATTGTGATCCCCCGCCTGTCGCGGTATTCGATGAGGTTATGCTGTTCGGGTGAGGGCTGACAAAAGCAATAAATACAACAACAGGTGAAAAGGATTCATGAATGACACTCTTGCGAAAAGCGCCTCTTAACCTGTTACGGGCTTTTGAAGCGGCTGGCCGTACAGGCGCTTTTGCACTGGCTGCCGCTGAGCTGGAACTGTCGCCCAGTGCGATTAGTCATGCCATTCGCAAACTGGAAAGTTTGCTTGAAGTCCGGCTTTTTCAGCGCAGCACGCGGGAAATCACGCTGACGAAAGAAGGGGCGATACTGCTTGAGCACATACAGCGCGGGTTTAACGAAATGCAGCAGGGGCTTTCATTAGTGTCGGCCGATGAATCCAGACCGCTGCGCCTTCATACCGCACCGAGTTTTGCTCATCAATGGCTGTTACCACGTCTCGGCAGTTTCATCCGCGAGAACCCTCATATCGATCTGCGACTTTCAGCCAGCACGGAATACGCGCGTTTTGAACAGGATGACTTTGACCTGGATATCGTCTACGGCGAGCCCCGCCCGTCACCTTATGAGAAAATCCCCCTCGCGGTTGAAGAACTGACGCCGTTATGTTCCCCGCTGCTGGCTGAAAGGCTGCGAAAACCGGAGGATCTCTACGCGCTCACCTTGATTCAGTGCGATGTGCAGTTGTACCAGTGGAAAGGGTGGTTTCAGGCGAATGACATGACGCCGCCTCGCCATTACGGGCTTCGCTTTGACCGTAGCTTTATGGCCATTGCCGCTGCGGTTGACGGGTTAGGGGTTGTTCTGGAGTCAAAATTGCTGGCAGAACGCGAAATAGCAAGCGGCAGGCTGGTGTGCCCGCTGGTGAGCAGCACAAGTGAAATTCATTACATTGGTCACTACCTGGTTTTTCCGCGTTATCAGCACATGCATTTTGCGCTGGAGGTGTTCAAAACATGGCTGCTCAGTGAACTTAATCTGGCTCAACTCCGATGATCATGCTCACATTTTCAGTTGACCTGATAAGGGGGAATTACGTGTATAAGAAGCGATTTTTGTGAGGACTCTCACCTGTTATCGCTGAGGTTGCCGTTCCGGTGAAGGCTGGTTATAGCGCCTTCTGGAGTTGCAAGTGCTGCTTCTTAACCGGAAGGTTAAAGCAGGCTCCAGAAGAAAGGGAGCCTGCTGGTGGCATCACGTTGGCGAGCACATCGCTTTAACGAAGCGGCGCGTAATCTGTTGCGGACGTGTTATTGCTCCGCCAACCACAACCGCATGCGCGCCCAGCTTCAGACAATCCGCCGCCATCTCTGGCGTCGCAACATTACCCTCTGCGATGACAGGAACCTTAACGGCCTCGATAACCTCCTGAAGAAATGCATAGCCCTTGTCCGCCAGGCTCTGTCCCTCTGTCTCCCGGGTATAACCATGCAGCGTAGTGCCTATACAATCAAAGCCCAGCGATGCCGCATGGCGGGCTTCTGCGACAGTCGCGATATCGGCCATCAATAACAAATCTGGATAACGTTCGCGTATGGCAGCGACCAGTTCGGATAACTGCAGCTCACCCGGACGCCGACGCATGGTTGCATCCATGGCGATCATCGGTGGGTTCGCCGCCATCAGCTCATCGACTTCCTGGAGAGTGGCGGTAATAAATACCTCACTTCCGCTGTAATCCCGCTTGAGGATAGCAATCACTGGCAAGTCAACCGCCTCCTGAATTTGCTGAACGTCAGGCAGGCTGTTTGCTCTGATAGCCGCTGCGCCTCCCTCAGCTGCTGCCACGGCCATGCGCGACATAATCCAGGGACTGTGCAGCGGTTCATTTTCCAGCGCCTGGCAGGAAACGATCAGCTGACCCTTAATTTTAACCAACATGTCTGCTTTCATAGCGCAAGTAACTCCTCGACTTCATTTTTAATAATGGTGACGTGAGGACCATAAATTACCTGCACGCCATTTCCGTGCTGAACGACAGCGCGTGCACCTGTCTCTTTCAGAGCAACTTCATTCATTTTCGTGACGTCGACCAGCGTGATGCGCAGACGGGTGGCGCAACAATCCAGCTCCGCGATATTCGCTTTGCCCCCCAATGCCGTGATGACCTTTTGAGGACGTTCTCCTGTCTGCATCTGCGCGCTTTCTGTTTCTGCTGTCGCATCTTCGCGCCCCGGCGTTTTGAAATTGAATCGCGTAATCACAATACGGAAAGTGAAGTAGTAAAGGAGAAACCAGGGAACGCCGACCAACGGCACGTACAGCCAATGCGTTTTGTCCTCGCCCTGCAGTACGCCGAACAGAATGAAATCGATCAGGCCGCCAGAAAATGTCTGACCAATCGTGATATGGAGGATATGCGCGATCATGAACGCCAGACCGTCAAACACAGCATGGATCACATACAAAACCGGCGCGATAAACAGGAAAGAAAACTCAATAGGCTCAGTGATACCCGTCAGGAACGACGTCAGTGCAGCTGACAGCAGCAGCCCGGCCACCCGCTTGCGGTTATCCGGTCTGGCGGTGTGGTACATGGCAAGGCAGGCGCCGATCAGGCCGAACATCATGGTGATAAAACGCCCGGACATAAAGCGCGAAGTGCCGATATAGAATTCATGCGTAGCAGGGTCGGCAAGCTGTGCAAAGAAGATGCGTTGCGTGCCTTCAATTAATTGACCGTTAACCATTTCGCTGCCGCCGAGCGCGGTAGTCCAGAATGGCAGATAGAAAATATGATGCAGGCCAAACGGGCCAAGCATACGCAGTACAAAGCCGTAGATGAAGGTGCCGAGATAGCCGGTAGCATCGACCAGATTCCCCAGTCCGAAAATCAGCTTTTGAAAATGCGGCCAGACCACCGTCATTGCTGCGCCAACCAGAATTGCGACCAGTGAACTGATGATAGGCACGAATCGCGATCCGCCAAAGAAACCCAGGAACTGTGGCAGCTCAATCTTGTTATAACGGTTATGCAGCCACGACGTGATTAGGCCAATAACCACACCGCCGAACACGCCCGTTTCCAGTGTCTGAATACCGAGCGCCATACCCTGGCCCACAGCGCCGATATTCGTCGTCGCCAGCACACCTGTCAGCGAGAGCAGGGCATTAATGGTGGCGTTCATTACCAGGTAGGCCAGCAGTGAAGCCAGACCCGCTGTGCCTTTATCGCTTTTCGCCAGACCGACACCAACACCAACAGCAAACAGGACCGCGAGATTAGCAAAGACCACCGAGCCTGCGCTCGCCATGATGGTAAAGATCCCCTGCAACCATGCCACGTCCAGGAATGGATAAGCCTTGATTGTATTGGGATTAGAGAGTGCGCCACCCATGCCGAGCAGTAATCCTGCGGCGGGTAACACCGCGATCGGCAGCATAAACGATTTTCCAAAGCGCTGCGCTTTTTCGAACCAGCCGCCTGATAAAGCACCACTGAAGATCGACATAAATTTCCCCGATGTATTGTTGTGATGAAAATTATTATCACAAATACATTTATTAGGTGAAAATTATCATCATTATTGTGATAGCGATTACTTATAATGGAATCTTCTGGCTTAAACGAGGGGCTTTACGCACACTATGCGCAATGCATATCGGGTATAGGGACAGGTCCAATGACGGAAAACGAGAATATCTTGCTGCACCTGCGACAAGGCCTGCCGGGCTTTAGCCCGACGCTGCAAAAGCTTGGGGATTTTATTCTCACTGAGCCGCAGAGGGTGCTGTATCTGACCATTACAGAGCTGGCTAAGGAGAGCGAAACCAGTGAGGCGAGCGTTACCCGTTTGTGTCGTCATCTGAGATGTAAAGGCTATACAGAATTCAAAATGGCGCTGGCGCTCGATATTCAGCAGAGCCATCCGGACACGCCTGATGGCGGCGACAACATTGATATTTTGGTAGAAGAATCGGTACAGGCGCTGAGAGACACCGGAAAGTTCATTAACCGCGAGGTGCTTCGTCAGGCAGGCCTCGCTTTGCATCAGGCTTCTTCGATTCAAATCTACGGCGTCGCGGCCAGCGCGATTACCGGGGATTACCTGCACTACAGGCTGCTCCGGTTGGGTAAATCCGCGCTGCTGTTTAATGATATGCATCGGGCCGCAATGAACGCATCTACTGTGAAGGAAGGCGACCTGGTGATAGCCATCTCCAGCTCTGGCTCAACGAAGGATCTGATGTATGCGGTAAAACTTGCCAGCAAGCAAAAGGCTCGCGTACTGATGTTGAGTAATACGCTGAGCAGCCCGTTAGGGAAACTTGCCGATATGCTGCTGGTTGCTGCAAGGCCGGAAGGGCCGCTAAATGCCGGATCACTGAGCGCCAAAGTAGGGACCATGCTGCTGGTTGAGGTGCTTATACGGGAGCTTATGACGCACGACAGTCGGTATTCTACATTGAGCCAGCAGACCGCCAGCGCGACACTGCCGATGCTGATTTGATACAGAGAACCGACCGGCATCCGCCATCCCACCGAATGAGACAGGCCGGGAGAATATCGTTAAAACACGATATTTCTCATCAAACAGAGCGCCTGTCTTCGCTGTGTGCCGCGGCTGCGTACGGGCAAAGTGAGAAGGGGTTTCGAAGGACATGAAAAGCAATTGCTACAGGGGTTAACCTTTTATGAGCAATGTGATTACTGGCTTTATAATGGCCCTTTGATTCCTTCGCAAATAATCATTTCAAATTCACTGAGTCAGTCATGGCACTGGATTAATGTGTAATGGTGCGCACAATGTCATTAACGATCCTTTGCCCATCAATGTTTGTGCAAACTCGAACATTAGCAGGCTTATTCCGTAATGGAACGGTCTGGCCAACCGTTAAATGACCGGTTGTTTCAATTCCGATCGCCATCTCTTCGAAGACGCCAGCCGACGCATCCGCTGCAACGACTACTGCCAACGGATCGTACAGGACGCATCCTTCTGACCAGTCAAACATTGGGGCGTCGAAATAGCTGGCGCAAACCTGTTTAAACAATGTATTGAGCGGCTTATCTTCTTTAACGCGGGCAAGATGTTCATGCGTCAGTACTAAACCGGTCGCAGCATTGGTCACATCAAGGCTTACCATAGAAAGTGGGATACCGGAGCGAAAGACGATATCTGCCGCCTGCGGATCAAACCAAATGTTGCATTCTGCCACGGGGGTAATGTTGCCACGCCCCCATGTCGCATCCATACCCAGCGCGCCGGCCATCATCACGACTTCTTTAATCAATGGCGCAATTTCCGGCGCTTTGATTAAAGCCAGCGCCAGATTACTTTGCGCGCCGATGCAGACCAGCGAGATCTCCCCTGGATACTTGCGCACCATGTCAATAATCAGCTCGCTGGCATGTTGACCGCAATGCGACGCTTCCGCCTCAGGCAGAGTAATACTTCCTTCGCGTCCGCGTGGGCCTTGATACGCTTTTTGCAACAGTTCAGGCAAGGTACCGCTCAGGGGAAGCGCCTGGCCCACGGCAACCGGTATATCGGTCCGTTGCGCCACCTGTAATATACGCGTGGCGCAACGTGCGCCCAGCAGCGGTGGGCAATTGCCAAATACGGTGGTAATTGCCACCAGCTCCAGTCGCGGATCCTGAAGGGCCAGCATAATGGCGATGGGGTCATCAGCGTCAGTACCGGGAATGCCTGTCGCCGGATCGGTATCAATAATGATTTTACGTGCGCTCACATCGCCTCCTTACAGGCCCATTTTTATCAACTTTTTCATGTTGTTTTTATCCAGGCTCTCCAGGCTGTCGCCAAAAAGCGTATGGCTGGCGCTATCAACACGTAGCTTGCCCATCCCTTCAATTTGAGTGCCTTGCTGGATGGGTTGGTTTTCCGCCACCCTTTTTCCGATACGTACAAACAACTCACCAGCTGTCATGGGGTTCCAGATATAGCCGCCTTTGATATTGTCGCTGCGCACCAGCGACGCGGCCTGGCTTGGGCTATAAGCCCCTACCACACAGACTTTGTCTTTGGCTCGACGGTTTGCCACAGCACGCCCCGCACCGACCGGGCCAGGCGATCCAAACGCCATCATGCCTTTGAAATCAGGATACTTATTCATCATCTCGTTGGTCACGCGCATGGATTCATCCACCGACTCGCCTGTACCAAAGAGATCCCCCACTTGTTGCATGTTGGGATAGTGCTGTTTTTGATAATCAATCGCCGACTGTGCCCATACACGATGCAACGGGATGGTAAGGCTACCGACAATGATGGCGTATTGCCCCTGCTCATGCATGCACTGCGCCATAAGCTGCATGTGTCGTTCGCCAAAGGTTTTGGCATCGACGAGTTCAAAATCCCAGTCGGCATATTTTTGCGACGGGGACTCATGAGTGATCACTTTAATGCCTGCCTGCTGGGCTTTCTTCAGCACGGGTTCGAGCGCCGCCGGGTCGACAGGCACGACACCGATGATATCGACCTTTTGAGCGATAAGATCTTCAATAGCCTTGACCTGTTGCGCCGGATCCTGTGCGGTCGGCCCGACCTGCCAGGCATTGATTCCCTCTTTTGCCGCCTCTTTTTTAATCCCTTCTTCCATGGAATTAAACCAGGCGTTGCCGCCTACTTTGACAACCACCCCCATTTTAAGAGGTTCAGCTGCCAGTGCATGGCCGCATAGCGTCAGAGAGATCAGGGCAGCAGCAATTCTCTTCATTTTTATCTCCGGTTTTTATTTATATAGGGTAGGGTGAGGGCGGATACGCGCACCGTTACAGCTGTTACGTCGCTTCGGCGCTAACCTGTTCAACGAAGGTAACCGTCAGTTCCGGATATTGCTGCATGCGTGCTATCGCATCGGAATAGAGCGGCATCGCATTGGCCGCGCCTGCCCGTTCAACACAGACCGAGGCGTAGGCGGATGCAAAGAGTGCCGCTTGTTCCAGCGGCTCCCCGGCCGCAAGCCTTGCCGCCAGCGCGCCATTAAAGGAGTCGCCCGCGCCGGTGCTGTCGACCGGCTGCGCCGGATAAACAGGAATGTGAGCAAGATATTTTTCGGTCGATAACAGCGCGCCCTGCATTCCCAGGGTAATGATCAACTGACGGACACCCGTTGCGTGCAGCGCTTCCGCTGCACGCTGTGCGCTGGCGTAATCCTTCACCGCAATGCCGGTAAGCTGAGAGGCCTCCGTGCTGTTTGGCGTCAAGAGATCGATGTTTTTCAAAAACGCCGCGCTCACTTTTTGCCAGGGCGCAGGATTGACGATTACATAGGTTCCTGCCTGACGCGCGTTTCTCACCATGCGCTGGATGGCGCTAAGGTTATTTTCCAGCTGCACCAGCAGAATATCCGCGGCGGCCACGGTTGGCTGACAGCGGTTAACTTCGGCGGTGGTTACGGTGAGGTTAGCGCCGGGATAGACTGAAATCATATTTTCTGCATCGTCGCCGGCCACATAGATCATCGCATTGCCGGTGGGTTTCTCTTTGCAGGTAAACAGAGTGATAGCGTCGAAGCCGGTTTTCTCCAGATGACGTCGCGCAAACTGCCCGAAATCATCATTGCCCACCTTACCAATATAATGAACGCGGGCGCCGGCACGCAGCGCGGCCGTGGCCTGATTTGAACCCTTACCGCCGGGACCCATCATGCTGCTATGCGCCACTAAAGATTCACCGGGCAGCGGAAAGCGCGACATTTTGGTGACAATATCCAGGTTAAACGAGCCAAAAACACACACTTTTCCTTTCATAAGCTCCTCCCGAACCGACGCGCGGCGGCCAGACAGGCGCCGCGGCCCCCGGTCTGGTCGGTGGCGTGGCTGATGATAATTTTCAACTCGCTTCGCGTAACCGGTGGACGCAGATAGCGCTCAATCTGGCTTTGCAGCCACGCCAGTGGGAAATCGTTCATTGCCAGCACGCCGCCGCCCAGAATCAAATACTGCGGGTCCAGTATGTTCATCTCGCTGGCGATAATTTTTGCCAGCCGGGTAACAAACTGCTGTAACTCGGAATGATTGCCATACAGCGTAAATAATTGCGACATATCGGTATGGGGAACGTTGCGCTGCGCCCACTGACTCAACCAGTGGCCAGAGGTCAATGTTTCAGCGCAGCCCTGGTTGCCGCACGGGCAAGGCAGATCGTTATCTGCCCATGGAATGTGCCCAATTTCTCCTGCGCCGCCGTGTTCACCATGATAAAACTGGCCATTAACCCACAGGCTGTTGCCCATTCCTGTACCCAGATAGAGTCCGACCGCGTTATCCGGCATCTGCTCCAGCTGGAGCAGATCCCACAGCATGAGGTGATTCACATCCTTATCCATCGCAACCGGAACGCCTGTCATCTCGCTAAGGCGGGCGGCGACATGAATGTTATTCAGCGCCTGGATAAAAGGGAGTGAGATCACCTGCTGTCGATTTCGGCTGAGAATGCCGGGTAGTCCCAGCATCACGCCAGAAACTTTTTGCTCAACCAGTACCGCTTTTATCAGGCCCGCCAGCGCACCTAACGCATCGGGCATCGTCGCCCAGCTTGCGGTAGGAACTTTTTGAAATCCTCCCCACTCATCACCTCGAAGCGTCAGCAAACGGGTGCTGGTACCGCCAATATCTATCCCCAGCCAGGTTTCACTCATGCTGACTCCTGTAACGTACCTTTCGCCTGTTCGAGGTGATTCACCATCATGTCCCAGCCTGTCTCCAGGTTTTCATGGAGGTTAAACAGTCCGGACGTCCCGACAATCAGCACTTCCGCGCCCGCGCCCAGTAACAGGTTGTAAGTGCGTTGGTTGCAGGAGCCATCAATTTCAATCAGGTAGCGATAGTCGTGACGGTTTTTAAGATCGCGTAGCTCTTCAATCTTTTTGAGCATCTCCACAATAAAGGGCTGGCCGGCATAGCCTGGATCAACCGTCATCACCGTGATCTTGTCCAGCAGGTGGATGTAACTCTGGATAAAGGACACCGGCGTGGCGGGATTTAATACCACGCCCACCTTTTTACCCAGCGAGCGAATCTGGTTAATCACGCGAAAAGCATCACGGTTAATCGTTTCCGCGTGAGGGCAGATATAATCAGCGCCCGCTTTGGCAATGACCTCGATAAAATCGGTAGGCTCTTCCACCATCAGATGCACATCCAGCGCCACCTGGGTAAAAGGCCGTATTTGCTCAATAAAGAACGGCGAAAGCGTAAGATTTTTAACGTAGTGACCATCCATGATATCGATATGCAGAAAGTCAGCGCGTGCGTCGAGTACGGCCAGCTGCTGCTTGATTTCCATCAGGTTCATGCACATCAGAGAGGGGGATATAAGAGTACGCATCAGACTTCCTTCTTTTTTGTCAGGCCGGCCTGGCGCGCAAGTAAGGTACTGCGACGCACTGCACGGGAATGGAAAAATCGGGTTTTAAAGAATTTCAGGCCCAGCACCACAATCAGCAGCGCCCCCCACATCGCCAGACTAAAATGCTGGCTGATGTTCAGGAGGTTGAAGCCGGTAGAGAGGATTTGCAGGGTAATTAACGAGAGCACCACGCCCGTGACGCGGCCGAATCCGCCGTTGGGATCGGTACCGCCCAGAATAATCGCCAGTACGGTAATCAGCAGATATGAATCGCCATAGCCAACACGGGCAGAGTTGAAGCGCGCCATCATGACCAGACCCGCTAAAACACAGAGCAGGCTGGAAATGACATACACCAGAATCATCAGGCGGTGGGTGTTCACGCCACTGAACCAGGTCGCATTAATATTGCTGCCGCCCATATAGATATATTTACCGGCCCGGGTTTTACCCAGGAACAGCGCCATCGCGCCGGCGGTAAAAAAGAACAGCCACATCGGCAAAGGAATGCCAAGGAAGATATCTGCACCCAGCGCGCGCACCACGTCCGGCATGCCGCTGACGGCCGCACCGCGCGTCAGCCAGATACCGATGCCGTTGACCGTCATCATGGTCGCCAGCGTCACCAGAATGGGATGGGCGCCAACCCGGCTTACCATCAGACCCGTGATCACGCCAATCAGGGTGGCAATCAAGGCCGCGCCCGTCAGTGCGATAAACAGCCACAGCAACTGCATGCCGGTTCCGGCATCGGCAGGCATCCACCGCAGCAGCACCCAGGCGATAAAAAGTGCCGTCAGGTTCGCAGTGGCGATGATGCACAGATTCAGGCCGCCGCTCAGGATGGCGATAAACATGGCCAGGGTCAGCAGCCCCAGTTCGGGTAACTGAAATGCCATACTCATAAAAGTGGAGCCGGTCAGAAAGCGACCCGGTAACAGCAGGCTAAAGGCGGCTATCCCCAGCGCAATCAGCAGCAACAGGCCAGGATGCGCCTTTTCGCTGGTCAACAAATGGTTCAGTTTCATGGCACTCTCTCTCGTTAGACAAAGCTGACATCGGTCTCTTTGCGCTTTTTGTAATGGGTGACGGTGATAGCAACCATGATCACCACGCCTATTACGATGTTCATGAAATAGCTGGAGACACCCACCAGGTTGAGGCCGTTTTTCAATATGGCGATCAAAAAGACGCCCATCAGCGTACCGGTGACAGTGCCTTTACCACCCATCAGGCTGGCGCCGCCCAATACAGTGGCTGCCAGGACGTCCAGCTCTCCGCCGACTAAGGCGTTTGGCACGACTTCTCCTACGCGATAGACCTGAACCAGACCGCCAATAGCGGCCAGCGCGCCAAGGTAGCCATAGGCAAGAATATGAATCAGTCCTACTCTGATACCGATGCGGCGCGCCGATTCTTGATCGCCGCCGGTGGCGTAAAGCTGGCGTCCCAGGTGAGTTTTGTTGAGCAGAAGCCAGGTGAAAGCGGCAATGATGAGCATGATGGTCAGCGGCAAACCAACCTGGTAAGTCTGGCCGCCAACACTGAAGGGCAGCACGTTATGCAGCGTTGTCCACCATTCCGGCAGGTTATAGAGGCTGCGCCCTTCGGTGAGCCACATCAGCATGCCGAACAGCAGCGCTTGCATACTGATAGTGATGATGATGGAGACGATCCGCAGCCAGTAGATCAGCACGGCGTTAATCACCCCGAACAGCATGCCGCAGGCGATAGCCAGCACAATACTGAGCGGCGCATTATCGAAACCGAACTGGATAAACAGCGACGCGATAATGTACTGCACCACTGAAGCCACGGCCGCAAAAGAGATATCGATGCCGCCTGTCACCAGCACCACAAACAGCCCGAGAGCGAAAATGCCCGTCACCGCATAGGTTTCTGTGAGATCGAGCAGGTTTTGCAGCGTCATAAACTGATCGCTGGTAAAGGAAAACAGCACGATAAAAAACAGCAAAACCCAGGCCAGCCAGCCCTGACTGGAGCGGGGTTTGAGGAAAGAGAGGTTAAGCATTGATCACCTCCGCCAGTTGCCTCTGCTCGACCAGCTGCGGCTGGTATTCGGCGTGGACCGTCCCGTCCCGGAAGTGCAGGATGCGGTCGCAGTTGTAATAGACTTCCGGGATCTCATCAGAGATCAAAATGATGGACATGCCCTCTTGCGCCAGCTGGTGGATCAGGCTGTAGATACTGGCTTTGGCGCCGACGTCAACGCCAACGGTGGGGGAATCAAGAATGAGGATTTTCGGATTCGTAAGCACCCATTTTGCCAGCACGATCTTTTGCTGGTTGCCGCCTGAGAGCGTAGAAATAGCATGCTCTGGATCGGCGACACGGACGCCGAGTTGCTGGATCCAGTCATGGATTAACTTGTTTTTTCGGTATTCATCAATCAGATGGAAACGGTTGCGAAGCTGGTCGAGAATTGACAACACCATGTTGTCCGCCACCGATTGTTGCTGAATCAGCCCCAACGTCAGCCGGTCTTCCGAAACGTAACCAATACCGGATTTAATCGCGTCCTCGTGATTGCGAAAGCGCACCGGTTTGCTGTCGAGCCAGATTTTGCCGCTATCGGGTTTCGTCATGCCAAACAGCGATAGCGCAAGCTCGGTACGGCCTGAGCCCAGTAAGCCACACAGGCCCAGCACCTCTCCTTCACAGAGTGAGAAGTTAACGTCGTGATACTGTCCTTTACGGCTGAGGTTCTCCACTTCCAGCATTTTGCGCTGGGGGTTAAAGCAGGGGGTTTTGAGGTGGTAATCCAGTTTGAGGCCGGTCATCAGTTCAGTCAGGCGATGCCCGTCCATTTCCCGGGCGGGCCAGGTACCAATCTTGCGGCCATCACGGATCACCGTCACACGGTCGGAGATTTCGAGTACTTCATCCAGACGATGGCTGACAAAAACGACGCAGATGTTCTTTTCTTTCAGGTAACGTACGGTGCGCAGAAGCTGGTTCACTTCGGTACGGGTCAGCGATGCGGTAGGCTCATCCATAATCACCAGGCGCGCGTCTGCCACCAGCGCACGGCAGATCGCTACCTGCTGTCGCTGGGCAATCGACAGCTCCGCCAGTCGGGCATCAAGTTGCAGATCAAACTTCAGTTCGCTGATGATGCGTTCTGCGCTTGCACGCAGCTTTTTTGCGCTATACCAGCCAAACAGGCTACCGAGATTCTGTTCGAACGCGATGTTTTCGGCCACGCTGAGGTTGGGAAACAACGACAGATCCTGATAAATCACCTGTACGCCAAAATCGCGCGCCTGTTTTGGCGTCAGGCGCGGAAACACATCGCCATTCTCCAGCGTAATAGCGCTACCGCTGTCCGGGGCATGCACCCCGGAAATCACTTTAATCAGGGTGCTTTTACCACAGCCGTTAGTCCCGGCGAGGCAATGCACTTCTCCTGCCATTAGCGTTAATGAGATGTCGCTTAATGCCCGATTGCCTGCGAATGTTTTAGAGAGGCTGTCGACAGCAATTAGCCTCTTTTCTTCAATAAGTTGCATATTACAGCCCCAGTTTGACCAGCCGTGGCAGATTGGTTTTGTCCAGGCTTTCCGTGTTGTTGCCAAGAATGGTGTGGGTGCTTTCATCAACCTTCACCTGACCGAGGCCCTCTATCGACATACCGTTGGTGATGGGTTCGTTTTTCTGCAACATGCTGGCCAGACGGACAAAAACTTCGCCTGCTGTCATCGGGTTCCAGATATAGCCGCCTTTGATCGCGCCACGGTTGACTAACATCTGTCCCTGTCCAGGACTGAAAGATCCAATTACGCAAACCGCGTTAGTTTTGTTACGCGACAGCACAGCGCGGCCTGCGCCGATGGGGCCTTGTGAACCGAAGGCGATAACGCCTTTAAGGTCGGGGTATTTGGACATTAATTCGTTGGTGGTTCTGATGGAGTCATCCAGTGATTCGCCGACGCCAAATTTGTCGCCCACCATTTGCATGTTGGGGTAGTGCGCTTTCTGGTAAGCAACAGCGGAATCCACCCAGGCGTTATGCAGCGGTACGGTTAAACTGCCCACATAGGCGGCATATTTACCCTCTTCATGCATGCACTGAGCCAGCGCTTTCATATGGTTTTCGCCATGTGTTTTGGCATCGACCAGTTCAAAATCCCAGTTGGCATACTTTTGATCAGGCGACTCATGCACCAGCACTTTGATACCCGCATCGCGGGCGCGCTTGAGAACCGGCTCCAGCACTTTTGGGTCATTGGGGACAACGCCAATAATGTCCACTTTCTGAGCGATAAGATCTTCAATCGCACGAACCTGTAAAGCCGGGTCGGAAGAGGTCGGCCCGACCATCCATGCATCAATTCCCTCTTTTGCTGCTTCGCTTTTGATGCCCGCTTCCATTGCATTAAACCAGGGAATGCCTCCGACCTTAACAACCACACCCATACGCAATTTGTCAGCAGCATGAAGAGAAGCCGTAGAGAAGAGGGCAAGCAGGGAACAGACGAGAAGTGTTTTTTTCATTATCACGATTCCTGATGATTTATTAATTGCATCGTTTGTTGACGTTGAGAACAGTCAATAATATTGACGCCGTTCCATGCCAGTTCCTGACGTAAAGCCTCATCCTTAAATGTGTCCGTTATTAAAAAATCAACATCCCGGTAGTGGCATATCCGCGCAAAAGAAGGGCGCAGGAACTTACCCGCATCAATCAGGAAATATTTCCTTTCTGACGCCAGCAGCATTTGCTGTTTTAAATGTGCGTTATTTTCATTTGTGGCGCGTAAATAACCATCGCTTCCTAAACTGCTACAGGAAAAAAAGATTTTATTGATCAGGAAATCTTTTAGCGGTTGCTCTGCCACAACGCCGTTGAAATCTTCATTGTGATCTGAATATTCACCTCCTAAACAGATGGTACGGATGTTTTTCTTCGCTGCCAGTATCTGCACCACCCGCAGCGAGTTCGTTAAGACTGTCAGCTCGATATCAGGCAGTTGCCGCGCCAGAAACCAACAGGTTGTGCTGCTGTCCAGCAGGATGCAGTCACCGGGGCTGATAAAATTCAGCGCGCGTTTGGCTATCAAGGTTTTCGCCTGCGTATTTTCATTCATTCTCAGACGAAAGGGAGATTCATGTTCACTGGCTTTATTATTTTTGCCAGGTAAGTTTCCCTGATGCCTGTGGGCCAGTATTGCGCCGCCATGACTACGCTGAATTAATCCTTTTTTTTCAAGTTGGGATAGATCCCGACGAATTGTTTCTTGTGAAACACGACAGGATTTTACTAACTCTTTTACCAGGGCTCTGCCATTAAGTGTTATTTCCTCCAGGATCTGTTTTTGGCGCTCAACAGGTAACATGATGACCTCCGATGTAAATAAATTAGGGGATTAACGAAATGTAAAATGTGCACCAGACTGAAATGTGACAAGGCTTTTTAACATCATGGAAAAGAGTGATTTAAATCACCTTGTTTTTTGCAACGACCAGAGAAGTAGAGAGCTATGTGTGATCGGTGCATCAATTTAAAGTGGAAAGTTGAAGGGATGAGCCAAACACACATTTCTACCATACCTGTTTTCCCACTCAGCCTTAATGACCGAAGTTGACCGTTTCTGTGGGAATGACCGTTTTGCGCGCGTGCAAAGGCTGTTTTTCGGAAAATGACCTCTGTTCTGTTAATACCGCGCAGCAGTAACTCATCCTTACTTTCCTTCAGGCGCTCATTAATGATCCGTTTTCGGCAACCACCGGCCGTTGCGCAGTAGAAGCGGCAGGCTACTTACTTTCACTAAGGAACGTTAATGGCGCGCTGACAGCTAACCGGTTGCGGTTGCCTGCGGTATGTTGGGGGACGTGGCGTCAAGAAGAGTAAATCATGAAGGCGCTGTGATAGCAGTTATGCACACCAGCAGAAAATGGGCCCCGAAAGAGACCTTTTTTATCTCAGCCATTGGGCACGACTTTCGCTAAGGCTACTTATTTAAACCGGAGCTGCCCGGTTAAACAACGCTGATGACCTGCAAAAATCCGTAATCTCACGGGGATGACGGATTTATCAGGCTGTTTTACAGTGGCGCCCTTTATGAGGACTACATGACTTCGCGAAAGTAGGTCGTCTCGCGCATATCCTGCAAGAGTCCCGGTCCGTCTGGCTGCCAGTTAAAGGCCTGGCGCGTCCATGCGCTGGAAGCCGGATTATCCATCGAGGCAAAGAAGGCCATCCAGCCCAGCCATTCTCTGGCTTCCTCCAGCGTCAGGCTTTTTACCGGTAGCGCTAAACCGGCACCGATGGTTTCCGCAATGTGGCGAAATGGAATACCTTCTTCCTGCACCGCATGCAGAATCGTACCCGCTGCGGCATGTTCAGCGGCCAGACAAAACAGCTCGGCAGCATCGTCACGATGCACCGCAGGCCAGCGGTTTGCGCCATCGCCAATATAGACCGCCGCGCCTTTTTCCTTTGCCATATTAATAATCATGGGTACAAAGCCGTGATCGCCCGCGCCGTGCACCGTGGGGGGCAAGCGCACCAGCGAAACGCGCACCCCGCGATCGGCCAGCGTCAGCGCAGCCACATTGGAATTTGAACGCGGATGTGGGCCGATAGCGGGGCGCGTCTGCTCAACGGCGAGCTGACCTGGCGATACCAGCGCGGTGCCGCTTGTCACTACCAAAGGACGATTTGAACCCGCCAGTACCTCGCCCATCGTCAGAATCGCGCGTTGGTCAACCTCTGCGGCATAATCCATGCGGCTGAAATCGTGGATATAACCCACATGAATCACGCCGTCGCTCTGTTCAACGGCGCTGCGCAAGCTGGCGGTATTTTCCAGATCCCCACGAATCACCCGCACCTCTTGTTGTTGCAGCTTCTCCGCCGACGCATCACTACGCGCCAGACCCAGCACGTCATAACCGCGCGCCTGCAATTTTTTCACAATGGCGGAGCCAATAAAGCCGCTCGCCCCGGTCACAAAAATTCGCATATTCGTGCTCCTGTCATTGGGTGTAAAAGCACTATGATAAAAAGCGAGCGCGGCGAACAGCCGAGATCTTATACAGGTATACGCACTAACAGGCTCACACTATGACCATTCAGGACGACAATCTGCTCGGCAACTTTCTGCGTGAGCGCCGCCAGCGACTCGACGCCGCTAAACTTGGCTATCAGCTGCTGCGCCGCCGTACGCCGGGATTACGGCGCGAAGAAGTGGCAGTACGTGCCTGTGTCAGCACGACCTGGTACACCTGGTTAGAGCAGGGCAGAGGTGGCGCGCCATCGGAAGAGGTACTGGAACGTCTGGCCAGAGCGCTGGAGTTAAGTGCTGCCGAACGCGATCACCTGTTTCTGCTGGCGCAAAATCGCCTGCCGGGCGTGACCTGGCAAGCGGGTGCTGATGTGACGCCTTCGCTGCAGCGCGTTCTCGACTGCATGACGCATACCCCTGCGCTGGTGAAAACCGCCGAGTGGCATGTCGTCGCCTGGAATCGCGCAGCGACCAAAGTATTTGTTGATTACGCTGAATTGCCGCCGGAGCAGCGCAACATTTTGCTGATGATGTTCCGCGATGAAAACATGAAAAAACGCCTGCCGGACTGGCATAACGTGACGCGACACATGGTGGCCAATTTTCGCGCCGACGTCGCGCGTACCGGGGCCAGCGAGCATGTGCGCGCGCTGGTGGAGGAGCTGAGTAACATGAGCGAAACCTTCCGTCAGCTGTGGCAATCGCAGGAAGTCAGCCAGCATGGCGAAGGAGTTAAAAAGCTGTGGCTGCCGGATGAAGGCGTACTGGAACTGGAATACAGCACCTTTGCGGTAGAAGGTAAGCCAGGGTTGAGTCTGGTGGTGTTTAACCCGCGTCAGTCGCAAGATCGGGAGAAAGTGGCGCGGTTGATGGCGCGTGAGTAGCCGGGGTCGATTCAGAAAGTAAAGCTCAAGCTTCGGAGAATCCGATAAAATAAGACTCCTGCTAAACGGTCAGGAAGAATAACCCATTCAAAACATTCGGTTACATCGAAATCGAGTGCAGTGCTACTGCTCCTTTGCTTTTTAACAGAGATAGAATCACGTTGCTTTTTTTGCCTTCCAGATACAGTACCAGCTGTGACCTTTTATGTATGTCTGCCCCAGGTTGCTCACAGGTTTAAGAAATAACCTAAAACGATGCTCATATCTTTACTGAGAATGTGCTGGAAAGCTTTTTATCGGTAGGAATTAATAAGCTCTATATCTGCAGATATATGGTCAATCTGTAGCTGACGGATCGACTTTGAATTAATCAAATAACTAAATCATTAGCAAGCCTTTCATTTTAATCTGAGCAACTTGTCACGAGGCCGCCTGCACTGGCGTTAATGATTTCATGGGGTATCGATCCTGATTCAGCCAACAGAAAAGAGATAAATATATAACATATGTAATACGAATGATAATTATTACTATTGATATTTTAATAAAGGTCAGATGTTGATGGAAACAAAATATTTAAAACGGACGATTTAGGGCGTACATCAAGTGTTGAAGGAACATTGTCCCTTACTAAAAATGATCGTAATACATATCAGCAATGTAAAGCCGGTAAGTGCGGTAATACAGGTGATGAAGGCGGCCATTTAATTGCCAGCATATTTAACGGCCCGGGTGAAAAAATAAACCTTGTGCCAATGGATGGCAATCTGAATAAAGGCGTCTGGAAACAGATGGAAAATGACTGGGCCAAGGCGTTGAAGGATGGCAAGGAAATCAATGTTAAAATCGAGCCAATTTACAAGGATAATAGTTTAAGGCCTGAGAGTTTTAATGTGACATACTCTATTGATGGCGGCCGACCCGTTTTCAGAGACATCACCAATACACCTGGAGGAAAATGATGAAGGATCTAGATGTTATTCATAACAAAATTGGGCAGATTTTAGTTAATGCGGGGCCTGATAATGCTCAAAAAATAGTTACACGAGCAAAACTTTCTTTGGATGGTGGTGTTTGTGATTATGAATTCGATTATATTGATAAGGAGGGTAATGAAGACTGGTTTATTCCCGATAAATTAGCTGGTTATGATCTAAGATTACTGTTAGTTGAGCTAAGGAATTTTTATATAAAGAATAATCTTACTAATGGAAAGGCAGCATGGTCTGAATGTGAAATTGTTATTGATCTAAAAGTATCGAAGATCTTCTTTGATTTTAAATATGATGATTAAACCAAAGATCCCAGCTAATCGGCTGGAATCTTCACTTTTTACCAGCAAGTTACCTCAAATCGGCCGCCACTCTACCATTCCTTCGGGGATCTTGCGTGGCCGCTTCTGCGGCAGGGCAACCAGCTCAATACTTGCCGCTATCTCCCGCTGGTTACACTCCGACAGCTTCTTGCAGGCTCGCTTAAGCGTGGTCACCACCTCCAGCTCTGCGGGCGGTTCCGGCTGCGGCTCCTGCCGGGTAATAATCAGGCAGTCCTGCATTACCCGCACGTTAACCAGAGAAACTTGGCCCGCTGAAAGAGAATGCTACGGAGAAAGAGCGTGCGGCCTATCTGGATATGCTGCGCGACTCGCCAGAATACAAAGCCGAAATGCAGAAGTTCGGCACCGGCAGCGCCCTGCAAAGGGATATTCAGGCGGCAACGTCGGCGGTGCAGGGGCTGGCGGGTGGCAGTATCGGACAGGCAATAAGCGGTGCGGCATCGCCATATCTGGCAGAGCAGATCCATAAACTGACCACGGATGCGAACGGTAAGGTCAATACCGAAGCGAACCTGATGGCGCACGCGGTGTTGGGGGCGGTAACCGCTTATGCAGCAGGCAACAGCGCGCTGGCGGGAGCTTCCGGCGCGGTGATGGGCGAATATATTGCGCAGCAGCTGTATCCAGGCATTAAACGGGAAGACCTGAGCGAAGAACAGAAGCAGACGATAAGTGCGCTGGGTACGCTGGCGGCGGGCCTGACTGGTGGCATTGTGGGTAACAGCACTGCGGATGCAGTGGTCGGGGCGCAGGCTGGGAAAAATACCTTTTAAAACAATAAATTGCTTATGCTATCCGCACCAATACCTGTTCCAGGACTGCCGCTGAGTCCAGGAGATAAAGTCGTTCAGGACGCTAATAAAAATATTGCTTCGAATTTATATAAGGTGTTGGAAGGATCTGGATCAGAGGAAGACACACCGGCAATCACGAATGGCCCTTCCATTGTTGAAGCGCGAGATGAGGCTGGAAAATCCCGCGATCCGAATTTTGGCCGACCCTTTATTTCAAACCCGGACTTTCCAGAGCGGATCGCCCAGACGACGCCGCTAACCCCAAACGATCGCAACACCTGGTTTACTCAGGGAACAAAAGGGTATACCGATTACGTCTGAAATTAAGCCTGGCCTGAACAGCAGCGACTTATTGTAGCGAAAGCCAACATATCCTCGTGCAGCGGTACCGCTGGTATTGGGTCCGCTGGACCAGGATTACCCTCTGACATAGTTGTTACATGAGGGAGTCGCGAGGGCAATAAGGAGAGAAGGTTAAAAGGCTCGGGCGTGATATGTAAAAATAAAAGTATAATGGTCTTAGCCGTTCAGGGAGAAAGGGGAAGAGTGAAGCATTCAGAACAGCCCACGCTACGTATTACTGATATCTCATTTAACATAATCATGATTATGCGCACTTAAATCATCCGGGCCGCACTTAAGCATACCCGTTAACGTTTGACTTCACACCAGCAAAACGCCTTGCAGCCACACCAGATTAACCCTTGCGTCCTGACTATCTCAGTATGAAAATGAGAATCATTACTCAACAAAATAAGGATGTTGCCGTGAGCAGAGTTTTAGCCCGCCGCTGGTTGTTGTTCCTCACTAGTTTGCTTTTCATTCATAACGCCGTTGCCCAGGATGAAGCCTGGCCGCGTCAGTTTCAGGATCGCCACGGCGTCCATACCCTGACAAAGGCTCCGCAGCGTATTGTTTCAACGAGCGAGACCCTGACCGGCTCGCTGCTCGCCATAGATGCTCCGGTTGTCGCCAGCACGTCCACTACGCCTTCCAGCCAGATTTCCGACCCACAGGGCTTTTTCCGTCAGTGGGGAGATATTGCGCATCAGCGCGGAGTCGCCAGGCTTGGCTGGGGCGAAATCAGCGTGGAAAGAGTTGCGATGCAGAGGCCGGATCTCATCTTAATCAGCGCCACGGGCGGCGACTCTTCGCAGGCGCAGTACGATCAGATGGCAGCCCTGGCCCCGGTACTGGTGGTCAGGTATGACGACAAAAGCTGGCAGCAGCTCTTAATGCAGTTGGGCAGGATCACCGGCCATGAAGAACAGGCGCAGCAACGTATCCTGGAAGCAGAAAAAGCGTTTGAGAAAATGAAGCAGGAAATTAGCCTGCCTGCTCAGCCGGTAAACGCCATGGTCTGGGATGAGATAACACAGTCGACCAGGGTTTTTACAGCGGATTCAGCGCAGGGGCAGTTTCTGATTAAGGCGGGTTTCAAACTGGCGTCGCTGCCGGAAAATGTTCGCCCGCGCGCCACGCAGGGTAAACGGCAGGATATCGTCCAGCTTGAGGGAGAGAGTCTCGTCAACGGCCTGACCGGAAAAACGCTGCTGCTGTTCGCCGCCGACGAAAGCGATAAAAAAGCCCTGCTCGCCAGCCCCCTGCTCGCCCACCAGCCCGCGGTGAAGGCTAAACAGGTTTACGCCATGGGATCGGAAACGTTCCGCCTCGACTATTACAGCGCGATGGGGCTTATTGCCCGGATGAACGCTTTGTTCGGCACAAAGCCCTGATTTACGCGTCGTCGAAAAGCGCGGCTGAAGCCGGCCGAGTCACCCTTTAGTTGAACGCAGCGGCCTTAGAATCCAGCTGGCGCGTCTGCATGAGATGCTGTCCGAGCAGCCAGCAAACGCCATCAGTTAAGCCTCCGCGCCAGCACAGCACGTCATGACCGCCGTGGTAGCTGCGGTAATGTACTTTATGCCCGGCCTCAAGCAGCGCCTGACGCATTTGCTGATTCACAAAAAGAATGTCCTGCTCAAGCAGCCCGGCTTCCTGAAATATGCGCAGTGGAACGGCGTTCGGCCGCCGTGAAACCTGCTGAGTGAGATAACCTTTCTCGTGCTGCTCGCGCGCTTCGTAGTGGGTCATAAACTTCATGTTTGGCCACCAGAAAGAGCCTGACTGGGAGAGCACGCAGCCGAATCGCTGCGGCCAGTTAAGCCCGGCGTACAGCGCGGCGAGACCGCCATAGCTCTGCCCGGCCACTACGGTTGACGCGGGATCGTCAGTAAAGGGAACGATCTCTTTGGCAAGAGGGAGAAGCTCTTCCTGTACCGCCAGCCAGAAATCAGCGTTGCACGCCAGCTCGCGGGAACGAGTGACGTCGTCAATAGCGTCAATCATCAGCCACGCCGCCGCAGGCAGATCCCCCTGCCGGGTTTGCTGTTCCAGCACCGGAAGCAGCGACATGCTGATTGCCCAGTTCTGTCCGTCCAGCACCACTACCAGCGGCAGATCTGCCTCTTCTGCCTCTTCGGGTCGCCAGAGCCAGCAGCGTCGCCGATTACCCAGCCGCATGCTGTTCCATTCAAGGCGAAAAGGTTTTTCATCAACCTCAGGCGCGCGCCCGGCATCAACTGCAAGCCATGCCTGCTGGCTGAGAGCCTCAGGCAGATGAATGCCGGACAAGCGCACCCCGCGAGCGTTGCCATGCGGCGCGCAAGGATTTAGCGGGTCAGCAATTGCGAAAGGAAAAAGCGAGCGCCACCACGCGCGCTGCTGGTTGCACTGCTGTTCGGGCGTCCCCTTCGGTTCTGGCGGAAGCTGCGCTTCGCCGATCGGAATCAGGCTGTAGCTGCCGCGCCAGTCACTGGCTTGCTGAACCGATCCGGTCCAGATATCGCTACCGGGCAGACGCTTAAGACTAACGGGCGAAAAACTGTGATGATTTGTTACGCCATTTATATCGAGGTAGACCCGGCAAATGGAAGAGGCAATTTTATTGCCCTGCGGATCGCGCCAGAAAAAGGTCAGCTTCAGGCGTGATTCATCTGACGTCTCTTCTACAAGCGGCGTGCCGATCTCCGCTATCAACTGCCACCACGCCTGGCTTCCTGCCTCGTTTTCTGCCAGTAAAGCGGCGGCCGCTCCAGCTGAAAATGGCACCATATTCCCTCCTGCCATGTCTGCAAAACGCGTTACTTGTCGGTGTTAAATAACGAATGTATTGGCACCAGATAATAACGCAAATGATATTGATAATAATTTACTCTTACAATATGGTTGTTGACGTTTCGGACAGGAGCGCCGTTTCAGTTCAATGCATTACCGATTGGTTTCGCTCAGAGAAGCGGCAAAAAAGCCCCGCCGACTCATCATTACGCACTGAGTTTTAGAGCTTCTTCAGAAACGGATACTTCAAGAGACAATGATGATGATAAAAAACAAACAGCTGGCGGCGGCAAGCGCCTCGCCCTACACCAGTAAGCGTGGTTTTACCCTGCTGGCCACGCTGCTGGCTTCCTCTTTTTCTCTGTATGCCGCCGATAAGCAGGATGAAACGCTGGTAGTGACGGCGACTTCGTCTGAGGTTCCCTCCGCGCCGCTTAAGGGCATCGTCGCCAAAAGCAGCGACGCTGGTACCAAAATGGCGGCCCCGCTGGTCAAAACGCCGCAGAACATTTCGGTTGTGACGCGTGACCAGATGGATGCGCAGGGCGCCAAAACGGTTGCCGATGCGCTGAACTATTCCAGCGGCGTGTTCACCAATTACCGTGGCTCCTCCAACCGCAACGATGAGGTGATAGTGCGAGGCTTTCGCTACGCCCCAAAATTTCTTGATGGATTAAGCTACGGGCTGGCCGGTCAGGGCAGCACAACCGGGAACATCGACCCGTGGCTGCTTGAGCGCGTGGAGCTGGTGCACGGCCCAGCCTCTGTGCTCTACGGCCAGGTTAATCCGGGCGGGATCATCAATATGACCAGCAAACGCCCAACCGCTGAGCCAATTCACAAAATTCAGGTGCGCGGCGGTAATAAATATCTCGGCGAAGCGGCGTTTGATTTCGGCGGCGCGCTGAACGATGAACGCACCCTGCTCTACCGCCTGAACGGGATCGCCAGCACCCAGCACCAGTTCGTTAAGGACTATAAACAACAGCGGCTGGCGATTGCTCCCGCCATGACCTGGCTGCCGAACAGCGATACCAGTTTTACCCTGCTGGCCAGCTACCAGAACGATCCTAAAGCGGGCTACCGTAACTTCCTGCCTTCCCTCGGCACCGTCACCGCGTCCGCTAACGGGCAGTATATTCCCTATGATATGAACGTTAGCGATCCCTCATGGAATCAGTCGAAGCGCGAACAAACGTCGGTGGGTTATCTGTTTGAGCACAGCTTCAATGAAAATGTTACGCTGGTGCAGAACCTGCGCTATTCGAATATAAACAGTAAATACAAATATCTGGTCTACACCTGGAACAACCCGGAAATCTCCGACACCAATATCGGCCGCCGCGCCCAGCGTGAAAAAACCAGTACCGATGAGCTCGCCTTCGACAATCACCTGAACGCCAGATTTGATACCGGCGCCCTCTCCCATAACCTTGTCGCCGGGCTCGATTACAAGTGGAATAAAAGCACCAGCGAACTGTGGCGCGCAGGGGGAGATAAATATAACTTCGACTGGGCTAACCCGGTTTATGGTATCTCTGTCGATGAAAGCGAGCTTTCCAAAACCACCGACAGCGTGAAAAAGCTCGACCAGATAGGTCTCTACCTGCAAGACCAGCTGGAGTGGAAAAACTGGAATCTGCTGTTGTCCGGACGTCACGACTGGAGCGAAGTCCGCACCCTGGATCGCACCGACAGTAGCCTGTCTCAACAAAACGACAATAAATTCACCGGCCGCGCGGCGTTGCTCTATGCCTTTGACTTTGGCCTGTCGCCTTACGTCAGCTACAGCACCTCGTTTGAGCCTAACCTCGATTCAGGCGCGCCGGGTTCCGCGGCGTTTAAGCCGACAACCGGCGAACAAAAGGAAGTGGGCCTGAAGTTCCAGCCGAGAGGCAGCGACACGGTGTTGAGCCTGGCGCTGTTCGACATCGATCAGAAGAACATTACTTCGTACAACAGCGTGACCGGCTATAACGAGCAGATTGGGAAGACGCGCTCAAAGGGTGTGGAAACGGAACTGCACTCGCAGCTGACACCAGAAATCGCCGTCATAGCCAGCTACACCTTTACCGACGCGGTAATCAAAGAGAGCAATACCACCGCTCAGATCGGTAAAGCGCCCGCCGCGATCCCGCGCCATATGGCCTCGCTCTGGGGCAGCTACACCTTCCAGCAAGGGCCTCTGAAAAGTTTCACCCTGGGCAGCGGCGTGCGCTACACCGGCACCAGCTACGGCGACAATACCGAAGCGTTCAAGGTGCCTGCCTATACCCTGTATGACGTGATGGCCCGCTACGATCTGGGCGAAGCCAGCTCCGCTCTGAAAGGCACTACCGTTCAGTTCAACGTCAACAACCTGACCAACAAGCACTACGTCTCTTCCTGCAGCGGCACGACAGCGTGCTTCTACGGCTCCGGCCGGACGCTGTTCGCGACGCTCAGCTACAGCTGGTAATGCTTTGCGCCCGGACTTCTCAGCCCGGGCGCACCTACTCCGCCTGGCCTCTATTCATTTGTGCTCAGCTAAAAAAGTGGTGAACCGCAAAGTTAATCAGCCCCCCGCCCAGGATTAACCAGATAAACAGCATCAGGCCCAAAAGCAGCGGGCGCAGCCCTGTTTTTTTCAGCTGACTGATGTGGGTCGTCAAACCCAGCGCCGCCATCGCCATCGCCAGCAGCACATTGTCGGCTTGATTAATGACGGCAATTGTCGGGGCTGAAATCAGATGCGCAGAGTTAAACAGCGCGACCAGAATAAATCCGAGCGCGAACCACGGGAAAATAAGCGGCTGTTTTGCGCCGTTCTGCGCAGACGAACCGCGACGCACCATCAGACCGATAATCACCAGGAACGGCGCCAGCATTAATACGCGCAGCATCTTGGTAATCACCGCTGCATTTTCGGTTTCACCGCTAATGGCATGGCCTGCCGCCACTACCTGCGCGACCTCATGCATAGTTGAACCGGTGTAAATACCAAATTCCGTCAGGCTGACGCCCGGCAGAAGCGGCGCAACCTGATGCCAGATAAACGGATACAAAAAGATGGCGGCGGTACCAAAAATAACCACCGTCGCAACGGCGACGGCAACTTTTGAGGCGGCGGCTTTAATGACCGGCTCAGTAGCCAGTACGGCAGCCGCGCCACAGATGCTGCTTCCGGCGCCGATAAGCCATGCGGTTTCGCGATCCAGCTTTAAGATCCGGCGGCCCAGCCAGCAGGCGAGCATAAAGGTGCTTGTCAGGGTCAGCAGGTCAATGATGACGCCGCTGATACCCACATCAAGCACCTGCTGAAAGGTGAGGCGAAAACCGTACAGAATGATCCCAAGGCGCAACAGCTTCTGTTTGGCAAACTGCACGCCTTCATCGCAGTGCGAATGCAGAGCGGGATAAAGCGTATTACCGAGGATAATCCCGCCGATGATCGCCAGCGTCAGCGCACCCAGCCCCAGCTGAGCCACAGACGGCAGGTTGCCAAGCCAGGCCGTAATCAGGGCGATAGCCGCGGTAAGCAGCAGACCGGGGGCAACATGCCTTAACCCGTTTTGGCATTTATGTAGCGTTAAAGTAGTCATATCTTCTCCTCTGTCCCCTGATCATGGAGAAAAACGGCTACTAAGAAAAATTCATTATATTGTTAGAACAAATCTGAATAAGTGGTAAAGCGCGTCAAAAAGGGTGATATGGACTTCAGACCAGGTTAAAAATTATTTGAACGACCACTATCCTGAAACGCGCGTCTCCGGCCATGCAGTGCCGCAAAGCGCTTTCACAAAATCCAGGGAGAACAGAATGCGTTCCGTTGTCATTAGCGCGATCGTTGCCGTTGCAGGCGGCATTGCTGGGGCAGCTCTGACCCAAAGCGACATGCTGCGGCCTGCAAAGCCGACGCTGTCGACGTCAGTTGATCCGGATCTGGGCTGGACGGCGCCTGCGGTGAGCGGCTATGGCAAAATCCACTACGAAGCGAACGCCGCGTTTCAACCGAACGCCGCGCTCAGTAACAAGGTGGTTTTCAAGGTAAGCCGCGGTGCGGAAAAGCGAGACCAGGTTAACCCGGCGCTGGAGCAGGTTGCGCAAGTGGTGAATACCTACGTAGCGGCGGGCGTACCGGTGCAGCAGCTGAAGTTTGTGGTGGCGGTAAACGGCGAGGCAACCCCGGCGATGCTGGATAACGCTCACTTTAAGGCGCGTTTTGGTATGGATAACCCCAACCTCCCGCTTATCTCTGAACTGAAAAAACAGGGCGTTCAGGTCACCGTATGCGACCAGGCGCTGGCCTGGCACCGCTATGACCCGCACTGGATTGCCGAGCCTGTGATCCATACTCTTTCGGCGCTCACAACGGTGACCACGCTGCAAAACCAGGGCTACGCACTGCTGAGCATGTAATGACTTCCAGGCGATCACGCGCTACAAACGGATCGCCTGCGCATTCGGCTGGCTGGCACGCGTGGAGGCGCTTTAGCCTCTGCAGTCAAACGCGTGCTGGCTTACCTCCCTGGTAAATAACGCCTGTAAAACGTCTTATTACACTCTTTTCGTTAAGTGACCTTATTCCCGCTACGTCATGGCAGGTGAAATAACGTGCGGCTTATGTGGCTATGTTTTCTATAAGCAATTATCCCGCTCCGAAATAAATGCACTCCACCCTGTTGACGATGAATTAATCGAATAACGTAAGTAAAACCGCGGGTCATCATTAACCGCAGTAATAGTGGGAAATTTAATGCCGGGTTACGCGGATAGAGAGCAGAAAGCCATTATCAGAATCAATGAACTGTGTTATCTAAACAGGGTTAAATTTAGAAAAAGGTAACATCTATGTTGTCGCACAACCTGGCCCACAGAGTTAAACACCTGCAATCATCTGCAATACGCGAGCTGCTGAAGCACAGCAAAATGGAAGGCGTTATATCCCTTGGCGGCGGTATTCCCAATCCGGATCTGTTCGATACCGAGGGGCTACAGATAGCGATGGACCGCCTGATGACAACAGAGCGGCGCGACGCGTTTCAGTATGGACTCAGTGAAGGCGATCCGAAATTAAGAGAGGCGATCGCTCAGATTATGTCTGAACGCGGCATCGACTCGACGCCCGATGATATCGTTGTGACGTCTGGCTCTCAGCAGTCGCTGGATTTACTGGCGAGAGCGTTAATCAACCCAGGCGATACAATCGTTGTTGAGCGCCCAACCTATCTGGCCGCGCTCCAGGTCTTCCAGTTGGCCGAAGCCCGTCTGGCCTCTGTCGGCACCGATGGCGAAGGGATGATCGTTGACGAACTCGAAGAGCTGGTAAAACGGCAAAAGATTAAAGCCGTCTATATTGTGCCGACTTTTGGCAATCCCAGCGGCGTGACCCTCTCCGCCTCCCGCCGTCAGAAGCTGGTTGCGTTAGCGCAAGAGCACGATTTTATTATCTTCGAAGACGATCCCTACAGCGAAATTAACTTCACCAACGAAACGTTCAGGCCCCTCAAATCTTTTGCGCAAGAGATGAAGGCAAGCGATCGCGTCATATATACCTCGACCTTCTCAAAAATCCTGGCGCCAGGCGCACGCGTAGGCTGGATTTCATTGCCCGACTGGCTGAAACAGCAGGTGGTGATCCTTAAACAGGCGACAGACTTACATACCAGTTCCCTGTCACAGTCTCTTACGCGTCACTATTTAGAAACCGGCAGATTAACGTCGCAGATAGATTTAATCCGTACGGAATATAAAAAGAAATGCGATGCGCTTTGCGCGGCGCTTCAGTCTGAGATGGGCGAGCGTATTCGCTTCCATCGTCCGCTGGGCGGAATGTTTTTGTGGGCCACGTTTAACTATGAATTTAATACCACTGAATGGTTAAAATCGACCCTGCAAAACGGTGTGGTATATGTGCCTGGGGAATTCTTCTACTGTGATAATCCTGACAAATCAACGCTACGGTTATCTTATGTCACCGTTTCTGAAGATAACCTGCTAAAAGCAGCCCAGCGACTTAACGCTTCGCTGCCCTAATCTAATCGCTAGCGGAAACCCTTATTTTTTAATAAGGGTTTCACCCTCCTCGCCCGCGCTTTTCTGTATCCGCACAGCTCTGTTAGATACACTGGGCGCACAGGCACCTTGCTTCGGTTAACCATGGCATCTGATACCCCGATTGAATTAAAGCATCTGCACACGTTGCTGGCCCTTAAGCGTACCGGCAGTCTGACGCGCGCCGCGATGGCGTTGCACGTTACGCAGTCTGCACTGTCACAGCAGATAAAATTTCTGGAAGATCACTACGGCATTACGCTCTTTTTAAGAAAAACATCGCCGGTTATCTTCACGCCTGCCGGTAAACGCCTGCTGCAGCTGGCGGAACATGTCGTCCCTGCCTTGCAGGCGGCCGATCGCGATCTTTATCAGTTTGCAGACGGCCAGCGCGGTGTACTGCGCGTTACGTTAGAGTGCCACACCTGCTACGAATGGCTAATGCCGGTGATGGATGCGTTTCGAAAAAAATGGCATGACGTTGAAGTTGAGATAGTTTCAGGGTTTCAGTCCGATCCTGTGGGGCTACTGCTGCAAGATCGGGCCGATGTCGCCATCGTGGACGAGGTTGAAGAAACTGAAAATCTGGTTCACCACCATCTGTTTGAATACGAGATGCTGGGCGTTCTGCCGGTAAACCACCCTCTGGCCGCCCGGTCCTGGCTTGAAGCGGAAGACTTTGCTGATAAAACCTTGATTACCTATGCGGTGCCGGAGGAGCGTATTGATGTCATCAGAAAGCTGCTTAAGCCAGCCGGCATGGCTGTTCGCCGTAAAACAACGGAGCTGACAATGGCCATCGTTCAGCAGGTTGCCAGCGAACGCGGGATCGCAACCCTGCCCGTCTGGGCCGTGGCGAACTATGCACAAAAAGGCTATGTGACGACCTTACCGATCACCGAACACGGGCTCTTTTCCGACATATGGCTGGCGGCGCTGCCTGAAAAGTCCGGTATCGACTATGTGAATGATTTTGTTGCCATAGTAAGAGAGCATCACGCTGGAATGCGTTCGCATTAATCCGCTTCGCCTCTGGCTCGGTTTCAGGAAAGCCCTTTCCTCAGGCCAGGGATACTGTCAATTACGGGATAACCAGGATATAAATGAAACACTGTTTTACTTTTATTTGATCCGGTCCAGATGACAGTTGCAAGGAGAGAGGATGTCAAAGAAAGCTGCACTTTTACTGGCGCCCGGCTTTGAAGAAGCCGAGGCCTTTATTACCCTCGATATACTTAGCCGCCTGGGGATTGAGGTGAAGACCATCGCCTGCCATCCCGATCGTCAGGTGGTCAGCTATCACGGCGTGGTCACGCTTGCCGATCTGCTGCTTGAAGAAAAGCAGCACCCGCTGTTCGATGCGGTGATTATTCCCGGCGGCCCGGAAGGTACCACCAGCCTTGCCGCGAATCCGGCAGTCAGCGCGTTTATCCAGCGCCACGACGAGGCGGGCAAGCTCATTGCGCCCATCTGCTCCGCGGCGGCGCGCGTGCTGGCGGGTAATGGGCTGTTGAAGGGACGTCGTTATACCTGCTCCGGCGAGCTCTGGATGCACTACGAGGATGGCGAGTATGTGATGGCGGACGTGGTTAAGGATGGCAACCTGCTCAGCGGCAGAGGGCTGGGTGTCGCCTTTGATTTTGCTTTTACCCTGGCCGTTCGTCTGACCGGCAAAGCGGGCGCTGCGGATTTCCAGGCGGAGCATATCTACTATGACCGCTGGCGCAGCGCGCGAATGACTGGCGGGTAAAAGCGGCATCCCTGCTCGCTTCTCCTGCGCGCCTTTGCGCGACAGTTTACCCTGTGGCCTGTAGCGCCAGCCGGGGCGTTACAGGCTGGGGAAGGTTACGCTGTTGCCCGGCGCTTCACGATGCAGATGGATAAAGTTCAGGTGACGCTCGTACTGATCGAGAATATTGATAATCACCTGCTCTTTGCTGTAGTCCATCAGGTCGTTGCCCTGGCTCCCTTCCAGCAGGAAGGTTTCCAGCCGATAATAGGTCGATTTACCGCTGCGCGCGCGGTAGGTAAAGCCCGGCACCGAATACTGCTGCGGCCACACCTGATAAACAAAATCCTGCTCTTCGCCCAGGTTTACGCGCAAATCGATATAGCCCAGCGCGTTATCTTCTGTCTCCATGCGATTGAGCGTGACGCGGCCGCCGCGCAGCTCCAGCTCTTTCGCGACCTCCTGCATCGCAGGGAAGATCACGCCGTCCATCATCTGCTGGGTATAGCGCGAGCCAGGGTAGTTCATCAGACGCGACAGGCGCTTTTTCCAGCTCAGGCGATCGCTGCTGGCCGCCAGATAGGGCGCCGTATCGCGGCTGGCGCTGGCGCGGCGATAATCTTCCACCTTCAGCGATTTATAGAGTCCGGCCATAACAAAGAAGATCACGAAGCTGAACGGCAGGCCCATAATCACCGTGGTGTTTTGCAACGCGGAGATGCCGTTGGTCATCAGCATGCTCAGCGTCAGCACGCCGATGGCGACAGACCAGAAGATACGCAGCCAGTTCGGCGCATCGCTGTTGATATCTTTCAGCTTAGAGGTGAAGTTGCCGAGCACCAGCGAGCCGGAATCCGCCGACGTGACGTAAAACAGCATCCCGGTGATGGTCGCCACTGAAGCGCTCAGCTTAAAGGCAGGATACTGCTCCAGCAGCAGATAGAAGCCGCGCTCCGCATGCGCCATCACTTCCTGCGCAAATCCGGCGTTGCCGTGAATGATCTCATAGAGCGCGGCATTGCCGAATACCGACAACCACAGCAGCGTGAAGGTAAAAGGAATAATCAGCGTGCCCAGCACGAACTCGCGAATGGTGCGCCCGCGTGAAATGCGCGCCAGAAACAGGCCGACGAACGGCGACCAGGCGACCCACCATGCCCAGAAGAAGAGCGTCCAGCTGTTCATCCACTGCGTGGGGCGATCGAAAGCGAACGTATTGAGCGTCATGCCCATAAAGCGATTGATATAGTCGCCGACGTTGAGCACCAGCGCGTTAAGCAGAAAATCGGTTTTGCCGAAAAAGAGCACGAACAGGATCAGGCCGAGCGCCAGCGCCACATTCAGTTCGGAGAGAATGCGAATGCCCTTATCGACGCCGGACGTGACCGAAATAGTAGCGATAACGACCGACAGCACGATCAGCGCGGTCTGCGCGCCCAGCCCCTCTGGAATATTGAACAACACGTTCAGGCCGTAATTGAGCTGTACGACGCCGATGCCGAGCGTGGTGGCGATGCCGAATATCGTACCGACCACCGCGGCGATATCGACGGTATGTCCGATGGGGCCGTTAATACGTTTGCCGAAGATGGGATAGAGCGCCGAGCGGATGGTAAGCGGCAGGTTGTAGCGATAGCTGAAGTAGCCCAGCGCGATGCCCATTAGCGCATACATCGACCAGCCAGTCAGCCCGTAGTGGAACAGCGTCCAGACCATCGCCTGACGCGCGGCTTCAAAAGTCTGGCCTGCCCCTTCCGGGGGCTGCATATACTGCGTTACCGGTTCCGCCACCGAGAAAAACATCAGGTCGATACCGATGCCCGCGGCAAACAGCATGGCGGACCAGCTCAGCAGGCTGAACTCCGGCTTTGACTGTTCCGGGCCGAGCTTAATCGCGCCAAAACGCGAACAGGCCATAAACAACACGAATACGATGTAAAGCGTAGCGGCCAGCATGTAATACCAGCCGAACGTAGACGATACCCAGTTCACTGCCGTCTGGATCCATGCGCCGGCCTGTTCGCTGTAGAGAATCGTCACCAGTGAAAATGTCAGAATCAGCCCGGCCGAAATATAGAACACTACGGGATTGATTCTGTCCTTTTCACTTGCAGGTGGATTAATCATCAGTTACCTCTGGTTTATAATAAATTCAACAGGTTATATTGTCCTCCGCGTGTTAACGCGTCTCCTTTATTTTTCTCCTCCTGACAGTTAAGCGTAGCGGTAAAGCGTGAAGCGATACGTTGCGCTTTGCAACAATCAAGGAACAGTATCCTAACAACATTCTTTTTTATATTGAACGTTCAATCAATAAAAGTTCTAATAGTGCACTTGTGTTAGGGCGGAGCGCTTGTCATGCCAAAGGTGGGAATGCAGCCGATACGACGTCGGCAGCTGATTGATGCAACCCTGGAGACGATTAATGAAGTCGGGATCAACGACGCCACTATCGCGCAGATTGCGCGGCGCGCAGGCGTATCGACCGGCATCATCAGTCACTACTTCAAAGACAAAAACGGCCTGCTGGAAGCCGCTATGCGCGATGTGACGCGCCAGCTGCGCGACGCGGTGGCGAGCAGGCTGAAGCCGCTGGCAGGTGCCAGCACCGAGGCGCGTCTCTGCGCCATCGTCGAGGGCAACTTTGACGAAAGCCAGCTGCATAAGGCGGCAATGAAGGCCTGGCTCGATTTCTGGTCAAGCAGCATGCATCAACCCCAGCTTAACCGGCTGGAGCGCGTCAGCAGCAGCCGTCTCTTCTCATCGCTGGCCGCGGAGTTTCGTCGCGAGCTGCCGCGCGAGGCGGCGCGGACCGCCGCTTACGGGCTGGCGGCCCTGATCGACGGCCTCTGGTTGCGCGCGGCGCTGGGCGGCAAGCCGTTCGATTTACAGCTTGCGCGTTCGCTCACTACTCAGTTCATTCGCCAGCAGTTAGCTGGCAACACTCATTCCTGATAAGGAGAAACCATGTCCCGATTCGCAGAGCAGCACCTCTATATTGATGGCGCTTATGTCCCCGCAGCGGCTGGCGACACCTTTGACACGATCAACCCCGCTAATGGCGAAGTGCTGGCGAAGGTTCATGAAGCGGGCCGCGCTGACGTCGACCGCGCCGTCGCAGCGGCGCGTAAAGGCCAGAAAGTCTGGGCGGCGATGACCGCCATGCAGCGCTCGCGCATCCTTCGCCGCGCGGTGGATATTCTGCGCGCGCGCAACGACGAGCTGGCTGCGCTGGAAACCCTGGATACCGGCAAGCCGCTGAGCGAAACCGCCAGCGTGGATATCGTCACCGGCGCAGACGTGCTGGAGTATTACGCGGGTCTGATCCCGTCGCTGGAGGGGCAGCAGATCCCGCTGCGCGACACCTCTTTCGTTTATACGCGCCGCGAGCCGCTCGGTGTGGTCGCGGGCATCGGCGCGTGGAACTACCCGATTCAGATTGCGCTGTGGAAATCCGCGCCGGCGCTGGCAGCGGGCAACGCGATGATCTTTAAGCCGAGCGAAGTGACGCCGCTTACCGCTCTGAAACTGGCGGAGATCTACAGCGAAGCTGGCGTGCCGGACGGCGTTTTCAACGTACTGCCGGGCAGCGGCGCGGTCACCGGCCAGCTGCTGACCGGGCACCCCGGCATCGATAAAGTCTCTTTTACCGGCGGCGTCGCCAGCGGTAAAAAAGTGATGGCCAACGCAGCAGGATCGACCCTGAAAGAGGTCACCATGGAGCTGGGCGGGAAGTCGCCGCTGATTATTTTCGACGATGCCGATCTCGATCTGGCCGCCGATATCGCCATGATGGCCAATTTTTACAGCTCCGGCCAGGTCTGCACCAACGGCACGCGCGTCTTTGTACCGACCAGCCTTCAGGCGGCGTTTGAAGAGAAAATCCTGGCGCGCGTCGTGCGCATCCGCGCTGGCGACCTGAACGATCCAGAGACAAATTTTGGTCCGCTGGTGAGCTTCAGCCATCGCGATAACGTTATGCGCTACATCGAGAGCGGCGTTGCGGAAGGCGCGCGCCTGCTGTGCGGCGGCAAGCGCATGCAGGGCGCGGACTTCGACAACGGCGCCTGGGTCGAACCCACCGTCTTTACCGACTGTCGCGATGAGATGACCATCGTGCGCGAAGAGATCTTCGGGCCGGTGATGTCGATTCTGACTTACCAGAACGAAGAGGAAGTGGTGCGCCGCGCCAACGCGACGGAGTATGGCCTGGCGGCCGGTCTGGTCACTCAGGATCTCAACCGCGCGCACCGCGTTATTCACCAGATTGAAGCGGGTATCTGCTGGATCAATACCTGGGGCGAATCAGCCGCAGAGATGCCGGTTGGCGGCTATAAGCACTCCGGCGTCGGCCGGGAAAACGGGCTGATGACCCTGCAGAACTACACCCAGGTGAAGTCTGTGCAGGTCGAGCTGAGCCGTTTTCAGTCTGTATTTTGATTAATGATTAAACCTGAGGAGCGACGAATGGAATTTGATTACATCATTATCGGAGCCGGATCCGCAGGAAACGTTTTGGCTACCCGACTGACCGAGGAGAGCGACGTCACGGTTCTGCTGCTGGAAGCGGGCGGCCCTGATTACCGTATGGATTTTCGCACGCAGATGCCTGCGGCGCTCGCCTACCCTTTACAGGGAAAACGTTACAACTGGGCTTACGAGACCGAGCCGGAACCCTATATGAACAACCGCCGCATGGAGTGCGGCCGCGGCAAAGGGCTGGGCGGCTCATCGCTGATCAACGGCATGTGCTATATCCGCGCCAATGCGATGGATCTTGACGGCTGGGCGGAGGCGCCGGGCCTGGAGTCCTGGCGTTATCTCAACTGCCTGCCCTACTACCGCAAAGCGGAAACGCGCGATATCGGGCCGAATGACTACCATGGCGGCGATGGCCCCGTCTGCGTGGCGACGCCGAAGGCTGGCAACAATCCACTGTTCGCCGCTATGGTAGAAGCGGGCGTCCAGGCGGGCTATCCGCGCACCGAAGACCTTAACGGTTATCAGCAAGAGGGCTTCGGCCCGATGGATCGCACCGTTACGCCGCAGGGACGCCGCTCCAGCACCGCGCGCGGCTATCTCGACCAGGCGAAAAACCGGCCGAACCTGAAAATCGTTACCCATGCCATCACCGATCGCATTCTGTTCGACGGCAAGCGCGCCGTCGGCGTGCAGTATCTGCTGGGCGCGAGCAACACGTCGCATCAGGCGCATGCGCGGCGTGAGGTGCTGCTCTGCGCTGGCGCTATTGCTTCCCCGCAAATCCTGCAGCGTTCCGGCGTTGGCGCTGCCGACCTGCTGAACTCCTTTGACATTCCCGTGGTGCACGACCTGCCCGGCGTGGGCGAAAATCTTCAGGATCACCTGGAGATGTATCTGCAGTACGAGTGTAAAGAGCCGGTTTCGCTCTACCCCGCGCTGAAGTGGTGGAACCAGCCGAAGATCGGCGCAGAGTGGATGTTTAATGGCACCGGCATCGGCGCCAGCAACCACTTTGAGGCGGGCGGCTTTATCCGCAGCCGCGAAGAGTTCGCCTGGCCGAATATTCAGTATCACTTCCTGCCGGTCGCCATTAACTACAACGGTTCGAACGCGGTCAACGCCCACGGTTTCCAGTGTCACGTCGGCTCGATGCGCTCGCCGAGCCGCGGCCATGTGCGTATCAAATCGCGCGATCCGCGTCGTCATCCGGCCATTCTGTTCAACTACATGTCCAGCGAGCAGGACTGGCACGAATTCCGCGATGCGATCCGCATTACGCGCGAGATTATCAATCAGCCTGCGCTGGATAAATTCCGCGGCCGCGAGATCAGCCCCGGCGTGGCGTGCGAAACCGACGAGCAGCTGGATGAGTTTGTGCGTAACCATGCGGAAACCGCCTACCATCCGTGCGGCACCTGCAAAATGGGCAGCGACGAAATGGCGGTAGTGGATGCGGAAGGACGCGTGCATGGTATGGAAGGACTGCGCGTTGTCGATGCGTCGATTATGCCGCTGATTATCACCGGCAACCTGAATGCGACGACCATTATGATCGGCGAGAAAATCGCGGATAATATTCGCGGTCGCCAGCCGCTTCCCGCCTCGACGGCTAGTTACTTTGTCGCTGGCGAGATGCCGGTGCGCGGTAAACCGCTGCGTCAGTAGTCCGCTTTAGCCCGCTACGGCGGGCTTTTGCATTTACATCATCTGCGGCTCGCGGATCGCATTACCTCTGGCGAAGCGCGCCAGGCGATAAGGCGTAATATCCGTAAAGAGCTGTTGGTTAGTCATTAGCTGCGCGCACAGCAGGCCCGCGCCAGGGCCGATGCCAAAACCGTGTCCGCTAAAGCCTGACGCGATAAACAGGCCGGGCACGCGCTGCATTTCGTCGATAACCGGCACCAGATCCGGCGTGGTATCTATCCAGCCGCCCCAGGCGTGATCGATTTTTATACCTTCCAGCGCAGGAAAAGCCTTAACCAGCGTGCGCAGCGCTTCGTCCAGAATGTGTCGATCGGGTTTGGGATCGAGTACGCGAATTTTCTCGAACGGCGAAACCGTGTTGTTCGACCAGGATCCTGCTGCCTCCGGCCCGTTAAAAAAGGAGCCGTTCAGGCGAAGTTTGAGCTTTTTGGCGATCTTGCTGCGGTACATGGGATAGAACTTTGTCGCGTAGCGGATATTTTGCGGTGCGAGATCGAGCTGGCCGCGACCGGGAATGGCCACGGTATAGCTGCCGTCCAGCCGACGACGGATACAGAGCTCCGGCATGCTCAGACAGCCCTGAATCACCTCCGGCGCCGCCGTGGTTTTAAACGCGGTGCCGAGGATATTGGCGCTGGGCAGTTCTATGCCGTACTGCTTGCAGAAGCGAGAGCTCCACGCGCCGCCGCAGCAGATCACCTGGCTGGCGCGCACGCGGCCGCGCTCGGTCCAGACCCCGGAAACACGTCCGGCGCTGATATCCAGCCCGCGCACTGCGCAGCGCTGATGAACAGAAGCGCCTAGCTTTTGCGCGCCGACGGCGATAGCGGGCGCGGCCAGCGAAGGCTCGGCGCGCCCGTCGGTCGGCGACCAGATGCCGCCTGCCCAGCGCGCCCGATCGCCCAGCCGTTCACGCACCTCTTCAGGCGAAAGCAGCTGGCTGACGAAACCGATCTGCTTTGCCTGCTTGCCCCACTTTTCCCAGCGCGCGACGTCCGCTTCGTTCTGCGTGCCGTAAAGAATGCCGCTGCGGCGAAAGCCGAGATCCAGCCCGATTTCGCCGCCCAGCTCCTCCCAGCGTTGCAGACTGCGCATCGCCAGCGGCAGTTCATGAAGGTCGCGGTTCTGCTGCCTTACCCAGCCCCAGTTGCGTCCGGACTGCTCACCGCCGATCGCGCCCTTTTCAAACAGCGCCACGGAAACGCCCTGCTTCGCCAGTTCGTAAGCGACGGAGGTGCCGATAATGCCGCCGCCGATAACGATAACGTCAACCTGCTCAGGAAAGGTCGGGCTGTCCGTAACGGCATTGATTTTTATGCGCATAGAAGAACCTTTATATTCAGGGCGTTCAGAGATGCTGCTCAGGCGGGATATGCATAATCCACAACACTCTGGCGTCGCTGTCCGTATGGTTGAAAATGTTATGCGGCAGGTGGCTTTTGAACTGAAAGCTGTCGCCGGTCATCAGGCGCGCAGTGTCGCCACTGATTTCCAGCGTCAGTTCCCCTTCCAGTACGATGCCCGCCTTCTCGCCTTGCCCAATCAGTATCTCGTCGGAGCGAACGCCCGCAGGGAGATGAATCACCATAAACTGCATATCGTGATCGCCCGACGGCGACAGCATCTCTTTGGCGATGCCGCGTTTGCCGACGTTAAAGTGCGGCCGTTCCGCGCGGCGGCGGACGTAATGCTCCGCGCCGCGCAGTGATACGTCGCTCTCTTCCAGAAAGGCCGTCAGCGGCACTTTCAGCACTTGTCGAAGCTGTTCCAGCACCCGAACGGTGGGATTGGTCAGGTTGCGTTCAATCTGGCTGATCGCCCCAGCGGAAACGTTCGCCAGCAATGCCAGTTCGGTAATGGTCAGATTGCGCGCCTTGCGCAGGGTTTTCAGCCGCGACCCGATATCCGTTTCGGCGGCGCCAGGTTCCGCCTGATGTTGCGTTGCATTCTTCATCTGATGATCTTCCGTTGCCGTCACGCCTGGCGGTCGCCCTGCGCTTAATTAAGGCATGCCCCACTTCTCTTTGATGGCCTGAAGCGAGCCGTCCTGCTTCATCGCGGTTAAGGCGCTGTCAATTTCCGCCAGCAGCTTATCGTTTCCTTTTTTCACACCGAACGCCATGGGAGAGACATGCTCAGGCTTATAACCCTCCACGACATGCATCCCTTTTAGTCCGCCCGCTTTCACCTGCGCTTTCAGAATGGGATAGTCGTTCATGCCCGCCGCAATGCGGCCCAGTGAGAGATCGCGCGTCATATCCGCGGGACTATCATAGACCTTCACCTCTTTGGCGATACCGCTCTGCATCAGGCTTTGCGTATAGTCCGTGCCCGCCATGCTGCCTACGATTTCGCCTTTCAGATCCTGCACCGACGCATATTTTTTGGTGTTGTCGTCGCGTACCACCAGTCCTGCGCCGAAGGCGGTAACCGGCTGCGAAAAGCCGATGCGTTTCGCCCGCTCAGGCGTCGGCGTCATACCGGCTACGATCATATCGATCTTTCCCGCGATGACTGACTGAATCAGCGTGGGGAACGGCACGGCGGTAAAGTTCATCTCCAGATGCTGGCGCCTGGCCACTTCCGCCGCAACGTCAGGCATAAAGCCTTCGATTTTGCCGTTCTGCGTATTCAGGAAAGTGGTCGGCGCGCTGGAGGGAGGCGAACCCGCCGTCAGCGTGGCCGCCTGAGCGCTCACGCTGACGGCGGCAGCCATACTCATCGCCATAAAGAGATTTAGCAGGCGCTTTTTAGGGGCAACAGACATAACTCACTCCTGTATCGATATGAAAAGGGCGAACGTCTTTTTCACTATAATGAAATTAATGTTGCCGCTGTCAACGTTTTATTTTGTGAAAACGCCATATCTCACATATTGCGGATAAAGCCGTTGCTTTCCCCCTTTTGCCCATCTATAGCTGTTTCTTATAGGGGTAATAAGTAATAGCTATCTCCTTTGCCTGAGTATTTATTGACAGCGCTTTGCCAACAGCGATATTCATTATAATGAAATAGCGGTGCCCCGACACGCATTGTGCGGAACGATCAGGAGCTTAAGATGGACTGGAGCAGCCTCCACACCTACCTGCCCTTTTTGTTGAAAGGGGCCGAAATGACGATCGCCATCACAATATTGTCGCTGGTGATCAGTACGCCACTGGGGCTGATATTTGCGGCGGCAAAAATGTGCCCATGGAAAATTATTTCCTGGCCGGTTGCGACGATAATTAATATTACGCGCGGCCTGCCGATGATTGTGGTGCTGTTTTATATCTACTTTGTCTTTCCTGACATTGGAATAACCCTGACCTCGTTTCAGGCCAGCGTCACTGGCATCGCCTTTTGTTTTTCGACCTATATCGCTGAGATATTTCGCGCCGGCATTGCGTCTGTCGATCGCGGCCAGTTTGAAGCCGCGCGCTCAATGGGCATGAGTTTTACTAAAGCGATGCGTCGGGTGATTTTGCCGCAGGCGTTTCACGTTGCGCTGCCACCCTACAGCAACACGCTGGTAATGATGCTGAAAGACTCCGCGCTCGCTTCCACTATCGCCGTCACGGAAATGACCCGCCAGGGACAGCTGATCGCCGCCTCAACTTTTGACAACACCACCGTTTATACGCTGGTGGCGGTGCTCTATCTGCTGCTATGTATGCCGCTGATGGCCCTGACCAAACGGCTGGAAAAACGTCAAATGAAAGGAGCCTGAGATGATTGAAATCGACGAGGTGCATAAAAAATTCGGCCGCGTTGAAGTGCTGAAAGGCGTGAGTTTTACCGTTAACGCTGGTGAGGTGGTTTGCCTGATAGGCCCCTCCGGCTCCGGCAAGTCGACCATTCTGCGCTGCATCAACGGGCTGGAAAGCTATGAAGGCGGCGAGATCCGCGTGCTGGGACAGCGCGTCGATAGTCGCCATAAAAGCATTAACGATCTGCGACGCCAGATCGGTATGGTATTTCAGCGCTTTAACCTTTTCCCGCACCGCAGCGTGCTGGAGAACGTGATGGAAGGCCCGATTCATGTAAACGGCGAGTCGCGCTCGGAAGCGGAAAAGCGCGCCAAATCCCTGCTGGCGCTGGTGGGGCTGGCGGACAAAATCAATGCCTGGCCTGCTCAACTCTCTGGTGGGCAGCAGCAGCGTGTGGCGATTGCGCGCACGCTGGCGCTGCAGCCAAAAGCGATTCTTTTTGATGAGCCTACTTCAGCGCTCGATCCCGAACTGGTCGGCGAGGTGCTGCAGGTCATGCGCACCCTGGCGCAGGAAGGTATGACAATGATTGTCGTCACGCACGAAATGCAGTTCGCGCGTGAGGTTGCCGATCGCGTCTGTTTTCTGCATAGCGGGCAGATTGTCGAACAAGGACCCGCGCAGCACATTTTGCTGCAGCCTCAGGAAGCGCGCACACAGGAGTTCTTACGTCGCGTGCTGGGCGACAGCGAGAGCCACTTTTGTCGCCACTGTCGCGAGGCGGTTTAGCGCCGCCGGACTCTGCGATTCTGTGGTGCTAAACGGCATACGCTGACGCAGAGCCAGCGCGGCGGCGGCGCGTAAACGCAGGGCCTTTAATCTCAGAAAGTTATACGGGTTTTCTCACTTTATTTACTCTTCAGGTTGCCGCTTTGCTTTTTTCTTTTTCTTCAATTACTTGTGAGAAGACAGCGCGGGGTTATACTTCGATCAGCAGTGATTGCTCACTGAAAATAACAACCTTCTATTTCCTTTTCTCTGCGTGCGGGATAACGCTTTTACTGCGGCCAGGCCTGGCCAGTCGCGATCAGCTTTATTTCCAGACACGGAATTCACAACAGCAACGTTGACCTCATTAGCTGTTCCATCCTGATTGCTATGCCGGGGAGTCCCCTGCCTGCGCGACAGCATGGACTCTTTTTATCCTGAATTTTAAACAGGAGGATACGATGTTGCCTTTTTCTAGCTTCTGGCAGGCCGGGTACGAAGGCGCCGACCATATAAATACGGCAGGCCAGCGACTGGTCATGGATGCTCTGACCGACCATCAAACGCAGTTCCGCAGCGACTACGCCGCTTTACAGCAGTTTGGCATTCGCACCGTACGCGAGAGCATCGGCTGGCGTCAGGCGGAAGAGGATCCTGAACAGACTTACGCCATCGTGCGGGCCAAAATGCAGGCGGCGCAAGAGTTGGGCATACAGATCAACTGGACGTTTTGTCACTACGGCTGGCCGGACGATCTTGATCTCTTTTCCGACGATTTTATCCCGCGCTTTGCAGATTTTTGCCAGCGCTTCGCCGCCTTTCTGGCGCCGTGGTATAGCTCTCCGCCGGTCTATTCGCCGATGAATGAGATCTCTTTTCTCAGCTGGGGACTCTCGGTCGGGTTGTTCGGCAACCATCGCGATGCGGAGCCGGATGCCATTAAACGCCAGCTGGTGCGCGCGACGATAGCGGGCTGCGATGCGATCTGGCTGGTCGATCCGCGGGCGCGCTTTCTTCATTGCGATCCCATTATCTATCTGGTTCCCGATGAAGAAAGCGAAGCCTGTTACCAGCGCACCGCCGATCTTAACGCCTCACAGTTTCAGGCCTGGGATATGTTGGTCGGCAAGCGCGAGCCTGAACTGGGCGGCGCGCCTCGCTATCTCGATATCGTCGGCGCTAACTACTATCACGCTAACCAGTGGGAAACGAACTCCAATCAGCGGCTGGCGTGGCATCTGGGCGATGGACGAAGAATGCCGTTGCATAAGATGCTGACAACTTTAGCGCAGCGCTATCAGCGCCCGGTATTGCTGGCGGAGACCAGCCATGTCGGTAGCGGTCGTCCCGCCTGGATGACGCATATCGCCGCGCAGATCGCTCAGGCGCAGCTTGCTGGCTGCGACATCCTCGGCGTCTGTATCTACCCCATTATTGAAAGTCCTCTCTGGGAAGATCCCCATCACTGGCCGCGCAGCGGACTCTGGGACATCGCCCCTGATTTTACGCGTCTGTTACACCAGCCTACCGCCGCAGCGTTGCGGCAATCACAACGTTCGCTACACCGGTTTCATGCCCTTTTGTCACCGGTCAGCGCGCCACAGGAGTTCCATATGAAACAGTCCGTTTTGGTGGTATTTAGTCATCTTCGCTGGGGTTTTGTCTTTCAACGTCCACAGCATTTACTGTCGCGTCTTGCACAGCATCATCGCGTGCTGTTTATTGAAGAGCCGGTTTATCGGCCTGGCGAGGCAGGTTTGCAGCTCAGCTCTCCTGCGCCCAACGTCACCGTAATTGAACCGCATACCGACGTTGACGCGCCGGGCTTTCACGACAGCCAAATCGCCGTATTGCAGCCTCTGCTCGCCACGTTGCTGGATAAAGATGAACAGCCGCTGGTGTGGTTCTATACGCCGATGGCGCTGCCGCTGCTGGCTTGCTTCAATCCCAGCGCCATTATTTATGACTGCATGGATGAACTTTCCGCCTTTCAGATGGCGCCGCGCCAGCTACAACAGCGCGAGTCCGCGCTGCTGAGCCGCGCCGATGTGGTCTTTACCGGCGGCACCAGCCTGTATGAAGCGAAAAAGCACCGCCACCAAAACGTTTACTGTTTCCCCAGCAGCGTTGATGCTGCCCATTTCGAGCAGGCGCTCGATCGCAGCAACGGTCATCCGCTGCAGGAAAATCTGCCCGGACCGCGACTGGGCTATTACGGCGTGATTGATGAGCGTATGGATGTCACGCTGATTGGCGCGCTGGCCGATGCCCATCCCGAATGGCAAATCGCAATGGTCGGCCCGGTAGTGAAGATCGATCCCGCCAGCCTGCCGCAGCGTCCCAATCTGCACTGGTTCGGTCAGCAGCCTTATGAAGCGCTGCCCCATTTCCTGGCCGGATGGGACGTCTGCCTGATGCCTTTTGCGCTGAACGCCTCTACCCGCTTTATCAGCCCGACCAAAGTGCTGGAGTATATGGCGGCGCAGTTGCCGATTGTGAGTACGGCGGTGCCGGATGTAGTGCGCCATTTTAGCGACGTGGTCAGCATTGCTGATACCACGCAGGGCTTTATTCAGGCGTGCGAAAAAGCCTTACAGCTGAGCGAGCAACAGCGTCGCGAACAGGCGGCGCAGATGGCGGCGATTATCGCCGATACGTCCTGGGACCATACGGCTGAGCAGATGCAGACGCATATCGCGGCATTGCGCGACAGGTTCGTCCAGCCCGCTGCCGCCGCTAAAGTGCCGGAGACGGCTGAAGGCGTACGCGCGGTAACGTTGCGTCCGGTGGAGTGTTTAATTCTTGGCGCGGGGCCGACCGGCCTGAGCGCCGGCTATCACTATGGCGAAGGCGCGGTCGTGCTGGAGAAAAATGAAAAGCCTGGCGGCTGGTGCCGCTCAATTGAAGATAAAGGTTTTACCTTCGATTACGCCGGGCACATCATGTTCTCTAACGATCCTTATGTGCTTCAGCTCTATGACAAACTGCTTGGCGACAACCTGCACTGGCAGACGCGCGAAGCCTGGGTCTACAGCCACGATGTGTTTACGCGCTATCCCTTCCAGTCAGCGCTGCATGGCCTGCCGGCAGAGGTGATCGGCGAGTGCGTGCTGGGCGCGATTGAAGCCCGTTACGGTGTCACGGGAACGCAGGAGGCGGCACCGCTGAGCGCGGTACGCCAGGCGGCGAATACAGAATGTCGCGACTGCTGCGCCGACGGCGTGCTCGGCGCTGAAGCGACAGAACCTGCGGGTGCTGATGAAACGGGAGAGGATTTTGAAAACTTTATCTTCCGTACCTGGGGAAGAGGCATCGCTCACCATTTTGCCGTTCCTTACAACCGCAAACTGTGGAAAACGCCGCTCGCCGATATGGAGACCTCCTGGCTTGGCGGCCGCGTTCCGCTGCCCGATCTTCAGCAGATCATCTCCGGCGCGCTGGCGCCGCTGGATAAGCCGGTCGGCCCCAATGCCCGTTTTGGCTATCCTAAACGCGGCGGTTTTCAGGCGTTGATGAATGGTTTCCTGCCGCATCTCTCCTGTGCGCTCGAGACACATTCAGAGATTGCTGAAATCCAGCCACAAACCCGCAGCGTGACCCTGAAAGATGGCCGCCATTACCATTACGATCAGATGATCAGCACCCTGCCGCTGCCTGAGCTGGTGCGCCTGATGGGCAATCGCGCGCCGGAAGCGGTGCAGAAAGCCGCCTCGCTGCTGCGCCACGTTTCAGTACGCTGCGTCAATCTGGGAATTGGCCGCGCCGATCTGAGCGATAAACACTGGATCTACTACCCTGGCGATACCCTGTTCCACCGGATTTTCCTGCAGGGCAATGCCAGTCCAGAGTGTAATCCGCCAGGCGGTTTCGGCCTGACGTGCGAAATCACCTATCGCGCCGATCAGCCTCTGCCTTATGAGGGCGACGCGCTGATTCAGCGCTGCATTGACGACTGCATACGCGTCGGCATCATTCGCGAAGATGATGTGATTGTCACGGCCAATGAAGTCGATATGCCTTACGCCTATGTGGTGTACGATCATCAGCGTAAAGCGAACGTGGCGCTGATCCGTAACTGGCTGGCGGCGCAGGGCATCCACCTTTCCGGTCGCTACAGCGAATGGGAATATTACAACTCTGACCACGCTTTCCTCGCGGGCAAACGTGCGGCCGAAACGGTGAAATCATTACTGACGAACCGTAAAACTACGGCGTAATAACAGCCGGGCGCCGGACATAATTGTCAGGCGCCCGGTTGTCTCCGCAGCACCCTACCTGTTTTAACCTTCTGGCTTTATATAATAGACATTATATAAAGTTATATAGCGGCTTGCGGTTATTTTATGTACGGCAAAATGGCAACGCTACGCTAATTCTGCAGTACTCTTCCCCTGCTTTTCCTACAGAATTCACGTAGCGCGATCGATTTATATTTTGATTAATTATTGTGCCTGGATGGGTTAATTAGTCACCATGACGCTCTTTTCTTGCTGTCGCATCCTGTGCTCCGCCACAAATGTAAACTTTCGCGCTCCGCCTTTATGCTATTTTTTTGCATTAAGCCAATGATCTGCCAGTAGTCGATTACACTTTGTGATTCGGGGCAGTTATTACATGGAAATGAGGTATTCATGAGTCAACTCTTTAGCGCAACGCACATTGGTAAGCTGGCACTGGAAAACCGCATTGTTATTGCGCCCATGTGTCAGTACTCCGCGAGCGAAGGTAAAGCCACCGCATGGCATCGCATTCATCTTGGGCAGCTGGCGCTTTCCGGCGCGGGGCTGCTGATTATTGAGGCCACCGCCGTTGAGGCAATCGGCCGTATCACGCCGGGCGACCTTGGCCTGTGGGACAATGACACAGAAGCGGCTTTACGCAGCGTCCTTGAAGATGTCCGTGCCTATTCGCCGGTCCCTGTTGGTATCCAGCTGGGGCACGCTGGCCGCAAAGCTTCGTGCGCGGCGCCATGGCAAGGCGGTCATCAGCTTGCGCTTGATCAGGGCGGCTGGGAAACCGTAGCGCCTTCTGCGGAAGCCTTTCATGATGGCGAACGCCCGCCGGTGTCGCTGAATCGCGACGACCTGGCGCGTATTAAACAGAAGTTCGTCGAGAGCGCTAAGCGCGCCGAAAGACTGGGGATTGAACTCATTGAACTGCACGCCGCGCATGGCTACTTGCTGCATCAGTTCCTGTCGCCACTGAGCAACCATCGCGAAGATCACTATGGCGGCTCGCTGGAAAATCGTATGCGTTTCCCGCTGGAAGTTTTCCGCGCGGTGCGTGAAGCGGTCTCTGATTCCATTGCGGTCGGCGTGCGCATCTCCGCCACCGACTGGGTAGAAGGCGGCTGGGATAATAATCAGTCGATTGAATTCAGTAAGCAGATTGAGGCAGCAGGCGGCGATTACGTGCACGTATCGAGCGGCGGCCTTGCGCCTCAGCAGTCGATTACGGTCGGTCCGGGCTATCAGCTGCCGTTTGCGCGCGACATCCGTAAAGAGGTCAATATTCCGGTCATCGCCGTTGGCCTGATTACCGAACCGAAACACGCGGAAGCGGTGTTGCAGGAAGGCACTGCCGATCTGGTGGCGCTGGCGCGCGCGGTACTTTACGATCCGCGCTGGCCATGGCATGCCGCTGCCGAGCTGGGCGACCAGGCGAGCGCGCCGCCGCAATATCTGCGTTCAGAGCCGCATGGCTTAAAAGGCACGTTAAAAGCTAACCGCTAACAGGCTGCCGGCCCTGTTTTCAGGGCCGGTTTATTCGCTTCTGTCTCTGGCTCTCAGTATCATTAATATGAAGTCTTAAGGTTTCACTAAGCTGCAAAGTGTAAAACTCTACTCAGTTACTGAGGAGAGTAAAATGAAATCTGTTTTGTTTTTTAAACGCGACGAATACCTGGCGCTGCTGATCGCTTTTTTAAGTGTAATAAGCTACTTAGCTATCTGGTTCAGAAGTTAGCTTTTCTCGTGACGTTGTCACGTCATCCCGCCGCTTTACTCTTCATATTCCATCAGGCTCAGCCATGCGCGTAAGTATTTAATCGAAATAACAGATGTGCTGAGCGCTCATTCAATACGAATTCAAACCGCTGCCTGACGAAATCCGAATGCCCTTTCGTTATGTTCTGCCTTCGTGAAATAAAACCTACCCGTTTTATCGTTTCTACGCATCAGCCCAGCCAGGGGCATTACCAATACCGATTAAATTAAATAAGACGATTGCCTGCCATAAAACAGACGCAGCAGCGTAGCCGCGATTAACCATCAGCAAAGGCGGGGCCCGATCTTTTCTGATGCCGGATGCGCCAGTAAAGATTCAACCGAATGAGATAAAATAGTTCGTTTTAATTGGCTATTCATGTAAAAAGAAGGTGAAAGCCACACCCCGCCATATAGCTCCAAATAAGAATTCACGTTAATCATTTAAGTAATTAAATATTCTTCCCTCGCGACAAAATAAGGTTTAATGCGGTTTTTATTGAGCGATATCACAATTACCGCTCCCGCTTGCGCTGGACTCCCTTTCCCCTGGCTGTTAATTTCATAGGGTTTCGGGGTTGTTACTGACAACAGGCAAAACCTGAGAGGCTTGTGACAGCAACGCTGTAATAAGTTCTCTCAGGTTTTTTTTGCGCTTTATTAAATCTTGAACCATTGCGGATATAAATATGAAATATCAGGCGCTCGCGCAGGACATACTCAGCCATGTCGGCGGGAAAGAGAATATTCACAGTCTGGTACACTGCGCCACCCGACTGCGCTTCAAACTTAACGACAGCAGTCAGGCGGACGCGGAAAAACTTAAAGCCAATCCAGGCGTGATTATGGTAGTCGAAAGCGGCGGACAGTTTCAGGTAGTGGTTGGCAGTCATGTTCATGATGTCTACACCGCGATCTGTCAGGAGGCGGACCTGAATGACGAAAAGCGCGCCGCGCCGCAGCAGAGCAAGGAAAAGCAGACGCTGCTGGCAACCTTTATCGATGTGGTTTCCGGTATATTCACCCCCTTTCTCGGCGTAATGGCGGCCTGCGGTATTCTGAAAGGCTTTCTCGCGCTCTGCCAGGCGGCAGGATGGCTGACCGACAGCAGCGGCACCTGGCAAATATTATTCGCTACGGCTGACGCGCTGTTTTACTTTTTACCGCTGGTGCTCGGCTATACCGCCGGGAAAAAGTTTGGCGGCAATCCCTTTGTGACCCTGATTATCGGCGGCGCGCTGGTTCACCCCAATATACAGGCCGCTTTCCAGGCGGCGGAGACAGGCGAAACCTTTACCTTTCTCGGGGTGCCGATCGTTTTTATTAATTACGCCTCTTCGGTCATCCCGGTCATTTGCACCGCCTGGTTTTGCTGCTGGCTGGAGCGTCAGTGCGACAGGATCATGCCCGCGTCGGTGAAAAGCTTCTTTACGCCATTGATCTGTCTTGCCGTTACCGTTCCCCTGACCTTTCTGGCTATCGGGCCGCTGGCGACCACGCTGAGCGAACTGCTGGCGGATGGCTTCCAGCTTGTCTATCAATCCGTGCCCTGGCTCGCAGGCGGTATCCTCGGCGCGGTGTGGCAGGTCTGCGTGATATTTGGCGTACACTGGGGACTGATCCCGCTCATGATGAACAACATGGCAGTGATGGGCCAGGATCCCATGATGGCGATTCTGCTGCCTGCCGTTTTCGGGCAGGTCGGCGCAGCCCTGGGCGTCTTCCTGAAAACCCGCGATGCGCGCCTGAAGACGCTGGCGGGCTCCAGCGCTATTTCAGGCGTGTTTGGCATTACCGAGCCCGCGGTATATGGCGTTACGCTGCCTAACCGTCGCCCCTTTATTTTCGGCTGCATCGGCGGCGCGCTTGGCGGCGCTATCATCGCGTTAAGCCATAGCCAGGTTTACTCGTTCGGACTGGCGAGTATTTTTACCCTTGCGCAGATCATCCCCTCAACCGGGATCGATAACTCTGTCTGGGGCGCTATCGGCGGCACCGCTCTTTCCCTGATTTTAGCCTGCCTGCTGACAGTAATAGCAGGCTTACCACAGCCACAGCGCGCCGACTAAGCGCTGCGACAAAAGGAGACGTCAATGAAGACTCAGTTCCCGGATGATTTTTTATGGGGAGGCGCGCTGGCAGCCAATCAGGTTGAAGGTGCCTGGCGGGAAGATGGCAAAGGGTGGTCGACTTCCGACATGTTGCCTGAGGGTATTTTCGGCCAGGTTGTAGAACGAAGGCCTGGCGACTTTTCCATTAAAGATATCGCTATCGACTTTTATCATCGCTATCCCAACGATATTTCGCTGTTTCGCGAGATGGGCTTTACCTGCCTGCGCGTCTCTGTCGCCTGGACGCGCATCTTCCCGCAGGGTGATGAACGGGAGCCGAACGAGGCGGGACTGGCCTGGTACGATAAGCTGTTTGACGAACTGGCGCGCCACGGCATTCAGCCACTCGTGACACTGTCACACTATGAAATGCCCTGGGGGCTGGTGCAGAACTATGGCGGCTGGGGTAATCGAAAGCTTATCGCCTTTTTTGAGCGCTATGCGCGTACCGTTTTTACGCGCTATCGCAGCAAGGTGAAACTGTGGCTGACCTTCAATGAAATCAATATGTCGCTGCATGCGCCGTTAACGGGCGTGGGCCTACAAGGCGACTGCACGAAGGGAGATATTTATCAGGCTATTCATCATCAGCTGGTCGCCAGCGGTCTGGCGGTCAAGGCGTGTCATGAGCTTATTCCGGATGCGCGCATCGGCAATATGCTGCTTGGCGGCTTAATCTATCCCCTTACCTGTAAACCTGAAGATGTGTTTGCAGCCCTGCAGGAGAATCGACGCTGGCAGTTTTTCGGCGACGTGCAGTGTCGCGGCCGCTATCCTGGCTATATAAAGCGCGACTTTCGCGAACAGGGCATTGAGCTGCAGACCGAGCCGGCGGACTTTGACGCGCTGCGCCATACGGTCGATTTCATCTCATTCAGCTATTACATGTCTGGATGCGCGACGGCCAATGTGAGCCAGGCTGAGAAGCTGCGCGGCAATATTCTTGATATGGTGCCCAATCCGCACCTTGAGAGTTCAGAATGGGGCTGGCAGATCGATCCGATCGGATTGCGCACGCTGCTTAACACGCTGTGGGATCGCTATCAGAAACCACTTTTTATCGTTGAGAACGGCCTGGGCGCGCAGGATAAGCCCGACGCCGATGGCCAGATAAACGACGACTATCGTATCCGCTACATTAACGATCACCTGGTGCAGGTCTGGGAAGCGATTAATGATGGTGTTGAGGTGATGGGTTATACCTACTGGGGCCCTATCGATCTGATTAGCGCCTCAAAGGCGGAGGTCGCTAAGCGATACGGGTTTATCTACGTGGATCTCAATCAGGATGGCTCAGGCACGCTGAAGCGCAGCCGTAAAAAGAGTTTCTACTGGTATCGCGACGTCATTAACAGCCGCGGCACGACGTTAAAACGATAACCAGAAAAAAGCCCTGCATTTGCAGGGCTTTCGCGTTTAGCTTTTACGACAGGAAGTGAGAATATCATCTTCCGCTTTATAGACTTTTGTCGCTGTGCCGGTCAGCCCCAGCATGGTGGAGAAGAGATTATCCTGCGAGAAGTTATCTTCCGCCGCCAGCTTATCGAGGCAGCTCTTATTCACGCCATAGCGCTGCTGGTAATCCGGCGACAGCCAGATCAGCATGGGCACGTGCTTCTGTACCTCCGGCGCGATGGCGTAAGGCATACCGTGTAAATAGGTGCCGTTCTCGCCCAGCGATTCGCCATGGTCGGAGAGATAAACCAGGCTGGTGGTGAACTTATCCTGATGCGACTGCAGCAGCTTGATCGCCTTATCGACAATATAATCGACATACAGCAAGGTATTATCGTAGGTGTTCACCAGCTGCTGCTGCGAACAATCCTGAATCTGGTTTGTGTCGCAGGTTGGCGTAAAGCGGCGGAACTGCGGCGGATAACGATTGTAGTAAGTGGGGCCGTGGCTGCCGATAGTATGCAGAACGATAACGCCATTGCCCTGTAGCTGATCGATATAATCCTCCAGCCCGTGAAACAGCACGTCGTCGTAACATTCGCCCTTAATACACATCCCCGCCAGGTTCAGGCTGGAGACATCCTGATGCGGCACGCGATCGCAGGCGCCCTTACAGCCGCCGTCGTTATCGTTCCACAAGACTTTGATACCGGCACGCTGGATCACATCCAGCAGACCTTCCTGATGACCGGCCAGCACATCATCATAATGCGCGCGCGGCATACCGGAAAACATACAGGGAACCGAAACCGCCGTTGCCGTACCGCAGGATGCGGTATGCGGGAAATACGTAACGTCATCTTTTTTCAACAGCGGATTGGTTTCACGCTGATAGCCTGACAGAGAAAAATCCGCCGCCCGCGACGTTTCACCGACGATCAAAATGGTCAGGTTCTTTTTGCCGTTTTGCATCGCTGGCGACAGGTGCGCATCTTCGCCGATTTTAACCAGCGGCAGATTGAGATCCCGGTTGTGCCTGTACCAGGAGATGGTCGCGACTACAGAGTTTGACGGGCTGAGCGATTTCACCAGCTCTTTCTGATTGCGGAACAGCGAGGCGTAATCCTTATAGAACAACGACGCCACCAGCAGGATAAAAATAACCGACGCCGCCACGCTGATAAGGCGATAGACCGCGCTTTTCCAGAAAGGCCTTGTAGGACGCACGCGAACCCAGAAAACCACGCCCGCCATCACCACGCCGGAGAGCAGCAGCGTAATCACCAGCTGCGGCGTCATCAGGGCGAAACTTTCTGACGGCGTGGTGTCGAGAATATTAACCAGCATTGACCGATCAATAATCACCCCATAATTCCAGATGAAATATTGCGCGGCTGCGGAGACCAGAATAAACAGCGCCAGGAGTGGCCGATCGAGCCACAAAAAAGAGGCGATGGTCACCACAATATTAATGACGGAAACCGCCACCAGCGGCATAGAGAGAAAGACCAGCCAGTTGCGAACGCTATCAAGCGGCAAGGCGGCAATAACCTGGTGATAAAAAGCCAGGTTAAGAAATACGGCGATATAAAACGAAAAGAGCAACAGAAAAGAGAGCCGATTTAGCGTCGGTCTTTTATTGAGCGGGAAAAACATGCTTGCAGTCCATCTGTTTACAGGAGAAAGCAGCATGCCCTGTTAACTTTAGGGAAACCTTAAGCCGCCTTAATCAGAGCACGCGCTATCATTTTACCGGCTGCAAAGCGCGTTAAGATTGTCAGCCGCTTTGCTCAATGCCTCAGGAGAAGAGATGACCACGCTGCGTTTACTGCTTTCGGAATCAAACGATCCCTGGTTTAACCTCGCCGTAGAGGAGTGCATTTACCGGCAGATGCCCGCCACGCAGAAGGTATTATTTCTCTGGCGCAATGCTGAAACCGTGGTTATCGGGCGGGCGCAAAATCCCTGGAAAGAGTGCAACACGCGGCGCATGGCGCAGGATGGCATTAAGCTGGCGCGGCGCAGCAGCGGTGGCGGCGCGGTGTTTCACGATTTGGGCAACGCCTGTTTTACCTTTATGGCGGGCAAGCCGGAGTACGATAAAAGCGTGTCGACCGGCATTATTTTGCGCGCGCTGAACGCGCTGGGAATCGAAGCGGAGGCGTCGGGACGCAACGATATCGTCGTGACGCGCGGCGGCGAGGTGCGGAAAATTTCCGGTTCCGCCTATCATGAAACGCCCGACCGCGGCTTTCACCACGGCACTTTTTTGATCGATGCCGATTTATCGCGGCTGGCGAATTATCTCAACCCGGACATCAAAAAGCTGCAAACCAAAGGCATTACCTCGGTGCGCTCGCGCGTGGCGAACCTGACCGAACTCTCGCCGGACATTAATTACGCCGCCATTTGTGACGCTGTCACCGAAGCTTTCTTCGACTATTATCAGGCACGCTGCCAGCCGGAACGCATATCGCCGGATGCGCTGCCCGATCTGCCTGGCTTTGCCGAACAGTTTGCGCGGCAGAGCAGCTGGGAGTGGAACTTTGGCCAGTCGCCCGACTTTACTCACCTGCTTGATACGCGTTTTGCCTGGGGCGGCGTAGAGATCCACTTTGATGTCGAACGCGGCGTAATAAGCCGCTGCCAGATTTTTACCGACAGCCTTAACCCTACACCGCTGGAAGCGCTGGAGACCGGGCTTCAGGGCGTCGCCTATCGCCCGGATGCGCTGGCCGCCGCGGTCGCGCGACTGCAAACGGCATTTCCCGCTCAGTATGACGAGCTGGCGCAGCTGGAAAAGTGGTTAGCCGCCAGCGTCAGCTAGGACGCGAACGGACCGGGCGCCACCGATTCGCGCAGCGACAGGCTGGCGGCAAAAGCCTCCGCCTCCTGCCACGAGCCGCCATCCAGCATGGCTAACAGCCGGGCAATCGCCTCCTGAATCATGTCGGTAACGGGAATGCGGACGCTGGAAAGCGCAGGAACGATATAGGGTGCCAGGGGGATATCATCGAAGCCCAGCACCGACACCTGCTTTGGTACCGCAATATTCGCCGTCGTCAGATGCCTGATGGCGCCGATCGCCATCTCATCGTTGCTGGCGACCAGCGCGCTAAAGGCGCAGCCGCTGTTGATTAGGGCGGCTGTCGCCTGCGCGCCGCTCTGCGCATGCCATTTCCCTTCTGCGATCAACGCCTCGCGTAGCGGTATGCCGCGCTCATGCAGCGCCGCTTTATACCCGGCAAGGCGCTCTGCCCCGGTTGGCGAATCGAGCGAGCCGGTAATAAAGCCGATATCGCGATGGCCAAGATCGATTAACGCTTTTACCGCCATCGCGCTGATCTGCTTTTGATCGGCATAAATACAGTAGCTGTGATGCTGTCGTAACCGTCGGTTTACTACCAGCACCGGCTGTTTGCGCTGCGCGATAATCTCGTCCATTTCGTCAACGGTAAGAAAGCGCGGATAGATAATGATGCCGTCGCAGCGAAGATCGAGCAGAAAGTCGATTGCCGCGCGCTCCTGCGCTGCGCTGTGTTTGCCGTCGGCCAGGATCAGCTGACGGCCCTGCTGCTCCAGCATGCGGGCGGAATGGGACATCAGCTCAGAGAAGTAGTTGCCGCTGTAAAGCGTGTTGGTCACCACCAGGCCAATGGTCTGGGTCGATTTTACCGACAGATTGCGCGCCAGCAAATTAGGCCGGAAATCGGTTTCGGCCACCGCCTGCATCACCTTTTCCCGCGTCTCATGGCTGACATAGCCGTTGCCCGACAGCACCCTGGAAACCGTCGCCTTAGAGACGCCCGCCCTTTTCGCGACCTCAAGTATGGTGGCCATAAATTTTCCCTTCTCCCTCAATCAGCTGTGCAGTCTACTCAACCTCAGACGCGCCTTGATAAGCATAAACCTGGAAAGTGACGCCAGTCACGGTTTGAAAAATAACCGCTTCCGCCATCTTGTTATCAATTTTGCAACTGTTCATGATTTTGTGAAACCGGTTTCCTATGGCGTCTTATGTCGCCATCGTGAATCAGCGCACAATCTGTCCCTACAACAGCCAGCTGCCGGTAAAACACTTTACCCATAACAACAGAGACGCAAAACCATGCCTAATCCCTATGCAGAAGTCTCTCGCGCCATCGTGCAGTCGCTGGGCGGAATGCAGAATATCGAATCCGTCACCCACTGCATGACCCGCTTACGTTTTGTTATAAAAGATCGCGCGCAAGTCGACAGCGCCGCGCTCAAAGCGCTGCCCGGCGTGATGGGCGTGGTCGATAACGATACGCAGTGTCAGGTCATTATCGGCAACAACGTTGGGAAAGCCTATCAGGCGATCCTGGCGCTCGGGACGCCTGAGGCGTCTGGCGGCGCGGTGGTAAAACGCAAAATTACCCTGAGAAGCATCGGCGCGGGCATTCTCGACGCGCTGGTCGGCACCATGTCGCCGCTGATACCGGCCATTATCGGCGGCTCGATGGTGAAGCTGCTGGCGATGGTGCTGGAGATGAGCGGCGTTCTGCCGAAAGGCTCCTCTACGCTGACTATCCTGACGGTAATCGGCGACGGCGCGTTTTTCTTCCTGCCGGTCATGGTCGCCGCGTCAGCCTCAATCAAGTTCAAAACCAATATGTCACTGGCGATCGCGATCGCGGGCGTGCTGCTGCATCCCGGTTTTATCGATCTGATGGCGAAAGCGGCGCAGGGCCAGGCGGTTGACTTCGCCTCGATTCCCGTCACGCCGGTGAAATACACCTACACGGTGATCCCGGCGCTGGTGATGACCTGGATCCTGTCCCATATCGAGCGCATCGTTGATCGCATTACGCCAGCGGTAACGAAAAACTTCCTGAAGCCGATGCTGATTGTGCTGATCGCCGCGCCGATCGCCATCCTGCTGATTGGCCCGCTGGGCATCTGGATCGGCAGCGGCATTTCGGCCGTGGTCTATACCGTACACGGCTATCTTGGCTGGCTTTCGGTGGCGATTATGGGCGCCATCTGGCCGCTGCTGGTAATGACCGGCATGCACCGCGTTTTTACGCCAACCATTATTCAGACCATCGCCGAGAGCGGCAAAGAGGGTATGGTGATGCCGTCGGAAATCGGCGCCAACCTGTCGCTGGGCGGCTCCTCGCTGGCGGTCGCCTTCAAAACCAAAAACCGCGAGCTGCGCCAGACCGCCCTCGCCGCCGCGGCCTCTGCTATCGTCGCTGGCATCTCCGAACCGGCGCTTTACGGCGTGGCGGTACGCCTGAAGCGTCCGCTGGTCGCCTGCCTGATTAGCGGCTTTATCTGTGGCGCGGTGGCGGGCGTCGGCGGGCTGGCCAGCCACTCGATGGCGTCGCCGGGACTCTTTACCAGCGTGCAGTTCTTCGATCCCGCTAACCCCATGAGCATCGTCTGGGTGGTGGCGGTGATGGCGCTCTCCGTGGTGCTCTCATTTATTCTGACTCTGATTTTAGGCTTTGAAGATATCCCGGAAAGCGCGCCCGAGGCCAGCGCCTCGCCCGCAAAGGCGGAATCGATCGAGCCCGCTAAGGCAGCTGTTCATCATTGAGGTAATTTATGTCGGAACTGACATTTCCAGCAGGTTTTTTATGGGGTGGCGCATTAGCCGCGAATCAGTCTGAAGGCGGCTATCTGGAAGGGGGGAAAGGCCTGACAACGGTAGATATGATCCCGCACGGCGCCGCGCGCATGCCGGTAAAGCTGGGGCTGGAGAAGCGCTTTAGCCTGCGCGACGATGAATATTACCCCAGCCATGAGGCGATCGATTTTTATCATCGCTATAAAGAAGATATCGCCCTGATGGCGGAGATGGGATTCGGCGTCTTCCGGACCTCCATCGCCTGGAGCCGCCTCTATCCGCGCGGCGATGAACCAGAGCCGAATCAGGAAGGCATTGCCTTTTATCGCAGCCTGTTCAAAGAGTGTAAAAAATATGGCATCGAGCCGCTGGTCACGCTTTGCCATTTTGATGTGCCGATGCATCTGGTGGTGGAGTATGGCTCGTGGCGCAACCGCAAAATGGTTAATTTCTTCGCTCGCTATGCGCGCACCTGCTTCGAAGCCTTTGACGGTCTGGTGAAATACTGGCTGACCTTTAATGAGATAAACATCCTGCTCCACAGCCCCTTTTCCGGCGCCGGTCTGGTGTTCGAAGAGGGAGAAAATCAGGATCAGGTGAAGTATCAGGCCGCGCATCACGAACTGGTCGCCAGCGCCCTCGCGACCCGTATCGCCCATGAGGTCAACCCGGCCAACCAGGTGGGCTGTATGCTGGCGGGCGGCAATTTTTACCCGTGGTCCTGCAGGCCGGAAGATGTCTGGGCGGCGCTGGAGAAGGATCGCGAGAACCTCTTCTTTATTGATGTGCAGGCGAGAGGCGCCTACCCGACGTATGCCGCCCGCCTGTTCCGGGAGAAAGGCGTCACCATTGAGATGGCGAGCGAAGACGCCGACATCCTGAAAAACAGCGTCGATTTCGTGTCGTTCAGCTATTACGCGTCGCGCTGCGCCTCGGCGGAGATGAACGAGCGCAACAGCAGCGCCGCCAACGTGGTGAAGTCTCTGACCAACCCGCATATCAAACGCAGCGACTGGGGCTGGGGCATCGATCCGCTGGGGCTGCGCATCACCATGAATATGATGTATGACCGCTATCAAAAGCCGCTGTTTCTGGTGGAGAACGGGCTGGGCGCGCAGGACAAGGTGGAAGCGGACGGCAGCATTAATGACGACTACCGCATCAGCTATCTGCGCGAGCATATCCGGGCGATGGCGCAGGCAATTGACGACGGCGTGCCGGTGATGGGTTACACCACCTGGGGCTGCATCGATCTGGTCGCCGCCTCAACCGGCGAAATGAGCAAGCGCTACGGCTTTGTTTATGTCGATAAAGATGATCTGGGGGGCGGCACCCTGGCGCGCACACGTAAAAAATCGTTCTGGTGGTATAAAAAAGTGATCGCCAGCAACGGGCGCGATCTCAACTGACGCAGCGCCAGAGAGGCAGCAAAATTCACGGGCGGCAGTTCATTTTTCCCCGCTTATGCCACACTTAACGGACCTGCATTCTGTTAAGGATATCTGATGAATTTTCGCTGCCTCTTTCTGGGCCTGAGTCTGGCGGTATGGAGTCATTCACTGCTGGCTATTCCGCTTCCTCAGCGCCCGCCCGAGAGCCTGCCGCCGGAGCAATATACCAGTCAGGCCAATGATAACAACACGATAACCTGGCGGTTATGGGCGCCTGCCGCCAAAGCGGTCGAGGTAGTGACCGGCCCTACGCCCGATCGTTACGTCTCGCATCCTATGACCAAAGACGATCGTGGCATCTGGTCGCTTACCAGCGGACCCATGCAGCCCGGCTTATATGAATACTTTTTTAATGTGGACGGCTTTCGCAGCGTCGACACGGGTAACGCGCTGGCGAAACCGCAGCGTCAGGTGAATACCAGTCTGATTCTGGTGCCCGGCAGCCTGCTGGATGAACGCAACGTGCTGCACGGCGAGATCCATACCCTGACCTGGCACTCGCCGTCGCTGAACCGCGAACGGCGTATCTCCGTCTGGGTGCCGCCCGGCACGCGCGCCGACTCTCCTCCGCTGCCGGTGCTCTATTACTACCACGGCTTTGGCGATACCGGCCTTTCGGCGCTGGTTCAGGGACGGGTGCCGCAAATTATGGATAACCTGCTCGCCGAGGGGAAAATCGTGCCGATGCTGGTCGTGATGCCGGATACTGAAACCGACGCCGCGGGGGCGATACCTGAAAGTTTCGCCCCGGCCACCCGTCGCGAAACCTTCTATCCGCGCAATGCACAGGCGGCGGACAAAGAGCTGACAGAGGAGATTATGCCGCTCGTCGCCGATCGCTATCCGGTGCGGAAAGAGGCCGAAAGTCAGGCGCTGGCGGGGCTGTCGCAGGGCGGCTATCAGGCGCTGGTCAGCGGTATGCGGCATCTCGATAAGTTCGCCTGGCTGGGTATTTTCAGCGGCGTGACCACCGAATCCGTACCCGATTTTCGCGTGGCGGCGCAGCTGAAAAAGCCCGCCGCCATCAACCGTCAGCTAAAACTGCTGACGCTGGTCAGCGGCGAAGAGGATATTATCACCGGGCGCGATATGACCGGCCTCAAGGCGCAGCTGGACCAGCGCGGCATTCACAGCGACTGGCATACTTACCCTGCGTTGGGGCATGAGATGGATGTCTGGCGTCCGGCTTATATTGAGTTCGTACAGAAGCTGTTCCGCCCGGAGAATTAAGGCAGCGTTTTGATCAGGGTCAGCTGGTTTTCATCCTCGCCCTCGCGGTAGCTGACCCGATCCACGCCGGAGAAGATAAGCTGCATACCCCGGCCGCCTTCGCTCAGGTTCTCCAGCGTTAACGGCGCGTCGGGATCGATTACCGGCGGCTGACGCTTCTCCTCTGGCACAGGCACGCCGCTGTCATAGAGCGTTACCGTTACCTCACGGCCGTCATGGCTAAAACAGACCCGGTAGTGCGCCGTCGCATCGTCATGGTAGCCGTGACGAATAATATTGCTTGCCGCCTCGCATAACGCCAGATCGAGCGGATAGATCCAGACCTCGGTCACCGGCAGCCCGGCCAGAAACTGACGCAGCGCGATGCCGAGCGTCGTCAGACTATTAATCGTGGCAGGCAGCCGTAGCGCTTTCTGCTGGGTGTGTTCGGACATTGCTCATCCTCCGTTCAGCGCGGCGAGCGCCTCGCTGCGGTCAGCGCAGAGGGTGAATACCCGATCCATGCGGGTCAGCGAAAACATCGCTTTAATATTGCTGTTGAGCGCGCAGATCACGAGCTGTCCCTTTCCGCTCAGCAGTTTCAGCAGCGAGATCAGCGCGCCCAGGCAGCTACTGTCGATAAAGTCTACGCGCGAAAAGTCGAGAATCAGCGCGGTTTCGCCCTGCTGGATCACCCCCGCCACCGCCTCTTTGAAACGCAGCGCCACCGACGCGTCGAGTCGTCGCACCACCGGCGTGAATACAAAGGCGTTGTCGAGTTTTTCAGTTTCAAATTTCATGTCGCTTCTCCCGTTAAGCCTTGCTGCCGCTCAATCACCAGCAAGGAGATATCATCCGCCGCGGAGACGGCTTCGTCCGATGCCAGACCGCGCCACTGATTAAGTGACTGTTCCACCGCCGCCAGCAGATCCACCAGCGCGTGCTTATGAAGCGAAGCCAGTAATTTTTCCAGACGCGCAGCGCCAAACATCTGTTGCTCTGCATTTTCGCACTCGCTGATGCCGTCGCTGTAGAGACAGAGCCGCTCGCCCGGCGCAAGATGAAAGGCGCTCTCGTCCCAGTCCAGATGCTCAAGCAGCCCGACCGGCGGGCCGCCCTCACCGACTTCACGCACCTCGCCCTCGCCGCTCACGATAAAAGGGGTAGGATGCCCCGCCTGACAGAGCCGCCCTTCGCCGCTGCGGCGATCGATCACGCCGTAAACCATGGTGAAATAGCTGGTGACCTCGGGATGCTGGGCGCAAAAACGCGCATTCAGAATGCGCACCACCTGCGACGGCGGCGTGATGGCCGCGCCGTCGAACAAGAAGGGATCGACCGTGCGGCCATGCAGAAACTGGCGCGCCACCGCCACCGACATCATCGCCGCCGTCACGCCATGCCCGGCGACATCGACGCAGTAAAATCCCACGGTATGGTCATTAAGGGGAAAGAGATGAAACAGATCGCCGGAAACCCATGCGGAGGGCATAAACAGCCAGTCGGCGAAGTAGTCGCCCTGGCGCAGATGATGCGGCGGCAGAATGCTGCGCTGTAGCGTCGCAGCCGCCTGTAAATCCTGTTCGATTTGCGCCAGCGCCTCGCTGAGGCGGCGATTTTTGCTCGCCAGCGTCGCCTCCAGCCGCAGGATACGTTCGCCCGCGTGCAGTCGCGCCTGGAGTTCGACCTGATTAACCGGCTTGCGCAAAAAGTCATCCGCGCCGGCGGCGAAACCGACGCGCAGATCCTCCACGCTGTCGCGCACGGTGAGCACGATAATGTAGATGTAGCGATCCTGTACCCGCTGGCGGATCTGACGGCAAAGCGTCAGGCCATCCATGACCGGCATCTCCCAGTCGCTAATCACCAGGCTCACCGTTTCCTGCGCCAGCAGCGCCAGCGCCTGCTCGCCATTCTCCGCTTCGAAAACCTGATAGCCCCACTGCTGTAGCAGTCCAGCCAGCAGCCTGCGATAGAGCAGTGCGTCATCAACAATTAATACGGATTGAGGCTGAAGCGCATCCATAGAAAACCTCAGAAAGGAAGGAACCAGATAAGCGAGATTGTGCCCTCACGAAATTTGGCATTGGCGCTGCTCCGACCGGGAAAGCGCGTGCCGCTGTAGTTGCTGTACTGGATAGAGAACGATCCCGGCGTATAGGTTGCATAGCCAAAGCTGTAGCTGTAGTCGCCGTTCCAGGGCTGCTGTTGTTCATGATGCGGAAACCAGAAGGCGGTGGCGCGGATAAAAAAGTGCTGCTTAAAGGTGTAACCGCAGCCGCCCAGCCCGACCTCTTTGTTCGAGCGCAGGTCGTTATCCGCCAGCGAGTAGTAGCGCGGCACCCAGCTGACGCCGAGCTGACAGGTCAGCGCGTCCCCTTTGTTGATGAGCAGATGCTTTTCCAGATCCTTCGGCAGCGAAAATTTATAGGCGAAGGTTAAAGCGCCCTGTTCAAGGTAGGTGCGGCGCGCAGTGCCTGACGGAAACAGGCGGTTTTCGCCATAGTTGCTGTAAACCAGGCTGAAGGTATTTGGATGCCAGTCGTCGTAGCCAAAGCTGTAATGAAAATCCGTATCGTACTTCGAGTAATTAGTGATCGGCGCGCGCATCGTTATGTTGGCGAACCAGAAACTGTAAGGGGAATACTGCAGGCTGAGATTAAGCAGCTGATTAACCTTTTTCTTTTGTTCCGCGGTCTCTGAGCCGTTAGGGATCGACAGCCACTGATCTTTTAATCCGCTGGAAAAACTCAGCGCGCCGGAAAATTTATTTTTATTGCCGGCAAAAAGACGTCCCCAGCGGCTGGAGACGGCCGCTGCCGGTACCGACTCATCATGCATTGCGGCCGCTCCGCTGTCGGACGAGGCGGCGCAGGCAGGCATCGCCGCGCTGGCGACGAAGGCGATCATCAGCAATCCTGCTCCTCTGGCCGGAAGCCCAGGGTGAATCATGCAGCGCTCCTCGCTTAATTAGGGATAAAACGACCGCCAATCTCTTTTTTCGCCATCCACCACAGCAGCCCAAGCGCCGCCATATGAATAAGCGTGTTGCGTAGCCACGCCTGGTGCCAGAGGTCGAAATGGACGAACTGGCTGACCGCCATCACGACGAAGACGTGCAAAATAAAGGTGTAAAGCGAGTGCTGCCCCAGCGGAATAAGAAACCAGCCGAAGGCGCGTTCAATGGGCCGCCAGCAGAAAGTCAGCACCAGATAAACCAGCAGCATCAGGCTGAAGTCGTTCAGCACGCGGCAGGGCCCGAGCGCATTTTTGCTGGCGAGATGGTAATAAAACCAGTTGAAATCGGCGGGCGGGATAACGTGCAGCAGCAGAAACGAAGGCATAAAGGGGTTGGTATGGTTCTGCGCGACGAACATCATGACGAGCGCGTAGATCACCATCAGACCCATCACGATATAGCCGCCCGGCGTGCGCGCCAGCGACATCAGTTCATCCTTGTACCAGCCGCAGCACATTCCCAGCACATAGATAAACTGCCAGGCGAGCAGCGGGAAGGCAAACTCGAACTCCGCGACGGTCAGCCGCGTCGGCCAGAGGTGATAGCTGACGTAACCCGCAAGGGAGGCCAGCAGCAGCCATCCCACGCGACGGCTCTGCAGCAGCGCCAGAAAAAGCGGGCTGGCCAGCAGCAGGCAGATATAAAGTCCGAGGATCTGCGTCTGATGCGGTCCGATTTGCAGATAGAGAATGATATTGAACCAGGTCTCTTTAATCTGCGGCGTGGTGGGAAACAGCGACCAGACGGTGCCGGAATAGCGATCGACGAAGTGGGTCACTTCAAAGGTGTTGATAAAAGGGAGGCGCGACAGCAGCAGCATGATAAAGATGATGGTCAGATTGACCAGATAGATTTTCCCGGCTCGCCGCCACAGGTTCCAGCTTACGGTTAACAGCACCTCTTTTTGCAGTCGCTGACGGTTGAGCATGCCGAGCATAAAGCCCGACAGAATAACGAAACCTTCCGCGCCGGTGGTCAGCCCGAACCGCTCCCAGGTAAAGATATTAATCAGCGACAGCAGCTCGGTATGCGCCACCACCATCATCACCAGCGCAATGCCGCGCAGCATATCAACACGCAGATCGCGCTTGCCGGGCACGGCATAGCGCCACGCACGCCAGTCGACGCTTACCGCTTTAGGCTCAAACGCCACATCCGCCATAAATCATTACCGTAAGTGATGTAAGTATTCTTGTTAGTTAAATTAAACAGATCTTTACTCTGTAAGAAGAAGTTTAGCGCTGTTGCCGTTTAAGTCACGCCGAAATGAAAAAATTCTCAATCACCTTGTAAATACCTGTAATTTAATACTATATAAATCTAAACAAGCTGACTGATGGTAAAGCTGTTAATCTTTCGGCGTAAGCGGCAAGGTATAACCATAAAAATTATTTACTTATTGTTATTTGCTGAGTTAATGAATTGATTATTGCATCCAGGTGAAAAGATAACCAACAGACGCTTCCGCTATCGAAACGAGACGCCATGGATTATTACTTTTCACGCTTTGAACATCGCCGTCCGCCCGCCCCGCTTCATACGCCGCTCTGGGTGATGAGGCTCTGGCAGGTGCTGGCCGTTGCTGGCCTGATACTGGGCGCGAACTACATCCGCTGGCGCTGGATGGAGTCGCTTAATATGGACGCGCTCTGGTATGCCGTTCCGCTGGCGCTGGCGGAAACGCTCGCCTGGCTCGGCACGCTGCTCTTCACCATTAATATCTGGCAGGTGAAAGATCCGCCGTGTCCGGCGCCGCCCGAGGAGATTAATCAGTGCCTGCCTGAACAGGACCGCACCGATCCGCAGCCGCCGAAGGTGGATCTCTTTATCGCCACCTACTCTGAAGATCCTGAGCTGGTGCGTCTCTCTATCCGGGATGCGCTTAAGCTGACCTATCCCACGCCGCTCGATCTCGCTATCCATGTGCTGGACGACGGCCGTCGACCGGAGATGCGCGCGGTCTGCGAGCAGGAAGGGGTGAATTACATCACCCGTGAAAACAATATCGGCTTTAAGGCGGGCAACATTCGCAACGGTATGGAGCAGACCGACGGCGATTTCCTGGTGATCTGCGATGCGGATACCCGCGTTTTTCCCAGCCTGCTGGCCAATACGCTGGGCTATTTCCGCGATCCGGATGTCGCCTGGGTACAGACGCCGCAGTGGTTTTACGATCTGCCTGAAGGGGAACGCCTCTCCGCCTGGCTGCGCCGCCGCGCCGGTCTGCCGGGCTATCTTATCGGCCGCGCGACAGAAGGTCTGTTTGGTCGGCTGACCATCGGCAACGATCCTTTTTTCAACGATCCGCGCATGTTTTACGACGTTATCCTGCGCCGCCGCAACTGGGCGAACGCGGCGTTCTGCTGCGGCGCGGCTTCGGTGCACCGCCGCGAAGCGGTAATGCAGGCGGCGCTGCGCAGCTATGTTTTTAGCGTCGAAGAGGAGATATCACGCCATACGCGCGATATCCGCGATGAGGAGATGCGCGCCACCCTGAGCCAGGCGATGCGCCCGCATGTTATTGCCGATACGGAGCTGACGCCTTACAAGTTCCACGTCTCGGAAGATATCTACACCTCTATCGTGCTGCACGGCGACAGCGGACGCCGCTGGCGTTCGGTTATGCATCCCGGCATCGAGTCCAAAATGCTTTCGCCGCAGGATCTGCTGACCTGGATGATTCAGCGCTTTAAATATGCGGCGGGTTCGCTGGACATTCTGTTCCATGACAAAATATTCAGCCGCCGCCGTTTTAAGCTCAGCCTCGGCCAGACCCTGATGTACGGCACCACCTTCTGGTCCTATCTCGCCTGTATCTGGAATACCGTTTTCCTGATCTCGCCGCTTGTTTATCTCTTTACCGGCATTCCCCCCGTCTCCGCCTATTCGACTCCGTTCTACCTGCACTTTTTGCCCTTTTTTATCGTGTCGGAGCTGGCGTTTATGTTCGGTACCTGGGGCATTTCCGCCTGGGATGGACGATCGTCCTACCTCGCCTTTTTCTCCGTTAACCTGCGCGCCCTGGGCACGGTGCTGCGCGGCGAGAAAATAAAGTTTCACGTCACGCCGAAAGAGCGACAGTCGGGTCGGTTTCTCTATCTGGTGAAGCCGCAGCTGGCTATCGTGGCGCTGACGCTGCTCGGCTTGATCTGGGGCGGTATTCAGGTGGCGCGCGGCAACATCGACGATCCCTCGGGCTATGTCATTAATATTTTCTGGGGGGCGGTCAATATCGCCGCCATGATGCCCATGATTATGGCGGCGATGTGGACGCCGCCTGCCACGCAGGAGGCGGAAGCGGAATGAGCCTGAAATCGGGCATTTACAGCGCGCGCAGCTATCTCACTATTCTGATCGGCTTTTTGATCGGCTTCGCCATTGTTTTGTGGGTCGAGCGACAGATGCCGACGCGCGTTGAGAGCACAGACGGCATCGTACTCAGCAAGTCGTTCCCGCCTCTGCCGCAGCAGCGTGAGCTGACCTTTGACGAGGCGGTCTGGGCGCGTATCGCCTGGCAATATTTTGTTAATAACACCCAGGCGAACGGGCTGGTGAATGCCGAAGCGGATAAGCCCTGGCTCAGCCTGTGGAGCACCGGCAGCTACTTGCTTGCGGCTATCGCGGCGAAACAGCTCGCCATTATCCCCGATGCGGAGTTCGACGACCGGATCGCCTCAGCGCTCGACGCGCTGGGCCAGCTGCCGCTGAAGCCAGACGGCTTGCCCGCCGCCTTCTACGAAGCCGATTCGCTAAAGGCGCTGCCTTCACCGGATGAAAACGCGGGATCGGCCATTGATATGGGACGCCTGCTGATGCCGCTGCAGATCCTGCTGTGGCGCTATCCGCAGCACGCGGCCGCCGTCAATCAATTGCTGTCGCGCTGGCAGCTCGCCGGGTTGCTGCAAAGCAGCGGGCCGCAGGGCGCGAGTTTGCCGGTCAACCGCTGGGTGATCCGCACTGACGATCCGCGCGGCAGTTACGGCTATCGCCTCTATGCGGGCAGCGTGCTGCGGCTGATCAACGCCGCAGCCGGTCTGGCGGTCAGCCAGCCGCCGGACGGCCTGAAGCTGGTCGAGATCGACGGCCATGCGGTGCCCGATGAGGGGCTGCGCACGCCCTGGGGCAAGCAGCCTTCTCTGGTCAGCATGCCCTATCTGCTGACCGGACTTGAACAGGGCTTTGACGCGCGCAGCGGCGAAATCACCTGGCGCATTATGCAGATCGTGCAGAACCGCACCGGTACGCCTTCCGACGCGGGTGTGATCAACAGCGACTACGCCGAGCAGGCGCCCGATTTCGTCGGCGCGCTGCCGGGTAGCCAGCCGCTGCCCATTCAGAATATCCATGCCAGCGCCAGCGAGTCGCTCGCCAGTCACGCCCTCACCTCGACCCGCTCCGCCTTCGCCTGGTATGCGCTGTTCCGCAACCGCTGGAGCGAGGCGCTGCGCAAAGAGATGCTGCCGATGATTGAACCCGGCAAGGGCTGGAAAGCGGGTTTCAACGCCGACGGCTCGGTCAACGCCACTATTGATGCAGATACCAATGCGATGGTGCTGGAAAGCCTCTCCTATATCGCTCATGGCCAGCTGCTTTGCCTGGCCTGTCTCGCCGCCCCTTCACCCGTTCAGCAGCCGCAGCAACAAGGAGTAACATCGAAATGAGATTTTTATGGCTTCGTCAGTCCGGCTTCGCTGCCCTGCTGGCTGCGCTGATGCTTCTGTCACCCGCTATAAAGGCGGCTATCAGCCTGCCCGCGTCAGATTACAAGGTGCGCCATGGCGAGCTGACCGAGCGCGAAATGGCGGTGGCGAAAACCGCCTGGTCCTATTTCGTGGCGAACTATCAGCCCACTACCGGGCTGGTAAATGCGGTAAACAAATACCCCTCCACCACCATGTGGGACAGCGCCTCCTACCTGGCGGCGCTGACGGCGGCGCGCGAGCTTGGCATTATCGATAAGGCGGAGTTTGACCGCCGTCTGCTGCAATTTCTGGCGACCCTGAACAAGCTGGTGCTGTTTCAGAATCAGGTGCCTAACAAGGCCTATAACACCATTACCGGCCAGAAAGTGGACTACCTGAACAAACCGGGGGAGATCGGTTTCTCCGCTATCGATATCGGCCGTATGCTGCTCTGGCTGAAAATTATCAAAGAGCGCTACCCGGAACATGGCAACAGTATCGACAACGTGGTGCTGGGCTGGGATTTTACGCACGTTGTGGATGACTGCGGCACGCTTTATGGCGCCTATCTCGACGGCAATAAACAGCCGCAGTATGTTCAGGAAGGGCGTCTTGGCTATGAAGAGTACGCTGCGGCAGGCTATCAGCTGTGGGGATTCTCCACCTGTCAGGCCAGCCGCCCTGAACCTTACGCGCTGGCCGATATCTACTGCGTGCTGGTACCTTACGACACGCGCGATCCGCGCATGACCAGCCAGCATAACTATGTCGTGACGGAATCCTACCTGCTGCACGGGCTGGAAATGGGCTGGGACAACGCCGACGATCGCGATAACGACGCCACCGGCTTCAGCCATCCGTGGATGAAAAATTTCGCCGACCGCGTTTATCAGGCGCAGGAAAACCGCTACATGATCACCGGCGTGCTGACGGCGCGATCGGAGCATCAGCTCGATAAATCCCCTTACTTCGTTTACGACACGGTTTACAGCGACGGCTATAACTGGAACACCATTACCGACAAGGGACAGTATGTGCCTAACGTGGCGGCGGTATCGCTTAAGGCCGCGCTTGGCATGTGGGTGTTGTGGAACTCGCCCTATACCGACCGTCTGTTCGATGCCATCGAAAACGCCGACGAGAAAGACAAAGGCTATTACGAAGGGCTGTATGAAAACGGCGACGGGCCGATCAAAGAGTTCACCGCCAACAATAACGGCATCATGCTGGAAGCGCTGCTGTTTAAAAAAGAGGGCAAGCTGCTGCGCTTCAACAGCAACGATCCGCGTAAAGCCAGCTATGCGCCCTCGATGTGGGAGAAGCGGCTGGTCGATATTTTTGAACCGAACAACACGCCGCGCAACCGCCCGTTCCTTAACGTAACGCCAGGCATTAAGAACTGGTGTGAGCAGAGCGGCACAGCCGTACGCAGCGCCCCGTCGTGCCGGGCCTGCAAGTGCGCGCGCTGCGACAGCCAGGCGCCCGTTAAGTTACCGCCGGTGGCGACGACATGCCTAAAACAGTAATCCGCATAAGTCTCGCGCTGCTGCTGGCGATAGTGCTGGTTATCGGTCTGCTGGCCTGGAATCAGGCGGCAGGCTGGCGCTGGCTGGTGAACGGCGGCTGGCACACTACCGCGCGGCTCGGCGCGCTGAACGATCAGGAGCGACGCTGGGCGACTATCGCCTGGCGCTATTTTGAGAATAACCTCCAGCCGCAAACCGGGCTGGTCAACGGCAGCGATAACCGTCCTGTGGTCAGCCTCTGGCAGATGGGCGACACCCTGATCGCGCTCACCGCGGCGCGCCAGCTCGATTTGATCGACGATGAGGTGTTCGATCGACGGCTGACGCAGATCCTCGGCACCCTGAATCGTTTGCCGCTCACGTCGGCCAACGTACCTAACTTGCTCTACAGCGCCACCAGCGTTGCCATGGTGGGCTACGCCAATACGCCGCAGGTTGTCGGCTGGTCGGCGAAGGATATGGCGCGGCTGATGATGGCGCTGCGCATCGTGGCGGCGTTTCATCCTCAGTACAGCGAATACCTGGAGCGCGTGATTTTGCGCTGGGATTTTTGTCGCGTAGTGGATGATAAAGGGCAGCTCTATGCCGGACAGATGCGCGATCAAAAGCTGACGCCGCAGGCTGAAGGCCGTCTGGGCGACAGCGAATACAGCGCGGCAGGATTCGGACTCTGGGGGTTCGCCAATGATCAGTCGCTCCGCCCGCCTGCGCAGCATGTCATTATCGACGGGCTGGCGCTCGATATTGATGCGCGCGATCCGCGCACCACCTGGACGCCGGCGACGATCACCACCACGCCTTATGTGCTGAGCGGAATGGAGTACGCCTGGACGCTGCCCGGCGCCGATCGCGATATCGTCACGCTTCAGCGCCAGCGCGCCAGCAATGTCTATCGCGTGCAGGAGATGCGCTGGCAGCAGAAAAACATCCTGACCGCCCGCAGCGATTTCAATATTTCCGCCCCACCCTGGCACGTTAACGACACTATTTTCGCCAACGGCTACGCCTGGAACACGCTGGCTGACGACGGCAAATGGGTGCCGCGTCTGGCGCAGGTCTCGACCCGCGCGGTGTTCGGACTCTGGGCATTGTGGCAGACCCCCTTTACCGACGCGCTGATGAGCATGACGCAGCGGCAAAACGATCCGCAGCGCGGCTGGTTTGAAGGGCGCGTCGAGGCGACGGGCGACTACAACCGCGCCATTACGCTCTCCACCAACGCCATGGTGCTGGAAGCGCTGCTGTTTAAGGCGAACATGGGCGCGCTGCTGCGCGACAGCGAGCTGAGCGATCAGAGCTATTTCCGTCGCCAGCTGGAAGATCCTTTTACCGCGCCGAAACGCTGTTTTCCTCTTAACAACGCTGCTCTGAGCGGCAACCTGAATTAAGGAGGCGTGATGCCTGAAAGCCAGCTTCCTAAAGCGCTCGACTCGCTGCGCGCGGCGGTGCTGATGTATGACGATAAGGAGCGTCTGATCGCCTTTAACCATCAGGTAGTGCGCTTCTATCCCGGCATAGAGCAGCGCATTCGCCTTGGCATGACGCTGTCGCAGCTGGCGGAGGAGTTCATCACCTCAGCCTTTATGACGGAAAATCAGCAGGGTCGTCAGGCGATGATCGATAACCTGATCGGCCGCTGCCGTCTCGATAATCACAGTGAAATGCGCCGTATCGGCAACCGCCAGGTCTTTGTGCAGCACAACCGCACGCCGGAAGGCGGCATCGTCAGCCTGCATATTGATATGTCGGGATTCGAACTGATTAACGAATCCCGCCGTCAGCTGCACGCCGATTTTGTGCTGGCGGCGGAATCCACCCAGATTGGCATCTGGGACTGGCAGCAGGAAAACGATCTGCTGCAGGTCAATGACGCGCTGCTCAATATGCTGGGTTATCCGCGCGAGACCTGGCACTACAGCGCCAGCTTCCTTGACACGCTGCTGCATCCCGACGATCGTGAGCCGCTGCAGCAGCTCTTCTCCAGCGCCAGCAATCAGCAGCTGCCGGTATTTGAAAGCGAAATTCGTTTGTTACACCGTAACGGAAACTACCGCTGGATGCTGCTGTCGGGTCAGGTGGCGAGCGTCACCGTCAAAGGCGAAACCGCGCGCGTTATCGGTACGCTACAGGACATCACCAAACGCAAAGAGGCGGAGCAGCTTTCGCTTCAGGCGCTCGCCGCCGCGCGCGCCGCAAACGAGGCGAAGAGTATTTTTCTCGCCAATATGAGCCATGAGATCCGCACGCCGATGAACGGCATCCTCGGCATGACGCAGCTCTGTCTTGATACCCAGCTGACGCCTGAGCAGCGCGAATATATGACGCTGGTCTACCACTCGGCGCACACGCTGCTGCGGGTTATCAACGATATTCTCGATTACTCTAAAATAGAGGCGGGGAAAATCGAGCTGGATGAGGAAGAGTTTCAGCTGCGGGCGTTTCTGCATGGGCTGATGCGGCCGCTGATGCCTGCCGCTTCGGAAAAAAATGTCGAGCTGCTGGTCAATGTTGCGCCGGATGTGCCCGATACGCTGACGGCGGACAGCGTGCGGCTGCGCCAGGTCCTGACGAATCTCGCCAGCAATGCGCTGAAATTCACCCCTTCCGGCGAAGTGGAGCTTTCCGTACGGCGCGATGCGCAGACCCACCGCCTGCGTTTTCAGGTGCGGGATACCGGCATCGGCATCCCCGCTGACAAGCAGAAGCTGATTTTCGAGTCATTCAGCCAGGCGGACACCTCAACGACGCGCAAATATGGAGGAACCGGCCTGGGGCTGACCATCTCCGCGCGACTGGTGGAGATTCTGGGCGGCGAGCTTACCGTAGAGAGCGAGCCGGGCAAAGGCAGCGTCTTTAGCTTTACCCTGCCTGCGCCGCCGCAGCCCGTCAGCGAGGCGCTGAAAACCTCGCCGCGTTTCGGCAGCGTGCCGGTGCTGGTGGTGGACGATAACGCCACCAACCGCCTGATTATGAGCGATATGCTGCGCAATATGGGCTTATTGCCCAGCCTGGCGGCCAGCGCCGCTGACGCGCTGGCTATGCTGCAAACGCACGCCGGTTTTCCGCTGATCCTGCTCGATGCGCAGATGCCGGATAAAGATGGCATGACGCTGGCGCAGGAGATCAAATCCACGCCTGCGCTGGCCGACTGTCAGATCATTATGCTCAGCTCCATGAGCCGCTTTATGGATGCCGATCAGCTTGCCCGCATCGGCGTGAACTACTTCCTCGGCAAACCGGTCGACCAGCGCGAGCTGTACGACGTTCTGATACAGGCGCTTGCGCTGCAGCCCGCCAGCGACGCCGCGCCTGTCCAGCGCGTGCGCGATCTCGCCGCCAGCGCGGAGCACCCGCTGCGCATTCTGCTGGCTGAAGATAACCTGGTGAATCAGAAGCTGGCCGCACATTTTCTCACGCGGCTGGGCCACCAGTTCGCCATTGTCAGCAACGGCCTCGAGGCGCTTGAACAGCTGGATAAGGAAAAATGGGATCTGATCCTGATGGATCTGCAAATGCCCGAACTGGATGGTGAGCAGGCGACGCGCCTGATCCGCGAGCGCGAAGCGAGCCGCCCCGGCCGACCGCATCAGCGCATTATCGCCATGACCGCGCACGCCATGAAGGGGGATAAGGAGTTTTGCCTGCAACACGGCTTCGACGGCTATCTGGCGAAGCCGGTAAGTCTGGAAACGCTTAACGACGAGATACTGCGCGTCATCACCCTGCTTGCGCCCGCGCAGCCTGCTGCGCCCGCATCGCCGCCCGATCGTCAGACGCTGGCGACGCGTCTCGGTCTGGATGACGCGCTGCTGAGTGAACTGCTGGCCCTGTTCGCCGACGGGCTGCCGGAAATGATAGCGCAGTTGAAAAGCGCCCTGAGCGAACAGGATATGACGCGCATTCGCCGCCTGGCGCACAAGCTGCGCGGCGAAGCCTCTACGTTCGGCTTCGACGCCTTCACCCGGTTTTTACAGTCGCTGGAAGATTCGGCTCGCGAGGAAACGCAGCTGGAGAGCGCTGCCTTAATCACCCAGCTGGAGCAGCAGTCTGATCTGCTCTCCGCCCAACTTCGCCAACTGCAGGAGAAGTCATGATGCGTTACGCCCTGTCGCTGAGCGTACTGTTTTGCGCGCCGCTGTTTGCGGCGCAACTTTCCCCGCCTGAGAGCTGGTCGCTGGCAGGAGAGTGGCGCGCCCACGACGCAAACGACGCCGATTTTGTTGGCTGGCGCGGCAGCGACCAGACCTGGCGCAAGCTGCGCGTGCCGGCTAACTGGTACAGCGCCGGCTGGGATCACCAGGGCGCGCTCTGGTATCGCACCCAGTTTTCCCTGCCGAAGCAGGCAGCCGATCGGCTGGCGACGCTGGAGTTCGACGGCGTTGACTACTTCGCCGACGTCTGGCTTAACGGACAGAAGCTGGCGCAGCATGAAGGCTATTTCCAGCGTTTCGCGGTAGACATTACCGGCAGCCTGACGCGCCATAACCAGCTGGCGGTACGCGTCGACAGCCCGCTGGAAGATCCGCAGAAGAACTGGCCGCTGCGTAAAAATCTGATGAAAGGCATTCTTAACCAGCACGACTCCCGACCAGGAGGCGCCTGGTCGCCGCAGGGCCAGGACGCCAACTCCGGTGGTATCTGGTCGCCGGTCAGATTGCGCCTGAGCCGCAGCGTAGCGATCGATAATGTGATTCTCCGGCCGGACTGGTCGCAGGGCCTGACGCAGCCGCGCCTGCGCGTTGAGTTTGTCTATCGCGCCCCGGCATCCAAAGCGGCCACGCTGGATCTGACCGCGCGGCCCGATAATTTCAGCGGAGGCGCCTATCATCTGCAGCAGAGCGTGACGCTTCAGCCAACCGGCAATGAGCCGCAGCGCATCGCCGTCACTCTGCCGATGCCGAAGGCGCAGCTCTGGTGGCCGAAGGGCTACGGCAAACCGGCGCTCTATCAGGTGCAGGTCAAGCTGCGCGACGAACAGGGCATCCTCGACCAGCGCAGCAGCCGTACAGGTTTACGCCAGATTGTGGAGCAGGCGCAAAATCAGGGCTGGCTGATTAACGGTCAGCGTCTGTTTATTCGCGGCACCAACTATATCGGCTCCCCCTGGCTCAGCACCATGAACAAGGCGCGCTACGGGCGTGATTTCGATCTGGTCGAGCGGATGAACGCCAACGCTATCCGCGTGCATGGCCATGTGGCGAGCCGCGCGCTCTATCAGGCGGCGGATGAGCGCGGGCTTTTGATCTGGCAGGATGTGCCGCTGCAGTGGGGCTATAACGACACGCCCGCCTTCGCCGATAACGCCGCCAGACAAACCCAGGAGATGGTCGAGCAGTTCGGCAACTCGCCCGCTATCGTGGTCTGGGGCGGGCAAAACGAGCCGCCGTTTAATTCGCCGTGGATGGGCAAGCGTTTTCCCGACTGGAATAAAGATCTCAACCGCAACCTGATGCAGCGCGTGGCCGATACGCTGGCGAAAGATAACAGCCGTATCGTCCATCCGTTCTCCGCCGTCGAGGAGCACTACTGGGCTGGCTGGTACTTTGGCACCATGGCGAACCTGCTGGAGCCGGCGAAAACCGCCACCATTACCGAGTTCGGCGCGCAGGCGCTGCCGGAGCTTGCTACGCTGCGCACCTTTATCCCGCGCAGCGAGCTTTGGCCTGCCACCACCCAGCCAGGCGATCCTAAATGGACGCGCTGGAAGTACCATAATTTCCAGCCCATCCAGACCTTTCAGAATGCGAAAATCTCACGCGGCGAGAATATTCACACCTTTATCGCCAATACCCAGCGCTATCAGGCGCAGCTTGTCGCCATCGCGGCGGAAAGCTATCGCCGCCAGCGTTTTCAGCCGGTTACCGCCCTCTTTCAGTTTATGTTCGTTGAAACCTGGCCCTCCGCTAACTGGGGCGTGGTGGACTATTTGCGCCATCCCAAATCGGGCTATTTCGCGCTGAAGCGCGCCTATCAGCCGCTACTGCCTTCAATAGAACCGAAGAGTCTGGAGTGGAAGGCCGGACAGCCGGGGCAGTTTAATCTGTGGGCGATTAACGATTTGCCGGTGGCGTACAAAGGCACCCGGCTGGAGTGGCGCATAGCCCAGGGCGATAAGGTTCTGGCGCAGGGCAAGCAGCAGGTGGACATCGCGGCCGACAGCGGTAAAAAAGTGGTGGAGCTGCCGGTGACACCGTCACGAAATGGAACGCTGCGCGTGTCGGTGAAAATTGTCAATGGCGAGAACCGTTTGCTGGCGCGTAACCAGATGGAGTTTGAGGTTGCGCCATAGCCTTTCGGGCGTTAGCCCGCTAATCGCGTGAGCCAGTTTATCAATGCTTCGCTACCCGGCTGGCTGCGCGAACGCTGCGGCCACGCCAGAAAGTAGGGTTTACTGAGCGGCAGACTCAGCGTATCGACCATCACCAGGTCGCCACGCGCCAGTTCAGCGGCGATCAGCCGCTTTTGTCCCAGCAGTAACCCCGCGCCGGATACGGCGGCGTCAATGGCCAGCGAGGTGAGATTAAAACGTAATGCCGGTTGCGGCGCCGCAACCGGCATTTCCTTAGCGAGAAACCAGCTACGCCAGTCAGGCAGAAAACGCCCTTCATTGCCCCAGTCAAGATGAATCAGCGGTGCCTGGCTGAGCGCGCTTCCTGGCGGATAACGCTGTAGCAGAGCCGGGCTGGCTACCGGCACGACCTCATCCAGAAACAGGCGTTGCTTATCCAGCTGCGGATAACGCTCTTCACCGAAACAGATGACAAAATCCGCTGGCGTGGCGTTAAAATCCACCTGCGCATGAGTGCCATACAGCGATAAATCGATATCCGGACAGTGTTCACGCCACTGCATGATATGGGGTAGCAGCCACTTTGAGGCCAGCGCAGGCAGCGCGTAGAGTGTCAGCTTCGGCATGACGGCAGCATGACGCAGGTTCTGCTGGCCGAGATGCAGAATGTCAAAGGCTTCGGTCACATAGCGCAGGTACTCTTTGCCGGTCTCGGTTAACATTACCCCGCTCTGGGTACGCACAAACAGCGCGCTGCCAAGCTGCTCCTCGAGCTGGCGGATTTGCTGACTTACCGCCGCAGGCGTCAGCGCCAGCTGAGCGGCGGCCTTCGCCAGACTGCCCAGCTCCGCCGCAACCTTGAACGCCTGAATAACGCTGATTTTAGGTAACCGCGGTGACTGAGCAGGCATTAAGCTTTCCTTAACAGGCCGTTAAATTTATATCGTTATGCATTAACATATCAGCAAGTTACAGTTTTCAACCACCTGAAATGATGAGAACTGCCGCTATGTCCGCTTTGATCCGTTTTGATTTACACCCGCTTGCCGACGCCGACTGGCGGCGCGATTGCCGCGAACAGCTCAACCAGCACGGCGCGCTGGTGCTGCGTCAGTTTTTACAACCCGCCGCGCTGCAGGCCATCATTGCCGAAGGTGAGGCGCAGCGCCATCAGGCATATCACACCCTCAGCAAGCACAATGTCTATTTAATGAAGCCTGATGAAGCCTATAGCGCCGATCATCCGCGCAACCGTGATGTGAGCAGCACCAAAGGCTGCATCACCGACGATCTTATCGCCGCTGATTCGCCGCTGCGCCAGCTCTATAATGATGCGCTGTTTAAACATTTTCTGTGCGATGTGCTGGGTGAAACCGCGCTCTATCCCTATGCCGATCCCCTCTCCTCCATCAACCTGCACTATGCGCCGGATGGACAAGAGCTTGGCTGGCATTTTGATAACTCCTCTTTCGCCATCACCCTGCTGGTGCAGAAGCCGCGCGCTGGCGGCGTGTTCCAGTATGTGAAGGATCTGCGCGACGCCGATGCCGGAGAGATGAACTTTGACGGCGTCGCCGCCGTACTGGATCAGCGGCACCCGGTTGATGCACTGGCGATTGAGGCCGGGGATTTAGTGCTGTTCCGCGGGCGCAATTCATTACACCGCGTGACGCCCACCGAAGGCGATATCACGCGGATGCTGGCCGTGCTGGCTTATAATACGCAGCCGGGCATTGCGCTGTCTGAAACCGCACGCATGACCTTTTATGGACGGTTGTGATCGAGACTTAATAAACCCTCCCATCCCCGCCTGAAAATCTGCTGGGTGCGAAACGCCACCAGATCGCGCCAGTCGCGATCTGCGGGCCAGAAGCCTTCCACCAGGCGTTGTTTGATAGTGCGCCCCGCTTCGCTGGCCGGGTCGCCCTGCAAATGCAGCCAGTGGTCTTCGCGTACCCGACGATGCATCTCTTCGCCGGGAAAGGTGCCGCACTCCACGACCAGCGGCAAAATATGCGTATCGGGCAACGCGTTCAGCAGGAACTGCGAGAGATATCCCGTGGCGGTGGCGGTCACGCCGGTTTCACTCTCCCGTCCGGGGCCAGTGAACAACAGCGTCAGCCATTCGCCATAGATTCTTTTTCCCCACTGATGGGCGTCGACAGGCTGTTCGGCAATAGAGAGCAGCATCGGATGTCCCCAGGCTCCGGCTCCGGTATGCAAATCAAAGCTGAGTAGGGTCGTCGCATGTGAAAGATGATGCTCAATAATGCTTTGCAGAGTGCGATAAGACCAGCTGGGTTGCTGGCCGCCATAGAATAAGCCGTCGGCAAACTGATATTGCCCCGCTTCCACTACGCGTTTAATCGCTAACCAACCTGCACTGTTAAGGGTTTCCTGCAGCAGCTGGTCAGCTTTAGCCCGCTCACCGTGGTAGATCCCGTGCCACTCAGCGTAATCCGCATTGGCGGGCGCAGCCTGACTGAAATCGATAAAGTTACGGTTGAGATCGATATTGTCTTCATTGACGCGCCGCAGATGGGCCGCACCCCAGGGGTTAAGCAGGTGCAGCAGCACAATCGCAGTATCATCGGGTAAGGAGGTGAGACTGAACTGATTGAGCCAGTTAATCTGACTGTCAGATCCGTAATAGCCTTCCACGCCGTGCGTACCGGAGATTATCAGCATCACTTTAGAGGCGTGGAGATCGCCCAGTACGGCAACATCTGTGTAAAGGGGTTCGCCCTGTGGGCCTGGCAGCGGATGTTTATACGAGGTCAGGGTGCCGTTTTGGCGAGCAACAGCAGCAACAAAGCGGCCGCGTTGAGAGGTGTAATGTGGCAGTTCGGTCATGGCTTCTCCTGCGGCTGGCTGCGTCCGCCCCCCTTACCGCTGCCCCTTTCAGCAGCGGCTACGGGCAAAAACGCGTAAGTCATTAAGGATAGACCTTAAATTCAAAATACTTCTTCGCCAGCCGATCGTAGGTTCCGTTAGCATGCAGCGCCGCCAGCGCCTCATTAATCAGCTTCAGGTGGACCGCGTCACCCTTGCGCAGGCCAATACCGACGCCGTTGCCAAGCAGCGCTTTATCAACCAGCGTTGCCTTAATAACATAATTTTTGCCTTCCGGCGTATTCAGGAATCCCTGAGCCGCTGACACCGCATTCGCCAGCGAGCCGTCAAGACGACCAGCCACCAGATCCGGATATATCTCCATCTGGTTTGGATAGGAGACGATATTGACCCCTTGCGGCGCCCACTTCGCTTTCGCATAGGTTTCCTGAATGGTGCCCTGCGCCACCCCGATATTCTTGCCGCGCAGTGTGCTGGTGTTCTCTGTCAGGGCGCTGTTCTTCGGCGTCAGCAACGCGCTCGGCGTGATGTAGAGCATATCGCTAAAATCCACCTGCTCGCGACGCTTCTCCGTCATCGACATTGCCGAGAGAATGGCATCAAACTTCTTCGCCTGTAACGCCGGGATGCTGCTATCGAAGCCTGTCTGCACCCACTGGCACGTTACCTTCGCCTGCGCGCAAATGGCATTGCCCAGATCAATATCAAATCCCTGGAGCGAGCCATCGCTGGCTTTGGATTCAAACGGCGGAAAGGTGGGATCAACGCCAAAACGCAGCGTCTGCTCAGCAGCAGAGAGTTGGCTAAACGCGCTGAGCGAAAGCAATAAAGCGATGGGCAAACTTTTTTTCATTATTATCTCCAGCAGGCGGGACATTAAATAACGGCATGCAGAACTAATAACATGGCGAACGGATCGCCACCACTAAAAACGCAGATTAACTGAGAGGAAATGCTTATATTTGTTAGCACGTTAGCGGATGTTTATACGCAATTAAAATTTACTTAATGCGGTCGCCTTATTTTTGCCCTAATTCGTCTCGGGCCGAGGGGGCGGCCAGTCAGAGAGCGTTCCTTTCGCGCGTCACAGGCGCTGCGCGCGCGGCTAATGCCAGTCATCATTCCACCGTTGAGTTCCCCAGGGCACATTCGCTTCCATGCTGGCTTTTCTTGCTCGGCGCCCAACATGAACGTTATTCATGTTCAGTGAATTTAAATCACTTTTACTCAATGCATGACTCAGGCATAAAAGATGCAGAGTTGTTAACTAATAGTAATATGAAGAGTAGTGGATGAGAAAACAAGCAAAGAAAATCGGGATATCCTGAGCAGCAACAATTAAGAGCAAGTTTCACATCATAAATTAGGATACCAGATTACGATGACTCAAAATTTCAGCTTCGCTATTAAACGCCTTCGTTTCGACGAGAACTATAACCCTTCTGAAAATACGCGCATTACGACCAACTTTGCTAATTTAGCCAGGGGGGCGAAACGCCAGGAGAACCTGCGCAATGCGTTAGTGATGATAGACAACCGGTTTAATTCGCTGGCGCACTGGGATAACCCTAAAGCAGACCGCTATGCCGTCGAGCTTGATATCATTTCCGTGGAGATGATTATTAATGCTAACGGCGATAACGCTTCTTTTCCGGTGATCGAAATCCTGAAACCAAACGTCGTCGATCGCAAAACCGGCGAGCGCATTGAGGGTATTGCCGGCAATAATTTTTCCTCTTACGTGCGAGACTACGATTTTAGCGTACTGTTATCAGAGCATAATAAAAACAGAGCGGAGTTCACTATCCCGGACGATTTTGGCGACTTGCACGGCAAGATCTTCAGAAGTTTCGTTGCGTCAGAGGCCTACAGGGCGCAGTTTAAAAAGTCGCCGGTGATATGCCTGAGCGTTTCCAGTAAAAACATCTACCACAGAACCAATAATCAGCACCCTGTACTGGGCGTAGAGTATCAGCAGGATAATCCCTCCCTGACCGATCGCTATTTTGCAAAAATGGGACTGCAGGTTCGCTATTTTATGCCGCTTAATAGCGTTGCGCCGTTAGCGTTTTACTTTAGCGGTGACTTACTGAGCGACTACTCTAATCTTGAGCTTATCAGCACCATCAGCACGATGGAGACTTTCCAGAAGATCTACCGGCCTGAGATATATAATGCAAATTCGGCCGCTGGAAAATGCTATCAGCCAGACCTGAACCATCAGGATTATTCATTAACCCGAATTGTTTATGATCGAGAAGAGCGTAGCCAGTTAGCTATTGAGCAGGGAAAATTTACCGAGCAAACCTTTATTAAACCCTACCAGACTGTTCTTGAGCAGTGGGCTGCTAATTTCGCGCTTTGATTAAAAAAATACACAAGGTCACCTTTATGAAAAAGTTATTACCTGTTTCAACTGCTGGCAGCTTACCTAAACCTTCCTGGCTCGCTCAGCCTGAGACGCTCTGGTCACCCTGGAAACTGCAGGGCGATGAATTAGCTGACGGCAAAAAAGATGCGCTGCGTTTATGCCTGGCGGATCAACTGCAGGCGGGTATTGATATTGTCAGCGACGGCGAACAAACGCGTCAGCATTTTGTCACGACCTTTATCGAGCACCTGAGCGGCGTCGATTTTGAGAAGCGCGAAATTGTTAAAATTCGCGATCGCTATGATGCAAGCGTCCCGACCGTCGTCGGCGAAGTGAGCCGCCAGAAGCCTGTCTTTGTTGATGATGCTAGATTTTTACGCCAGCAAACCAGCCAGCCGATTAAATGGGCGTTGCCTGGCCCGATGACGATGATCGACACGCTTTATGACAGCCACTATAAAAGCCGTGAAAAACTCGCCTGGGAGTTCGCCAAAATTCTCAATCAGGAAGCCAAAGAACTTGAGGCGGCTGGCGTAGATATTATTCAGTTCGATGAGCCTGCGTTTAATGTCTTCTTCGATGAGGTGAATGACTGGGGTATCGCTACCTTAGAACGGGCGATTGAAGGACTGAAATGCGAAACCGCTGTCCATATTTGTTACGGCTACGGCATCAAAGCCAATACAGACTGGAAAAAGACGCTGGGTTCAGAATGGCGACAGTACGAAGAAATTTTCCCCAAACTGCAAAAATCCAGTATCGATATCGTTTCGCTGGAGTGCCAGAACTCTCGCGTTCCCATGGATCTTATTGAGCTGATCCGCGGCAAAAAAGTGATGGTCGGCGCCATTGATGTGGCGACCAATACGATTGAAACGCCAGAGGAAGTCGCCAACACCCTACGCAAAGCCCTGCAGTTTGTTGACGCCGATAAGCTCTATCCCTGCACTAACTGCGGCATGATCCCCTTGCCGCGTCGCGTGGCGAATGGGAAGCTGAACGCGTTAAGCGCAGGCGCAGAGATTGTCAGAAGAGAGATTCTGGCTAAATAACGCAGAGCCTGATCAATACTCAGTCCGGTTAGCGCGCAGATTGCCCTGACCGGTCTGAGCAGTAAGGCCCATCGCAATCGCTGATTTGCCAGCCTTTCCCCTCCCGTTTATCCGTGACCCTTATCGTCTTTTGTTGGCTTTCCGCGACTGACAAACAGTTTGACGCTATAACGCGTTACTTCACTGAGCCGGGCGCAGCGGAAGGGTTTTACATCATTGAATCCCCTTAAGCGAAAAAAATCCGGAAACGGCATCGTTTCCGGATTTCTGTACCGCTCAAGGTTGGTTTAACCGATCCTTTACCGAGTCGGTAAGCAGCCTTAAAAGCGTCTCTTTACATCAAAAGCTCTGCCACTCCGCCTCGTTAATCACCGCTACGCGCTGCGGCGCAGGGGATCGACGCGACGGTTGAACCGCTGGTGTGCGCGCCGCGGCGACCTCCGCATCGTTACCGACGCGGAACTTGCCGACCAGCTCAGTCAGCGCGCTGGCCTGCTCCTGCAGCGACTGCGAGGCCGCCGAAGCCTCTTCGACCAGCGCGGCGTTCTGCTGGGTTACATCATCCATCTGATTCACCGCCTGGTGTACCTGCGCAATGCCCTGGCTCTGTTCGACCGCAGCGGCGGCGATCTCGCCGACTAAATCGCTTACCTGACGAATCGCATCTTTCATCACGTCCATATTGCGGCCGACGTCGCTTGCCTGCGCGGCGCCCGCTTCCGTCAGCTGATGAGAGGCTTCAATCAGCGCTTTAATCTCATGGGCGGCGGTGGTTGAACGCTGCGACAGGTTTCTCACCTCACCCGCCACCACGGCGAAACCTTTACCGTGTTCCCCTGCGCGCGCCGCTTCTACCGCCGCATTCAGCGCCAGAATATTGGTCTGGAACGCGATGCCTTCAATCATGGAAACGATCTCGTTTACCTTGCGCGAGCTGCCGCGGATGTTATCCATCGTCGCCAGCATCGTGGTCAGCGACTCGCCGCTCTTCTCAGAAAGGCTGCTGGCGTTGGCCGCCAGCTGACTCGCCTGACGCGTATTGTCCGCGGTCTGGCGCACGGTTTCGCTCAGTTCAGTCATGCTGGCCGCCGTCTGCTCCAGCGACGCCGCCTGCTGCTCAGTGCGCGAAGAGAGATCTTCATTGCCAGCGGAGATTTGCACCGAGGCGCTGCTGACCGACTGCGACGCCTGGTTGACCGAGACGAGCGCCGAGGCGACACGCTGCATCAGATGGTTAAAGGCGCGCGCCATATTGCCAATTTCATCGCGACGGCTCTCATCGGCATTCAGCGTCAGGTCAAGGTTTTCGCTGGCGCTCGCCATCACCTTGCCCATTGCCGACAGGCTGCGGCGAATGCGCAAAATAGTGAAGATCGAAAAGAGGCCGAACAGCACCACAGTGGCGATAACGCCGCCGATGGTGGCCCACAAGACGGTTTTAAACAGGCCGCGGTTGGTATCACGCAGCTGGTTGCTGATGTCGATATTCAGCGTCAGCTGTTTCTGGTAATCGGCAATCATGTCGCGGATAGCCGCGCCGACGCCATCACTCCCCTCAATCAACCCCACGCTTACCGCATTCTGATGCGCATGTGAGGCGGCGAGAAACGCAGGCAGCCGATCGTTAATGGCACGCAGGTGTTCGTAGGCGAGATTACTCAGCCGCTTATCCTCATCGTTGGAAATATCGTTCGCCATGTAGTAATCGATCTGCGATTTGAGCAGCGCCAGCTGCGCAGTGATCGTCTTTTCCACATCGGCAAACTTCGCGTCGTCGGTCTGGATCTGATGCTTGTAGAGCGTCAGCGCCAGCTGATTACTCTCATCAATCATTTTCCCGACATCTTTAATTGAGGGAATGGCGTTAGCCTGGACATATTCAAAGCGATCCTGAAAACCGGACAGCAGAGAGATAGCCAGTATGGCCTGTAAAATAATCGCGCCAAACAGCAGCGAGAATGCCAACAGCAGGCGTTGGGTGATGTTCATCCTGGTCTCCATAAGGTAAGCGCCCCTGACCTTATGCGTTCAGGCAGGGTTTAGCTTCCTTATAATCGGCAACAATCTGGCTTTAATTAATTAAATTACCCCGCTTCGCTTACTTCCTTTGTAAGCATTTCGTAAGGATTCACACAAAATTATTTAAGGTTTAAGTAATGCTGCCGATAACGGATGTTAGCGACTATTACCAAAAGGAAGTGATATGGCAGGCGTTTCTACATTAGGCATTGGCTCTGGACTTAAGCTAAGCGACATACTGGACAAACTCACTAGCGCGGAAAAACAAGTACTTGCCCCTGTTTCAAAGCAGCAGTCCGCTGCGACCGCCAGGCTCTCCGCCTACGGCACGCTGAAAACCGCCGTACAGGCTTTTCAGACCGCTAACAGCAAACTGCAGGAGGCGGGCCTTTACACGCAAACCACGACGTCAAGCAGCTCGACCGCCTTTAGCGCCGACTCAGACGGCGGCGCGGTGGCCGGTAAGTACAGCATCAGCGTGACGCAGCTGGCGCAGGCGCAAACCCTGACCAGCGCGGCGAAAGGCGATATCAAAACGCCGGTGGGCAATGATGCGGCAAGCCGCACGCTGAAGATCCTGTCGGAGGACGGGAAAGAGACCAGCATCACCCTGACGCAAGATCAAACCTCGCTGACCGCGCTGCGCGACACCATCAACAAGGCGAACGCCGGCGTCAGCGCCAGCATTATTCGCGTATCGGACGCCAGCTATCGCCTGTCGATGACCTCTACCCAGACCGGTACCGGCCATGCGGTGAAGGCAATTAGCGTGGAAGGCGACGATGCGCTGCAGGATTTTATCGGTTTTGGCCCGGCGGCGAGCGCCAGCGGCATGCAGCAGAATGTGGCGGCGCAAAACGCCAGCCTGACCATCAATAACGTCCATATTGAAAGCAGCAGCAACGTTATCAGCGACGCCGTTGAGGGCATCACCCTGAAGCTGCACGACGTCACCAGCGGCAACCAGACCCTGAGCGTCGCCAGCGATACCGCCAAAGCCAAAACCGCCATTAGCGACTGGGTCAATGCTTACAACAGTCTGCAGGACACGATGACGACCCTGACCAAATATACGCCGGTCGATGCAGGCAAAGATCAGGATACGAAAAATGGCGCGCTGCTGGGCGACGGCACGTTACGCCTGATTCAGACGCAGCTGAAAGGCATTCTCGCCAACGGGTCCGGTTCCGCCACTTATAAAACTCTGTCGCAGACCGGCATTACTTCTGACCCTACTACCGGCAAGCTTAAACTGGATGCCGATAAGCTGGGCAACATGCTGTCGGTGAAGCCGGATGCGATGCGCGATATTTTCACCGGCGACGGTAAGAAAAGCGGTATCGCTACCGGTCTGGCAAACAGCATGACCGCCATTCTCAACAGCAAAGGGGCACTACAGAGCGCGACCGACAGCATCAGTAAGAAGCTGAATCAGCTGACCGATCAGTACAATCAGGCCAGCAAGAAAATCGACGCGACCATTGCGCGTTATAAAACGCAGTTCACCAACCTGGATAAGATGATGAGCGTACTGAACAATACCAGCTCCTATCTTACTCAACAGTTTGAAAACCTTTCTAAAAGCGATAAGTAACTGACGCTTGCGTCCGGCCCACGCAGCGGCCGGACCCCTTTATTGTCACAATTCATTCACGCCAGCGCTGTAGTCCAGCCCCTTTGCTGCCGATAACTGAGACGTGCATCTGGAACAGATTTTCTCGACTTTCTCTGGCGCGGCGACTACTTATGACTTCTTATGCTCTTCACCCTTACTCTGACGGACGCGCCCGCGGCCTGGTCAGAAAACCGATGATTATTATGCTGGTTCTGCTCGGCCTCTCTTTTTTCGCCGCGCTGACCGCGCTGCTTTGCGTCGCAGACGATCTGAATGATAAAGCGAATCATCGCAGCGGACTGTTGCTGGACAGAGCCTTCGCCAGCCGTGAAGAGAGCATGCGCTTTCACCTGAGCGATAACGCTGAATGGGGCGAAGCCTATAACAATCTGCACCGCACCCTTAACCTCGAATGGGCGTGGCAAAAACAGAATCTGGGCAGATCGCTGTTTAACACTTTCAGCTATGAGGGCGTATTCGTTATTACGCCCGGCGGCCAGACCCGTTACAGCGTGCTCAACGGCACGCTGCAGCAGGAAGATTTTCAGGCGTGGCTGGAGCAGGATCCCCTTAACGCCCTGAAGCAGCGCCTGCAGCAGAGCGACGGAAAGGCAATATCCTGCCTGGTACGCTCTCACGGTCAGGTTGCGCTGGTCGGCGCCGCCTGGATCACCACCGGCGGCGATCGTAGCGTTGCGGAAGTCGCCGGGCCGCCCTCGGTGATGATTTTTGTCGATCGCCTGACGCCTGCGAAGCTGCAGAGCCTGGGCGCGGAGTATGGTATTCAAAAGCTCAGCTATACCGACGCGCCTGCCAGCGACGCAGAGGAAGGTGACCGCTATGGCATCTCCGCGCTGGGCGGCGCAGTCACGCTAAAGTGGCAAAGCGATAATCCCGGCGGCGCGCTGCTCACCTGGCTGCTGCCGCTGCTGGTGCTGATGATGTGCGCCACCTTTTTTTCCGCCGCTATGCTCATGCGCAGCGCGCTGCGCAAGGCGCGCAACAGCGACGTCAGCACCTTTCTGCTGGAGCAGAGCCAGCAGGCGCTTGCCGCCAGCGAACAGCGCTTTCGCGACGTGGCGGAGAGCACCACCGACTGGATCTGGGAAGCGGATGCGCAGCTGCGCTTTACCTGGATTTCCGGACGCTTTCCCGCCGTTACCGGCTACCACAGCCAGGACTGGCTGCAACAGCCGCTGCACGCCTTTTTGCTCGATGATGACGACCTACTGGATCGCCTGACGCAGCGGGAGCAGCCCGGCGAGCCGCTGACGCTCTTGCGCTGTCGTTACCGATCTGCGCAGCAGCATATTCGCTTCTGCAATCTGACGCTGCGGCCCGTGACGCTGGCGCAGGGCAAAGAGGGGTATCGCGGCACCGCTACCGACGTCACGCTGGAGGTTGAGGCGGAAGCGCGTGTCCGCTATCTCTCGCAGTTCGATGAGCTGACCGGCTTGCCCAACCGCGCGCAGATGAACGCCTGCCTGGCGGGCAAGCTCAACGGCGCGCTGCAAAGCGACAGGCCGCTGGCGGTGATTATGATCGACCTGGACAAATTTAAGCCGGTTAACGATCTCTACGGCCATGCCGCAGGCGACAGCGTGCTGCATGAGGTCTCGGCGCGCTTCAACGCCTGCCTGAAAGATGCCGGCATGACCGCCCGTCTCGGCGGCGATGAGTTTGTCATGCTCGTCTCTGACATCCCTACCCGCGAAGAGATTAGCGATCTTTGCAGCCGCATCATTACTCAAATCAATCAGCCCTTCGCCATTAACGGCGGCGAAGTCTTTATCGGCGCCAGTCTGGGCGTCGCGCTGGCGCCGCAGGATGGCACCAACCCCGGCGATCTGCTGCGCTATGCGGATATCGCGCTCTATAAGGCGAAAAACACCGGACGTAATAACTGGGTCTTTTACCAGCGCGATATGGGAGAGAAGATCGTGCAGCGTCGCGAGATGGAGCGTGAGCTGCGCGAAGCGATCCACAGCGATCAGCTGCGGCTCGCCTGGCAGCCGCGCTACGATGTGCGCACCGCGCGCGTTACCGCCGTCGAGGCGCTGGTGCGCTGGCACCACAAGCAGCACGGCGTGCTGATGCCCGATCAGTTTATTCCGCTGGCGGAGGAGACCGGGCTGATCAGCGCGCTGAGCGACTGGGTGCTGCTGCGGGCCTGCGAAGATACGCACCGCGAGCTGCCAGGACTGGCGGTGTCAGTTAACCTCTCCGCAGTGGAATTCAGCGATAAGGGCTTGCCGAGGCGCATCCGCGCCGCGCTGGATGCCACGGGGCTGCCGAGCAGCCGCCTGGAGATCGAGGTCACGGAGAGCGCCATGCTGCAGGACCCCGAAACCACCCTTGAGATTATGCAGGCGATCAAGGCGCTGGGCGTGAAGTTTCTGATCGACGATTTCGGCACCGGCTATGCCTCGCTGAACTATCTGCGCACCTTTCCGTTCGACGGCATCAAGATTGATAAATCGTTTATCTTTCCGCTTAACGATTCCTCGCAGGCGCGAAAGATAGTCCAGAACATGGTGGGGCTTGGCAAAGCCTATTCGCTGAGCATCACCGCGGAAGGCGTCGAAACCGCCTGTCAGATGGAGCAGCTCAAGGAGATGGAGTGCGACGGCCTGCAGGGTTATTACATCGGAAAACCTCAGCCGCTGGCGCAAATTGCTGAAACCTACTGCGCCACGTCATCCTCCTCTTAACGCTTAAGCGCAACGCCTCGCCTGGTTGCGCCCGCTATGTTTCGCCAGATAGAGCGCCTCGTCCGCCTGCTCGATCAGCGCCTGCGGCTCCGGGCGGTCTTTTTCCGGCAGAAAAGTGGCGCATCCCGCGCTCAGGGTGACATGGGCGGCGATGGAAGAGGAGTCATGCGGAATATTACGCGCGCTGACCGCCTCCACAGCCGCGCTGGCGATATTTAACGCATCCGGCCCCGTCGCGCCGGGCAAAATAATGGCGAACTCTTCGCCGCCATATCTCGCCACCTTGTCGGTACTGCGCAGCGGCAGCGCTTTCAGCGCGCTGGCGACCGCCTTCAGACAGGCATCGCCAGCAACATGGCCGTAGGTGTCGTTGTAACGTTTGAAATAGTCGATATCCATCAGGATGAGCGACACCTGCTGATTTTTTTCCGCCGCGTCGAGCAGGCTTTGCTGTAAAAACAGATCGAACTGGCGGCGGTTCGCCAGCCCGGTCAGGCCGTCGGCGTGCGCCAGGTTTTCCAGCGAAAGATTAGCCGCCGTCAGCTCGTCGCGCAGGCGAGTCAGCTCCTGCTGATAGCGCAGACTGCGTCTCGCCTGACCAAGAATATAAGCGCCAAGCAGCATAATCCCCGCCAGCAGCGCCAGATCGAACAGTACATATTCAACCTGCCCTTTAAGCCACTTTTTCAGCAGGTCGTGTTTATCGTAGCCTGCCGCCACCACCAGCCCATAGCGCTCGGCGCGGGCAAAACCGAAAATACGCGCCTTGCCGTCCAGCGCCGCCCGCCACTGGCCGCTTCCCTTATCCGAGCTGGAGAGCATGGCCTGAAAAAGATGGCTGGATGAGAGGTTTTTGCCAATAAAGCTGTCGGGCATCGGCCTCGCATAGAGCACCGTGCTGTCCGCCAGCATCAGCACCAGAACATCCTGCGGGCCCAGCTCATAGTAACTGTAGTAGTGACGAAAATAGTCGACCCGAATGGTGGCGAGCAAAATGCCGTTGAAGCCGCCAGAAAGGTCATTGACGCGCAGCGATACCGGTATCACCAGCTCGCCGGTGCTGCGGCTGCGCAGCACCGGTCCGATATGCACGCTGTCACGCGGATTCATGCGGTGAAAGTGGAAATATTCGCGGTCGGCGTTATTAATTCCTTTGGGGATGTGCGCCGCAGAAGTGGCGAGCCATTTTCCATCGGCGCTGTAGTAAAAGAGACCGTGTAGCTGCGGTAGTCGGCTCGCCAGCTCCTGCATGGTATGGCTGAGTGCGGTGTTGTCGACGCCAGTCGCCATCTGGCTCATCAGCTGATGCTGCACCTGACGTAATGACAGCTCCGTCTGCAATATGGTGTCATCCGCCTGGCGCGCCTGGGATACAGATAGGTTTTCCGCCATCTGTTCAGCCTGAATAATGGTATCGCGCCAGGCTTCACGCATTGTCCAGAGGTTAAGCCCGATAACCGCCAGCGTGAGCACCAGCCCGGCCAGCGCGATGCTTCTGGGCAGCGAGCGATTTAACGCTATCGCTCGATCGCTTCTCCTTTTCAGTTTCATGTCCCGCCTCTCTGAAATACTTCTGATAAGTTAAGCATACAGAAGCCTTAACGCGCAGTAAGCAGAGCGGGCTTCTGCGGGTCGGCGGCGAGGGCGCGGCGCATCACTTCCTTAAGATCAAAATCAACAGCTTAAATAAAATATTCACATTTCATCTCGTTACTCGCTAAGTCGCTAATTCCAAAGGACACCTGCACTCGAAAAAGCCAAACGGTAAGTAAAACAATATTTTATGCTGTATTAATTTCGCGGCGACAGGTTCAGACTGGATATTCATCCACTGTGCGAAGCGGTGGCTATTCGCTCTCCGTTCAAGGACAGCATATGACCTACTCATCTGAAACCATCTGCGCGATATCGGGAGCCGCTCTTCTTAATCTGAAGCGCTGGTACCGTAGCGGATTCATTAATAAATATGTATCCGGTAACGAATGGTCTGAGGCGCAGCTTCAGGACGTGCTGGATATGACACGTCTTACCAGCCAGGGTGCCACCATCCGCGAGATCAGAGCCGCGCAGGAGACCGAGCGCCCGTTGCGTACCGGCGGCTGGGCGGCGCGGCGCGGCGATATGCTCTGGCAGCTGGAATATGGCAGCGAGCAGTCGCTGAACGTATTACTGCGCAAGCTCGCCAGTAACTTTACCGGCGACGATTTCGTGTTACAGCTTCTGCTGCCGCTCAATCAGTGGCTGCGCGACGACGTGCGCGCTGGCGCAGGCCGACGCAGAGAGCGCTTTCACCGCCTGATTGTCGCCCATGCGGGCAGCGCGATGCGTAACGCTACGCGCACCGCCGCCGTCCCGCTGCTGCTGGAAAGCCTGAGCGAACAAAATAAAACCGAGATCTGGCTGGAGGCGATCAGACTGAGCCGCCAGGGTTTTTGCGTCGAAGTCCGGCATTTTAGCGCCGTCCATCAGCCCGCCTCTTCTCATCAGCATCATCTTTTATGGTGTGGCGCAGGCCTGACGGAGCTGATGCATCAGCACTATATGATGTATCTGGATAAAGGCCATCCGGTATTGCTCTGCGGCCCCGATCGCCGTGTCCACCATCTCTTTCCGCAAGTGCCCGCGGTCGCCTGAGCGGCCGCCTTCCCTCTTTTACCTGCCGTTATCTTCAGACGCTGAATCAGGCTGTAACGATTACACTTACTGAGTCCCTTTCACCAGGAGGTTATTATGTCTCAGGTTCCCCTTCGCTATCGTCTTGGCGATGATGAGGTCGGCCGTGTGGGTTATGGCGCGATGCAGCTAGCGGGCCCCGGCGTCTTTGGCCCGCCCAAAGACGAGGCGCGTGCGCTACAGGTGCTGCGCGATGCCATCGCGGCGGGCGTTCGTCATATCGACACCAGCGATTTTTACGGCCCGCATCTGACCAATCAGCTGATCAAAAAGGCGCTGCATCCCTATCCTGAAGATCTGATTATCGTTACCAAAGTTGGCGCGCGACGCGATGAAAAAGGGGGCTGGCTACCCGCGTTTTCTCCTGACGAGCTGGTGAGCGCGGTAGAAGACAACCTGCGCAATCTCGATCTCGGCGTGCTTGAAGTCGTGAATTTGCGCAGCATGATCAACCCACAAAAACCGGCCGAAGGCTCGCTGACGCCGCAGCTTAACGCGCTGATTGAATTAAAAGAGCAAGGGGTGATCCGCCATATCGGGCTGAGCAACGTCACCGCGCGTCAGGTGGAAGAGGCGCAACAGCTGACTGAGATCGCCTGCGTGCAGAATCTCTATAATCTTGCTAATCGCGAGGATGATGCCCTTATCGACAAGCTCGCCGCACAAGGCATTCCCTATGTGCCCTTCTTTCCGCTCGGCGGCTTCACGCCGTTGCAGTCTACTCAGCTGACCCAGGTGGCGCAGCAGCTTAACGCTACGCCGATGCAGGTGGCGCTTGCCTGGCTGCTGCAACGTTCGCCCAATATTCTGCTGATCCCCGGCACCTCGTCGCCTGAGCATTTGCGGGAGAATCTGGCGGCGGCGCAGCTAACGCTGCCCGACGATGCGCTGGAAATACTTAATGGTATAGGTAAAAAATAGGCCGCTTGCGCGGCCTTTTTATTGTTACCGTAGCGCGCCTGAGGTCTCGACAGGCGCTTCGCACAGCTCCAGCTCGACCGGAATGCTCTTATAAGCGGGGATACCGCTCTCGGTATCATGGCTGTCGAGCGGCACCATCACGTTGGCTTCCGGGTAGTAAGCCGCAACCGAACCAGGGGCCATGTCATACACCACCACGGTAAGGTTATCGAGCCGCCGCCCGGTGCGGTTGCCCTCAGGATCGAGCGCCACCATATTCACTTTATCGCCGACGCGGAACTGACGTTTTTCCGCTTCGTCCGCCGCCATAAACAGCACATCGCGACGGCCGGTCACGCCGCGATAGCGATCGTTAAGGCCATAGAGCGTAGTGTTGTACTGATCGTGGCTGCGCAGCGTCGTCAGCACCAGATCGTGGCACTTCAGCGAGCGCGGATCTTCATTGATCCCCTGCATCACCTTAAACTGCGCCTTGCCGCTCGGCGTCAGCCATTTACGCTGCGAGGCCGCCACCGGCAGCCGGAAGCCGCCCGGCGTCATGATGCGGTTGTTGAAATCGTCAAACCCAGGGATAACCGCCTCGATAGCGTCGCGGATAAAGCTGTAGTCGCCAATCATCTTATCCCAGTCGACGCGCGAGTTGCGCAGGGTGGCTTTCGCCAGCGAGGCGACCAGCGCCGGCTCCGATTTCAGATAGGGCGAGGCGGGCTTCAGCGTGCCGCGCGAGGCGTGCACCATCGACATAGAATCCTCTACCGTCACGCTCTGCTCACCAGACGCCTGGCGATCGATTTCGGTGCGCCCCAGCACCGGGAACAGATAGTTATGTTTGCCAAGCAGCAGATGCGAACGATTGAGCTTGGTTGCCATATGCACCACCAGGTCGAGCTTGCGCATCGCCTCGAACGTGACCTGCGGATCGGAGATCGCCTCCGCCAGGTTGCCGCCCAGACAGAGTAGCGCTTTGGCTTTGCCGTCGCGCATCGCCTGGATGGCGGCAACCGCGCCATGCCCATGCTTCTGCGGCGGTTTGAATCCAAAGACTTTTTCAATATTGTCCAGCATCCACTGCGGGGGGATTTCGGTGATGCCGACGGTACGATCGCCCTGAACGTTGGAGTGACCGCGTAACGGACAGATACCTGCGCCGCGCTTGCCAATATTGCCGCGCATCAGCAGCAGGTTAGCGATCTGCTGAACATTTTGCGTACCGTACTGATGCTGGGTAATCCCCATGCCGTAACAGATGATGGTGTTTTCCGCGTCGGCGTAGAGATGCGCAATATTTTGAATCTCTTCAAGCTCCATGCCGGAGACTTTCAGGATATGCGACCAGTCGGTCGCCTCAAGGTCCGCTTTCAGCGCCTCAAAGCCTTCGGTATGTTCGCTGATGAAACTTTCATCCAGCACGCCCGGCTCACCCGCCGCCAGCGCCTTTTCATGCATCGCCAGCAGGCACTTCATGACGCCCTTCAGCATCGCGGCGTCGCCGCCGACGCGAACTTTATAATAGGTGGACGCCAGCTGCGTCGATCCCATCGACAGCATTTCTATCGGGCTTTGCGGCGAGGTAAAACGCTCAAGGCCGCGCTCGCGCAGCGGATTGATCGCCACGATCGTTTTGCCGCGTTTCGAAACGTCGCGCAGCGTTGCCAGCATGCGCGGATGGTTGGTGCCTGGGTTATGGCCGATACAGAGCACTAAATCGCAGTGATCGAAATCTTCCAGTTCGACGGTGCCTTTGCCCACGCCGATTGATTGCGGCAGCCCGACGCTGGTCGGTTCGTGACACATATTCGAGCAGTCGGGGAAGTTATTGGTGCCATATTCGCGCGCGAACAGCTGCCAGAGGAAGGCCGCTTCATTGGAAGCGCGGCCCGAGGTATAGAATTCGACGCTGTCGGGATCGTCATAGCTTCGCAGCAGCGCGCCGATCTCGTTAAAGGCGGTTTCCCATTCAATGGGCTGGTAGGTATCGCTGGCCGCGTCATATTTCATCGGGTGCGTCAGTCGCCCCTCGCCTTCCAGCTCAAAGGCGTTGCGATGCCACAGCTCGCTGACGGTATGGGCAGCGAAAAATTCTGGCGTGGTGCGCTTGCTGGTCGCTTCCCAGGAGACCGCTTTGGCGCCGTTTTCGCAAAATTCAAATGAGGAGCGGTGCTGTGGGTCGGGCCAGGCGCAGCCCGGGCAATCGAATCCTTCCGGCTGGTTAACTTTAAAGAGCGCTATCACATCCTGCTTAACCGACATCTGACCGCGAATCGCATCCGCTACCGCTTTCAGCGCGCCCCAGCCCCCTGCCGAACCGCCATAAGGCGCAATACCAATATTTCTGTTTTGATGTTTCATATGACGTTGCTCTCCAGTGCTAAACCTTTTTAGCGTAGGCGAGCAGACTGCGACTGCGGCGGCGGCAAAGCTAAAGATGTTAAATTTTTTCTTTCAGGATGTTACCGCGTTTCGTATAACAGGGTCGCCGCAGGCCAGATAGCCGATACGATAGAGGTCGCCCGGCACTACCGGCATCTCGCTGGCGAAATCGACCTGAAGCAATGACTGGCCCGAAATATCCCAGCCCACCAGCGCCGCTTCCAGATCCAATGCGCTCAGGTCGCTATAGGGCGCCACTGGCACAGGCCGCAGCGTGACAAAGCGCGCATCGCGCAGCGTCTCGATCGGCGGCGTTTTCATTCCCAGCCAGGTACGGATGGCTGGCCAGCCAAAATCCTGTGCCAGCCTGGCGAAACCGGGACTTTGTAGAAACAGCATTATCCCGGCGGGATCGCGCCAGAGATAGAGCGGCGCGTAACGGTTCTCTTTTGCGCCACAGTCGCGCCGCGCGTAGAGAAAAGCTTTAAATACCAGGCCGGGGAAGCCATCAAACTTCGCGCCGTTTTCAGCGATGCGCCGCTCAATAATGTCCATGTCGTAGTCTGCCGGCAGCGTGAAACGGTATTGCATCAAAATCATAGCGCCTCCTGGGAAAGCATTCTGCCGTTGCTGAAACTCCAGTCGCTCGCGGTGTTGAACTGGATGATCACCATGATGTCGTCAGGATCGATTTGCAGCTGCTGCGCCAGTCGCTGCGCCAGCGTGCGGCAGAAGGCGGACTTTTGCGCCGCCGAACGCGGCCTCCCGGCCAGCAGCGTAAAGAGGATGAAATCGTCGCTGCGCGTGCCGCTCAGATAGTGTCTGTCATAAATACGCTGCGCGGCGGGCAGCTTTTCCACAATCTGAAAGCGATCTTGTGCAGGAACATCGAAAGCCTCCACCAGCGTGTTATGCAGGATGTCTGAAATCAACGCGATGCGGGATTCGCTGACGTCCTCATGAAGCGTGATGCGGGTCAGCGGCATGGGCTTTCCTCCTCTGGCAGTTCGTCCTTTGACAAATGGTGCAGCGCAGTCACGGCGGCAGGCCAGCCGGCATAGAAAGCCAGATGGGTAAAGGCCTCGCTCATTTCGCTACGGCTTATCCCGTTTTCTCCGGCGAAGCGGATATGCCAGGGAAGCTGTTTCTCGCGCCCCAGCGCAGCCAGACACGCCAGCGTAATCAGGCTGCGCTCGCGCGGCGTCAGAATGCCTCGCTGCCAGATATCGCCGAACAGCAGGTCTTGTGTGATTTCAGCCAGCTTTGGCGATACCTGCGTAAGAGTGTCTCGATCACGTGTTTTATTCATTGCCGCTCCTTATTTATTGTTCAGCGTCAGTGTCGCCTTCTGCTACTATCCTGAAAATCGAATTATTCAGAACCGTACATCCCGATTTTCAGGACGCTATGAACAAAATCCCGCTCTCTCTGGATATGGATGCGCTGCGCAGCTTCGTGGCGGGCATCGAATACGGCAGTTACGCGCTGGCTGCCGAGCGGCTCTGCCGCTCAACTTCCGCCGTCAGCGCGCAGCTAAAAAAGCTGGAAATGCAGTGCGGCACCGGGCTGGTGGTGAAGCAAGGCCGCAAGCTCGCACTCACGCCCAGCGGCGAGATGTTGCTGAGCTATGCACGACGCCTGCTGGCGCTCAATGACGAAGCGCAGCGCGCCGTTCGCGGTGAAATGCTGCAAGGCGAACTGCGTATCGCTATGCAGGAGGATTTTGGGGAGTCTTTGATGCCAGGGCTGTTGAGTCAGCTGACTCAGCAGCATCCGGGACTCAGCATCACCGCGCGCATTGACCGCAACCGCGCGCTGCGCCAGGCGGCGACAGAGAAACAGGTGGATATCGCGCTGCTGTGGCAGCCTGAAGAGGCGCTCGCGGAGAGTGAATTTTTAGGAGAGTGTCCCCTGGTGTGGATCGCCTCGTCGCAGATGGAGGTAAAGGCGCTGCTGGCGAGCGGTGAACCTTTACCGCTGGTGATGTTTGATGCGCCCTGTCAGATGCGCACCCGCGCCATCGCCGCGCTGGATCGCGCCGGCATCGCGTGGCGCATCGTCTTTACCAGCCCGAGCCTCAGCGGTATCTGGGCGGCCGTTCAGGCTGGTCTGGGCATTACGCTGCGATCGCCCATCGGCCTGCCGCGTAATCTGCAGATCGTCGAGGCGCCTTTGCCTGCGGCGGGTCGTATCGGTATTACTTTGTGGCAAAACCACAGTCTGACTTCTGAAGCGCAACGTGTACTGCATGATTCCGTTTACGCCGCGCTGGTTCCTTCGCTGCTGCGTTAAAGTTTCCTCACGCAAACAATTTGGTTTAAATATGTTTCCCGCACGTAAGGTTAAGCCTTTTATATAACTTAACCTTTGCGCAGCAGTTTAATTTACGTAGTGATAATTTTCAGCGGCTCTTTTGTTTATAACATCAACAAAAAGGGCGTTTAATTGCCTGTTTCTTCTTCGGTTACGCTTTTTTACCGTGGCTGAAAACCCGCTGAACGCTACGCCGTCACATCGCTTTAACACAGGCGTCATCAGGCTCGCGCATGCTTTCCCTGTTGGCGACGGCCTCAGAAACGATTGTTTTTAAATAAGCGCAAACAAATCTAAACAAAATAAAAGATTGAGCCCGAATCGCAAAAGCTCTATATTGGCCGCGCCTAAAATCAGGTAACCCGTTTTTTTACATTTATTCAACTGCGGCACACGCGATTGCCTCGGTTGTAGGAGAGATATGATGACGGATAAAGTCCGTATTGATTCTTTAGATGCCACTTCAAACGCAAACAATGAAACCTATTTGGCCCGTCAGGCTGAGTTCGAATCAAACGTCAGAAGTTATCCCCGCAAGTTACCGTTAGCGATTACCCAGGCTAAAGGCGTATGGATTACCGACGCCGACAATAAAGAGTACCTCGACTGCCTGGCAGGCGCGGGTACGCTGGCGCTGGGTCATAATCATCCTGACGTATTGCAGAGCATCCAAAATGTCATTACCAGCGGCTTGCCGTTACATACTCTCGATCTGACAACGCCGTTAAAAGATGCGTTCTCTGAATACCTGCTGTCGCTGCTGCCAGGTCAGGGTAAAGAGTACAAGCTGCAGTTTACCGGCCCGTCCGGCGCAGACGCCGTTGAAGCGGCGATCAAGCTGGCGAAAAAAGCGACCGGCCGTTCCGGCGTGATCGCTTTCTCTGGCGGTTACCACGGTATGACTCACGGCGCGCTCTCGGTAACGGGCAACCTGTCGCCGAAAGAAGCGGTAAACGGCATGATGCCGGAAGTGCAGTTTATGCCTTATCCGCACCTCTACCGCTGCCCGCTGGGCATTGGCGGCGAAGCGGGCGTGAAAGCGCTGACCTACTACTTCGAAAACCTGATCAATGACGTGGAAAGCGGCGTGCGCAAACCTGCGGCGGTGATCCTGGAAGCCGTTCAGGGCGAAGGCGGCGTGAACCCGGCACCGGCCGAGTGGCTGCAGCGCATCCGCAAAGTGACCGAAGAACACGGCATTCTGCTGATCATCGACGAAGTGCAGGCGGGCTTCGCGCGTACCGGTAAGTTCTTCGCTTTCGAACACGCAGGCATTCAGCCCGATATCATCGTGATGTCTAAAGCTGTCGGCGGCGGCCTGCCGCTGGCCGTACTCGGCATTAAAAAGCAGTTCGACGCCTGGGCGCCCGGCCACCATACCGGTACGTTCCGCGGCAACCAGCTGGCGATGGCGACCGGCCTGACCACGCTGAAGATCCTTAAAGAGCAGAACATCGCGGATAAAGTGGCGCAGCAAGGCGAGTGGCTGAAAGGCAAACTGGCCGAAATGCAGAAGCGTTTCCCGGTTATCGGTCACGTCCGCGGTCTGGGTCTGATGATCGGTATTGAGATCGTTAAGCCGAACGAAGCCAAAGATCAGCTGGGCTGCTATCCGGCAGATGGCGACCTCTCTGCGCTGCTGCAGAAGAAATGCTTCGAATCTGGTCTGATCCTTGAGCGCGGTGGTCGTCACGGCTGCGTGCTGCGTCTGCTGCCTTCCCTGCTGATTACCAATCAGGAGCTGGAAGTGTTCCTCGACAAGTTCGAGCAGGCGCTGCTGGCCGCTGGCGTTCAGCCGGTTTAAGTGGAGCGGGATTAAAATGTCTGAATTAAATCCGATCCTCGCGGGTTCGGCGCAGAGCATCGAAGCCTACCAGCAGGTGATTGAGCAGAGCAGCAAAGCGGTCGTCGAGTGGCTGAAGCAGCCTGAGATGTATCAGGGTAAAACCGTCGCAGAACTGCGCGAGCGTATCGCGTTGGACTTCAACCCGACCGGCCTGGGCAACCAGGCCGCCATCGAGCGCGCGGTCGAGTTCTTCCTGAAAGACAGCCTGGCGGTACATCATCCGCAGTGCGTGGCGCACCTGCACTGCCCGAGCCTGGTTGTCAGCCAGGCGGCGGAAGTGCTGATCAACGCCACCAACCAGAGCATGGACTCCTGGGACCAGAGCCCGTCGGCCACCATCATTGAGATGAAGCTGATCGAGTGGCTGCGCGCCCAGGTCGGCTATGAAGCGGGCGATGCGGGCGTGTTCACCAGCGGCGGCACCCAGAGCAACCTGATGGGCCTGATGCTGGCGCGCGACGCCTTTTTCGCGCGTCAGGGCCACTCTGTGCAGCAGGATGGCCTGGTTGGCGACCTGCGCAAGCTGAAGGTGTTCTGTTCCGAAAACGCCCACTTCTCCGTACAGAAGAATATGGCGCTGCTCGGCCTGGGTTACCAGTGCGTTACCCAGGTGAAAACTGACGAATACGCCCGTATGGACGTCACCGATCTGGCGGAAAAAATCGCCCAGGCGAAAGCCAACGGCGAACAGATCCTGGCGATTGTCGCCACCGCAGGCACCACCGATGCCGGCGCGATCGACCCGCTGCGTGACATCGCCGCGCTGGCGGCCCAGAACAATATCTGGGTACACGTCGATGCGGCCTGGGGCGGCGCGCTGCTGCTGTCGGAAAAATACCGTGACTATCTGGACGGCCTCGAGCTGGTGGACTCCGTTACGCTCGACTTCCACAAGCAGTATTTCCAGACCATCAGCTGCGGCGCGTTCCTGCTGAAAGATGCGGCGAACTACGAGCTGATGCGCTATCAGGCGGCCTACCTCAACTCTGAGTTCGACGAAGAGGCGGGCGTACCGAACCTGGTTTCTAAATCTCTGCAGACCACGCGCCGTTTCGACGCGCTGAAACTGTGGATGGGTCTGGAAGCGCTGGGACAGAAGCAGTACGCGGCGATCATCGATCATGGCGTTACGCTGGCACAGCAGGTCGCGAAATATATCAGCGCGCATCCGCTGCTGGAGCTGGTAATGAAGCCGCAGCTGGCGAGCGTGCTGTTCCGCTTCCACCCGGAAACGGGCTGCCGTGATCTCGCCGAAACCGCGCTGCTGAACCAGCGTATCGGCGACGCGCTGCTGGAATCGGGCCGCGCCAACGTTGGCGTCACCGAGCACAACGGCGTAACCTGCCTGAAGCTGACGCTGCTTAACCCGACCGTGACGCTGGAGGATGTTAAAGTCCTGCTGGCACTGGTGGAGAAAACCGCGAAGCCGCTGGTGGGCTAACCGCCAGAGGCTGAAAGCGAAAGCCGGTAATGAAAATTACCGGCTTTTTTATTGCCCCGGGTTTACTCCTTCGGCTTACCGAACAGCTCTGGCGCCCACAAACTGGGATCGACCTCTTTAAACTGCGCGCGGATAAAGTGCTCTTTCAGATGATAAGGCACCGTGCAGTCGAAGATAGTTTTGCTGGTGGTACCTTTTGCCGTCAGGCGCGGATCGTAGAACGGCTGCTGCGACGGATCGAGAACATGGCCCGCGACGCCCGGCACAAACAGGGTATCGAGATCGCCAACATAGCGCGTCTGCATCGCCCAGAGCACGTCATCGGTGTCGAAGAGATCGACATCCTCATCCACCAGAATCACGTTTTTTAACTCCCGATAGACCGCCAGCGCAATCAGCGCCGCCTGCCGCGTCATGCCGTCATCCCCTGCGTTGCGTTTTTGCACCTGCAGTACTGCCAGGAACTTCCCGCCGCCTGCGCTATGGGCATAGACGTTTTTCACCAGTCCCGGCAGCGCGTCTTCGCATTCAATATGGATGCTCGCCTCGGTGGGGATCCCCGCCAGGCTGACGTGCTCTTCGCCCGGCCCTACCAGCGTTTGCAGGATGGGGTTGCGCCGCGTGGTGATCGCCTTCACTTTGATAACCGGCAGCGCGGGATTGGCTTCGCCGGTGTAGCCGGGGAATTCCGGCATCGCCTTGCCGGTATGACTGTTTTGATCCTCTTTAACGCGCACGCCCGGCAGGATCTCCCCTTCAATCACCACCTCAGCGCGCGCAATCGCCCGCTGATTAACGCTCAGGCACTCTACCAGCTCCACCGGCTTGCCGCGCAGGCCGCCCGCTACGCACAGCTCGTTGAAACCGAACGGCGTGGTCGGCGCTTCGAACTCCGCGCCGATGTAGACAGCCGGATCGAGCCCCATATTGATCGACACCGGCAGCGGTTTGCCTGCCGCCTCCGCTTTCTGACGGAAAGCGTCGATATGACGTCCCGGCGCGAAGAAAATAGAGAGCTCATCTTTGCTCTGTACGCAGAGGCGATGAATGGTGACGTCTGCGTTATCGCGATCGTCAGGATCGCTGCCGAGCACTAGCCCCAGGCAGAAAAAGGGGCCAGCGTCTTCGCTGGTATTGGTTGGCGCGGGCAGGATCTTGCGCAGATCGAAACCCGCATCGTCGGCACGATAAACCACCTCCTGACAGGGTGCCTGGGCTTTATCGACCATCACCGGCGGCGTCACGTTCTTACGCGCTTCCGCCATCTGTATACCCAGTTCGCGCACCGGCGCGCCCAGCAGCGCGCTGACACGCTCGCGGCTCGCCATCAATCCCACCAGTACACGCGCGTCGGGAAAGCCTTTAATCTTATTGAACGTCATCGCCGGGCCGATGCGCGTCGGGCGCATCACGGTGCCGCCTGCGCCGATATAGCGATAAACGCCCGCCAGTTCAGCGTTCGGATCGACCTCGCGATCGGTTTCAATGTAGTGGCCCGGCAGGGTTTTAAGCAGTTCAATAGCGGAGCGCAGATCGTTAACCGGCGGAACATGCCAGCCCTGCGGATGCGATTCGCCGGGTTTGACCAGCCGCCAGGTGGCGGGTTTTTTCTGTGGCATAGCAGCTTCTCCTTAAGCGGTTTCCAGATACGTTTTCAGCTGAAACAGCACTTCTCCCCAGTAGGTGTTGCAAAACGGCAGGTGCGGATCGTCCACGGCCCATTCGCCATGCGTGAGCGCAACCAGCGTGCGGCCATCCTCAAGATCGGAGAGCTGAAAAGAGAGGGTTTTTCCGGCGTGGCTGTCGGTTTCAATCAGCGAGGTCTGAACAATGCGTTTGTCTTGCTCAAGCGTCTCTGTACGCCAGCTAAAGTGGGTTTCCGGTTTCGGCCGCAGCGTCAGGATTTTACCTGCGGCAATTTCCCCTTCGATTTCACCTGCATGCCAGGCAGTCATCTGTTCGATATCGGTCAGTGCGGAGAACACCGCCGGGCGCGGCGCGGCGATCTTAATCGCATGATGAAGCGTGATCATAATAACCTCGCAGGATGAGGCCCTGGCGGGCCGGTAAGCAGGGAGTACAACTGATGAAAGTATAGGCAGGTCATCAGCCGCGTCCGTCAGAGTTACGTTTTGATATGTAACAAAATTCCTGATGTACGCTTACCGGCTTATTCACCTGGAATGATCAGCGTCTTACAGCGAAAGCGGTTCCTCTCACTTTCATCAGGGTCAGCGCCATAGAGGCCAGCGCCAGCAGAATAAGGATCGCGCCCAGCGCAGCCATGGCGTGAAACCCCGCCAGCCGAAACAGCCAGAGCCCGGCGATGCCGCCGCCCAGAAACGAAAAGAGCGTCGTCAGATGTGTTTTTAACTGCTTCTTTTGCGCATGCGCGTTTTTCGACGGATCGCGCCGCAGCATGGCGCTGAGCACAGACGCCAGCGAGATGCCCGCATCGGTCAGGGTGCCGGTAATATGAGTGGCGCGCACGCGCCCGTTAGATAATTGCGTCGAAGTAGCGTTATGTACGCCCATCAGAAAACCCAGCAGCACCAGTATTTCCCGGTTATTGCCGGAGGAGTAGAAAAAGATTTCGAACAGCGACAGAGACAGCAGCGCAACGCCTTCCACCGCCAGCACCTGACAAAATATGGTGCGCAGATTGTGTTTAAGGCCAGCGATAACCGCCAGTCGCGCCGTTACCGCACCCGCGACAAAGGCAAGCAACAGGCAGCCGAGAAAGGTAAGGTCGCGCAGATCGCTGTTATTCACTTCGCTGGAGAGCTGCGACGTATTGCCCGACATATGTGAAGGAAAAAAACCAAATGCGCCCAACGCCATGGCATTCAGCAAACCGGCCGCCGTCGCCAGCCAGACAGCAAGATAACGGTCTTCAGTATGCGATCGCTCTCGCTTCATTTTTATTAACATGCACGCTTCACCTTTTATTAATGCCTGAGATTAAGCGTAGGGAGGGAAGCGATCCTTGTCGCAGCGTGAAACTAAAAGGAGTGAATAAAAACGTTAGTTAACTTCAATAAAACGGCGTTATCTCAGTTACTGTAAAGGCGCGACAGCGTTAAGAAAAAGTCAATCAGCGGCGGGAGCAATAGTGCGCCAGCCGCAGGAATGGCTGGCGCTGAGGGTAACGCTTAGCGGCGGGCTCTTACCACCTGATACCGACGCGTGAGGTATTCCACCGGCGCGCTCCAGACGTGAACCAGACGCGTGAAGGGAAACACCAGGAAGATCGTCATACCGAGGATCAGGTGTACGCGGTAAATCCACTCTACCCCATCCAGCCAGTGCGAGGCGTTGCCCTGGAAGGTCACGATCGCCTGCGCCCAGCCGACCAGCTTCATCATGCCCACGCCGTCGAGATGCTGCATGGAGAAGAGGATCGAGGTCAGGCCCAGCGTGCACTGCACCACCAGAATACCGATGATGACGATATCGGCGCGTGTTGAGGTGGCGCGGATGCGCGGGTTAAGCAGACGACGTTTCAGCAGCAGGAAACCGCCCACCAGCGTCATGATGCCGAAGACGCCGCCTGCGCCCATGGCGATTTTCTGCTTGGTGGCGATAGCGAGGAACGGCTCATACATCCAGTGCGGCGTCAGCAGGCCAAACAGATGGCCGAAGAAGATGCCGAGAATGCCGATATGAAATACGTTCGAGGCGAAGCGCATGCCCTTTTTATCCAGCATCTGGCTGGATGAGGCGCGCCAGGTGTACTGACCGTAGTCATAACGCAGCCAGCTTCCGACAAGGAAGATGGTGCCGCACAGATAAGGGTAAATATCAAAGAACAACACATTTAAATAGTGCATCAGGCTGTTCCTCCAGCGGAGAGATCAAGATATTGCGGCGCGGTTTCGTCACGAAAGCGCCGCTGATGTTGCTGTTGCGCCGAGCTGTCGCAGGCGTTGTTATCGATAAACTTCACCTGCTCCTCTTCCCAGACCGCATCCATCGCGGCGGGCGTATCGTCACGCGTCTCACTGGCGACCTGAGCCGCCACGCTTTCGCTGCTCAGCGGGCTGTTCGCCACCTTCAGCAGCGTATCGAATAAGGCGCTGAAGTCGCTGCCGCGCTCTTTCAGGCGCCCGCCGATCAGCGCCAGGATTGGCGCGACATCCAGCAGTCCCTGCTGCGCCTCAGCCTCCGGCTGCAGGCTGAGATACTCCAGGTAGAGCGGCAGGTAATCCGGCAGTTCGCGGCAGTCCAGTTCCAGTCCGGCGCGCTCATACTGCGCCATCAGATCGACCATCGCCTGACCGCGATCGCGCGACTCCGCATGCACATGCTCAAACAGCAGCAGCGAGGTTGCGCGGCCGCGTTCGAACAGCGCGCACCATTCCGCCTGCATATCCAGCGGCGGCGTGGCGAAGTAGCGGTCAATAAAGGGCAGCAGCGCCGGATCCTGCGCGCTGACCGGTTCGCGAACGTCGTCCTGCAACGGCCAGAGCGCCTCGTCGGGATACTCCAGCAGCAGGGCGACAACTTTAATCAGCGCCATTATTCGCCTCCCGCTTTATCGCCGATATTGATCGCGTCAATACGACGGCTGTTGAACAGGTTGAATTTGGTGTCGCTGCCGTGGCAGCCGTCGCCAAAGGTAAAGCCGCAGCCGTTGCGCTCCGGGAAAGCTTCGCGCGCCAGTTCGCGATGGCTGGTGGGGATCACGAAGCGGTCTTCGTAGTTAGCGATCGCCAGGTAGCGATACATCTCTTCTACCTGCGCCTCGCTCAGTCCCACCTCTTCAATGGCGCGCGTATCGGTCACGCCTTCCACGCTCTGTGCGCGTTTGTAGTGACGCATCGCCATCATGCGCTTCAGGGCGCGCAGCACCGGCGCGGTATCGCCAGCGGTCAGCAGGTTGGCGAGATACTGCACCGGAATACGCAGGCTTTCGACGTCCGGCAGCACGCTGCTCTGCGATACCAGTCCGCCTGCATCCACCACCGACTGGATCGGCGACAGCGGCGGCACATACCAGACCATCGGCAGCGTGCGATATTCAGGGTGCAGCGGCAGCGCCAGCTTCCAGTCCATCGCCAGCTTCCACACCGGCGACGCCTGCGCGGCATCAATAACGTTTTGCGGGATGCCCTGCTTCAGCGCCTCTTCGATCACCTGCGGATCGTTGGGATCGAGGAAGACGTCGCACTGACGTTCGTAAAGATCGGTTGCGTGCTCGGTGCTGGCTGCTTCGGCGATCTTGTCGGCGTCATACAGCAGCACGCCGAGATAGCGAATGCGGCCGACGCAGGTTTCCGAGCAGACGGTCGGCATACCCGACTCAATGCGCGGATAGCAGAAGATGCATTTTTCCGACTTGCCGCTCTTCCAGTTGAAGTAGATCTTTTTATAGGGGCAGCCGCTGACGCACAGACGCCAGCCGCGGCATTTGTCCTGGTCGATCAGCACAATGCCGTCCTCTTCGCGCTTGTAGATCGCGCCGCTCGGACAGGTTGCCGCGCAGGCGGGATTCAGGCAGTGTTCACACAGGCGCGGCAGATACATCATGAAGGTGTTTTCGAACTGTCCGTACATCTCCTTCTGCATCGCATCGAAGTTTTTATCCGCCGAACGCTTGCTGAACTCGCCGCCGAGGATCTCTTCCCAGTTCGGGCCGCCGTGGATTTTGTCCATGCGCTGCCCGCTAATCAGCGAGCGCGGGCGCGCCGTCGGCTGGCTTTTGCCCGCTTTGGCGGTGTGCAGATGCTGGTAGTCGAAGGTAAACGGCTCGTAGTAATCGTCAATGCCGGGCACCACCGGATTGGCGAAGATTTTCATCAGTACCGAGGAGCGGTTGCCGAGGCGCGGCTCCAGACGGCCTTTAATGTTGCGGATCCAGCCGCCGCGCCATTTTTCCTGATCTTCCCAGGCGTGGGGATAGCCGACGCCAGGTTTCGTTTCCACGTTATTGAACCAGGCGTATTCCATCCCTTCGCGGCTGGTCCAGACGTTTTTACAGGTGACGGAGCAGGTATGACAGCCGATGCACTTATCGAGATTCAACACCATGCCGACCTGAGAGCGGATTTTCATTTTGTCGCCTCCTGTACCTGATCGCGGCCTTCATCATCCAGCCAGTTCACCTTGTTCATCTTGCGCACCATAATAAATTCGTCGCGGTTGGAGCCGACGGTGCCGTAATAGTTGAAGCCGTAAGCCAGCTGGGCGTAGCCGCCGATCATATGGGTCGGTTTCGGGCAGACGCGCGTCACGGAGTTATGAATGCCGCCGCGCTGGCCGGTCACTTCCGAACCCGGAATATTCATCAGGCGCTCTTGGGCGTGATACATCATGGTCATGCCAGCCGGGACGCGCTGGCTGACCACCGCACGCGCCGTCAGCGCACCGTTAGCGTTGAACACCTCGATCCAGTCGTTATCCTCAATGCCCAGCTCTTTCGCATCCGTTTCACTCATCCAGACAATAGGGCCGCCGCGTGACAGGGTCAGCATCAGCAGGTTTTCGCTGTAGGTGGAGTGAATGCCCCATTTCTGGTGCGGCGTCAGGAAGTTGAGCGCCTTCTCCGGGAAGCCGTTAGAGGGGATATGACCCAGGTTCTGCACGCTGCGCGTATCGACCGGCGGTCGGTAGGCGCAGAACGCTTCGCCGAAGGCGCGCATCCACGGGTGATCCTGATAAAGCTGCTGGCGGCCAGAGAGCGTACGCCATGGGATCAGCTCATGCACATTGGTGTAACCGGCGTTGTAAGAGACATGCTCATCTTCCAGGCCTGACCAGGTTGGGCTGGAGATGATTTTGCGCGGCTGCGCCTGAATATCGCGGAAGCGGATCTTCTCTTCCTCTTTCGGCTGCGCCAGATGGGTATGGTCGCGGCCGGTAAACTCGCCCAGCGCCTGCCAGGCTTTAACCGCTACCTGGCCGTTGGTTTCCGGCGCCAGGGTTAAAATCACCTCGGCGGCGTCGATGGCGCTGTTGATCATCGGCTGGCCTTTGGCGACGCCGTCCGCTTTGGTGTAGTTGAGACGGCGCAGCAGATCGACTTCCTTATCGGTGTTCCAGCTGATGCCTTTGCCGCCGTTGCCCAGTTTTTCCAGCAGCGGCCCGACAGAGGTAAAGCGTTCGTAGACGGCGGGATAGTCGCGCTGCACGCTGATAATCTGCGGCGCGGTCTGGCCGGGGATCAAATCACATTCGCCTTTTTTCCAGTCGCGCACCTCGCCTGCCGCCAGCTCGCCGGGGGAGTCGTGCTGCAGCGGCTGCAGCACCACGTCGGTCTCTTCGCCGAGATGGCCGACGCAAAGTTCCGAGAAGGTTTTCGCGATGCCTTTATAGATTTCCCAGTCGCTTTTCGATTCCCAGGCGGGATCGACCGCCGCGGAAAGAGGATGAATAAATGGATGCATATCCGAGGTATTCATGTCGTCTTTCTCGTACCAGGTGGCGGTAGGCAGCACGATATCGGAGAAGAGACAGGTGCTGGACATACGGAAATCGAGCGTGACTAACAGATCGAGCTTGCCTTCCAGCGCGGCGCTGCGCCACTCCAGCTCTTCCGGGCGCTCATCCTCATCGCTCAGCGGCTCGCCCTGAATGCCGCTCTCGGTGCCGAGCAGATAGCGCAGCATATATTCATGGCCTTTACCCGAGGATCCGAGCAGGTTTGAGCGCCAGATAAACATATTGCGCGGATGGTTATTGCCGTTGTCAGGATCTTCGCACGCCATACGCAGCTTGCCGGACTTCAACGCCTCGACGGTCCACGCCTGCTCAGACTGCCCGGCGCGTTTCGCCTCTTCGGCGATGCGCAGCGGGTTGATGCCAAGCTGCGGTGAGGATGGCAGCCAGCCCATACGTTCGGCGCGCACGTTGAAGTCAATCAGCTGGCCGCTGAACTGGCTGGCGTCGGCGAGCGGCGACAGCAGTTCGCTGACCTGCAGCTTCTCAAAGCGCCACTGACTGGCGTGGTTATAGAAGAACGAGGTGCTGTTCATCTGGCGCGGCGGGCGGTTCCAGTCGAGCGCGAACGCCAGCGGCGTCCAGCCGGTTTGCGGGCGCAGTTTCTCCTGGCCGACATAGTGTGCCCAGCCACCGCCGGTCTGACCGACGCAGCCGCAGAACACCAGCATGTTGATCAGCCCACGGTAGTTCATGTCCATGTGATACCAGTGGTTCATGCCCGCACCGACGATGATCATTGAGCGTCCGTGCGTTTTGTGCGCCGTCTCGCCGAACTCGCGCGCGATTTTTTCAATCTGGCTGCGCGGCACGCCGCAAATCTGCTCCGCCCAGGCGGGCGAATAGGCGCGCACGTCGCTGTAGTCGCGCGCGCAGTTAACGTCGTCAAGGCCGCGATCCAGGCCGTAATGGGCCAGCGTCAAATCATAGACCGAGGCGACCGGCAGCTGGCGTCCATCGGCCAGCGTCAGGATTTTGACCGGCACTTTATGCAGCAGCACTTCATCCTGTTTCACATGGCGGAAATGCGGGTTTTCGATGCCGCCGAAGTAAGGGAAAGCGACGTCCATCACCGCATCGCGCCGATCGAGCAGCGAGAGGGTAAGCTCAATCGCCGTACCCGCCGCTTTCGGCTCAAGGTTCCATTTGCCCTTTTCGCCCCAGCGGAAACCGATCGAACCATTCGGCACAACCAGATCGCCCTCCTGGTTACAGGCCACGGTTTTCCACTGCGGGTTGTTCTCTTCGCCGAGGCTGTCGGCGAGATCCGCCGCGCGCAGCTGGCGTCCGGGTACATAGCTGCCATCTTCGCGCGGTTCCAGCAGTACCAGCATCGGCATATCGGTGTAGCGACGCGCGTAGCTGAGGAAGTAGTCGCTGGGGTTTTTCAGGTGGAACTCGTTCAGGATAACGTGGCCCATCGCCATCGCCAGCGCGCTGTCGGTACCCTGCTTCGGCGCCAGCCACTGATCGCACAGCTTGGCGACTTCTGAATAGTCAGGCGTGATAGCAACCGTTTTGGTGCCTTTGTAACGCACCTCGGTAAAGAAGTGGGCGTCCGGCGTGCGCGTCTGCGGCACGTTGGAGCCCCAGGCAATAATGTAGTTAGAGTTGTACCAGTCGGCGGATTCAGGCACGTCGGTCTGTTCGCCCCAGGTCATGGGCGACGCCGGCGGCAGATCGCAATACCAGTCGTAGAAGCTCAGGCAGGTTCCGCCAATCAGCGACAGATAGCGCGTCCCTGCCGCATAGGAGACCATCGACATGGCCGGTATCGGCGAGAAGCCCGCAATGCGGTCTGGACCATAATGTTTAATGGTCCAGATATTGGCGGCGGCGATCAGCGGGTTCAGCTCTTTCCAGCTGGCGCGCACGAAACCGCCGCGGCCGCGCTGCGATTTATAAATTTTGCTCTTTTCGCTGTCCGCCATAATGGCGTTCCAGGCATCGACCGGGTCGCTGTGCTGCGCCAGCGACTCGCGCCACATCTCCAGCAGCACCTTGCGCACCAGCGGATATTTCAGCCGGTTGGCGCTGTAGAGGTACCAGGAGTAGCTGGCGCCGCGTGGGCAGCCGCGCGGCTCGTGGTTGGGCAGATCGGGGCGCGTACGCGGGTAGTCGGTCTGCTGCGTTTCCCAGGTGACTAAGCCGTTTTTGACGTAGATTTTCCAGCTGCAGGAGCCGGTGCAGTTAACGCCATGCGTCGAGCGTACGATTTTGTCATATTGCCAGCGCTGCCGGTAACTGTCTTCCCAGTCACGGTTGGTGTTATAGACCTGACCGTGCCCCTCTGCGAAGCTGTCGCCTTTCTGTTTGAAATAGCGGAAGCGGTCGAGAAGTTTGCTCATTGCGCATCTCCAGTATGGTTAGTGCTCATTGCTCTGCTTAGTTGTTATTGGTTTTGCGACGGCCATACAGCAGCCAGGTCAACAGCAGACAAACGATGTAAAAGACCAGAAAAATTTTCATGGCGCCGACGGGCGAACCGGTCAGCGTGAGTGAGGTACCGAACGCTTTCGGGATAAAGAACCCACCCACCGCGCCCAGGGCGGAAATAAAGCCCAGCGCGGCCGCCGTATCGGTTACCGCGGCATGTTGCGCCTCTTCCGCGCTACGACCCTGCGCAGTCATGCGGTCCATGGTGATTTGGCGGAAAATCACCGCGATCATCTGGAAGGTTGAGCCGCTGCCGAGTCCGGCGGTAAGGAACAGCCCCATAAACACCACATAGAAGCTCAGGAACGAGCCGCCGGAGGTGCCGGGCAGGGTCAGGAACAGCAGCGCGGAGAAGATCGTCATCAGCAGGAAATTGATGGCCGTTACGCGCACGCCGCCGAATTTGTCAGAGAGAAAACCGCCTGCCGAGCGCGCCAGCGCGCCGAGCAGCGGGCCGAAAAAGGCGAGATGAATAATGTCCACCTGTGGAAACTGCGTTTTCGCCAGCATGGCGAAGCCCGCCGAAAAGCCAATAAAGGATCCGAAGGTAGCCAGATAGAGCAGCCCCAGCGTCCAGAGGTGTCCCTGCTTCAGCACCGGCAGCTGTTCGCGCAGCGAGGCGCGCATGCCGGCGATATCGTTCATTCCGTTCCAGGCGGCGATAGCGGCGATGGCCAGCAGCGGCACCCAGATCCAGGCCGCGTTCGCGAGCCACAGCTGGCTACCATCCTCCAGCGTCGCGCCGCCTACGAAGAACGGCACCACAATAATCAGCGGCGCGATCAGCTGCATCACGCTGACGCCCAGGTTGCCCAGGCCGCCGTTAATGCCGAGCGCCGAGCCCTGTTTGCTTTTGGGATAAAAGAGGCTGATATTGCCCATGCTTGACGCGAAGTTAGCGCCTGCCAGACCGCAGAAAAGCGAAATGATGATAAAAACGCCATAAGGCGTATTGGGATTCTGAACGGCGAAACCCAGCCAGACGCAGGGAATGATCAACACGGCGGTGCTGATCACCGTCCAGAGACGACCGCCGACTACCGGCACGACAAAAGAGTAAGGCACGCGAAACAGCGCCCCGGAGAGAGAAGGCAGAGCCGTTAACAAGAAGAGCTGATCGACGGTGAAATTAAATCCCACCCGGTTAAGGTTGACCGCCACGGTGCTGAACAGCATCCAGACGCAGAACGCGAGCAGCAGCGCGCCAACGGAAATAATTAAATTACGCCGGGCAATATGTTTGCCCTGGCTTTCCCAGAATTGTTTATTTTCCGGCGCCCAGTTTTCAAGTGCGCTGTGCCTGGTGTGCGTGGAATGAGGTTTTACGCTCACATATCCTCCCAATAAGCAGCAGACGGATCTCTCCCGCTGTCTGCGAGTAGTATTTAAAATTAATAAATGAGAAACTGAATAAATCCGTATTTATACGAATCTGAATGATAATCAGATGACGACGCCAGAAACGTTTTGCCTTTAATAAAGAAATAGCGGTTAAATCAGGCGTCGTTATTCGGCGAAATATTCCGTCCTGTAGAATAGGTAATAAGCCTATCGCAGCAGGCCGTAAAAACAAGAGGATTTGTAGGGGCTTTTATGATTCAGCGCAAAGCAACGCTGAGTTGAGGAATAAGAGGCTCAGAGTTAACTACCTAATTTTAGGTATATTTTAGCAGCCTTAAAATAGATGACCAGTTGCGCCGCGAGTCAATTTGATAAAAATCAAAGAAAATGGCAATAAAAGTCAGAAATAGCTTTAAGCTGCCCTTCCCTGAATCCTGCCCCTTAATAAAGGAAAAAAGCAGAAAGCTTTTCGAGGGGAATAAAAATTCTTATCCATGGGCTACCGCTGTTTACAAATATATATAACGATTTATCAGAGAGCCTTTTCTGCGCGATATCAAATACAGCAGCTTTTGCTGGCAAAAAGCCGCATGAAATTAAAGCCAGAAAGTTCTGCCAACGCCCTTTTCCGCTTCATCTTCCTCCCGTCTCTTTTTGCTGTTGGGCTTGTTTAAGCTGCATTGGGCACTTTGCTGACTGTTTTACTTATTTCTCAAAAAGTATGTTGTAACTACAAAGTCCTTTGCTTATCGCGACGTCTGCTTTTTCTGCTGTTCAGATCTGCCAGCAGACGCTGCTTCAGCGATCTCCCCGCTGAAACAGCCGCGCCACCAGCTCGCGACAATAGTCAGACGTGGGTTCGCGATCTTCAAACAAAATGTGATAGATCACCGGCGCTACGACGACGTCCATCGCCTCGTCAACGGAGAACCCCGTTTCGCCGCGCTTTATCGCGCGCTTTTGCAGTGTTTCCAGGTGCTGATAAGTAAAGCCGCAGCATTTCACCGTCGCGCTGCTGCCGCCGCTGCCGATAATATCAGCGAGCATCTGCCGCCCGACTTTCGACGACATCTCTTCGGCATACTGCTGGATAAACGCCTCCATGTCGCCCTGCATATCGCCTCTGTCTTCGGGTTCGCTGACCGGACGCATATGCGCAACGGCGACGTCGGCCAGCAGTTGCGACAGGTCGCCCCAGCGGCGATAAATCGTAGATGGCGTGACGCCTGACGACTCTGCCACCATCGGTACCGTAAGCTCGTTGCGATCATATGTTTTCAGCAGCGTATTGACCGCCTTGTGCACTTCTTCCTGAATACGCGCGCTGCGTCCACCCTGCCTGATCATCTCCCTGGCCATCTTTTTCCTCTCAGCAAAGACTAAAAACGACAGAAATTGTTTAATGCAAAGATATTGCGTTAACGCAAAAAAGCAAGTATATCTCACTTAAAGCTAATATTTTGCTTTAAGGTGATTATCATGACTTCCGCTTCGCCAGCACTGCCCGCAGCCGCCGCTGCACGTATTACGCTTTACAGCTTTGTCTGCGCTACGCTTATCTCCGCGACCAGCAGCGCGCCGACGCCGCTCTACCCGCTCTATCATACCCTCTACCATCTGTCGCCGGTCACCATTACGCTGATTTTCGCCAGCTATGCATTTAGCCTGCTTATCGCCCTGCTGACGTTTGGCCGCCTTTCCGACTTTACCGGTCGGCGCGTGATGATCCTGGCGGCGCTCTTGTGCAATGCCCTGGCGCTGGCGCTGTTTATGCTGGCGGACTCGGCAGGAATGCTGATTGCCGCACGCATTATTCAGGGCATGGCGACCGGTATCGCGCTGCCGACCTTTGGCGCGACGATCCTCGACGGCGATAAGGCGCGTGGCCCGCTGCTTAATTCAATAACGGCCTTTCTCGGCATGCTTGCAGGAACGATGACAGGCGCGCTTCTGGTGACCTTCGCCCCTTTCCCTACCGTTTCGGTGTACGCTCTGCTGTTTATGCTGATGCTGCTGGCGCTGGCGTTACTGCCCCTGATGCCCGAAACCGTATCGCCTGTGCCCGGCGCGTTACGCGCTTTGAAGCCGAACGTCGCCATTCCGCCGCGCGCGCTTGGGCCGCTACTGCGGCTGGCGCCGGTAAATGTGGCGACCTGGGCATTAGGCGGATTTTATTTGTCGCTGATGCCGACGCTGGTCATCCTCACTACCGGGCTGACTTCGCCGTTCATCGGCGGCTCCGTGGTGGCGACCTTGATGCTCAGCGCCACGGCATCGGTATTTATCTTCCGCCGCTGGCCGCCGCAGCGCGCGTTGTTTATCGGCACGCTTGCCCTGATAGCGGGCATTAGCCTGACCTTGATCGGCATTAATCATCATCTGACAATGCTGCTGTTTTTTGGCACGGCTGTAGCCGGTCAGGGATTCGGTTCAGTATTTTCGACCATTATAAAAATCGTGATGCCGCTGGCGGAGAGCCATGAGCGCGCCGGGCTGTTCGCCGCTTTTCTGGTAAAGAGCTATCTGGCCTTTGCGCTGCCAGCGCTGCTGGCCGGTTTCGCGGTGCCGCTGTTGGGCCTTGCCGCCACGGCTAACTACTATTGCTGGGGGATTATTTTGATGGCTGCGGTGTCATTGCTGGCGGGACGGTCTGCGGTGCGCCTGAAGGCGGAGAGAGGATAAAAAAATGGCCGGTTCAACCGGCCATTTTCTTTTAGTTTGTCGCTTTATTTTTCAGGCCTTCAGCGCCTTGCTTGGTTTTATCCCAGGCTTTTTCGCTGCCCTGCTTGGTGCTGTGCCAGGCTTTCTGCGAACCTTCGCTGATTTTGCTGGTGGTCGCGTCGCTTTTACCTTCGGCAGCATGTTCCGCCTTCAGCTTCTGCTCGGAACCGGTGTCCTGCACTTTATGCAGTTTTTCTTTCGCCGTATCTGCGCCTTTATGCGCTTCAGCCACGGTGTCATCGGTAGCATGTGTAGTCGCCGCAAAAACCGGAGCAGCCAGCATCAGAGCAGAAAGTGCAATAATCGTCTTTTTCATGATTCCCTCACTAAAATTATCAAGTCCAGTTTCAGTATAGACAAATAATACAGTCGCACAGCAAAAGGCATGTAATTTGCCATGGATTCAGCATATTCCTGGATTTTTATCTGGCCTGATGCGCTGACTCAGCGATGCCAGAGAGGAAGAGAGGCAGCGGCGGGCATCCCTCGCTACACTTCATCCAGTCTTTACTTATAAGGAATAGCAATGTTCTCTTTTTCCCCTACCGTCGAACTCACCGTCATCGCGCTGGCGCCGGGCTTTCGCGCGATCAGTATTCTCGTTGAGGCGAGCGAGGTGCAGCACCCACAGGTTGCGCGTGATGCGCTTAACGACGCCTGCCACGCTGTCATCGCCCAGGATGTGCCTTACGCTGAGGCGCATATTGCCGCCTGGCGCGAGGCCTTCAAAGCGTTCGGCGCAAAACCCGCCCGGACGCCAAGTTCGGTTGAAGCCTTACGTAAACGCGTTGTCCGCGATGGCTCACTGCCCGCCATCGATCCGGTCGTCGATCTCTATAACGCCATCAGTATTAAATACGCCTTGCCGATCGGCGGCGAGAACGCCGCAGCCTATGTCGGCGACGCGCGTCTGGTGCGCGCCGACGGCAGTGAGCGTTTTGATACCCTGAACGCAGGCGACCCCTGCGAAGAGACGCCAGAGCCGGGCGAGGTGATCTGGCGCGACGATCTCGGCGTTACCTGTCGGCGCTGGAACTGGCGCCAGGGCGTGCGTACCCGCCTGGACGCCAGCGCGCAACACATGTGGTTTATTCTGGAGAGCCTGCCGGAAATGCCGATGGATGCGTTGCATCAGGCCAGTGACGAGCTTATTGCGGGTCTGCAGGCGATGATGCCCGGCTGCCGTGTTGAAAAACAGCTGCTGGGTGCGGGCTTTAGCTAAGTCCAGGTTATCAATCAAAAAGCCTCTGTTGGATAAGCGGGGCTTTTTCTTTTTGATGCTCCGTCATGCTCCCGCCGTGGTGGCTGAGGGCGGCTCGCCCAGAACCAGGCGGATGAAATCCGCTATATCTTCTGCGGCAGTGCAGTGTTTTTCCGGGCTGGGTTTAACGATCAGGGTTTCCGCATAGCCGTTGAGGAGGGCTCCCAGCTGGCGGGTCACCCGGTTTATGTCTGCGGGCCGAAAGGCCTCTTTTTCTACGCCTTCATCAATGATCCCGGCGACCAGCGTCATCCATCGACTGATATTGGCCTCCGCCAGATCGGCATACGCCTGATTGTTGGCCGCCATGCGCCAGAGGGAGTCATAAAGCTGCCATTCAGCTAAGGGCGCGCTGGGAAGGTAGTAGCCCACCAGCGCGGTGAGTTTTTCCCATGGCGAAAGACCTGCCATTTTTACCGCAATCTCATCAAGCTCGCGTTCCATAAAGCGCGCCAGCGCGGCGAGGCAGAGTGATTGCCAGTCGCTAAAGTAATGGTAGATATGGCTGCGGGATATGCCCAGATAGCCGGTCAGTTCACGGGTGGTGACTTTTTCTATCCCTTTTTCGATGAACAACGCCACTGCGCCATCCAGTATGCGTGCTTTTAGCTCCTCTGCGTTTTTCTTCACCTACTCCCCCTTTGACTTTGAGCAACCGCTCAAATAGACTGCGGCAACATTATTGAGCAGTTGCTCAATATTTTTCTTACGTTGAAAATACACTATGCAACCCCTGAATTTAAATGAAAAAGCGGACGTAAAGCCAGGCGCAGCCACTACCCTGAAACTGCTGGGGCAGCGTCACCGCAGGAAACTGGCCGTGACGCTGATGCTGGTGGTCGGCGAAAATCTTATCTATCTGCTTTATCCGCTTCTGGCGGGCTTTGCCGTTAACGCCATCCTGGCAGGTAAAGCGATACATGCCGTACTTTACGCCGCGCTGGTTTTTGTTATGTGGTTGACCGGCGCCGCCCGGCGAAGCGTGGACACGCGCACCTTTGCGCGCATCTATGCCGAGCTGGCGGTATCTGTTGTGCTGGCGCAGCGTCGGGAAAATCATCCGCCTTCTACCGTTGCCGCCCGCGTCACGCTCTCGCGGAAGTTTGTCGACTTTTTTGAAAAGCACCTGCCGGTGCTGATCACCACAGTAGCATCGATCACCGGCGCGACGGTGATGCTGTTGTTTATCGAGTTCTGGTCCGGCATCGCCTGCCTGGGGATCCTGGCGTTTTTTAGCCTTTTCCTGCGGCGCTTTACCAGCACCAATGAACGGCTTTTCCTGCGGCTGAATAACCGTCTGGAAAAAGAGGTCAGTATGGTCAGCAGCGCAGCGGCATCTCCTCTGGTGCGCCACTACCGCGTGCTGGCCAGGCTGCGCATCGCCTTGTCGGACCGCGAGGCGCTCGGCTATCTCTCTATCGGCGCGGTGGCCGCCCTGCTTTTCGGCTCGACCATTCTGATGATGGCAATGCGGGAAAGTCATGATGCCGGGCACGTCTATTCGGTCATGACTTACATGTGGATGTTTGCCATGAGCCTGGATGACGGGCCCCAGCTGCTGGAGAAATACTCTCAGCTCAGGGATATCGGCAAGCGAGTAAAAACCGGCAAGGTTTAAACCGAACCGGGCAATTCCAGTCTGGCGGCGAAAAGGCCTTGTCGCGTCAGCGCGGGGGCCAGAGGCAGCCCCGCGTTTGCGTGCGCCTTTTCCTGAACCCACGATTTTATGTGACTCATCTTACATTTATTGCGCTCTCCACTGGCAACGCAGCCGCTTACGCCCGCACAATGGAATATATAATCCTTAATGAATATATATTCACACGTGGGTTGCTGCGGCAATCCGACCACGCTTCTGTCTGCATCCTGAACGGAGAATATCGGCAATGAGTCACTATAATTATCCGAAGTTTGGCGCTGGCCTGTGGCATTTCGCGAATTACATCGATCGTTACGCGGTTGACGGCTACGGCCCGGCGCTCAGCACGCTGGACCAGATCAAGCTGGCCGCCGAAGTTGAAGATCTCTCTTATGTTGACGTCCCCTATCCTTTTACGCCCGGCGTCTCGGTTGACGAGGTGAAGCAGGCGCTGCAGGAGGCAGGGCTGAAAGCGATTGGCGTCACGCCGGAAATCTATCTGCGCAAATTCTCTCGCGGTGCCTTTACCCACCCAGATGCGGCGGTACGCGCCGACGCGCTGGCGCTGATGAACGAAGCGGCCGACGTAGTGCGCGAACTGGGCGCGAACTACGTTAAAGTCTGGCCCGGCCAGGACGGCTGGGATTACCCTTTCCAGGTCGATCATAAAAATCTCTGGAAGCTGGCGGTTGACGGCATGCGCGAACTGGCCGGGGCGAACCCGGATGTGAAGTTCGCCATTGAATACAAGCCGCGTGAGCCGCGTGTAAAAATGACCTGGGATTCAGCGGCGAAATCGCTGCTGGGTATTGAAGAGATCGGTCTGGACAACGTAGGGATCCTGCTCGACTTCGGCCACGCGCTGTTTGCCGGGGAGTCACCGGCCGGTTCTGCACAGCTGATTATCGATCGCGGCCGCCTGTTCGGTATGGATGTGAACGATAACCTGCGCGGCTGGGATGATGATCTGGTGGTCGGCACCGTGCATATGACCGAAATTTTCGAATTCTTCTATGTGCTGAAGTGCAATAACTGGGATGGCGTGTGGCAACTCGACCAGTTCCCGTTCCGCGAAGATCATGTAGAAGCCGCCAACCTCTCTATCCGCTTTCTCAAGCACATCTATCGCGCGCTCGATAAACTGGATATGCCCGCGCTGCAGGCGGCGCAGCGGGAGCAGAATCCGCTCAAGGCGCAGCGCATTATTCAAAATGCGCTGCTGACCTCTATCGAAGAGTAAGCCGTTACGCCGCGGCGCGCAGCGCGTCGCGGCATCAGCTTTATAGCCAGCCCGACTTGCGCAGCCGTAGCCAGAGCAGGAAGCAGCCGACAATGGTTCCGCCTAGCGCTATCGGATAGCCCAGCGGCGAGTTCAGCTCCGGCATATCTTTAAAGTTCATGCCATACATGCTGAAAATCACCGTAGGGATCACCAGTATCGCACCCCATCCCGCCAGCTTTTTCGTGACCTCGTTCTGCTGTACCGCCACCATCGCCAGGTTAACGTGCATGGCGCTGGTGAGCATTTCACGCATGTCCTCCGCGTCGGTCACCACATGACGCGCATGATCCTGCACGTCGCGCAGGTAGGCGCGCAATTCTTTCGGTACGATATCTTCATGCAGGCGAACCAGCTGCTGGCAAATCTCTTCCAGCGGCTGCGCCGCATTGCGCAGGCTTAACAGTTCGCGACGCAGACGATAGACCTTTTTCACCGCGAGATTATCGAATTCGGATCGGAACAGCGCCGCCTCCATCTCATTAATTTTGTCGCCGAGCGAGGCGGTATATTCGCCATAGCGATCGACAATAAAATCGAGAATACAGTAGAGCGGATAGCCTGGGCCGTGATCGAGCAAGTCGCTGTTTTGCGCCACGCGCTCGCGGATCGGGGAATAGCTGTCGGAGGCGCCGTGGCGCAGCGTTATCAGGAAATTTTTACCGATAAAGATATGCGTTTCACCAAAGTGAAGATGTTCATTTTCCGAACTGACGGTCTTCACCACGATAAACATCGACTCGCCATACTGTTCGATTTTAGGCCGCTGGTGCGCGCATAACGCATCCTCTACCGCTAAGTCATGCAGTCCGAACTCGCGCTGAATTTTATACATAAATTCCGCTTCGGGCTGATAGAGCCCCATCCAGATAAAGGCATCTGGATCGCTGATAACGTCACTGATTTTTTCTACATCTAATTCCTGCCCGGTCTGGCCTGGGCGATATACCATGCAATTTACAATCATGATCCCTTCGCTACACGGTTGTCTGAAGTAGTAAGAGCATAACCGCTTTTATTGCATTCAAATGAAGAGGTTTGTAACAGAATGCCCGCCGAACAGCGTCCGGCGGGCAACAGGCAAGATAAGGCGCTTAACCGCGGGGATCGGTAGCCGGAACGTTCTGCACCCGGGCCGGTTTCAGGCCGAACAGCAACGCCATCAGCGGCAGCTGTTTAATGATCAAATAGAGCACGGCGCTGCAGATCAGGCCAAGCAGCGTGACCACCGCGACATAGGTCACTGGCAGCGCATCCGGCAGGTAGCCGTCCAGCAGCCAGGCGAAGGTGATCACCAGCGGGTAGTGCATGATATATATCACCAGGGCGGAATCCACTACGCCCCTCACCAGACGGCTCTCTTTCATGCGCAGCTTCTCAAAGGTGAATACCACCCAGTAAGAGAAGATGACCGAGAAAAGACTGGCGCACAGCACCGGCAGGTATTTCAGGCTGCTGGTGATGTTGTAGTGGTAGATGGCATAGAACACCAGCCAGCAGGCCACGCCCAGCGCCAGCACCACTTTGGTGTTGACCAGAAAATTACGCGCCTGACGAGGGATCTGATCGCTGTTGAGATAGAGCGCATAGCCCGCCGCGTAGAACACCATAAAGCGCGCGGTAACCGGAATTAAATTGACCCATTCGCCAAAGTCTTTAACGAAGAACTTCACCACAAAGAACATGTTCGCCGCGACAACCAGCGCCGCCACCAGCAGCGGGAAAGGCAGGCGTCGCATCAACGCCGCCGCGCGCTGATAGAGGCTCACCGGAATCAAAAACGACATCGCCGTAAGGGACACCAGGAACCAGAGATGGTGCAGCGAGGTATAGGCACCCAGCGCGCCCTGTGTCGTTAAGGGTTCGCCGTCGATTAAGGCGTTAATGAGATACATCAGTCCGGGAATAAACAGGAAAGCGGAGATCAGCGGCACGACGACGCGCGTCTTGCGGTTACTGTAAAAGAAGTCGGTGCCTTTACGCAGGATGACCATCGCCGAGAACATCCCCGACAGGAAGAAAAAGGCTTCCATACGAAAGGTATGCACAAATTCGATCAGCGCGGTAAAACCGTCCGCCTCATTTTTCCCGGAAACGTAGTACCAGTTATTTCCACCAGGAAGACTTCGCGCGGCATGATATAAAACCCCTTCCAGAATTAACAGCGCGCGCAGGAAATCCAGGCCGATATTCCGGCTTGAGAGAAACGCTTTATTTTCCACGTTATACCCTTCTCAAAAAGTCGTCAGAACGCAGCCCCTCTCGCGTCGCATTTAAACAACGAAACGTGAAAGAGAAATAATCCTGACCTGATGAAGTGAGCCACGCAAAAATCGGAATATCCCTGAATGGCCGGTGTTGGCAAAGCGTATCATTACTTAACGTTAAAAATCATTCTGCTGACCGGACATTAGGAATATGCCTGGAGGTAACCAGACTAATTAGGAAAAACGCCAGTTAAAAATAGCCTGATCAAATAAATTCCCATAAAAATAAAACCGCGATTAAGCTATAAAATACAATAAGTTAATTTTATATCACCCTTTCTGGCCTTTGCCGTGTGCGCTGACGCTGGCCTTACTTCCCCAAACGAGGCGACAGATAAGACCAGACAAAATAAGAAATAGCGCTTACGAATGAGGATTTGCTTAATTTATCCAGCGAAAATGAGACCCGAGATCGGCTCATCTTGATTAACCCTGAAAAGAGAGCCCGTAAAAAAACAAAGCATTGATATAATTTTGCCGCTAACCATCGGCAGTTTTAGGGTTGTTGGCTGCTAATTAAATTTGTTACCTTGATGAAAGTCACACTTTATTCGTGATATTCCATTCAGACAACGCGCTGAGAACGATATGCTGCAAAAAAAATTCCATTTGAAAATGGCGCTATATATTACGCTGATGATGAAAGTTTCATCCCCGGCGGTCGCGCAAACCACCTCGCCCGGCACCTTTATTATTGAAGCCTGGGGAGGATCGAGCACGAAAGGGGTACTGGCGGTGCGAGAAGAGGGTCGGCTGCGCAATATCGTCAGCGAGCACAATGAAATTGCCGTACTGAATCAGCTTTTACAGGCGAAGTACGGCAGCGGCGTACGCGTCCTTAATCGCGGCGCGCCCTCAGCGCAGGCGATCGAGCTGCTGAATGGCCGCTATAAATATGAGCATAATCCGCCGTGGCAGGAGGCGATGAAACGCTCAAACGCCCGTTTAATCCTGCTCAATTTCGCTACCAACGACGCACGGCATTACCACTTCCACGATATAGAGAAGCCCTATCAGGTGAGTCCGCAACGCTACAGCGAAGTGATGACAGCCTTGATCGACAGCGCCAGAGCGAACGGCAAAGCCGTGGTGCTGCAGGAGCCGCATCCGCTGTGCGGCAAAGCGGAAAAATGGGATGTCGCGCCTTATGCCGCGCGGCTTGACGCCGTCGCCCGCGCGGAAAAGGTGCCGCTGGTCAGTCAGTACCAGCGTATTCAACAGATGCCAGCGTGGCGCGCGATGATGTCGCCCGACTGTATTCACCCTTCCGAACAGCTCTACCGCATTAAGGCGCTGGAAACATTTAAGGTGATCGAACAACACTTCGGCGCGCAGCTCTCGCAGCTTAACGCCGCCTCCTAAAACAGCGAGGCGCCGCCACAGATCACCATCTCCTGGCCGGTAATCGCGGCAGCCTGCGGCGAGAGGAGAAAAGCCGTCAGCGCAGCCACTTCCTGCGGCTGGATAAGCCGACCAATCGGCGGCATGACCGGCTTTGACGCCTCGCGTCCCGGCTGCGAGAGCATCGGCGTTTCCGTCGCGCCCGGCGCGACCACATTTACCGTAATGCCGCGCGGCGCCAGCTCGATCGCCCAGCTGCGCGCCATACCGACCATGGCAGCTTTGGTCGCGACGTACTGTGAGCGACTGGCCGCTCCGCGCGAGGTGCGGCTGCCAATCAGTACAATCCGGCCGCCCTCACCCATTACAGGCGCAAAGCGGCTAGCAAGGATTTCCGCCGCGCGGACGTGCAGCGACCAGAGGCGCGAGCTGACGCCGAGATTAATCTCGCCTACCGGCGCGGCGGCCATCATACCGGCGGCATGCACCAGCGCATCCGGTGCGGGCAGATCGGCAAGGGTACGGATAAGTGCAGGCTCATCCGTCATATCCACCTGAACGCTGCGGAAACAGGCGTTATCGCGCGACACCCGGCTACGGCTCAGTCCCGTCACCTGCCATCCCTGGTCGAGCAGTAACGTGACGATCGCCTCGCCAATGCCGGAGCTGGCTCCGGTCACAATCGCATGCGGCATCTATTCCTCCAGAAGCGAACGTGGAATTTTAAACACCGCCTTGCGCACCCTTTCCGACCTCGGCGCCGCGCACAGCGCCTGATGCGGCTCGCCGGGCAGAAACACCGCAAAGTCTCCCGTGCTTAAGCACATCGAGACCGGCAACGCCTGCACGCTGGCGATAAACAGATCTGCTTTACGCTCTTCATCCTCCGGCTGCGCCAGGCTCTGCTGACTGGCGTTAATGATTTCATCGCCGTCCAGCACCAGCTGGATATCGGCCCACTGGCGGTGATATTCAGTATGGCGCTGCGCGGCTGGTTCGGTTTGCGCCGGACCGATATGGCAAAACCACTCTGCATCCTCCGGCTGAAAACGGCCATCTTCGCGCTGCCGCAGCGCCGCGAGTCTGCAATCCTCGCGTTCAAGGATGGCGCGCAGCGCAGCGGGCAGGCCCGCCATTGCTAACGCCTGCACATTACCGATAATCATGGCGTCTCCTTAACCCAGTCTGGCGAAAGGCGCACATATTTGATCGCCTGCCGATACCAGGTGTAGGCGATATGCAGATCGCCGTCTGCGCTCTGCTTGATGCTGGGGTAAGAAAACTCGCGATTGAGTTTCTGCTGTGAATTGTTCGTCATGCAGTAGCCATCGCCTTCGTCGAGGTTGCGCTGCCACGGCCAGCTTTTGCCGCCGTCCGGTGAGATCGCCACCGTCATCGGCGCGCGCGGCGCTCCCCAGAATACGCTGCGCCCTTCGCGCGCTTCCGGCTCTTTTCGGCTGTCGTCGCCGTCATCAATTTCGTCATAGAGCGAGGCGCGCCGCTCCGTCGCGCCCGCCGCGCTCATATTGTTAAACACCAGCGCCAGCGTGCCGTCCTGCAAGGTGGTGGCCTGGAGGGAAGAGTTGTTATTGGGCAACGAGGTGGGCTCCGGCTGCGACCAGCTTTCACCGCCGTCCTCTGAGTGACTGTAGTAAATATGATCTGCCCAGCGGCTGCGATAGAGCGCCAGCAGCGTACCGCCCGGCAGCGGGGTGATATTCATATGCACGCAGCCGAGACTTTCAGGCACCTCGACGTCGCGCCAGCTTTTGCCGTTGTCGCTGGAGATCTTCACGGCGCTGATATCATCATTGCCGACCCACTTCTCACCCGGCCGGGTACGGCAGTAGAACACCGGCAGGAGCCAGTTACCGTTCTCCAGCACGGTGATCGGCTGGCGGATAAAGGTGCCGGGCTGGTCGAGCAGCGTGTCAATCGCTCCCCAGGTTACGCCCAGGTCGTGCGACTGGCGAAAGCGCACGATAGCCGTATCCTGATTGCCAGAGACCTGTGCCGTCCAGAGCAGCCACAGCACCTTGTCCGGCGCAAGAAACAGCACCGGGTTTTGCTCCGAGCGGGCCGGATCGTCAGAGAGTTTCACCGCCTCGCTCCAGCGATCGGCACCGGGCGTCAGCCGCGAACTGTAGACAGAAATATCCGCCACGCCTTCCTGGGTGCCGCCAAACCAGACGCACATCAGCGAGCCGTCCGGCAGCGGGAAGATATTGGCCGCATGGTTTTGCGGACAGGGTGACGGCAGCATCGCCGTGATGACGCGTGCGTCCTGTTCGGCCGGGCGCAGCACGCCATCACGGTTAACGGTTACAGACATATCAGACTCCCCTCTGTTCAACTCTCTGATGCGATTTATGTTCTTGTCGGTTTGGGATCAGGTGATCGATCGCCATAATGATGGCCGGCGTGACCAGCGCGATATACATATTATTGATGCCGAACGGATCGCCCAGCAGATACCAGACTGACGTCGCCACGCAGGCGCCAATCAGACCGGCGTTAGCGCCGCGGGCGCTTTTGAAGAACGGCGCGTAAAAGGCGATTACCGCCACCACCGAGATTGACAGGCGAATTGCGCGGGTAAAGAACGAGAGCTTCAGCACTTCAGGCACCAGCAGCACAAAAATCAGCGGCAGAAAGCCAATGATCAACGACAGCCAGCGCGTCGCCCTGAACTCCTGTTCCGGCGTCGGCTTGCGGTACGGCACGTAGAAATCCTTCACCACCAGCGAGGCGATGGCCAGCGCGACGGTGCTGACGCTGACGAAGATCGACGCTACCAGTGACGTTGTCACCATCCCGGCCATCCAGGGATTCATATCCTGCAGGAAAATCGGCATGGCGTAGAGGCTGTTGATCTCCGGGTGCAGATATTTCGCCGCCACGCCGATAACCGCAATCGCCAGACCGATCGGCAGACAGAAGAAGAAGGCGACCCAGGTGGCGCGCTTCGCCGAACGCACATCCTTTGTCGAGGAGATCGCCTGAATGACAAACTGGGTGCAGAAGATGGAGCCGATAGTGCCGATGAGCCAGGCGACGATGGTGCTGGCGCCGATATGGCCATCCCACGTCCAGTAGTAGCTGGGCATCTGTTCAATCATCGGCGTAAAGCCGCCTGTCTTATAAAGCGCGAAGCTCATTATGGCGATAATGCCCAGATACTTCAGCCCGCTGTGCAACATGGTGACCCATGCCAGCCCTTTCATGCCGCCGAAGCTGAAATAGAAGGTGCTGACGATGGCGGTAATAAAGGCCGCTACCGGAAGATTAACCTTCAGGATGGTCGCGATCGCCGCCGCGCCGCTGACATAGTTGCCTACGTTCACCAGCAGCAGTGCATAGATCATGATCACCGAAATGATGTTTTTAGTGGTGTTGCCATACTTTTCCGCTATCGCGCCGGAAATAGTAATTTTGCCTGTGCTGTAGATGCGTTTGACCAGCAGGAAACCAAACAGAGGAAAGCCGATCGCCGCGCCGATAACCGACCAGGAGGCGGCAAAACCATCTTCAAACGCAGCCTGCGCGGTACCGACGGTCGATTTGGCGCCGATATATTCTGACATCAGCAGGATGCCAACGACCAGCGCCGGCATGGCGCGCGATCCTTCCATAAAATCGCCGCTGCTTTTGCTGCGCAGCCGCCAGGTCAGCCAGGTGGTGAACAGGATATAAGCCGCCACGATGCCGACAATGATCAGGGTGTCTTCAGCGTTAAACGTATTCATCTGAGCCTCTCTTGAGGACGAGCGAAACCGTGGAGGTATTAACCCCCGTCTGTGTTCTGATGAGTGATGCCCCGTGCTGGCGAGCTAGCGCCCCGCCACGATCAAACCTGAAATGCAGAGGCGCGCGTCGTAGGGATTACTGCGGCGCGGTGGCGCAGCCTCAGGTTCTGAGCAGCGAATGCTGCCGTTTTGATTTGCCACGTTGGTCTCCTGTAGGGAAGCAGATTGATTAAATTTAATCAGCGCACTTTCTTGGCGAAGGCGTCACGTGAGAATTTATAGGATAACGGGCGAAGGAATAAATTGATCGTGCTCACATATGCTCAATTATGATTGCATATAATCAACAAGAGAGAGATAAAGCTGCGGCATGCGGTCATGCAGGCGGGAGAGCGATAACGAAGGGAGGAATTGAGCGAAATGGCGAGGCCGGTCAGCCTGTGACCGGCCCGGAGGCGCGCTTAGCCTTCGGCAGGCGGCGTCCATTCGGTAAAGGTGGGTTTATCGCTTTTTACTTCATAGGCGACATGTTTCACTTCGCCCTTCGCGGTCGTGACTTCGACCGGATTGATGGTCACGCGTCCCAGACCAAACAGGGTGGCTACGTAGCCGCCGATTTTATGTTTACCCGGCGTCAAAAAGAGATCTTTACTCTGCCCGCCGTTCAGCGTACCGGCGTCTTTGCCGTCCACGGTCACATACACCGATGAGCCGTCATCCGTACGCGTCATGACATGGGAAACGCTGACCTGTGCGGGGCCAGCGCTAAACGAGGGATCGTCCTGGTAAGAGTGTTTTTTCGCGCATCCGCTGAGTGCGACAACGGCGAAAAGGGCTATCGGGGAAAAACGTGCAATCATTATATTTGTCTGACCTCTGCTGCGACCAAGGCGTTATTTTAGCGCTACGTCACACTTTCTCCCAGCAGACAATGCGTCGGCATGTTCCGAATTCGCCTGTTTCGCTGCTTTTTACGCCAGCCGCCGCACGCTTTGTTCAGCGAGACGGCGGCTGGCGATTTCAGCCTGAAACTGGCGGCAAAGCGGCGAGTATCCGCTCCGCTTCATCAGCGCGCAGCGGGTAATCATAAAAGCGCTGATAAAAAGCCCGGGTGGCGGCGATAATATCGAGCTGGCTGAAGAGCTGCGGATGCAGCTGCTTTGCCGCCCACTGGATCTGCAACGCCACCTCCGTTCCATAGCGATCCCAGGGGAAAACGCCTGAGGGATTTTGCAGCACGCGATGCTGCTGCACCGCCTTTACGCCCCTGAACAGCCCGGCATACTGAGAATCTTCCAGCCTGCCCGCTCCCGCGCCGATAATAATGACGTCAGGATCCCAGGCGATAATCTGCTCTGGCGAGACCTCTTTCATATTGCCTTTCACCTGCGCCGCCGCGTTTCTTCCTCCGGCGAGCCGGATCCAGGTATCAATCAGCGTCTGGCTGCCGTCAATCTTCAGCGGATGCAGCGACTGAATATGCAGCACGCGGGGCCGCTGTGCCTCTGTCAGCGATGCGGTTTTGGTGCTGACGGCGGCGATTTGCGCATCCAGATAGCGGTTATAGCGCTGCGCCCGACGCTGCGCCTCCGGCGTGCCGACGACCTGGGCGGTCGTCAGCAGGGAGCGCTTCATCGAATCGACGTCGTCAAACTGCATGCTGAAGGTCGGAATGGCAGCCTGACGATAGCCGATCGCATCAGGATCCTGCGCGGGAACGAAGATCGCATCGACGTGGTGCGCCACTAACGCCTCGCTGGAAAAGGTTTTGCCGTGCGCCTGAAGCGCCTGCCCCAGTGACGGCTGCACCTTAAACATCCACGGCCGGTCTGCCGGATGGTTGACGGTGGCGACGATAAGATCGCCCGCGCCCAGCGTCATCAACAGCGAGTGGTGCGCATACCAGGCATCGGCGATGCGATGCGCCGGATGCGGCAATTCGATCTTTTGCCCGAGATCGTCGGTAAGCGTGGCGGCAGGCGCCACGCCCGCCCACAGCGCCAGCGCCAGGGCGCTCCCTATTAATGTCTTCATCGCTCCGGCTCCTTAAAAATCGAGCTGCATCGAAACCTGCACCTGGCGCGGCTCGCCGATCGACGCGCTGGCATAGCCCGCGCCGCTGTAGCCATTGAGGCCGCCCGGCACGATATTGGTCCAGTAGTGACGGTTGGTGAGGTTAGTCACGTCGAGGCGGAAAGTGGTGTCAGTGTCCATCAGACGGGTTTTGTAAGCGGCGCCCGCGTCCAGCGTGGTATAGCCGCTCACCCATCCCTCATTCGCATTGTCCGTTGCGCGACGCCCGACATAGCGCGCGCCGCCGTGCAGATCGGCGCCGCTGATGCCAGGCAGATCCCAGGAAGCAAACAGGCTGGCGGTATAGCGCGGCAGCCCGACAATTTGCTTGCCCTGCGTCGCGCTGCTGGCGGTATTAAACAGGTGCGGGTCGAGCCAGGTCATGCCGCCATAGAGATGCAGCCTCTCCGTTACGTCGCCATCCGCCATCAGCTCAACGCCGCGGTTACGCTGCTCGCCGTCAACCGCGTAGTCGCCGCTGCTGTTGGTATAGGCGAACGGACGTTTGATCTCAAACAGCGCCGCCGTCAGCAGCAGCCGGTTAATCGCCAGCTTGGAGCCAATTTCCACCTGCTTGCTGCGATAAGGGGCAAGAATATTGCCTGCGTTAGTTGCGCCCGTCGGCGCGGTGTCGCCCTGTTGCAGGCTGTCCGCATAAGTGACATAGAGCGTCAGCGGATCCACCGGCTTATACATCAGGCTGGCGGAGCCGGAGAAGCCGCTGCTGGAGGATTCGCTGCTGCGCGCGCCGCTTTTAGCGTAGTTTGCCGAGCTTAACAGGCTTTCGCTGCCCGCCAGCAGCAGGCTCCACTGCGGAGAAAACTGAAGATTATCGCTCAGCAGAAAGGCATGCTGCGTCGCCGTGGCAGAGTGATAGCGATCGGTAAAGTCAGGATAGTCAGGTTCATTAAAGCGCGCGGGCTGTTCCAGCGAGGCGCTGCCCAGCGTCGACGTGCCGCCATGCACCGGATTCATGTTCTTCCAGACAAAGCCGCGTACGCCGGTGGCGATCTGGTGGTGTAGCCAGCCGGTATCCACTTCGCCGTTAAGGTTCGCCATATAGCTGTTGATGGTAAAGCGGCTGGCGGTCGAGGATGAGGTGGTGGTGGTGTAGTGCCCCGCCCGATCGGTAAAGGTATTGGTCACGCCGGTCGATTCGCGATCGGCTATCTGGCGCAGCACGCCAATTTCGCCCTGCCAGTTGCCGTCGAAATCATGTTTAAGATGAAGCCCTGCGGTGAGGGTATGGTTATCATCGCCTGCATAATATTGTCCCAGACCCGCCTTTTTTGGATCGGGCGCAGCCGGGAAAGTCAGCCCTTTGCCCAGCGCGAATTTGCCCGGCAGGCCTTTGTCATAATAGTGGTAGTAGCTGAAACTGGTCTCCAGCACGGTGCTGTCGCTGAGATTAGCGTCGAGCGCCAGGCTGAACAGCTGACGACGTACCTTGCTGCCGCTGACATAGCCGCCGCCTTCGTCATCCAGGACATTGAGGCGGTAACGCAGGCGATCGTTCTGATCCAGCGGCCCGCTGAAATCCGCAGCAACCTTGTGATTGCCCCCGGTGCCACCGCCGACCGTCAGGCGATGCTGCGGCAGATCGGTAGCGCGCTTCGCAACGAAATTAAACAGCCCTGCCGGGTTAGCCGGGCCATAGAGCGAACCGGCCAGGCCGTTCAGCACTTCAATATGGTCGAACTGCTCCGCCGCGTAATCGGTCGTCGAAACGACGTTCAGGCCGTCAATCATGCTGTTCTGCACCACGCTGCCCTGCATGCCGCGCGTCTGGGGACGCGCGCCGTCGCCCTGAACAGACGGCATATAGCGATAGAGCGCGCTGACGCTTTTCAGCTGCTGCTGCTTCATCATGGCACGGGAAAGCGACTGAACAGAGAAAGGCGTGTTGCGAACCGCCTGTCTGCCTGCGTTGCCCAGCATGGCGCTTTTTTGCGTAGCGTCTTCGTGACCTGAGTCGGTCGTCGGCGCGGCGGAAACCACCAGCGTGTCATCAGTTGACGGCTGTGCGCCCTGCGTCTGCAGGGCAGCGAAAATAAGTAAACTGAGGAGACGGGGTGGGAAAAGCGCGCGGGATGTAAATTTCATTTTTATTTTGCCAGTTTTTACAGGTGATATTAACGGCAGGAAATGGTGACGGATAACAACCACTCTCGCTGTATTTACAATTATATAGCGAAAAAGTGCGTTATTAACAGCGGCAATAGGTTATCGCGCGATTATGATGGTCAATGGCAACAAGCCAGCCGAAAAAGCGAAATCGAATAATTGTCACGTTACTGAACTATATTGTTGACTGGCGGTAAGGCAGATATTTCGCGTTATTTCACTCTCCCGAAACAAAAGGATTATGAATATGGCAGCCATTGAAAGAATAAATTATCCCGCGCTGGGTGAGGTAAAAGCGCCTTATGTTCATGCGGTGAAACAGGGAAACAGACTTTACGTCTCTGGTCTCACGGCATTCGGCAGCACGGCGCAAACAGGGTCGATTGCAGAACAGGCTGAGGTAATATTTAAACAGTTCCAGCATATCGCTGAGGCAGAAAACACCACGCTCAGTGCGCTGCTGAAAGTCACGTTATTTATCACCTCTTTTGCGGATATTGATGCGCTGCGCAAGGTGCTGTTTCGTTATTATGGCGATCATTTGCCCGCCAGTTCGCTGGTGCAGGTGAGTGGCCTTTTTTCACCCGATCTTAAAATTGAGATCGAAGCGATTCTGGCGCTTTAATCCTGTTCTTGCGCCTTCCGTCATTACTAAAAGTAATCAACCCATTAGCCTGGCTCATGCGGCTAATTTCCGGTGCTAAAGTCAATACGGAGCGGACGCAATTTGTTCAATTTATGAGACAACTCAAGGAACTGAAAAGTGACAATAAATTTCATCTATGCAACCTCCATGCAACATTTCGGCATCTTTATTCAGTGCAGTCGCGCTTAGCTGCAGTATTTATGCACTGTACTGCACCAAAATGAAGCAGAAGCGCTTTTTTCGACGGCGTAAGAAAAATTATCTTTCTTCTGTAAGTGGTAAATTATCGGGGAGCGGTCAGATCCGCTATTCATCCACGGCAACACATAATAAACGACTTTAAAAAAGAAAGGTCTTTATGGAAAAGTTATCCTACGCGTCTGAAAACAGTACATCTGCCTGGTCCACCTACCTTCAGCAAATCGACCGCGTCGCGCCCTATCTGGGCGAACTGGCACGCTGGATCGATACGCTGCGTCATCCTAAACGCGCGCTGATTGTCGATATTCCTCTACAGATGGATGACGGCTCTATCCGCCACTTTGAAGGCTACCGCGTACAGCACAACCTGTCGCGTGGCCCGGGTAAAGGCGGGGTTCGCTACCATCCAAATGTGGATCTGAACGAAGTGATGGCGCTCTCCGCGTGGATGACCATCAAGTGCGCCGCGGTCAACCTGCCATACGGTGGTGCTAAAGGCGGCATCCGCTGCGATCCCTTTGCGCTGTCAGAAGGCGAACTGGAACGTCTGACGCGCCGTTACACCAGCGAAATCGGCATCATTATCGGACCGCAGAAAGATATCCCCGCGCCGGACGTCGGCACAAACAGCAAAGTCATGGCGTGGATGATGGATACCTACTCCATGAATAACGGCACCACCGTGACCGGCGTGGTCACCGGCAAGCCGGTTCATCTTGGCGGCTCGCTGGGACGTGAGAAGGCGACCGGGCGCGGCGTCTTTATCACCGGCCGCGAAGTGGCGCGCCGCGCAGGCATTCCCGTCGAGGGCGCACGCGTAGCCGTTCAGGGCTTCGGCAACGTTGGCAGCGAGGCGGCGCGTCTCTTTGCTGAGGCAGGCGCATCTGTGGTGGCGATTCAGGACCACAGCGCAACCATCGCCAACGCTGACGGCATCGATATGGCCGCGCTGTCGCGCTGGCAGCTGGAGCACAAGCAGATCCTCGGCTTCCCTGGCGCGCAGAAGATCGATGAAGAGGCGTTCTGGCGCACCGAGATGGATATTCTTATTCCAGCGGCGCTCGAAGGCCAGATCACACGCGCGCGTGCCAAGAAGCTGAGCTGCAAGCTGGTGCTGGAAGGCGCTAACGGCCCAACCTATCCCGAGGCGGACGACATGCTGGCCGAGCGCGGCATCATCGTGGTGCCGGACGTTATCTGTAACGCAGGCGGCGTAACCGTCAGCTACTTCGAATGGGTGCAGGATATGGCGAGCTTTTTCTGGAGCGAAGAAGAGATCAATGCGCGTATGGATAAAATCATGACCGACGCCATGGTGCACGTCTGGAACAAAGCCAATGAGAAGAGCTGTTCGCTGCGTACCGCGGCCTATATCGTCGCCTGTGAACGCATCCTGATGGCGCGTAAAGAACGCGGTATCTATCCGGGATAATCGCTTAGTGGGCAGCCCAGGCTGCCCCTGTTTTAATAGCGCACCAGTCCGCCATCGACCGCGTACTGGCTGCCGGTCACATAAGAGGCGTCGCTGGAGAGCAGAAACAGCGCGACCGCCGCCGCCTCTTCCGCCTTCCCTGCCCGCTTCAGCGGCACCTGGCTGACAATAAAACTCTCAAACTGCTGGCGCGCCGTTTCCGGCATGAAATCGCGAAAGTGCGTCTCGATCGGTCCCGGAATCACCACATTTACCCGGATGCCTCGCGGTGCGAGCGCGGTCGCCCAGCTGCGCGCCATCGCCACGATAGCCCCTTTGGTGGCAGCGTACAGGCTGGTGGTCGCCGCGCCTTCATAGGTTGACGACGATGAGGTCACCACTACCGACGCGCCGGGGTTAAGCAGAGGCGAGAGCCTGGCAAGCTGCAGCATGGGTCCGCGCACGTTCGCGTTCATCATGGCGTTAAAGGCTTCCGCCGTAACGGATTCCAGCTCGCCCAGTTCGGCATAGCCTGCATTGAGCCAGAGTCCATCCAGTTTGCCCCACTTTTCCACCGCTTCGCCCAGCGCGTCGATATCCGCCTCCAGCGAGGCATCGTTGCGCAGCAGCAGCGCGTTATCATGCAGCACGCTGTTGGCGTACTGCAGTCGGCTTGCATTGCGGCCGGTTACCGCAACGCGGCCACCTTCCGCCTGAATGCGCTGCGCGCCAGCCAGCCCCATGCCGCTGGTGCCGCCGGTAATCAGGATACGCTTATCACTAAATCGGGCCATAATCCCTCCAGAAAGCGAGCCGTACGCCTGCGCGACGTCCGGGTACGAATTAACTTCATCTCTGAATGTTAGCTGGCGGCGGCGATAACGCGTTATTTTGTCGGTGACAGATTGATGACATTACCGAGCGGCTTAAATCCATATTTAAAACAGGGTTAATTCTGCTGAGTTTAAAAAGCAAAATACCTGAAGCCTATAACCTTACTTCGCGTCAGGTTATTTCCGCTCCGATTTACCTTTCCGCAACATTATTGCCAAATAGTCTTATTTTCTGACGACGTTCTTTTCTGGATAACTCGCTGAGATACAGCGTTTAAAACCAGCGGGCCATTTTACTGCGGCAGCAATTGCCTGGTTAATCGGCTATGCCAGTCTAAAAATCTGCTAATTTGAAAGCGAGGCCGTTTTTATAGTAAGGTAAATTCGTGTAAACGAGCTGCCGTAATTTATTTTAACAGGCTGCTTATAGCTTTCTTCCCCTTGTTTTGCTGGCAGTACGGCGACGAAAGCTATAAGAGCCTCATTATTTCAATGAGGATAATATGAGCACCGGGAATCAACCCACCGATAAAGCAAAAAAGCATTTCTGGCAGAAAAAGCAGAAAGAGCAAAAAGAACTGACAGTCGACGACATCACTATTGTCGACAATGACATGCTGAAGCGCGCAGTCGGCGCGGCGGCGCTGGGCAACGCGATGGAGTGGTTCGACTTCGGCGTCTACAGCTATCTCGCCGTCACCATCGGTAAGGTCTTTTTCGCCAATGCCAGCAACACCGCGCAGCTGATCGCGGCGTTCGGCACCTTCGCCGCCGCCTTCCTTGTGCGCCCCATCGGCGGGCTGGTGTTTGGTCCGCTGGGCGATCGTATCGGTCGTCAGAAAGTGCTGGCGATGACCATGATCATGATGTCGATCGGTACCTTTTGTATCGGCCTGATCCCTTCTTACGCCAGTATTGGCATTCTTGCGCCGATACTGCTGCTGGTGGCGCGTCTGGTACAGGGCTTCTCCACCGGCGGTGAATATGGCGGCGCGGCGACCTTTATCGCTGAATATTCAACTGATAACCGTCGCGGCTTTATGGGCAGCTTTCTGGAGTTCGGGACGCTCGGAGGTTATCTGTTAGGCGCTGGTCTGGTCACGGCACTGACCTCTGCTCTGCCTGAGCAAACCATGCTCGACTGGGGCTGGCGCATTCCTTTCTTTATCGCCGCTCCGCTCGGCCTGTTCGGTCTCTATGTCCGTCTGAAGCTGGAAGAGACACCGGCGTTTCAGCAACATATGGAAAAGCAGGAGGCGCTTGAGCACAGCAAACCGGCACTGACGGTTATGCAGATGTTGAAGAAGTATCGCAAGCCGATGCTTAAATGTATCGGTCTGGTACTGCTGTTCAACGTCTCCAACTACATGCTGACCTCTTACATGCCAAGCTATCTGACCGGTATTCTCGGCATGGGCGAGCTGAGCAGCCTGCTGCTCATCATGGTGGTGATGTTTGTCATGATGCCGCTGACGCTGTTCTGGGGACACTGGGCGGATCGCCTGGGTCGTCGTCCGGTGATCGGCAGCGGTGCGGTCGGCCTGATCCTGCTGGCGATTCCCTGCATGATGCTGGTGACATCGGGCAATATGTGGCTGGTGTTCATCGGTTTGATCGTGCTGGGCGTGCTCCATACCTGCTTTAGTGGCACCATGCCCGCTACGCTGCCGGCGCTGTTTGTTACCGACATTCGCTACAGCGCGCTGGCGATCGGCTTCAACCTGTCTGTGTCGCTGTTTGGCGGCACCACGCCGCTGATCACCGCCTGGCTGGTGGATACCACGCATAACCTGATGATGCCCGCTTACTACCTGATGGGCGCAGGCGTGATTGGTCTGCTGACCGTGCTGACGCTGCATGAATCGGCGCGCAAACCGCTGCGCGGCTCCTCGCCTGCGGTAGCCAGCGAAGCGGAGGCGCATCGTCTGGTGAAAAAGCTGCGTTCGCGCAGCAAACAGCGGGCGGCACAGTAATCGACTCGTCCTGCCGACTGAACAAAAAAACCCGCCGACGGCGGGTTTTTTATTTCATCAGAAGCGATATTGCAGACCAACCGTCATCGTATAGTTCTTGTTGGAGATGCCCGCCGCGTCGCCGCCATAGGAGACCGACTCGCCGGTTGGATTATAAATCGCCTGCGTGCCGCCCTTACCTTCTTCGTATTTGTTCCAGGTAAACTCAGCGAATACTTTCGCATGTTCGGTCAGGTAGTAGCCTGCATCGACCGCTGCGCCGTAGTAACGTGAACCGGAGGTTTTTTCGCGGAAGGTCAGGTCGCGCATATAGTGTTCATCGTTGTCATGGGCGCGTACCCAGTCGCTAAATTTAAACAGCGCGTTGAACTCGAAATCGTTAATGCGATACTGGCCGACCAGACCGACATAAGGCATAGAGAAGCGCTGGCTGTAACCAATACCGCGCTCGCGATCGGCGAAGCTGCCGATAAAGTTGCCGTTGTCGTAGTTAAACGTGCCGCCATAGGCTGTCCAGCTAAAGCGCGTCTCCTGATAGCCCGCGACCGCGCCGACTTTATAGTTGTCATCCTGCAGGAACCAGCCTTTCACGTTCAGATCGTATTCGTTGGCGTAGTTCACATCGGTGCTCGGATGTGACGAGTGATCGGTCCAGCCCGACTGGCGAGCATTTTGCCAGTCGTAGTCATCCATATGACCCGAACCGGAACCCAGCGATGTCCAGCCGCGCGCGTTCAGCGTCAGGAAGGAGAAGGCATCCCAGGCGATGTCGCCTTTCAGAATAGCGACGTTCCTGATTTTCCAGTCAAGCTGGCTGACTTTACGCGCATTACTGGCGTCATACACCAGCTCTTTAGATTTTCCGCCCAGCATGCCCACCGAGGTGGAAACGCTGAGGCTGTCAGAAGAGAAATTCGGCGTAAAAGGAGAGGATGCGGCAAACGCGGTTCCTGAAAGCGCGGCCATCATCATTACCGCAACGGTGCTCTTTTTCATTTAATATCCTGAGTGAAAATTAAGTTATCCTTGAATAGCGCGCACAGAATAAAAGGCAGGATTTCGTCAGGCAAGTGTAAGTTTTTCGATAAAAAAGCAGCGACGTGAGTTAAACAAAATTAATTAATGGTCGGCGAACAACCGACGATAACCTCTCACTGGTCAGCGCAAAAAAATGAATGCATTTTAGCCATGCCGCAGGTGATTCTATTACTGCCCCTCCCTTTCCTGCCGCTTTACCTGGGTTTATTTTTCCCGCAGTTAACGTCATATCGCTACATACAAAGCACAAATCCTCTCTTTAGAGCGTGGTCTGGTGTTTATTTGACTTAATGCCGGAGTGAGCAATAAATGCGCACAAATAACATTCCCTGGCAGCACCTGAAATATTTTCAAGACAGCCACTAAGCCAAGTTTTAACGGCAGGTAATATCAGTGCAGATGTGACTGACGGATAAAATTGCTATGTTAATGTCTCCTCCTGACAAAAGAGACATTAGCATGGTGTCAAAAGAGAATGCCGAACACTATTTATGGGGTTCCCAGTGCGATGGCTGGACGTTGCTTAAGCGACAGGATCTCAGCGTTATTCATGAGCGTATGCCACCTAAAACGCAGGAAATACGCCACTATCACGCGCAGAGCAGACAGTTCTTTTTTGTTTTAAGCGGAACGCTACGAATGGAACTTGAAGGGGAGGTTCATTCGCTCAGCGCGCATGAGGGGCTGGAAATCCCGCCGCAGGCGAAACATCAGGCTCGCAATGAAAGCGATAGCGACGTCGAATTTCTGGTGATCTCCCACCCGACCACGCGCGGCGATCGCACCGACCTTCTCTGAATATCTCGCTGACGTTCCCCTCCACGTAGCGGAAAAAAACATTTATTGCTATGTTAAATGGAATTTACATTCCATTTAACAGGGCGTAACTATGCAGCTAACCGCACAGGATATCCAGCAACAGCAATCTGAAAGCCGCTTATCTCATTTTGATTTCCAGCTCGCCTGGCAACTCGGACAGAGCCTCCAGCAGCGCGCCAGCGCAGAAAACTGGCCCGTCGCGATTGAAGTTTACGCCTTCGGCCAAACGCTTTTTCTCGCTGCGTTGCCCGGTTCCAGCCCGGACAACCTCGCCTGGATGACGCGCAAGCGCAACACCGTCCTGCGTTTTGGCCACGCCTCAATGTTAGTCGGCCTGAACAACCAGCAGAACGGCAAACCAATGGAGCAACAGAACTGGATAGCGCAGAGCGACTATACCGATCACGGCGGCTCTTTCCCGTTAATTAATATGTCCGGCGTCGTCTTTGGCGCGGTCAGCGTCAGTGGACTGCCCTCAGAAGAGGATCATCAGCTCGCTCTGTGGGGCATTCAGCAGCTCCAGCGTCACCTGAGCCAGGCCGGATAAAGGAAAGAGGATGACGAGATACGGCTCACCTGCGCTAAGCGCGCTGCTTTTTGCGCTACTGACCAGCGTGGTAAGCGCCGCGCCGGATAAAACGGTGTTAATCCGCGGCGGCTATGTGATGCCGATGACGTCCGACGGCGACGATCTGCCGCAGGGCGATCTTCTTATCCGCAATAATGCTATCGTCGCTGTCGGCGAGCACCTCTCGGCGCCAGATGCTGAGGTCATTGAAGCAAAGGGCAGCTTTGTTCTGCCCGGCTTTGTCGATGCCCACTCTCATCTCTGGGTGACCACCATGCGCGGTCAGTTTCGCAACGGCGAGGGGAAATTTTTCCCCGTCAGCAGCGCGCTGGGTCAGGCGATGCAGCCAGAGGATATCTATACCGCCATTTATACCGGCGCGCTGGAACTAGTAAATGGCGGTATCACCACCAGCGGCGACTTCTTCGATAACATTCACGGCCCGGCATGGGGCGATGCCGGCTTTAGCGCGCTCAGAGACGCAGGCATTCGCGCCATCCTCTTTTACGGCGGCCCGGATAAAACAACGCGCTTTCCCATCGACACGAAGCACGCCGCCACGCTGGCCGATCGCCACGATCCGCGCGTGAGAGTGGGTCTCGCGTGGCGTCTGCCGCGCGAGCTAAAAGATGAGCAGAACTGGGCGATGCGCGATCGCGAATACCAGTGGGCCAGAGATCATCATCTGCCTGTACAGGTGCATATCAGCGGCGAGCCGGACGCCATGTTTAATGCGCTGATTGCGCGGCACTATCTTGCACCCTTTGTTACGCTGGTACACGCCACCGATGCCCGTCCAGCACAGCTTCAGGCGCTGGAAAAAGCCCACGCGTCGCTGGCCGTTACGCCCTTAAGCGAGGAGCATGTTGGTTACGGCTTGACCCGGCTCGATCATTTCGCGTCGGTCACACGTCTCGGGCTCGGCATTGACGGCAATAGCCTGGCGGGCAGCGGCGATATGTTTGCGAATATGCGCCTGGCGGCGCTGACGATGAGCGGCGCAGCGGCTGACGAAGCCCTGCCTAAACCACGCCAGCTATTAAGAATGGCGACGCTTGGCGGCGCTGAAGCGCTCGGTCTGGATAAAGAAACGGGATCGCTGACGGTGGGTAAACGCGCCGATATTCAAATCATCACGCCCGATACGCTGAACATGAGCGGCTTTGGCGGCGGCGATCCGGCAGCCCTGCTGCTCTATTCAGCGCAGCCGCAAAATGTAACCACGGTTATCGTCGATGGTCGCGTGATAAAGCAGCACAGGAAACTGAACGGCGTCAGTCTCGCCGAAGTGCTGGCCAGCGCACAGCGTTCGGCGGAAAGAATAAAGCAGCGCGCGGCTGAAAAATAAATTATTGATCTGAGCCGTTTTGGCATTTCACCGCTGTATGCAGGTTTTTTGATCCAGAACAATCCACGTCAGGACACCTTCTGTCAATTTGTGTCAACGGTTTGTACAACCGCACATTTAATGGAGGCAGGCTTATGACAGGTAAAATGGGTTTGACGGTGGGTTTAGTGGTCTGGCTATTCTATGTGGCGTGGATGGCGAGCTACTATTTCGGCACTTTCTCTCTGTTCGCTCGCTGACACAGGCGAGACCTGCGGGTCTGACATATCTGTGACCCTGACGATAAATATCCTTCCTGTAAAATAAAAACGCGCCGCAAGCGAAAGCGCTGCGACGCGTTTTTTATAAGGAATTAAGCAGCTTTAACGGCGCGCACTTTCTTTGCCTGTGCGGTTTCGCCTTCAACGCTCTCATCAGCATTTTCTGTTGCGCGAACCTTTTTCGTCGCGTCCGCTGAATCCGCGGCGTCTGGCAGCTTGCTGGTGCGCAGAATATGCTGAATCGCATCTTTCTGCTCGGCGAGCAGCAGGCCAAGGGTTTCTGCCTGAGACTCATCCATATCGGGTTGCTGCTGCGCTAACCAGTCGGTAAAGGCCTCCGCCATATCGAGCATCTTATCGTAGGCATCCGCCTCTTTTTTGCTGGCAAACGTCATTTTCTCTTCACCCTTCTTGACGACTACGTATTTAATTTCGACAGCCATTTTTGCCTCTCCGATACTGTTAATATATACAGTATATCTCTCCTGTGGCGAGATTGCATCCTTTTTTAAAATGCGTCGCCGTGCTGAAGGGATGAATATTTTTTCTTATGAAATCAAATCATTGAGAAATTCCGCCAGCGCTTTTCGCGGGTCGTCCTCTTCCGACACGATCATCTCGATCCCCCATTGTCCCAGCACTTCACGCGCCACGGGATTGTTGCGGTTAGTAAAGAGATAAGATTTCGGACGCGCGGTAGCCAGCCCTGTTCTGCTCCACATTTTGGTCAGACGGTAGAACAACAGGCGAATATTAAAATCGCTGATGCTGTAGCCGACAAACAGGACCGAATTTCCCATCACGTCGTGCGTCAGTTTGATATCAAGCGGTGAGTCGAAATAGAGGCGTTCAAAATAGCTGCTTTCATCCAGTACGATGGAGGTATCGTCGTCGAAATCGCCGTGCAGCTTGATGATATGCCGCTTGTCTTCGGTCAGCGCCACCAGATCGGCAGCGTTCGCGACTTTGCTGTAGGGCACGCCGTGCGCCTCGTGCGCCGCTTCCAGCCAGCGATCGTAATTGGTGGTATAGATGCGGCTGAAATTGCCCTGCGTAATCATCGTATGAATTTCGGACGATCGGACATCAATGTCTGGCCGATGCCATTCTCGATCCATCCAGCTGCGCAGCGGCCCCAGTGAGCCCTTTTTCTGTTTGTAGTATTCCGCCAGCGACAGATGAGTCCCGTATGTATTAAATATTTTGGGATCGTAGCCCAGCTCGTTAGCCAGATGGGCAATAAGTTCATGCCACTCCGGCAAGCCCAGATTGCGTGATATTCCCGCGCCAGCGAACAGAATCAGTTTGCCGGAATCGTAGGCGCGTTTCAGTTCAGGTTTCATGCCACTCCTCGGGCGTTTTTCAAAAAGTCGGCGAAGCGATCGAGCGCCAGCTTACGCATGGAGATCTCGTTTTTAAGCTCGCCCATTTCAGCGAAGGTCTGGTTATAGCCTTCCGGGATAAAAACGCAGTCCCACTGAAACTCGCGCGGCCCGGCAGGCTTAGCTGCGATAGTGCCGCGTACTTCGCCATGAAACTGATACATTTTGCGTCCGTCGCAGTAGCCCAGCACGGTTTTCGCCGTCACCGCCTGGCTGTCCAGCCCCTGCACCAGCTTGGCGAAACGTTCAGCCTCTAGCCGGTTCCAGAAGATGCGCGTCAGGCCGGCGGGCAAACCGTTCAGTCCGTCGAGATAGAGCCCGGTGTGTTCGACAAAGAGCGGACGCCCGATAATGGAAAACGCCTTGGTCAGCTTGTCGCGGACCAGTTCAAGTTCGTTTTCCGTCTGGATTTCTTCGATACGGCGCGCGATGGGCAGTACGTCGACGCCGACCGGTTCGAGGATTTTGCGTACCTCGGTCAGCTTATGCTCATGGGCTGACAGAAAGCGGATTTTCATTGCAAGCCTTTAAAATTATTATGGTTTTATCAGGAGCGCAGGAAAATTTGTTCCTGCCTGTTATCCTGTTTTTTGCTGCTTCACGTAAAAAGACGTGGCTGATGGAGTAGAGTCTAGCTGACGCAAAGAAGGGACTAAAAGAATTATACTGCTGGCAGCGAATGGCGCGCAAAGGCCGCTGCCCCACCTTTTGCGTTTCCCAACCTGTTTTACCCGCTTCAGTTAGTCGGTTGAGGCAGGCGGTAAAAGATTCGGTTTTGAACCCCGGCTTGCCGTTGGCGTTTCGCCGCGCTTTCACTGTTTCGAGATGTTTTCCGCTATTAAGCCGGTGTCGTCATAGTAAAAAATCCAGTCTGAACCATCAGGATGCTCGCCTGCAGCAATGAAATTTCCCAGCAGCCTCGCCTGGTATGTTTCACTGCCTTCAGCGCTGAAAATTTCGCTCACCCGCTGGGTGAACGCACCTTCTGTGTAATCCTGAAAATTTCACTTAAGTTCCATCCAGCCTGACTTATTTAAGTGAATTTCAAAGGATAGAAGACAGCCTGCCCGTTTAGCCCCCGTCAGGCAGGGAGAGAGGCCAGATTTCATACGGCTGCGATGTTAATGATAAAACGCGTTTCAGAAAAAAGGTGGCAGCGGACGCTTGCAAAAAGAACCTCGTGCTGCAGCCGATCGAAAGCAACGCTATTTCTGACAATTATTCGCTATTATTCTTCACAACAGAGTTCTTGATCATAAACCATGTTTTAAATTAACAAAGTCAGCCATGCTGCCAAACAAAAATAAAACGTCACCACAGTAAACCGTGCAGCAGGGGAAGGCTCATTGAGCTTATATTTAAGCTCATCTGGATATAATTTTTTTGAAATGGGCTTATGTCTTCCTGTCAGATTGCAACTCAAGGTCTCTTTAATGAAAAAGTTATTGCTACTCCTTCCATTATTCCTTACTGCCTGTAGCGCAAATCATCTGGATGCAAACGCGCAAAATGTCAGAGTCATGAATGGCGATCCAAAAGGTGACTGTACTTTCTTAGGCACGGTTACTGGCGATCAAGGTAATTTTCTTACCGGAGGATGGACATCGAATGCAAATCTGGAAACGGGCGCGTTGAACTCACTGCGTAACCAGACAGCAAAACTGGGCGGCAATACCGTTTCATTAATTACCAACCGCGCTGGCACCAGCGGCTACTATGACGGTTCAGGCGGCGGTTCTCAGGAGACGAATGTCGTGATTACCGGGGGAGCATGGCGCTGTAATTAATTTTAGCAAGGCGTTCCGATGGGATCAGGATAGAGTAGAAGAAAGGCAAAACATGCCAAGGCGGAAATATGTCCTACAAATGTTTTATCACGCTTCTCTCTATAAGCGCCCTAATATTAAGCCTGGTAATCATGCCAAAAGTGCTGAAATCAGTGCGAAGCAACCCTGAAATTGAACGACTGGTTAAAGCACCGAACGCTACCTTTCGTCTGTTTAGCGAATGTAAAAAGCACGTAGCGGATGCAGAACGGTGCTATAACGCCTATAGCGCAGCCGTATACCTGGCTAATCTCAATGATTGCACCCCGTCTGGCATCGAGCTTAAGCGAAAATTTAAAGGACTGGTGGAGCACGCGAAGGCACGCGACATTGAGGATGAAATAAATAAACAGTGTCGGCCGATCTCTTCTTCCCAGCCAAACGCTTAATCACGAGCTCGCCTGTTAAGGAGCAACGCGCTATTATTTCTGGCGTTTCCTGATTATTCGAATTTTCATGAAAGTCAGGCGAATGGATATGGCCTCGCGTCTGATGCACATCCCCCGACAATAAATCAGCGCATTGTATTGATAAAGGTCAATACAGTACTCAGCAAGTCATGTAAATTATGCCGCGCGTTAGCAACGTAGCGCCAGACTCTATGGTATGATTACTTTTAATTTTATTATTACCAGGACGCCATTTATGCTCAACGACGGCTCAAAAAGTTTAACAGAAAAAAAGTTCTGCCTTTTCAGCCGTTACCGGTTGAGGACGGGAACAGGTATTGTCCTGATGGCCATTGTCGGCGTCTTTTTTATCATGCAGCAGCGCCAGTTTGTTCAGGCCTTCGATACCGGGACCTGTGTGATAAACGCCAACGCGACTGATATAGATATTTTCCTTAAACATATTCTCCATGTTATGTATCGTTTGATTTTCAAAGTCTGTGAGTAAATCGTTTACATCAGAAGCGTCCATCACGCCCTGTTCGCAAAGTGATGCCCTGATTATTAAGGTAAATAACATGCACTGCAGGTTTGCATTCCCGCCGCCTTTTGCAATCTGTCCCCTTTTTGCTGCGCTTCCTGCAACCGGCGACTGAGCAGAAACGGATGCGGGAGTTAACCAAAGCCTCCTCTCCCTGTTGCAGACAGCGTCAGTAAACAATTCCAGCCGGATTCACCTGCGACGTTTCTATCGCTTCATTCTGCTCACCCCAGCGCGTCAGCACCTGCTGATACTGCCCGCCTTTCATGGTGCCGTTCAACGCCGTCTGCAGTGCCGCCGCCAGACCGTTGCCTTTTTTGGTTGTCACCGCCACCCAGGATCGCACCGGCCCATAGCCGACAATCTTCATATCGCTGCGCGAAGCCACCTTCCAGGCGGCCATCGATTGCGGCCCAAACAGCGCGTCGGCGCGCCCTGAGAGCAGCGTTAGCGTTGCCGCCGCCTCGTCAGTGAGATAAACCGGCGTCACCGGCTTTAATCCTTTCGCGCGGTTCTGCTCATCCCAGCCGAGCAGAATACGCTCCTGATTCGTGCCGGAGCCGACAATAATCCGCAGCCCTGCGATATCCTCCGCTTTGTTAATGGCGCTGATGGCGCTATTTGCCTTTACCAGAAACGCATGACCATCGGCGCGGTAGGTAGCGAAGTCAAACGTCTTCTTGCGCTCTTCCGTTACCGCGATATTAAACAGCGCGATGTCATAGCGCCCGGCCGTTACGCCGAGCGGCCAGTCTTCCCACGAGGCGGGCACCAGGCGCAGCCTCAGCCCGAGACTATCCGCCAGCAGCCGGGCAAAATCGGCGTCGCTGCCGATGCGCGTTTTATTGTCGCTCGCCAGCAGCCCAAGCGGCGGCGAGTTGGTACTGGCCGTCGCCACGGTCAGATAGCCCGGCTCGACAAAATGGAAACCCTGCGGGATTTTGCTTATCGCCTCTGGGTTCGTCGGCGCGTCAACTGGCGTCTCATTTTTCGTGGCGTCGAGCGGTTCTGCCAGCGCAGGCTGGGCCGCGCCGAGCAGCAGCGCGGCGAGTAAAATACGTTTCATCTTGTTTGCCCTATAACACGCGCGCCAGGAAGCGGCGCGTGCGCTCATGGCGCGGATTATTCAGCACCTGCGTCGCGCTGCCCTGTTCGACGATTTTGCCATCCACCATAAACACGACGTTATCCGCCACTTCGCGCGCGAAGCCAATTTCATGCGTCACAATCACCAGCGTGGTGCCCGATTGCGCCAGCTTTTTAATCACGTCGAGCACTTCGCCGACCAGTTCTGGATCGAGCGCCGACGTCGGTTCGTCAAACAGCATGACGCGCGGGTTAAGCATCAGCGCCCGCGCAATAGCGATACGCTGCTGCTGGCCGCCGGACAAATGACGCGGCCAGGCGTCGGCTTTATGGCGCAGCCCGACAATATCCAGCAGTTCGCCGGCGCGCGTAATGGCGTCGCGTTTCGAAAGCTGCCGATGCGCGACGGGCGCCTCGATAAGGTTTTGCAGCACCGTCAGATGCGGAAACAGATTAAAGTTCTGGAACACGTAGCCGACGTTAATGCGCTGGCGCAAAATCGCCTTCTCCTTGAGCTCATAAAGTTTGTCGCCGCGCCGCTGGTAGCCGATATAGTCACCGTCGATTTGAATAAATCCCTCATCGACGCGCTCCAGATGATTAAGCGTACGCAGCAACGTCGATTTGCCGGAGCCGGACGGGCCGACAATCACCGTTACCGAACCGGGATCCAGCTCAAGCGAGACGTTGTCCAGCGCCTTATGGCGGCCGTAGCTTTTGCTGACGCCGGTGATGCTGATGGCACCGGCGGTATGCGCCTTACGGTAATCAATGGCTTCGGACATGGCTAATCTCCTCATTTACGGCGACGGGGTTCAGGCGGCTGCGCCACTGGCGCCAGCGCGAAGGTTGCGCATCGCGGGTTACGCTGCGCGCCAGCCAGCGCTCGACGCCGTGCTGGATCACCGACAGCACCGTAGTGATAATCAGATACCAGGCGGCGCCCACCATCAGCAGCGGAATAACCTCCTGATTGCGGTTGTAGATCATCTGGATGGTGTAAAAAAGTTCCGGCATCGCCAGCACGTAAACCATCGCCGTGCCTTTAGCGAGGCTGATGATCTCGTTAAAGGCGGTGGGAATAATGGCGCGCAGCGCCTGCGGCAAAATAATGCGGAAGGTACGGCGCGTCGCGGAGAGGCCGAGCGCCGAGGCAGCCTCTGTCTGGCCATGATCGACGCCGAGAAAGCCGCCGCGAATGATCTCCGCGCTGTAAGCCGCCTGCACCAGCGTCAGGCCGATCACCGCCGCCGGAAACTGCCCCAGCACGTTAATGGTCTGAAAATGTCCCCAGGCCAGCGCGGTAAAAGGGATGCCGAATGACAGCGTGTCGTAGAGATAGGAAAAGTTATAAAGAATAATCAGCACCACAATCAGCGGCAGCGAGCGGAACAGCCAGATGTAGCCCCAGGCCAGGCCGCTGAGCAGCCATGACGAAGAGAGGCGCGCCAGCGCCAGCACGCCGCCGAAAATCAGGCTGAACAGGGTGCCGAGCAGCGTCAGCAGCAGCGTCTGCCCCAGACCGTGCAGGATCACCGGGTCGAAGAACCAGCGGGCGAATACGCTCCACTCCCAGCGTGGGTTGAGCGCTACCGACTCGGTTACGCCAGCCAGAATAAACAGGGCGACAAGCGCCCCCAGGGTGCGGGCCGGATAACGCGCCGGCACCACTTTTAACTGTTGATGATCGCCGTTCATTTTCGCTCCTTAACTCGCCTGGGCGACGCCGTTGACGTCGATAACTTTGGTAAAACGCAGACGGCCGTCGTAGGGCGGTTGCCCGTAGCGCTCCAGATCGCCGCTGGGGTCAAACTGTGGCTGGTAGCCGTGCGCGCGATAGAGACGCACCGCTTCCGGCTGACGAAAGCCGGTGGTGAGGTAGAGACGCCGGTAGCCCGCGCGCCGCGCACGCCGCTCCAGCTCCTGCACCACTTGCAGCGCCAGCCCCTGACGGCGCAGATCGCCGCGCGTCCAGATACGCTTCAGTTCGGCGGTCTCTGCGTCAAAGGGCTTATAGGCGCCCATGGCGATAATCTCGCCGTTGCGCTCCAGCACGATAAACAGGCCATGCGGCGGCAGATACCATTCGGTCTTCTCCACTTCCTGGCTACTGCGGAAAAAGTCGCCGTAGCGCGAGGCGTAAAAGGCGAAAAGTCCGCTTAAAATCGGCTGCAGCTCAGGTGCTTCCGGCGACACCTCGCGAAAAGTTAGCTGGCTCATGCTTCACCTCTCAGTCGCCCAGCCCAGGCGGATTGATTTCTGAATGGTCGATCTTCTCCACGCCCTCGCCCCAGCGGTTCAGCACCTTGAGATAGTCGCCATTCTGGATCACGCCGTTAAGCGCGGTGCTGATCGGCTCGGCCAGGCCGCTGCCTTTTTTCACCGTAACGGCAATATGCGCCACCTTCGGCCAGCCGCCGTCGAAACTGCCCACCAGATGCGTTTTGCCGGTCAGCGCCGCCTTCCATGCGCCGATAACGTTTGGTCCGAAATAAGCGTCAGCACGGCCCGACTGCAGCGCCAGCGTCTGAGAGGCGTCGTCTTTGGTATAGATCGGAGAGAAAGGTTTCAGTCCCTTCGCCTGATTGGCTTTATCCCATGCCAGCAATACCGCCTCCTGATTGGTGCCGGAGCCGACGATAATGCGCAGTCCGGCAATATCTTCCGGCTTGCCGATCGCCTTGATTTTGCTGTCGGCCTTAACGTAGAAACCGAGCGTATCGCGGCGGTAAGTCGCGAAATCGAACTTCTCTTTGCGCGCTTTGGTTACGGTGACGTTGGAGATAGCCGCGTCATATTTGCCGGAGGCGACGCCGAGCGGCCAGTCTTCCCAGGAGGTGGGTACAACGTTGAGCTTCAGGCCAAGACTGTCAGCCACCAGCCGGGCGATATCCACCTCGCTGCCCAGCAGGGTTTTGTTATCGTCCGAGAAGACCGTCAGCGGCGGCGAGTTCTGTGCCGCGACCGCCACGGTAAAGGCGCCCGGCACCACAAAGCGATGGCCCGCGGGCAACTGCGCCACTGCCTGGTCATTTTTTGCGGTATGAATGGGCGCTTTATTCGCTTCAAGGCTAACGCGCTGGCCGTTGTACGCGACGCTGGTCCCTGCGGCGTAAGCGGAGCCGGCGGCGGTCAGCAGCAGAGCGGCGATGAAAGTTTTATTATTCTGCATAGCGAAGGTGCTCTTATTGTTGTGAGAACTGATTGACCGGTTCCTTCAGGCCAAAACTGGCGCGCAGGGTGGTGCCGGGATAGTTGCGTCGCGTCAGACCGCGCGCCTGTAGCACCGGCACCACACGGTCGACGAAGCGTTCAAAGGTATCGGGAGTACCGCCCTGAATGATGTAGCCATCGGCGGCGAAGTGCTCGAACCAGTGCTGTAAGCCGTCTGCGACCTGCTCCGGCGTGCCGTGAAACAGCGGGCGCGGCGTCGCCGCTTCCAGCGCCGCCTGGCGCAGCGTATGGTGGTGTTCGCGCGCCTTGCGTTTGATCTCATCGGTCGTGCTGCGGAAACTGTTCTGGCCGATATCGCCGATATCCGGGAAAGGCGCATCCAGCGGGTACTGCGAAAAGTCATGGTGATCGAAGAAGCGGCCCAGATAGTTCAGCGCATCCTGAACAGAGACCAGCGCGGCGGTGGTCTGATACTGCTGCTCCACATCCTCGGCGCTGTCGCCGACGATAACGCTTACGCCCTGAAAGATATGCAGATCTTCCGGCTGACGGCCATTGTCCACCAGCTGCCGCTTCACGTCGCGGTAGAACGCCTGCGCCTCTTCCAGCGTCGCCTGATGGGTGAAAATGGCGTCGGCATGGCGTGCTGCCAGCTTTTTGCCATCTTCGGACGCACCCGCCTGGAAAACGATGGGACGCCCCTGCGGCGTGCGCTGAATATTCAGCGGCCCGGCCACCTGAAAGAAATCACCATGATGATCGATGGCGTGCAGCTTGCTGGCGTCAAAGAATTTGCCGCTCGCTTTATCGCGTACGAAGGCACCCTCTTCCCACGAATCCCACAGCCCTTTCACCACGGTGAGATATTCGTCGGCGATGCGATAGCGCAGCGCATGTTCCGGATGCTGCCTGCGCGAAAAGTTTTTCGCCGAGCCTTCCAGCGGCGAAGTCACCACGTTCCAGCCCGCCCGGCCGCCGCTCAGGTGATCAAGGCTGGCGAACTGACGCGCGGTAATAAAAGGTTCGCTGTAGGAGGTCGATACCGTTCCCACCAGCCCCAGATGTTCAGTGACGCCCGCCAGCGCCGACAGCAGCGTCAGCGGCTCGAAGCGGTTCAGGAAATGGGGGATCGACTTTTCATTGATATAGAGGCCGTCGGCGACAAACAGAAAATCGAGTTTGCCCTCTTCCGCCTTGCGTGCGATGCGTTTCGCGTAGTCGAAGCTGATACTGGCATCAGCCTGCGCGGCGGGATGCCGCCAGGCGGACATATTGCCTGATGCGCCATGCAGGATGGTGCCCAGTCGAAGTTCTCTCTTCGTCATGATGTTCTCTCTGTTTTTGTGGCAGCGGTGCATCGCGCGCGGCGGATCGGGCCGCGCGAATGCCGTTCAGTTCAGGGGATCAGGTCAGGATGGCGTCGCGACATCGCGCGTTAAGCTGTTGCAGCGCGTGCTGCGCCAGCTGTGCGAAGTAGCGCGCGGCGGGCGCGATCAGCGCCTCGTCGGGGTTAAAAGAGGCGTGATGCAGGCCGAACGCGCTGGCGCTGCCGATGCTGACGAACGCGCCCGGTACCTGCTGCAGGTAGAACGCAAAGTCTTCGCCGCCAAGATGAAGATCGGCGGTCTGCACGCGATAGCCCGCCTGTTCGGCCACATTGCTGGCTATGCGCGCCCAGTGCGCATCGTTGACCAGCACCGGCGGCCCCGCATGCCAGCTCAGGGTCGCTTCCGCGCCCGCCGCCTCGGCGAAATGGGTCACCAGCGCACGCACGCTCGCTTCCAGCCCGGCGCGCACGTTGAGATCGTGGGTGCGCGCGGTGCCGCCGAACTCCGCACTGCCGGGCAGCACGTTCCAGGTTTTGCCTGCATCGATACGCGTAATGCTCAGCACCAGGCTGTCGAGAGTATTGAAACTGCGGCTGGTCAGGCTTTGCAGCCCCTGGATAATCTGGCTGGCGGCGACGATAACGTCTGTGCCCTCTTCGGGATGGGCCGCGTGCGCTCCCCTGCCGCTGACGCGGATAATAAACTTATCGGCATTAGCGTAGAACGCGCCGCCGCGCGTGGCGAAAACGCCGGTCGGCAGGCCCGGCTCGTTATGCATGCCGAAGATCGCCTGTACGCCCTCCAGCACGCCGGCATGGATAAACTGCCGCGCGCCGGCGGCGATCTCTTCTGCGGGCTGGAACAGGATGCGCACGCGGCCCTTGAGCTGCGCTTCATGCTGCTTCAGCAGCAGCGCCGCGCCCAGCATCACCGCGCTATGCACGTCATGGCCGCAGGCGTGCATCACGCCGGGATGACGCGAGTGAAAAAGCATACCGCTCGTTTCATGCACCGGCAGCGCGTCAATATCGGCGCGCAGCGCGATCAGGGCGTCGCCCTGGCCGATCTCCGCGACCAGCCCGGTTTTCAACGCGTAATCAGGCAGCCTGATATCCGCCGCCTGCAGCCACGCGCGCAGGCGCGCGGTGGTCGCCTCTTCTTTGCCGGAAAGCTCCGGCCAGGTATGCAGCTCGCGACGCCACGCAATCAGCTGTGAATCAAAAGTAGTGCTCATCGCTGTTTCCCTCCGCCAGGGTCAGGCCGCGACCAGATGGGTGGCCGCCAGCAGCTCCAGCGAACGTATGCGCGCTTTCGGCTCGCCGATCGGCGTATCAATAATGAACTCTTCGACGGCATAGCGCTGATGCAGCGCGTCCAGCTGGGCACGCACCTGCGCGGCGGTGCCTTTGAGCAGCGAAGGCGTACGCGGCTCGATAACATAATCAGTAAAGCCGCCCTGGCGCACGTAGCGTTCCGCCTGCTCCAGGCTGCCGACGTTGACTCCCTGCCCGCCGTTGACCTTAACGTGATAGTGACGCAGGCCGTTTACCAGTAAATCCGCTTCAGCCGGAGAGTCAGCCACCACCGCCTGGACCGCGACGAGGGCGCGCTGACCGCTGAGGCGATAGTAGGTAGCGAGGGTATTCTCCATTAGCTGGCTGTCGCCGTTGAGGTGCGCGGCGAATACCAGCTGCCAGCCCTGCTGCGCGGCCAGCGTCGCGCTCTCTTCGCTGGCGCCCAACAGAAAGCGGCTGGCCGGGCGCGACGGCAGCGGCGTGGCGTGCAGACTCTCTTCGTCAACCGCCTTTTGCGGCGCCGCATCGAGCCACTGGCTTAGCTGGCGCAGCTGATCGGCAAAACTTCCTTTCGCCTCTGCGTTCACGCCTGCCTGCAGCGCGCGGGTCGATAGCGGCAGCCCGCCCGGCGCTTTGCCGACGCCAAGGTCAATGCGGCCCGGCGCCAGCGACGCCAGCAGGTTGAAGTTTTCCGCTACCTTATAGGGGCTGTAGTGTTGCAGCATTACGCCGCCGGAGCCGACGCGAATGTGCTGCGTCTGCGCGATAATCCAGGCGATCAGCACTTCCGGCGACGGGCTCGCCAGCTGCGCGATATTGTGGTGTTCAGCCAGCCAGAAACGGTGATAGCCCCAGCGTTCCGCCAGCTGCGCCAGCTGCAATGTGCGCTGCAACGCGCTGCTGGCCGACTCATCCGCCAGCACCGGCGATTTATCCAGCAGACTCAGACGATATGACATTCACCTTTCCTCACTCATATTCAGTTGCAGCTCAGTGTGAGGCGAGGTTAATAGTTCGTAAAACATGTTATTGTTTCATACATATTTAATTTATTCATATCGGGCAGATCGGATGCTGGGTTCCACTACAACACCTTTATAAAACATGCAATTATGTGCGGATTCTTTTTATATGTTTATTTACTTTCCCTGGTGGGACAGGGCTAACAAACCAAACGGGAATGTTTTGCCGAAACAGGCATATAGACTGACGGTGAGTGATGGTGACAAAACAGAAGAAGTAACACTAACCAGTAATTACCGAAAGAGACGCTTGGGTGAGCAGAGGAAGCAAAAATTTGGCTTTCTGGAGTTAATTGATCCCCGCTTTAAAACCACAGCATATAAACATAACAATCAAAAGCGGCGGACTTGATAAGTAACATCCCCTCCTAAATGAGAAGCAATACTTTCAGGAGATATATTTACTAAATAAGTAAATTAATTAATATAAAATAGTTGTTCGTCCTACACTCTCTCAGACAAGTCTTTCATGCCCTGGCTGGCGGTTAATACTTTTTACTGGCTAAAGGAACAAGTAAATGGCTCTACAAGGAACTTTTATATTAAACGATGCCGATTACGCGCCTTTTAATCTCTACGGCGTTGGCGTATTCATGGCGCACTCAGGCAATGGAATATATCGTAATCATGCGGGGTGCAAGGCCATAGCATTTAATGGACCAATTCCACCTGGTAAATACTGGATAGTAGAACGTGGAGAGGGCGGGTTTATTTCCAGAAAAATTTCCGGTGTTAAAGATTTGTTTAACAAAACATTTCACGGTGCTGAATTTAGCCATTCGGAATGGTTTGCTCTATATAAAGATGATTTCGGAATAGATGACGGTACATGGGTAGATGGTGTTCACCGAGGCCTGTTTCGCCTTCATCCCGGCACCGTGTCAAAGGGATGTATAACTATCGCTCACAACTCTGACTACGCGATAATCAGGAATGCATTATTAAGAACCACGCCCATGCAAGTTCCTTGTATGCGCTCCCTGATGGCTCGCGGCTGGGTTGAGGTAATTGCTAATGCATCGAATACCTGTTCTTAAAATCATTAAAAGACTAATCAGGTGGTTTTCTAAAATCATCCTTTTTCTCTTTTTTTTCTATATATCTGCCATGTCCATCGATGCTTCAAAGTTCATAAGTTATGAAACTTCGTCAAAATTCTCCCACTGGCTTTATGGATATTCAAGCCAGGAGAACTTCGATGATCTCTTTTTCTTCACTGATATAGTAGCGTCAACGTTATCAGCTGTTTTCCTGCATGTTATTTCAGAAAAGATTATTTATAAAATAAGGAGTAGATGAATGCCAATTCCTCCCTGTATTTGGAAAAAGACGACGACAACGGCATTAAAGTCTCTGTAGAAGTGCAGGATCTCCAAGGTGTTAATGCCATTTGTACTCGCTAAAGGAACAATTAAATGGCTCTACCGGGAACTTTTATTTTAAAGGACGCCGATTTATCGCGGGATTTTTAGATTGCATCTTGGCACTTTATCAGAAGGATGCATAACCATTGCCCATGATACTGATTATGCACTTATCAGGAATGCACTGCTTAATACAACGTTGGTACAGGTTCCTTGTATGCGTTCACTAATGGCTCGTGGCTGGATTGAGGTAATATCCAATGGCACGAATACTTGCCCGTAAGTTCGCTAAAGTAACATTATTAATAACAATTTTCATTACCACAGGAAGAACGCTCTCGAATCCAGATAGTTTCATAAGTCATGATTTTGCATGCAAACTGGCTCTTGTTATAAGCGGAGATATAAACGCTGAATCACTCGATGATGCTTATTTTTATACCGATGTAGTTATAGTAACCTTAATCACTGCACTAATTTACTTAACTATAATGAAAACCTTTCGTAAAATAAGGAAACATTAATATGCCAATCCCTCCCTATATGTGGTTAAAAGATGACGGCGGTGCCGATATTAAAGGCTCTGTAGACGTTCAGGATCGCGAAGGCAGTATAGAAATTCTCGGGTTAAGTCATGGTATTAATCTGCCCGTAGACAGCGCAACGGGTAAAATCACTGGCACGCGTCAACATTCAGCAATGATGATCGAAAAAGAGGTTGATAGCTCAACCCCTTATCTTTACAAGGCCGCGGCTACTGGCCAGACGCTTAAAAGTGCAGAAATTTGTTTCTATCACATCGACGATGCCGGACAGGAAGTCTGCTATTACAGCGTGCTGATGGAAAACGTCAAAATCACCGGCGTCAATTGTGGCGTGCCTAATGTTAAATTAGCAGGGAATGAAAAAATGAATCACGTTGAGAGCGTAAGCTTACAGTATGAAAAAATCAGCTGGAAAATTGTTGATGGTAATATCCAGTATACAGATTCATGGAATGAGCGTCGCACATCCTGAATTACACATCGCTAAAATTTAATTTTTATTATCTATGGCTTCCTCTTTAAGAGCAGGCGTTAAAATTTTCGCGCCCCATAAGGAGCATACCCGGCAGGTTTCCTGCCGTTTTTACGCAAAATGAATGTCATTAGCGGACATTACACTTAAGAAAATCTATAGCATTTTCGTAAACCAGTTCTGGCCTCTGAACGGTAATCACCCCCTTACTTTTAAAAAGAAAATTAAAAAATGGCATAGTGCCATTTCCCTCGCACCAGGAAGACTGTCTTATTTATCCCCAAAAAACATAACCAAAAAATATATCCGCTGCCTTCTGTGATAAACGCTGTTCGCCTGTGTGAACCGCCATTTGTTATTTTCAGATAAGCTTTGCTCAATTCGTTGGTTCATTTGCCTTGCGCCGCGTCCGATGATGAATTCCGCCTCTGAGGCAGCTGATAACAAAGGAATTCACATGACGCGATTTCATTTTTCGCCGCTGCCGCGCGCACTGGCTTTTGCTCTGCTTGCAGGGAGTTTCACGGTTCACGCGGCGGAGACGCCGGTAAAAGGCGGCACGCTGATCTACCTTGAACAGCAGGCGCACACCACGCTTTATCCACCCGCCGGCGGCTTCTATCCCAACGGCGGCATACTTAATCAGATCACCGATAAGCTCACCTGGCAAAATCCTGAGACGCTACAGGTCGAACCCTGGATTGCGGAGAGCTGGAGCAGCAATGCGGATAACACCGAATACACCTTTAAAATTCGCCCTGGCGTGACCTTTTCTGACGGCACGCCGCTGGATGCCAGTGCGGTCGCGAAAAACTTCGACACCTACGGTCTGGGAAATAAAGCGCAACGCCTGCCGGTATCCGAGGTGATTAATAACTATGACCACAGCGAAGTTACCGATCCGCTGACGGTGAAGTTTTATTTTAAAAAACCGTCACCCGGTTTTTTACAGGGCACCGCGACCATTGGCTCCGGCCTTGTCTCGCTCAGTACGCTGGCGCGTAATTTCGACCAGCTTGGCGACGCGCGTCATATTATCGGCTCCGGCCCTTTTGTGGTCAGCGACGAAAAGCTGGGCCGCGAGGTCGATCTGACCGCGCGTAAAGATTATCAGTGGGGACCGAAAAATGTGCAGCAGCAGGGTCCGGCCAACCTTGACGGCATAAAAATCATCGTCACGCCGGAAGACAGCGTGCGCATCGGCGCGCTGCTGGCGGGCCAGGCCGACGTGATCCGCCAGGTGCAGGCTTATGATGAGAAGCAGGCGAAGGATCAGCAGTTTCCTCTCTACGCGGCGCCGACGCGCGGCGTGAACGACAGCATCAGCTTCCGCCCTGACAATCCGCTGGTAAGCGATCTGCGCGTGCGTCAGGCGCTGCTGCACGCCACTAATGCGAAACAGGTTGTCGATACCCTCTTCTCCCCCGCCTATCCGCAGGCGAAATCGGTCATTGCCGCCAGCGCGGCGGGCTTCGTCGACCTCAGCGATAAATTAACATTCGACCCGGACCAGGCGAAAAAGCTACTGGACGACGCGGGCTGGAAAAGGGGTGCCGACGGCATTCGCGTAAAAGAGGGCAAACCGCTGGCGCTGACGGTTTATGAATCGCTGCCGCAGCCGCAAAACAAAGAGGTATTGCAGCTAATCGCCCAGCAGTGGCGTCAGGTTGGCGTTGCGCTGACGGTTAAAGCGGGCGACGCCGGCAGCAAAACCCTCGACAGCCTCGATCCGCTGAAGACGCCGCTTACCGTCTCGGAAGTGGGCCGCGCTGATCCGGATGTAGTGAAAAGTCAGTTTTATCCCGCCAACCGCGACGCGCTGCTGCAAAAAGGCGGCTCCAGCGACAAAGTCAGGAGCTTTCGCGACGACAGGCTGAATAACCTGCTGCTGGCTATCTCCGCCGAGGTCGATCCGGCGAAACGCCTGCAGCTGACTGGCGACGTGCAGCGCTATCTGCTGGATAACGCCTACGTCATCCCGATCTTCGAGGAGCCGCAGGTCTTCGCTGGCGCGCCCTGGCTGAAAGGCTTGCGCTTCGAAGCGGTCGGCCGCCCGGCGTTCTACGGCGTCTGGCTGGAAAAACATTAAGGCGGGGTGAACGATGAGACACTATCTGCTGCATCGGTTGAGTAGCGGCCTGCTGGTGTTATGGGCGGCCTTTACTCTCTCTTTTGTCCTGCTGCAGGTGTTGCCCGGCGACGCAGTGCTGATCAAATTTCAGAACCCCGACCTTGGGCTAAGCCCACAGCAGATAGCGGAGATGCGCCTCGCCTACGGCGCGGACAGTCCGCTATGGCGGCAATATCTGCATACGTTGTTCGCCATGCTGCACGGCGATTTCGGCTTTTCGGTACAGGCAGGCGTGGCAGTCAGCGCGCAGCTCGCCGACAGCCTGCCGGGCACGCTGCGTCTGGCGCTGTGCGGTTTTCTGCTGGCGACGCTGCTGGCCTTCGGGCTGGCGGCGCTCTCCCGTCTGCCCGCGCTGCGCGGAGTGCGGTCGCTGTTACAGTCGGTGCCCGCGCTTTTTATCTCGATACCGACTTTCTGGCTCGGCATTGCGCTGATTCAGATCTTCTCTTTCCAGCTGCGCTGGATCCCGGTAATCAATCCTTCACCGTGGCAGGGCTTGCTGTTACCGATCGTGACGGTAGCGGTGCCGATCTCCGCGCCGCTGGCGCAGATCCTGCTGCGCAGCATCGACGAGGTCTCTACCCAGCCCTTTGTGGCAGTGGCACGCGCCAAAGGCGCAAGCGAAAGCCGCGTGCTCTGGCGTCACGTACTGCGTAACGCCATGCTGCCGGTGCTGACCATCGCCGGGTTGCTGCTGGGCGAACTGATCGCCGGCGCGTTAATCACCGAAACCGTGTTCGGGCTCGGCGGTCTCGGCCAGCTGACGCAGCAGGCGGTCAATAACCAGGATGTCGCGGTTCTTCAGGCCGTGGTGATGATCTCCGCGCTCGGCTTTGTGGCGATCAACCTGCTGGTCGATCTGCTGATGCCGCTGTTCGACCCGCGTTTGCAACCTGTTTCCGGAGGTGCCCTGTGAGCCTGGTTGATTACGCCTCTGCGCGGCGCGCCACGCCGGCTGCTGGACGTCGGGCGCTGCGCATTCAGCCGGGCCTATGGCTGGCGTGGCTGGTTTTATTGCTGGCGGCAGGCGCGGCGATCGCGCCGACGTTCTTTACCCACTACAGCGCCACTGAAGGCATCCCCGGCGCGCAGCGCCTGGCGCCGCAGGCGGGACACTGGCTCGGCACCGACCAGCTGGGACGCGATCTCTGGGCGCGCATGGTTTACGGCGCCTCGGCGTCGCTCTCCGCCGCGACCATCGCGGTGGCAATGGGGCTGACGGCGGGCAGTGCGCTCGGCGTGCTGGCGGGCGCGACCGGGGGTAGAACCGAGGCGCTGATCATGCGCGCCGTCGATGTCCTGCTCTCAATTCCTTCGCTGCTGCTGTCGCTCAGCGTATTGATCCTGCTCGGCTTCGGCACGCTGCACGCCGCGCTGGCGGTGGGCGCGGCGTCGATCGCCAGCTTTGCCCGGCTGACGCGCGGCGAAGTCGTGCGTATCCGCCACAGCGACTATGTCGAAGCGGCCTTCGGCAGCGGCGGCACCTTTTACGCCGTGCTGCGCCGCCATATTATCCCTAATGCGCTGACGCCCGCGATTGCCTTCGCCGCGCTGCAGTTCGGCCAGGCGATTTTGGCGCTCTCGACGCTCAGTTTTCTCGGCTATGGCACGCCACCACCCGCGCCTGAATGGGGACTGCTGATCGCCGAAGGGCGGAATTATCTCTCTACCGCGTGGTGGCTGACCACGTTCCCCGGTCTGCTGGTAATCGCCGTGGTGCTCGCCGCCAGTCGCATCAGCGTTCAGATTGCAGGAGGACGCCGATGAACACATCTCTACCGCTGCTGGCGGTTAAACATCTCAGCCTGAGCTATCGCAGCGGGCATCAATGGCGTCAGGTGGTACACGACGTCAGCTTCGAACTTCAGGCCGGTGAAATGGTGGCGCTGGTAGGCGAATCAGGCTCCGGTAAAACCACCACCGCGCAGGCGATTATCGGACTGATGGCGGAAAATGCCCGCCGCGACGGCGGAGAGATCCGCCTGAACGGCGAAGATATCGCCGACTGGTCGCAAAAACGCCTCGACCGACTGCGCGGCGTGCGCATCAGCCTGGTGCCGCAGGATCCCGGCAACGCCCTTAATCCGGTAAAAACCGTTGGCGCGCAGGTCGAGGAGATCCTGCGCCTGCATACTGCGCTCAACGGTGAAGAGCGCCAGCGTCGCGTGGTGGAGTTGCTGACCCGCGTCGGCCTCAGCCATCCCGAACAGCGGGCGCTTCAGTATCCGCACCAGCTATCGGGCGGCATGAAACAGCGCGTGCTGATCGCTATCGCGCTGGCGCTCAGCCCCGACCTTATTATCGCCGACGAACCCACCAGCGCCCTCGACGTCACGGTGCAGAAGCGCATCCTTGATCTGCTCGACGCGCTGCGCCGCGACTCCGGCACCGCCGTGTTGTTCGTTACCCACGATCTGGCGTTAGCCGCCGAGCGGGCAGATCGCATTATGGTGTTCCGCAATGGCGAGATTCAGGAGTCGGCGCCTGCCGCGCAGCTGGTTGGCGCGCCGCAGCACGTCTATACCCGCCAGCTGCTGCGGGATGCCGCGCCGCATCGCATTACGCGCCGCGTCCCGGACCACCTGGCGACGCCCGCTATCAGCGTCAGCGCTATCGGTAAAGCCTTTGCGCTGGGCAAAAACCAGCGGCTGCAGGCGCTGCATAACGTCAGTTTCCAGGTCGCGCGCGCCTCGACCCATGCGCTGGTCGGCGAATCGGGTTCCGGTAAAACCACGCTGGCGCGCATTCTTCTCGGCTTTGAGCAGGCGGACAGCGGCAGCGTCACGCTGGACGGCACGCTGGTCAGCGGGCTGCGCGGTGAAGCGCTGCGCCAGCTGCGGCGCAAAATTCAGTTTGTCTATCAGAACCCCTTCGCCTCGCTCGATCCGCGTCAGACGCTGCGGGAGATTATTGAGGAGCCGCTGCGCAATTTCGAACGGCTCAGCGCCGCTGAACGTCGGCAGCGCGCCGAGGCGGTGGCGGAGCGTGTGGCGCTGCCTGCCGGGCTCCTGTCGCGCGGGGCGCGCGAGCTTTCCGGCGGCCAGCGCCAGCGCGTCGCCCTTGCCCGCGCGCTCATCCTCAACCCCGATATTCTGGTGCTCGACGAGGCGACCTCGGCGCTCGACGTCACTGTTCAGGCGCAAATTCTGCTGCTGCTGCAACAGCTACAGAACGAGCTGGGCCTCACCTATCTGTTTATCACCCATGATCTGGCGACGGTGCGCCATATGGCTGACAGCATCACGGTACTGCGCGCAGGCGAAGTGGTTGAGAACGGTGACGTTGTCACACTGTTTGCCGCTCCCCGGCACGCCTATACCCGCGAACTGATCGCCGCTATTCCCCGCTTTACTCAGCGAATGAGGGCTTCCGCATGACGCGACGCATTGGCTTTTTTACCCGGCTGCTGGATAAGGCATCTGCGCAGCAGCGCTACCGCCTGGCAACCGAACAGATCCAGCACGCCGAACGGCTCGGCTTCGACAGCGCCTGGATCGCGCAGCACCATTTTCACGAAGCGGAGGGTGGCCTGCCCGCGCCGCTGGTCTTTCTGGCGCACGCGGCGGCGCATACCCGCACCATCCGTCTCGGTACGGCGATCATCACCCTGCCGATGGAGAATGCGCTGCGCGTGGCGGAGGATGCGGCGGTGCTGGATCTGCTGGCGGAGGGACGTCTGGAAATCGGCCTGGGCTCCGGCGGCACGCCCGCCTCCTTTCTGCCCTTCGGCCTGACCTTTGAACAGCGCGCCGCCGCGTTCGCCGATAACCTGCACCAGCTGCTCAGCGCCTGGCGCGGCGATTCGCTGGGTCATCCCGATAATCATCTTTACCCTGCCGCGCCGCAGCTGGCGCAGCGCGTCTGGATCGCTACCTTTTCCGCTGAGGGAGCGGCGCGCGCCGGGGCTGCCGGGCACGGCCTGATGCTGTCGCGCACTCAGCCGCGTCCGGCAGAGGATCCGGCACGCACGCTGGATGCGATACAGAACCCGCTTATCGACGCCTACCTTGCCGCGCTGCCTGCGGGCGTCGCGCCGCGTATTCTCGCCTCGCGCACCGCTTTTGTCGCCGATTCGGACGCCTGGGCGCGTCGCGTCGCCGAGCCGGGCATTCGTCATCAGGCGCAGCAGTATCGCGCCGCCGGGCATGCGCTGCGTGGCGAGTCGCTGGACGATATTTTCGCGCAGTTCGACGCCCATATCGGCGATCCCGCCCGGGTGCGCGCCGCGCTGGCGCAGGACAGCGTGCTGCCGCGCGTTACCGATATCTCTTTTCAGGTGCACTCCGTCGAGCCGTCGCACGCCGATACCTTGCGCTCCATTGAACTTATCGCCGAACAGATCGCGCCCTGGCTGCGCACGCTGACTTCTCAGGAGAAATCATGACTCAATCCCACGATCTGCTGGCCGAACTGGCCGATATCGATCCCGCCAGCGAACTGGCGCAGGCGCGCGCCACGCGCGATGCCGCCACCCGGCATACGCAGGGCAGCTATGAGGTGCTGTTCAGCCAGCAGGAGGCCGATTTCCCGCTGGCTGAACGCGTCGCGCTGGCGGCGCAGGTGGCGGAGTGGCACGACGCTGAACGGCTGCGCGCGCACTATGCCGCGCATCAGGCGTTCCAGCCGCTCGGCGACGCCGCGCGCCAGACGCAGGCGCTGGCCTTTGCCAGACGCCTTACCTTTGAGCCGGTCGCCGCCGCGCCTGAGCATATCCAGGCGTTGCGCGATGCTGGCTGGAGCGCGCGCGGCGTAGTCACGCTGGCGCAGCTGGTGGCCTTTATCAGCTTCCAGAGTCGGTTGCTTGCCGGTTTGCGGCTGCTACAGGGCGAAGAGGCGAGTCCCCCGCCGCGCGCCGCCGTCGCAGGCCGCTGGCATAGTGCCGAACGCACCGCCAGCGGGCAAACCGCGCCCACCGCCTTTACCCAGGCGGAACTCGGCTGGGAACCCTGGCTGGCGGCGAAGCCGCTGGCGGAGTTTGACGCCGAAGAGCAGGCGATTCTGGCGCGTTTCGGCCACAGCGACTCCGACTATTTCCGCCTGCTGGCGCGCAACCAGCCAGTGCTGGAGCAGCGCACCCTGACTGACAAGGGCATCTTCTATACCGCCGGCGGTTTATCGCGCGCCGAACGCGAACTGGCCGCTACGGTAGCCAGCAAGATCAACGGCTGCATTTACTGCGCCTCGGTACATGCACGCAAGGCGGCGCAGCTTTCTAAAGATAAAGATGCAGTGCAGAAACTGCTGAATGTCGCGCCCGGCGCGGCGCTGTCGCATGGTCAGTCGCCGCGCTGGGCCGCCGATATCGATTTCGCCGCCTCGCTCTCCGTTACGCCGCCCGTCGCCAGCCAGGCGCAGCTTCAGGCGCTGCGCCAGCAGGGGCTGGATACGCTGGCGCAGCTCGATCTGGTGCAGTCGACCGCTTTCTTCGCCTGGGCGAACCGCCTGATGCTGACGCTCGGCGAGCCCTTTCTGCCTTCTGACACACAAGGATAAGTATGTTGTCACCTGACCAACTGATCGCCTGGCGACGCGAGCTGCATCAGCACCCTGAACTGTCGAATCATGAATTTCAGACCACCGAACGCATCACGCGCTGGCTGCGGCAGGGCGATATTCGCCTGCTGCCGCTGGCGCTGAAAACCGGCGTGGTAGCGGAGACAGGCCAGGGCGAACCGCTGATTGCGCTGCGCGCCGATATCGACGCTCTGCCCATCGACGAGGCTGTCGACCGGCCGTGGAGGTCGCAGCAGCCTGGCGTTATGCACGCCTGCGGCCACGATCTGCACACCTCGATAATGCTCGGCGTGGCGCACCGCCTGCGGCAGCAGGAGCAACAGCTGCCAGGGCGAGTGCGCATTCTGTTCCAGCCGGCGGAAGAGACCTTTAACGGCGCGCAGCAGCTGATTGACGCCGGTGCGCTGGAGGGCGTACAGGTGATTTTCGGCATGCATAACGCGCCGGACCTGCCGCTCGGCACGCTGCGCACGCGCGGCGGCGCCTTTTACGCCAACGTTGACCGCTTCACCATCCATATTCATGGCCGGGGCGCGCACGCCGCGCGACCGCATGAGGGTATCGACGCCATTGTGATCGGCAGTCATATCGTGACCGCGCTGCAAACCCTGCCGAGCCGCGTCTTTAGTTCGCTGGAGTCGGTGGTGCTCAGCGTGACGCGCTTTACCGCGGGCAATACCTGGAATGTGCTGCCGCAAAGCGTGGAGCTGGAAGGCACGGTGCGTACCCACAACGATGCGATTCGCAACGCCATCCCGCACAAGATGCGTCAGCTCATCGGCAGCATCGCCGCCGGCTTCGGCGCGCAGGCGGAGCTGGAGTGGATCGCTGGCCCGCCTGCGCTGGTAAACACGCCCGCCTGGGCCGATTTTATGCTGGCGCAGGCGCAGGCGAGCGGCTTTCGTACCGAACGCGGCACGCCGCAGATGGGCGGCGAAGATTTCGCCTTCTACCTGCACCATGTGCCGGGCGCGTTTGTCAGCATCGGCAGCGCCAGCGAATGCGGGCTGCATCATCCTGGGTTCGATCCCAATGAAGGCATTATCGAACCGGCGGTGAGCTACTTTACTCAGCTTGTGCCGCGCGCGCTGGATATCCTGGCCAGCGCATGACGAAAAAGAGGAAAAAAGAGATGGCGATCCCCGTTCCTGTACCGGTGCTGGATCACGCAGTCATTAATGTGGCCGATCGGCTGGATGAGGCGAGCGCGCTTTATCGTCGGCTCGGCTTTCAGCTCAGCGAGCGCGGCCACCATACGCTCGGCTCCAGCAACCATCTGGCGATTTTCGGCGAAAACTATCTGGAGCTGCTGGGCTACGAGCCGGGACGCGGTGAACGACGCGCTGACCTGTGGCAGTCGCCGCTCGGCCTGACCGGGCTGGTCTGGAAAACGCAGGATGCAGAGAGCGCATCTCTGCATCTGCAGCGTCAGGATCTGGATGGTGATGCGCCCGCCTCGTTTCACCGCCCGGTGACGCTGCCGGACGGCGAAGCGAGCGAGGCGCACTTTCGTACCGTACGGCTGCGCCCGACGCTGATCCCCAACGGCCGCAGCTTCTTCTGCCAGCACGACACGCCGCATGCAGTGTGGCAGGCCGCCTGGCAGACGCACCCTAACGGCGTGCAGGCCATCAGCGAGTTTGTCATTGTGGCGCAGGACCCGGCGCACGCCGCCCAGGTGTACAGCCATTTATTCGGCGCGGATCGCATTCTGGCCTGTCAGGATGGCGCGTTCGTGCTGAAGGCCGGGGAAGCGAAGGTGCGTTTCGCCTCTGCCGCCTATGCGCAGACGCGCTTCGGCTCGCTGCCGGAGGATTATGACGGCTCGCCGCGTATGTCTGCGCTCAGCTTCCGCAGTGACAGTCTGGAGAAGGTCAAAGCGAGCCTGCTGCTGGGCGATATCCCCTTCCGCGAAGCGCAGGATGCCATTGTAGTACCGGCGGAACAGGGCTTTAACCTGGCGCTGCGCTTTCATCAGTAAGCGCGCGGCGGCCTGGCGGTTGACTTGCGCCGTAATAACCTGAGAATGAGGAACCTCAGATAAAGGAACAGCTAAAAAGGAGTTTATCATCAAGGGTTCCCTCGGTTTTTTCTCTACGGCGCGCAAAAAATCCCTGCTTGCCGCCGCGCTGCTGCTGGTCGGCTGCGCCTCCGAGCCGCCAAAGTCGCTGGTGACGCCCTTTCCCACCGTGACGCCGTCGCAAAAAACGCAGCCTGCCCCCGCGCAGCAGCCAATGCGCGGCGTCTGGCTGGCGACCGTCTCCCGTCTCGACTGGCCGCCGGTTAATTCGGTCAACGTCAGCAGCGCGGCGCTGCGCATCCGCCTGCAGCAGCAGGCGTTGACAGATAAACTCGACAGGCTGAAAAGTCTCGGCATCAACACCGTCTTCTTTCAGGTGAAGCCGGACGGCACCGCGCTCTGGCGCTCAGATATCTTGCCCTGGTCCGATATGTTGACCGGCGCTATCGGCGAGGATCCCGGCTACGATCCGCTGGCGTTTATGCTGGATGAAGCGCACAAGCGCGGCATGAAAGTGCACGCCTGGTTTAACCCCTACCGTGTCGCCGTCAATACCCGACCCTCGACGATCGCCGGGCTGAACCGCACGCTGACGCGCCATCCCGCCAGCGTGTATGTGCTGCACCGCGACTGGATCCGCACCGCTGGCGACCGTCTGGTGCTCGATCCCGGCATTCCGGACGCGCGCGACTGGATTACCAGCATCGTGGCGGAGGTCGTGGCGCGCTATCCCGTTGATGGCGTGCAGTTCGACGACTATTTCTATGCAGAAACCTCCGCCTCGCCGCTTAACGACAGCCAGACCTATCGCGCTTACGGTCAGGGATTCGCCTCGAAGGCGGACTGGCGGCGCCACAATACGCAGCTGCTGATCGAACAGGTTTCGCGCACCATCAAACAGCTTAAGCCGCAGGTGCAATTTGGCGTCAGCCCGGCAGGCGTCTGGCGCAATCTGTCGCACGATGCGGCTGGTTCTGACACGCGCGGCGCGGCGGCCTATGACGAAGCCTTCGCCGATACCCGGCGCTGGGTACAGCAAGGGCTGCTCGACTATATCGCTCCCCAGCTTTACTGGCCTTTTGCGCGGCAGGCGGCGCGTTACGACGTGCTGGCGCACTGGTGGGCGGATGTGGTGAAGCCGACCCATACGCGTCTCTATATTGGCGTGGCGCTCTATAAAGTGGGCGAACCGTCGCGCACCGAGCCGGACTGGACGGTCGGGAACGGTGTGCCGGAGTTAAAAAAACAGCTCGACCTGAACGAGTCCACGCCAGGCATCGATGGCACGATCCTGTTCCGGGAAAACTACCTCGAACAGCCGCAGACGCAACCGGCGGTGCGCTATTTGCAAAGCCGCTGGGGCCGCTGAGTTATCCGCGGGTGCGGATAAGCTTTACTTTATCCTCTGGTGGGTATAATTTCTTTTTTATCCGCGGGAGGGGATATATTCCCTCCCCGCCTTACCACAGGAGCAGCGATGATCTACAGCCCACAACAGCTGGCCCATCTGATCAGGCTTGAACGGCAGAAGCGCGGCTGGACGCAGAGCGACCTGGCGCGCCGGGTCGGCATCAAACAGGCCACCGTGTCGAACTTTGAAAATAATCCTGACAAGACTACGCTAACCACGCTGTTTAAGATCCTGCAGTCGCTGGAGCAGGAGCTGGTAATTCAGAGTAAATCGACGCAGAGCGGCAAGGAGCTGGAGTGGTAATGGATCAGCTCAACGCCTGGATGAACGGCGAATGCGTCGGCACGCTGACGCGCCAGAAAAATGGCGCGCATATCTTTCAGTATGAGCCAGGCTGGCTGAGCAATCCGCTGGCGAGGCCGCTGTCGCTCTCGCTGCCGCTGCAGTACCCCGCTATTGCCTCCGCCAGCGTCATCAACTTCTTCGATAACCTGCTGCCTGATAATCCTCGCGTCAGAGAGCGCATTCTTAACCGTTATCGGGCGAAGTCGATGCAGCCGTTCGATCTGCTGCGGGAAGTAGGCCGCGACAGCGTCGGCGCGGTGATGCTGCTGCCCGTTGAGGCCGCCGCGCCCGATCTCTCTGTACGTTATGAACCGCTCGACGCCGCGCGGCTGGAAAAAATACTTTCGGCGTACCAGAGCGATATTCCGCTGGGGATGATCCCGGAAGAGCGTGACTTCCGCATTTCCGTCGCGGGCGCGCAGGAGAAAACCGCGCTGCTGAAAACCCCTCAGGGCTGGGCCGTCCCTCAGGGGCCGACGCCCACGTCACATATCATTAAGCTGCCGATCGGCGAAATTAAGCAGCCTTTCGCGACGCTCGATATGCGCGACAGCGTGGAAAACGAATATGTCTGCCTGGCGCTGGCGCGCGAGCTGGGTTTTCGCGTACCTGACGCCGCCATTATCACGGCCGGCAAGCTGCGCGCGCTGGCGGTAGAGCGATTCGACCGGCGCTGGAGCGCTGACGGCGTCCGGCTGCTGCGCCTGCCGCAGGAGGATATTTGCCAGAGCCTCGGCCTCGCCTCCGCGACAAAATATGAATCTGACGGCGGGCCGGGCATTGCGGCGATCATGTCGCTGCTGATGGGCTCCAGCAATGCGCTGGAGGATCGCGACGATTTTATGAAGTTTCAGGTGTTCCAGTGGCTGATCGGCGCGACCGACGGGCATGCGAAGAACTTTTCGCTCTATATCGAGCGTGGTGGAAGCTACCGGCTGACGCCGTTCTACGACATTCTTTCCGCTTATCCGGTACTGGGCGGCACCGGCCTCAATATTCGTGAACTGAAGCTGGCGATGGGACTCACCGCGTCGAAGGGCAAGAAAGTGGAAATCGATAAAATCTTTCCGCGCCATTTCCTTGCCACGGCGGCAAGCGTCCGCTTCTCCACCGAACGGATGACGCAGATCCTGACATTCTTCGCGGAGGCGTTTCCGGCCGCCGTGGCGCGCGTCAGGGAGCAACTGCCCGCCGATATCCCGCCCGCAATTGCCGAGGCTATTTTCAGTAACGCGATGAAAATGGCGGAGCGGCTTAGCCGGTAAAGGACGGAATAGCGTTTTTGCGTCCCTTGTGCGGTAATAAATAAGCAGCCGAAAAAAGACGCTTTTCATTACCGGCAGGTATACATAAATCTCAAATTTTGAGCTGCGTATTACGCGGCCGAACAAAGATGCTTATCGAGCGGGGTTTAGGGCGGAATCGGCGGATTAGATGCGCATGCAACATTGCGCTGCTGATTAATTTGGTAAACAGGTGAGGCAAATATTTGTGCCGGATATACCAGGTCGCGTAACGGCTTTAGTCAACAAACAGCACAGCGGATTATTACAGAATAAAACTGCTTAAATGGCCGTTAGCATTTGTCAGAACGAAAACGCCGCCGCAGGTTACCTGCGGCGGCGTTGCTGTACAGGGCCGAAGCTTTATCAGAAGCGATAGGTCGCCGATACCGAGAAGTTGCGCGGCTCGCCGTAGACGTTATAGGCGCCGACCCAGGTGTCATACTCTTTGTCGAACAGGTTATTCAGGTTGGCCTGTAGCGAAAGGTTTTTCGACACATCATAACGCGCGAAAAGATCCACCAGCGCATAGCTGCCCTGACGCGCGCGCCACGTGCCGTTCCCTTCCGGCGCGCCGACATCCTGCCAGGTATGCGTCTGCCAGTCTACGCCGCCGCCCAGCGTCAGCTGCTCCAGCATTGGCAGGCGATAGCGGGTAAAGAGGTTGAAGCGGGTGCGCGGCAGCTGCGAGTTATAGGCGTTGCCGTCGCGATCCTCCGCCAGATAGGTGGTGCCGCCGAAGGTCATCTGCCAGTTATCGGTTAGCGCGCCGTTCAGTTCAAACTCGACGCCGCGGCTGACTACGCCATCTTTCGCTACGTACGCGGTCGACTGCGATCCTGAAATAATCTGACCGGTGTCTTCACCAACGTTGTTCAGCTCGGTACGGAACACCGAGAGCGTGGTGGTCAGACGGCTGTTGAGCCAGTCAGATTTCACGCCCACCTCGTAGTTTTTCCCGATAACCGGCGACAGGAAAGCCCCGCTGCTGTCGCGGTAATCCTGTGGCTGGAATACCGAGGTATAGCTGGCGTAGGCGGACCAGTTCTCTGCAAAGTCGTAAATCAGCCCGCCGTATGGGGTGATATTGTTCTTTTCCAGCTCCTCGCCGGTGGTCAGCGTCTGACGATTCCAGTTGGTGTAACGCGCGCCCAGAATCAGATGCAGCGGATCGGCGAGCGAGATGCGCGTCGCCAGATAGACCGATTTCTGGCGGACCGTGGTGCTGTCGTCGGTCAGCGCGCGCGAGCCCCAGCTGGTTTCCGGGAAATCGCCGTTAAAGTTATTGTAATCGCCCAGCTCGTCCGCCGAGATATTGGCCCAGGCGCTGTAATACTTATTCTGTTGACGACTGTAGTTAACGCCCAGCATCATCTCATGTTGACGGCCCAGCAGCTCATAGGGGCCGCTGGCGAAGGCGTCGACCGCATCGACTTTGCGCTTGCCGGTGTTATAGCCGGTTCCGCCCACCACCGGATAGTTTGCGTACTGCGAAACGCCGAGGCCGCTGGTTTTATCAAAGTAGCCGTCAAGATAGAGCTGCTTACTGTCGAGGAACATCTCGTTATGCGTGCCGTTCAGCGTAAAGTCCCAGCCGTTGTCGAACGTCTGCTTGAGATTAACGAAGAGTTTCTTGTTCTCTTTATCGTTGTAGGCCCACTCCGGCGCGGTGTTATAGCCGCGACGGGAATGGATTTGCGTGCCGTCGGTGTACCAGCGCGGCGTGCCGCTCCACATCGGCGAGTCAGTATTGACCTGCGAGAACTCATAACCCACGGAAAGGGTCGCGGAATCAGTCAGGTCCGCGTCCACTACGCCATAGACAAATTGCTTCTGCGCGCCGTAGCGTTCGATAAAGCTGTTCTTGTCATCATAGCCAGCGACCAGACGACCGCGCACGCTGCCGTCGCTGTTTAGCGGGGTAGAGAGATCGGCGACATAGCGCTGTTTACCCCAGCTGCCATAGGTAGCAGAGACGCTGCCGGTGAATGTTTTGCTGTCAGCATGTTTCCGCACCATATTGACGGCGGCGGAGGGGTTGCCCGGCCCGGTCAGCAAACCGGTTGCGCCGCGCACCACTTCCACACGCTCATAAAGCGCCATATCGGACTGGGCATCGCCGAGATTCCAGCGCGAGGCGAAGGTGGTCGGGATGCCGTCGACCATAAAATTGTCGATGGGAAAACCGCGAGCGTAGTAAGTCGTGCGATCCATATCGCTACTCACGCCGGTAATCGCCGTGGTGGTATGCAGCACGTCATTCAGCGACTGAAGCTGCTGATCTTCCATGCGCTGCTTGCTGACCACGGTAACCGACTGCGGAATATCGCGTGCGGTCAGCGCCATTTTGGTGCCCGCGCGGGTGATCGGCACGCTGTAATCCTGGGCGGCCTGCTGTCCGGTGCTGCTGACGCTGGCGTCTACGTTAAGCGTCTGCTCGTCCGGGGCGGCCGTATCGGCGGCCTGAGCGCTTTGCGCGACGCTGGCGACGATCAGCATGGCCAGCAGCGAGCGTTGCAGAGGGTGATTCATGGCGCTGGCGCAACCGCCCTCGCACTGTTCCCTGACGCGGTGAACATCAAAAGACATCGCTGTTCCTCTTTTTCATTATTAGGTGTGGCTGCCACTGGTTGCCGGAGCACAGGGCCTGTCCGGCTGTAAGACGTTGTACTGACGCGATCCTGTAATAAAGCAAATGAGAAATATACGCATTGCTATTATCATTGCAAGCAATTGTTAAAAAATGCTGCAAAATGCCCATAGCGCGGCAAGGCATTAAAACCACTGATAATTAAGGGGTTTATTCAGGGGTGAAGGCTGTAAAACGCGGGAGAACTGGAAGTTACCGGAAAGCGCACAGGTTGTGGCACAACCGGGCGGCATGCATTAACGCTGCCGCTCAGGCTTAGGGTCGGTATTCATCTGAACACATAGTCACCTTAAGCCGCTCTACTCTTTTCTGACACTTCCGCTATAACAGCGCTATTTCCGCGCCTGCAGCCGGGAATAAGAGAGAGGCAGCGCATTTAATTCCATGATTAAACACTGACTAATATAGCAACAGGCTTCTGCCTGACAGAGAAAATTTATTTCATATTCACCGATAGTGGAACGACCTACGCTAATTTCGCTGCCGTGATGGTTTCGTGCGTCACTACCGCTGCGCCACGATATTTACTCCCTGACTTTCCCGCCCTGGGAATATTTCAAACATCAACGATAACGCTGCGAAAAGGCCCACTGTTTAACAAGCATATAACCCTCTGCCGCTTATTCCTGAGGCGCTGTTGAATAAGTGAAGCGTAAAATATCACCGACGATATAATGGCCTGAGCTGTATAAATGCCATTTTTTCAACCAGATAACAGATGAAAGATAAAAGAAGCGCCCTGCTTTATGGCATTATCACGGCCATTTTGCAGACGCTCATGCTATTCAGTACCTGCTGGCCGACAGGCTGTTTTATATTTGGTCTTGTTTTTTTATGCTAACGCATTAACCCAGACGGGTGAGCAACTGCTCTTTTCTTTTACCGGCTATATCTGTGCTTCAGCTTATTTCCTTTATCATTTTTTTACCGTAAACTGCGCGCTTTACATATTTTGATTCGTTAAGGGTTATATCCATGAGTGATGCGCTGAAAGCATTGAATAATCTTCGTACGCTGCGCGTTCAGGCACGAGAAATTGAGCTCGACGTGTTAAACGAAATGCTCGAAAAGTTCTCTGTCGTTGTCGCTGAACGCCGTGAAGAAGTGAATGCTGAGCAAGCCGCGCAAAAAGAAAAAGCGGAAAAACTGGCGTTGTATAAAGAGATGCTGATGAAAGACGGCATTGATATTTCCGACCTGGCCGATCTGGCGCAGAGCGAAAGTAAACCAAAAGCGAAACGCGCGCCGCGTCCGGCTAAATATAAGTTCACGGATGAAACCGGCGAAACCAAATTCTGGACCGGTCAGGGCCGCACGCCTTCACCAATTAAAAAAGTACTGGATGCAGGTGGCTCGCTGGACGAGTTCCTGATCTGATAAAAAAGGCGCTGATATTCAGCGCCTTTTTTTACCGCTTTTTACGCCCCGCCGCCTGACGGCGGTAAAGCGTCTCAACCATCAGACCGTCGGCAGGCCGAGGTTTTCACGCAGCGTGGCGTAGGCATACTCCGTTGGGAACAGGCCGCGACGACGCAGTTCTGGAATAACCAGCTCCACAAACAGATCCAGCTGCTCCGGCATGATGGCTGGCATAATATTGAAGCCGTCCGCGCCGCCCTGCTCCAGCCAGAGCTGGAAGTCGTCGGCGATATCTTCTGCGGTGCCGACGATAACCCGATGCCCGCGCGATCCCGCCGCGATAGCCGCCAGCTCGCGCAGCGTCAGGTTCTCGCGCTTCGCCATATCGGTCATAAGCTTCACGCGGCTCTGGTTACCTTCGCCCAGCGGCACTTCCGGCACCGGGCCATCCAGCGGGTAGGTAGAGAGATCCATGCCAAAGCGCAGCGAGAGCTGTTTCAGCCCGTTATCAATATCCACCAGCGTATTCAGCTCTTTCCACAACGCTTTCGCTTCCTCGCGCGTGCGGCCGACAATTGGCATCACGCCCGGCATAATCACCACATGCTCTGGATTACGGCCCGCCGCTTCGATCTGCGCTTTCTGCGACTGATAAAAGGCCTGCGCCTCTTCCAGGCTGGCGGCAGCGGTAAAGACCACTTCAGCAGTTTCGGCGGCGAGCTTCTGCCCGTCGGCGGAGGAGCCTGCCTCGATGATCACCGGACGACCCTGCGGCGAACGCGTGATATTCAGCGGCCCCTGCACCTGGAAATGTTCGCCGACATGGTTGATCGGGTTAATCTTGTCGTTAACAAAGTATTGTCCCGACGCCGGATCCGGCTGTACTGCGCCCTCTTCCCAGCCTTCCCACAGCTTGTTCGTGACTTGCAGAAACTCGCGCGCCCGCGCATAGCGCTCGGCGTGGTTCGGCATATCATCGCGGCTGAAGTTTTTCGCTACGTCGGCAGAGAAAGAGGTCACTACGTTCCAGGCGGCACGACCACGGCTGATATGATCGAGAGAGGAAAAAGTGCGCGCCATGGTAAAGGGATCGCTGAAGGTGGTCGATGCGGTAGCGGCCAGGCCGATACGCCGGGTGTTCACCGCGACCGCCGACAGCATGGTGAGCGGTTCAAGACGCGCCATGGTGGACGGCAGTCGATACATACTGGTCGCCAGCGCATCGCCGACGAAAAACAGATCGAAACGACCCGCCTCCGCTTTCTGCGCCAGGCGGATCAGCCAGTCGATATCAGTGGGTGCGCCCAGCTCTTCGGTCAGGCGCCAGCCGCTGACGTGATGCCCTACCGGCTGAACGAAAAGACCAAGACGCAGACGATTTTTTGCAGATGAACTGTCCATATTGTTTCCCTGATTGCGATAAGCGCCCTCTTTGGGCGTCGATAAAAATGGTCGGTGGCGATAAGCGCTTTACCTGCGCCGCGCCCGGTTCGTCAGCGCTATAAAGGACGAACCCGCAGGTGCCAGAGTAGCGTGCATAGCATTTGCCCGTCCAGCCAGCACGCTGACGATATGCCCGCAATGAGAAAAAGCCGTGGCTGCCATTGTCTGCCGACCGCTCAGGCGGGCGGTAAGGCGAAGGCTAACACGACGTATCGAGTTGCTGGCTAAAAAACCCGCTTTAACAGAATGTTAGCGACGTTGCGTTTCACGCGTATCGGTAAGACATAGTACGACAACCGTTTATTCAGGCAACCTTATAACTGGCTCCCCTTATTCACAAATTTGCATAAGCTTAGTGATATTTTAGATATAGCCATCTGCGCCTTTGTTGCTACCCTCTGAGTTCTGCTTATTCCCAGGGAGACAGTGATGCGCTTTTTCCGTTATCCGGCGGCAAGGCTATGAGCCTGACCGGGCAGCTCAGCCAGCTTATTCGTCTGGCGCCAGCCGATGCCTCCGCGCGTCAGCACGCGCGTCAGGGCGTACAGGATTTTCTCGCCGTGAGCTGGCCGGTGCTTAACCGGCAGGTGCCGGACAGTGGTCTGCCGCTGTTGCAGGGGCTTTACCGCGACAGCGGACCGGCATCGCGCGCCCTGCTGCTCGGCTATGCCGGACACGCGCTCGACTACGACGATTTTCACGCCGACTTCCGCGGTCATCCCAGCGTGGTTATCCTGCCAGCGCTGCTGGCGTGGGCGGCGGAAAGCGACAGCTTTGATGTGGCGCGTTTTCTGGATGCTTATATCACCGGCGTGGAGATGGCCGGTCGGCTGGGCCTGGCAATGACGCAACAGCACTATACGCTCGGCTATCACAATACCGCTTCGCTCGGCACCCTGGCCGCCGCCGCCGCGCTGGCGCGCTTTACCGGCGCGGATGCGCGCCAGTGTGCGGTGCTGCTCGGCATCGCCGCCACCGAGGCGAGCGGGCTGCGCGCACAGTTTGGCTCAGCGGTGAAGCCGTTGCACGCGGGCTTCGCGGCAGAGCGCGCGGTTCGCGCCACACAGCTGGCGCTGGCGGGGTTCGACGGGCAGACAGAAGGCGTACTGGAGGCTTTTATCTCGCTAGGCAGCGGCAACCAGGCTCAGGGGGAAAAGCTCACTGAGGGCTGGGGCGCGCCCTGGCGTATCGCGGCGCCAGGCCTGGAGTTCAAGCCCTTCGCCACCTGCGCCGGTACGCACAGCGCAGCGGAGGCGACGCGCGAGATCCGCCAGCGCTGGACTGGCTCAGCGGCTGAATTGCTTAGCGTCATCGATCGCATTACCGTCGCATTTCCACCAGGCGGCGATATTGCCGCCTCGGTGCGGCAGCCGAAAAACGGCATTGAGGCGCGCTTTAGCCTGGAGTATGTCATTGCCGCCATGCTGATTTATGGCGACCTGCGCATGGCGGACTTTGCCGAAGGCGAGATCAATCCACAAATTATGGCACTGGCGGCGAAGGTCACGCGTCAGCCTGATGAGAGTGCGCCGCCGGACGCGATTAACCCCGCGCTGCGCTTCCATGAGGTCACGCTGTTCCTCAGCGGCGGCGAAGTGTTGCGCCAGCGACGCACCCGCCAGCAGTCGCTGGCGACGCCGGTGGATGTCGCGGGCAAACTGCGCGCGGCGCTGGTCGACCAGCATCCACTGCTGGCCAGCAGCGAGTTACGCGACGATGAAGATCTTCGCCACCTGGCGCAGACGTTAATCGCCAGGCTGTAGCGCCGCGTATTCAGCCTTCAGACGGCATAAAGGCGGTGCCGCTGACCACCGCCTTTACGCCGGACAGATAAACCCTGCGCTTTCCCCGGCTTTCTTCCCCCTTCGGCGATGCGCCTCTTCGCATTTATGGTCGCATTCGCGGGAAGCGAGACTGCAACTTTCCTGAACGCGCGCATGTGATTGACTGGGTTCAGCCTGCCTGGTTACCGATGCGTTAGCTAAAAAGCTCTCTCTGCTGCTCTATCGACACTCCCCCTCTTTTTATCCCCCCGCGAGCGGCATAATGCGTCTCGTTCTGGACTGAAATTTTTCCTGTTTGCTAATTAACCCACTGTGCAGAAATGTAAAGATGCTTTCACCACCTATACAATGATAATCATTCTCATTATCATGCGCATTTACTTACATTGATAAACATATCAGGGAGAAAGATTAAGTGAATGTAACCTTCAATGTCAGAAAGCGTCCCGGCGCCCTGCTGATTGCCGGTCTGCTGAGCGCCACGGGCGTCAGCGCCGCAGAAGAGACAGAAGCACTGGCGGATGATGAGGCGATGCTGGTCACCGCTGAGCAAAAGCTGAAGCAGCAGCCCGGCGTGTCTACTATTACTGCGGAAGATATTAAAAAAAGCCCGCCGGTTAACGATCTCTCCGACATCATCCGTAAAATGCCCGGCGTCAACCTGACCGGCAACAGCGCCAGCGGCAGCCGCGGCAATAATCGCCAGATCGATATTCGCGGCATGGGGCCAGAAAACACGCTGATCATGGTAGACGGTGTGCCGGTCTCGTCGCGTAATTCCATACGCTACAGCTGGCGCGGCGAGCGCGACACGCGCGGCGATACCAACTGGGTGCCAGCAGAGATGGTAGAGCGTATTGAGGTCATCCGCGGCCCGGCGGCGGCGCGCTACGGCTCCGGCGCGGCGGGCGGCGTGGTGAATATCATCACCAAACGACCAACCACCGACTGGCACGGTTCATTCTCGCTCTTTACCAACCAGCCGGAAGACAGCAAAGAGGGGGCGACTAAGCGCGCCAACTTCAGCCTGAGCGGGCCGCTGGCGGGCGACGCGCTGACCATGCGTATGTATGGCAATATTAATAAAACCGACGCCGACGACTGGGATATCAATACTGCACAAAACGGCTCCTATGCAGCGGGCCGCGAAGGCGTGCGCAATAAAGATATCAACACGGTACTCTCCTGGAAAATCAATCCAGAGCAGATGCTTGATTTCTCCTGGGGCTACAGCCGTCAGGGCAATATCTACGCAGGCGATACGCAAAACAGCAACGGCAATAACAGCGCCAATGGGCTGGTGGAATCGCTGGTCGGTAGCGAAACCAACCGGCTTTACCGCCAGTCTTACGGCCTGGCGCATAACGGCATCTGGGACTGGGGTCTTTCGAAGCTGACCTTTAACTATGAAAAAACCAACAATACGCGTCTCAAAGAGGGAACCACAGGCAGCGTCGAAGGGATGATCAACAGCAACACCTTCGACACCAGTCGACTGGAGAGCTATCGCGGCAACGCGGAAATTAACTTCCCGCTCGACTGGCTACGCGAACAGACGGTGACGCTGGGCGCGGAGTGGAATCATGACAAGCTCAACGATCCCGCATCAATGCAGGGCACCAATTCGTCGGGGGTCACTATCGGCAGCGTCAGCGGCAACGCGGCGGATCGCAGCAGCACCAACAGCGCGACCCTCAGCTCGCTCTATTTTGAAGATAATATCGCCGCGACCGACACTACCGAAGTTATTCCCGGCATTCGCTTCGACTATCACAACAGTTTTGGCGCCAACTGGAGTCCGAGCCTGAACCTGTCGCAGGGGCTGGGAGACCACTTCAAGCTTAAGGCAGGGATCGCCCGCGCCTTTAAAGCGCCTAATCTTTATCAGTCTACCGAAGGCTATCTGCTCGCGACGCGCGGCAACGGCTGTCCGAAGAATATAACCTCGGGTAGCTGTTACCTGCTGGGTAACGCCGATCTTGAGCCAGAGGTGAGCGTCAATAAAGAGCTGGGTATTGAGTACACCCAGCAAGGCTATGTGGCGGGCATCACCTGGTTCCGCAACGATTACAAAAACAAAATTGTTGCCGGCAGCGAGATAGTTGGCAAAGCGTCCAACGGCTATAACATTTTGCGCTGGGAAAACGGCGGTAAAGCGGTGGTGGAAGGGCTGGAGGGCAACCTGACGGTGCCGCTGATCGAAGATACTCTCGAATGGCGCAGCAATGCCACTTACATGATTAAATCGGAAAATAAAGAGACCGGTAATCCGCTGTCGATTATTCCCAAGTACACCATTAACTCGCAGCTGGAATGGCAGATAACTAGCGATCTCTCGGGCAATATCAACTGGACAATGTATGGCCGTCAGAAGCCGCGCCAGTATTCAGAAACGCGTCTGGATACCAAAAGCGCGATGTCGCAGCGTGAAATCGGCGCCTATTCGGTGCTGGGCCTTAATTTCAACTACGATCTGACGAAGAGCCTGCGCGCCAATGCAGGCGTCAGTAACCTGCTGGACAAGCGTATCTACCGTGAAAACTCGGGCGCATCGACCTATAACGAACCCGGCCGCGCTTACTATGCCGGATTGACGTATAGCTTCTGACGTCACCCCTGCCGCCGTTGCCTGCTTTTACTGCGCGACGGCGGCTTTCCGGCAACGGACCTGAATGTAAATATCAGGCCCATAATTTGCCGGGAAATGGCTCGCAAAACGTTAAGGCCAGGCTATCCCCGCTCCATTAAGCCAGCTATAATGCGCCGCTATTAAGTTGCAGCTGGTTAAATAAATGGCAAACAGCGACCCTCATTTAGAACATTTGAAACGCTGCCTGAAGCAAGAGGTCATGGTTTCTTCCGCCCCTTTTTCATGGTCTAAAACTATACATAGAGCGATAAAATGTCCGGGCCGACGTTATTACTTCTGGTGGCGTATAGCGAATTATCTTTATCTGAGCAAACGTCACCGCAAGCTTGCAATTCGTCTGGTTCGAAAACTGCGCATTAAATACGCTTGCGACATTCACCCCGGCACGCAAATCGGCGCTGGGCTTCGTATTTCGCACTTTGTCGGCATCGTTATTTCGCACCGCTGCATTATTGGCGAAAACTTTCACATCAAGCAAAACGTCACGATTGGCGTGCGGCATACCAGTCAGTCCGGTCATATTCATATCGGCGATAGGGTGGAGGTGGGCGCAAATAGCTGTATTATCGGTGATGATATCTATATCGGGAATAATGTGCTCGTTGGCGCGATGTCTTTCGTTAATAAAAATGTGCCGGATAATTCTGTGGTGTTGAATAAAAAAGAGATGACTATCCTTCCTGTCAACGCCTGACCGAAGCCCCCGTCTGGCGCGCCCGCGTTGATGTTAATCACTCAAAATGGACGTAGCCTGGCCGATCGCCCTGCCTTATTTTTTTCCTGTTTTCACTCTCTGAGGAAGCAGGAAAAATGCGTCACAACACCTTTTATTCACCTGGCACCGCCGCGCCTCAGCTGGGCGTCAGCCCGCTGTCATGGGTTAATGAAGTGCTCCACCATCTGGGTGCAGGCACGACCGCAGAGCAGTGCCTGCGCGAAGCGGCACAGGCTGGCTTTCAGGGCGTAGAACTGAGCCGCCTGTTTCCGCGCGACGCCGACGCGCTCAACCTGCTGCTGGGCCAGCACGATCTGCAGCTGATTTCTGGCTGGTACGACGGCTTTCTTACCGAGCGCAGCGTGGAGGCGGAGCTTGAAGCGGTGCAGCAGCACGCAACCCTGCTCAGCCGCGGCGGCGCGAAGGTAATGGTTTACGGCGAATGCGGATGGATGGCGGAAAATGCGCTTGATATCCCGCTGCGGCAGCGCCGTCTGCTGCCCGCCGACCGCCTCGAAGCCTATGCTGAGCGTCTGTCGCGTTTCGCTGAGGCACTGCTGCGCAACTATGGTTTGCAGCTCGCCTTTCACCATCATCTGATGATGACGACGGAAACTTTCGATGAAATCGCGCTTCTGCTTAACGCTTGTTCGCCCGATGTCGGCCTGCTGCTTGATACCGGCCATGCCTGTGCGGCGGGCTTCTCTTACCCGCTGCTGATTGACGCCTTCGCCGATCGAATCTGCCATATCCATCTGAAAGATGTGCGCGCCGATCGGCTGCAGCAGGCGCGCGCCAGCGACTGGACCTTTAACCAGGCAGTGCTGAACGGGCTGTTCTGCGTACCGGGCGACGGCGACGTCGATTTCGCGCCGCTGTCGCGCTTTATCGCCGAGCGCGGCTATAACGGCTGGCTGGTGGTTGAAGCCGAGCAGGATCCCGCCATCGCGCCGCCGCTTGAGACGGTCACGCGTGCCCAGCGCTATGTCGCCCGTCATATTCTTGCCCAGGAGAGTCTCGCATGAGCAAAAAACACCTTAACGTTGGCCTGATTGGTTCAGGATTTATGGGCCAGGCGCATGCCGACGCCTGGCGCCGCGCCGCGCTGCTTTACCGCGATCTGCCGCTGCAGCCGCTGTTGCATACTCTTGCGGACGCCACGCCTGCGCTAGCGCAGGAAGCGGCGCAGCGATTCGGTTTCCGCCAGGGAACCGCGGACTGGCGGGCTATGGTGAAAGATCCCGAGATCGATATCGTGGATATCACTACGCCGAACAGTATGCATGTCGATATGGCGCTGGCCGCGATCCGCGCCGGAAAGCATGTTTATTGTGAAAAACCGCTTACCGTGTCGCTCGCCGATGCGCAGATGCTGGTGGAAGAAGCGGAACGTGCTGGCGTACAAACCTTTGTGGCATTTAATAATATTAAAACGCCCGCCGCGCAGCTGGCAAAGCAGCTTATCGCGCGCGGCGATATCGGTACGCCGACGCGCTTTCGCGGCTGGTTCGATCAGGGATTTTTTAACGATCCTGAACTGCCCTGGAGCTGGCGCTGTTCGCGCGAACAGGCGGGTTCCGGCTCGCTGGGCGATTTGGGTTCGCACGTTATCAGCGTGGCACAGTATCTGATGGGTCCGGTTGAGAGCGTCGTGGGGCAGGAACAAATCTTTATCGACAGCCGTCCTGCGCCGGGCAGCGGCTCTGGCTATGGCGCACAGGCCGATCGGCACGCCGCGCGCCTGGCGGTAGAGAATGACGATCAGTTTCAGGCGCTGGTGACCTTTGAGAATCGCGCCGGCGGCGTCATCGAGTCCTCACGCATTGCGGCCGGCAAAGTGTTCGGCATCGTCTGGGAGATTTCCGGTACGGCAGGCACGCTGATGATGGACGGTGAACGCTTTAATGAGCTAAAAATTGCGCGCTACGGCGACGATAAACGCGATCGCGGCTTTAAGACGCTCTATGCCGGTTCACAGGTGGACGCCTTTAGCGGCTTTTTCGGTTTCGATTTCGCGGGCGGCGGTCTCGGCTATTTCGACGTCAAGGTGATTGAGATTTTCGATCTGATTGGCGTGCTGAGCGGCGCGCGCGCGCCAGTAGCGGATTTTCGTTTCGGTCTCGAGAATCAACGCATTATCGAAGCGATGGTGCGCTCCTCTGCGGCGGGCAGGCGGATAAAGATTGCTGATTTATCCTGATGTAAAGCGAAGCGCGTAAGGTTATGATGCAGGCGCTGCGGGTCATGCGTCGTCAATATCCGCCGCGCCTTGCGGGAAAAAGCAGACAGATGCACAGGCGCGGGTTTCGACGCCAGGCTACGCTGAATAAACCCGTAATTCAGGAGAGAAAAGCCCGTGAAATTTGAAAATCAGGATGCGTTTAAACTGGCGGTGGCTTATATGGAGCGAAAAGAGAATGTCACCGGCATTACCGTCTACTTTAAATCCTTTATCGAGACCTATGTGAAATTCGATCGCTGGCTGAGCGCGGCCGATCCCGTACAGGCTGTCGAGGAGGAGAAAAAAGCGGCTAAAGCCAATCCGGATTCTCTGCTCTGACGCGTCGCCCGGCGGCGTAAGGCGGTCGGCTCTCCTTCAGCCTTAGTCTGTCAATATGGCATCCCTCGCCCGGCTCCGTCTGGGCGTTGTCACCTCTTTACAACAATGCGGTGACGCATTCGTCGCTTATCATCACTCTCCGTTTTATGCTTAACTTTCGCTCTACCTTTCTCAGTACGTGGTAAAAATGCACTATTTTAATGATCTAATGGGCTTTATTGAGGGAAATGTCGCCTTTTCAACCACCTTCAATATTATTATGCTGATCCTCGCCGGCATGATTGCGCATCTTGTCTGCAAGTTCTTCGTGGTCAAAGTCGTTCGCAAGGTCTTTTTCAGCGCCCATAAAAGCGACGTCCCGCTGGATAAAGATGTCAGGATATCGGAGAAGCTCTCCAACTTTATTCCTGTCATCACCGTCTACTATCTGTTGCAGTTTATGCCCGAGCTGCCCGAGCATCTGCAAATAGCCATCAGGACGCTATGCGGCATCCTGTTCTTCGTCTATTTATCGCTGTTCTTTAATGAAGTGCTGGAGATCGTTAACATCTCCTATTCAAAAAAGTCGAAGCGCAAGAATCACTCGATTAAAGGCTATATCCAGATCGGCAAAATCTTTGTGCATATTCTTTCGGCGATTATGATCCTGGCGATTATGTCGAATAAATCGCCGGTGATTATTATTTCGAGTCTGGGCGCGGCCGCGGCGGTTTTAATGCTGGTTTTTCAGCATACGCTGCTGTCGCTGGTGGCTAATATTCAGGTCTCCTCTAATGATGTGCTGCAGCTGGGAGACTGGATTGAGATGCCGGATAAAAATCTCAGCGGCGAAGTAACGGATATCGCGCTGCATACCATTACTATTCGCAACTGGGACAATACCATTTCCCGCATTCCCACCAAGAATTTTTTGACGGAAACCTACACCAACTGGCAGGCGATGTTTTCATCGGGAGCGCGTCGTATTATGCGCAGCTTCTATCTCGACCTCGACTCCGTCACTTTCGTCAATCAGGAGATGCTGCAGTCGATGGTGCAGCTGCGCGGCGTCAGCGAACCGCTCTCTGCGCTGCTCGACGGTCGTGATATCAGCGCCGTGGGCGATCGCTGGTTTATTGAAAACGGCATGACCAATCTTACCGTGTTCCGCCACTACCTGACGGCATGGCTGGCGCAGCGCGACGATATTCGCAAAGATATGTATATCGTGGTGCGAGCGCTCAAGCCTTCGCCCGATGGCCTGCCGATCGAGGTTTATTGCTTTACCTCGTCAACGCTGTGGGCCGATTATGAAAACTCGCAGTCGGCGATTTTTGAGTATATCTATGCGGTCGTCGGCCTGTTTTCGCTGCGCATCTATCAGCACCCTTCCGGCTCTGATTTCTGGCGTCTTTCGCGCCATCGCGCTCAGCCATCTGAAGAAAATCGCTCGCCTTACGCCTGAATACCTGGCGTTTCAGACAATTGCACCTTTTTCTTTCATTATGCCGCTGCGCGCAGCGGCACGCCCTGCAGCTTTGTTAAGTTCCCGAAAAACCGCACCTTTTGCTGTGATGTTCACTTGCGTAGAGAGAACCCCGGGCTACGCTTAAAGGGTGACTAGCTAGTCCTTTTATCTAATGGAACATTGATAGGAGTTCTGTCTATGACACAACAGAAGTACAGAGGCGGTGCTGGTAATTTTGCTAACGATCCGGAACGCGCAAAAGAAGCAGGCAGCGCAGGAGGCAAAGCCAGCGGAGGCAATTTCAGGAACAATCCTGACAGAGCCAGGGAAGCGGGCCGGAAAGGTGGCCAAAAAAGCCGTCGTCCGCCGGGTAATTCTGAGTAAGGTACCTTCAGGATGTTGTTCGCCATGGAATGGCGATTTTTCTTGCTCCTGTCCGTCCTCGCATAAAAAGGGGACCAGAAGTCAGGGATACGCCCCACCCGGCGCTTATCTCCGGCACTCGTAATGGCTTAGCTCTTGAAGGGGCTTAAGAATAGTCTCATAAAAACTTATGCTGACTTTAACCTTTTTTGCGCATGCGATTATTAGCCTGCTAACTTAAAGCCGCAAGCATTCAGGCGGCCGCTTCCTCTTTTCTGACGCTCCTCCCTGCTTTTATAGCTACACTAAATCAATCACCGGCTTTTTTGCCGCGCTGTTTTTACTGACGAGGTCAAGCTTATGCCGTCCGGACAGTTTTATATACTCGATAAGCCTGAGCTTTCTTTTAGCTGCCACTATCATCTCGACACCGTTGCCGATCGCGCTTTTGAATCGCGTATGCTGCTCGAGATCCAGAAAGATAATCAGCCGGTTGAGGCGTTTGCGCCGCTCAGCATTGGTCAGGACGTGGTGTTTGTTTCGCCCAGCGGCGAAGCGAAACACCTTTATTTAATCAGCGAAACCGATACCCATTTCATTTTCTCTTCCCGAGCCTGAGGGCCAAACAGGCGTTTATATCGGCTCAACCCGCGTGAACGCCTGTACCGGGCATCATCTTATCAAGCCCGTTAGTCAGCAGCGTAAAGCACTGCAAGCGCCTGCTCAGACAGGCTCTCCTTCTTTACAGGTATCGGTGGCTTCCGTATTGTCAGCAATGATGAGCCGGAGCGTTCCCGGCCATCCGCAGGAAAACCCAGAACGGCTTCATATCGCCGCCGGGACCTTGCTGCTAACGGACAATGACGAAGCTTTTACGCTGCAGGCGGGCTGCTCAGCTGTGGCGATATCGGACGCGCCGCATAGCTACACCTGCGCGAATGATATTCCGCTCGCTTTGCCTATGACGGCGCATGATAAAGCGCGCTGAACCTTCCATTAAACGAGACCAGGAACCCTGCTATGTTTACCGGCCTGAGCGCTTTTCCCCTTACGCCCGTTACAGCATCGGGCGTTGACGAAAAAGGGTTTACCCGCATCCTTGCGCGTCTGACGGCGGCAAACGTTGACGCGATCGGCGCGCTGGGCTCGACGGGCAGCTACGCCTATCTGACGCGACAGCAAAGAGCGCGCGTCGCCGCTCTGGCCGTCGAGCATGCCGATAATATTCCAGTGATGGTCTGCGTCGGCGCAGTCAGCACGGCTGAAGTGCTGCACCTGGTTGATGATGCTCAACGCGCGGGCGCCAGCGCGCTGCTGTTGCCGCCGGTCAGTTATCAAAAGCTGAACGACGATGAAGTTTTTGCCTTATTCGAAACGGTATCGCAGCACGCTTCGGTTCCAGTCTGCGTTTACGACAATCCTGCTACGACGCACGTTGAATTCTCCGTTGAGCTTTATCAGCGCATCGCCGCGCTGCCCGGCGTACGGTCAATTAAAATTCCCGGCGTGCCAGCCGATACGGATAAGGCGCATGCCCATATCAGGCAGCTGCGCGCGGCTCTGCCGCAGCGAGTCAGCCTTGGCGTAAGCGGCGACGCCTTCGCCGGGACGGGTCTCAATGCCGGCTGCGATCTCTGGTATTCCGTCTGCGGCGGTCTCTTTCCCCATACGGCGAAAGCGATCACCACTGCTGCCGCGCAGGGCGATGGTGCGCGAGTCACGCAGCTATCTTCGCGCCTGGAGCCGCTCTGGGCGTTGTACCGCAAGCACGGCGGCAGCATTCGCGTAATGGCCGCCGCCGCGGGGATACTCGGACTGACCGATCACGACGCGCTGCCTCGTCCACTTCAGCCACTTTCGGCCGCGCACAGGCGCGAAGTCGCTGAGATCATCGAGGCGCTTGAGCTGAGCTGATATTTTATCTTTTTTGCAGCAGCCAGCTTTTCCTGGCGGTAGGCCGGTTGCGCAATTATCCCGATTAACGCTTCGCTCTATTGTTAACGGGTTGCCTTTGTTTTTGCGCTTAAAAAGCGGTGTCTAAACAAAGGCAATTCATCTATACTTTTGGGGTTATTTTTAGCAGAGAGCAGTTACATGTATAGTGAATTAGAGAGATTATTGCAGCAGGAACTGGATCAAATTAACCGCGCTGAAAATCGCAACGACCGCCCCTATTTTGACGTTTCTTTTATTAAGCAATACCCGGGCCTTTATGGCTTAATGTGTTTTTTGTTTATTATCACTATGGGCGTGCTGCTTTACTCCTCCTCATTCGGCACTATTGAATATATTGTCTGCTGCGTAATATTCGCCATCTGTAATTTCTTTTTCTTTTTCCATATCAACCCCTCATATAAAGTAAAAGATATTGATAAAGGCGCGCTGAAAAACTGCTACACCGGCGACTGGTATATGGAAGTTCACGTACGCGAGGCCTTTATTCAATCGCTGCTTGCTGGCAACGTTCTTAGCGATGAAGAGAAGACGCGTCTGAAGAGCCAGTACGATAAAAAAGGCTATCTCTACTTCGCAGATATTTATCGTCTCCGGCGATAGCGGTCGTTTAGCGCAGGAACGGCCTGCAATCAGGTTTTCCTGTGCTAAGCTTTTTGCATATTTCGGGCGAGACGAGGAAATATGGAAAATCATTCACCAGATAAGATGACCAATATCGTTATTGGCGAAGCTGTCATGCAGTTAGTGAGTGCAGGTGCGGAGATCTCCTGGCGCGCCGTGACGGAAACGCTGCAGCGTCAGCTAAAAACAGAACAGGACAGTGAGCGCCTGATGGCGATGCGTCACGCCATCAATCAAGTGCATGATGAACTACGCGCTCATTACGGATCGCATGAATCGCTGTCGGGTCATCCTGCGGCAGAAAGATTGCTGCACTAAGACCGGCAGCTTTTGTTCGCCGTTTCCCTCTCCAGCCGCTCTCAGAAAAATCCTTTTATCTTTATAACGACTTTCGCTGGCGCGCTCGCGTGCCAGGCTTAAGACGCTTAACGAAAAGAGAACAGGAGAGAGCCATGAAAATCTGGATTGCCGTTTCCCTTGCCGCCGCGCTGAGCTGCTCCGTTATGGCGTCGCAGGGCCAGTTTGAAACTGCCGCGCCGACGCCTGCAGGCCAGACGGCGCATCGCTGATCAAATGCCTTCGTCGTCCGGCGTGCGTCCAACCACGATTTCCAGGCAGTGGCGCAGGACGTCGAGCTGTACAACATCATTGGTGCTCTCCAGCTCAGCGATAAGATAGATAATGATCGCTTTGCTGGTCACTCGCTTTCCGTGGATAACAATATCGCGAATAGCGGCGTCCAGCACCCGGGATTCCGCCTCGAGACGATCGCCCGCCTCGCGAAAATGGTGAAGAATTTCGGCTTCGGCAGAGAGGGTACGCTGAGAATGAGTGTATGTTTGCATGAGCTATTCTTATCGTATGGCCTGCGAAATGAATAGCAGTGCCGTTAACAAGGATGTTAAGGTCAGGCGAATCCGTTGAAGCCTGAGCGTTAACCTGAATAAAAAATGATCGCCGCGAAGATGAGCGATTAAAAAAGCATACCGATAAGCTGGTGAAGCTGCTGCTCTTCTTCCGGGCCAGAAGCCAGCTCCAGGCGACGGATAAGGCGCGAGCAGAGCGCTTTTCGGTTAAGATTTTGACCGGCGCGCAGGATCTCCGTCACAACCTGACCCAGAGTTTCCTGCTGCGACGGTTGCGCAGCGTTGCTGATATAGCGAACTGTGTCTGAAATGACGACGTTATGGCGCATGGTAAATCCTCTGCGTTAACAATTGATTAAATAGTGCTCATCAGAGCCTGCAGTAAAGTTATACAACTCTTACAAAGTTGTACAGCCTTTACGAGGTTGTACAGGTCTTATTTTTGTGCAAAAAGTGCTTAATCTGTCATTACAGCTGCTTAACCATGCGTTAAAGCGGCGAAAAGAAGGTTTAGTAAAGTTGTACAACTTTACAGGCAGGTAACGAAAAGGCGGATAAAGCGGGTGTCTTCCCTGACAACGATCTCCAGCCGGGACGCGTCAGACGCGCCCGATAATGAGGTTATCTTTCATCGTCGTTTTCCGACCGGAGCCGAATAACGTCTTCGCTGTGTCTTCCCTTATCTTCCCGACTCGCTACCGTCAGCCAGTGCAATTCGGTACGATCCCGGTTGTCATGATGCTGATAACGCTTTAGCCAGCGTCTGGCCTCCGTGATTTCAGTGAGCCTTGCGGCACGCGTTTCATTTTCCGCCATCAGACTAAGCTCAGCGATGAGTGTCTCAACGCTTATTTCCTTCTCACCGAGAGCCAGGCTGATAACCGCTTCGCCAATAATGGCGTGGCCTATCTCATCGTTGCGAAATAACACGTAATTTCCTCCTTTTCCGAATTTTGCATAACCTCATTTGTCAGTTTAGTGACCTGGGAACTTGTACACATTTATTATTTTTGTAAAGAAGCGGCTTTTATCCCGAAAAAGAGATCGGCAAGATGAGTCCTAAATTCAGCAAAATATGTAACTCCACGTAAAGCGAAGCGGTAAAGCGGAAAAACCTGATACTTTAAATTTAATCAACAGCAAATACAGTCAGTTGCATTATGGATAATCATTAACTTTTACCTCTACCCCTGGGGGAAATTGGCTGAATTTCCTTTTTTATTTAGCTTTTATTGGCAGAACAGACCGCTTTAATCCTGTTAACGCACAAATTAATCAGCGTTAATTGGCGTTGCCCTGCCTGTAGCTGTTAAGGTGGCGTCGACAATCACGAAACCGGAGCATTCATGCTTACAACAATAATTTATCGCAGCCACATCGCTGACGAGGTTCCAGTCAAATCCCTGCCGGGTATGGTGGAGAAGGCAAGCCTGCTTAACGCCTCACATCAGGTAACGGGTATTCTGCTGTTCAACGGCACCCACTTTTTCCAGATCCTTGAAGGACCAGAAGCGGGTGTGCTGGATATCTATGGCAGAATCTGCAACGACAAACGTCACCATAACGTAGTGGAACTGATGCGCGACTATTCGCCGTCACGCCGTTTCGGCAACGCGGGTATGGAGCTGTTCGACCTGCGCGAACACGATCGCTCAACCGTGCTGCAGGCAGTGCTGGATAAAGGGACATCGCGCTATCGTCTGACCTATGACGATCGTGGTTTGCAGTTTTTGCGCACCTTTGTCGAATCGCGCGAAAAAGAGAATTATTTTGAAGTGCCGCCGGTTGAATACTGGGATTTCATTGCCGATCAAACGGGCGCATCAGAGGCATGGCCGGTCGATCGCGGCGTGACCTTTAAGCCGGTTATCGACCCGCTGGGTCGCCAGGTGACGGCGATCGAAGCTATCGCGACGCTCGGCGACGGCACCGCGCTTGAAGGCTTGCCAAAATATCAGGCGAGTCTGAATGCCGCCAGACAGGCCTTCGCCCAGGCGGGCAGAGCCTGCCCGGAAGGCATGCCGCTCTACGTCAGCCTGCTGCCAATGACGCTGGTGGCGATTCCCGAAGCGGTGCGCATTATCGTGGATGAAATCCGCAGCGCCGACCTGGTGCCGGAACAGGTGATTATCGGCGTCAGCGAAACTGAGGTGATTTCTCAGCTCGATGCGTTTTCGATCGCGGTAAGACAACTTAAGGAAGCGGGCATCAGTCTGTCGATCGATAACTTCGGCGACGGTTCGGCAGGACTCTCGATGCTGACGCGCATACAGCCTGACCGCATTCGTATCGACGCGGGTATTATTCGCGATGTGCATCGCAGCGGCCCGAAACAGGCGGTAGTGCAGGCCATTATCAAATGCTGCTCGGCGCTGGAAATTACCGTCATCGCCGCCGGTATCGAGCGTCCGGAAGAGTGGATGTGGCTGGAAGCAGCGGGCGTGATCAACTTCCAGGGACGCCTGTTCAGCGATACCGGCGCCGCCGTCGCCTGGCCGGAGTTCCGCGAAGCTATTTAACGGACTGTATGTTGAGCAGGGATGCTCGCGCACTGTCTCTCCCCCTCACTGCAACAACGCCCCCCTTTTTTATCACCTGCAGACTCAGGTATGCTGCTGCCTTACTTTCGTTTGACAGGAGTCGCCGTGACAGAAAAACGCTACTACAACAGCGATGCGCTTGAAACCGAGACCAGCGTAATAAGCTGCACGCCTCAGGGCGAAGATCGCTTCTGCGTCATTCTCTCCGCGACGCTGTTCCATCCTCAGGGCGGCGGGCAGCCCTCTGACAGAGGCACCATCAACGGCGTAAACATGCTGCAGGCGGTGCAGGGTGGCGATGAGGTCGTCCATTTCACCGATGGCGCGCTGGAAATCGGTCCGGCGCATTTAAGGGTGGATGCCGACCTGCGCGCGTTCCATTCCCGCTACCACTCAGCCGGTCATCTTATTGGCCTGGCGGGGGAAAAATATGGCTGGCTGGGAATAAAAGGCAACCATAAGCCGGGTGAAGGACGCATCGTTTTCGAACCCGCTGGAGCCTTACTCCCCGTCACGGTTGACGACCTCACCGCAGACGTGGCGGCGCTGGTTAAGCGCGGCGACAGACGCGCCATCAGCGAAGCAGCAGGCAAACGCCTGGTGACCTGGGGCGATCTCAAGCCTTACGCCTGCGGCGGCACCCATGTGCTGAATACGGCGGAGATCGGCACCATTCGCATCCTTAAGATCAAAGAGAAAAAAGGCCAGCTCTCCGTTCAGTATGAACTGGATCGCTAACCCCAGGCGCGGCCTGCTAACTAACGCGCGTCGGCAGGAACGGGCGGATGCGCGGATGCAGCATCGATCTTAACCGGCACGCCTTCCCGCGCGGAACGATAGATCGCCTCCATCAACAGATGATCCTGCAAGCCCTCCTCGCCCGGCGTGTTCGGCGTGCGGTCATGCAAGACGCAGTCAGCGAAGTGGTCGATCTCCAGCGCGAACTGGTTTTGCGGCGCGAGCCGGATCTCACTCATCTGCTCCTGGCCATCCTGAAGCTGGGCCACATAAAGACGTTGTCCCTGGTAGGCAAACGCATTTTCCAGCTCCAGCGACCCTTTCTCGAGACGAATCTCCATATTTTTGCACTCATGCGCGCCGTAGCTGGTCGCGCAGTTAGCGATAGCGCCTGAAGGAAAACGCAGCGTAAAGGAGAGGGTTTCCTCTACTTCTTTGTAGCGCTCATCCCCTACTGGATTCACTATCTGCGCGTACACCTCGGTGGGATCCTCTCCCAGCATGGTGCGCACGCCGTTAAGACAGTAAAGGCCGATATCAGGCAGCGCGCCGCCACCTGACAGCGCGGCGCGAACGCGCCACTGATCGCCCGAGCCGTGCACCTGTGTATTGGTCGCATGTATAATGCGCGGCGCGCCAAGCTCGCCGGACTGGGTCAGGCGCGCCGTCTCAAGGTTAAACAGCTCGTACTGGCAGCGGTAGGCGATCATCAGCCTGACGCCAGCCTCCCGGCAGGCTGCGATCATCTCTTGCGCCTCCGCCGAGGTGTTCGCCATAGGCTTCTCGCACAGCACATGCTTGCCTGCTTTTGCCGCCGCCAGCGCATGATCGCGGTGCAGGCCATTGGGCGTCACGATATACACCGCCTCAATCTCGCTGTTTTCCGCCATGCGCGCCATCTCGTCGTAGCCATAGATGGCGGCCGGATCGATGCCATATTGCTCCGCGACGGCGCGCGCCTTTTCTGGATGTCCGGAAACGAGGGCAACTGGACGCGCAAGCTGACTCTGGCGAAAAGCGGGCAGGATCTGATTAAGCGTCAGACGTCCCAGCCCGACAATCGCCACGCCCAGGCGTTTTTCTGGCGCGCGCAGCGTTTGCGGCTGCGGCTCAGGTCGATCGCCCGCGCCTTTCCAGTTTTCAAAGGTAATATTCTGCTGTTCAACGCGGCCGATATCTATCGGCTGCGGCGGGAGCGGTTTGCCCGCAACGGGCAGCTGTGGGCCGGTCGCGGTTCCTGGGCCAGCAGATGCGAACTTCGGTGATTTATGCGACATAGTGCCTCCTTTTCAGGCGTCCTGAGTGGTGAAGCATCGCTCAATGGCACTAAACAGGCTGAACGCAGCCAGCATCAGCGACCAGATGGCGATAACCAGTAAGGCGAATGGGGGAAACCGGGCATCAAGCAGCGCGCCTGCCCAGGCTGATAACAGCCAGACCAGCCAGCGAAGCGCCAGCGGCGCGGCCGTGGCAACCTCTCCTTTGGCCAGGATGCGGCCCAGTCTGACCAGCGTGCCAGTCATAAAGGTCACGCCAGACTCCTGGCTGCAAACCTGGTTGAGCGCGCCCATCGCCAGAGCGATAAGCACCACCAGCGAATAAGGGTAATCAGGCGCGCCGGCAGGCCAGGCGACAAAAAAGAGCAGCGCGACCAGCGCCAGCAGAACGGGTGCCCGTCGGCCAGCAAGCCGGTTGCCAAGCCAGGCGGTAAACGTGGTGCTGATAAAAAAAGCGAATATAATGCCGAGCAATGGCAGCGCCTTGGCAACATCGCCCTGCTGGAGAGACTGCGCCAGTTTGCTGGTATCGCCAGTAATATAGACCGCCAGAAGCTCTTTACTGTGTTGATAAAGCAGGGAGTCGGTCAGTCCGGCGACGGTGACCAGTAGCAGGACAAAGGCGTGGTACAACACCTGTGCAGAGGCAGGTTGAGTATCGCGGAGTGACGGCATAACGCTCCAGATTCTGGCAATAACGCATAGGGTTAATATCCAGATATAGGCAAAAACGGAGCGTTAAGCCAAACGGAGCGCAAGAAAAACGATGTATTCAATGGCGCGACCGCCCTTTCAAGCGGCAGCCTCCGCCACTCTTTTCGAGCGACTAACCTATTGTTTTAAAAGGGACTGTACAGGCAGTGCAGATGAGTCAGGATCAAGGTAAACCATGAAAACAGGCGCTGAAGAATCGAAGCTTAATCAGGCTCTCTGGTATCGACATTTCGGTAAGCCTGAGCAGGTTCTCTCTCTGGAAGCGGCACCGAAACCGCCTCTTGCCGCGGGCGCTGTCCGGGTTAAAATGCGCCTCGCGCCGGTTAACGCCTCTGATTTAATTCCAATAACCGGCGCTTACCAGCACCGCATCGCGCTGCCGCAAATCGCTGGCTATGAAGGCACAGGCGTCGTCACCGAAGCGCCTCCCTCCCACGCCTTTCTCCTCGGCAAACGCGTGCTGGCCCTGCGGGGCGAAGGAACCTGGCAACGCTTTACCGACGTCCCTGCCGACAGGGTGATCAGGGTGCCGGAGAATATAGACGACACCCTGGCCGCGCGCGCTTATATCAATCCCCTTGCGGCCCGTCTGATGCTCGACCACTTTTCACCCGCGGGTAAACACCTGCTGCTTACGGCGGCTGGCAGTGATTGCGCGCTGCTGGCGGGACAGTGGGCGCTTAAGGCGGGCGCGCTTTCCGTGACGGGCGTTCATCGTTCACCGGTCCATGCCGCGCGGCTGGAGGCGTGCGGCATAACGCCGGTACAGCAGAACGACAGCGCAGCCCTGCACCACTATGCTGCCCGCGCCGCGCTGGTGTATGACGCGACGGGCGGCGCGCTGGCGGAAGAGATACGGGAAAGGATGCCGACATCCGGCCAGTTTATTTCTTACGGCCTGCTCTCCGGGCAGGGATTTCCTCTGCGCCAGGCTCTACCGCGCGTTCACTGGTTCCATATCAGAAACTACCTTCCGGCGATGGACGCCCAGGCGTGGCAGGCTATCTTTGCTCGTCTCTGGCCAGCGCTGGCGCAAAGCATAACAAGCAGCGCAACCTGCTACGCCTTCGACGACTGGCGTGCGGCCATTACAGAGTGGCGTTCCGCCGGGAGAACCAGCAAGCCGCTGCTGCGTTTTGCATAAGTCAGCGTGGCTGGCGTTTCAGGCCTGGCCGTTGAGAAAGGTTTGCTTAAGCAGCAGACGGCCTGATGTTGACTACGCCGCCGTATCGTCATTCTGCGCTTCTCGCGATCGCTCCTGATAGAGTTTATCGGTGCCCAGCCGTTTAACAGCGCGCTCCCAGTGCGAATGCCGACAGTAGCGGCACGCTTCCTCCGGTGCCGATCGCTGTTCAATAACATAACCGCAGTTGCCGCAGGCGTAGCTGTTATCCACCAGGATGCGCTGGTCAAACTCTTTGCTTTGACCCGGCAGGATCCACAGTCCGGAGCGCGGCTGTCGATAGCGCAGCAGGCTGACGCGTCCAGACGGCTCCAGCCAGGCACGCCGCACTTCGCCAAGGTGCTGAATATCCAGCGCGCGCAGTTCGGAAAAAATGCGCGCGCGGGAAAGCTCCGCGTGACGCAAATGCTCCTGCGCCAGCCTGCCGTCCTGCACCAGCATCGTGGCGTCGCCCTGACTGAGGATCTCCATCTTATGCGAGCGAAAAGTGAGCCAGGAAAGCAGGCGAAAGCAGCCTACCAGCGTCACCAGCAGCACTACGGTAGGCAGAATGCCCTTTTCCGGAGTCTGGAGCGGCGCGCCGATGGCGGCACCGAGCATCACCATAATCGCCAGCTCAACGATGCTGAGCTGACCGGCAAACCGGCGTCCCATAAGACGCAACACAATCAGCAGCGCCAGATAGATAATGACAAAACGCAGCAGCACTTCGAAAGCAAAGCTCCAGGGCGCTTCGCCAATCAGCCACTTATGCAGCATTTCCATAAAAGGTCAGTCCTCCAGCGTAATGGATGCGGGCGCCCACTGCCTGGCTTCGCAGGCGCGACAGTTGTCCTCAAAGCCCGCGCTTTCAAGCTGGCCGCAGCGCGTACAGACGCAGTGTTCGCTGTCACGCATCGCCTCGCGCAGTTCGCTGTCTCTTTCAGGCACAATAGCGAGTCCGGCACCCGGCGTGTCGCTCCATACCAGCGTCAGGGCGCCCGAAGGTTCAATGTAGACCCGGCTCAGCTGACCCAGCTGCTGCACGCCGCGTCCGCGCAGCAGCGAAAAAAGTTTTTCACGCGACAGCGCGGTAGACTGCAGCGAATCAAGATCGAGTCGGCCTTCGCTCAGCGCCACGCTGGCGCGGCCTGTTAAAAGCTGATCGAGGCGACGGTTACGCACGCTGAGCATGCCGAGAAGATGCTGCAACGCGACGATACCGCCCACGATCAACAACGGCGGCAGCAGGCCGCGTTTATCATCCAGCAGCGGAACGCCGATGGTGCCTGCCAGCGCGATCACGGCAGAAAGCTCAATAAGCGTATATTGCGAGGCGACGCGCCTGCCCAGCAGGCGCATGGCGAGAATAATCAGCACAAAAAACAGAACGGCGCGGCCGACGACTTCCAGTAAAAAAACGGGCGGTGTCTGTCCCAAAAAAATGCGTGTCATATCGGACAGAAAGATCTCATCTTGCTTCATCACAACGTCCTCAGCGAACCAGCAGAATGATGAGTATAAATGCTTTTTTTGACCTGCCGCCGTTATCGCCTTTCAGAGATATCGACAGAACGTTGCGTTCCTCACAGCGAAAATCGGTGCCGCTGCGCTATGCTAAAGCAGTAACACACAGCAACGTGTTGCCTACGAAATCAAGAAACTAAAGACACTCTCTGCTGCCCGCCTTGCGCGGGCTTTTTTGTCTGGCGGGTGGCTGGCCGAGCGTTACCGGCCGATGCAGGCAAGGTAATCCGCCGCGCTGCTGCAGGCAATATGCGCATTTATGCGCGCCATCATGTCGCTGAAAAAAGGATTTGAGGTGGCCCGCATAAAGGTTTCCGGCCCTACCGTCAGGCTGTCGGTTTCCCCGCGCAGCGAGATCATGCCCAGCGAGATGCCATAGCGGTTCGGCTCGTCGGGCTGTTCGCCATAGAGGGCGTCGCTCAAAGGGAAAGGCACAGCGATATGCGATAAAGAGAACATATCCTGCGGCCATGACAGGTTTAACGGTTCTGCCCGCTCTGCCGCCTCACCCGCCGGGAGAGTGCGAGCGACTGTTTCATATGTGTCAGGCGTCCGGTTAGTTATCACCACGCTACGCCAGGGGCGCGGCGCGGCAGGCAGCAGACGACTGACCGCCGTGGTGAGAGGCGCGCGGAATAACGCGCTCATATTGGCGGCCTGATTGATATCGACGATCACCAGCGTGCTGCCGTTGCGCGGCAGATAACGATAAAGCGCATCGACAACCGCGCGGGTGCTGACCGTGGCGTCCATGACCGACTGAAAGGTGAGCACAGGCGCAAGCGCGGCAAGCTGCCCACGCTTTGACGCCTGCGCAATCTGCGTCTGCAACGACTGCGTAAGCAGCCAGGACTGACGCGCGGCGTTGACGGGAAAAGAGTTATATTTGAAAGGGTTATATTCGGGAAGAACGTTAAGCCAGGCCGCTCTGGCAAAGGCAGGAAACAGCGCGGGCCAGCCTGCAATTCCGGCAAAGCGGGCATAGCCGGTGACGCCGATCATCGGCGACAGCAAAACGATCTGCTGCGGCGCGCGCAGCTGGCGATCGCTCAGGCTATCCAGGGCATACTTCATCGCCAGCGCGCCGCCGTTTGAATAGCCCACCAGATGAAGCGGTCGTTGCGCTCCTGCCAGGCGAGTCGCTTCCCGCACAGCCAGCCGGGTCGCCGCCATCCAGCTCTGCCAGCCTACCGCCGTGAGCGATCCTGGCGCGGTACCATGTCCCGGCAGACGCGGCGCAACGGCAACAAACCCTCGCTGCCGATAATCTTCTGCGAGATAGCGCACGCTATAGGGCGAATCGGTAAGACCATGCAACAGCACCACCGCGCCGCGAATTTCACCTTTGGGCATCAGGACAAACGAACGGTTCCAGTCGGTCTGGAAATGCGCCGGGTAGACCGCGCTGCCCGGATAAAAGCGGTTCAGGGCGTTTTTATCCCTCTCGCTCAACGCATCGTTAAGGTTAACTTTCATATCCTGAAAGATGCGCGCCTCCTGCCGCTGGTAATTGGCAAAGCTGGCGCGGTCCATCTCAGCGGGCGTCATCTCATCAGCAACCCAGCTGTGCCAGAGATGCAGCGGCGGCCCCTGCTCCGACTGATAAATCCGACCGATGAAAAAAACCAGCAGCAGAACGGCGACGCCGATAGCGGCTCGTCTGGCCAGCGTTACGAGAGTGTGAGTGCGCGCCATCTGATTTTCCCTTTGTCAACTGACGCCGATTCTGCAGCAGAAGGGACCGCACAACCAGAGTGGCGCCTCTTTTTTAGCGTTTAATCGCGACGGCCACCATAAGCCCGCCGAACGCCAGACCGGCTGCTGCCAGCAGCAGCGCAGGATGCAGCGAGTGAAACAGCGTTACGCTCGCCGACGACACCAGCGGGCCGACCAGCTGTCCAGTCGCATAGCCTGAGGTCAGCACCGCCACGGTTCGCGCAATGGCACCCTGCGAGATATCGCGCGCAAGACGCATAGTGAGCTGCATTATCGAGAGAAAGCCCAGGCCGGTCAGCAAGGTGGCGATAAGCAATCCTTTCACATCGTGAAATATCACCACGCTGGCTACGCCCATCGCCTGCACGATCATCGAGGCCGCCAGCGCATGCTGGGTATTCAGACGTGAAGCGAAGGCGATAACCAGTAAAACACCCGCCACCGCAGCGAGACCAAACAGCGGCCAGAAGAGCGCAGCCTGATTGCCGCTGGTAAAAAAGCTATGCGCCATCTGGGATAAAAAGGTCGCGGGCAAAATATAGCCAAAACCCGCCAGGCTATAGGCTGCCAGCAGATATTTCAGGTTGCGGCTGAACGGCTCCGCCTTAGTCGGCCGGACTGAAGCGGGCAGGCTCCGCGGCAGGCGGCTAAAAATAAGCAGCGCAGCGGCGGCGGCCGTCACTCCGTAGACAAACCAGGCCTGGGAAGCGTGCAGGCCGCATGCGGCAATGCCCCATGCCAGCAGACCGGTTAACGTGATGCCGATGCCGGGGCCGGTAAAAACCGCAGCCGAAAGCCTGGGCGCCTGATGCGTCGCCAGCGTCAGCTGCGTCCACGAGGTCACGATAATCAGCGCCCATGCACCGCCCACGCCGGAAATAAAACGAAACAGAGACTGCAAAACAAAATTCCCGGTCGTGGCAGAGAGTAGCGTCACCACAACCGTTGCCGCCAGGCCGACCTTTAAATAAGCCGCATGATGTTTTTTTAAACGGCTGACGTGAAGTGCACCCAGTAAGTAGCCGATATAGTTCATAGCCGCCAGAATACCTGCGCTGGAGAGCGTTAACGCCCCTTCTTTTATCATCAGGGGGATTTGCGGCGTTAAAGAGAAGCGGCCAATTCCCATCACCGCCACCAGCGTCAGAATGCCGGTCAACAGCGTGCCGATGGCGCCCGGCGGGCGATGGCTCAAATGTTCCTGCTCAGATAAAGGTTGAATCGACATATTTTGCTTTTTGCTCGCTAAGTCACTTAATCTTGCGGCCATAATAAAACCGCAGGGCTTAGCCAAAAATGGGGCGAATTATCCTATGACCAGAGGTCATACCCAGGAGTACAAATGACGCGCAATGAGAATGTAAAAAACTTTCTGGTTCATTATCGCGCGCGCGTTAATCCGGAAGTTTATGGTTTCAGCAACCGTCATCGCCGCGTACCGGGCCTGCGCAGAGAAGAGGTCGCCCAGCTCGCCGCCGTCAGCGTCAGCTGGTACACCTGGCTGGAACAGGGCCGCGACATTCGCATCTCCTCTGCAGCGCTGCAGCGCATTGGCAAGGTGCTGCAGCTCTCCCCCATTGAGCAGGATTATCTCGACGCCCTGATTTTCGGTAAGAGGAACACGCCGGCGATCAATGCGGTTATCCCATGCGAGGTAACGGCCATGGTCGATGCCCTGTCGCCGCATCCCGCTTTTATTCGCCGCGCCAATATGGATATTCTTTACTGGAATGAGGCAGCCCGCACCCAGATATTTGACTGGTCAACCATTCCTGAAGAGGACCGCAATTCCCTGAAGCTGATTTTTATTAATGATGGGTATAAAAAGAAAATTCATGACTGGGACCAGGCGGCCAGACACAACATCGCCGCGTTCCGCGCCTATTACGCCGCCAGTAATCATAGCGAAGAGTTTGAAAAGGTAATCCGCGATCTCACTGCGCGCAGCGAGCTGTTCCGCACAATGTGGCACGTTCAGAACGTCAATAAAGTCGGCGCCGGAAATAAAGCGATCATCGATAACGACGGAAAGATAAATCATTACACCTATACCGCGCTGGAGGTAGAAAGCGCGCCGGGCATATTCCTCATTTTCTATCTTGCGCGTGACGCTTAACGTCACGCTTTTTCTGCAGAAAAACCAATTTGCCGCGCGCGTCCGAAGCGGTTCGCTCCGCTGTCGGGCCGCCGCTTGAAACTGTGCGCAGCAACACACCGCCTTTTTTAAAATCATCCATAGTTAAAGGTTTAATTAAAAAGAAAGGCGTTATTAATAATAGTTCCAGCATCTGGTAAATAACCCGCCCTCTCATATACTCATATTAAGCCCTGAGGTGTAGCAATTAACCCTCTGGCAAAACAACCGGCCTTGCATTATTCAGATCTGACGGGGAGCTTTCCGATGCGTAATAATAAGTTACCGCTGTTGATCGCCCTATTTCTCTTATGCGGCTGCCAGGTAACGCCGCAGGAGACAAGAATGAAATCCGCTGATTTTAATCAGGTTAGCGATAAAAGCGCCGGACAGTTAAGTGAATGCATCTATCGCGGCTGGTCTTCCACCGACGTTGTGCAGAAAGATAATACCACGCACCTTGAACATGAAAACGAAAGGGTGTCGGTGTATACCTGGGAAGATTCGATGTTCGCAGATATCTATACGCGGCGGGGTGGATCGGAGGTGCGTTTTTATAAAACGTTTAGCATGGGGCCAGAAGTACTCGCTGACCGAAGCCGAATCGTAAAACGCTGCGCCTGACAGGCGCGCCTACGCCCGGACGCGCTGCAGTTAACAGGTAAGCATGCAGAGTATGAATAAGATGCGCGCTTATTCATACTCGTTATTTTGTCTCTCTCCTCGCATCAGCCAGACTGACGCAGCCTCTTTTAACGGCCCGCTAGCGGCGGCCTTTAATAACCGAGGCCTTCCAGCTGAAATCGCTGACTTCGCTCTCTTTCATCGCTTCCGGTTTCTTTCTGCGCGTCGGTGCCTTTTTAGCTTTATCCGCTCGGGCTTTCTCTTTAGTCAGCTTAACGCTCATGATCTGCTGCCTGGCTTCGGCGGTAAACTCTTTCTCTTTCTTTGCATCAGGCTCTTTGCCGGTGCGCTGGCGATACTTCTCTGTTAAACCTTTTAAAACGCCTTCAACCGCCAGCCGCTCATCCGCGTCGAACTGGTCGATGGAGATCATCTTTTTATCGTTCATAACGTACCGTCCTGAGTGAATTCGCAGCGATGAGTGTACTCTGAATAGCCTTTGATTGCTGCTGCTTCGGCTTTCTTGTAACCTTCGCGCTCTATATAAAGAGGAATTTTCATGACCGATCATCGCGCTAAAGACCCGCTGCACGGCGTCACGCTGGAGATGCAGGTAAATGCGTTAGTGACGCGCTTTGGCTGGCCGGAACTGAGCAAGCGGATCAATATCAACTGCTTTAAGAAGGATCCGAGCGTTAAATCCAGTCTGAAATTTTTACGCCGTACGCCCTGGGCGCGCGCCGAAGTTGAAGCGCTTTATCTGGAATCGCTGGATAAGCCCGCAGCCGAAAAAAACAGCGAACCTGCGTTTAATCCCTGGACTGCCGGACGGGATAAGTAAAGTGTCCCGTCATCAATAAGCCAGACCGCGCCGGGTAAAGGCGTTGCTCTGTTTATCTTTCCCGTCTCGCCGTAAATATTTAGCGCGACAGGTGGGAAGTTGCTAATTTGAAACGATGGATATCAATCTCTCCGGCTTTATTCCCGCGCTGTTGCCTGTCGCCCTCTCGCCTGGGGCGAGCTTTACGCTGGTGATGAATAGCGCGCTCGCCAGTGGACGTAAAGGGCTTTTCAGCCCGCTGACCGGCACTGCGCTGGGCATCTACACCCATGCCCTGCTTATCGGGTTCGGTATTACCGCTGTGCTTGCATCGGTACCGGCGCTTTTTGGCGTTTTGCGCATTGCCGGCACGCTCTATCTTCTCTGGTTAGGCATACAACTCATTCGCAGCGGTATCAAAGCCAGGCAGGCGTCACCTGAGGGCGGCGTCGTTTCCGTTACGGTAAAAGAGGCGTGGCTGGCTAATATTCTCAACCCCAAAGCCGTTATGTTTTATCTGACGGTTGTTTCACAGTTCGCCGGTCACCAGGGCGGCATCGCTGATTATCTGGCGCTGGCGTCCGTGCACGTCATGGTAATGAGTCTCTGGCTGATTGCCGTTAGCCATACTCTGATATTTTCAGCCAGGAACGCCGATCCTGTGCGCCTGAAAAAATATGTCAATATCGCTGGCGGCGTGCTGCTTATGGTGATTTCGGTGAAAAGCCTGTTTCACTAAATTTATTTTTTTCAGCATCACGGGCCGTTATCCGCCTCGCGCCTGTGAGGCTGAATAACAGGGGCCTGCGGCCCCTGCTCCCGGTTAGCGCGTCGGTGCCGGCGACGCGTTAATCTTCACGCGTAACAGGGCGTAGGGTTTCTGGCGCAGATCTTTACCGCCGTGGAAGCCAGGCTGACGGTTCAGCTGGTTTACGGTGAAGTAGAGATAGCCATCCGGCCCGACCGACAGCGTATCCGGCCAGAGAATTTCCGGGCCATGCGCAAGGGTGGTCCACTGACCGCCGACGGGCAGTTTGCGGATAGCATTGCGCTCATAGTCTCCCGCGTAAACCGCGCCGCTGGCATCGCTTTCCAGCCCGTCAGACGCGCCCTTTTCACCTAAATCTTTGACCGCTGCGGAGAGCTGCGCCTCTGTCACCTGCGGATCGCGCAGCAGTGCGGTTGATACCGCATAAAGATGACGGCCGGAAAGCGGACTGAAGTAGAGCGTTTGACCGTCCGGGGAGAGAGCGATGCCGTCGGAAGCCACGCTAAACGGCGCGGTTGTGCCGTCCGCATGGCGCTGCAGCAGGGTCTCGCCCTCAACGACCGGCGAAAAGCCAGGCTCAGGCGAGGTTGAGCGATCGCCCTCCAGCCGACGCACCGCCTTGCCGCTCTCAAGATCGATGACAATAATCGCGCCGTTCCCGGAGAGTGAGGAGTCGGTAACGTAGGCCACGCCTGCTTTGCCGATGCGGAAGTCAAAGCGCATATCATTCACATAGGTTGCGGGCCTGATCACCGCTGCCGGAAAGATAACGGTTTTTTCAATCTGGTTAGTTTTCAGATTCACCGCCACCAGCTTCGCTCCGCCTGCGACAGGCTGCGAGAAACCCGGCGCGGCCGTATCCAGTATCCACACCCTTCCCTGACCATCCGCCACGACGCTCTGCACGCTCAGCAGATGCGAACCAGGCTCGGCGTTATCTGCCCGGTTTACCGCCGCATTCGGGTAGGGAACCAGATGGTTATTCTTCACTTCCGCGACGGTAAAAGGGACGTCATCTCCCCAGCGCGGGAAGTTGACGAAGATACGGCCCTCTCGGGTAACGGTAACCCCGGTGGGCATGGCGCCGTTAAAGGTTGTCACCACCTCTGGCTTACCGATAGCGCGGTCCTGCGCCAGCTGGTCGAGCGCCAGCGGGCTGCTGCTGTGCGTCGCTGCGGCGACGTTTCCGATAACCAAGGCGACAGAGAACGCCACTGCGGTTTTCAGTATTTTTGTTGTACGCATTTTTCATCCCAGTAGTGAATTGCACCGATCAGCGGGCTGCTGCGGTTTCGTTACCGGGAGATTACGGGAGCGTTATGCGCGGAAAAACGGGGGGACGGCATCAACACTTTCACTCGGCGAGTGAAAATCGCGGCGAAAGACGACTACTGGCGAGCAGGTCAAAAGGAAAAAAGAAAAAGCGGTTAAAAGAGGTTTTGGCTGGAAGGGCGAAGAGATAATTCAGTAATGAGAAGACGTTTAGTGAGGAGCTAACAGCGTCGCTACTTCGCGGGCAATCAGGGCGTGTAATGAGAAAAGGCCAGTTAAAATATGGCCTTTTTCACTCAGCGCCGTTGCTATTTAAATAACTCCGCGGTCATATGCACCTGATTTCCGGCGTAACTTTCGGTGATTTTATAGGTGGAATCTGCCTGTTTCGCCTGCCGGGCAATACGCGCCTCAGCCTCATCCAGCGTTGAACCCGTTGCGGTAATGGTTTGAGCAAAGCTGCCGAAGGATACAGATGACAGCATGGCGACGATCAGGGCGGATTTTACAGTTTTCATGGCTTCTTTTCCTTTATGAGGGTTTAAAATTTCTCGCTTCATTTATCAGGGCCGCCTTTCATCAGGCTGCCTTGCGTGAGAGAAAGAATAAGAGAGGAGGCGTTAGCGAAACAGCGGCGTTAAGCGCAAAGACTTTCACTTGAGGAGTGCAGATACGCTGTGGCGTAACAGCCCTGAAGAGTGGGAGAAAACCATCCCTGGTCATACGGAGGAGAGAGGAGAAAGCGCGTGAAACTGGCGTGACGGAGAGTGAACGACAGAAAAAAGCGTTAGCTACGCAGCAGCGCCAGCACCATATCCGGCGTCTGATTGGCAATCTTCATCACCGCGTTTTGACCCTGTTGCAAAATTTGCGCCTGGGCCAGACGGCTCGCTTCCTGAGCGTAGTCCGCATCCTGAATGCGACTGCGCGCCGACTGCGTGTCGATGCTCTGCTGCGCCAGAACCGTTTTATTCGATTCATAACGGTTGATCTTCGCACCATACTGAGAGCGATAAGCGCTGACTTTATCCAGAGCCGCATCCAGCGCTTTCATCGTGACGGAGATATCGCCAGGGGTTAACAGCGTCGTATTCTTGAGGCCCAGCGTTTTCAAATCAGCCGGCGTTGGCTCAAGGGTGTCAGTCTGCATCTGCTGACCGAAATCGGCGCTGGTCACTACGTCGAACGGTCGGCTCTGCTTCGGCGGATCCGCTGGCGTGGTGGTCGGTTCCGGCAGCATGCCCCAGGTGAGCTGGCTGGTAAAGGAACCATTGCCGACCACCACCACAATCAGATCTTCGGTGACGTTATCCAGGCTGATGCGCTCCAGCGGATTGCTGAGGATAGTGCCGTTGTTATAGTCGCCGGTGGTTTTGTCTTCGTAACGATCCCCATCGCCGCTGTAGCTGATGTTCATGCCGTTATAGCTCATTGAGGCGCTGCCGTTCAGCGCCCAGCTCGCCCCGCCCTGAAGCAGCTGCGAATCGTCATAGGCAGCGCCGCTGGCGAAGCCGTTAGCGTTGGTCAACAGCGAAGCGGTCGCGGTAGCGTCATCGGTAATCCCCTTACTCACCCATGTGTAGTCGGGATCGCTGCCATTGATCGGCGTACCCACCAGATGTTTGCCGTCGCGTGTGAACAGCTGCAGGTCATCATCCTGGCTCAGCGAGTCAATGCTGATGGTAATGTGGGTGGCACCCGCGGGGATATAGGCCAGCGGCACCACGCCAGAGGTGAACGAGTAACTCTGGCCCGCAACGGGAAACCTGTTTTTGATCGGCTGCACGTTGCCTAACAGTGCAGGAGGCAGATCGGGATCGTCAGTGGCCAGCGGATACTGACCAAAAATCTCCGTTTGCTCAGAAATATCCGTGATGCCTGCCAGAATCTGCTGATACTCGGTATTAACGCTGGCGCGGTCGGCATCGGAGAGCGTGCCGTTGGCAGCCTGGATCGCCAGGCTTTTCGCGCGAATAAGCATATCGCTGACGGTGCCTAAACTGCCTTCTGCGGTTTGCGCATAGCTGATAGCGTCGTTCAGGCCGCGCGAAACCGCACTGTCCGCATTGACGTTGGCCGTCATGCGGTTAGCGGTCGCCTGTCCCGCTGCGTCATCTTTTGCGCTGTTGATACGTGAGCCTGATGAGAGCCTTTCAATAACCTCATCCAGTACTGACGCGCTTTTATTCATTGATTTACTTGCCAGCGCGGCATATTCGTTGTGGTTGATTGTTAACATTACCGATACATACCTCATGGAAACTGTATAATTTATCGGCCTGTCTGATGGCGGCTTTAACCGCGAACCCTGAAGAAACGCCGCGTGGCGGCCCGTTTGCGTTTAAGTCGCTGATCGAAAATTGATTTAAGTTGCAAAAAAATTACACTATTTTTGCGGCAGGAAGGGTTCTGAATGATTATTCGGTCGGGCGAGCGTTTTCTGGTTAAAGCAGAAGCGGAGAATGTCTTATCTCATTCTCCACCCGCCTGAACCTCTTACTTCGACAACTTTTGCCAGCCATTTTGTTGCCCGACAAAAGCGCTTATCTGATGCCTTTTATTTGCGCGCATCCAGCAGCTGCTGCGCATTCTCCGGCGTTACCACCGTCCAGGGAATGTAATAGTGCTTACTGGTGCCGCCGTTCCAGGCCAGTTCTTTCGCGTACTGTTTCCAGATATCGGACTCAGGCTTATAGCTGTCGCCTTTCGCCGCGCGCATGGCGACGTCGATAGCGCCCTGCATCTGCCCTTTCGCATCCTGAAGGATGGAAACCATTTCGCCAGCCTGCACCGCGTGGATGGCATCAGAGACGCCGTCAACGCCCGCGATGGCAAAATCTTTTACGTTCAGCCCGGCGCCTTTGATCGCTTCGATAGCGCCCAGCGCCATCTCATCGTTCTGCCCAATTACGCCATTAATTTTCCCGCGATGTTTCTGCAGCCAGTTTTCCATCAGCGGCTGCGCTTCGGCGCGCGACCAGTTGGCGGTCTTACGCTCCAGCACGGTCACCTGACCTGGGCCACATTCGGCAATGGCTTTGTCGTTGCCTTTACCGCGCTGAATTTCACCGCTGCCGCCCTTCGGCCCTTCGATGATAACCACATTCACTTTTTTGGTTTTGCACTGGAGCTTATCCAGCACCGCTTTAGCTTCAAGATAGCCGCCCAGTTCGTCGTTTGAGACCACTTCCGACGTCATCTCTTCGGTATTGAGGCGGGCATTGGTCACGACTACCGGAATTTTCGCTTCGTTGGCATTGGTTACGATGTCGATATTGGCTTCAAAATCCATCGGGTTAACAATAATGGCGTCAGCGCGAGTCTGAATAGCGGTAGCGGCCTGGTCATTCTGTACCGAAGCGTCGTAACGGCCATCGTAGAAGGTCAATACCGCATCGCCGCTTTTCACTGCCGGATGCTCTTTGCCGTAGCGTTCCATTAGCTGGACAAACTCAGCTTTGTTGCCGTACATCAGCACCGCGATTTTTACCGGCGCAGCCTGTGCCGCCGCCATCTGGCCCATCATCATTGCCGAGGCGAGCAATGCCATTTTGCTTATTTTCATTCTTATCTCCTGGTCGGGTTTTTATATAAGTAGGGTTAATCGCGCTGTTGTTTGCGCGAAGGGTCGAGTAATACAGCCACTACAATCAGGGCGCCCTTAATGATCTGCTGGTAATAGGACTGCACGCCCAGCAGATCGAGGCCGTTATTCATCACGCCGATTATCAACACGCCAAAGAAGGTGCCGAGCAGAGTACCAACGCCGCCTGCCATACTGGTGCCGCCAATCACAACGGCGGCGATAGCGTCCAGTTCATAACCTGCGCCGGCATTGGTCTGGGCGGAGCCGGTACGGGCAGTCAGGATCAGGCCCGCAACGCCTGCCAGCCCGGCGCACAGGGTATAAACCAGCACCTTGATGCGCACCACGCTAATGCCGGAGGTACGGGCGCTTTTGGGGTTACCGCCCACCGCATAGATGTAGCGACCAAAAATGGTTTTGTTGAGCAGCAGCCAGGCGAGGCCAAACAGCACCATAAAAATGATCACCGGTACCGGAATGCCCGCAACGTAGCCATTTCCCAGCCAGCGGAAGTCGCGATTGAGCTGTGAAACCGGGTTACCGTCGGTGGTCAGCATGGCCAGGCCACGCGCTGCCGAGAGCATGCCCATCGTGACGATAAAGGGTTGCAGGCGGTAACGGGCGAGCACCGTGCCGTTAATCAGGCCGCAGATAATGCCGATACCCAGCGCGATAATGAGCGGCATCATGACCGCATGCGCGGTGTCGCCAATCGCCATCCCGCTGTTATTCGTGGCGAAGCGTGCGGCGACAATACCGCTCAGCGCCAGTACCGATCCCACCGAGAGATCCACGCCAGCGGTAATAATGACGAAGGTCATGCCGATAGCGAGAATGCCGTTGATCGATACCTGCCGCAGTACAATCAGCATATTTTCATTGCTGAGGAAGTAGTTGCTGGTCCAGGCGCCCTTCGCTACCTGAACCTCGCCGATCGCCGCAACAATCAGGCAGAGCACAAAGAACGCGATAATGATGCCGTACTTGTGCATACGGCGCTTATTGCGCGTAAAAAATGAAACCCCGGGTGTCATTGAATGTGTACCGTTCATCTTGTTATCTCTTTGTTATACCGCCAGCTTCATCAGCTCGGCCTGGGTGGCCTGCGCCGCCGTTAATTCGCCAGCCACCTGCCCGTCGCGGAAGACCAGAATGCGATCGCTCATGCCGATGATTTCCGACAGTTCGGAGGAAACCATGATGATCCCTTTGTTTTTCAGGGCAAATTCCGACATAAAGCGGTAGATCTCTTTTTTGGCCCCGACGTCGATGCCGCGCGTAGGTTCATCCAGCAGCAAAACGTCTGGATCAAGCAGCGCCCAGCGTCCCAGCACCACCTTCTGCTGATTGCCGCCGCTGAGGTTGCCGACGATGTGATCGCCATCCGGCGTTTTGACGTTAAAGCGTTTGATCATCTCGCTGGCGCGATCCCGTTCCCGCTTTTCATTGATAAAGCCCGACCGGCTGATGGCGCTAAAGGAGGAAATATTGATGTTCTCGCTGACCGAACGGCACAGCACCAGTCCTGTCTGTTTGCGATCTTCGGTGACATAGGCGATGCCGCATTTAATCGCCTCTTTCGGTGAGTGGCGCCCAAGCAGGGTATCGCCCAGCTGTATAGTGCCGCTGTCGGCATGGTTGATGCCGAATACCAGATCGAGAAACTCACTGCGTCCCGAGCCAACCAGACCATAAATGCCGAGGATCTCGCCCCGCTTAAGATGCAGGCTGATATCCTTGATCTTGTTACGCCAGCGCAGGTTTTTAATCTCCATCATCACCTCTTCGCCCGGCTGATTAAACTTGGCAAATTCGCTGTCATATTCGCCGCCAATGATGTGTTCAATCAGCTGCTCGCGGGTGATATCAGCGATAAATCCTTCATGGATATAAGCGCCGTCACGAAAGATGGTGTAGCTGTCGGCGATCTGGAAAATTTCGGACAGCCGATGCGAGACGTAAATGATCCCTTTTCCCTTCTGCGCCAGCCGGGTGATCGTCTGGAAAATTTTCTGGGCATCCTCTTCCCCAATCGCAGAAGTGGGTTCGTCCATGATGATAATGTCGGCATCCGCATGCGAGAGCGCCTTTGCGATCTCCACCAGCTGCTGTTCGGCAACGCTCAGGTTGCGCATTTTTTCAGTGGCGGAGAGGTGAAAATCGAGCTCTTTCAGCAGGTCGCGCGTGCGCTGGTTCATGGTGGCGAAATCAACAAACCCCAGGCGACGCGGCTCCCGTCCCAGCCAGATATTTTCTGCCACAGTCAGATCGGGGATCGCGCTTAACTCCTGCTGCACGATCGCGATCCCGGCGGCCAGCGCATCCCTGGGATGATGAAACTCGCAGCGTTCGCCGTTGATGAAAATGCTGCCGCCGTCAGGTTGAATAAAGCCCATCAGGATGCTCAGGAAGGTCGATTTTCCGGCGCCGTTCCCGCCGCAAAGCGCATGGATAGAACCCCGCCGCAGGGCGAACTCAGCGTTTTTCAATGCCACCACCGGGCCAAACGCTTTTTTTACGCCAGTGACTTCCAGCAGGTAAGCGGGCTGTTGGGTTTGCGGGTCGCGTGTCACAGTGATGCCTCCGGGTAAGCCTGTTGCAGGCGTTGCAGGTAGCGTTGATAAAGCGCGTCATACTGCGGCTGACGTCTGGCATCAGGCGCGGCGCGGGTGGATTCATCAAGCGAAACAAAACGCTGGCACAGGTCGCTAAGCACGCCGTCGGCCTGCTGGTGGGGCTCCTCCGCCAGCGCGGTGGCCCACATGGCCTGAATCGCTCCGCCCAGCGCCGCCGTCTCTTTTACCTGCAGGCAAACCACCGGACAGTTCATCACGTCCGCCACAATTTGCCGCCAGCGCGGGCTGCGGGCCCCGCCGCCGGTGAGTCGGATTTCGCGCGGTAATATGCCCTGGCGTCGAAAGAGTTCCATGCCGTAGCGCAGCCCGTAGGTGGCGCTTTCCACCACAGCCATGCAGAGATTGGCGCGAGTAAAGTTGTCGCTGTCGAGGTTGTGCAGGCTGGCGCGCGCGTAAGGCAGCTGCGGCACGCGCTCGCCGTTAAAGAAAGGCAGCATCTCTAATCCGCCAGCGCCCGGCTCAGCCTGGTCAAGCAGCCGATTAAATCCGTCGACATCTTCCTCCAGCAGCGCCTGCACCGCAGAGGTCGCCGACGTCACATTCATCGTACAAATCAGCGGCAGCCAGCCGTTGGTGCTGGAGCAGAAACCGGCAATCATTTCTGATTCGGAGACAACCGGCGCAGCGGACCAGGCGAACAGCGTGCCGGACGTGCCGAGACTCATGGTCAGGGTGCCGACCGCGATATTACCGGAGCCGATAGCGGCCATCATGTTGTCGCCGCCGCCGGTCGCGACGCGCGTGGCGGTAGAAAGCCCCAGCCTTTCCGCCGCTTCTGAACGCAGCGTGCCGATACAGCTTTCAGCGCTTTTAAGCGGCGGCAGCGCATTCCAGAGGCGTCCGCTGTCGTCGATCAGGTCGACAGTACGGCGATCCCATTCGCGGGTGCGCACGTTCAGCAGGCCGGTGCCGGAAGCGTCGCCATACTCCATTACGCGCTCTCCGGTCAGCCAGAAGTTAAGGTAGTCGTGCGGCAGCAGCACGGTATGCAGACGGGACCAGAGCTCAGGATGCTGCTGTTTAAACCAGATGATTTTCGAAGCGGTATAACCGGTCGCCACCATCAATCCTAACTGTGCCAGCGAACCGCTTACGCCGCCCAGCTGCGCCAGCAGCGCCTCGTTTTCATCAGCGGTTTCGGTGTCGCACCACAGCTTGACGTTGTGCAGCACCGTGCCCTGCTCGTCCAGCGGCACAAAGCCGTGTTGCTGACCCGATACGCCCAGCGCCTTGATCTGGCGCGCATCCACGCCCGCGTGGGAAACCGCCTGATGGAATGCGGCGACAAGCGCCTCGATCCACCAGCCAGCCTGCTGTTCACGGCGGCCGTTTGAGTCGCTGATAAGAGGGTGAGCAGCGCTGCCCTCACCGAGGATCGCGCCCTGCTCGCTGTCGACAATCACGACTTTGGTGCCCTGTGTTCCGCAGTCAATGCCAGCAAAGAGCGACATGGGTTACTCCATTTCCAGCATGATTTTGATATCAGAGGCGTTACCGGCCGCCGCGCGCTCAAAGGCGGCGACGCTTTCGCTAAATTTATAGGTCTGGCTAATCAGCGGCTGCACGCGCAGCTTGCCGCTGCTCAGCAGACGCAGGGTGCGCGGATACATATTGGCGTAGCGGAATATGGTCTTGAAGGTGATCTCTTTCGCCTGCGCGGCCACGATATCCATTGGTGCGGCATCGATCGGCATGCCAACCAACACTGCGGTCGCGCCAGGCGCGGCATGTTCCGCCAGCGTTGCGATGGCGGGTTTAGCGCCGCTGCATTCAAACACCACATCAACGCCGTTGCCGCTGGTTAACGCAGCTACTTTAGCGGCCAGGTCGCCGCTTTTGATATTGACGGCGTGCAGCCCATCATAGTTAGCGGCGACCGCCAGCTTTTCATCAAACAGATCGCAAATGATGACGTCTGAGCATCCGCCTGCCAGCGCGGCCAGCGCCGTCACCACGCCGATAGGACCGGCGCCGATCACCAGCGCGATATCGCCAGGCTTGATGCCCGCTTTGGTAGCGGCGTGCATGCCAATTGCCAGCGGCTCTACCATCGCACCTTCCGCAAAGCTGACGTTGTCCGGCAGTTTGAAGGTAAAAGCGCCAGGATGGATGACGGTTTCGCGCAGACAGCCGTGCACCGGCGGCGTCGCCCAGAAGCGAACGGCGGGATCAAGGTTGTATATCCCGGCGCGCGACTGGGCTGAATTAAGGTCAGGAATGCCCGGCTCCATGCAGACGCGATCGCCGGGTTTAACGTGTGTGACATTCTTGCCGGTAGCCAGCACGACGCCAGAGGCTTCATGACCCAGTACCATCGGTGCCTCAACGACAAAAGGACCGATACGGCCATGCTGATAGTAGTGAACGTCACTGCCGCAAATGCCTACGGAATGGATTTTGATTTCGACGTCGTTGTCGCCGAGCGTCTCATCAAACTCGCGATTTTCAATAGCTATTTTGCCCGCTTCTGCCAGAACTAACGCTTTCATCTCCGCTCCTTTTAAGATCATTTTAATGGTATCGATATCATTCGGATGCGGCGATACTGTCGAAAAAAATGCTATAAAACCGTGACGTCTGTTAAATATTCACCAAATAAGTAAACAACCCGACTACCGCAGGATGAATATCATTGAAGGCGATCACAGATTATCGCTGCTCAGCCTGCAATAAATGATATCGATACCATTGTGATGAAGTGAGGACGCCATGAAAGCGATGAATGAATATGTACAACAGACGTTTAATTTCCTGCGACAGGCTGAGATAACGCTGACGGATGAAGAGGTAAATCGCATTGAGGTCGCGACGTTTGGATTGCCGGACTACCCCGCTTCCGGTCTGCAGTTGCTGACCTATATAAACTCGCCGCGCTATTGCGCCAAAGAGCTGGTGCTGTTTCCCAGACAGACCTGCCCAGAACATCGGCACCCGCCGTTCGAGGGGACGCCAGGCAAGCAGGAAACGTTTCGCTGTCGCTGGGGCGAGGTCTATCTGTTTGTCGATGATGACAGCCTGACCCAAAACGATGCCGACGGGCAGCCGGTTTGTCAGGTGCCAGAAGGCAGCGAAGCCTGGTATACCTGTACCCGCTACGTTTTACTGCGGCCAGGAGAGCAGTACACCATTCCGCCGGATACCCGCCACTGGTTCCAGGCAGGCGATAAGGGCGCCGTTGTCTCGGAATTCTCATCCGAAAGTCGCGATGAACTGGATATTTTTACCGATCCCCGTGTTAACCGACTGGCATAAAAATCAGCGTTAGCTTCCCGCCACTGGATCTGTCATGATTTGTAAATGATACAAAATGATGTGTTTTAATAAAGGAGCCGCAATTGGCAGCAGGTCGGGGACGAAAGGCGACGCTGGCAAGCGTCGCCGCGCAGGCGAACGTCAGTAAAATTACCGCTTCCCGGGCTTTTTCGCAGCCTGAGAAAGTGCATCCGGAAACGCTACAACGCATTCGCGATACGGCTGAACAGCTTGGCTATGTGGTGAATGCTGCCGCACGCAACCTGCGAGCGAAAGCGAGTAAAACAATCGGCATCGTCAATCCTGATATGGCTAACCCCTTTTTTGGCGGGCTGACGCGGCTGATGACGCTGGAAGCGCAAAAAATGGGTTACGACACGCTGGTGTTTGACTCGTATGAATCGCAAGAAGCGGAAGACCGCATTATCGATAAGCTGATTGGTTATAACGTTGATGCCATCATCCTTTCGGTGATTTCCAATGACGTTAACTATCATCCTGCCTATATGAAGCGGCTGGAGATACTCAATATTCCAGTGGTGCTGGTCGATCGCGAACTGCAGGCTTCGCATTGCAGCGGCGTCTATATCGATAATCTGGACTGTGGGTTGCAGACCGGACGCTGGCTGCTGGAGCACCAGGCAAAGCGGGTCGTCGTGGTTTCCGGGCCAGAAAATTCAAACGTGGCGCGCGAAAGGGTGACCGGTTTACAGGCGGCTTTGCTGGGCAAGGTGGAATCGTTTGAAGTTCTGCATGCCGATTTTTTTATGGATGCTGCCTGGCGTGAAACCAGCCGCTGGCTTAGCAGCCACGCGGCCCCGGATTATTTTGTCGGCTGTAATAACCAGATTTCGCTGGGTATCGTTAAAGCCTGTATCGAACATAAGCTCAGGCTTATGGAGCAGGTCAATCTCTTCAGTATTGATGAGGTCTCCCACGCTGAGATTTACGGTTTCCATTTCCCCTGCTTTACCCATGATTTGCAGGAGATAGCCTGGCAGGCGCTCAATCTGGCTATCCGGCGCGTTTCGGACAGTGACAGCAAACCCGGGAAAGTTATCGTGCGCGGCACGATAGCCTCATAGGCAGGAACTTTTTGTTTAGACGCCCCCTTTTCTGTTATCAGACAGCCGGGGGCAAAGCATCTGCCCTGCCCTGTAACATCCTGTTTTTATAACCCGACGTCCTGTGCTGCTGTTCTGTTTCCCTGCCCGCCGCTAATTTTCAGTGGGCATATGACTGTCTGTAAAAATAACGACTTACTGCTCGCCCTCTGACATTGCATAAAAAATTATCTGGCAACGGGAATAAGCTGCTCGCTGGTTCGTTTTATCTGCTCTTAGCACACAGATGAGCCCCTAACATGTCGCACTCCTTACCTTCACTCAGGCATAAACTGGCACGCCTTTTACTGGTCGCTGCCGTTCCGCTGGCACTGATACTTCTGTTTTTATGGGCCGGTGGCTGGCTGGCCCCGCAGCGCCTCTCCGCTGATAAGCTTATTAACGTTCTTGAGCAGTCGGGCGGAAAACATCCGGGCTACCGCCGCAATCATGCCAAAGGCGTATGCGTGGTGGGCAATTTTATTTCCAGCGGTAACGCCAGTGGCCTCTCACGCGCGGCGCTCTTTGCGCAGGGGATCAATACGCCAGTGACGGGGCGGTTCGCGATTGCCGGCGGTAACCCGGACGCACCCGATTATGCCGTTCCTGTTCGCAGTATGGCGCTACTGTTTCAGCTGGCAGATGGAGAGCAATGGCGCACCGGGATGAATGCTATTCCGTTTTTCCCGGTGTCAACGGTGCAGGGATTTTATGACCAGCAGATAGCTTCGCGACCCGACCCGGCGACAGGAAAACCGAGCCCGACAGCTATGCAAGACCTCCTTCATAAGCATCCGGAAATCGCCCCTTTTCTGAGCTGGGCAAAACAGTACGTCCCCTCCTCCAGCTGGGGAAGCGATCGGTTTAATAGCCTTAACGCCTTCTTCTTTGTCGATAAAGGAAATAATAAACATCTGGTTCGGTGGAGTATGGTGCCGCACACGCCGCGTCAGCCGGTAACGGCTGCGGAGAGGAAGGATAAAAACTTTCTGCAGGCAGATCTGCAACAGCGCCTGGAGAGTGCGCCGCTGGAATGGGATTTAATTATCACTTTAGCCAGCGCAGGCGATCCCGAGGACGATGCATCCAAAGCCTGGCCCGCTGACCGGCAGACAATCAATGCCGGAACGCTCCGCATAGAGCGTGCGGTGCCACAGCAGCAGGGAGCATGTAATGATATCAATTACGACCCTCTGATCCTGCCAGATGGCATAACCGGCTCCAGCGATCCGCTCCTCAATGGGCGTTCGGCTGCTTATGCCAAATCTTACAATCTTCGCACTCGCGAGCAGTCTGAACAGTCAGGACACGCATTATGAAACAGGTTACGCATTTTCACCCCGCGCTGCGCGTGGTGCACTGGTTAATGGCGATCGCGATTCTGACCATGTTGTTTATTGGCGTCGCTATGGTATCCACTGTTTCTTCGCTGCACGCGCTGATGGTCTCTCTTCATAAACCGCTGGGTCTGATGATATTGCTGCTGGTGTTAGTGCGCTTATGGTTGCGTTTCTTTACCGCAACGCCAGCCTTGCCCCGCTCGATTCCAGTCTGGCAGCGCGCGCTGGCTCATCTTTCACACTGGGCATTATATGCGATGATGCTGGCTCAGCCTCTGATTGGCTGGGCGATGCTCTCTGCAGCTGGCTACCCGATAACAATTGGAAGCGGCATAGTATTACCTCCCATACTGCCCATCAATAACGATGCCTATGCTCTGTTACGTTCACTGCATACGCTCGTGGCCTTGTTGCTGTTTGTGACCATAGTGGGACATCTGGCAGCGGCATTACTGCACGCGCTGATATTACGTGACGGTGTGTTTGAGAGTATGACCGGGCATCGCAAACGATGAGGGGCGGCTATGTCATATCTGACTGATGATGAAATTCGGGAATTGATGCCGCATTTGCAGCGCTTTGCACTGTGGCTCACCCGCAATCCGCACAGTGCCGATGACCTGGTGCAGAGCTGCCTGATTAAAGCTTTAACCCACAGGCCGCAAAACATCCCTGCGCAGAGCATGCGTACCTGGTTGTTTTCCATTCTCTATCGGCAATTTATCGACGGGGAGCGGCGGCAAAAACGTTACCGGGCTATTCTGGCCTTTTTTACGGGCGAAGCGTCTCCGGGCCCCTCTGTTGAAGCGATGGCGATTGCTGACGATACGCTGGCGCTGTTCGCTACGCTGCCGACCGACTATCGCGCTGTGATGTTACTGGTGAGCGTGGAAGGGCTCAGCTACAAAGAGGCCGCTATGACACTCAATATCCCGCTGGGAACAGTCATGTCCCGTCTTTCACGGGGGCGTAAAATGTTATATGAGCAATCAGAAGGTAAGGTGAGTCCGATGTCATTGAGGAGGCTAAAATGATACCCGATGAACAGCATCTGCACGCCTGGATGGATGGCGAGCTGGATGAGGCGACTGCGCAGCAGGTAGAGCATTATCTGGCGAAAAATCCCCAGGTTGCTGCGCAAATGCGGGAACTGCGTGATGATACGCAGCGTTTACGCCAGGCAATGAACCGGCAGCCCCTGAACATGAATAGTATTGACCCTCACTATTTTCGCCGCCGTGTGCGACAGCAGCGGCAAAGAAAAGTGGCGCTGGCCTGCCTGTTTATTCTGTCACTCAGCGTCGGCGGATTTACCGGCTGGCAGCTTAAAGATGCACAACTGTCAGCGCCTCTGCCAATGGAAGACGCCGTTCAGGCTTATAAGCTGTTTGGCGATGAGACAGAGCTCCCGCTTGACGTTAACGCCAGTCAGCACTCAGAGCTGGCAAGCTGGGTCACTCGCTATTTTATTCGCGGTGCCCTGCCGCCCAATCTTGAACACTATGGCTTCAAGCCGCTCGGCGCCCGGCTGATGGCAACCGCTCAGGGTCCCGCAGCTTTAGTGATGTATCAGGATCCGCGCGGCATCCGGGTTGCATGGTATATCCGGCCGCTCAGCCAGGTTCAAATATCGCAGGGAGAACGTCAGGCAGAAGATGTCATGGCACAGTACTGGAGCGATGCGCACTATAACTATGCCCTGGTGACACCGCTAAAGGCACCTGAAGCGAACAATGTTCGCAAAGCAGTTTTTCCAAAACTGAGTTAGCTTCCAGGCGGAACAGATTGTCACAGTGAAAGGAAAGGCGGTGCCGCGTAGCGCTGTGAGCGGGTAACAAGAGACTCTTCCTGATATGAAGCCAAAGATGAGCAATAACGTAAAGCGTGTACTGATAATGGGAAACAGCGGTTCAGGCAAAAGCTGGCTGGCAGCACGCTTATCTGCGCTGACAAACCTGCCTGTTACAGATTTAGACACCCTCAACTGGGAATCAGAAGGTTATGGCAAAGCCCGGAAAAAAGCCGATGTGCTCAATGATGTTCAGGCGATAGCGAACCAGGATCGCTGGATTATCGAGGGCATATATGGCTGGATTGCTGCCACCGTCGCTTTATATGCCACGCAGGTTATATGGCTGACGCCTGATTCAGCCGAGTGTGTTGAAAACATCAAAGCAAGGGGGATAAGAAATAACGGTTCGCCTGAAGAATTTGCCGCGTTGCTGGAATGGGCGTCTTCCTATGAAACACGCACCGGGTCAAGCAGTTATGAGGGCCATCTTAAGGTTTTTTCTAAAGTCTCTCCTGACAGCCAGATTAAACTGACCAGCCGTGAAGAGATGCACCGGTTTCTTATTCAACGATGATTTCTTCAGTTCAGTAATGCCCGCTTTTTACTTACAGCGGACCTTGCGCCTGCGTCAGGCTGCTTTGTGCCAGAAGCCGTAAATATTATCCCGCCGCGTTAAATCTGCGGCCTGGTGAATGCTTGCCGCAATATTTAACAGGCGCGCTTATTGTGAAGGTTTGCTACGCTACTTTGCACAGTTTTAAACTACCTGATAACTGCTATCAAAAAGGAGAATGATGAGCAATCAAGCCTTCAAAGCCGTTATTTCACTTTATGAGAAACATGCTTCTGCCTTTGCAAAAATGCGTCCTGCCAGTCTGGCAGAAAAGGCATGGCTGGACAGGTTCTTAAGCTCTCTTCCTCCGGGAGGACATATTCTGGATCTGGGGTGTGGTAATGGTTCCCCGATTGCAGCGTATTTTCTTAGTCAGGGTTTTAAAGTAACGGGTGTCGACTCCTCACCCTCCATGATATCTCAGTGTAGAGATAAATTTCCTCACGAAACCTGGTTAGTCGCCGATATGCGGGAGGTGAATCTGGGAATGAATTTCGACGGCATTCTTGCGTGGGACAGTTTTTTTCATCTGTGTCATGCTGATCAACGTAAGATATTTGCACTTTTTTCTGCACATGCAAAAGAGGGTGCGGCTCTTATGTTCAATGCCGGCCCGGAAGAGGGTGAGGCCATCGGTGAGTTTCAGGGCGAGCCACTTGCTCACGCCAGCCTGTCCGCCCTTGAGTACGAATCACTAATGCACAACTATGGCTTTCAGTTGATCGGCCATGTTGTTGAAGACAAGCAATGTAATGGCCGCACAATATGGCTTGCGACGAAATCTGTTAACTGATCGCCAGCCTGCCGGACAACAGTACGGAAGACATCGTGCCGAGCATTCTTACTGGCCTTATACCGGGTGCTTACAATTTGCTGATGGAACTTCGCTATCCTCGAAAAACCGCTTCGCTGTCCCCTCAGGAACCTGAGTGGATAATTCCATCAGTATAACCCCCTCCCCTTTTAAACCAATTCTGGTGGTAGATTAATTGCGAATTTACGAGTAATCGTGCGGGCCAGACATAATTCATATGCGAGGTGATGAGTCCCTGTTCATATAAGGATCGCGACAGCCGTAATGAGACCCATTATTCAGTGCCATGCCCATATACCACGAATGGTGCCGCTTCACTTTTAGCCACGTCGCCAAATTTTTGCTTACTTTGCCATTGAGTGATGCGTTACAGCATCCGCATCAATCAGCACGTCTTCTGTTTCAGGCAGGCGCAATAACAAAGACTGATTGCGCTACAGCACCCTACACCAACAGTTAATCAGGTTCTCATCTGTGGGATAACGGGGACCGGCTCCCACTTCCACCCCGGCAAAGTCGTTGTTGAAAGACTGGAGTCATCCGCCACCTGATGAACTTGCCGGGATCAGGTCTGCGAGCATCCAGAACCAGTCTGCTTTCACTGACTACATAACTGACATATATCCTGCCAAAACGCGCGCGGGGGGAAACAGACTGAATACGGTTTCGAATGTGATGACTATCTGAAAGCGGAAACGGAGCGGATAAAGGGAGTGAATACTAAGGAGCAGCCCCCTCAGGCCGTATTAAGGTCACAACAGTCAGAAAAGCCTGTTCAGTAAAACTATCTCGGCAGGTCCTTTTATGTCGGAAGCAGGCACCTCGAAACGTAAGCGGCTCTAATCGAATAATAATCATACAGGCACTGACAAAATGGCATTTGCTGCGTGATCTGCCTCACATAATATAAAAGTAAAAATCTGAGAAAACACGCATTTAGTTTACTTTTATTTAACTCTTACATCGGTGAACTTATAAACTTGCGAGGCAAATTTTATGCTGAAGTGGTCAGCAAGTGAATGTTTTTCTGTGATTATCTCTGCAATTACAGTGATCGTTTTTTTGGCCATATGGTTCACTGCATAACAATTTTTATTAACGATTGCTAATAAAAACAATTGTATCTTACTGGTTCAGTCATACTGAGGTTACGGAATACCTTTATGTCAGCATTTCACTTCAAGTCGCCGGTAATGCATCGCATTACTTTTATTATATTGTTCTCGCTTTATATCTCCGTTTTTCTGAATATCGCTTACTACAGACAGGCTCTCGCACTGATACCACTGACCGGCCTGCACAACATTCTTTTTTTCCTTTCGATGCCCGTAGTGGCCTTTAGCGTCATAAATATTGTGGTCACCCTCGCCTCATTTGTCTGGCTGGACAGGGTAACTGTTGCGCTGTTTATTCTTGTCGCTGCCCCTGCTCAGTACTTTATTCAGCACTACGGCATTGTCCTTGACCGCTCGATGATCACTAATATCATCGATACCACACCGGCAGAAAGCAGGGCCTTGTTGACCACCCCAATGGTGCTGGTTTTGTTTTTTTCCGGGATCCTGATGGCCGCTCTGGCTTTCTGGCCACGCTTTAAGAAGTTTATTCCGTTGTGGAAAGGCCTGATTTACCGTGGCGTAAACATTGTCGCTTCTGTCGCCCTGATAGCGCTGGTCGCGATGCTGTTTTACAAAGATTACGCATCGCTGTTTCGTAATAATCGTGAGCTGGTAAGGGCCCTGAGCCCGTCGAATTTCATCGTAGCCTCGCTCTCTTATTACCATCACCGCGAACGGGCTAACCTTCCGCTGGTAAAGATCGGTGAGGATGCTCATCAGCGTCCACAGATGCTGAACGGTCCAAAGAAAAACCTGACGATACTGGTGGTGGGTGAAACCTCACGCGACGCAAATTTTTCCCTGGGCGGTTATCCGCGCCCGACCAATCCTTTACTGGCTGAAGAAAACGTCGCCTATATTCCTGACGTCATATCATGCGGCACCTCAACGGCGGTATCGGTACCCTGCATGTTTTCCAACATGCCGCGTGCACGCTACGATGACGCACTGGCCAGTCATCAGGAAGGGTTGCTGGATATTATTCAGCGGGCGGGCCTGAGCGTTCTGTGGAACGAAAACGATGCGGGATGTAAAGGGGCCTGCGATCGGGTCCCGAATCAGGATATGACCGCGTTGAATCTCCCTGGCATGTGCATTAAAGGCGAGTGTTACGATGAGGTCCTTTTCCATGGACTTGACGAGTACATAACACGCTTAAAGGGCAATGGCGTTATCGTTTTGCACACCATCGGAAGCCACGGACCGACCTATAATCATCGCTATCCACCAGCGTTTCGTAAATTTACGCCTACCTGTGAAACCAGTCAGATTCAGGAATGTTCGCAGGAGCAGCTGGTAAATACTTACGATAACACCATTTTATATGCCGACTATATCGTGGATAAAGCCATTGAATTACTGAAGGCACATCAGGACAGGTTTACCACCAGTCTGGTTTATTTATCTGACCACGGTGAGTCTCTTGGTGAAAAAGGCGTCTATCTGCATGGCCTTCCCTATGCCATTGCGCCTGACGTACAGAAGCGTGTGCCTATGCTCATCTGGCTTTCGCCCGATTATCAGCAGCGTTACGCCGTGGACAGGAGCTGCCTGAACCAGCAGACAATGAAGAAGGGATATTCGCAGGACAACCTTTTTTCAACCATGCTGGGTATCACCGGCGTACAGACAAGGGAATACGTCTCTTCAGACGATATTCTGGCTGCGTGCAGAAAACCCCGCGGAGCAGAGTGATCACATAAAGCCCTGCCTAAGGGCTTTATTCATTTGTGCTTCGATGCAGCATAACGTCAGACAAATTACCGTAAGGACCAGCTGACTTTCTCTGAAAGCAGTGTGTCATTCTGACTGTAATCAGGCTTGCTTGTGGCATGACCTTTCCCTCTTTCTGTCAGGGGGACGCTTCTTGTTCATAACGGGCCTCGGCACGTCATAATAGGGAGAGAGTGGATACAGCGCGGTAAATGAGACAGGGCCGTGATGCAGTACCCTGCGTTTAGCACGAGGCCATAACTGAATCGCTTAAAATATCGGGTCGGACATGAAAGTGTGGCGTTACTGGCGCGCACCATGCAGCAGTCGTTTCGTTTGTTGTCCGGGCGGTTCTTACAGGCGAGGCGCCTCAATAAAGATATGAGGCCATGTTCATTCTGACTGACGAGGTGCAGCGACGCAGCAGGAGCAATATAAATATCCTGACTTCGTTAATAACGTGCACCACCGTCCGCTTTTCGCGTCCTGGAATCTCATAGAATGTATCAGATATTGCTTTAATGCCGCGTGTCGTGGCGCGCGCTCCCCTTCTTCAGCCTCTGAACCGACCTGACGTCCAGTCTGATCGTTCAAAGCCAACAGCGGACGTGGAAAATGTGCAATTCTGATCGACAGGCAGTTATCCTGTCTGACACAACGAATCTGCGATGCGAGCAATTCTGAGGATTTCAATATGACCAGTTTTCATCAATTTACTGCCACCAGTCTGCGTGGTCAGCTTATCTCCATGGCTGACTATGCTGACAAGCTGGTTCTGGTGGTTAATACCGCCAGCCATTGTGGATTCACGCCACAATATGCCGGTCTTGAATCGCTCTACAAGAAGTACGCCGCCCAGGGTCTGGTAGTGCTTGGTTTTCCCTGTAACCAGTTCGGTAAACAGGAACCCGGCGATGCCGACGAAATCGCGCAGACCTGCCACATAAACTACGGTGTGAGCTTTCCGATGTTCGAAAAAGTGGAGGTCAACGGCACCGCAACGCACCCGGTGTTTCGTTACCTGAAAGAGGAATTGCCCGGCGTGCTGGGCGGGCGGATAAAATGGAACTTTACTAAGTTCCTGATCGGACGCGACGGCAAACCACTCAGGCGTTTTGCACCGTTCACCACACCGGAGAAAATAGAAGCCGTCATCCTTGCTACACTTGAAATTTAAGCGCTTCTGCAATTTTAACCATTCATCTTTCAAGCGTTTCCGACAAGATGTTTATATGCGAGTGAGGTTAACGCCCGCTCGCCACTCAAAGCGGACAATGACCGGCTTAAGACCTCGGCATAACCTGCTGGTGAACGGTTCCCAATAAATGAATGTCAGGATAATGGCACATGCTGATTAGCTATCCCGCAATGAGCCTCGAAGCGATTATTAAATTCCTGACCCATAGGTAAAACCAAAGAAATACAGAGCGCATAAATAATGTCCGCTTTTGCTCATAGCGGACCTTAACCACCAAAGCATTCATTTTCCTCAGTAAACTGAGTGACCCCCTGAAAGCATCTGCCCTACCCGCCTCTGAACCCTTCAGGTATCGCATAATCCATGTCAGCCCCTGGAGTAAAGTCCCGACGCCCTGTAGAACGCTTAGCTGGCTTATTACGTCCCTTCTCTGTGAATCGTGCCAGTTTCAGCGCCCACTGCGCCTGCCTTCTTCTGGAGAAACGGCGGCATTTCGCTTTATGTCAGAAGCCCTCCTGCCAGCAGTTGATACTTTATGCTTATAACAGCATTGCCAGCAGTACGGCGCACAGCAGCAGCACATAGATTCGCGCATGCCAGACATCAGGAACTGCCGGGATCATCCGACGGGTAAAGAGGATCCCCATCCAGCCTGTAATTATAAGTAATCCCATAATTTTCAGGCTGATAAACCCCAGAAAACCCTCTGCCGGGATTTTTTGCCAGCCGCTCACCGCATAGGTGACGGCGCCGCACAGCGCCACCGGCAGCGACAGGGGATTGGCAGCGCTGATGCAGTCCCGCATCGCATAGCCGTGCCGCCGCAACAGCGGTACCGTCATAACGCTGCCGCCGACGCCGAGCAATGCGGCAATGACACCAATCACTATTCCGCCACCAGTGACTGTCGCCAGCGATAAACGGCGCGGTACACTGCCAATGAAGAAACCTTTACGCAACAGGCAATCGCCAATTGTCAGAAGCATATAAAGGACAAACAGTATGCGAACCCATTCTTCACTCAACAGCCCTGCCAGCCACGAACCAGTCACCGCGCCGGCGGCGATGAACCACAGCAGCGGCAGACACGCCTGCGCGGAGATACTGCCTGCACGCCAGTTTCGATAGCTCACCCACCCTGCGTTGAATATCATGACCGCCGTCGAGGTGGCGACGGCGATATGCAATGCATTCTCCATCATATCCGGCTGACGACGCAGCAGCTGATAGACAAAAGGCACCACAACGAAGCCGCCGCCGAAGCCAAACAACACCGTTGTGATGCCAGTGATGAAACCTGCCAGAGAAATAATAAAGATATCGTTCAAAGGAATGTCCCGCTGTGAAGATGAACCCGCAGCTTATCGCCCTCACGTCCCGCTTCCCATTTGCGCAGCGCTCAACTACCCTTGCAAACCGGTCAGAAGGAGGCAAAAGTGCGCAACGTGAGCATTGACAAGGTTGATAATCTGGCGCGTGACGTGGTCGCGATCGGTAATGACTATGCGCAGGGTTTTTTACTGGCTCCCCACCGGCATCGCCGCGCGCAGCTGCTGTATGGCGCAACCGGTCAGATGCATGTATCCACTCGTGACGGGGAGTGGGTAGTGCCGCCACAGCATGCGGTGTGGATCCCGCCTGAAACGCTGCACGCGGTAAAGTTTGTCGGCGTGACGACGCGGAGCCTGTATATCGCGCCAGAATGCGCGGCGCGCATCAACCACAGCAGCCGCTGCGAAGTCATCAGCGTCTCGCCACTGTTACGTCAGCTTCTGCTTGAAGCGGTCGATGTGCCCCCACTTTATGAGAGCGAGCGCGAATGTGCGCTGATGAACCTGCTGCTGCTGGAACTGGCAGCCATGCCGACGCGCGGGTTCGATATTCCGTTGCCGCGGCAGCCTGCGCTGCTGGCGCTGTGCCAGACGTTTTTACTGGCACCCACTGTCCACGATCCGGCTGAACGCTGGGCCAGGGCAATGTTTATGAGTGCCAGCACCTTTCGTCGCCATTTCCTGCAGCAGACCGGCATGTCATTTTCCGCCTGGCGGCAGCGGGCCTGTGTGGTCAGCGCGCTGGCATTGCTGATAGCGGGCAAGCCGGTGAATGAAGTGGCATTATCGCTTGGCTATGACAATGGTTCGTCTTTTGCCACTATGTTCCGCCGCGTGACGGGCCAGCCTCCTTCGTTCTATCACCCTGCTTAAGATGCCCGGCCTTATCTGCCGCACGTTTAAAGTGCGGCCTAACCTAAAGTGCCCGTATCACTCCCGCGCCCTCTGTTGTCGCGCCAGGCTCTTCCGCTTCTCTGCCCTGTTCGCTGTATATGCACGGTCGTCCCTGTTCTGGCGGCAAAGTGCGCATTGGCAGAAACAGCAATAAAGCAGCGAATGAATGCAGACGTCCGCTTTGTGCCAGAAGCGGACATTTCCCAGATAAATTAACAGCGCAATGAAGCAATAACGGGGATCGTTGGGCTGGTTCTTCATCACACAGACTTCCACAGGCGAGTGACCGCCAGGTTCTAACCCTTTTAGACCAGCCCCCAGCAAAAGTTGTCGTTAATATCAGCAGTAACATCCGCATTTTATTATTTGCTTTGCTCTTTTCCTTATATTTCTCTGCAACAAAGAGTCATAACCTCATAAGCTGGGGAATTAAACACTTCATCATCATATCTGTTGCCAGTGCAAAAAAATAATTTTATTAATATTTAGCAAGTTATTTCCAACAGCGACACAGGATGTTAATAAAATTATGATAAGGATAACTAATGACGTCTAAACCTGCCGCTGAAGTCTGTCCGGCACCGGGCCTGTTTCAGACACTCAAATCTTTCCCTGCGGCTGTCCATGCTCTGCTCTTTTTTACGCTTGTCATACGATTCAGTTATTTTATGGCCTGGCCATTTATCGCGGTAATCATGACTCAAAATTACCATATGTCGCCGATAGCTATTGGCGTGGCAATGACAATCAGTGCATTGTTCTCGGTGGTGCTCGGTATGTATGGCGGGCAGATTTCGGACAGGCTGGGTCGACGCATTATTCTTCTGCTGGGCTGCGCGTTTTCCACCGTGGGATATATTACCCTGGCGCAGGCAACCGGAGTGGGGCTGTTTATCTGCGGCCTTATGTTCATCGGCGTTTCCTTTGCGTGGGTTGATCCCCCTTTACGTGCACTGATGAGTGATTTGCTGGGTGACCGTCGCCGCCGTGCGCTTGCCTTGCAAATGCGTTACTACCTGATCAACGTAGCAGCAGTATTTGGCCCGCTGGTGGGGATAGCATTTGGTCTGACATCTCAGAAGGGAACATTCCTGATAACCGGGCTGTCCTACCTCCCTTTTTTCGTCTACGTGCTGCTGTTTATCCCCGCGGGTAAACTTTTGACTGAGCAACAGGCCGCCAGCGAACCGGCGGTCAGGCTGCGCAAGGTAATAGGCATTATCGCCAGGGATAAAATTTACATTGCGGCGCTACTGTGCAGTATCTTGTGCAGTATTGTTTTTATCCATTACGAAGCCATACTGCCACAGTATCTCCTGCTACTTGACGGTAACGCCGCGGTTAAGCTGATCACCCTGGTGCTGGTCACGAATGCCTGTACCGTTTTGGTATTTCAGACTTTTATTATGCGGTTTCTGGCTCGGGTCACCCTGCCGAAACGCATTCTCCTGGGTGGGGTAATTTTCGCTTTATCGCAACTCTGCTTTTTTTCCATACGTTCGACGGAAATCTGGCTATGGCTGACGGTTACCGGTGTGTTCAGTATGGGAGAAGCGATTCTGATGCCAAACCTGAACATTTTGCTCGATCAACTGGCCCCGGCAGAACATCGCGGTGCCTATCTTGGTGCCTCCATGCTGTCGACACTGGGGATCGCTGCCGGGCCGTTAATCGGTGGAGTCATGCTGGCTATGACCGGTGCGGGGGTCTTTATCTGTACTGCATTGCTCAGCCTCATGTTGTGCGCGATTATTTACGCCTTCAGGATCAGCATGCTGACACGTCTGCAGGATTCATAATTACAGTTTCTGCGGACATCAGTGCGGTGAAAGGCTGTCTTCTTGCCTCAGGGCTACATTCGCTCACAGCATCCTGCTTGTTTAGCAGTAAGCTGCTCTGTGCCAGAAGCGGGCGTTTAAGTAAGCATGCTGTCAATCCAGTCTCAAAAAGATGACGCCTGTTATGTATTTTTGAATGATAACTGACAATTTAAAAACTCCGGGAGTAAGCATGGGAAGCGTTCAGAGAAAATTAAAAATCGCAGCAGGACAGTTTGCTCCGGTGCGCGGCTGTATCGATGAGAATATGCGTTATCACGAAAAGTTAATTGAGTCTGCGGCATCGGCAGGCGTTAACCTTATCATTTTTCCTGAACTTTCTCTGACGGGTTATGAACCCGAAATAGCTGAAGAACTGGCTCTGGCTGATGAAACCTGTCTGAGTCCACTTCAGGCATTGTCTGACAGATATGATATGACAATTATCGTGGGTGCACCGCTGCGTGTTAAAGATGGAAAACCGGCTATTGGCGCCTATATGCTTTCTTCAAAGCGGCCGGTTTCCTGTTACCGAAAAATGTATCTTCATCCCGGGGAGTCCGACTATTTTTCAACTGGTGATACTGAGTGTGTTTTTAAAGAAAGGACATTTAATATAGGCATTGCCATATGTGCAGATGCAGGGCAGCCAGTGCATGCAGAACGCACGGTGCAGAAGGGTGCTGAAGTGTACCTGAACTCCGTTTTGAGCGCCGGCGGGTTTGATAAAGATTCGGAGCAGCTTCAAAGCTACGCCAGACTTTACGCCATGCCCACGCTGATGGCCAATTACAGTGGCCCGTCAGGTGGCTGGAAACCTGTCGGAAAAAGCTCCGCATGGGATGCAAGGGGTGAACTTATTGCTCAGGCTCCGGAGGATTGTACCGCCCTGGTCATCATGGACCTGCAAGATGGTGAGTGCTCGGGGCAGGTAATTTGCCTCAGTAAATAAAAAGATATTAAAAAGCTCAGCTTGCCTCTTTTATAACTCGTCAGAGATTACCTGTAATGTAAGAGAGGTGCTTTTCATTTTCAGATAATCACATGCCATGTGGTTTTATAGCATGAAAGAGTTAAGTCCTCTTTTGGCTCATATCGGACCTTGCCCTTCGCGCATGTCCTCTTTGTGCCAGAAGCGGACATTGCTGATAAATGAGTATATTGAGGGCCGCAGGCCATTAAAACCCGGCGACCGTCGTTATATCTTTGTTGGTTTACTTATTCATCTCAATTGCGTGATGGCATAGCGGCTATGCTTAAAGCCTGTATCAGGCAACTAAGCTGTCCAATTGTGATGTCCCGTCATGTTTAAAGTATCAGTGAAATGGTCTGCTTTGCGTTCCTTCAGTTGATGAAGAGACTCTGACCCGTAATGCAATAATCAGCGCGGCACTTAGCATGATGCATGCCGCAGTAATGAATACACCTGACACGCCGTTCATGCCATATATCAGGCCACCTGTTGCCGCCCCCGCGGCGATTGAAGACTGAACGGCGGCGACCACCATACCTCCCGCGCTCTCTGCCTCATCTGGAAGCGTCCGTGCGACCCAACCTGACCACGCCACCGGTATGCCACCGAATGCTAACCCCCACAGCATGATCAGGGCAGTAAGCCCTGCTATCGATAAGGGCAGGATGCTCATACCCAGTGCCGCTGCTCCCACCAGAGCGGGCATGACAATTAGCGTAAAACGTAAGCTGCGTTCCATCAGCCATCCTGCCAAAAGTGTCCCTGTAAAGTTAGCCACGCCAAACGCGAGAAGTATCAACGACAGTTCTTTTGCGTCTACGTGTGCGAGTCCTTCCAGCGCAGGCCGTATATAGGTAAACAGCGCATACTGGCCAGTGTGTGCAAGCACACACCCCAGCATACCCACGCTAACGCCAGGTCTCTGCAGCAGAGAAAACACGGATACCGTCTTTACCCGAATTACCGGCGGCATCCCGGGCAGCGTGATCCACTGAAAAATCAAAGAGATTCCTCCAACCGCAGCAGCGGCAATAAAGGCGCTACGCCAGCCGAACATCTCTCCCAGATAACTCCCCAGCGGTACGGAAACGACAGTGCCTACCGCGATACCACTAAAAATGATCGACAGCGCTCGCGGTACCAGCCTTTCCGGCACAAGCCGCATCGCGACCGCCGCTGCCATACTCCAGAATCCTCCCAGAGCGATACCCAGCAAGATGCGCATTGCCAGCAGCATTACCATGCCCGAAGAGAGCACCACCAGCAGATTTGAAAAGATCATAAGGACAGTGAAGCTCAACAGCACGACGCGCCTGTCAAGCGCACGCGTTAATCGCGGTATCAGTAATCCGGCAAATAATGCAATTACCGCCGTAACCGTTACGGCCTGACCTGCAAGAGACTCTGGCACCCTCAAATCCTGGGCCATGGGCGTTAATAAACTTGCAGGCAGGTACTCTGCGGTGAGTAGGCCAAAAACGCCCATGGTTAACGAAAAGACCGCTCGCCAGGCTGGCTGGATTGGATCATCTCTTTGCAATATGTCTTTGCGAACCCTGACAGAGGCTTCATTAGTCATTTCTGAGTTTCCTGGAAAGTAGGTTAAGGAGATGAAGTCTATTCAGGCGCGCCTGGATGATCTATGCTCTAAAGCCCGCACTTTTTTACCCAAAACCCGAATATGCCTACGACTTCACCCTTTGCCTTATCATCAGAACTCATCAGCGAGCTGCTTTCCGGCCTGCGGCTTTACGGCGTGCGATATCAGCGTATTCAGACTGGTAATACGTTTGGTCTGAACTTCGCAGGCAGGCCTGGCCATGCTTACCTGCACTATGTCGCTGTGGGAGAGGTGGTGCTTCATACTGCAAACGGAGGTACTCTCCCGCTTTCAGCCGGCGAGGCCGTATTTCTTCCCCACGGCGAAGAGCACCAGCTTTTGTCGGCAACAGCCACTGATGTGCTGGATATCGATAATATTGAAACGGCACCACTGGATGAGAAAGTAAGTGGGATTGATACCTGCCCGAGCACCCAGGAAACGCCAGGTGCCGTTTTGTTTTTTGGCTGTATGAAAATTGATTTGGGAAGCATGCAACGGCTGGCGGATGTGATGCCTGAAATTATGCGTGCCGATGCTAACGGGACTCGCTGGCCAGGACTCATGCATACACTTGACGCGATGAAGCGTGAAATATGCTCCGGACGCGTGGGCTATGCAGGCATCCTCGCCAGGCTTGCCGATGTGGTTGGAGCAATGTTTATAAGAGGATGGGTGGAAGAGGGTTGCGGCAATAGCCCGGGACTGGCTGCAGCGCTGCGTGATCCCCGTCTGGCTCAGGCCATTCTGGCGATTCACCGCGAACCGGGTCGGGACTGGAGCGTGGCAGAGCTCGCTGCCAAATCGCATATATCCCGATCCGCATTCGCCGAAAGATTTCAGACCACCATCGGCATCCCACCGTTACGTTATGCAACGGAAGTAAAGATGCACCTCGCTGTCCGCTGGCTGACGTCAGAAAAAATAACCATAGACATCGCATCGCAACGGTTAGGATACGCCTCACAGGCCGCTTTCAGCCGGGCTTTTAAGCGGGTAACGGGCAAGTCTCCGGGCGCAATACGTATGCTTGATCGGCCCTTTGGATAACACCATCGTTTTAAGGTAGTGTTCCATCCCGCGGAAGGCATATCAGGATGGGGTTCACTTCAGTTATGACTGGCTGCATTCATGACGGCATCCTGCCCAGGATGCCGCCGATTTCACCCCTCAACCATTGTGATGCGGGATGGTTATCCTCCTGTGCCGTCCAAACCAGTGAAACATCGGGCAACGTCAGTATCATTGGCACCGGGACTACCTGCAGGCCAAATGCCTCACCGTAGCGTTTTGCCATCCGCGTTGGCAACGTGGCAATCAACGGCGCACTCGCAACCATACCCAGTACACCGAGAAATTCCGACGAAGTTGCAACCACGTTGAGTTTTCCGCCTATCGCATCGAGTGCCGATTCAAGACAACCGTGCAAGCTTTCGCTGAGGCTTACCAGCGCATGCGGCAGGCTTAGGTAATCTTCAAGGGAAATCGCCGATTTGAATGTCATCTTGTCAGGATGGAAAACGCAACTCAGCGACTGTTCGAACAATAGCTGCTGACGATAACGCATCGCCTGGCTGTCAAAACAGCCTATTGCTAAGTCCAGCAACCGGTCATCCAGCATACGGTAGACATCGCGCTGCTGCACCGGGCGGCCATGTAGCTTCACCCCCGGCGCTAGTTGACGCAAGCGTAAGGCGAGCTCCGGCATCAGTAGTAGCTCTACTTCGCTTGAGAACCCCATGCGGAAGATACGTTGATCGGTCGATGGATCGAACTCCGAACGGACATGAATAACCGTCTGCATCATACCGAGCGCTTGCTGCACCGGCTCGGCCAGCGCTAAAGCGCGTTCGGTCGGTTGCATGACCGTCCCGACACGCACAAATAGCTCATCCTGAAATAATGTTCTCAACAGCGACAGGCTGTGGCTCATGGCTGGCTGACGAATTTTCAAAAGTTCTGCAGCCCGGGTGACGCTCCGCTCCCGCATTAGTGCATCGAAGGCAATAAGAAGATTCAGGTCGAAGCTTCTTAAATCGAAATGGTCGATTTGCAACATTATTTGAATCGATTTGGTTAATGTAATTTGTAGTAGTACGCTGACTTACATCATCAGTCAATAGGAAAAAATCATGACGACCCAAGAGACCTTTCTCGTCGGGGATGCGCGTATCATCAAGGTGCCAGAGTTAGCGCTTGATGCAGTAGATGCCACCCAGCTCTTCCCGGAAGACGATTTAAAGCGGTTGATGAGCGATGCAAGTCATTGGGGTGAGCGAAGTTACGATTTTGAGAACGGCCTGCTTCGGCAAAGCATTCACGCCTGGGTGATACAGACCCCGACTCACACCGTCCTGGTTGATACCGCTACCGGCAATGACAAGCTACGTCCAACGGCACCCTTGTTTCACCAGCTCAAAGAGCCTTTCCTGGCGCGTTTGCAGGCGATCGGCGTATCGCCTGAAGCGGTGGACTTTGTCCTGCTTACCCATCTTCACGCCGACCATGTGGGATGGAACACCCGGTTACAAGGCGAACGATGGGTACCGACCTTTCCAAATGCCCGCTACGTCTTTTCCGAGCGTGAATATAGCTACAATCTGGCGCTTTCTCGTGAGCAGGGAGCTGTGGCAAGGATACAGCGGCAGGCAGGAATAGGCACACCGCGTCGTCAGCCACTCGACGGTGTTTTCGAAGATAGCGTCATGCCCGTTGTCGAGGCAGGTTTGGATCAACGCATCAAGATTGACAATACCCTGATCGAGGGCTTCCGTTTCCACTCCACACCCGGCCACAGCATCGATCATGCCTCTATTTCAGTGACTTCACGGGGTGAAACTGCCTTGTTCTGGGGCGACGTCATGCATCATCCGCTCCAGTTCCGTCGCCCCGAGACCAATTCCGTATACTGCGAGTTTCCAAAAGCGGCACGGCAGTCTCGTCACAAGGCCATGCAGCTCGCTGCCGAACTCAACGCACTGGTTTTCACTACTCACTTCGGAGATAGCTCTGTTGGCAAAGTCAGTCGACAGACTCACGGCTTCGATTGGCAATTCATTCAGGGATCCCGGCCATGAACGACAATACGAACGACTTACTGCTACGCGAAACTTACCTCATCGACAGTGATACCGCTGACATCCAGTTGCAGCTCCTCCGCAGGCGCCGGCGCGACATCGGCCGCGCCAGCTCGAGCACGACACTGATGTTGATACACGGTGCCACTTTCCCCAGCGAGAGCCTGTTCGATGTGCCTGTGGATGGCATATCGTTTATGAATGTGCTGGCCATGGCTGGATTCGACGTGTGGGCGGTCGATGCCCGCGGTTATGGCGGTTCGACCCGGCCATCTGAAATGGCGGCACCGCCCGACGCCGCAGCACCACTGACGCCGGCACGGGTCGCGGCACGTGATCTTGCCTCAGCAGTTGAGTATGTTCTCGCCGAGAATGGCATCGAGCGCCTCAGCGTCGTAGCGATGTCCTGGGGAGGCTCGGTCGCGGGGATATATGCCGAACGGCATGGCAAATATATTGAAAAACTCGTGCTGGTGGCACCGCTGTGGCTATCCAGTCGCCCACTGCGCATCGATACAGGGCAGCCGCTGACAGCGTGGCGTCTGATACATGTCGACGCCTTTCGCGAGGCGTGGCTGGCAGGTGTCCCAGCCGACCAGCACGAAGGCTTGTTGCCACCCGGTTGGTTCGAACAATGGGCGACTGTGACTACCTCCACCGATCCGGACGCTGCGGAGCCGGGTACCATCCGAGCCCCGGGTGGAGCCATCCAGGATGTCCGTGAGCATTGGCTCGCCAATCGTCCGCTCTATGACCCGGGCGCGATTACCGCACCGGTACTGCTCGTTCACGCCGAGTGGGATCAAGACGTGCGAGTCGATATGATGCAGGATCTGTTCAAGCGCTTCGATAACGCCGCCCACCGGCGCTGGATAGAGATTGGCGGCGGCACTCACATGATTCTGATGGAGTCAGGCCGTTGGCAGGCCTTCGATGCAATCATCAACTTCCTGAAAGGACCCTCTCATCGATTTAGGGAATAAACCTGGAGCCGCTGAAGCTGGCAATCGCAGGCGGACACAGGCATATGTCCGCTCTTAGCTGGCCGCTATGGGTCGACTTTACCCTCAGCAATTCGCGACTGGACGTCATAATGTTTATCACGGTCTGCATGACGGTGAGCTGTAGCCACAAGCGATTAATCTGCTCATTAAGCCGGGCAAGTCGAACCCGTGCTATGGCGATGTCTCTGCCTTAACCACGAAGCAGTGGCTGAATAACTGAGATGTGATCCTGACCCAAAATTCTGCTCCATACAGAAACAGGAACTCAGACCTGAATTACTCCATTTCTGCGGCAAACAGAACGTTCGCTTTTCGCTCAAAGCGGACATTTCCCGCTTTAAACCGATACCACTTCATTTCTCCCGGCCCCCTCCGGCATCTCATAGACCGTATGAGCTATCGCGTTAACATCGCGTCGTGGCGCTCTGCTCACCTTACATTTTTGCCCCTCCGCCAGCCGCTGAGCGAGTTATAGATCCCAGTGTGCTGCAATTATCCTGAAAAACATGTACCAGTCCGCTTTATGCCAGAAGCGGACCTTGCTTACATCGTACTGTTCTGGTTTACAGGGGCACGTCAGACCTATTGCAGGGCAGACAAATTGAAGAGGTCTTTCAACACATTTGCAATTTCCTCTTTCGTCAGCGGCTGTTTCTGGAACCGACCTGCGGTGGTTGTCTTAAGCATATCGCCAAGCAGAATAGAGCGTCCCTCGGGGTGATGCTGTATAACAAGCAGCTTTTGCACAAATATGGCATCGGGGTGCGTGGAATTAAGGTAATTAGCCGGGACAAAATCAATCCATTCCTGATGTGACAGGTCAAAAGCATATTGATTAGCCCAGTCTCCTTCAACCTTTGCCTGGAGCAGATAGTCTCCATTCGCGTCACGGCTGAGCCGGAACGTGTCGAAATCCTGCATGATGTCAGTATCAAGCATGTCCAAGGCCATCGGCGCGCGAATGCCGTAGCTACCAAACCCCAGGTCGCAAAGCCACTGACGGCCATCGACTTCCGCTATTACCGCCATATGGGTTTTCGGCCGGCGCGCCGGATAGAACATCGGTCGAGCCGCGACAAAACGGTAGGTAATCCCCAGCGCTTCCAGCGCCATCGCAAACAGCCCGTTGAGCTCATAGCAATAGCCTCCCCGCTTCTGGTGTAACAGCTTGCCGGCAATATCATTGGGTACCATCGAAACGACTTTACCTGCCTGTACATCCAGATTCTCGAAAGGGATCGAAAAGAGCTGGTGTCGCATAATCGCGTGTAGCGTGGCGGTATCGGCAGCCGCACGTCCGCTATAGCTTATACGCCGGAAATAGGTGGAAAGGTCAAAGTTGTCACTGTGCATGTTGCCTCCCTGGCTGGATTGTGTTGGTCACACTATAGATGGAGTCCGCCATCGTCTGTATAGTCAGATTTATCAAAAATCAGACTGTACAGATCACAATGTCCCTCCCGCTCCCGTCGCCTCCCCACTACCGCCGGATTGCCGAGATGTTACGGCTTACCCTTGTTTCAGGTGCTTTGCGACCAGGGGATCGTATAATCTCCGCGCGTAAGCTGGCCGAGCGCGAGCAGGTCAGCCTTCCTACCGCGCTGGAAGCGCTACGTTATCTTGAAGCGGAAGGCCTGATCATTGCGCGCCCGCGCTCGGGCTACTTCGTCCGTCAGATAAACATGCCTGAAAACGCGCAGCCTACCCGCTCTTTGCCTGGCCCCGTGCCGGTGACAATGTCTGCCGTAGCCCGATCCTTGTTCGATAGTGCTGAAGCGCGCCTGGTTCCGCTTGGGGCAGCGTTACCCGACCCCGCCTGGCTGCCCGTGAATCTTCTGCAGCGGGCCCTGCAGACAGCAGGTCGTCGACTGGATGCAGGCGGGCAGAGCTACAGTCTGCCGCCAGGAAGGTCAGACCTGCGCAGTAAGATTGCCGCCCGTGCCGCACTGTGGGGTGCCCTTTTTGGCGCGGACGAGCTGATCATCACAGCTGGCGCAACGCAGGCGCTGCGGCTGGCTCTACATGCTGTATGCCAGCCAGGTGATATTGTGGCGATTGAGCAGCCCGCCTACTTCGGCACGCTCCTGCTGCTTGAAGATTTGGGCCTGAAGGCGTTACAGATCCCCACTGATCCCAAAGATGGCCTGTCGCTGGCCTCGCTCAAAGAAGCTATTCAACGTCACCGTCCCGCAGCGGTCATTGCCTCGCCCACGGTGCAGAATCCACTGGGTGCCAGCATGCCTGTCGCGCGCAAGCGGGAGCTGGTGACTCTGCTTGCCAGCGAGGGCCTCCCCTTGATTGAGGATGATGTGTACGGCGATCTGGCAGGCGGGACCCAGCGTCCACCGGCGTGTAAGGCATTTGACCAGAGCGGAAATGTCATTTATTGCAGTTCACTGTCTAAAACACTTGCTCCGGGCTGGAGAATCGGCTGGATTGCTGCCGGGCGCTATCACGCTAAAGTATTGCAGGCCCGTATGGCCGGCGACTGGGCGGGCGCGCCGCTAATTGAAGCCGCGGCGAGTCAGATTCTGGCAAGTGGAGACTACGATCGGCATTTGCGGCGCCTGAAGCTCAGGATTGCGGAGGGTATACGGGCTGTCATCGCGCAGGTCAGGGCGAGCTTCCCACAGGGCACGCGGGTGGCCGAACCAGAAGCTGGCTTTCTGATTTGGGTGGAACTCCCGCCCCAGACAGATGCGCTGGAGGTACATCGTCGCGCACTTGCCCAGGGCATTGGCGTCAGCCCGGGTCCGCTGTTTTCCCCGGAGGCGGCACTGCAAAATTACCTGCGGCTAAACTGTGCGAATGCACCCACACCTTATCTTTTAAATGCTGTGCGACAGCTCGGCATCATATGCCATGAACTGGCCTGTGGGCACTGATATCTGACCTTTGCCTAAAGCCAACTCATCTAAATTCATGAACCTCTTAGAGGTTGCATGATTAAAAAGATCACAACGTCCACTTTGTGACAGAAGCGTAAGTAACCAACAACAATCTATGTTGAAGAATGGGGAGCAGGTCATCAGGAGTAGATGCTGGCGCGTTATGACGATTTCAGCATTCCCCATATAATGCCTTTGTACTTCAAGCAAATGTGTTCGGAATGCCCTCCTGATACATCTTGTCAAAATGCATTTAAAATCAATACCTTAAAATGTTTTCCGCCATTAAGAAGCAGGGATTCGTATATGTCTAAGATTAAGTTTGAACTGAGGCGTGGAAGCGATGTGCTACGAGATGGCATGTATATGGAATTATCTGTCAGTGAGACATCCCCTTTAAGGCAAGTTGCTGAAGTTTTCTACTCTGACGTTACACAGGAATTCTTTTTGACCTGCTACGAAGAGAACATTCCTCTGGAAGCAGTGGAAAAATTGATTTCGGTGGCGAGGATATCTCTCCCGCCAGTTAAGTAAGAACAATAAAAAATCTATATGGCACAGACCACATTTCAAGGTCTGCTTTTCGCTCAAAGCAGACTATGCCTTGCGTCTGTCCCTGTTATCCAATACTAGACTGAACAGCCATAAGCGTCCTCTTTCGAATCCATCCACTGCCTGCCCGTATTGCCAGCCAGTAAGCGGCCATTTTCAGTTGAGTAGCTCGATCAGGACAGTAAATGAACGTTTCAGTTCGCAACTCATGTTGCCCTTCTTTGATTTCCGTTATCCGATAGCGAAGTAAAAGCTTTGCGCTACCTGGTGTGACAGGCGCCAGATAAGCGTTAGTATCCGGCACGTTTTCCAGGCCAAAATCTGGACGCCAGAATTGTCCGCGCAAGCCGTAGCAGAGCTCGGATGCTGACTTTTCCAGAAAAGTAAAACTGTTCAGGCCAAAGTTGTTAACCGCCTGGGATGGTTTATTACGTCGAAATTTTTGCGGAATTTGTCGCACAGACATCAATAGTCGGATGACGGCGTCCTGCTGAATATCGAATCCTGCTACTAGCGGCAGAATTTTTTCAGGCGAGTACGTCTTAATGACAGCCTGGTGTTTTTCATGGAACTGGAACTGTGGCAAAAAAAAGGGGATATCCTGCCATTGAGCAAGTGCTCTACTAGTAACGAATCCGGGGTTCAGCATGTTACCTCCTTGTTATCCTTCAAGCTTAGCCAGAGTAACAGATGCTTTTTTACAAATAAGAATCTGCATAAGAGTTTGTTATTTTTGAAAGCTTTTACGCCACTAATGCCTGATGCCGGTTATAGAGGAAAAAAACCTGCACGTATCATCTGTATATAGTTGGAACATAATGTCCGCTAATCGCTCAAAGCGGTCCTTCACCTTGAAGCAGTCGCCTTCTTCAACACACAGAGTCAGAACCGAAAAATTCCCACCCTACCCGTCTTTAAAGCTCTCAGGTATTTCATAGGACGTCTCAGCTATCGCGTTAACAACGCGTCGTGGTGCTCTAATCCACTGACACTGTCGCCCTTCCACCAGCCTTTGAGCCAGTTACAGGTTCCCCCCTGTGCCTGCCTGAACTGTTTCCCTTCTGCTCGTCAGAATGCGCGAAATTTAGCAATCTGGGCGGGCTCTGGTAGCTTATCAAGCTTCATTCCAGGAGACCGTTGCTCTTTAGTTGTAATTTCATTCTCCGGTGAAGTCTGGTTACCCATTCGTTTAAAACCTTTTCAGACATTTGAAACTAAGGCCTGACGATCCTGCTCTACTGCATACCCCAAGGCAGAGATTAGGTTGTTGATTCTCGGGTCAGCTCTGTGCCAGAAGCTGACGTTGCACTCGAACTCTTATAGTAGATTTGAGTGCTATACCCGTAACAAAGAGAGATATAAAACCATGATCGAGACGATGTAAATCGCAGCGATAAGTGATACAGAGGCCGTTACGACACTAACAAGATTGGCTCACATCTTTGCAGTCGAGCAGCTAATGGAACCGCCAGCTTAATATGGCAAGAAGCACTTCTGAGGCATGCAGTTTGAAGACCTTGAGAACGTCAAAATCAAACGTTATGTGCTGACAGCAGTTTGTTTACTCTTTTCCCTTTCCTGCTCGAAAATCGAATGCATCCGTACACCCGGCTCTAATTCATTCAGCCGGTATCCTGCTTTTTAATCTGCAATATGCGTGTCCGGCCATAAACTGGGTCCAGTTTTTTATTCTAAAGAGTTTTATCTTCAGCAGAACTTATCATTTTAGAATCCTCAGACATCAGGAGGCTTCACTGAGAATGCGACTAAACGCGGCGGGGGCGCTTACATTCGCCAGGCAGTATTTGTGGCAGAAATATCTCATGATAATTTATCTTTTAGGATAAATCTTAAAAACAAACTAGCAAATGCTTCCGGGTGAACTATGGGCTGTACCAATTTTTTCGGGCGGATAATTGTCGGCCTGACGACTGCTTTTGTCATATTTTGCTCTGTGCCAGCTGCCTTCGCCCTGTCCAGTGGCTGCGCCGCAGTAAATGCCCTGTCGGGATCTTCCAGTCTTTCCTTCAGCTCAAACCGCTACCCGGCGTCTGACTTTGCGGCCGGTGATGCCCTGACACTGAGCTTTACCGACAGCGGTGCGGCATACGGCGGAAACGCGACGACCGCCGACAGCGTCAGTATCGCGCGTTACAACCTCAGCAGTTTCCAGACTTATAATGCTGCCAGCGCCACCAGTAGCACGTCTCAGACCGTGACCATCACTGTGCCGTCAGGCAGCCTGGAGGCAAACGGCGTCGCTATCCGGGCCACGACGGCGAACGGTCAGATAAGCAACCTGGTGTTCAGCTGCACCAACGCATCGGCGGCCTCCGGCGACGCCACGCTCTCCGGCCTTTCGCTTTCATCAGGAACGCTCTCACCGTCGTTCAGTGCCTCAGCCAGTAGTTACAGCGCCTCGGTCGCCAGCAGCGTGTCATCCGTTACGGTCACGCCCGTTGTCACTGAGAGCCACGCCACCGTCACCGTGGACGGCACCGCCGTGACATCCGGTTCGGCGTCCCGGTCCGTCAGCCTGGCAGCCGGCAGCACGACCAGCATTTCCGTCGTCGTCACGGCGCAGGATGGTACGACCCGGGCGTATACGCTCAGCGTCACCCGTGCGGAAGCCGCCCCGGTTTCGTCAGGCAGCGCCGCCACCGTAGCCGCTAACAGTACGAACAACGTCATTTCGCTCTCCCAGAGTGGCGGAACGGCAACGTCAGTAACGCTTGTCTCCACCCCGGCTCACGGCAGTGCTGCGGTCAGCGGAACCACGGTTATTTACACGCCCGCAGCCGGTTATTCCGGCAGCGACAGCTTTATCTGGAATGCGTCTAACAGCGGAGGCACCTCGGCCGATGCCACCGTGTCTCTGACCGTCACTCCTCCGGTGCTGGCGGTGGCGCCGGCATCGGGCGCACTGAACGCTGCCACCGTGGGGAACGCCTGGTCACAGAGTCTGACAGCCTCCGGCGGCACCTTGCCCTGGACCTGGTCCGTCACCGCACTGCCCGCCGGGATAACCCTCGACGCAACTACTGGCACGCTGTCCGGAACGCCCTCTGCCGCAGGCAGCTACAGCTTCCAGGTCACCGCGACGGATGCGAACGGTGCTACCGGCAGCGCCAGCTATACGCTGGTCGTCAGCGCCGCCTCGCCGGTGGCCAGCGACAGCACTGCCACCGTGGTCGCCAACAGCAGCAGCAATCCAGTCACGCTCAGTCTCTCCGGCGGGACGGCCAGTTCGGTCAGCATCGTGAGCCCGCCGGCTCACGGCAGCCTGGCCGTCTCGGGTGTGACGGTGTCCTACACCCCGGCCACGGGTTATGCGGGCAGCGACAGTTTCACCTATACCGCGTCTAACGGCAGCGGCACCTCCGCCAGCGCCCGAGTGTCACTTACCGTGACGCCGGTGCTGCTGACGCTGTCACCCGGCAGTGGCGCACTGAATGCTGCCACGGCGGGCAGCAGCTGGAGCCAGACGCTGACAGCCTCAGGCGGCCGCGCACCCTATACATTCAGTGCCAGCACCTTGCCCGCCGGCGTCACGCTGAACGCGGCAACGGGTGCGCTGGCCGGAACGCCGTCTGCGGCGGGCAGTTATAGCTTCCAGGTCACCGCCGCTGACAGCCTGGGCAACAGCGGCACGGCCAGCTACTCGCTGGCCGTCAGCGCCGCCGCACCCGCCGCTCTGCAGCTCCAGCCCGCGGGCGGCGCCCTGCCTGAGGGGAAAGCCGGGCAGGCATATTTTCAGGCCCTCGGCGTCACGGGCGGCACCGCGCCCTATCGCTGGCAGCTGAGCGGCACCCTGCCGCGTGGACTGACTTTTTCCGACGGCGAGCTTTCGGGAACCCCTCTGGCCAGTGGAAGCAGTACGTTCAGCGTTCTGGTGACGGATGCCACCGGCAGGGCTCTGCAGGCCGCGTATTCGCTGGAAACTGGCGCGGAGGCACCGTCCGCGGCTGACCACGCCGCCACGGTTGCAGCCGGGCAGTCGGTTACTGTCAGCCTGACCGGCGGGGCGACCGGCGGTCCGTTCACCGGCGCCCGGCTGCAGGAGCAGCCGGACAGCAGCCTGGGTAAGGCATCAGTCCAGGCTTCCGGTACCGACTATCAGCTGCTGTTCACCGCAGCCGCGCAGGCCAGCGGAACCCTCACGCTCCGCTATGTTCTGACCAGCGCCGCCGGCTCAACGTCACCGGCCCGGGTAACCCTGACCATTACCGCGCGCCCCGACCCTTCGAAGGATGCTGACGTCATCGGACTGGTGAGCGCGCAATATCAGGCCGCACAGAATTTTGCCCGCGCGCAGCTGCGTAACTTCGGCGACCGCCTGGAGCAGCTGCATCGCGGGGCTGACCTGCCTCCTGACATCACCGGCGTCCACTTTTCCATGCCTTCCTCCGGGCCGGAGCGTAATGCGGATCAGAAAATGTGGGGCCAGGCCTGGCAGCAGCAGAAATCCGGCCTGAACGACGCGCAGGCCCGGCCAGACGTTCCCGCCTTGCCTTTTGCTGGCGGACAGCAGGCACAGCGGGTGTCGTACTGGACCGGGGGCTATGTCGATTTTGGCGGCGACAATGCGGACGGGGTGCGCTTCAGTCACACCACCGTGGGTGTCACCACCGGGGCCGACTATCGCTTTACCGGGACCTTTACCGGCGGAGCGGGCATTGGCTTCGGCCGCGACGTCAGCGACATTGGTGACGACGGCACCCGCACGAACGGGCGCGCGCTCAGCGCCGCCCTTTACGGCAGCTATCACCCGGGTTCCTTCTTTGTGGACGGTTTGCTGGGACACGGCTCGCTGAACTTTGACAGCCGCCGTGCGGTAACCGATTCCGACGCTGTGGCCCGCGGTTCACGATCGGGGCGTCAGGTCTTTACGTCACTGACCTCGGGTTATGAATTTCGTGCGCCCGACAGACTGGTTTCACCCTACGCCCGTCTGCAGTACACCCGCACGTGGCTGGACGGCTTCAGCGAGTCGGGCGCCGGTGCGTACAGCCTTGCCTATGGCCCACAGACGGCGGCGCAGGTCGTGACGGCCGCCGGACTGCGGGGGGAACGCATTGTGCCAGCCCGCTGGGGTGCAATGCGCCTGCAGGGGCGCATCGAGTATGCACAGACGCTTAGCAACAGTGGCACCGCGCGCGTCGGTTATGCTGACACCGCCAATGATACCTGGCGCGTGGCGCTGACCGAGACGAGCCGGCAGGTGATGACGGTCGGCACCGGCATTGATTTCCTTCTGCCGTACAGCATTACACCGGGCATTGCCTATCAGGGCACGCTGGGGCTTGATGCTCAGCGCACGCGCGACCAGATGGTGATGATCCGGGTGAACATTGGTTTCTGACAGTGTTACCGGGAAATGTACCTCCTGTACCGACGCCTGCAACGGTCGGTGACATTATGACAGCACGATCCGGCTAAATTATAAACTCACGGTACACGGCAGGTTTCAGACACCTGCGCTGACCAGATATAGATCAAGGAGTACTGAGTGTCAGACAATCCAATAGATACGAGTCATGGTGGCAAAGGCCGTGCCCCTGATGATGTCAGCAGCCGTGTGGATAAGGCCATGCAGGAGCAGCAGCTTTTAGCCGTTACACAGGCCGAGGTAGAGACTGAGCAGCAGAAGAAACGACAGTGTGCTGAACTGGCCGATCACCGGACCAGGCTTCTCAAAGCTGTACAGGTTGAAGCGCCCGACCTTGCCGCCCCCCTTTTTGAAAAACTCAGCGCTCTTGCCCATGATAATCATGAATTCGCGCCGCGTGAGGTTGTTGACCTTCTGAAATCCCATAAAGCCCGGTTCAAAGATGAGCCAGACTTTTTTGATTTAGGTATCGCTCAGCGTGCAGATCTTCTCGACCGCGCGGGATTCTACCGGGGCGTGGTGATCGATCATTCGCTGAGTAATTCGGTAGAATTCGGTTTCAGGGACGTTCTTATGAGACTGGATGACGCTCCCACAGAAAGCCAGCGGCTCCTGCCGGCCCGGCTTTTTTACCACAAGCCTAACTTTTCAGGCTATTTCGAAAACTACTACACCACCTCTGAAACGATGTTTCAGACGCAAAAAAAACCTGCCTGAGTGACCCTTCTCTCTTTGGCTGGCTCCGCTGTTATTTCAACTGCTCGTCTATGTACTCATATTCAACGCTGCCCACTTTCCCGATCGTAACAGCATCAATACCGGGCGCTTATAAGCTTATTTTACCTGTAATGACTAAAGCAGTGTGTCTGGCAGGCCATAATACCGGCGTGGGGAAATCACAGCTGTTCTTCCCTTTTATCCGTATGAGTTTTATGTACCTGACTGTTCGGCTTTCTCAGGCCCAGCTGGTACATCACTGGTGGCAAACAGACAATGGCAGTTATCCTCAGGTGTGTGCTGAACGACATCTTCCGGGAAGCCATTGTGGCCGGGATTATCGAAAAAACCCTGTTGGACCTACGCGTACATCAGCCCCAAAATACAGAGAAGCCGGCTCTCAACAGAAGATCTTCGCAAATTGCTGGAGGCCACGCGTGAAGTGGAGCCGTGGTTTTATAAAGCCATGCTCATCGCGCTGTTAAGCGCACAGCGCAGAGAGGATATTACCCGCATGAAGTTTTCTGATGTCAGAGACGGGCGCCTGTTCATTACGCAAAGCAAAAAAGGAAACACGCTGGCCATACCTGTCGCGCTCGGGCTTCCTGAAATAGACATGACGCTGAGCGATGGCATTGCATTATGCCGAAGAGATAATCCTGCTGAGTATTTGATTTATTCAGCCACCCGCCGACATGGACGCAAACCCGGCCCGGTCTCGCCAGAAAATATTACCCAGGCATTTTCCCGTGCATGCGCGCTGTGGCCTGGACACAATCGAGAATCCGCCGACCTTTCACGACATAAGAAGTCTGTCCGGACGCCTGTATGAAGCCAGACAGGGCGAAGCTTTTGCGCAGCGGCGGCTGGGTCATAAAAATCTTTCAATGACCAAAAAGTACCTTGATCCCCGCAGAGCACGAGTACGTGCTGATATAAAGCATGTATCTGATTTTCGGACATTTTCGGGCAGTCAAAAATTCTCCTTGCATGTCAGGCGGTAAAAGTTAAGCTATATACAAAACATATTTAAAATATATTCTATTTTTTTATATTAAAATCAAAGAAATATCTTATGAAACCCGCATTTATTAGTTTGCAAAGCGTGTTGTTACTTATCAATAAAAACAGTTATTTAATGTTGCCTAAAGATCTGATTCGGACAAATTTCGATGCATCATGCCCTTAATTTATTTCATTTTCTCTCACCCTGAACCCCGCATTTCTCCATACAAGATATACAGCAATTTAAGATAAACCATTATTATTTACGCCTATGAAATCTCTACTTATTTCATGACCAAAAGGTTTCCATACAGAAAGGCAGCTCTAAACAGGCGCAACAACAAAACTATTTTTGCAGGTTTCTGAATCCTGGCTGGTGTTAAAAATAACTCCCCTTTAACCGAGATGGTAAAGCATAGGCAATGCCATCTCTTTACACCAAACAGGAAATGTTATGCTGTTAAAAAAAATCTTACCCGCTTTAACCACAACAGTAATGATATGTTCAACGGCGATGGCTAGTGAATATACTGCCCACCCAACAATAACACTTGGCTATCAGCAAGGACGTTTAAAAGACTTTGGTCAATTGCGAGGTGGAAACGTTAAGTTTCAGTACGAAACAACGTCCCCATGGGGTGTGATGGGGTCCTTGACTGCAATGAAAAAGGACTGGGAAAATGACATAACTCCTACGTCTTCCAGAAGAAAACGGGAAAGGAAAAATGGGGATCCAGTAAAACATGACAATAAAGCAATCAGAAATGCAGAGTATTTTTCTGCAATGGTTGGCCCAACCTATCGTTTATCAAAAGAAGTGAGCCTTTTTGCTCTTGGTGGTGTGTCACATACCAAAGTAGACAAACCACTTATTTCTGGTTCCCAACCTAATTCCCTTAAGAAGAACGGATCTGAGTCTTCAAATAAGTTTGCCTATAGTGCCGGGGTTACGGTTAATCCAGTTGAAAAAGTGGCAGTCAGTGTGGGCTATGAGGGTTCAAGAGTTATGTTTAACGAGAAAGAACATATCATGAATAGTGTGTTCATGAATATGGGGGCTTCCTTTTAAGTAAGTTCTTACCTGGCTCGCAGGGACGTGGGCCATTTTTTGTAATGGGAATTTTCTCCACATTAAAAATAACGAAGCCCTGATAAAGCAGAGTAAGGTCCGTAATTAACCAGCCAGAGCGAAACCAGTAAACGCAGGCTACATTCTGAACATGATGTCTTCTAAAAAAATGTTTAAATTTACTCACTCTGCTGGCCTAACCGGCCAGACACCATTGTTATCGGATTCCTTCATATTATAAACACTGCTGAGATAAATCTTCCATTCAGCTAATGCCGACTTGTCTAAAGCATTAAGGGTAGTTACTGAGGAGATAATCTCAAGCTCGTTTATTTTATCGATCGCCTCGCTTAACTTGAAATTTTTCATTATTCGGAACGCCAGTGCTTGTTCGATTTCAGAAAGTAATGGTTTACTCGTCCAGCAAGGTAATCCCTGCTCATCTGAACCGCGGATTTTACCTTCTGGTGGTTCACCACTGTAGTAATAAAAGATTTCATCTGAAACAGGCTTAATATCATCCAGCCAGTGATGGTTCAGGATGTAAGTTTCTTTTCTGCCCAGAAGATAAAACCCTTTCGTACTGGCACTGAATCCAACTTTCACTTTGTTCATGCTCCTCAGATGCCAAACGCCAGCCAGGAGAATTTCCACTCACCTGACCCCGCAATTATCTCGAAACGGTGTTTCTCAATGTTGCTGACATAGAAATTCTGAATGCTTCTTCCATTTATGGCACGAAGCGATATCTGCACATTCAGGCAACGGTCCGGAAAAACAATGGGAAATACAACTCCTGTTGAGTTTTCATTACGGAATGCTGTCCCGCCCTGAATAATCATTTGTTTACCTTCACCCGGGCACTCGTAATACCAGTTGGATAAGCCCTGCCAGAAATGACCGCCTGATCTCGGCAGGAAACGTTCGTCGCATTCCTGCCTGGTGTAACTGGCCGATGATGAGCGCAATATCCATGCGTTGATCCCTCCATGCCACTCCACTTCTGCGACATGACCACTGACAAGCAGGCCAGCGGTGAGTTCTTCATGTATGGGTGTGAGAATGACTGACTCAGGGAGAGCATTCACCTTAAGCCTGGCAGGCCCTGTATTGGTTGTGTTGACGCGAAAATATAAACGGGTGCCATCCCTGACCTGCCTGATAGCGGGTATAAAATTCACAAGGCAGTGATTCGCAGTCCCGATATCGGGACCAAACGTCATGGAGCTCTGCTGAAGCGCCGTCACGAGGCCATCGTGTGGCAGAAAAGGCGCGCCGTCGGCCGGCCGGATATCACCTGTATGAATGGTCGTCGCACCGTAACTGACGGTAATAACCCATGCCGGGGTATAACCGGTATCAGGTTCGGGGGGAACCTGGGTGCCGCTGATGGCCGGAATTCCCGGCTTTACCTTGATTTCACATACGCCTGTTCGTACCGTATTTTGTGCATTACCGGCATTGCCGGGGCCACTGAATGCCACAGCAGGATCCGCAGCGTTGTAATATGGCAGGACGACAGGACCTGAATCCTCATCACGGTATGCAGCCTGAATGAGGTAATCAATGCTCTGTCCCGCTTCTGCAGGCGCATCAAGAGCATGGCTGACCGGTGATACGTACAGGCCCTGCTTCATAATGGTATTTGCTGTATCTGCCGGAAGCGATGAGTACGGTGTGCAGTCCACTTTTTCCAGCGCATAGATCTGTCCTTCTCCAACGGTAACAGCCAGCGAGGCTGGCAGGGTCGGCGTGCAGGATAATCCAGAGAGATATGTGCTTTGTCCCGTGATCACTGCGGTCAGTCTGGCCAGAGCGACCATGGCAAACTTATTGGTATTTAGCAGGTCAGTTTCCAGCGGAATCTGTCCCGGATAGACTATCTGACGATCCATAATGTCTCCTGCAAAGCTGCAGCCCAAAGGCAGCCATCAATGTAATGAGCCGTTCTGCCCCTTACTCCACTCTTACCCATACCACGGTCCCTTCCATTTTGGCTGCGGCGACGGCGGCATAAATCTGTGCATCCGTGGCTTTTCCTGTCTGTATTTCTCGTAAAACATATTCTCCCCGCGATGCGTCTCCATTTCCCGACAGGGACGCTGTATCTGCCCTCTTTTCCCTGTAAGCCACCACAAACGCCTGATAAGGCATAAGCTGGGATCCATACCCTCCAGCCATGCCGTATCCGAGCCCTGGCCCGCCATAGACACCGGTATCACCGGGACATTGCGGTTCGAAGACTTCTGGCGTATTCCCTGTGATCTCTTCAAGAATGGTGACAATCGCCCGACGCGTGCCCTGCTCGCGAAATAGGCTCATCCTGATCTGCTGGCGGAAAACATCATCAGGTAGACCTGCCACACGCTTTACTCTGTTGCCCAGAAAATCGAAGGCTGCCATATCCAGCCAGCCGTCACTGGCCGTGGCGATCCGCGTCTGCCGTCGGGCATAAAGGTAAAGGGTGTGACACCACGATAATGTCCGGGCGCCTGCTGCCAGCAAGTCAGAGAGGAAAACACTGCTGTCGGTAAACCATCCCCCCGGCAACAGAGACTGTAACCGGCTGAAGATATCTGTCTGATCGCCTTTTGCCATTCAGAGCACCGTAATCGTTCCCGGACGTATCACTTCTTTAACTGATGCGGAAAGGTCGGAAGTTTTATCATTAAGCGTCAGAGAGGTGACGTTAAGAACAAATGGACTTGCCGTATAGGCCACCCTGATGAGTTGTGTGTAAGCCAGCAACTGCCCCAGCGACTGGCGACAGATGTAATCCCTGAGTGCCTGTTCAACTAAGCCGGTAACGGCTTTATGTTCGGCCTCGGGTGCCGTTGTGATGTGCAGCGCGACTTTCGCTTCAATGACTTCAGGTCCAAATACACCAAAAGTCACAGTGAATCCGCGCACCTGGTTAATTCTTTCTCTTACCCTGTCCAGAAAGGGGTGACCGGGCGCGCCGCTGCCATCGTCCACAACAGCATAGAAGTAGCCGGGTTTTGGCAGACCGTCATAGCTCATATTCTCCGTCAGAGTGAAGCTCATGCCACGCTGTGTTGTGGATACCGCATAACCCACCGCGGCCTTCGTCGCTTTAGAAAGAGAGGAGATCCAGGAGACAAATCGTGCCCGGAAGTCTTCATCAGGTTCAGCATCTTTACCGTTATTAAACGCGGCGGTGTTGGTGACCATATCGACATAAGGTATTGAGCCGTTAATCACACTGATCATGCCCGCCTGTGCATTACCGGAAGCGCCGGCAGTTTCAGCGCGGACAGGAACAGCCAGCGCGCTGACATCCGAAGCGATGATATACGCCGACTGTGCCCTGTCCCAGGCCTTGAGCTCCGGATCAGCCACCACGGCATAATGCTGACTTCCGTCGGACGTCATTATCTTCGTCCCTGCGGGTATGCATGCCTGATGGGACGCCGTAAAACGGCTGAAGGTGACCGTCCCGGCTGCCTGTACCGCACTCAGCCGCCTGAAACCAAAGTCAGCCATCCAGCTGTCCAGATCTTCACCTGAGCAGGTTGCAGCCCGTGTCGTCACCAGCAGTTTTACGATCAACTGTTGTATCCACATGGCCACGCCCGCATTGGATTCAGCCAGTGATCGAAGGATGCTGCCTATCGAAAAATCCACCAGCTTTGAGGCTCTGGCTTGCATGGCTGTTACCTGGTCACTGACGAGTTCTGAAAAGTTCTTAATGTTGAATGCTGGCATTTGCCTACCTTGTCAGGTCAAAGTTGAGTAATTCCGGCATGCCGGTTGTGGCATCGGTGTAAGTGATGGAGACACTGACGCCACCCTCAATGAGACCAAGATCCACAACAGGCGGAGGATCGTTGCTAACCGCCTCTTCCAGCAATATCTGGCCACTGATAAGCGCTCTCCATTCACCCGGCGACACCGCTTCTCCCACTTTGCTGCCAAGGCCGGCTCCATATTCAGGGTGGAAAATGTAATCGCCCGGGTTGGTAAGGAGCCGTCTCAGAATCCGTTGTTTTGTACGATCGCTGCCGCAGACCGCACGCAGGTCACCGGTGGAGGAACGCTCAAGGTCCCCTGCTGAGAAATGATAGAGGTCGTACATATGTCACTTCGAAGTTGTTTTAATCTGCTGATTAGGCGGAAGCGTGTTGTTTCCCTGCCCGGTTTCAATATGGGTGTGACCGCCGTATACCGTGCGGATCCGGTGAACTGAGCCGTAGTGGCCGTTTTTGTCGAAAATTTCTTTCACGACTTTCAGGTTCTTGTCTATCAGTACGTCACCACCGGTAAAGTGATGCGCCGTTGCCTCATAGGTGAGCTTTGCTTTTGCACTTAACAGAACCTCCCCGTTGTTGAGAAACTTCAGGAACGAGCCGCTCTGATGCACCAGCCAGAACTCACCCGAAGGCGGCCCCGGGCAGCGGTCTGCATCATTATAAAACTGCCCCGCAGCCATACCCACGCCAGTCACACCCGAGTCAAATTCGACCTCCACCACTGCACCTGTCATCGGTCCTGCGGCCAATCCCCATCGGTTGCCTACCCATGGTGAGCTGAGCGGTATCCAGCCCGTTTCTTCTCCCGTTGGCTGCAGCTGAACTTTTACTGCATAACTGTCCGGGTCATAGGCGGTGATGATGCCCTGCCGTGTGCCGCTCTCACCCGCAGTACTCTGGCGCGCCGTTGCCGCCATGATATTCAGTAGCGCCCTCATCGCTCTACGCCCAGCGCCGGGCTGTGATTTTTACCAGACATATGCATTGTGTAACCTGTTTCCCAGCTCAGCGTACGTCGCACACAATCGCAGAGATAAACCTGATCGAACGGGCTTTGAGTGCCTTCAATACGTACGGGCGTATCAGGCATGAGCAGGTTGTCACCTGCGGTTGAGCCGCTGAATTTCATCTCGTGCTGTATCATCTGATGGTAGATGGATTGCGCCAGCGCCTGAGCTGCCTCTGGCGTTAATCCATTGCGTATGACGCGATAGACCTGAGTTTCAGATAAGGCTTTTCCAGGCGTGATGCTTGTGGTCTGTTTTGGGTAAGAAACCATGAACTGCTTATTCTTACGCTTTGCATTCCAGCTGAGCACCTCAACCGACACTCCTTTTGCAATGGTCAGCGCGCGTGAAAAGGACAGATTGTCGGCGATATTGCACTGTGGATACGCCTGTAGGCCGGGCGACTGCCAGCGAATGACATAGTTTTTTTTACAGGTATGAGCACGTTTCGGTTCGAAGTGAAGATTGTCACCATGCACATACACCGAGAAATTCTCAATGCCCGCCAGCGTCGTGATAAGGTCCCACTCGGTCTGCTCACCCGTCAGATGCGCCGTGTCAATCTGGTAATACTCGCCGACTCGTTGTGTCGTTGCAGTGACCACCGGCGTCAGGCCATGACGTTGCGCCAGCGTAGTCGCTATCTGTGAGCTGGTGAGGTTTTTGAAGCTTTCACCCGGTGTCTTAGCATCAATCAGCTTTGCTGTCAGATCGCGCCCTTCAGCCGTTATCTCAAAACGCGCTGGCTCGTAGTGCCAGGTATCAATATTGCCTGTGATGTGCTTCTTCTCATCAACGCCTGCCTGAGTGATGATCGAGATGAACAGCTCTACCCGGATGCTCGTCTGCACCGCCCACCAGTTCAGCATCTGCATGGCTGGCGGCAAGGCTGAGATGGCGAGCGTGAGGTCAAACGTCCCCGCACCACGAAAGGCATTGTTCTCAACGCTGAACGACACAAAGGGCACATCGGTACCGTTTAAAAGACAACGCCCGCTGACATGGCGGGTGCTGGATCCAGTAATGGGGGTGTTGACGTCCATAGTTAACTCACCGGGCTGGTGGGGATTTTAAGAGTGTGAATACCGCTCAGTTGTGGATCGGCCAGGTCACTGGCGTCGGCAATGCTGGTCCACAGTGACGCGTCACCGTACTGTTCTGAAGCCACCCGGTACAGGTTGCCACCTGACAGTGTTACCGCCCTGACGCCTCCTGACATCTGGCCTGAGTTCACGTTTTTATTAAGCCGACCCAGTACTTCCTGCAGACGATAAAGAGCAGGAATGCGCGTAGTGTGTTCTGACTGCATGAGTAGATTGCTGACGGTTGTTGAAACGGAATTACCGGGCACCAGCCCACCCAGTGAGGTGATCTCTCCGGCTGCAGCTTCCAGCAGTGCAAGCTCACGCTGAATGATGTTGCGGGCGGCAATGAGGGGTCTGATAACTGCCTGTAACTGCTCAACCGTAGCATGAGTAAAGTCAGTAACCTGTTTAACTGCCTGATGCAGATCCTGTACCGCCTGTGTGACGGCTTCAATTTTTATGATACTGGTCAGCCTCAGCGTGTGCCCCAGATCGCTGTCGATAAGTCCGCGCAATGCCCCCGTCAGTGCATCCACTTTATCCGGGGTGGCCCCATTGCTGACAATCGCCACCTCGATGGAATAAGGGCGGCGCCAGACAAACTCATAGACCGGGCTGAAGGCCGTAATCAAAACGGTGAAGCGATAGTCATCCAGCGTCAGCACAATCGGATGCCCGGCATCCCGCATACGCTCAAGATTTCTGACCCGTTCACCGGCCTGCGTCCCTGTGATAATGCCAGACCAGGTCAGTGGCTCGTACTCGGTACCCAGCACATCAATAATACGTTTGCCACCAATCATCTGATGATGCACCGTCTTCTGCCTGCCAGCGATGACCACCCGCTCAGGCACTTCAAATTCCACAAATTCGAACTCACCTAATATCAGGCGAGTGACAGTCGGATCGATACCCTGAGCGAAGAGCGGCAGAGAGTTAAGGAGTGACATAAGCCTTTATGATTTATTGTGATGTGTTTAGCGGTATTGCTCTTCTTCAGACCCAGAAAGGGCAGGCAATCATCTTTAAGGAATGGATAACAAATTCGAGGGTCATGATGTCGCCCGTCTGCCGCTCAGGATCCGGGCTTTTGACTTCTCACTGACCAGCATCAACGGGTCTTTTTAACTCTGCTTCTGAGAGGGTAATCCGCAATCGGGAAGGAGAAACCCGCTTTCGCGGGTTCAGTTATGCAGCATTATTTTTACGCCATTCATCAACCATCTCTTTTGAAACTTCCTTCTTGTAGCAAATGGGGGCATAGCCACCCTGCTTACTCCACGCGCTTCTTCTGCCACAGCTACTGCCGTTGCGAGCTGAGTTAAAAGGACAGGCACAAACACCCGGGTATGATGCAATAGAATCTTCGATGATGAGCTGACGTATCTGGTCATCAGTCTGACGTATGGATTTAGCGTCAGAAGCGCCAGCCCAGAGTAAACTCACGGCCATAACCAGTGAAACAGTAACAGTACGTATATCCATAGCACCCTCCTGATGATAAGAGGGTTAAATTAATTTATCTCAGCACCAGTCAATCGCGCGAAAAAGAGTCAATATATGCATTTATTTTGACCACCCAGAGAAGGTGGTCGTCAAATGTTGTCTTTGCGCGTGGAGCTGTTATTTGTGTCTGCGCAACTGGCTAAAACATTAGCTCAGATGAAAAACAACAGCATCTGTCACTCTGCATGCTCAGTCATTTTTTAACGCTGCCCTTACCATCTTCTCGAGCTGGTCATATGGTATTTCTCCTGATACGACTCTGTTACCAATAATTGTCGTCGGTGTACCTGAATACTGAAGTACCCTTAGCAACTTTTTGTTCACCTCGATAATGTGACGGGTATCAGGCCTGTATTCACTTAGCTTAACCCCAGCCGCACTGAGAGCAGACAAGATACGGACATTATCATCCATACCCTGATACCTCATCAGCGCATGATGAAAGGCATGGAATTTCTCAGGCTTCTCTATCCAGACCGCCAGAGCCATGCGAGTTGCAGCGGTAGAAGCTTCAGAACCGTAGGAAATCAGCTTGTAAGTAATGGCAATCTGGGGAAACGCTTTTAGCAGCCTTTCCAGGTTTCTGTCGAGCCGTTTGCAATGAATGCAGTCATAGTTAACGAAGCTGACAATTTTCAGTGAGGGATGCTCAGCACCTACCGTGGGGGACATAGGGTCGTTCAGTAATTTATTGTGAAGCAATGCCTCGACTTGAGCTGATTTTGCAGGCGTCGATAGAGTCAGTTCAGTTGCTGACGCATTTACAACGGACTGATGGCTCACTAAGCCAGATGACGCAGATGCGGTACCGGCGTTCATTAACATCATCAGGAAAAAGAATTGATTCAGCATGCCCTGCTCCATGTTCACTTTCGCAGTAACCGAGTGTTGTGCTGAAGAGCGCACAAGACCAGAAATACGCCCGGAGCACTTATCATGGCGAGAGCTGCATTCAGAATTCTAAATTTCGGCGAAGCTGAAAGTGCTCGCTGAGGCACAGGCAGGTGAGCCCGGCTATCCTTGAGCTGTCGCTGAGGATTTAACCGTGACTGGTGCTAGGGTATTAAGAGATTGCCGGCCTGGCCGGGATGCGTCATCAGCATGGACGAGTCAAACGTGCTGGTGGATGAGGGTGCTCTGGTTGCCAGCTTACTTATGCCATCCATCACGGTAGCCACCAGCACCTGACGACCTTCATGTGTCATCAACAGGTTTACTGGCTGTTCCGGTCTGGTACCCGCCACGGGCGGTACTGCAGGATACCGGCTGGATTTACGGTAAGTCTGCTCACGTTCTCTCTGATTATCAAAGTCAGCCTGAGAAGGCATCCAGGGTTTATAAGCAACCCCATGATCGAGCGCATTTTGCCGTGCCAGCCTGTTACGCTCCGCCATTTCCTGACTCTGCGATACGGTGCTTGCAGGATAGAGTGCTGCAAGTGTGGCGGTGGCAATGACAGCCGGAAGCCCGGAGAGCGCGGCCGCCAGTCCAGTCAGACCCGTCGTGGCGCTTTTCCCGATGAGCATATCTATGCCCCATCCCGCCAGCTTAAGAGGTGACAACAAAGCGCCGATGGCGTGTTTTATCACCCACATCCCGCCGCTCAGCGTTGCCAGCGCGGTTGCTGCCAGGGCTGCCTGCCCCACAAATTTAGCCAGCTCGTGATGTTTATGGGCGATGCCCGTCATGCGCTGCAGGGTTGTCGTCAAGCTCTCCAGCCCTTTGGTGAAGGTATCCAGTAATCCACCGTCTTTACCTATCACCAGTTGCAGATTCTGCCATTTCTTCTGGAAGTCGATGACCTTGCCGTTGTAGGTTCCACCCACAGCGCCATAGGCATCATTCAGTCCTCGCGCAACACCATAAGCATCGATACGGTGATGAATGGTGGCCAGCTGCTTGTCGATAAGGTTGAACATCTTGCCGCCAGTCCGCCCAAATATCAGGGCGTTCTCGCGCTGCTTCTGGTCATCGGTGTAATGGTTCTTGCGGTAGATGGGCAGGATTATCTGCTCGTAATAGTCCACAGGGGACTGACTGAAAAGCTGAGAATTGACGAGCGGGTTACCCAGAAAACGCTTCACCCCGCCCATGCTGTTGAGTTCAACCTTGCTGGCATCCCAGACCCCCATCTTCATCAGGTCGTGAGTGACCTGGTTGGGCAGCTTAATGATGCCGTTTAACCGGTTGTAGGAAGTCATCAGCGCATCGCCTGCTGAACTGCCCTTCAGTTCGCCGATGATAGGTTCAAGCTCAGCGAACAATGCTTTATTGCTGAGGTTGAACGCGGAGGTGCCAGCTTTGGCCATGAACTGACGATACTGGGTGAAATCGACGTTACCGCCTGAAGACTGGATGGCGCGAAAGGCCGCATCCATCAGTTCATTAAAGCGCTCAGGGCTTTTCAGGCCACCTGCTGTTTCGGTGAATCGCAGCATATCCATCTGCTTTGCAGTCGTGGCTTCGCGCTGATGCTCATTGAGTCCACGGGAGGCAAAGTTGATTCGCGCCAGCAACGGGGCCGCCATTTTTGCAGCACGCAGCTGCTCATATAAAGACTTCATGCCGGATTCGCTGAAGACCCCCTGCGCTTCTACCATGTATTTCAGCATATCTGTAGCCGAGGATCCTCGGACACGTGTGGCTTCTGCAAAGCGCTGCGCTTCGCGAGTTGCATCCTGACCCATACCGAACTGCTTAAATTTCTCGGTCATGGTCTGGTAGCGGGCAGCCTCATCCACGAAGCCGCTCAGCATTTTGAAACCGAGGTAGCCGGTGGCCAGACTGGTCATGCCGTCCGAATATGAGTAATGGCCGGGAGGTCGGCCATTGCTCCCACCGTTCCCTGCCCCGCCGCCGCCCCAGCCGCCCGGTGGCACGCCGTTATTCCAGCCATGCCATCCACCGCCGGAACCTGACGGAGGAGGAAGCGCGAGTCCCCCGCCATGGTTGCCATATCCACCGCCCCCACCTGCAGCCGCGGCGCCAGCGGCCAGAACAGGCAGCGTCAATGCCGCGCTAAAGCCACCAGCCAGCTTTGGAAGGTCACTGGTGACACTGTTCATGCGCTGGGCATGGTCGGCAGCCGAACGGATTGCGCTGGCATACTCGCGGGCCCCTCGGGCTGCGGCAGAGAACTGGTTATTCAGAGAGCGGTTAAGCGTCCGCAGTGCGGATGTCGCCTCTTTCGCTGCGCTGGTCAGCGCTCGGATGTTCTTGGTGATTGTGACGAACTTCTTATTGAGCTCGATAGCATCACGGCTGACCTGCAGCAGGTTGCGCGTAATCTGATCATCCAGTGCAAGGCGCACAGCCACGCGGTAAGCCTGAATATCCATACGAACCTCATTTTACGGGCGTAAAAAAACCCGCCGTGGCGGGTTCGTTTTACTTCTTAGCTCTAAGCAATTCTTGCAGATGTCGCTTCAATTCCTGAGAAATTTGTCCAGTTTGTGATTGGTTGAAAAACTTCATACCCTCTCCTTAGTTGTGCTTGAAATTCAATCTGTTGTGCCATCCTTATCCTTTTTGTGTTTCTGCCGAATATCTTGTGAACCCTGCTCAGAAACTGCACTTTTTTCGGTGGCTACATCATTAAGCTCATTATTAATAGTAATATTGCTAACTTCTGGAGTTGTCAACTGATCTTCCAGCTCTATAGAGTCATCAACAGGTTCAGCTTCAGCGTCAAAATCTTCAAACTCTGGTATGTCTAACCCGCGATTGAGCGCTTCTAAACGCAATTTTTCATACTCTTCGGTTGGTAGCAATCTGAAAATGGGCATATCCATTGTGACTACATTTTGTAACTGTGCATCGTTAAGAGATTTTGTTATATTTCCAACTAATTCATGTTCATCGCAAAGAATAGCGAATCCTAATGTTTCCCAAGCATTACCTGTTTCGACCGCTTTCGCCAGATATCCTTTCAAAGAAGCTTTCATGTTTGCGCTTAGCTCGTCACCTTTAAGCCTTATACTAAGCGCCTTATTAAGTGTTAAGAATGCCCTATTAACTTCAGATATGGTTTTTTTATCTATAAAATCTAGAACAGCAATTGCTGATGAGTAATTTTCTGCGGCAATTACATCAACCACAGCATTTATAATATGACTAAGCTCTGATTGAGGTATTTCTTTCAAAGAAGTTATTAATAAGGCGGCATTTTTTATTTCTTTTTCGTTTCGAGATTTGGCTGCAGCCCTTAAATAGATACATAGAATATCGACAGACTTATCATTGGCCATTGATTTTTTTATAAAATCCAATGATTTATCGTAATCTTGGCTGTAGAAAGCACCTTTTGCCAAGAGTAATGTAGGTGTAGCAAAAAGATGGAAATCTTGCCCATCAGTCGTCGCAGGCTGAACCTCTTTTAACAATCTGACTAAAGCTTTAGTTGTAGCCTCGTCATCAATATCATTTACCATATTTTCGAACTTAAGATGCATCTCACTTAGGGTCGTCAGAATCGCATCAACCTTCTTAACATGGTTCTCTAATAAAGACATGTCATTATTAATAATTTCGCAATAATTTTCGGTATCCTCAGGATCGTTTAGCTGAGTAAAATACTTATCTAATTTCCTAGCCAATGCTGAATAAGGATTCGCAACTTCATCTTGTAAAACGCACCCAAGAGCGTTATGCAACTCAGCCATAAATTCATCGAATCCGTCGATTTCTATCAAATGAAACCTTGGAAATCTAGCGAGATTATCGACCTCCTCTGATATTACAGAACCTTTCCTTATACACCAATATATTCCGTGAGGAAAAGCTGTATCTGAATGAAGCAATGTATTAAGTGTATCCATTATAGATCTATCATTGCCTGCATATCCCAAAACAATCATGCCAAACTCGCTAGCATACTGCCTAAATTTAGCTCGCATATTGTCTTCAAGTGACTCTAATTCCCTGATGGTGTTCTTAATATTATCAAAGAGGAAATCACCATGCAGCTTTATTATTTTAGGTCTGTTAGATGTTAATCTAATGCTCTTGATACTCGAGTCATGTGCGCAGACAACAGGTCTAAGGTTGTTGGAGAATGTATAACAAGCCTCATTAATTAAATCGTCAAAATTCGTGGTGAAAATCGTATTAAAATGCTTTAATTTCAATAAGTTAACTAAGTATACATATCCCCAAGAAGGAACCGCATGCACTATGCAATTTTCGATGAACTCACGTCTTTGTGTTGGCTGGTCATAAAGCCTTTCAAACAACTCAGAATACTCATTTGGCTTTCCATACCAAGGTTGGTTTTCGAGTTTATCGGAGCCATACATACTTGCATAAGTTTCACGCCATTCTTTAATTAACCCCATACCACCTTTTATGTCACTTGATACGCTAGCCCCTGCACCAAGGAAGAGTGTGAAGTTGGGATGATGGTCTTTAGTTGATAGAAGAATATTAATTAAATGCTGCTGCGGTTTAGCTTCCATTCTTACCTCTCAGATATAAATTAATTTTTTTATGATTAAGCATTAATAACGGCAAGAAATTTAGAAACTTTAACTCCAACTATGTATTTAATTTAGGGCCCTTTAACCTTGTAAAGAAAATGTTAGCAACTCCAGCAATATCTTGTTGTTATATTTGAATTTTTATGAACTGTAGCAGTGTCTGCCGTTGGATGTGAAGTCCTTAGCACTTTAACTAAATTCAACGTACCTCTAACGCTAATGTGATTAAAATTATTCTTATCGAAAATAGCTAGCATAGATTTGTGTCAGATCCTTCAGCCACCGCTAAGATGCTTTTTTAATAGGTTTTGAATCCGTGAGCAATCGTCAGACCGATTGCCCCCATCAACGGGTCAATCTTCTGAATATACGCCGGGCCAATGAAGGCGCGCGGCGGTATGTTTTCGGTGCCAACCTCCTGCCACAGTCCGATCTGGCTTTTAGTCCCGACAATGGCCGCCAGGCCAATCACCTCGCTTTCAATTGAGTCTCTTAGTTCGCCCGAGCGCAGCAGCGGATCGTCCTCGGTGTAGCCCTGGCGGGCACGATCGGCTCTTGTGGAGGCTGCCAGCGGTGCCCATGCTTCAAACGGCCCGACAGCGGGCTGGTACAAGCCGATTTCCTCCTTCGCCGTTTCCTCGATTTCTTTCACAATGTCGCGGAAACGCTGCTCAAGCTCTGAAGCGATTCTGGCGGAGGCATGCGACATTTCACGCGCGAACATGTCCAGGTCCATCAGTTGGCCTCCTCCCATTGCTTTGTGTTCCAGTTATAGCGCCCGCCATCGAATTCCCGGATGACCACGCCCATAGCAATGCGCTCATGCGGCAGCAATTCAGCCAAGCCGGGAAAAATAACGCTGAACGGAACCCCGGATTTCATCAGCCAGCACTGGTTAATGAACCCGGGGTTCTGCGCTAGTTTTTTGCGGCGGCTTCCGTGATGTCCTCATCTTCTCTGGCGCGTTCACGAAGCCAGCCTGAAGCGGCCTTCAGGCCATGCTTACCCAAGATGGCCAGCAGGGTTTCAACCTGCCGGGGGTTTTGCGGTACCGGGTATTCGTCGCCGTCGATTTCCGCTACCGCCGCAACCGGGAAAGCATACAGGTTCATGTACATCACGTTCATCGCCATTTCCGGGCCGACGGCTACCGTCAGGCGCGACTCCTGAACCGGGTCGAGTTCACGCATTGTCAGCAAACGCCCTTTCGCATCCTTCACCTGATTAGAACTAAGTGTTGCAGGCGCAACAGCTGCTGTCGGCAGTTCATTCTCGTGCACTATTACCTTTGCCATGTTTACCCTTAATTCACTTTCTTGCGCCGATTTGCAGTGAATGACATCGTCTGGTTGACCGTTTTCTCGCCCTGCTTGTTACCGGCATCGGTCAGGTGAAACGACACCCCTTCATACCGGTACACACTGACCGTGCCATTCGCTTCGGTGATGGTTTCGGTAATGGTGCCGCGTGGCTGATCGATACCGTTGTAGTAGTTGTCTTCCCACTTCGCCCAGAAGTCATCGAGCGTGGCATCCATACGCTCAGCGGTGATGGTGCCATGCCAGCCGACCGGGATTTGCAGCTCGTCGGTGATGCCATTCAGAGGGGTAATTTTCTGCGTTGAAACCTGCGGCTTCGATTCAAAGCTCATGATTTTGGGAATCCGCAGCTTGCCCGCGGGCGTATTGATATCGACTGCGATATCGCGGCCTACGGTATAGCCAAGGGTGGGCATGGGTTATCTCCGGTTTATAGAACGCCGCGGCTGTTAGCGGGGTAAGTCGTTTGAGACGGAGATGGACACGCTGCCGCCCCCTTCCATATTCACGAGGAAGTAGCGCACCACGTTCAGGTATTTCACCTGTATGTCTGCCGTCATATAACCCAGGGCAACCCGAGAGTCAGGGTTGTTGGTCGCATCCAGACGCACCGAAAAAGCCGGTCCGCCATTCGGATCTCCGATCATCTTTAACCCTTCGAGCGTCGATAAAAACGACTCAAGGGTGCTTTTGGTTTCCCGACGCAAGTCTGTTGTCTGGTTGTCACCGACCACGCCACCAAAGGCTGATGCGATTGTCAGCGCCAGGAAGTTGGTCATGCGGGTATAGGTGTCATCGTTCTGGGTCGGGTTGGATGAAGTGTTGCGCCCGGAACGCATACCGAAGTAGTTGCCGCCCGGACAGGGATTCGTAATCACATCGAGGCGTGCTGCGTTAATCGTTCCGATTTCCTGAACGGAATAAGGTCGTCCCGCCAGCTGGCGCTCGGTGGCAATAATGCCCGGGATACGCTTGTTCAGCGTAGAAATATGAGGTGGCCGGGAGGCAATATTTGCAGCCTCAAACGTCGCGGGCGCAATCATCCGGTTGATGCCATTTGTGGTGTCTTTCCAGTAGGGCCAGTCACCTGTGATGAGCTTGAAATGCCAGTCATCTACCCCCGAACTGTTGAGTGCCTCAGATAATGTTTTGCAGTCGGTTGACGCGGCACCCTGGGCTACCACATATGCCCCTTCAGCCTGAGCAAAAGCGGCCATTGTTGGCCAGCAGGATGAGTCGGTCACGTCCGTCAGATTGATGACCTGAGAATGAGTCCCGCGCAGCGCATACATCCCCTTGCGCGGCGTATCGATGCCGTCAGTACCAACAAGCGTTGTGTCAGTAAGACCTGTGGCACCATCCGTGCCGCCGCTGAGCGTTATTTCCGTTACTTCGGCTTGGGAAGCGGCGTCGGACGCTGCCACTTTTGCGCGTACCAGCTGGCTGGGCCCCCGGACAGTTAACTGTCCCTGATTGACTGCCGCCGCCATCGCCTTCAGCAGGTCGTCTCCCTCGCCGCGGAGGTTATCAAACACCTCTGCACTTACGCCAGGAAGGCTGACGGTGAGTTTTCGGGAGCCAGCTGCCGTGCCCTTGCTGATACCGGCGCTAATCTGATTACCTCGCGTACCGCTGTAGAGCGCTGACAGTAACAGCGTGCTTTTCGCGCCCCCCTCACTGAGCTTACCCGTGGCAGCCGTATGCCGCCCGTTCGTCACGCGCACACAGTTCAGGCTGGTGGCGCCGATTTGCAGCGAAATGGCTGCCGCGGTAGAAAGGTCATACTTTCGGTTAACGGGTGCGCCCAGAAAAAAAGCCAGCTCGGTATCAGAGCTGATGCGAAATGCACTGTTTACGGGCCCCCAGCTCGCCACGCCAACCAGACCCAGTCCATCGGTGGGAACGCCATTAATGTAGCGCGCCCGAGGTGGTACCACCTGGACATACAAATCCGGGGCGGTTAATGCAGACGTGTTCAGGTCGCCGGCTGGATAAATCGGCATGAAGAGTTACTCCGTTTTGAATGTATGGTGCAGGATGAGCGGGCGTTACTGTACGGCCTGTTGACCATTAAGGGTGGTTAAGGTCTGGATAACTTCAGGCGCAGTGATGGTCTGTGTGGTGGCGAAATTCACGCTGAAAAACAGATCGCGCCGGTACACATGCCAGTTCTCCGCTTTGTCTGAATCAAACTGTCGGGCGTAGAACATCTGTGCAGGCGCACCGTCGCCCAGATCAATATTGCTTTCAGCAGAAAGCGCAGCATCTGTCGCTGCCCCCGCCTGTTCTCTGAGCTGAGGCGTGGGTGCCCAGACCGTAATCTGAAAATCTTTAATCTGACGCCTCAGTTCCCTGACAGCTTTACCTGCCCCGTCTCCAGAGGCTCTTACAGGACGGAATGGTCGGCCCAGCGGGGTATTTACCCTGCGCTCCGTCGGAAGCGGCCAGACTGAAATGTGCACACCGCCAGCGTCAATATCCGGCTGCAGCAAACCGGGCACAGGCCAGCCGGGATAGACTTTAACGGGAGCATTCATTGTACCAGGCAATGCCGTACCGTCAGGGTAAATGGTCTCGGTCACTCGCCTGGCAAGGAACCGTAAAACATCATCGACACTGGCCATGCTAAACCGATACCCGCATCGCGATGAGGTGCCAGCCCATCTTAGTCAGTTCGGTACCCGTAATGACGTATCGCTGGCCAGTCTCATCACTGACAAAATCCCCTGCCTGAATCTGTGCGCCAGGGAATGCCGGCATAAGGATGCTGTAACCGGCACTGCGGGTGTCGGCGGGTAACCGGAGCGGGCTGTGTTCGCCACTCCGCATCAAAAGAATACTGGCCGGCCAGTCCGTCATAATGGCCTCTTCACGCGCAGTTGTGGTCCCACCATACTCCTGCATCCCCATGCCGGGCCCTTCAGATGTGGTACGCCTGAGGGTAATGAGCCGTTCCGCCTTAACGCACAGGACGGGCTGTAGCAGGGGCATTGCCGCCACATAAAAGGTTCCCTCTGACGGCGAGACCAGAAAATCCCCTTCCCTGAAAAGGGTGGCATCAAAAATGCCGATGCGTGACGCCTGACCAAATCGTGCAGCGCGCATGTAACTGTAGTCAGCGACAAACGAGGCGGGCAGAAGCTGTAGTGGTGTGGTTTTCAGAGGGCTGAACGGGCTGGTCGCACGATAATGGCTGACAATATTTCCAAGGCGCTGAGCCGCCATACCATTGCCATGATTCACTCTGGCCACCAGCTGTGATGCATCCATATCAGTTCCTGACAATCCGCGTGGTGCCATTTTCCAGCGTTGGCCCCGGGGGAATACCCAGTAAGCCACAGAGCTGGCGCCGCCATTGATTATATAAACGGGTACGGTCAGCCACCTCGGATCGGTTGCGCTGCCACACGGCTGCTTTATCTGTATCGAGGTTATCTGCTGCGCGAGTGATGCCGATCTCAAGACCAGCCAGAGTAGCAAGATAGCCCGCTACAATGGCTTCTTCCTCAGGACGCAGGGTATTCAGACGGTGAGCCAGCGTCTGGTACCGACCGGACGTAACCTGCGCATAGGCAGCATCGGAGCGATCATCAGGCGTAGTGTCACCCAGAATCGGATAGCCCATAAAGCGGCGTGCGTCGGCCTGCTGTTGGAGAGTCAGCATGCATACCTCGTCTGATTAAGAAATGCCTGACGTGAACACAGCTGGCTATCCTAACAACAAACAGGTGTGTTCTGGTTTGATGTTCTGACAGCCCCATGCCGCGGCAATTTCATAGCGCACACGACGGTACTGTTTATACATGGAGACTTCAAACGACATGTTAGTGCGCGGGTCGGTGATCATGATGCGGTCATCCGCCATATCGCCTTCTTCAGGTAGCGCAGGTGTGCGGGTCGCCAGGATAAGGGCGGAGCGGCTGAAAGCAAAATTTGCCGTGAATTTGTTCACAATCTTTACTTCACTGCCTTTAACCAGCTTTTCACGCAGACCTGGCGCGAGAATGGTCAGGCCTGAACCGGGCTGAACGCTGGCAATGATATATTTGTGGCAGCCGGCAATGATGATATCACCGGGATATACGGTTTTATCATCAGCCTTCAGAGCCATCATGGTTTCACCCGGCTTAGCCTCTGATTCGAGCACCAGTCTCTCACCGGGCGCACTGCCTGATGCATGCGAAGCAACACCCGCTGACTCACGCAGGGTAAAGCCATGCAGCTCAAGCAGTGTTCCCTGGGCACGTAACGCCGTGGTGCCGGCTTCGTTCGCTTTCGTCAGCTGCGCCATAGTACGGAGCGCTGCCCCCGCCGTGGTATCAATCACACACTGCAAATCACTCAGAGGCGCACCATTATCGGTGAGAATTTTACGTACCTGCGCCGTATCGGTCAGGGTCTCTTTAAAGGGCGTTTTACCCGCTTCACCTGCTGCCCGGGATGCCCGGCGGAAAAGCTGGCCGAGGTCCACTTCAATCTCATTGACGAGCGTACGCATAGCCTGAGTAATCTGGTCACGACGGATACCGTGATATCCCGGACCCGATTTGATGCCTTTCTGTTGCTCACCCTCCCAGCGGAACGGCACCATGCGGGATTTGGTAATGGTCAGCGGCACATTACCGATATCCTGATCGCCGTCATCGGGCGGTAGCTGGCCGGGTTTCACATCTTCGACCTGAGAGGCAGGCGTCAGCGGAATGCGGATCGGCTGATTGAGCGCAGCGCGCTCTGCGGAGGCATCCAGCGTGATGGACGGGATGAACCCGCAGAGTTCACGGGACACAATGTCCAGCGACTGATACAGGTCGGGGATCAGTTGATTCAGAGTATTAGACATGCAGGATGGTCCTGTTAATCAGTAATGGTCACCCCCGCGCACGCTTTTTCGCTCTGCGCCTGCGGGCTGAGGGCATCGAACTGTGCACGAGTCAGTGTGTTCGGGGTTGTTTTGCCATTGCCCCCACCGGAGCCACCGCCTGAGGCGCCGGTTCCTTTGAGGATCTGGTCTTTGTACGGGTAATGCTCAACGAGAATGCCCAGCGCCTCATCAAATCCGGCAGCTTCGCCGGGTTTCACTGCGCTGAAGATTTTATTTCCGTCCCGGTCATAAGCCGTGACGGCATCACCTTCTACCTGAAAGTTGCTGCCGAAGCGGGCTTCAACCATGTCAGCGGGAATACTCAGCTTTTCGGCGATGAACTTTGAACGGGCAAAACTGCCGCCAATTTTCTCGGCAATGAGCTTCTGACTCAGTTCGTCACGTTCTTTAACGATGGGCGCATATTTCTCTTCCAGGGCGCGAACGGCTTCCGTGCGGACCTTTTCGACCTCACCGGCATCCACCAGCGTTTTGTCTTCCAGGTTTTTCAGGGTATCAAGTGCCGCCAGAGCGGCAGCCGGATCGGTAATGCCTTCAAACGCTTTAAGTGATGCCTCAGCGGTTTCCGCGCGCTCACGGTGAGATTTTGCCTCACCGTTAAGCCGTGAGATGGTCTGCAGAGTGCCGGGGGCATCAAACGCTACCTCTTTGCCATCATCCTGCACATAGACGGGTTTGCCTTCGTTCAGGACAGCATGGCCGTTCTCGTCGAGTTTAAGTTTCATAAGGTCATCCAACCATGTAGGAGCCATCCGGCTCGTGACACCGGGCTGCATCCGCAGCAACCGGCAATAAAAAAGGCTCATGCCGGAACATGAACCTGAAGAGGATTAAGCTGGGGCTGCCGTTTCCGGTCTGCCTGTAACGGAAGGCGGCATGGCGCTGATACGCGCCTGTTCATCTGCCCACCGCAGTTCGCTGTTGATCAGACCGCGCCGCTGAATTTCGTTGAACAGTGTTTCGTCCGACAGCGCACGCGCATGATGCATGCTGACAAGGAAACCGGCAGAGGCTTCGGCAAGTGTTGCCGCCCCGAAGTCACTGAAGATGGTGACGTGGCCGCCGTCGGTCTCGCCCGTCCATTCAGCCAGATACTGCAGCGCCAGCCGGGTTGCATCGGTGAGGTCACACACCATACGCTGTAATGCACTGGTACCCGCCTCGTTATCTGCCAGCGTCTGAACAACAGTCCGGTGGCCGGGTTTGATCACCAGCAACTCCGCACCTATCTGCCGCATCTTCTCCTCAAGATCGAGGATGTCGGTGCGCCCTGCTGCGATGGCTTTTCCGCTGTGCTCAACATAGCGCAGATCGGCATCGTCTTCTTCGGACATGACGGCGGAGGCAGCCCCTACCGATACGGGTCCGTCCCCCAGCTTTTTGCCGAACAATACCGGTACCCGCGCCACATGCAGGATGGTCTGCTGGTCACTGCGTGACTGCCAGTGTTCGACGTTGAGCCAGGCCAGCTCTGCCAGCGGTGGCCTGCCCTGCATGAAGCCACGTTTGTCACCGTAAACCGGGACAAAGGTGATTTTATTCAGGCTGGTGGTGCCTTCGTCGTGCAGCTGCCACTCCGGCACGCCAGAGGTGGCGTTGGGTTTCTCGCGATAAACCCGCCAGCGCCCCGGATTCAGTACCCGGACCTGCTCGATCTCTGTCACGACGAATTCGTTTTCCGGATCGCGCTCACTGACCGTCTCGACGAAGCGAAGCGACGTGAACGTCTCCTGACCGTTAATGCGCTCTGAATCGTAATCCAGCAGGCTGTTCGCGGTCACCTTTACGAAGTAAGGGCGCAGTCCTCTCTGACACTCCTCGGCACGAGACAGCGATGTTTCCACGGGCGGGTGTTCGACCAGAATGCCGCAGAGGCCAAAGGCCATCGCCTCTTCGCAGATGTCCGCCAGAAAGGAATGCAGGTTTGTGCCCTGCAGATCTATATCCGTGAACATGTCACGTATGCGTGCCGGAACCACACTGTCATCCCAGGTGACCGGACGGGAAAAAGGTTTGCCGCTCAGAACTTCAACGGTACGGGCGAATGCCGGAAAGAGTGTGGCCACAGACAGCCGGTTCTGATAGAACGCCTCTTCCTCATTTGGCCAACGCGGCAGATAGGTTTTCCCCGCGAGACGCATCGCTGAGGTGCCCCCCAGCAGCGCGGTAATCATCGGCCAGCAACCAGCCATGGATTCGATTTTTGGCGATCGCCTGCGGACGTCGTTACTCATTGGAATTATCCGTTATGCGGAAAATGGCCGGACCGTCGTGCCTTTCGGCTGGAACAGTTCTGTGATGGCCCAGACCAGCGCGTCGAGGCGGTCCGGAGACTTTTTGGCCGCGGCTGGCACATATTCCAGCAACTGATTCTCCAGCTGGTAGAGGTTACCGCGATGCGCCACTCGCCCCTGTTCATACAGCGCTGAGATGGGCTCGGCCCGGGCAAACTTGCCCTTACTGGCATGAATACGAATGATACGGCCCCGGAAACCGGCGTTTCGCAGTGTATCCTCAGCCATGTCACCACCCTGATTGGTTTCAATGACGATGGCTTCGGCATGGTGCTCTTCATAAGCCCGGATAGCCCGCTTCGCCCAGCCGTTGGGTGAATATTTGCCGGAGTAATCCGCATCTGCGGAGAAAAGCCTGTCGTTGCCGCGCCCGTATGAGCTGGCCACAACAATGCCGGTTTCGTCACTTTCTTCGCTGTTGGTCGCCTGCGGGTCAATGGCCACTACCGTTCGCGAAGGCTGAAGGGCTATGTCCAGCGCACGCGCACCGGACACCATCGTTTCCGTCCAGAGCGCGCCTTCAGCATTGAACCGCCGCGGGTGCTGCATGTACTGCGCTTCAGCGGTGCGCCGGTGTGAAAACAGCTGCACCCGATGCGATTCGTTATGCTTGAACGGCCACAGCCAGCCATCAGGCAGCCCGTGTTCCACCGGTATCGCGTGGGTGTTTTCCGGATAAAGCGTCGTATAAGACTGGCTGCGGTCAATCAGTACAGGCAGGTTCAGGTGGTGCCACATCTCGCCACTGCCGCCCCGCAGCAGGTAACCGCTGAGGTCGTGGTAATGGATACGCTGCATGATGACCACGATGGGCGTAGTCTCAATGGCCAGTCGGGAACGGATGGTCTCGTTAAAGCGGGTGTTGACTCCGCCGCGTACCGTCTCACTGTAGGCATCGTCAGGCTTTACCGGGTCGTCAAGGATAAGACAGCCCTGCCACCCAGGCTCCATATGCCCGGCACGAAAGCCGGTCACCTGCCCCGCAGCGGAGGAGGCATACACCCCGCCGCCGTATTCCGTCCACCACATGGCTTTACTGTCTGCATCATCCCGCAGTGCCATGGGCCACATGGCCTGAAAGGCGGCAGACTTCACAATGCTGCGCGTGGTCGATGAATTCAGTAACGCCAGGTTGTGGGAATACGACAGATGCATGAAGCGGGCGCGCCGGTTCAGCGCCAGCCCGCGGCCCATCATGTTGATGGTTGCCAGCTCGGTCTTGGTGTAGCCCGGAGGAACATTGATGATGAGTCGCCGGATGTCGCCATCAATTACCCGGTCCAGCGTCTGCTGTATGACCTGATGATGGGGCGCGACAATCATCCTGCTGCCGGTGCGCTGCCTGAAGAAGTACCGGGCAAAATAGAGCCCGTCCTCTTCGCACTCTATACGGCGTGCAGCGGTCTTAAAGTCAGCAGTCGTCATCCTCCAGCATTTCCCGGCGCGCCTGCCGGTATTCCTCGCGGGTCAGTAGCGCAACCTCCACCGGGCCGCCATCTTTGCCCGTGTGTGCGTGTGTGGCCTGTTCACGGAAGGCCTGCACAGCGATGTGCTTGCCGAGTAGCTCCAGGTTTTTCACTTTATCTGGCCACTTTATTTTTTTGAGGATGTGTTCAGTGGTGGTTTCGTCGAAACAGGTGATGGTCGTCAGTACGTCCACCCCGCTCAGCGTCGTACGCCATACTCTGGGCCATTCGTGCACACGTTTCAGGCCGCCATCCTCATTCAGGATGTCGAGCACATCCATTGCGTCTATCTCTACCAGTCGACGCAGCACGTAATCTGCGTTGACCTCTACCCTTTCGTTGCGCTCTTCTTTGAGTTCGGTAATACGCTTAGCAATGTCAGGTTTTGACAGGTTCTCAGAGCCGATGCGGTTAGCAGTTTTTAAGCTGTATCCTGCCCTGATAGCCGCCTGAGTGGCGTTGAGATCTGTTAGATACTCACGGGCAAACAGCTCTTGTTTGTCTGTGAGTTTTGTCATATTTACTCCAATAAAAACGCCCGCATGCGGATGCACTGTTACTTTTTAAGTAAAGTATGCCAGCGCTATCCTTCAAAGTTTGAATGAGCCACCGTTCCACCCAAGCCGCAATGTGAGTTAAGCATTATTAATGAAAATAATTTCACATAAGGGAAAACCACGCTTAACTTAATCTCTCATACGACTGTGTTACGTTAAAAATCCTTTTAAACTCATAAGGCGTGGCTATGACTGACAATTATGGTAAAAGACCGGGTACGATTAACGTTGGTGATTCTATTGGTCTAGGGCACACTAAAACCGATGTGATTATAACCAGATTAGCTCACGTAACACCGGGCACCGAAAATGGTCGCAACATTCAATTTGAAAAAGACCCCAAGTTTATTGTGACTATAACATTTCCAAATGACAATAAAGAAACTTATGAAACTACTTCGGTTACAGAAATTCGTGAGTTCATCGAGAAGCAGCTCAAGGACGGTTTCACTACCTATGAGATTGGTCAACTGATTGAGAAGATTAAATGGGACGAGATTAGATAAATTATAATCTGGTGAGTCAATAGTTTTAAAATAAAGTAAAATTCAAGGCGGAATTAGCTCCGCCTCAAAAATATTTTATTCAAATCCAGCACCCATTTATTTAAAGATCTTCCGCTTCCAGTTCTCTTCAGGCCTGTCGGGCCAGAAATTCTTCAGCACAGAGAAATCCAGAGAAGTTTGTTTGTCGGCGTACTGATGACCGCTCACTAATTCTGTCTTGCCTGTCAAGTCGTGGTAGCGCTCAAAAATTGTTCTCCAGGAAGCTGAAAGGTGAACATACTCATCCGTAACGTTATCGATTATCGCCTTGTCGATGTCAGCTGCCTGACCGATGCATGCTTTTTGCGCGTTCAGAAGGACCTGGTCCTTGTAGCCGTGTAAATTTTCAGGGAGCAATACCTCATATTTTTCATAACCACTCTCAAAAACACAGCCACATTTTTGCGCAATGTTGAGCATGGCTAAAAAAGCAATAAACTGGAGATGCCCTTTGACATGACGTTTACTGGTCGCGATACACCAGGCGTCTTCCCATCCCCGGTAACGGATATGGCGCGTCAATATGTGAAAGGTTTTGCTTTTTCTGACAATATCCAGCTCTTCATCGACACGTGTTTTCGCCCGTTTAAGAAAGCCAATAGTTTTGTAAGTTGTCAGGTCTTTGACTTCATCCATAATCTCCGGGTATCCCCCGCCGATGTCCGAATGTGCGCCGGCAAGAGTCATTTCTGGATATAGTCCGGAAAAACTGTAAAGAGCAAAGTTGTAACGACATTCATGGAGAGCGTTTAGCTGAAATGCATTTCTGACGGCTCCCTGCGGGACGTATACCTTCAGATTACCTGTCGTTCCCGTTTCATGGGGGTTATCAAAAATAACCGACATGCTCATAAAGGATCCGACAGTATCAAAGAGCCCGAGAAAATTAACGACCGGCTTTTCGTTGAAATGCGCGCCATGTGCTCCGCAGGTTGTCCGCAACCTGTCAGTGATGAGGGCGTTTTTTTCATAAATCAGATTTGCAACATGTCTTGCTAACACTGCACCCCGGCTGAAACCAAACAGATCCAACTCAATGTTAACCGTTTTCTGGTTTACGTCATTCACTGTCAGCAGCTTATCCAGTTGGTCAGCAATCCTCGCTGAGCACATATTCAGTTTAGAGTCTGGCCCATAACCATATTTTCCCCAGATATCTTCTCCGCCAGTGAACATTGAATAGATGCTGTCAGGCATATTATCTCTGGTGCCAATACCCTCAACGTAGACTTTCAACGATAACTGGCCCTTTGTTGCGTTAATATTACTCTGGTAATACTGAAATAAGCGATACACATTAGAACAAGTAAACGTTTCCAGGTATTCATCCTTTAAAGCATTACCGTTCAGTCCCGTACCATCAAAAAAAACACCAATTCTGATAGTGCACAGGCCGTGTGAATAATCAGGCTGCAGGTTGATATCATGCTCTGTTATGTGCATTTTTACCGGATTTATTTGAACAAAGGAGGCAACAGAAGATTGATTCGACAGTATTTAGTTCAGTGACTGATTTCAGGCGATAGATCTGCTGCTCTCAGGCTTTCAATTTTGCGAAGCGCAGTTTTATCGCGATTGCAAGCCATCAGTGCGGTAAGCAGCTTTTCATTCAGTTCAAGGCTGTCTCCCCAGGTAAACGCATCAGGGATCTGGGGTATGGGACATTCAGCCAGCAGGCCTGCGGGTGCAGGAACAGGAGGCGTATTAACGTATCTGATTTCGGTGCGCACGCAGCCGGTCAGCTGCGTCACGAGGCACAGGCCGACTGGCACAATGATTGTCTTTAACCATCTGTCTGATAACCACCACTCTTTGTTCGCTTTCGGTTTGACGAACCTGGTTATCCTCTGCTGTTGCCCGGCCCAGGTCTTGCAGGAGAAGAGTCGTTCTAATGACATTTCGGGTAGTGGCTTCTGCAGAGAACTTCTCCGACCGCAGCTTATCTAGTTCCTGAATAAGGTATGCCTTTCTCAGCTGTTGGACATGTACGGTTATCGACAATGCAGAAATGATGAAAATCAGCGAGAAAGGCATCAGCAGAGATCGCTTAATTTTGTGGAATATCATCTTTGCTCTTCACTTCAAATAGCCAGCGCTCAATCTGCCTTCTGTTGATGAGGCCCTTGTGTATCTGGCCACGTGCAAAAATCCAGCGGCTAAGCTCGTCGCGCGCCCCATTGTAGTCGCCGGTATTCAGCTTCAGCAGAAGGGTCGAGGCCGCAAAGGCACGTGTACCGACGTTAAAGGCGAAGCTGTAAAGCGCAGCACGTTGATACTCCTGCAGAGGGACCTTCACCAGACGGTCAACCTGAATCTGTACCTCTTTTAAATCTGAGCGCAGCAGACTGTCACATTCTGGGTCCGTATATGTTTTCCCTCTGACGATGTCCGGCCCCGTATGTCCATCACAGACAGTCAGTACCCCACTAATATCCAGGTAAGGCACATAGACGCGGCCCTCCAGTCCATGAGGGCCGCTGAGCAGCAGTATGGCTATGGCAAACGCCCCGGTGCCAGCCGCGACGACTAACCGATTTTTTAAAGCGACTGAAACTGCCATCACTTAAAGACTGCTATCTCGGCAACTACAGTTAAGTGCCCTGATTTCTGCCATTGTCGCCTTGCGCCTGTAATACCAGTTAATCACGCACGTAATCATCGCAATACTTATGCCTGCAATAACGCCAAGTGCACTCCATTCTTCCGGACTAAACCAAGTCAGAATGCTGTGGACGATAGCGCCCGCAGATGCGCCGTAAGCGACACCGGTTGTCAGTTTGCTCATGAGTGGGCGCCAGGGATGTTAAAGAAGAAAGGAAACGGAACAGAGGGAAGCAAAAACTGGAAATGAAACAGAGTACATAAAAAAACCCTGACAAGGATGCCAGGGCTGGAAAGCTTTTTCGAGGTTCAGTTACCCATTGTCAGGAGAAATCTACCACAAAAAATGGAAAAGTAAATAGCTTGCGATAATTTAATTCACATCTTTATCGCTTGCTATTCAGTCACGTGGATAAACTGCTTTTCAGCCCAGGATTCTTCTTTGTACAGTTCAGTAACCAAAAATTCCAGCAACAGCTTAACGCTCTTATTCCAGGTATCCAGAGAAATAGCCTGCGTTACCTGGCAGACCGCCCTGAACACTACCAGTGAGGAGATACGCTCGTACCCTCGTCCTGCACAGCGTTTGCAGCGCTGATAAACGGGTACCCCCTGCAGATGGGTTTTCATCCTGTTAACTGACTGGCCCCGCCCTTTGCAATCCTTACAGGCAGCACGGACATTGCCCCTTCCATTGCATTTAGAGCAACGCTTACCATTCCTGTACCCACTGCTGTTGCACGAATGACACGGTACTGAAGTTTCAGGGCTGCGTGCATAATCAAGGAACGCATAGCCCGCAATAATCTTTATGACTGCTATACGCTCGGCTTCATCCAGCTTCCTTAGTGCCGGATAATGCACTGATTCCCTGATACCGATAGCAGTCAGCTGACTGACGGCGTGGCGTTTGTCTTGCTGACTCAAATCCATTTTGCCGCAGAAAGCCGTATAACCAAGAAGTGCGCGCTTATTTGTCATACCCAGCGCAGCCATGATGTCGCTGACAGATAAGGATCCCGGAGAAAGAGATCCTGGGCTGGAAAAATGTGCAATAGAGCGTGGAGAGTGATACTTAACAACGCTTTCAAGTTTCATTAGAAAGACTCTGTGCCGGTAAGGGATATAAAACCGGCACTATGAGTCTGCCCTGATTCATTTTTCTGAATGACTGCAAGCATGTCTGGCGGGATGAAGAATGAACTTTTGCGTAACCTTTTCTCTGGGCACCTCTTTACGGGTGCTGCCAGTGACGCGGCACCACATTTCAATAAGCGCTTCACCGGTATGGTGACGCGGACTTGCCCCCTTCTTCCAGCCAATGAGTGTTGAAGCAACAACATCCAGTTCATCAGCGATGCCCTGCAGTGAATATCCCTTCCTGCTCAGGTCAGCAAGGATCCTGAACCAGTCAATCTTGTTAATGCTAATGACAGGCACATTTCCTCCCGACAGTCAGACTCTGAGTAAGTCTTTGAGGTTTCTGATACCCAGCTTATTTGCACAATTCTTTCGATGCTGGTATAGGGTTTTTTTATCAATCCCCAGCCATGAAGAATGACAGACCGTATCAATGCCTTTCAGAAAGCCATCGATCACAGAAATCTCACGGGAAGATATTCTACAGTTCTGGGAGTGCGAACGCTGCCTCTCTATATAATGCTCAATAATATATGACAGATAACTAACGGGCATTGAAACATCCAGGATATGCTCTAAGTCACAAACACGACAGAGTAAGCTTTTCTTCTGCCTGTCCAGCAACTTATGACTGTCTGTATAAATAAGCACGTTACCGCTCGTTTTTTGCAGTAACGCTAAAAACATACAGAACCAGTGAGGAAAAAAATCCTCACACCCCAGGCAAAGTATACCCAGACGCGCCTGGCTACAATCATTAGCAACGATATTATTACAAAAGCAACTGTTGGCTCCTGAATAAAAAGCAAGATAATCTTTTTTCTTGCACTCATCTTCGACAAGCCTGAAGAAACCGCATCGAAGGAAGTTTTCTTGTCCCATTACAATCACATGACGCTTATTACTCCACATAATATGTCTTCCATTCCTGATTTCAAACATGAACAATGCCCGGTCATGGACAGATATTATTACTACTGATATCCCTTGCCGCTTTCAAGGCAAACGTTTACGCCAGGAGAAAATGTAACTCAAAATAATTCACTTTATCTACTGAATATTAACAAAATAAATAAATGCGGGCGGTAAATTCAGATTAACTTTCAGAGGCTTATTAACTATTAATCTCATTAAATGCCAGAGAACCAGGCAGAATGACTATATAATTTAAGTTGAAAAATCCGCCTGTTAGCGCACCAGGGCTGACGACCTTGCAACGCCGTGGAGCTCTAAGGAAAGGTCTGGTTGTTGATATTGATGTCGAAGCGTGCATTGATGAATTCTAATTATAATAATCTTGGCAACAAAATATCGAGGAAATGTCAGAAGTTATGGGAATCAAAAACGGAAAAATTTCGGACATGACTCTATTTAGCCGCCGCTTTCATTATCATTACCATACTTACCAGCACTAGCGATGCAGTTATGGAAGCATATCGTAATATTCTTTCCTAAAATATTGTCCCCGCAATGAACTCACTCAAGTCTCAGATTTATGGCTTCTTTCATCCTCTCCCAGAACACCATGATTATCATTTTCATGTCACGTTCTATACACCATCTTCAGGTGGAAATGCGGGAGGAAGAGAGATGACAGGTGTGTCGATTCCAGGGAAAGATTGCATAAAGTCAGAGGGAGTGACATCCAGCGCGCCATCTAGCCTTATTGATGAAAACTGGAAAAAAATGTTATCACAGAGGATTACTGCTCAAGTGGCAGGGTGACTGCAGCGCTTATCTCACTAGCAGGAGGAGAAAAACAGATTATCTATGACGGTTTTACCATGAGGGGAAAAAATTCTTTTTTCAGGCGTTTCTGTTCGATATAACGCCGGAGTACTACAGCTTATTTCAACAGACAGGTCAGAACCTGCTGGTGAACGGTTCCCAATAAGTGAATGTCAGGATAATGGCACATGCTGTTTAGCTATCCCGCAATAAGCCTCGAAGCGATCATTAAATTCCTGACCCATTGGTAAAACCAAAAAAATACAAAGCGCATAAATAATGTCCGCTTTTCGCTCATAGCGGACTAAGTGCCACATAATACCCGCGTCTTCATCCCCCAAGGAATCCATCTGAAATCGCACAGCCAGTATCAAATGTTACGTTAACAACACGTCGTGACACTCTGCTCACCTTATACATTCCACTTAAAGAGCCACTGCAAAACAGCTCGAAGCGCATGTATTCAGTCCACTTCGCCATAGTGCCTTGCAGCTCACTGATACTTTCTGCAGCCAAGATGATGGCGTATAAGTGGGATTATATTAAACCTAAACAGATTTTTTGCTTAATCGCGTATTTTTACCGTTATCTTTTACATGTTCAGGGGCTTGCAACTGGCCTAACAGTCGCTGCGTGTTTTCCTCGCATGAAACGCCATCGGGTCGGTTTGTAATACTGGTTATCAGATTAAGCAGTTCTTTCTTGCTCTCCTCAAGTTGGTTCTGCATCAGCTCGATCTCCAATATCCTCATGTTCAGTGTCCGAATAAGCCCCTCGTGATCCCACTTTTTCTGTCGCTGCGGTAGAAAGCGGCGAATTTGCTCAAGTGAAAAGCCAGCCCGCTGCGCGTTATCGATGATCTTCAACAGGCCTGCTACTTCTGCAGAATAATTTCGGTAACCATTAGCCTGACGCGCAGGCGGAGCGATCAAACCTTCGGCTTCATAAAAGCGAATACGTGAGGGCCTAACCCCGGTAACTTTTGCCAGTTCCCCAATCTTCATATCCTTTCCCAATGTCAGTTGACCTTAAAGTTAACTTTAAACTTATACTTTTCAGGCGGTCAACAGAAGATCGTTGCCGGACCAATACGCAAACTCGGGCGTCTTCCCGCATGCCAGACATTCACGGTGGCGGGTCAGGCGCAAGGCAAGCGTCTCCATTTATCTGTTAATGAACCGGAGAAATGATATGAGTTACGTAACAACCAGAGACGGCGTTGATATTTTCTATAAGGACTGGGGACCTCAAAAAGCAAAAGTTATTTTTTTCCACCATGGCTGGCCTCTGTCCAGCGATGACTGGGACGCTCAGATGCTGTTCTTCGTGAACAAAGGATTCAGGGTTATCGCTCATGACAGACGTGGTCACGGACGTTCTGGTCAGGTATGGGATGGTCATGACATGGATCATTATGCTGACGATGTTGCCGCAGTCGTTCAGCATTCAGGCATACAGGATGCTATACACGTAGGACATTCAACCGGCGGCGGCGAGGTTGTACGCTACATTGCGCGTCACGGCGAAGAGAAAGTATCCAAAGCCGTACTGATTAGTGCCGTCCCGCCCTTGATGGTAAAAACCGAAAATAATCCCCAGGGCACACCAAAATCTGTTTTTGATGACTACCAGGCGCAGCTGGCCGCTAACCGGGCGCAGTTCTATTACGATATCCCTGCAGGCCCGTTTTACGGCTACAACCGCCCGGGGGCCAGCCCGTCGGAAGCAATTGTCTGGAACTGGTGGCGTCAGGGCATGATGGGGGGAGCTAAAGCGCATTATGACGGAATTGTTGCGTTCTCTCAGACGGATTTCACTGAAGATCTACGGAATATTACCATCCCGGTCATGGTTATTCATGGTGACGACGATCAGGTCGTTCCCTACCATGATGCGGGCCTGCTTTCGGCTGGGCTGCTAAAGAACGGTACGCTGAATACTTATAAGGGCGCGCCGCACGGTATCCCGACTACGCATGCTGACCAGGTCAATGCGGACCTGCTGGCATTTGTGAGCAGCTGATATGTTGACCACGAGCTTCCGCCAGTCGTGGTCCCCGCAGATCGCTTTCGCCACAGCAAAGCCAGGGCTGTTTACAGTACCAGCATCAAGCGTCATTTCGCCATGTCCGTCAATATCCCTTTGCTGTTTGCGACGCGAGCCAGAGGGAACATCTTGCATCATTGAATAAAAGTAAGGAATTAAAATGCAAACGATTCTGGGTGCCAGTGGTCAGATTGCCCGCGAACTGGCCCGTGAGTTGAAACGCTCATATACCGATGACCTGAGGCTGGTAAGCCGCACTCCGCAAAAAATTAATGTGAGCGATGTTACTGTGGCCGCAAATCTGCTTGATGCGGAACAAACTCGAAAAGCGGTAACAGGAAGCAGTATTGTCTATTTTGTTGCCGGATTGCCTGCAGACTCGGCACGGTGGGAACAACAGTTCCCGGCAATGCTGAAAAATGCCCTCGATGCAACCCGCATGGCGGGAGCCCGGTTTGTTTATTTTGACAATACCTATATGTACCCACAGAACGACACCCTACAAACAGAAGAAACGCGCTTCGCCCCCAGAGGCCGAAAAGGACGGGTCCGTGAACTGATGACAAACATGGTGCTTGAAGAGATGAGGCGCAAGGACTTTCCGGTCGTCATTGGACGCGCACCGGAGTTCTATGGGCCGGGGAGGACGCAAAGTTTCACCAATGCGTTTGTCATCAATAAGTTGAAGACAGGCAAACGGCCTCGGGTACCGGTGCGTGATGATAAATTACGTACACTCATCTGGACGCCTGATGCCAGCCGTGCCCTTGCTGTGCTTGGTAATATTCAGGATGCTTTCGGTCAGAGCTGGCATCTGCCCTGTTGTGACGAGCGACTTACATACAGGCAGTTTGTTTCTCTGGCCTGTGAGGTGTTCGGGAAAGACGTAAAATATATCGTCGTCAGCAAACTCGCTCTGACTGTCGCCGGCCTTTTTTCACAAGGTGCCCGTGAAATGCGTGAGCTGCTTCCGCGGTATGAATATGACAACCTGTTCGAATCGGCAAAATTCAAACACCGTTTCCCGGACTTCATCGTCACAACTTATCGTGAGGGACTGGAAGAAACCTGGCGCGAATGGAGAGGCAAACTTTCAAAAGCTAATGCCTGAAAAGCTGTCACCGCTTTCAAATGTCAACGTAGTCATCCTGTGGGGGTTTTTAAATGGCCAGACGTATTCTTCATGCTGTCACTAACATTTCTCATTACGCCGCTTCCTCGCATAAAACCGGGCTCTGGCTGCCTGAATTGACCCATGCATGGGATATTTTCGCGCTAAATGGATTTGAGCAGCATATCGTCAGCCCCGCCGGAGGGCTATCACCACTGGAACCACGGGCGCTACGATGGCCTTTTCTGGATAGCTCTGCAAAGGCCTGGCTGAGGGATTCGTCCAAAATAATGCTTCTTGAAAAGACATTAACCCCGGCCGAGATCGATTCAGAGAAATTTGATGCCATCTTTTTTACTGGCGGCCATACCGTTATGTGGGATTTCCCGGACAGTCACGGGCTTCAGCAATTAACCCGTGAAATTTATGAGCGGGGTGGTGTTGTATCTGCGGTCTGCCACGGTTATTGCGGGCTGCTCAACACGCGGCTGTCAGATGGAACACTACTCGTTTCCGGGCGCAGGATCACTGGATTTTCATGGAAGGAGGAAATACTGACAGGTGTTTCCCATAAGATGCCCTATAACGCTCAGGATAAAATGCAAAAACAAGGGGCTCGTTATGAAAAAGCTCTCCTGCCATTTATTCCTTACGCTGTAACTGACGGACGTTTATTGACCGGTCAGAACCCAGCATCAGCTAAGTTGACTGCCCGACACGTTGTATCTGCGCTTAAAGCATAATGTCTCACTGACGAGAAAGTTATCAGGACAACACCGTATAATGGGCCAATTTCACACGGCTTTCACTTAACCTCATCATGAACGTTTTTTTGGCTGGCCATTCCAGTTCGCGAATATAACTAAACCTTCATGAAACCTATCAGATACTTAATAATCTATAGACGTAAAATTTCGAAGCCCAGCAGAATACTACCTATATCACTTACATTCTTTATCGATGAATTATACTACTTCCCAGCCTCTTTTCCTGGCATGCTTAACTTTAGACAGACTCAAAAAGATATTTCTTCTCCGGTAAGTCTACAAACCGTCTGCCAATGGAATATGTGGATGCAACGCAGTCAGATGTACTCTATCAGTCACGAGGCCTGCTAACCCTCAACATAACAGCTCATGAATATTAAGAGTATTTCAGAACCCTGGAACATCGTATAGTCAGAGACCGGTTTGCATGCTGTAATAGACAGATACTCTAAGGAAATACTCAAAAATAGAGAACTATTCTTCATACTGGTTAAAACATACCCTAACAGTCAGATAATTTATAATAACTCCAGTAGATTAAATTAACTTTACATAGCCATAAATCTTAAAGTAGTAATTGATTTGCCTGTTAATTTTTTGTTAAAATGACAAGCATCAGCATTGAAATATATATGCGGTCTGCACTTGATGTGATCGGATGATTTAAAAATTTCGCATCATATATTAAACAAAATTATGGATTAGATGCTCAAATGCGCATTGACACGGAACTTTAAGGCTTGTTAATGGTAGAGATATGCATGCGTCCTTTAAACTTTGATACTGAATTTTATGTATTAAAAATAATGCGAATGGCTGCAGCTTTTCAGTCTGGAGAATGCCTGAATGAAATAAAAGGAAGGGTTGATGATCTTATTACGTTAGTAGAAACTCAGCTGCGTCGTGAACCAGAATCTGAGGTGGAAGGCTGGGTGCGACTTTCATACCACCTGCTTGGAATTTCCCGCAATACTTCTGACCCAGACTGGATGACTGTAATTGCATATACTCGGAAAAGGGTTAACACAAAGAAATATATAGCAATGTCCCGGCGCAAAAAGCTTGCATCTGAACGTCAGTGAATTGCTGGCACCTGCGCCTTTTCTATAATCTACATGGCAGATATTTTTCTCAATGAATTCGGTAATGATTACACACGTGTTAATAGTAAAACGCTTTGCCTAAATGCAGATTTTTTGCTACCAAACGGTTTATAAAAAGATCTACCCCCCTCTAACAGATATGGTTGATATAACCAAAAAGTTAATAAGACAGAACCACAATCCACGATAAGGGGACCTCAGGTTGTGGTTCGGGAAACAATAAACTCTCTTTTTATTTAAATAATCGTTCTCATCAAAAGCTAAAATCCGCCTTGACTATTAATTAAATTATGGCAAAGATGTAAAAATGGATGAGAAACATCACCTTTCCAAAAGATGTATAGTAAGCAGCATAATAGTTATGCATTTAGCAAGCTGTAAATTATTATCCGATTTTACCAGGCGTCTATTCCTCGGCACATTTACCATGAAAAGGACGCATTCTTGATAGCAAAATTAAGGTCACCTGCTGTAAGGCCTTCTTATGAATGCCTGCCTTGCTTCTATAAAAAATAAAAACCCTCATCATTTACGAATGTTCACAAGCCTGCCGTCCGCTAATCGCTCTTAGCGGATATAGCTCACTTTGAGGCCTCGACATTCTTCCAGGATCTCCTTCAGATTGCCATAAAGTAACATCAGATATCTTACTCATACCTCTGCTAAAGGTTTATGTGCCGTCAGGTTTAGCAGTGCAACCTCTCTTCAGTCTAAGGTGCTCACGGATCCAGCCAATATTGCGTAATACTCTGATATGGCTGGCTGGCATATAAAGCATCGTCAGTTACATACAAGGCGCGGTATAAACTCCCCGGTACTGACTCGACGAAACATTTTCTGAAGCTCTGAATAGCACGCCTGACACAACTCGGTTTCCGTCAAATTCTTCGTTCTCATCTGGCTGTAAAGACCAGTGACCACCTGTGCTTTGTCGATTAATCTAACGACAGATATAGAGAGCTGCGGTGCCTGGTACTACCCGGCGAGCCAGGAAACAACATGATCGTCCCGGCAGATGCGCCATACGCTGCGTCCGAAGCCACATCTGGTAAAGGTCAATCTGGATTCACTGGCTGGGCACAGAAACGAAAAAGGCCCGCTTAAGCGGGCCCTTTTTAACTTAAAGGAAGGTCAGTCATGTTCATCAAAAAGTGATTCTAAAAAACAACGCTGATGTGGGCTTAAAACCCATCCATCCAGACGGTCTGCTTTGTTACCTTGCTTCTCTCCTTTTTCTTCATATCCATCCATACTGTCATTTCTCCCTGCATGTAAATCCAAAAGCATGGCTCATCCTTAAACGTAAAAAAACAATCAATTAGCATTATTATAATCCCATGCGTTATCTTAATGCATGGATCGAATAGATTTTATACACCCTTTATTAAGAATAACCCTAGCCAAAAAAGTTTAAAAAACGTGAAGTGAGTAAGGTTCTTCCCTTGAGAACCCTGACGAAAATCTCAGTGCCCATGTGAAGAATCCGCCTGAGGGGTTTTTTATGGAAAAATCGTCCCCTACAACAGGTCGCTGAACCGAAGGATGTAGTGATTTGCAGGGCCAAAACCGAAAGGCCCCGCCGAAGCGTTTCTTTAACAATTTTAATTAATCTGTGGAGTTAGCATTATTCGCAAAACAAGAGAAAACGTTGACACTATAGTGCACCGGTCAGTTCTAAATAGCTGACAGAGTGAAACTTGAATCTTTTCCGCTTACCGCTGGTTCGCCGGCAGTAAGCTTTTTTTTGGCGGTCGCAAATAAAAAGCGCCTTATATCCATGCAATGCCTAAAGGGCACGCTGTTGAAATTTGAATAAGGGTATGCCAGTACTAACCTGAATGAAGTGGCTAAGCGTGCAGGTGTGGCAAAAGGTACGCTTTACCTGTACTTTGCGACAAAAGAAGATTTATTCAGGGCCGTTGCACGTTCTGCATTTACCAGTCATCTGGAAGGGATGGATAAGGCTGCCTCTGAACTCAGCGGTTCAGCGCGATTCATTATTCCCTTGATTCTGAATACTGCGGCCGAAGGCGCGAGTAACAGTCATGTGCCGGCCATAGCCCGTATGGTGATAAGCGAATCGAAAAAATTCCCTGATCTTGCACGCATCTGGCACGACAATGTTGTCGCCCGCGTGCTCAGCCTGCTAACTGTCGTGCTTACTGAAGGGCAAAAGCGGGGAGAAGTCAGGCATGGAAATGCGCTGCATCAGGCGCTTTCAGTCATCGGACCGATGGTAACGGCGACGCTTTTTCATGAAATTTTCCCAGAAGACAGCACACTGCGGCCAGATCTGGACTCGCTGGCGAAAAGTCATGCTGATATAGTTTTAAGAGGCCTTTTTGAATCACCATGCGGACTGGACTCAGCCATGTGAGTAGTATTTAAGCACGATGTCCGCCTTTGCTATTGGCGAGCATGGCTGCTTTACTCTCACAAAACATCCCCCCGCTCCCGGGAATCGGAACCGCCTTTGTCAGGCTACAGGCGCCAAGTGAATCTGGTATGGCTTTTGGTGCCTTCATGCGCTAACGCGCATAATCTTTTCACCTCTGGCGGGGCTGAGTTTAATACAAAAGGGGGCAAATTTTGCTCAAATGGCTAAACGCAATCAGCTTCTTTTTTTCATTTCGGATCCTGATTTATCAGCCTGAGGATAGTCTGGCAATAATACTAAAGAAACTACCGGACAGCTCTGGCAGGACAGGTTAAAATCAAATTTTTCGCTGCCACAAAGAAAATATTCCCGCAATCAAAGCTATAGCTGCAAGAAATAAGAAGCCATCCTGAACGCTCAGCATTTCAGATTGACTAATAACCATCTTCTGGATTAACACAAGTGATGCCTGCTTTATTTCTGTCTCAGGAATCATAGTAAGCTGCCCGGATAGTGTACCCATCATGTTCTGAAAGGCAATATTATTCATGGTAACTGCCTCGGCAAGACGAGAATAGTGTAGCGCTTCCCTTTCCTGTTCGAGCATAATGACAGACGCGGTAGAAAAAGAGTAAGTCAGTTGCTTTACAATATTTTTCAGTCTGTAACTGTGACTGTAGTCCTCTTCACTAAAAAGGCTGAATGCACTGCCGCCGACAGGCAAAGCGATCGTCAGCAGCAATCCACCACGCAAAAACAAAGGTATCAGCAAGCAGTCTTCACTTACATCAGGTGGCATTTTCAACATCCATATTGCAATAACAACAGCTATCAGCCAGCCGGGAATAATTATTAACTTTTTATTTTTTATCTTTGGAGCAAAGCGAAAATACAGAAACATCAGAGATAGCGCAAGTAACGACGTCCCTCCAACTAACAGACCAGCATTCTGAACAGGGTAATTCAGTCCTCCTTCAAGCATTCTGGAAATAAGATACCCCATAGAGTTATTTATATAATAATAAAGCATATACATCACCAGGCCGGTTCTGAATAAATCGGTTCTGAAGGTACGAAGGTTCAATAGTGGCCGTGGATGTCGCCATTGATGGTAGGTAAACCAACCCAGAGCCATAAGCCCAGCACCTGTCAGCAGTGGCATAAAAGGAGCCGAGGTAAAGCGCTGGAATTGTACCTGCTGCATGACGGTCTGTAGCGAAATGATAGCCAGCGTAAAAATAATATAAGGCCAGAAATGCGCTTCGGTACGTTGTGACGTCTCGGATTTCCCTTGTTGCGGTACCACATAAAACACCATGAGTGCTATGACGCCACCGGTTAATGACATAGCGGCAAAAGGTGTTCTCCAGCCTAAATAGCCAATAAGGTAGCCCCCTATCAGGGGTGCAGCAGCACTCGAAAGCAGTATGCAGAATAAAAACAATTTCAATGCCAGGCCACGCATTTTACCGTCAAGGGAGAGCTGCAGAATTATTCTACAGATGCTTAACATAGGGCCCATACAGTAACCCTGCACCGACCGCAGGGTAGCCATTTCCGCTGAAGAACTCGTAAAACAAACCAGTAATGAAGCCAGGCTGAAACCCAGCAAACAGAGCGTCAGATATGCACGATAACCGATGCGCTCAATAAGCCATGACTGCTGAAGTATCCCAACTACTGAAGCCACCGCATAGAGACTGGTTGACCAGACCAGTTCATCTGCAGGTGCATTGATCCCGCCGGCAATATAACGGGCATAAAATGAAAAAAAAGTACTATCGAAAAACTCTAACCCCACGCACAGTGCGATGGTTAAGGGGAAAAATATATCTTTTGTAAGCCTGGTCCTGTCATGAGCAGAAACTGAAGTCATCATTTTTTACTTATTTTATCCGTGTATTTTGAAGAAGCCAGCCGTTCACTAGTCAGGGCTGCAGATGATTCTCCGGCTATACGACGGGCCAGATAAGTTAAATCCTCAGTTAACTCATTTTTCAGCTTTCCAGCTTCGCTAAGCTCCTGCCGGGCTGACTCGATTCGCTGAATAACAATATTCAGTTTCTTTTCTATGGCTGAAGCAATATCACGTAATGTTTCCAGACTATATTCTGCCGCTCCTGCCTCGTTCACTTCCATAGGCCGGCTGATAATTTCCTGAATGGTACTGAGAGAGAAACCTAACGCACGTAAACGAATAATACGCTTTAAGAGTATCAAATCGTTATCATCATAAAGCCGGTAACGTCCCCTGGTGCGTTTCGGGACAACCATGCCGAGTTCTTCATAATACTTAAGCGTCCTGTGCGTCACACCGAGCTGTGTCGCCGCCTCTTTGATGGTTATGTAAGCGTGATTTTCCATAAATTTTACACATTGCTTTAGATGAACGTAGATAATATATACGTACACGTTCATCTTTGGAAGTAATCTTCGTTCAGCGGGCATACGATACTTCCCCACAATGACAGCTACTTATTGTTTTTTAAAAGGTTATAGAGTGAAATAAGGAAAAGCGCTCGCCCTGGAGGAGCGCCTGTTACTGTAACGGCTGGTGTTAAGATCTTTTCCCTGGTCAAACTTACGTGACCTGCGACCATCACCGGCTGGAGGAACAACATTTACGCAAACGCACAACCATCCCAGGCCAAGGTTTTCTATGCGTGAGAGAATAACATTCGCGTCTCTCCGCCTAGCAGCTGGCCGCGGGGAGTGCTGTACTTTTCTGTTGCTTCATACACATCACGTTCAGTCAGATCATGTGCTTAAACCATTCCCGGGCTTGCGGATACTCTTATGGGGCAATTCATGCAAGGTCGTTGAATTTTGGGCTCACTTTTTATTTCTGAGCGCTTCAATAATGACATTAAAAGCAGCCGAAGACTTCAGGCGGCTGGTGTAATACAGATAATATTCCGGGAAGGTAATAGTGAAGTCGTCCAGAACGGTCAGCAGCTGGCCGGAATCGATATCATTCTGCACCAGTGCCTGCGGTACATATGCAAATCCATAGCCATCAAGACAGGCCTGACGGACCTGATTAATGTCGTTAACGACAATTTGCCCTTTTACCCGCAATTTTTGCTCCTGCCCGTCAATTAAAAACGTCCACGTCAAATTCTGCCCATGCGTGGGTAGCTGCAGATTGATACACGGCAGGGTAAGCAGTTCTGCTGGGGTTTCAGGCAAATCCTTGCCGGGAAGATAATGAGGCGATACGACGACGACCATACGGTGTTCCGCGCTAATCGGGATGGCAATCATATCCAGAGCGATCAGCCCACCTCGCCTTACACCAGCATCAAAGCGCTCTCTGGCAATATCAACCAGACCATAATCGGTGATGAGTTCAAGATGAATATCGGGATAATTTCTCAGCACCGGCGCTAACTTCGGCCACAGCACCTGCTGAATGGCATATTCATCGGCAGAAATACGAACCCTGCCTGCAGGTTTATCACGCATTTCAGCGAGTTGCTCCAGCCCATCTGAGATTTCTTCAAATGCCGGTCCAATAATCAGTGCCAGGCGCTCTCCCGCTTCCGTAAGTGTCAGACTTCGGGTTGTGCGATTTAGTAATTTTAGCTGCAGGCGTGCTTCAAGGTTACTGATGGTCTGGCTCACTGCTGACTGGGACGTTCCCGACTTCACGGCTGCCCGTGTGAAACTCCCCTCCTGAATCACCGTCAGAAATGTAATGAGATCGTTGAGATTCTCTTTCATCATATTAATAAGCCACGCTAATAACTGTCATTTGATTATCCCAGCTAATCAAAAATGCTGTCCACTCCTATCATCAATTCATCGTAACTACTGGACCCAGCCCCGGGAGAAATAAATGATGAAATCCATTCGCTTTACCAACGCAGAAGTCAATATGGCGGGAAATTTGTTTCTCCCTGAGAATTTCAATGAAGCAGAGCGCTACCCCGCCATTGTAGTTGTCCATCCAAGTGGCGGCGTTAAAGAACAAACTTCAGGCCTCTACGCTGCAAAGCTGGCAAGTCATGGCTTTATTACCCTGGCCTACGATGCTTCGAATCAGGGAGAAAGCAGCGGAGAACCCCGCCAGCTCGAAAATCCTTACAACCGGGTAGAGGATATTATTACAGCTATTGATTATCTGGTCGCGCAGAACTGCGTTGATGAACAGCGAATTGGCGTTCTGGGTATCTGTGCGGGAGGTGGCTACGCCATACACGCCACCATGATGGATCGCAGAATTAAAGCGCTCGGTACCGTAAGTGCGGTCAATTATGGTGATATGTATCGTCTTGGCTGGGAAGGCGATCTTAAGCCTTCATCGTCTTTTGAACTCCTCGGGATGGCTGCAGAGCAACGCACTGCTGAGGCTAAAGGTGCGGCCACTGGTTATCTGCCAACAACGCCGAACTCCATGGAAGAGGCGCCAAACAGGGATTTTGCCGAGGCTTATGAGTATTACCGGACACCCCGGGCGATGCACCGTAATGCCCCCAGTAAATTCACTACCCGCAGCCTGGCGCAGCTTATTACCTACGATGCATTCAATCATGCTGATATTTTTCTGACTCAGCCCATGCTGGTCATTGCGGGTAGCGAGGCGGGGACGCGCTGGATGACGGAAGCAATTTATCAGCGTGCCGCCAGTCAGAAAAAGACAATTCATATTGTTAATAATGCCACCCATATCGACATGTATGACAAGCCTGATTATGTGGCGGAAGCGACAGAAATGTTTGCACCTTTCTTTTCAGAAAATCTGTAATTACGTCCATTGCCTGCGGGATTTCGCCTGTACAGGCAGACACAGACCAGAGGTCATTATCATGAAATATACTCTTATCACCGGAGCCAGCTCAGGGATCGGTAAAGCGCTTAGCTATCAATTCGCATCCCGCGGCCATAACCTGATTATTACTGCCCGCCGTCAGGACGAGTTGCACAGACTAAAAGAAGACATTGAAGGCAAATATGCGGTGCAGGTTATCGCAAACCCCTGCGATTTGTCGCAGGAAGGCCAGGCGGAAAAACTGTATCGCCAGCTCGATGATTACGATCTCTCTGTCTTGATCAATAATGCCGGTTTTGGAGATTTTTCCATGCCCTGGGATATGGATTTATCCAAAGCAACCCGGATGCTGGATTTGAATATTAAGGCTCTGACTTCGCTCTCGCTGCTGTACACCAGGGACTATGCCGAGCGGGAGGCAACGCTAATCAACGTAGCTTCTGTCGGCGGTTATTCCGTGTTTGATATTGCCGTCACCTATTGTGCCACCAAGTTCTTTGTCGCTGCGTTTACTGAGGGGCTTGCTCAGAATCTGCAGGATCAAGGAAAAAAGATGCGGGCCAAAGTAATAGCCCCGGGTCCAACGCAGAGTGAATTTGTCGTCCGCTCATCCGACAATAGCGGGATCAATGGAGATGGTCTGTTCGCAGAGGATTCATTTATTACCGCGGAAACTCTGGCAGATTACACATGGCAACTCTATGACAGCGACAGTATCGTGGGCATCGTCAGTGCTGATCGCCGCCTGATGCTTAAGCCGCCTGTCTATCCTTATATCCGAGTCCCGCACTGATGCGCCGGGGATTTTAATAAGTTTGAGGAGTGCATGCTATGTCTCATGAACAATCCGTGACCTTCACGAATAACACCTGGCAGGTTGCTGCCACAATCCGTTTTCCTGACGGATTCGATGCAAACCAAAAATACCCGGCCATTGTCTGCGCTCATCCTATTAGCAGCTGTAAAGAACAGACAGCAGGCTCAGTCTACGGTCAGAAACTGACTGAAGCGGGTTTCATTACACTGGCATTCGATGCATCCACGCAGGGGGAAAGTGGCGGTGAGCCTCGCTTTAGCGAAGATCCTTCCACCCGCGTGGAAGATTTCCGGTGCGCAATAGACCACCTTATGACCTTATCTTATGTGGATGAGGAGCGCATTGGTGTACTGGGGGTCTGCGGCGGAGGTGGTTATGCCGTCAGCGCCGCAACGACCGATCACCGCTTCCGGGCGGTTGCAACTGTGGTTGCTGCCAACTACGGACGCATCATGCGTGAGGGCGATTCGGGGCCGGATGCCGCTCTCAGGATGATAGAAGCACTTGGCAGGCAACGTACTGCTGAGGTCCGTGGAGCTGCTCCGCTCGTGGTGGGCTACATCCCGGCCAACGCTGAGGAACTGGCCAAATCGGGCATTGCGGATATCGATATTATAGAGGCGGTAGATTATTACACCACTTCCCGGGGACAACACCCTGGTTCCCCCAACAAGCTGCGCTTTACCAGCACCGCTGCCACACTGAACTGGGATGCTTTTGCCTTTACGGAGAAATTACTGATACAACCTCTGCATATTGTTATCGGCAACGTTCCAGGAGGTTTTGGTTCCTATCGCGACGGATATGAACTGTATCAGAGAGCCCGATCCACCGAGAAAACGCTTCAGGTAGTGAAAGGCGCTTCACACTATGATCTGTACGATCGTCCCGAAGCGACGTCCGAAGCACTGGAACAACTTATTCCTTTTTTTAATAAGTATTTAGGAACGTAAGTGGCCTAACCGCTTTATATCCTGCCTTCCTGCCCTGCACACCGGGTTATGTAACTCATGACCCGGTTTTAAACGTTTGCATTCTCCTGTAATCCGAGGGACCTTATACAAACACTGACTATGCAAAACGGTTCTGAGCAATTCGCTTTCACTCAGATTCTTCACTTTCATCTGACTGTAAAGACCGGTAACCAGCCAGTATTCAGCATGACTTTTTCAGGGATAGATTTCCGGGCTTTCATACAAGCCTCGGCGCACAGTAAGCCATAGAAATGCCATAAAGCTCGTCTTCCTCCGGCAAGCCGACAGCCCTGTACTCATCTCGCTTGCAACACTGAACGGCCAGAAGTGTGAGCAACTGGCGCGCGCATACTTCATTCCAGCCGATAGTTGCTGCTTCGTTGTGACCTCATTGCCCGGTTGCGTCTGATTACCTACCAGCTTACAGCCTTCCCAGATATTTGAGGCCAAGGGCTGACAATCCTGCCCCACCGCAGAGCTTAAGATAGAGATGAGGTTGTTGATACTGATGTCCACTATGTGCCAATAGCGGATATAACGAAATTTGCCAGGTGTTAATTACTGATAGCAGCTCAGAACCGGAAAATGGCAGATTCATGATTGACGCAAGGATATTAAGGAGAACTAAAGTAGCTCGTAATGGTTCTGGGGCGCAGGTTAAAAGTAGTGCGCATTGTCCCTGTTGCCTTGCGCACATACCTGTAGCAATTAAACCGGCTTTCAAGGTCGAGCTGCGGTGCCATCCGGTAAGCGTGCGTTAGTCCATTCAGGTATATCACCCAACACCGGATATTTAGCGGCTTCTTTCACATCAATATCGACCCCGAGCCCAGGGCGATCGCTGAGATAAGCGTAACCGCGATCTATCTCCGGGCAGCCTGGGAACACGTCCATTAATGCTTCGTTAACTGGCGTATATTCCTGAATGCCAAGATTCGTAATGCTCAAATCAATATGCAAGTTTGCCGCCACGCCAATTGGCGAAATATCGCCAGGCCCATGCCAGGCGGTTCTTACACCATAAAGCTCGGCAAAAGTGGCTAGCTTTTTCGCTGGCGTGATGCCACCAATCGTACTGACATGACAGCGGATATAGTCAATCAAATGATTCTGGATGAGAGGCTTCCACTCGTTAATCTGGGTAAATAATTCTCCCATCGCAACAGGTGTGCTGCTCTGTGAGCGCATTTTATCCAGCCAATCAATATTTTCAGGCGCTACCGGATCTTCCAGGAAGAATAACTGGTAAGGTTCCAGTGATTTAGCCATCTGAATCGCGGCGATTGGGGTGATTCGTTCATGAACATCATGGATAAATTCAACGCCGAACCCAAGTTTGTTACGCAGGTGATCAAACAGACGAGGCACGGCGCGCGCGTAAGCATCAGGGTCGAAGTAAACACCGTGAGTTTGCGTGCGCGGCGACACCTTGGGCTGAATGTTACGCGCTTTCGCCAGCTTACCAGCAATCAAACGCAGATCGTCTGTCCCAGCCCCGCCATACATGCCAACCTGACAACGCACGTACTGATATCCCTCTTCCATACGCGCACGGATGTTGTCTTCCACTTCCACTTCGTCAGCGCCATCGCAGTGACGATACAATGCCACGCCATCGCGACATTTGCCGCCCAGCAGTTCATAAACCGGCAAACCGGCCATTTTGCCTTTCAAGTCCCACAGTGCCATATCCACGCCTGAAAGCGCATTGTTCATCACGGGACCACTGCGCCAGTAGCCACTGACCGCCGCCGATTGCCAGATATCCTCAATGCGCGCGGGATCTTTGCCCAGCAAAAATGGCCTCATATAATTGTCGATCGCAGCCGCCACCGCGTGAATACGCTGCGTAAAGGTGGCGCATCCCAAGCCATATAAACCCGGTTCGCTGGTTTCAATTTTGACAACGACCAGGTCAATACCGCCAGGCGCAGTCAGTATGGTTGTTACATTAGTAATCTTCAGCTGGCTCATGGTACTCCTCAATATCTTGTAAGATGTCCTACATGTAATATGATTTAAAAAGCCCGAATGGGCTTTTCAGTGGATCAGTTGTGTCGTACATGTTCAATCGCGTGCACGTTATGAGTCATGGCGCTGTTCAACGTTTCTGTAGCGAGCGTGGCATCGCGATTTTTCAGCGCCATAAAAACTTTAATGTGGGCTTCAACGCTCTCCAGCGTAATGCCCAGCACACGGTTTAGTTCTTCAAGGTAGTGAACATAGATGCCTTTCAAAGACTCCATTACATGAATAAAGATGGAGTTATGTGACGCCTTAACGATCGCCAGGTGAAAATCGTAATCTGCCAGTGAATATTTTTTGTAGTCGTCCTTATTTACCAGCATACGGTTGAGGGCTTTTTCTAATTCCTTGATATCATCATCAGTAGCATTTTGCACCGCGAGCTCCATACAACGAAACTCAACCGTCTGACGAAAAACGCGCATATGATCAAACTCTTCCTGCGAAAGATGTAAAATCGGCTGGTTATTGTTGAAAGCACCGTAACGTGCCACATCGCGTGTTACGTAGGTGCCCTTGCCATGATGAGTCACCACCACACCCAGATCCCGCAATTTCTGTACCGCACTTCTCACACTAACCCGGCTAACCTGAAAAGTGGCCGTTAGCACTGGCTCCGAAGGCAATTTGCAGCCCGGCTCCCAGATGCCATCCTGAATATTTTTTTTCATCTGCTCGTAGATCACATCCACGATGTTATGTTTTTGTACACTTTTCAGGGTCACTATATTTACTCACTTGTCCTACATGTTCAGATTTGTATCGTTTATGGCAAAGCAGCACAAGATAAATTTTGCTGGAAAAATGTTTCTTTGCTCAAAAGAAAATTTATTTTAATCATTAATAATCATCTAATTATACAGAAATTAACATCATAACCCTGCGCAGGGTTAAACTAAATTTATGTGAAGCACACTGCATTTTGCTTTAAGGAGAATTGCCGGTTTTACCAACCTCAAGTACAACAATTAGCATCAACTTGTTAGTCATGTTACATGAGGAATTGATATGACCACTCTTTTCAGCCTTAAAGGTAAAACCGCGCTGATTACTGGATCCACGCGTGGTCTGGGATTTGCCTACGCCTGCGGACTGGCTGACGCCGGTGCCAGCGTCATTCTGAATGGCACCAGCCAAAAACACATGGATGTCGCGCTGAGCGAGCTGCAGGCTAAAGGGCACAACGCCAGCGGCTTTATCTTTAACGTTGCCAAAGAAGATGAGATCGAGAAAGTCTTCAGCCAGCTCGATCAAGCCAATATTCACGTCGATATTGTGATCAACAATGCCGGTATTCAATTTCGCCAACCTATGCTCGAACTTGCGTTAAGTGACTGGCAGCGAGTGCTCGATGTCAATCTTACCAGTGCCTTTCTGGTGGCACGTGCTGCTGCGAAACGCATGGTCGCACGCAACAGTGGCGGAAAAATTATCAACATAGGTTCGCTGACCAGTGAAGCCGCGCGTCCAACGGTTGCGCCTTACACTGCTGCGAAAGGAGGTATCAAGTTACTCACCAAATCGATGGCCGCCGAGTGGGCCGTCCACAACATTCAGACTAACGGTATCGGGCCCGGCTACATACTGACGGACATGAACGCCGCGTTGGTAGATAACGAGGAATTCAATCAGTGGGTATGTAATAGCAACCCATCAGGCCGCTGGGGTAAACCCGAAGAGCTTATCGGTACTGCCGTGTATCTGGCGTCATCCGCTTCCAATTACGTCAACGGTCAAATGATTTACGTAGACGGTGGCTGGCTCGCTACGCTGTAACGGTTCAACATCGCAAAACTTAGCATCAGGACTCGTCGTACCCTACTGACAAAAACCATAAGAGGTCAGAACCATGAATCAGACCGCTGCAGGGACATTACCTACCAAAAGATGGGGCAGATTAATCCCCGTCGCGTTTATTACCTACAGCCTGGCGTATCTCGACCGTGCCAATTACGGCTTCGGCGCGGCTTCCGGCTTAGCTGAAGATCTTAACATCACGCCCGCAATTTCATCGTTGCTCGGCGCACTGTTTTTCCTCGGCTATTTTTGCTTCCAGGTGCCTGGCGGAATATATGCCGGGAAGCACTCCGCGAAGCGACTGATTTTCTGGAGCCTGATCCTCTGGGGAGCGCTGGCCGCCGCAACCGGCATGGTACACAATGTAATACTGCTTGCCGCTATCCGGTTTCTGCTGGGTGTTGCCGAAAGTGTGGTGATGCCCGCGATGTTGATTTTCCTCAGCCACTGGTTCACGCGCGCTGAGCGCTCCAAAGCCAACACCTTCCTGTTTCTCGGCAATCCGATCACGGTGTTGTGGATGTCGATTCTGTCCGGCTATCTGGTGAACTCATTTGGCTGGCGCGGCATGTTCATTATTGAAGGCGTGCCAGCCATCCTGTGGGCATTTATCTGGTGGGCGGTATACGCCGATCGGCCGAAAGATGCCAGATGGTTAACTGAAGCAGAAAAACGCTCGGTAGAAAACGCCCTTGCTGCCGAACAGCAGGCGATTAAGCCAGTTAAAAATTATCGCGAAGCCTTCCGGTCGCCCAAAGTGATCTCGCTGGCGTTTATTCACTTCTTCTGGAACATCGGCATGTACGGTTTCATCATGTGGCTGCCCTCGATCCTCAAAACCGCTTCGGGACTCGGCATCGTTGCCACTGGCTGGCTATCGGCGGCACCTTATCTGCTCGCCGTACCGCTGATGCTAGGGGCATCCTGGTTTTCAGACCAATATCAGCAACGTAAAGCCATTGTAGTGACATTTCTCGGCCTCGGCGCGGTGTGTTTTATTGCGTCGTTCACACTGGGCGCATCGCATTTCTGGCTCTCTTACACGCTGTTAGTGATTGCCGGTAGCGCAATGTACACGCCTTACGGACCGTTCTTCGCCGCAATTCCTGAAATGATCCCACGCAACGTGGTGGCGGGTGCGATGTCCTTTGTCGTCTGTTTCGGCGCACTCGGCTCCTTTGTTGGTGCCTGGATAGTGGGTTATCTAAACGGCCTGACCGGCAGCCCTGCGGCATCCTATGTCTTCATGGGCGGATCGTTAGTTCTCGCTGTGCTGTTAACCATGCTCACGACCTTCAGCAGTAAATCCGCGCCGTTAACGCGTGCCTCAAATGCATACTAAAACAGGCTCATTTATGACCAATAAACCGACTCGAACGCGTTTTACTGTGCTGACCATGTTGTTTGTTGTCACAGCGATTAACTACATGGACCGTGCGAACCTGTCAGTTGCAGGATCACATATTCAGGGTGAATTCGCCCTGTCAGCCACGCAGCTTGGCTTGCTGTTTTCCATGTTTACCTGGTTTTATGCCATGAGCCAGATTCCTGTCGGCTATTTGCTGGATCGGATTGGCTCGCGCTGGCTGTACGGCAGCGCCATTGTGCTCTGGAGCGTATTCACGCTGTTAATGGGTTTTGCGTCACACAACCTTTTTACCACGGCAAGCGCCTCGTTCATGATGTTGCTGGCTTGTCGCGCCCTGGTTGGTATGGCAGAAGCACCTTCTTTCCCTTCAAACACCAAAATCATCGCCACCTGGTTCCCGGATCATGAGCGTGCGCGGGCAACCGCAACCTATTCCAGCGCGCAATATATTGGACTTGCACTGCTCACCCCGGCACTGTCGTTTATCGTCAGCAAATGGGGCTGGGAAATGTCCTTCTATATCTCCGGTGCGGTGGGCATCCTCTTTGGCATCTACTGGCTGTTTGCCTATCGCGACCCCCAGCACAGCAACAGAGTTAATAAAGCCGAGCTAGAAATTATTCGCAAAGGTGGCGGTTACGGTTCTGCATCGCAAAGCGCCAGTAGTCGGGTAAACTGGCAGTCGGTGCGCTATATCCTGCGCCAGCGCACCACATGGGGCTTATTCATCGCCCAATTCGCGGCATCTTCAACGCTTTATTTCTTCCTGACATGGTTCATCGTCTATCTGGAAAAAGGCTTACATCTGTCGATTGATAAAGCCGGGCTCGGCGCGATGTTCCCTTATTTGATGGCGATGGCGGGCGTGCTGTGCGGCGGTACTTTGAGTGACATGCTGCTCAAGCGCGGCCGCAGCCGGACCTTTGCGCGCAAATTGCCGGTGATGACAGGAATGTTACTGACGTGCTCAATTGCCCTGGTCAACTTCTTCCAGGATCAGCCAGTGATTGCCATTGGCATATTGTCCATCGCCTTCTTCGCTAACGCTTTCTCTAACCTTGGCTGGGTAGTGTGCAGTGACGTCATTCCGCGCCATCTGATAGGCACTATCGGCGGCTTTTTAAATATTTTTGGCAACCTTTCGGGTATAGCCAGCCCGCTCATCATTGGAGTGATCCTGCAACGCACGCAGAACTTCCAGTACGCAATGTGGTACATCGCAGCCGTTGCGCTGGCGGGTTTCCTCGCCTATCTCTTCCTGGTCGGGAAAATTGAATTGCTCACCCCTCCGGGAGAAGAACAGCAGCGCGCCGACGACAACACCTTCAACACTCCATCAAACGCGCAGGGATAAAGTCATGCAGCAGAAAACAGTGAAAGCCGTCATGGTCAAAGGAGCACACGATGTGTGCGTGGAAACGCAAAGCATCAGCTGGGATGAAGAGCAGGTGCTGGTACGCGTTGAACGCGGCGGAATTTGCGGTTCAGACATCCATTACTTTCAGCACGGCAAAGCCGGTATGTCAGTACTGAAATCTCCGATGGTGTTGGGCCATGAATTTGTCGGCGTGATCGAGCAAGCGCCGTCAGCGAGCCATCTTCGCGCAGGTCAACGTGTAGCCATCAATCCGTCACAACCCTGCCAGAGGTGCGATATTTGCCGCAGCGGCAAGCAAAATCTTTGCCGCTCAATGCGCTTTATGGGCAGCGCGCAGTTCTTCCCGCATGTTAACGGCGGTTTTGCACAACATGTGGTGGTGAGCCCGCAGCAATGCGTTCCTTATGCAGAACACGCTGATGCTAAAATTATCGCCTTTGCCGAGCCGCTCGCTGTTTGTATCCACGCGGTAAAGCAAGCCGGTAATCTGGCGGGAAAACGAGTACTCGTTACGGGTGCCGGTCCAATCGGCTGCCTAATTATTGCCTCCGCATTGGCTTCGGGTGCAACTGAGGTCATCGCCACCGATATCAGCGAGCGCTGTCGCGTACTGGCAACTAAAATGGGCGCCGCTGCCGCGCACGACCCGCGAGATGAAACTATTAGCTCATCATGGGCTGCCGATGGAGGAAATTTTGATATCTGCTTCGAAGCCTCCGGCGCAGCTGCGGCCATCGCTTCTGTTGTGTCTTACACACGTCCGGGAGGCATTATCGTCCAGCTGGGCATGGGTGCCGCTGAAGTAAATTTTCCTGTTGGGCCATTACTGGTGAAGGAAATTCAGCTGAGAGGCTCATTCCGCTTTATCGATGAGTTCACAACAGCAGTCAGATGGCTGGAATCGGGCAAAATAAATCCACTGCCATTGCTCACTACAGAGTTCGGTATGAATGACGCCGTCGCTGCGCTGGCACTGGCCTCAGATAAAGAGCGTGCGGCCAAAGTTCAGTTAATATTCTGGTAATAATACCGGACGGAACGGCAAACATTTAAAAATACATATCTAACGGCACTTCCCGCCTCATTTTTAAGGGAGTGTTTATATTGCATCCTAAATTAGCATCAGGTGAAACCTGAGCCTGGTGAGTTTGCAAATCTAATTTTACTGGACCTTTGCTGGATTTTTGTTCCTGGCGGGCTATGCCTGCCATGCTGCCGAATTCAGACATGTTACCTCGCGTCTGCATGAGAAGCTCGGAAATGGTTTGAATAATGGCGTTACCCATTTTGTTAGTCCTTGAGTTTCATGTATTCGCTGGCAGCCGGGTCCGTCAGCCTGTCCCTAAACTCAGCGCCCAGACCTCAACCTGTGTGAGGCAGAAATGCATGTCGCCGGTATCGAGGTCTGAGGTGTGCTTTAGCGATCGGATGACTGTTGTGTCTCCTGTCACCACATCGACCATCACTCGCTCTACATAGCCGAGACATGTGTGCTTCATCGCGTCTTTAACCCATTCAGGAGAGGCAAAGTCTTTGCCGTGCCGATGAGCCAGTCGCTGAGTTTGCTGTCCCACAGCCTGGACAACGCGTTCTGGTTGAGGCTGCGCTTCTCGCGCCACGGCTTGATGATCAGCCGACAGGTTTCGCCAGAGTCGAGCATGGGGGGGATTCGCTGCCCGATGGCGTTGAAGTTCGATTTGTGCAACCGAACCCCATTTTTCGAGATGTCGGTCATTTAATTTATTATGTTTATTTTACAGTAGTTCTTGATTTCCCTGGTGCCAGACTCAGTTATTTGCTCGGGTACGGCCAGGAATGATCAATACCAGTTGATGAAAGAACGCCAGTGAGAACCAGATAGGCAATCACCAGAACGAACAGAAGAACTGCTGATATTTCAAGAAATTTTACGAAATGATGCTTAGCCATGAATAACCCTCATTAAGTTAGGTGTTTAAAAACATCCACCTCAAAATAAGATGTTACCGGTAAAGCGCAAGTGAAAATCACATCATGAAACATAAAGAAGAACTTATTGATTATTTGCGTGGCGAAACATCGAGATTTCATTTTGGAGGGTGTCATGAGCCTCTTCTTCCAGCATGCCGACAGCTTCAAATCGCGCCTGATATTGCTCTGACGTCAGGGACCGGGCCTGTGCAATGTTCATGATCGCCAGTATCAGGTTGCGCACCTGCCGAAGCGTTCTTGCGAGCTGGAAAACCTGTATCATGCTGGCCTGTCACCGTGCACGCTGCGACAGAAGTGCTCAAAGCAGTTGCGGCTGCTGTCGCTCATGATGCTCTCCCTTTCCTGACGAGTGCTTTCAGCCGGGCTACGTTATCCAGCGCCTTTTCGCTGGCTGTTGGCATGTAGAGCTTTTCCAGCTGAGCGCGCGGTGGCGGGATTTCTTCGCCAGCGTCGATCCGGGCGGCCATCTTGCGCAGTTCGGCGCGGCACTTCGCGCGTAATTCAGGCTCACTCAATCCCTGTACCCGCATCATGCTGTACAGCCCGGTGACCATCCAGTAATGCGCGTTGGCTCTCCATGGATATGCCTCGGGCGAATCATAGAATCCGCGGCGCGCGCAATAGGACATCACCATGTCGTAAAGGGCGCCCTCATCCGACAGGCCTGCAGCTGCGTGCTCACCCTGCTTGAACCACTCGATAAACTGTCCTGGAGACGGCCAGAACGGTGAGCAGCTGGCGCGCGCATGCTTCATGCCTCTCGATAGCTGCTGCTTCGAAGTAATATCGTTCTCCCTGAATGCCGCTACCCACTGACGTTTTGCTGCGGCTTCGTCCTATGGATGTTTCAGCGTGGCGCTGAATGATGCCGGAAACACCAGCTTCAGGCAGGCAAAAAGCGTGTCCACCAGCTGCCTCACCGTTGGGTTAAAACCACGATTGTCCGGCTGCGCGCTGATGCCATCTATGCTGGGCCCCTTTTAGTAGGGAAACCTTATATAAAGAAAAATTCAAAAGACAAATGATTCTTGACTTTAACTCTTTGTCACCTTAGAAGAAGTGTGAGCCTATAAAATTTTATAAAGGAAGCTGACTCATGTTACCGCAGGATAGCCTTCAGCAAGAACTCATCGAATCTATTAAAAAAGCACTCACCTTTGACATCCTTTATCAAAGAATAAGACCAGATATATCAAAATTCATCACGGCCACCTCAAAGCTATCTTTAAAAGGCCTCGATGACTGGGAACGATTAATTAGAGCAGAGATGTCGTATTCTCTTCGGCAGTACAATCAGAAGCAAAGTGACAATGGTTTCCAGCAGGTCGGGTCACTTAGATGGATGGACATATGTAGCGCTGATGGTTTCAGACGCGAAAGAGCGCTGAGGACATTATCAGGCGGGGCACCAAATAGTTTTTTATTAGCTTTAGTTGTTCGGAAGCTAAATGACTGGGTTCCACAGGTAAGAGCTGCAGCTCGTGATGCTTTGCTATTGGTTGCTGAAGAATCTGACCCTGAGTTTATTGTTGATGTCTTATTTACAATTCTTCCCTACTGGGATTCTTGGGGAAGAATGGGTGATCTCGAAAAAGAGGTGCTCATGAAAGTTGTTTTGATGGAGAAAGTAACTAATGCTTTAAAAAAACGGCTTCTGACATCCTCTTCAGGGCCTGTCGCCACTATATTTGTGCAGGCAGGACGCACAACAGCTCTGGATAATTTTTTACCTGAGATTTCAGAAAAATCAGTTCAACCCTCCCTGCGAGCCAAAGCGTATCGTTGTCAGTTTGAAAGTAAATTTGTTTGGGCTGAAGGCGTGACATGGCAGTGGGTTGACAAAGTATACGGCATACGGCGACGCATCCCTGCTTTAAAAGAACGTGTAATACCTACAACTCGTCCCTTTATTGATAATTTGAGGATGGCAACAACCGACCGCTCACCAATGGTTCGGCGTATAGCTGGCGAAATGCTCATAAAAGAATTAGGCAGTATCGGTGATGAAGCATTTGAACTGGCAAATATATTGGCTGCTGATATATCACAATCAGTTGCAGAACGTGGAAGATATGCATTAGCCGACTTAAAAAGCAAAACTGACGATTAACACACATACATTGGTGTGCCTGTGGCCAATTTCGTTACAGTACATATTATTTTATCATGGGTGCACCCGCCAACAGTTGTGAGAACGATTGCTAGTTTCCGCTCCTCGCTCATAGCGGACTAAGTGCACCATGACTTGTGTTACTCTCACCTGCCCCGGCATCCCTTCGGAATTGCATAGTCTGTATCAGGTATCACATTAACATCGCGTCGTGACACTCTGCTCACATTACACTTTTGCCCCTCCGCCAGCCGCTGAGCCAGTTTCAGGCCCTACTGTGTCTGAACGGCTTTCCCTTCGCTCGCCAGAATGCGCGAAAATCAGCAATCAGGGCAGGCTCTGGTAGCTTACCAAGCCTCATGCCTGCCTCTGCTGCAATCTGAATCAGGTCAGAAGATGGCTGCCACTCCGAATGCATGGCGAACCGCTCCTGTGGTGCAGGCAAAGAGTTATAGTATGTTTGCACGCCTGCTGCCGGGTCATCAAGATATTGATACTACTGACCACTTTGTGCCAGAAGCGGACGTTGAACGCCGCGCTCTGCGGCAATTTTGGAGCACAGCGGAAAAATTGCCCGACAGCAGCGCTTTGTTATACGAATCCCGACCAGAAGCAAAATGGTCACTCAAATCTTTGCTCCCGTCGGTTGTACTCCTCGGACTCACGCTCTCTATTCTCTCTAATAGACCTATTTAGAAGAGAAAGCTTGGTCTTAGCCATCTCTCGCACCTCAAGAGAGACATGATTTAATAGGGCTGCGAATGCCTCCAAACGAACTTCAAGAATATCGGCAAGTGATCCTGACCACCCACTAGGAAAAGACCCAGAGAAAATAGTTTCAACTATCGCGACTTTGTTCTCTGCGGCATCTAAAAGTGATGTAATGTGATTACTGAGAATTACTTTCTTTGGATTGTTTAGTGGCTGTGATTCCTTGTCTAAGGATGTGTATACCGAAACGGCACCTGCTACCTTATAAATCCTATCTTGATTTCCATTACACCAATTTAGCACGCGCTCTATCGGTGCTAAGTTTAATGGCGAGCTACTACGATTGACCCTATCTTTGAAAAGAAAATAAATAAGTTGTTCGCTATTCTCACTATCTATTAACACTCTATCTAATACAAACTCTGGATAGTTTTTCACTAGAAAGGCTATGACAGTTTCTAATTCGAAGCCATATAAGCGATACGTCTCTACGCCGTTGCAAAGCAAGTTAATAATATCGCGAACTTCATTCTCCGTTGCTGGCTCTGATAAACACTCTGCAATAACACGGTCTATTCCATGGAGCTGTCGTCTGCTAATCTCATCCCTGTGCATTGATAACAGTTTCAAAATGGCCTGCCTTCCAACAGATCGTAGGACATCGCTAGGACTGTAGTTGCTATCCTTTTTAGTAAAGAATCGCATGCTCAAAATTTCAATAGTTGAAAATATTCCATCGACCAAATCATTAAGTGCGGCAAGTAATTCTGATAAATCATCATCAGAAATGGGTTCATGAACTCGACCGTAACTTATCTGCTGAAACCTCCATGCTTCGAGTTCACCAGCCTTCGCTAGCTCAATAAGCTTTTTTGTACCCCAAGGAGCTATCGGCGTTGCAGACAAAATATTAACAAAATACTGTTTAAGCTCCGGCACATCTAATACAGACTCTTGGAGCTTCCGAGACAAGTCAGGATCGCCGGCATGAACGCCAGCAATAAAACCGCAAAAGAGGATGGGTTGTACTATTTCTAGCTCTTGCTTTTGCATCAGACGGACAAGCGTATCAAAGGTTAAACCTTGGTCTGATGAACCTTTGGCCAGCCCTTTACCGAATAACCAAAGCGCATCAATATGTTTTTCCCATAACCTTGGTGCCAATCTTTCAAGGTAATTAGGTTCAGATGACGCAAGCTCACCTAGTTCCTCTATCTTTTGATGAATTTTTTCATAATCTTCCGTGTAACTTTCACCTCTAACTTCTACATGATCCCATGTATTAGTCAGAGCATATGCCTCGATTTCAAAATAGGGCTCAGCCGGTGCGGCTAAATGCTCAAGTGCTTCAATCCTCTTTAATAATTCGGATGTATGTTTCTTTCCGTTGTAATGGATTGTCCGCTTAATGGCCATCCACATATCTGGCCATTTACCGCCAGCGCCATGTTTTCGCACTATGTTTTCGAGAATGTCAAAGCAGCATGCATAGCTCCATAATCCTACAAAGTGTTTTGCTAGTATCGCCTTTGCCCAATTGCAAAGGGAGTCATTGTCCGAATCTAAAAACGGCACTAACAGTTCAATATAACCTACGTACCAGTCTAATTTCTCTTTATTCGTTTTCGGTTCCCACCCAAAGTCCCTGCTACGAGCCCCAAAATCAAAACCTCCAAACGAACTCCAATGAGAAGCCTCAAATGCAGACCGAAGAATATCCTGTGCAATCTCGAGCTGTCTCAAGTTGCCAGAATTTAACATTCTACTCACAAAGCAATGTCTTCGCGTTGGTGTAGCCTGTGTCCCTGAGAGGTATAATGAAAAAAGGCTCGCCAATTGACTAGCGATACTATTGTTATTCTCGCCAGATTTTTCTGTTTCCGCAAAGCGAAGAATTAACCCGGCAGAACGGTCGAAGTACTGATCTTCATATGCTATTTTCCTAAGCAATCGAACAAACGTAGTAAAGTTTTGATTATCTCGTGAGCAGAAATCTCGAGCTTCCGAAGCATTTTCTATAGCGATTAACACTACTTCGGGAAACACTGGTGCGATGTGAGTTAGTGCCGTAAGCAGTTCAGCATTGCACTGTGCAATGTTATGAAATGGCCCATCAATCTTCATCCACGTATGGGCGAGATATCTAGCAGGTTCAAAGTCATGCAGATATCCTAGTCGATGAGCACATGACTTGAATAAACGAAAATTATCAGCCTTTAACAACTCAGCATTAATTTTATCAGGATCGATATTCTGAAGGGCTCGCCGTGCGAGACGGTTAGCTATTGCATGCGGAAGCACTGCTCGCCAGTTTCCCCGCTTTTGCGATAACTGCCTCCGCAATAGCTCTGCATGATTGCGATTCAACCTGTCACGTTCAAATCCGCCAATTTTAGAAAGAGCGCTCAACTCATCATTAAACTCTTTCGGAGAAATATTGAACGAATAAACCAAGGATAGGATCTCTGCGCTTTCAAGCAAGCTTTCGGTTGTACCTTTTCTCTGATTGAAGAGCCTCTGGAACAAGTCCTCATCAGAAAAATTTGCCAAGGTCTCATCTGCGTCCACTCGACTCGCCAGTGCGATCGCAACACGCGCATTCCCTCCGGAAAACTCTGCAACTTTATCGGAATTAACACGCCCTAGAGACGGAAACCTCTTTTGAACAAGTTTAGAGACGGTCTGTTCGCTTGATGGTTCGATGTGTATTACTTCTGTTTCTTCTGGGCGATCATCCGAAATATCATATTCGATAGTAAGAAGACTCAACTTTGCTTGACTTGACGAAACCTGCTTTTGCAGTTTTCTATGAACATCTGGTGGGCAGTTATCCAATACCAAATAGCTTGAAAAATCATTAGCTATCAAGTACGAGACCAGCTCAGATGCTGTTGGAGTTAATTCATCACCAAGATCCGCATATATTACATTCGCTCTCGGCAGAGAGTTATCGCATACATAACTTTCAAAAAGAGCCTGAGCAAAGCGTGTTTTTCCAACTCCTGATAGACCAGTTATTCGTACCACCGAGCCAGATTTTTGTAATCTTTCACGCACAAGCCTGATTCCATCCGAAATCGCTAAAGGCTCTTTGTGATGTGAATTCATGTCGATGACGCAAGGGTGTTCGTCAAGCAAAAACTCATCATCTTTATCGACTGGGGTGGAAGTCCATCTCCCAAAGGGTCGCCATCCGGATAATGGCTTGCCTAATCTAGAGCGGACCCACAAGGCAACCTCAGGAAATTGTCTCAACCATGCGCTAAGCCGATCTCTACCATAAAAGTCAAGGAGGAGCTCTTCGCTATCTGGTAAGCCTTCGAGCGCGGATTTCATTCCTAGAAGGCGTTCTGATAGCATTTTGTCAGAACAGTCATCTTTGCCACTAACAATTATATAAGCGCCTTTTTTTACTAAAAGATCCGCTATAACAGTTTTTAACGTTCCTTTATCAAGCATTTCATTTTTGCAAGCCGCCTTACTCATACTGTTTTTCTTTACTTGAAAGCCAGTATTTTCTCGACTTACAAAGCCGGGCCTTAGTAAAGGGATAGCATCGGCAACTCGAACATCAAGACCACCGTCAGCAGCTTCCTGTGCCCCCCCCCATAGAACACAAGATGCCTGAATTTCTTGACGAATTAATTCCGCTTCACACAACCTAGCGACCAATTCTCTTAGATCAGCATCATTGAGATTTGAAATATCAGAAGGTTCAAGTTCAAAAAATATCATTAGGTTTCAAAAGTCTCTATATTGCCAATTAATATCGGTGACCTGCTCCCCGTGATTCACACGGAATGCTGTTAGCAGTGCCCGCTCTTCGCTCGCAGCGGAAATTGTGACCTTGATTTCTGTCCGCTCCTTACCAGTGGCGGACGTTGCTAAAAGCTTAGTGTGATAATCTGAAGGGCGCAGGTCACGCCAGAAACGCGACTTAAGAATAATCTACGCCAGGACTTACTGTGCTTTCAACTGAATAGTATCAAGTTTATCAATATAAACTCTCTTTTCAGTAATGCGAGGGATTTACCTGTTATCTGACGCCGGAAGAATACCAACTGAAGCGGTATTTACCGGGATCTCAAAAAGTGAATGGTACGTTTTGCAGGGATGCTTACACTTGTAAGTATTCCTGCAAAATGGACTATTCCTTTTTAGAGATCTTCAGACAAGCAGATCAGTCTACCTTTATTGCAAACGTCTTCCGTTCGCTCATAGCGGTCTAAGTGCACCCTTACTTCTGGCGTTCTTACCTACCACATAACGTCTCCCATATTCTTCCCTACAACGTTTATGCGTTCCACATCAATAGTCATTCGTGCATGCGCTTCACGAGCACGCATGCTGATTGTGTAGCCGATCCTGATATCCCTTTGGGGAGGCCACTTTTTTCAGCGAGACTGATAATCGCCAACATCATCTGACGGGCCTGCTCTGAGTGCGACGGCGCCGGGATGAGTTGTGTCACTTTGTCCATGCGGAACTCCTTTTCGACCTGATTAGCGCCTTCAATGGCGCTATGTGACTCAGCGCTTTCTCAATGCTGGCCGGCATGTATAGCTTCTCAACCTGAGGGCGAGGCGGTGGAATCAACTCACCAGACTGGATGCGTGCAGCCATTTTCCGTAGCTCAGCGCGGCACTTCACACGCAGCCTTGGCTCACTCAGCACATGCATCCTTACCATGCTGTACAGGCCAGTGACCATCCAGAAGCAGGTGTTGCTCTTCCACGGGCAGGCTTGGGGTGTTTTGTACAGCCCCCGGCGGGCGCAGTATTTCATCAACATGTCGTAAAAGGCGTCTTCGTCCGACAGACCCGCAGCGGTGTATTCGCCCTTCCGGCAGCACTGGATAAATCCACTCGGAGAATACCAGAAAGGTTAAGGCTCCTGGTGTTCTGACTTCATTGTTTTTTCCGGGTAACAGGCTGAAAAGACACCATTCTTTATCTTTCCGCCCGTTACGGCTGGGCCACTATGCACACTTAGCGCATATCTCACCAAGACAGGCACAACATGTGCAGTTTTCATCCATTGGCACAATAACCGTGCATTACCGGCACGCTGACGGGGCAAAACTGCATACGATTATTAACTGCCCCGGCAATAACGATTCGAATAATCATCAAACCGGATGTTTCCTCCTGCATGACTTTCGCCACTGATGCCGAACAGTTTCAGAAAGTTAAAGCTTTGCCCGGCGCGGATATGTACCGCTTCTTTGCAGCTGTGCAAAACCTGGTATGGCGTTTGCCTGTTTCAGCACACCTATGACTCCATCGGATGATTAAAACTATGAATAATTATAATGGCAGCAGCGTCATACAAGATGCAGTGAAACTGATGTCCAGAAAATCACGATTTGTTATTACTATGTTTTTGTTATGCGCCGTGACAACAAATGTAGCAGCCCAAAGTGAGGAGCGGATACCGACTAAACCAGAAACAGAATCGACCATGCCTCGATCTCGCTCTAACAGTGTGTACTGCCAACGCCACTATCAGCGTTGTACTGCACGGTTGCCTCCGTACAAAACGGTAATACAAAGTCAGTGTTATAATGCTTTCCGATATTGTCAGACGCAGGGTAAATTCATCATTCGGTAACTAAAACGGGTAACTGAAATGAAAAAAACAAATTTTGATACTATCCACCGGTGTATCCTGGATATCGAAGCTCGGGTACAGAATCTGGCAGACGCGTTGACACATGAAGATGAGTTAGATCCTGATTTCACACTGGTTGAAATTGCCAAGATCTATTCCTCCTTACTAAATATCAGCGCAAAAGTTTATGTTAAAAGGCCTGATTTGGTTCCTGAACACCTCAGGGATTGCAACTGGGAAAAATACACCCCCCAGTAATCAGCGCTGGTCTGGCCGCTACCGCTCCACAGCCCTGTTCAGACACCCTAATATCAGGCTATCGCCTTTTCTTGTAAATGTGCGTTCGCGAACCTGATCGCCATTCATTAACATGTTGTTGAAATCGCCTGTATCGCACCAGTGCATTCTCACATTAACCAGATTATTTTCTGCCAGCAGTCTGCACATTCAATTGCGGCCGTCTGCTGCGTAGCCGAGTGTCTGTTTATGCCGGCAAAGATTATCAATGCCTGATCCCGGACGGTGATCCGCAGCGCTGTATTCTCCCTTCCGGCACCACTGGATAAACTCACCCGGCGAGGGCCAGAACGGCAAACCGCCCGCTCGGGCACGTTTCATCTCTGCCGATAGATGCTGCTTAGTAATTTCCCGGCTGCGTCTGGTCGACGGCAAGCTTCCAGCCTTCTCGAACACGTAGGCCATGGCATGACAACCGTGCCTCATCGCAGGATAAAGGTAGAGATGAAGGTGTTGTTACTCAAATTCGCTTTTCGCTTAAAGCGGACATCGGCAGGCACCTATGTCCGCCAGGTACCAGAAGCAGACGTTCAGCTTTAACTGATTGCAAAAATTTCGCGCCCGTTTGACTTCATCAATATTTCCATTATTCTGGAAATACAGATATAGAGGTGATATGGATTTAAACACAGCAGCAAACGCACTACGTGAATTAGGACATCCTACGCGTCTCGGCATTTACCGCGAGCTGGTTAAAGCGGGCCATGATGGCCTGCCGGTCGGCGAACTGCAGAAGCGCCTCGGCATTCCGGCTTCTACGCTCAGCCATCATATTTCTGCCCTGATGTCTGCGGGGCTGGTAAGCCAGGAGCGAAAGAGTCGCACCCTGTTCTGCAGACCCTGCTATGCGCAGCTTGAGCAGCTGATGGCCTTTCTGACAGAAGAGTGCTGTGCAGGCGGCAGCTGCAACCTTTCGTCTGCAACAATTCACGAAGAGACCCCACAGTGAACAATATCAACAATACCCTGAAAAACATTGACCTCACGCTTCTGGACGCGCCGCTGACAGAAGATAAACTGCGTGCCGCAGAAGTGGCGCATCCTCCCCGTATCCTTATGCTCTATGGCTCGCTCCGGGAACGCTCATACAGTCGGCTGACGACGGAAGAAGCCGCCCGACTACTGACGGCAATGGGCGCAGAGGTTAAAATTTTCAACCCGTCCGGCCTGCCGCTGCCCGATGACGCCCCGGAGACGCATCCGAAAGTTAAAGAGCTGCGCGAACTGGTTCTCTGGTCGGAAGGTATGGTCTGGTGCTCGCCAGAGCGTCACGGCGCCATGACCGGCATTATGAAGGCGCAGATTGACTGGATACCCTTGACATCCGGGGCGGTCCGGCCTTCTCAGGGCAAAACGCTTGCAGTTATGCAGGTCAGCGGCGGCTCGCAGTCTTTCAACGCCGTTAACCAGATGCGCATTCTGGGGCGCTGGATGCGTATGATCACTATCCCGAATCAGTCATCTGTGGCAAAAGCCTGGGCCGAGTTTGAGGAAGACGGTCGTATGAAGCCCTCCCCATACTATGACCGCATCGTTGACGTGATGGAGGAGCTGATGAAGTTTACCCTGCTGACGCGCGGACTCAGCGATTATCTGACCGATCGCTACAGCGAAAGGAAAGAAAGTGCCGCGCAGCTCTCACAGCGGGTCAACCAGCGCAGCATATAAAAAAAGCCGGCATCTGCCGGCTTCTTTTTTATATCTCCCGTTCTGTCAGCAGCCTGCTCCGGGGTCAGTGGCTGATCCGGTTTCCGTGCTCATCAATGACCTGCTCACCGTCTTCTTTCGTAAATGCTCCCTGCTGCGGGTCTGGCAAAATGTCCAGAACCGTCTCAGAAGGACGACAGAGCCTTGTACCGAGAGGCGTCACCACTACCGGCCGGTTGATCAGGATGGGATACTCCAGCATGGCATCCAGCAGTTCGTCATCACTGAAGCGGTCCTCTGCCAGCCCAAGCTGCTCATACAGCTCTGTATTTTTACGCAGCAGGGCGCGCACGCTGATCCCCATATCCGCAATCAGATTTTTCAGTTCGTCGCGTGATGGCGGCGTGTCCAGATATAAAATCACCGAGGGCTCGGCGCCGCTGTTGCGGATAAGCGCCAGAGTGTTACGCGACGTCCCGCAGGCCGGGTTGTGGTAAATAGTAATGTCAGTCATGAGCGGTGCTCCGCTAAGGCGCTGCGCGTGCGCAGCGCCGGATTAAGGTTAAACAGACAGGCGCAGGGCCAGGGCAGCCAGCGTCACGAAAAGTACTGGCAGGGTCATCACGATGCCTACGCGAAAGTAATAGCCCCAGCTGACAGTAATATTTTTCTGCGCCAGAACATGCAGCCACAGCAGGGTAGCCAGGCTGCCAATAGGGGTGATTTTGGGGCCGAGATCGCAGCCAATGATGTTGGCGTAAATCATCGCCTCCTTCACCACCCCCTGAGCGGTACTGCCGTTAATGGAGAGCGCACCGACCAGCACGGTGGGCATGTTGTTCATCACCGATGACAGAAAGGCCGTCAGAAAGCCGGTGCCGAGTGTGGCACCCCAGACGCCGTGCTCCGCAAAGCGGTTCAGGGCGGCAGAGAGAGTATCCGTCAGGCCGGCGTTGCGCAGGCCATATACAACGAGGTACATGCCCAGCGAGAAGATCACAATCTGCCAGGGCGCGCCTTTCAGCACCTTGCGGGTATCAATAACGTGCCCTTTGCGTGCAACAAGCCAGAGAATAATTGCCGATATCGCCGCTACTACACTGACCGGCACGCCGAGCGGCTCCAGGCCCAAAAAGCCAGCCAGCAGCAGAAGCAGCACCAGCCAACCCGTTTTAAAGGTTCGCACGTCGCGAATCGCTTCCCGTGGTACTTTCAGCTTTGTCAGGTCATAGCTGACCGGAATGTCTTTGCGAAAAAACAGGTGCAGCATTACCAGCGTGGCCGCCACGGAAGCAATATTCACCGGTATCATGACGGAGGCATATTCGCTGAATCCCAGCTTAAAAAAGTCCGCCGTAACAATGTTGACCAGGTTCGACACAATCAGCGGCAGGCTGGAAGTGTCCGCGATAAATCCGGCAGCCATTACAAACGCCAGCGTGGCCCCAGAGCTGAAGCCAAGCGCCAGCAGCATGGCAATGACGATTGGCGTCAGAATAAGTGCCGCACCGTCGTTGGCGAACAGTGCCGCTACCGCCGCCCCCAGCAGTACAATGTACGTGAACAGCAGTCTGCCCCGGCTTCCCCCCCAGCGGGAAACGTGCAGGGCAGCCCACTCAAAAAAGCCTGACTCATCGAGCAGCAGGCTGATGATAATGACCGCAATAAACGTGGCAGTGGCGTTCCAGACAATCTGCCAGACGGCCGGAATATCACCTAATTGCACCACGCCGGACAGCAGCGCCAGCGCAGCCCCGATAACCGCGCTCCAGCCAATACTGAGTCCCTTTGGCTGCCAGATAACCAGCACCAGCGTCAGGACAAAAATCGCACCCGCCACAAACATACTCTCTCCTTCATTATTGCGTTGCGCCTGTCAGAACAGATACAGAATACCCAGGAAAACATATTCATAAAAACATATGTGTATAGCCAAATTTTTAAAGGCAAACAGACTTTCCGTTAGTGGTTACGTTATCCCGCTCAGCCTGCTGACTGAGACGCAGAATGTCATCCCGCTGACACAGGTAAGCCTGTTCAATTACAGCTGCCGCCCAGGCGGGCATATGAGGCGACAGTCGATAATGAATCCATTTGCCATCGCGTCTGTCAATAAGCAGTCCGCTGTCTCTGAGTAACGCGAGATGGCGGGAAATTTTTGGCTGGGATTCCCTGAGAATGGATGTGAGTTCGCAGACGCAAAGCTCTCCCTTTTCCCGGAGTAACAGCACAAGACTGAGGCGTGTTTCGTCAGCCAACGTTTTGAAAAGCTGAAGAGGATTAAGCTGTACCATGTCAACTCCTGTGTATGAAACAACACTCAGTATCGCAGCGTAACGAATGACGATCAACTACATATTCGAAAAAGTGCATATGTCTAGCCAGTTAGATTTTATGTTTTGCAGACCAGCCCAGAAATATGATGAATCATTTATGACGGAAGGGTGCAATCGCTCAATGTCCGCTTTTCGCTCAAAGCGGACCTTCACCTTAGGCTGTCGCCTTCTTCAACCCACTGAGTGAGAGCAGAAAAACCCTCACCCTACCCGCCTCTGAATCCCTCTGGAATCTCATAGGACATATCAGGTATCGCGTTAACGTTACGTCGCGGCGCTTTACTCACCTTATGCTGGCGTCCCTCCACCAGCCGCTGAGCCAGTTTCAGGTCCCACTGTGCCTGTCTGAACTGCTTGCCTTCTGCTCGCCAGAATGCGCGAAATTCAGCAATCTGGGTGGGCTCTGGTAGCTTATCAAGCGTCATGCCTGCCTCTGCTGCAATCTGAATCAGGTCAGAAGATGGTTGCCAATCCGAATGCATGGCGAACCGTTCCTGCGGTTCTGGCGAAGCGATATGGCACGTTCGCACGCTAGTCGTCGGGTCATTCAGAGACACGAGTTCCATAGCGTCTCGGTGCGTTACGTCTGATGCATTATGTATGGGCGTTACGTCAGAATGCGTATCAACGTAACGCTGGGCAGTAACGTTACGCTGCACGTCACCGTTACGCGTTACGCTGGCCGTTACGTTATGCGTTACGTCTCCAGTAATGTTACGGTTGCCCTCTGTAACGGGGTAGTTGACCGCTGATATCTGTGCCGCCTGAGCATCCTGCCCTGCCTCCGGCCCTTGTCCTGCCTGGGTTTGATATCTCTCAGCCTCTAAGTTATCCACAGAATCCGGAAAATTCTTCGCGCGCGCGGTGTGTGTGTTTGGTTTTAGATCTTCTTTTCTTGTCTTATCTAACGTTACCGTTACGTTACGCGTTACGCTGTCCGTTACGTTATGCGTTACGTTACGCGTTACGTTACGGTTTGCCTTCTGACGCTCACGATAGCGACGCTGGCGTTCGGCGTTTGTTGAACCTCGCTGACTTGCCGGGACGTTGTTATCACAGAATTTTGGCAGGATGACGCTACGGTTTTCCGCCTCGAAGATGGCCCACCCTACAGCGGCCATCGCTTTACCGAATCCATCGAATCCTGTCAGGACATCCAGGTAACTGAGATCGGCGTTACGGAACACGCCGTCACTGGTGTGCTCATTGGCAGCACTCCAGACAAGCAGTAGTGACGTGACCGTAACGCAACGCGTTACGTTACGCGTCAGCAGCGCGGAGCGTTGTCCGCCGACAGATACGTCAAAACCGGCGCTTCCGTCTGCCGGTTTCTCCAGCAGCGCAGCGATTTCATTCACTTTGGGATGCGACTTCAGCGAGGTACGCATCTTGATCCAATTATCTGACATAACGACATCTCTTCGAGCCAATAATAGCTAGACCAATAGTGATACTAGGGGCAATATTGATATGAATGGACGGCAGGTTCTGTGTGTGGTTCAGGAGGAAATACATCATCTAGCTCTACTTGAGCACCAAATTCTTTCAATGCACGAACCAACATCCTGCACGTCTCTAGATCGGGCTTTCGGCGCTTATTTTCATAATGCCCAATAGCCCCCTGACTGCATCCAATTTTTTGGGCAAGAAGGGCTTGTGACACATTGATTTTTTTCCTGATTTTCCTGAGGTGACACATTGCGAATCTCCTACAGTAAGAAGAGAACTGAATAATACAAATTGTATTTATTGCAAACAAGAGGTTAGTACATTTTGTGTGTTGTGACCATTAATACGCTCCGTAATAATCTGCGTATGAACTTTACATGGAATCAACTGGCGAAAGCCAGGATGAAGCAGATAGGCCTAACTCAAGAAAGGCTGGCAGAGGCTCTGGGTAAAACCCAAGGCGCGATTGGCCATTGGTTAAACGGCCGTCGCGAGCCAAGTATTGAAGATATAGCTGCGATGATGAAAGTTTTGGGGCTAAAGGAACTGGTTCTTAGCTCTAATGGGATGGTGATTTTCCCAGATGAATCCCTTAAAAACGTGTCAGATCGTTCTCCTCTCGGGGAGGTAAAAAGCTTTCCTGTGATAAGCTGGGTAAGCGCAGGCAATTGGTCGGAAGCTTGCGAACCCTATAACTTAAATGAAGTTCAGGAATGGACACAAACCACGGCTAAAGCAAGCCCAAATAGCTTTTGGCTAACCGTCAAAGGCGATTCAATGACTGCTACGACAGGTTTAAGCATACCTGAAGGGATGAAGATATTGGTAGATCCTGCCGTAGAAGTAACAAACGGAAGGTTGGTCGTTGCTAAACTTGACTCAGAAAATGAAGCTACCTTCAAAAAGTATGTCGTTGACGCTGGGCAGCAATATCTCAAACCTCTCAATCCCAGCTATCACATGATTCCCATTGATGATAAGTGCCGAATCATAGGTGTGGTTATCGAAGCGAAACTCGAGGGATTATGACCTCTAGGGTGGATGTGCCTCATACAAAAACCGTATCGTATCTTCGCTAAGCTTTGCCCACTCCAACTCCTTCGTCCCATCCTGGTCTCCACCTGCAACCAATACGTTTAGTACTCCCGTTCATTTTTAGCACGATTTGTATTGACCACCTTTAATACAATTTGTATTTTTACTCTGCCTTTGACGATATGCAAAGCAATCAAGCTCTTTAACAACGAGCGGGAAGCTCTACGGCAGGTGCCGAGAACGCACCGAACCTCAGGTTACTGAGTGCGTTGTTGCGACTGTGCAGCCAGTAACTTAACGGGGGGATGTATGGCAAATATCAGCTATGGCAGATCTGTTAAACCTGTGGTGAAAGACAACGCCAGAACACGCCGACATATGCGTCGCATGGCTGGGGCGATTGAGTGCCGCAAGATTGAAGAGATTCTGGCTTCAGAGCTGGGATGGGAACCGCCAGTACGGGCTACTGAACTCAGTCGGACGGAAAACCATTGCAGGCGAGCAGTAACCGATCGCATCAGTAAGGCAGTGGAGACAGAAACAGAGTATTACAAACAGATTCTGGCTGGCGCTGCTAAGTACGTTCAGCACCGCATTAGCAGCAAATACCAGAAGGTCTGTAACGAAGCCGGGCGCCAGATTCGGGCAGTCCAGAAAAGGCACGGGAAAAGCATACCGCTTATCTAATCTTCCTCATCCCAGTTACTGCGCCGGTAAGCAAGGTGAAGCTGGTAAAGGTTTCTGGCTTCAACCTGTCTTCCACAGCGAGAGCAGACAGCACCGTGAGGTGTCTGTTTGTCTTTGTTTTGAAATGTGAACTGGAATCGGCGCTCTCCACAGGATGGGCACCGAATCTTAACTCGGCCCATCGGGAGACTCCATCAAGTTTTAAACAGCAATGGCTAAGCCTGGCACCTTTTAATGGCCTGCAGAGATTAATTTTTAAACACCTGTCTTTATGCCTGTTCCTGCTGCAGGAATACATGAGAACCACCTCGCCTGATGTGGCTAAAAGCAGGCACACACCGCCCACGAGGCGGTTTTTTTACGTCCAGATACGGAGAAAACCATGCAAAAAGGCAAACCCTCACAAGTCCTGACCAGGAAAGAAATGCAACGCCTCGCCCTGATTCATGTGCAGGCGTATGTAGGCGCCTGCCACTGCCAGAGCCGCAGCGATGTGCTTCTGGCCCTGTACCACTGGCAGAGCGTTGGCAGCGATGTGGCTGATTTCATCCGGAAAACGCGCATCGTCACCCTCCGTGAACTGCCGTCCTGAATCCCGTTAATTCAGCCATGCCCGTCAGGGCATTCATCTCACCCGGAGGTCACCATGAAAAATCGTGAAGTTGCAGAAAAAGTCAGAGAGTCACTTTTCGATGTGGCTGAAAAACTGGTCGCATCAGTGGACATGACGGAGACCAGTGCCCAGGAAGGAAAAGTGAGCAAAGAGGAAGCGGATGCTTATCGCACCACCGTGCTGAACTCACTGGATGACCTGCTTCAGGCCGTCATCGGCCCGATTTACGACATACATCCCGACTTACGCCCCGCCTGCTGCTGTTGCGGCGAACCCGCAGAGAGTGAGAAAGACCCACAGCCGTGAAAATTTCGCCGACAGCCCTGAACACAACCGCCCGCAGTGGCGGTTTTTTTATGTCTGAAGGAGACCCGATATGATTATTCAGATCCATGATGGCCGGTTCATCTTCACCGTCAGCGTATTAAACAGAAGCCGGGAATTTGTCAGCTTCAGTGAGGGCATTGCCTGGGTGTTTGTGCAGAAGCTGGCAGCAGCCTGCGCCGCCGGAATGAGGTAGCGGTAATGCCCAAACCCCATGCACCCGACAGGATAATCCGGCGCGCAGAACAGCTGCTCCGACAGTGGCACGCAGGGACTGTTCATGCGAAGCGAACATACCGTGGCAGATACCTGACGCTACGTGTCACCCCGCACTGGCGCCTGCTTTCACGAGACAACGGTCGGCACTGGGAATTACTCAGCCACGCCGACTACAACAATCAGATTTAATCCCCCAGCCAGACAGAGGAACATTTCCCATGATGCAGTCACCCATCAGGGGCGATGCCGCTTTTGCTCGCCCTTTTAATGCTATTCGCGATATCGGGTTCACGCCTGAAAATATCATCACCGGCGCCAGCTTCTCATCGCAACCGCCACCGGCCCTTCCCCCACAGCCACCGCTGCCGCTGTTACAGGTCGCTTTTGACCGGGTCGCTGGAATTCTGCTTCAGGAGGGCCGCCCATGAGTCTCGCAACAACCCTGCCGGAAAGCATTCAATACCGGCGCGAAAAAATACAGGATGCCCTGTATCACCGCCGTCACGGCAATCGTAAGGCCATGCTCGCCGCGCTCAACTGCGCCCGCTGCGAGAAGATTAACCTGAAATATTTTCTCGGCCCTGCGCCGTTCTGAGGTGAAGAATGGAATTATCACGCCTGGATGAACCCTTCGCGCCAGAGGATATAGAGTGGCGCATTCAGCAGTCCGGAAAGTCAGGTCAGGGAAAGATTTACGCCATGGTTCTGGCGTACGTCACTAACCGCGCCATTATGGCGCGTCTGGATGATGTGTGTGGAAAGGCGAACTGGCGCAACGAATACCAGCCTGCACCAGCTGGCGGTGTAATGTGCGGACTATCCATAAGAGTTGACGACGAGTGGATAACCAAATGGGACGCTGCAGAAAACACTCAGGTCGAAGCCGTCAAGGGAGGCATGTCAGCTGCAATGAAGCGTGCTGCCGTGCAGTGGGGTATCGGGCGTTATTTATATAACCTTGAGGAGGGGTTCGCCCAGATAAGCACCGAATGCCGCAATGACTGGAATCGCGCGAAGCTCAAAGACAACACGCGATTCTGGTGGCTGCCCCCGCCGTTACCCGGCTGGGCGCTACCGCCCTCTCCTTCGCCTGTAAAAACTGAGCCACGGCCCCCGGCCCCGGCACTCAGAACGCCAGATGCCATCCTGAGTGAGTTTTCGGATATGGCGATAAGGGAAAGCGATATTGAGGCTATCAAGGGCCTGTACAGAGCGGCATGGAATGCCCTCTCCTGCTCGACTGAGCATCAGCTGAAATGCGTTGAGGTTTACCAGATACGCGCAAAAGAGCTCAGCCAGCTGGCACCTTCTCATTAAATAACTTCTGTGAGGCACTTTCATGACTTTCACCAACTCTCCGGCGGCATCTGCTCGCCCTGTTAAAACTGGATCACAACGCAGATGGAAACTGGCAATGCAATCTGCCCGGCAGCAGGCTCTGGCTGAAAAAGGCGTCAGGGTGTCGCTTGCCGTACGCACCGGGCAACAAAAAAAGCACTGGGTGGCAGAGGCGACTGAAAGGCGTCTTGACCGATATTTCGATTTTGAGGATGCGGTTAAAGCAGGTCGTCAGAAACCGTGTGTAACGCTGAATCGTACGGTTAATCCTGCCTACCCGGACTGGGCCGAAAAGCATTATCACGGAGACTGATTTCTCACCGTAACGGACTTACGTAAATATTTCTTATTTTAATCATCCGCTTGTGCTTGTTGTTTTCCTGTAAGTAGCCATTCTTATAGCTTGTCTGATTGTCAAGGCAGGCCTCGCCAGTATGATCAGGCAAGATAAAGAGGTCTCAAAGAGGCTCCTGTAGCATTTCTCTACCACGCTTGCCCGCTGCTCATCCTCGTGTGGCGGGCTTTTTTAAAGAAACAGCACGCATGCCAGCTATTAAACCAGTATTACCATCCCGTAGTTCACTGAAGACGGGCGCGGTTTGTCTGTGCCCCGTTGCCGGGGCTTTCTGCCCATAAAGTCACATCGTGCTTATTCAGGAACAAAAAACAAACAATCATATCTACCTATAGTGAATGCTGTATAGTGGACTAGCCAGCTGATCTGGCATTCAGGATTTCCCTGTCCCCTTGAACGAATTCATGCTCGTGTAACGCGGGCTTTTTTATGCCTGTTTTTCATACATCAGAAACAAGATGCACTATGCATCATCCTTCGCGGGTACCAGCTTCCACGGGATTACGGCCGTTCCCTGGAGTTATTCAGCCACGCCGATACAACAATCAGATTTAAGCCCCCAGCCGACAGAGGAACATTTCCCATGATGCAGTCACCCATCAGGGGCGATGCCGCTTTTGCTCGCCCTTTTAATGCTATTCGCGATATCGGGTTCACGCCTGAAAATATCATCACCAGTGCCAGCTTCTCCTCGCAACCGCCACCGGCTCTTCCGCCACAGCCACCGCTGCCGCTGTTACAGGTGGTTTTTGACCGGGTCGTTGAAATTTTGCTTCAGGAGGGCAAACCATGATGCCGTTCATCCAGCTCGAACGCCGCCAGGAAAAACTGGATACAGAAGAGCAGGCTGCGATTGAAAAAGAGCAGTGGATCGATGATGAAGCTTATCGTCTGCAGTCCTTTTTCCCTGAGCAACTTTATTCCTTTCGCCACTGGAATCTGCATCCCGAGGTAAAGAGCTGCTGCGCCCGTAACGGAGCAGATGACGCCTATCGGGATTTTATTCTCCGGCTGTCCTATCTGCAGGCCGAGCGTAATTACGACCTGCAGGGCGTGCCTGGCCGACAAGAGCTGCCCTGTGAAACCCGATATTTATCACGGCCAAAGTAATGATGTCGGTTCCCGTGGGATAACAGAAAAGCTGCTCAGGACGAATAATTCATTGGCATGCAGTACTCAACAGAAAAGCAGGTAACCTAATGGATCAGTACAAAAAAACTCAACGTTTAACTTTAAAAAAAGATTTTCGTCAGATTGCTGAAGCCGCAGTAAGAGCAGAATGCCTGGGCCTTTATGACATAGCGGGGGCCCTCTGGCATAAAGCTACGCCTCTGGCCAGGACGCCTGTTAACGCCCTGTGGGCTGAACATCGTCATCAGTATTGTTTAAGTATTATCCGTAACCACTGGGCACAACAGGATGACTGAACATTCAGGCATCTGCTTAAAATCACTATCAAACATTCACTTTTCTGTATTCTTGCCGCTCATTCACTATGCTATTTTTTTGAATTGTCGAGACTCCCGTCCGCTCCAGGTTAAAATAAAAACCAGTAAATATTCAAAAATGGCAGGTTAGTTTAATCTTCCAGCCATCAGAAAAAGGGCTTAACGATGAACAGAAAAATAATCGAATACATTGATGAGAAGTTAATGTCAATGGATGTAGATCCCACTGAGCAACTTGTTTTCTTTATTGCCAAAATGGCATTAATCTCCCAACCTTCAGTATGGATAGTAAAAGATATGCCTTACAAGATAGATACTCCCTGCCTCACAAAGTCAAAGGCTGAGGAAATATTAAACCGGCATGGAGATGCACACTCTTACATTGCGCCATTGTATTATGTGGCAAAAGCAGACATAAATAATATGGAACAGGATACATAATGAATTCCTTATGGATTAGAGTCAGATTTTCATCCATAAATCGATCGCCCACTTCGGGACAATAATCAAAAAACACATTGAATTTTATAAATCCATGCCTGCGCACCAAAGAAACCATCATCAATGCCGCAAATTTACGGCAGTGAAACACTCCTCCTGCCTGTTATTCTTAGCCCTCGCTATCAGTTTAGTCTTTTTGACATTAACCTGACCGACTACTTTGCATAAAAAACCCCATCCTTCAAGCGATCACACCGGCAGACATCCTGACAGGTATCTGCCTTTTTATTGCCCCGATTAATGCGTTCATTAGCGGTAAGCCCCCAACCGATTACGAAAGTTGCTCCGCTGAATACCTTTCTTTAGTTTGCGGGCAAAACCAGGTAAAGATCCCGGAGACAAAATGGCAAAGCTACTCAACTTACAGGAATGGGCAAACTCGACATATTCCCGCCCCCCTTCCCTGTCTACACTACGGCGCTGGGTGCGGGAAGGCCGGATTTATCCCTGCCCTCAGCTGCATGGCAAAGAATATAAGCTTCATCCTGAATCGGTTTACATCAGCCCCCGCAAAAACGGTAAAAATGCTTTAGTTCACGTTTCCAGTACAGGAGCGGATGAAACGTTGCTGGAGAAAATCAGACATGGCGAAAAGACCCGCTAATTATGAAATCAACCTTCCACGCAACCTGACGTACCGGCAGGCACGAAAAACATATCACTGGAGAAATCCTCATACGGGGAAGGAGTATTCACTTGGCAGTATCGCCCGAAGAGAAGCGATAGCGCAGGCAATCGAAGCCAATAACTATCTCGACCAGAATTATGCCCCCTCTACTCTCCTGATGAAGTTACAGGCCAGGCCTGTCATGCCATTCGCCGGCTGGCTTTCGAACTATGAAGCAATACTGGTTCGCCGGAACGTAAAGCCTGCCACTATGCGGTTACGTCTTTATCAGCTCAAATCACTGGCGAAGCATTTCGGCGAGCAACCATTAGCAGATATCACTACCCGGGATGTTGCGCTTTTCCTGGAGAGTTACATCACTGGTGGCAAACAGACAATGGCAGTTATCCTCAGGAGTGTGCTGAATGACATCTTCCGGGAAGCCATTGTGGCCGGGATTATTGAACGAAACCCTGTAGAACCTACGCGTGCATCCGTACCTAAAATACAGAGAAGCCGGCTCTCAACAAAAGATCTTCGCAAATTGCTGGAGGCCACGCGTGAAGTGGAGCCGTGGTTTTATAAAGCCATGCTCATCGCCCTCTTGAGCGCTCAGCGCAGAGAGGATATTACCCGCATGAAGTTTTCTGATGTCAGAGACGGGCGCCTGTTCATTACGCAAAGCAAAAAAGGAAACAAGCTGGCCATACCTGTCGCGCTCGGGCTTCCTGAAATAGACATGACGCTGAATGATGGCATTGCATTATGCCGAAGAGATAATCCTTCTGAGTATCTGATTTATTCAGCCACCCGCCGGCATGGACGCAAACCCGGCCCGGTCTCGCCAGAAAATATTACCCAGGCATTTTCCCGAGCACGCGCGCGCTGTGGCCTGGACACAATCGAGAATCCGCCGACCTTTCACGAAATAAGAAGCCTGTCCGGACGCCTGTATGAAGCCAGACATGGTGAGGCTTTTGCCCAGCGGCTGCTGGGTCATAAAAATCTTTCAATGACCAAAAAGTACCTTGATCCCCGCAGAGACGAGTACGTGCTGGTCTAAAGCATATATGTGATTTTCGGACAAATTTCGGACATTTTCGGACCGGCGAAAATTTCACCTTGCAAATCATGCCGTTATGGATAAACTATATACAAAACATATATATTCCATATAAGGCCGCTATGGGCATTGTTAAAATTTCCGACCTGATGCATGAGAACCTGCGTATCGCTAGCCAGGCGATGAGCCGCTCCATCAATGCGCAAGCCGAACACTGGCTTAAGCTGGGCATGCTGGCGGAGCTTTATCCGCAATTTACCCAGCAGGAGCTGGCGCAGCTGTTGATCCGCGTTGAACTGGAGCATGGCAGCGACCTGCGTCAGTTGATATCGACTTCCGAACGCATTCCACAAGGAGACGTGCAGTGAAAAGAAGCGTGAAGATCCATACCTCAGAACAGATTGAACTGGCGCGCGCGGCGGGTCATGCCGCTGCGCAGGTGCTGGCGATGATTACGCCGCATGTACAGCCGGGCGTGACAACTGAAGAGCTGGATGATATTTGCCACGACTTTATCGTTAACGAACTGAAGGTTATCCCCGCCAATATCGGCTATCAGGGATATACGCGCACCACCTGTATTTCAGTCAATCATGTGGTCTGTCACGGTATTCCCTCAGCGAAGAAGCTGAAAAAAGGGGATATCGTCAATATTGATATCGGCATTATTAAAGATGGCTGGTACGGCGATACCAGCCGCATGTACTTTGTCGGCGAGCCGTCAGTGCGTGCCCGGCGCCTGGTAGACATCACCTATCAGTCGATGGTTGCAGGCATTCACAGCGTGAAACCGGGCGCTACGCTGGGAGATATCGGCGCGGCTATTCAGCGCGTCGCCGAAGAGGCAGGTTTTTCGGTCGTGCGCGACTATTGCGGCCATGGCGTCGGCCAGATTTATCACGATGAGCCGCAGATTCTGCATTACGGCACGCCAGGCGAAGGTCTGACGCTTCAGCCAGGCATGATCTTTACCATTGAACCGATGATCAATGCCGGTAAAGCCGGCACCAGCGTGCTTTCTGACGGCTGGACGGTGGTCACGAAAGATCGCTCCCTTTCCGCCCAGTGGGAACATACGGTGGCGGTGACCGAGGACGGGTTTGATCTGCTGACGCCCTGGCCTGATGGCACCGGCGACTATCCTGCGGTTTAACGCTTAAGCGAGTCGCGCACAAGCATTTAGCTGGATGTGCAGCCGGAACCAGGCAAAGTAGCAGAGGGCGCTGCTGACCAGCGCGCTAAATGGAAGTGTGTACATTCTTCTTGAGACTGCAGTGCTGGCAGCGTTAAAGCTAATTTTCTGGCGTCGTCCGACGTCAGTAATGGTTTCCTCGCCTGCCTGGCAGGCGAGGATGATATCAAGCCGATAGATAATAACCGCCCCTGTCCCGAGCAGAGTAAGTCGCTTCCGCAATGCCATTTATCATGGCTAGCCCTACGCCCGGCTGACAGATGCAAGCCGCCTGCTTTAAACGTATTTACTCGCTCTTCGCAACGTACTTCTGCATATTCTCTTTGGTCACCAGCTCGAACGGAATCCACAGGTGCGAATCCACTTTCTCGCCTTTAATCAACTTCTGCGCCACATCCACTGACGCCTTGCCTTGACCCACTGCATCCTGGAACACTGTCACCTGCATCTTGTCTTGTGACATCGCTTTCAGCCCGTCCGGTGTGGCATCAATGCCGCCCACTAAAATCTTCTTATTGCTTTTAGCCAGCGCCATTGCTGCACCTATCGCCATCTCGTCGTTATTGGCAGCAACGATATCAATCTCTTCGCCGTTACCGATCCAGTTCAGCATGAGATCCATGCCTTCGTTACGCGCATAGTTAGCAGGCTGTTTCTGCACGACCTTCATTCCCGGATATTTCGCCACAACCTGCTCTACATCTTTAGTACGTTGCAGTGCGCCGGCATCCGTCAGGTTACCGATCATGATGGCCACATTGCCTTTGTAGTTAGCCATTTTCGCGAGCGCTTCCATCTGCAAGGTGCCCGACTCCCGCTCGTCGGAGCCGACAAACACTACGCCGTTCGGTAGTGTTTTATCGCCCGGCGTACGGTTCACATAGACCAGCGGGATCTTCGCCTGCTGCGCCAGCCGGGTCAGCTGTGGGGTGCTGGCGGAATCTACAGGGTCGACGATGATGGCGTCCACACCCGCGCCGATAAAACTCTGCACCTGATCGGTCTGGCGACCTACATCGCCGCGGGCATCTTCAAACTGCACATCAAGCCCGCGCGCTTTGGCCTCTTTATCTATCGACTGGCGAATAATGGTTAAAAAATTCTGGTCGAAGTAAGCCATCGATACGCCGATTTTTTCTGCCAGCGCTGAGGCAGAACTGGAGAGCAGACCAAGTAACAGTATCGCCTTGAGGATTTTCATTAGGGACTCCAGGGTAAGCCTTTAATTAGAATAAATGTTTCACTGAGTGTAAAAATGACTCAATAAAATCATTTTCAGCCTACGAGGTGGCAAATACGCTGACAATCGGCATGATGGGATTTTGCTGCTAAGCGCACACTTTACTTGTGGATGTATTACGACTTGCACGCCTGGAGCGGTATTGCGACGATTTTTTTAGAGTTTGAACCCGCTATCGTGCTTACGAATAAGGTTGCCTTGCAGAAACGCGTCAGTCCCTCTCAACATCTGGCTGATGGTGCGTGCCGGGGGCCCATGTTGTGGCACTGCGCTTTAACAGCGGCCTCCGGTGATTAACCCGCTCTGAAGAGCAGTTCAAAAACTGTGTTCTACTAATGAATGAGCAGCCTGTCAGTTGAGAGATATGTTTAGCTGAAACGATTTAATTAAATTCCCCTCTTTTCTGTCTTACCCTTTTATACCTGCCAGAATCGCGCGTTTTTTAAGCTAACATGTGTGATACGGATCTTATTTATCTTATTCACTGCATAGAAAATCACACCAGGTGAGCCTCATCACGTTTTCCCTCAAGCGCTATTTATACTCTTGGCCGACTTTAGCTAAATCAATTCAGCAACAGGATGCGTAAAAATGAAAACTGCACTTTTAACAGGCATGGTTATGGCGGCGATCAGTGGTCAGGCTGCAGCACAAACGTGGGTGCTGACCGATGCTGAAGCGGGAACTGACAAGGGAAACTGGCAGACAGACAGCGAGCAGCTGAAGCTCTCTGGCGAAGCGTTCAGCTTAGAGCAAAAAGTATTACATGGTGGCAAGCAGGAGGGCTCAAAGGTGCTGACCATTACCAGCAAAAATGGGCTGACCATAGCGCTTAGCCCAACGCGCGGCATGGATCTGCTGCATGTGAATGGCTATGGCGTACGGCTGGGATGGGATTCACCGGTAAATGAGGTCGTTAATCCTGCCTATATCAATCTCGAAAGCCGCAATGGATTAGGCTGGCTGGAGGGTTTCAATGAAATGATGGTGCGTTGCGGTTACGAATGGACGGGTCATCCGGTAGTGAAAGATGGCATGGTTTATACCTTGCACGGTAAGGCGGGCAATACGCCAGCTTCCAGGGTTGAAGTCACTGTTGACGATAAAGCGCCTCATGAGATTCGCGTTCGCGGCCTGCTAAAAGAGCACACGTTCAAAAAAGCTAATCTGGAAACCTGGACCGAGCTACGTTATGTGCCTGGCGCTAATTCCTTTACTCTGCATGATGTGCTGACCAATCGTGGCGATTATCCGCATGATTATCAGATCATTTACCACAGTAATTTTGGAACGCCGATTCTGGAAAAAAATGCGCGTTTTATCGCGCCGTTGAAGTCCGTTTCGCCCTTCAACGATTATGCCAAAACGGGCCTGAAAGAGTGGAACATTTACGGCGCGCCAACTAAAGACTTCGATGAAATGGTCTTTAACCTTGTGCCGAAAGCAGACAATAACGGCAAAACGCTGGCTGCGGTGATCAACAGCAAAGGCGATAAAGGCGCCTCAATTGAATTCGATATCCATCAGCTGCCGCTGCTAACCATGTGGAAAAACACTGATACGCTGAAACAGGGTTACGTTACGGGTATTGAGCCAGGCACTAACTATGCCTATCCGGTCACGATTGAAAAAGAGCAGGATCGCGTGAAGCAGTTGCAGCCCGGACAAAGCACTACCTTTGAGCTGACCTATACGCTGCTGAATAACGCCAGCGCGGTCAACCAAACTGAGCAGCGCATCAGGCAGATCCAGGGTGACGAAAAAACCAGGGTGGATGATAAGCCCATCGCGGTTGAATAATCCTGGCAGGCAGGCAGGCGCGCGATCGGATCGCCCTGCTGTTGAGTGTTATCCCCTGGCTGGCTAACCAGTCAGGGTTTTATCAAGAGTGGCGGGCCGCTTTATGCCGGAAGCGGCCGCCTGATGTATCGGGTAAGGCTAACGGTCAGATACGATTCTTCACGTCAGAAGAACAGTTCAGAAGGCATGGCCCACACGATTTTCCTCAAAGCAGGACGCTTTCATCTTATGGACTAGATTTTGGCGGCCGTTGGGCATGAGCTCGTAAACGTGCCTGAGGTTTGCTGCCTCCTCATTAACGCGCCTGTGCCGGCTAAGGCCCTGTTCATTCATCTGTGAAACCGAGCTCTGCCCGGCATGTGTCATACCGATCCCAGAAGCCCCTGAGAGCATTAAAGCTACGCGCTCTATTAATCAGTGCTCAGCCAGCCATTTCTCATATCGTTTGGGCCATTCTTCTGTAGGGGTTCCGGGCCTGCCCATGCTGAAGCCATGTCCACCACTCGAATAACGGTGTAATGCTACGGGCACATGTTTTGCCTCACAGGCCGAAAACATAATAAGAGTATTGGCTGGATCAGAAACAGGATCATCCTTTGCCTGAACAAGAAAAAAGGCAGGCGCAGAAGGCGTAACATAATTCTGAACAGACCATTCAGCTTCTGCTGCTGATGAAGCGTGCGCACCTGCAAATATTTTGTGCACGGAAGTATGCGTGTAAGGCTTTTCAAGCGTAATGACGGGGTATATAAGCGCTGCGCTGTCGGCTTTTGCAGGAATCTGATCAATCTCGTCTGTTGGTGCATAGGATTCAAATCCTGGACGCAGTGCAAGCATTCCCATCAGGTGTCCACCTGCGGAGAATCCCAGGACGCTTACCTCTTTTTCCCTCTCCCGGACTATGCGTAATGCTCGTTGCGCATCCTGCAACGCGACCAGCTTTCCGTCGTGCCAGCCTTCATCGGGCAGACGATAGCTCAGGATATAACTTGTATATCCACGCGCGGTTAGCCATGCAGCGGCAGGCAATGACTCTTTACCTGCTTCTATGCGCTTGTAACCGCCGCCGCCTGCTATTAACACCGCTCGTCCATTCGGACGGACGGGATTAATAACGGTGAGGGTCGGAACGCTTATATTGCTCTGTGCTCCGGAAGCTGAAACGTGCATCTGTCCTACTGGACCACCGCCGCCAGGGGGCGTGCTGTTCCAGAGCGGAATGAGGGTATTTTCCCTGAATGACGAGGCAAAGGAGAGGCGGCCTGAAACAAAGGCGGTCGCAGCCAGACCGGTAAGAAAAAAGCGGCGGTTCAAGGTCACGCTCCTGGAAAGCCAGTCAGTATTCACTTCAGGAACTAAAGCACAAAATTGTGCATAAAAAATGGATTGCGTATCTTTTCTGGTCAGGTAAAACCCGAAAGCTGCCGACGCGCGCGCAACTGATGCGGTAGTTACTGACATACCGGGCGCTATATGTAAGCGGTAAAAGACCACGTCACCTCTGCCTGCAGCCTGGTCGAAAACAACCTGTATGCCGGCTCAAAGACGGCTCAGTGGTAATCAGGCTCGCCCAGGATGAACCCGTGGATCAAAATATCAGTGATCGATGGACGGCTGCTCCTGCCCATGCGCCGTCTCCGACCGCCAGAGAGACCGAATGTGGCACACGAGCTATATCTCCGCAGGCAAACGCACCAGGAACTGTCGTCTCCTTCAGGTCATTACTGCGGATTTGAGTACCAAACAGAGTCTCTTCCATTTCACAGCCCAGGGTTTCCGCAATGTCCGTAGCTGGCAGGCATCGGGGTGCAGTGAATATGCCGGCAAAACGTAATATACGCCCATCGGCAAGCTCAATATCCGCATCATTGACCAGGCGCTTAATCGGCGCAGCCTCAACGGTGATACCGCGCTGACGTAAATCTGTCTCTGTTTCCTCGTTCAGTACAACAGCATTGTTAGTGAAGAGAGTAACGCTACCCCATTCTGCAACCATCTGCGCCTGATGTGCGGCCATCTCGCCGGTTGCAATGACCGCCAGGTGTCCCAGGTTGAGTTCGTAGCCATGGCAGTAAGGGCAGTGAAACACATGCTGTCCCCACCGCTGCTGTAGACCATCAATTTCTGGAAGGTGGTCTTTGACCCCCGTGGCAAAGAGTATACGGCGGGACTCAAAGCGGTCACCTGCAAGAGTCTCTACCTGAAAAGCCTCTTTTTCACCGGTTACTTTTTCCGCACGGCCCTGATACCACCGCAAAGAAGGGTAACGCATGAGTTGCTCACGGGATTTTTCAAAAATCACGTCAGGAGCGACGCCATCCTGTCCGAGGAAACCGTGCGAATAGCTGGCAAAACGGTTTCTTCGTTCTCCGGCATCAATGATAAGCACCTGACGCCGGGCCCTTATCAGCTGAAGGGCAGCCGCCATACCTGCATAACTACCGCCAATGATTATTGCGTCATATTTCATGCTTACCTCCGTGATTGCGTCTTTCAGCATCGGCCAGCAGATCGGCCAGGGTAATGCGCCCGAACTGGGCCAGCAGTAGCGCTTCAGCCTCGTCAAAAGCCTCACACAGGGCGGCGTTAACGGCCTGCTCAATCAGACATTCGGGGTGTTCATTGCGATTGCCTATAGCAAAAACGGCTGGCTCTCCCAGTACGTCATGTAGCTGACGCAGAGTCACCCGGTCCAGCTGCGCCGTCAGAGACCATCCCCCTCCGGGGCCCGCCGTTGATGAAACCAGCTGCTGGGTGCGTAAGAGCCCCATCATGCGACGGATAACAACTGAGTTCGTCCCGACACACTGTGCAAGGTACTCAGAAGTCAATGGCTTAGCATGAAGCTGCATGTGCAGCAGAATATGCAATACGGTCGAAAGTCGGCTGTCTTTTTTCATGTAACTAACGATATTACGATTATCACTACTCCGCAACCTCAAAAGCATTTCGCTTTGAATAGTTCAGGCTGTTTTTACTGTCTGGCGGGGATGGAGGGATCCGCGTTTCGCTCGCAGTGGGCGGGCCGACTTCCAGCGAGATTACAGCACTCTCCGCTTTTAACTGAAAAGGTGAGCATAAACACCACTTCCCGTTGTCACTCTTCCCCTTAACGCCCAGGCGGGACAGAATTAGCCGGAGCAATACCAGGAAGCAGAATGGTGGTTTTACACCAGAAGGGAACCGTCACAAACAGCCTGCTACAACAGCACCGTTGCGAGCCTTAATGCGCAAATTTGCGCGAACCGATAACGCAGAGAATAACTCCCAACGTGACTGCAAGCATCGCAGGGGTTACCGTTTCTGACAGCAGCCAGGCTGAAAGCGCGAGCCCAAAAAAAGGCTGCAGCAGTTGTAGCTGACCTACGGATGCAATACCGCCAGCAGCTAATCCTTTGTACCAGAAGATGAAACCGATCAGCATACTAAAAAGGGATACGTATCCCAACGCCAGCCAGCTCTGCACGCTAATTGCGCTAACTTTCTCTGGTATGAACATAAAAGTAGCGATGAGCATTAGCGGCAGCGAGATGATCAACGCCCAACTGATGACCTGCCATCCGCCCAGCTCACGCGACAATTTTGCGCCTTCGGCATAGCCCAGCCCGCAAATAACCACGGAGGCCAGCATCAGCAGATCGCCATTCGCGGAGCTGGAAGCACTCTGCGTCAGCGCAAATCCAGACACTAACAGGCTGCCGATTGCGGAAAATAGCCAGAAAGTCAGTCGCGGTCTTTCCCCTCCTCTCAGTACGCCAAAGATGGCGGTCGCGAGCGGCAATAACCCCAGAAAAACGATGGAATGTGCAGAGGTGATATGCTGCAGCGCTATTGCCGTCAGTAAGGGAAAACCGATAACAACGCCCAGCGCAACAACCACTAAGGAAAATATCTGGCTGCGCCGCGGACGCTGCTGCCTGAAAAGCAGGATCAGCATAATTGCCAGAACACCAGCAATGGACGCCCGCATAAACGTCAGAAAAAGAGGGTTCATATCCTGAACCGCTATCCGTGTGGCGGGTAACGAACCGCTGAATATTATTACGCCCAGCAAGCCATTGACCCAGCCGGACACTGCACCAGGCACAGCTTCATTAACCCTGTTTGTTGCCACCATATCCCTCACTTAGTTCGCTGGCAGAAGCAGCGCGTCGACAAAATTGACAGCCCCTATGCTAGCCCTCATGATTTGTGACAATCAAAAAATCGTCATGGATACAATTTATGAAGGCACGCTATAAAGCTATCGTGGATGAATACGCCGCCGCGATTCGAAGCGGTAGCCTTCCGGCTGGCACCCGACTCCCGACACACAGAGCGCTCTCCGGTGAAAAACATATTTCTCTGGCAACTGCCACGCGCGTATATACAGAACTGGAAGCCATGGGTCTTGTGAGTGGAGAAATCGGTCGCGGAACGTTTGTCCGAGATATTTCATTGCCTGCCGGACTCGGCACTGACCAGCATGTGGTGGCATCAGACGTGGTGGATCTGAACTTCAACTACCCTGCTTTGCCGAACCAGGCGGACCTGTTACGAGAAGCAATGCGCCAGCTGGCTACGACAGGCGATCTGGAATCGCTGCTGCGTTATCAGCCTCACGCCGGGAGACAAAACGATCGCGATATCATTGCGTCATGGCTGGCGAAAACGGGCATTACAGCCTCTGCGGATAACATCCTGATCGTGAATGGTGCCCAGCATGGCCTCGCTGTTGCTGTAATGGGCCTGTTAAAACCTGGCGATGTCGTGGCGGTCGATGCCTTAATCTACCCAGGCTTTAAAGCCCTGGCCGCTCTTTATCATCTGGAGCTTGCCCCGATACCTGCCGGTATCGATGGTCCTGACCTGAACGCGCTCAGGCAAATCTGTCAGCGCAGGCGCGTCCGCGCCATCTATACCATGCCTACGCTGCATAATCCGCTTGGCTGGGTGCTGAGTCATGCCCAGCGCAGGGAGATCGCTCTGATTGCCAGAACCTTTGATCTGATCTTACTCGAGGACGCAGCCTATGCTTTTCTCGTTCATCGTCCTCCATCGCCACTGGCCTGTTATGCACCCGAACGAACGGTCTACATTACCGGTTTTGCGAAAAATATTGCGACCGGTCTGCGTGTCGGCGCCGTGGTTTTCCCGGCTGTCATGCGAGGGGCGCTTGAACGTGCCATTCGCGCCACAACATGGAATACCCCTTCTCTGATGGTCTCCATTATTTGCGGCTGGATTAAAGATGGCACGATCAGGCGGCTGGAATCCCTGAAACGGCGTGATGCCCGCCAGCGTCAGGCCATTGCCCGCGAGATACTGTGTGATGATGACTGGATAAGTCATCCCAGTTCTTACTTTATCTGGTTACCGCTACCCGGTGAGATCAGAGCTGAGCGAATTGTGCATCGTTTATTACAGCAACAGATTTCTGTTTCTACCGCAGAGCCATTTAGCACATCACAAAACGTGCCTCATGCCATACGCCTCGCGCTAGGCTCAGTCAGTATGGATAAACTCCGGCTTGCCCTTATTGCGGTCAAAAAAACAATCGATTATGAAAAAGATATTTAGGTGATACAAGGATGAAATTAACGTCCTTACCGCCCTGTACTTCACCCAAAACTGGTCAGGTGAATTAATCAACGATCCCGCCGAAGGTCTGTCTCTTGAATTTTTTCCTGTGGACCGGTTGCCTTCACCAATGAATGAAGAATATATCACCTACATAAATTACTTTATGAACCAGCATACATGACCTCAGGTAGCCGTACTGTTCCTGATATGTAACGTCAGTACACCTACTGAAGGCATTACCTTCCCAACAGACTCCAGCCGCAGAGCCGGAAAGTCTGTCGGAATATTTGCCGCTGTTCGCCAGTAGCAAAAAAGACATAACGAACAGGCGGCGTAGCAACAAATAAGGCGCCCTCTTTAGCTACGACTAAATACCAGCTTCAGACCTGCAATCGTAAAGCAGCATGCTAACAGTGCATCAAGACCGCGACGAATACGACGATAAAATGCGCTCATTACTGCGGTTGAGAAGAGTAGCGCATAGCCGCAGAACACCAGCACGCAAATGGTCGCACAGCCGAAAATAATGGTGGGTAAAGTAGAGACTGCCGCGCCTGGTTTAAGTGCGACGGACATGATTGCCACCCAGGTGAGGATGGCTTTAGGGTTGCCAACGTGCATCAGGATCCCCTGGCGAAACAGTTTGCCATAGGCGACGCTTTTATCGCTGGTGGTCACCATGCTGGAGTCAGAGCGGGCCAGCGCGGATTTGCCCGCTTTAAATGCCAGCCATAACAGATATAAACCACCGCCGATTTTTAACACAATCAGCAGCTGTGCAAAGGTCGCCAGCACGGTTAGCACACCACAGGCCGCCAGCAACGCCCACATCATCGAACCGCTTATCACACCACCCGCAAGGGCCAGCGCTGCGCCGCGGCCTTTTTTCATTGCCGTCCCCATAATGGCCATATTGCTTGGCCCGGGGCTGGCAGTGGCGACAAAATAAGTGGTGTAAATCAGGATTAATTCGTGCGAAAGCGTCATGTTTTCCTCATTGATGGCGTTGTCCTTCCTCTGTTATATCGGCCCGTTCGTAAATTTACTATATTCCGTTATTAATTCTGGCGATGCTTTTCCAGACCACGGCCTTCTGATCGGCAGGAATGCGATCCGCGCCCGGCAGGGTTTCATTCACGGGTAAGCACGAGCCCGACGCCTGGTATAGTTTCAGGAAGAGCAAAACTGGCAGCCACCGACTCACACTCCTGCAGATAACAGTCGCTAAGTAATTTAGCGACAAGACCATGCCAGACGTAGCGCCTGTATTCTGTGTTTTACCGATCCTGACGAGATTCAAGCCATTGTGCGGCTGTGGTCGTTGCTATTCCCCGACGTGCATTGAATGTTTCTGCTTTGCTCCATGCAACGCCATCAGAACGCGCAAAAGCGAGTCGGTATTTCGCTGCGATATCATCCGGGTGGTTTTGCACGTCGTTGCGAAGCTTTTCATTGTTCGCAACTTCCGCTGAATATTCTCACCCCAATGGGCCTGCATCAAATCAGCCAGCTCACGGTACGTTAATGTATCGCCGGCGATATAAATGATCTCATCACGAAAAAGGGGCTGATGAAAAAATATCTCTGCGGTCAATGTGCCGATATCCTCTGGCGTAGTTCGCCGCCGTCTGAACGGCGTAACGCAGAGAATGCTGACCCGCACGTTGCGACAGCTGGAGCGTGACGGACTGATAGCCCGATTCGATTACCAGGAAAAACGACCGCGGGTCGAATATTCTGTTACCGAGCTGGGCAAAGAGATGCTGATACAGATGATGCCGGTATGGCGCTGGATAATTACCTCTGCAGAGCATTTTCGCAAGGCGCGAGAAGAGTATGATTTAACAACGGCATCGACCACTCCGTAACATTATCGCTAAAAAAGAGGCTGAAGGGCGATATCCTGGGAGGCCCAGGATTAAATGGCTAACGCTGCCCCCTTGCACTTCCTGCCTCGCCCCGAATTCGGTATGCCTTTACTCTTCCTCGAAAAGCACCCGAAAAGAGAGCTTATAACCCACCAGACAACCTCATTATCGCGAACGGCTTTGTATTGCTTTTGTTAAATGATGACGTTTTTTATAAAACCATTTAATTAGCATTTAATTAATAACGATATAAGTTAATGGTCAATAAACGACTCACTTAAACTTTTTATTCTTTTTCTGGGATTTTTTTGCCAAAAAACATCTTTTTTACAAGCGGCAAAAAAATTAAAACCAAAACAACCCCATCTAATTCATTGAATAATTTGGCTTTATTTTGACTAATATCATAACACGCCATCGTTCAATTCGATCATTAACCCAATAACAATAGCTCCAGGCTATCGTGATTTGAATATTGATCGCTGTTGCCGATCAATCTGAAATGGATATACTAGCCCCACCGAAACGGATGGTAGCAAAAATAAATGAATTCTGAACGAAAGCCGAAAGAAATATCGGCCCCGCATTTTCTTACGCGGAAAAGAGCATTAAACATACTTAAAGCCTATGGTTTCATAGAAATAGCTGATGCAATTAAATTCCTTCAACTTATCTGCGGCAACGAACTGGACACCAGTGAAATAGCCTATTTAAGAAAGAAAATAGAGTTTTGCCTGAAAAATCACGACAATCAAAGCGACTATTTTATTCCTCTGAGAGAATTCGCAACCGAGCTCGATTGCCTCAGCGACATTAAACTCTCCTCAAACGTATAAAAACAACCAATAAAATAAACCATTAGCATCATGACGCCATATTTATCAGCACACTGAAGTACTGATAAATATGGCTGCGCGGCAGCCTGTATTGAAAATAAATTGCTGATAATACGATCACTTACAATGGAGTCTTTCAAATGAAACTGAAAACAATTGCGGTAACAATGGGTACGGCGCTGGCCTTATTTGCAGGTGCGGCTAATGCGGGTGATCCGCCACCGGCGCCGCCAACCGTTACCGTTAACGGCGGTACCGTGCATTTTAAAGGAAAGCTGGTGGCAGCGCCCTGCTCCGTCAGCACGGATACCAGCGATCAGGAAGTTAAGCTCGGCGAGTACACCACCCACCACTTTAAAACGGCGGGTCAGCTCGGCGCCGTGGTTCCGTTCCAGATTAAACTGGAAGACTGTGATTCCTCTGTGGCAAAAACTGCAGCCGTTGCGTTTTCCGGTCGTGCGGACAGCACCACTTCTGACAGCTCCTTGCTGGGCATAGATCAGGATCTCTCTGGCGGTAACAGCGGTACGGCATCCAACATTGCTATTCAGGTTCTGGATAACCAGTCAAAGCCAGTGAAATTTGACGGCTCTACTTTCGTCAATAAAACCACGCTGATTGACGGCGAGAACATTCTGAAATTCGCCGCGCAGTATAAGTCTACAGGCGTGGCCACCGCTGGCGATGCCAACGCGGACGCTAACTTCATCATGCAGTACAACTGATTTATCTGCCTTCGCGGGACGGCCGGCTTATGCCGCCCCGCACACTTTCCCGGATTATTTTCATGAAATATCCACAACCTCTGATGTCGCTCTTGTTCATGCTGTTGATTCACACCGGATGCGCGATGGCGAGAAACGTTCACGTCATCATACCAGGAGGTGAGGTTCATATGCGTGGACAGCTGACGAACGGAGCATGTGTCGTCAGCGCTGACAGCCAGGACCTGCATGTGGATATGGGGCAATACATTACCCATGCATTTGAACGGGTGGGTGACCTCTCCACGCCGGGTATTCCGTTCACCATCAGGCTGACAGACTGTATGCCCGGTATGGCGGGCGGTATCGGCATTACGTTTTCAGGAATGACAGCCCCTAAAGAGCCAGATGTCTTTCTGGTTGCCGCTTCTGACGCTCGACCAACAGGCGGTTCCGGAAGCGACGGTTACAGCGGCCTTGGATTATTAATCACTGACCCGGCGGGGCATCAGGTCATACCGGGAGGCGTCCCGGATTTTTTTTCCCAACCGGACGGAAGCGATATCGCGCTTCATTACATTGCGCGCTATCGAGCAACGTCGCGTAGCCCCTTGCCCGGCGAACTGCACAGTGAAGTGCGATTTGATATTGCCTACCCGTAATGCTCACTGACTTTAGAAACAGGTTTCACACTATGCAAAAAATGGTCTCTTTACTCCCGGTTGCTGCCCTGGTGCTTTTCAGCTGCCAGCCTGCCACGGCGGGCGGCGTTGCGCCCGGCGCTACGCGCGTCATTTATCCGGAAAGCGACAATCAGGCTTCTCTCGCTGTCACTAACAGCGACAGCCATGAACGTTACCTGATTCAGGCCTGGGTCGAAGACGACAAGGGTCAACGCGATCGCGACTTCATTGTTACCCCGCCGCTGTTTGCTGCGGCGCCGAAAAGTGAAAACACGCTGCGTATCGTCTATACCGGCAAACCTCTCCCCCAGGATCGCGAAGTGGTCTACTGGATGAACGTCAAGGCCATCCCCGCCGTAGACAAGAGTGCGATCAAAGGTGCCAATACTCTTCAGCTGGCCGTCCTGTCAAGGATGAAGCTGTTTATGCGCCCGGACGGGCTGAAGATGAGCGAGCCTGAATCCGCGGCGCAGCTGAGCTTTCAGCAGACGGCAGGACAACTCATCGTTAAAAACCCAACGCCCTATTACCAGTCGCTCGTCAACATCAGCGTGGGTAACCAAAAACTCGAAAGCACCATGGTTGAGCCCTTTGGTCAGCGAACGCTGAAGCTGCCAGCAGGCGCTACCGGGCCAGCGCATTACCAGACGGTAAATGACTACGGCGCCATCACCCAGCAGAAAACGGGTAAATCCTCTTAACCTGTTCCTCAACTCGCACTTTCCCGCATGTTGATATCCCGTGCGGAAAATCAGCTCGTTCAGATCTGGGAGTCAAGTCATGCATCAGTTAAAGCGCAAAGTACTGCGTAATCCGTACCGGGTTCCCCGTTTCCGGTACTCTGCGCTTGCCGTATTTGTTGCACTGGCAGGCCCTGCCCGAGCCCAGGACTGGTTTAATCCCGCCTTTTTGTCCAGAGACGGAGGGGAAGTAGCGGACCTGTCCCGCTTTGAAAACAGCGCTGGACAACTGCCCGGCATGTACCGGGTGGACATATGGGTAAATGACGAATTTATCACCACCAGTCCCCTTCGCTTTGATGCGGCAAAGGCTGACAAGAGCATCACGCCCGGCCCAGAGCGGCCAAAGGATGATGGCACAGGGCTGGTCCCCTGCCTGACTCTACAATGGCTAAAGCGCCTCGGGGTAAATACGGCGACGGCTGATGAACTGAAGAAGATGAAGGATGAGGGCCAGTGCGTTGATTTCATGCGGATCTTCCCGGGCGCATCGTCATACTATGATTTTTCATCGCAGCGGCTGACGCTGACCTTCCCACAGGCGGCGCTGCAGAACAGTATCAAGGGCTATATCCCGCCGGAAGAGTGGGATGAGGGCATTAACGCCGGCCTGCTGGATTACACTCTGACAGGCAGCAAAGGGAATGACAGCAGTAATTATTATCTTAATCTCACCAGCGGCCTGAACCTGGGGGCCTGGCGTCTGCGCAACAACGGCGCATGGGTTTACTCGGATTACAGCAACGGTAACAGCCAGCGCCAGTGGCAGAATATTTCCACCTATGTTGAGCGTACCGTCATTCCCTTTAAAAGTGAGCTGGTGCTGGGCGACAGCAACAGTTCGGGCGATATTTATGACAGCCTGGGGTTTCGCGGCGTCAGACTCTACACCTCAGACCCGATGTATCCCGATAGCCAGCAGGGGTTTGCGCCAACCATCCGCGGCATTGCGACAGGCCGCTCACAGGTGACGGTCAGACAGAACGGATACGTAATCTATCAGAACACCGTTCAGTCCGGCGCGTTTGAAATCACCGACCTCAGCGCCACCTCGTCCAGCGGCAATCTGGAGGTAACGGTTAAGAGTGAATCGGGTGCCGTGCAGACGTTTGTGGTCCCCTATTCAACGGTGCCTCTGCTGCAGCGCGAGGGGCGCCTGAAATATGACGTAGTGGCCGGGCGCTATCGCAGCGGCCTGACAGGTAAGGATGCCCCCCTCTTTATCCAGGGAACCCTTGCCAAAGGATTCACCAATGGGGTGACGCTTTACAGCGGAAGCCAGGTGGCGAAAATCTATACCTCGGCCGTGGCCGGCGCAGGCATAAACCTGGGAACCTGGGGTGCCATGTCAGCCGATATTACCACTGCTCGCAGTGAACTGGCCGACGGTAGCTCGCACAACGGCCAGTCGGTGCGCTTTCTCTATGCCAAATCCCTTAATAACTATGGCACCACCTTCCAGCTGCTTGGCTATCGCTACTCCACCCGGGGATTTTATACCATGGATGAGGCGGCCTGGAGCGCCATGAATGGCTACCAGTATGAATGGAAAGAGGATGGCAACGGCCAGGGTCGTCATCAGGAACCAGTCAGCTATCACAACCTGCGCAACAGCAAAAAGGGTCGCCTGCAGATGAGCGTCTCGCAGCAGGTGTCCGATATTGGCTCGCTGAACCTCTCGGCCACGCGACAGGATTACTGGAACAGTACCGGCAACGACACCTGGTATCAGGCGGGCTTTTCCAGCGGCTGGAACGGCATTAACTACAGCCTTTCTTACTCACTGAGCCGGAGTAACGGCATGCCGGGGACAGACCGTCTGGTGTCGCTGAACGTGTCGATCCCCTTTGGGCGCTGGCTGGGTCATAGCATGGCAGAGCACGACCGCCTCAATAACATGTATGCCACGGCCCAGATGAGCCGAGACCAGGACGGCGTCACCCAGATGCAGACGGGCGTCAGCGGAACGTTGCTTGAAGGGAACAACATGAACTACAGCGTGATGCAGGGGCACAGCAGCCGGAGCGGCGGCAGCGGCAGCCTGAATGCAAGCTGGCAGGGAGAAGCGGGCCGGGCCAGCGGCGGCTACAGCTATAGCCAGAATGAACACGCCTGGAACTGGGATCTGTCCGGCGGCGTAGTGGCCCATGCGAACGGCGTCACTTTCAGCCAGTCGCTGGGAGACACTAACGTGCTGATTAAAGCGCCGGGCGCGAAAGGCGTTCACGTGGAGAACGAAACGGGGGTCAGCACAGACTGGCGGGGTTATGCGGTAATGCCCTATGCCACCGTGTACCGACGTAATCGCGTCGCGCTGGATGTGAAGAGCCTGGATATACATACGGACCTGGATGACACAGTTCAGGACGTTGTACCGACGCAGGGCGCTATCGTGCGGGCGGAATACCGGACCCACGTAGGCCTGCGGGCAATGTTTAGCCTTACCCATGATGGCCATCCCGTTCCGTTCGGAACGGTAGTCACTGAGAAAAGCGTCGGCGCCACGGGTATTGCCGATGATACCGGCGAGGTTTATATGGCAGGAGTGCCAATGAAGGGTGTGCTGGAAATGGTCTGGGGGAGTAGCGATCGGGATAAATGCAAGGTGCCTTATGCCCTGCCTGCTGGCAGTGAATCGCTACCGGTAGTAAGGATGTCACTCGACTGCATTGCCGCCAGGGGAGAAAAATGAGAAAAATTTTTAGTCAACTTGCAATTCTTGTAGGAATTATTAATACGCCTTTAGCTTTTGCCTATACAGGAATATGCACACCAACAGGCGGAACACATATTTTCACCTACACTGCTTCTTATGACATAAAAAATATAAAAAATGATGCCGCCGGAGCAGAAATTGACGATATATTCAAATATTCTGTTGGGGGTGCTTATGAAGCAATCTGCGATTCAGGCCCAACTTACTCTGGCACCTTTATAAAAACGGACAGCAATCTACCGATATATAAAACTTCCAACAACATCACCTGGTATAAGTTAAATGATTATTTAGCAGTCTCACTTAAAGGATACGTTGGTGGTTCAGTTAACAACTATTTTAATGTGCCTTTTTTAGAAAGCAACGAATGCGATGATACTCAATGCTCGCCTACAACATGGGTCTCAGGCAGTCAAGGTACCGTCTCACTTATGGTAATAAAGCCCTTTATAGGTTTTTCACCAATAGACACTATCTTAAATTATACTCAAGCATCGACTAATAAAGGCACCGTAGCTACCGGGCCTTATATGAGCGAAGTCATCATGCATGCCTCGATTACAGTACCGCAGTCATGCGAATTGAATACGGGACAGACTATCACCATGGATTTCGGTAATATCGGCGCTTCCGCGTTCACACAGGCGGGTGCCGGGAATAAACCTGCGGGCATCAATCCTCAGACGCGGAACATCGCTATTCACTGTAAGAATATTGACGCTCAGGCTTTACTCTCCTTGCGTATAGAAGCAAATAAGGTGTCGGGCAATACCATTATTTCTGACAATCCCGACTTAGGTTTTATCGTCGCAGACGATAACAAAAACCCACTAACGCCGAATAATACAAACAGCAAAATTCCTTTCCAACTCGATGATACGTCTTCAGCCTATGTTCCCATCAGCGCCTGGCCTGTCAGCGTGACGGGCAACAAACCTGCGGAAGGCAAGTTTACCTCGGAGGGATATCTGCGTGTCGATTTTGACTGAAGCTGGTATTAAGGTGAAAAGGTCATGGTTTAAAGGCCTGTCGTTCTGCGTCATTACCGCTGCGTTGAGCAACCTGCTCTTGAGCGGGCTGACACCGCCTGATGCATATGGTGCCCTTGGCCAGATTAATATCAGGCTTACAGGCATGGTGGTTGCGCTGGGGTGTACCGTTGACCCGAACGATGTTAATAAGCCGGTTCAGCTTGGCGAGTGGGCGACCAGACACCTGAAAAAAACGGGACAGGCAACATCGCCGGTGCCCTTCACCATCCTTTTAACGGGTTGTACGGCAAGCGGTGTCACAACCAGGTTTACAGGCGCGAAGGATACCCTAAACCCTGAGCTTCTTGCCCTGAAAAGCGACGACAAAAGTTTCGCCTCCGGGATAGCGGTGCAGATTATGGACAGCAAGGGTCAGCGTATCCCTATGGGCAGTAATGCCCCTCGTGGCGTGGTTGATGAGAGGGGGAATGTCACCCTGAGTTTTCTGGCGAATTATGTTGCTACTGGAAATGACAGTGTCAAACCCGGCACGGCAGATGCCGACACGGAATTCACCTTGTCATATGACTGAAGTGATAATAAGTTCATCACTAAACGATAACTCGACTTTTTTATAGGGTCCGTGGCCTGCTCGCGCGGACCGGCGGAGCTTACTAACCCGCTCCGCCCGTTAGTTAGTTAAATACCCGTCTCTCCTGAAGCTGACATTAAAAGGGATTTCCCTGTGATATCCGGCTCCGGAATCAACTATTTCAGGCGAGAACCGTAGCTCAGATGACAGCGTGACGATGAATACGATGAAATAACATCAGGATCAGAATTCCTGTCACGCCGATCGCGGCGGCGCCCAAAAATATGACAGAGGTATTTCCCGGTATAAATCCCATAAACGAGGATAAAAACTGCCCCGAGAAAATAGCCATAGAAAGATAAGCAAGGTTACGCCCTCGGACGCGCGCATGACTTTGCTCCACCGTCATATGGTTTACCAGCGGCACTGACAGTCCAAAGCCGCATCCCATCAAAACGCCGCCAACGATAAACAGCGTAAGTCCGAAAGCCATTGAGAAAAGAAGGTGTGCTGCGATATAGCACCCAAACGCCGTATAAAGCGTGCCGTACTCACGAATACGAGAAACAACTTTCGGCATTATCGCCGCGGCAAATACGGCGATCAGAGAGATAAAAGAGAGGAAGTAGCCCGTTTCTGCCGCCCCCATACCCATTGCGTGAAAGCGCTGCGGAATAATAATGACGCCAGTGAAGAAGCTGATCATAGAAAGCACGGCTGCAAAATAGACTGGCTTAAGTGCGCCACGCTTTTCGAGCGCGCCACCTTGCTGATGGTTTTCTGTCTGATCAATACGATCCGGCCGCGGCACAAACAGGATTTGCATGGCAAGTAAAAGCCAGGCGGCAAGGTAAAGCACAAACGGCCAGCGCCAGCCAAGCGTCGCCAATAGCCCGCCGATAAACAGGAAAATCACTCCGCCCAGCTCAATTGACATGCCCTGAGAGGCAATCATCTTTAGTCGGGCATGACCACTGTAGAAGGCTGAAATCAGTCCGGTACCCGCAGACATCACTACAGCCGTTGCGCCGCCCAGCAGCAACCGATCCACCATAACAGGCACCAGACCGTGCAACAGCACGCCGCCGCTTCCCAACAGGCCGTACATAAACAGTCCCCCGGTCAACGCTCGATAAGCCCCAATCCTGTCAATGAGCCGGCCCGCCAGCGGTCCAAAAACCACTACGCCCAGAGAGGGGACAGTCACCAGCCAGCTCGCTGCTGAAGATATGCCCAGTCGTTCGGCTATCGCGGGCAGACCGGGGACGATGACGCACCCGACCATAATTGTCAGGCAGGCCACCGACAGCAGGGTAAAAGCGCCCGTTTTATTTAGTTTTCCCACAGAAATCCCTCAAACATCTGTCCGTATAACGGATATGAAATCCACATAATGGTTATCAGTTTTGATCGCGATTGAAATTTAGTCAACGAAGGAACTGTAAAACGACCGTAAAGCTTCCAGGTATGAGAATAAATTATTTATATAATCAATTATTTAAATGTAAGCGTCTGAAGAAAGGGGTAATAGCTGTACCAATAGCGCTCTTTCCCTGCTGGGCTTAGCAATGGGCTTTTGTTATTAAATCCGCCTGGCAGACATAGCTGATCCCTGTGATGGATGCTGCATGTTATCCTGTAAGGCGTTTAATGAACGGAGGCGAGTGATGAGCAATGATGTCAATCAGGATGGGTCTCAGGTCATTGCCCGAGCGGCAATGATTTTTCGGGCGCTTGAAGTCCAGCCACAGGGAATGACCATTACTCAGCTATCCCGTGAAACCGGGCTGCCGCGTACTACCGTGCACCGCCTGGTCACTTCGCTTGAGTCGCAACAGCTGCTGGTTTCCAGAGGCGCAGGTGTCCAGCTTGGACCTGCGCTGGTGCGCCTTGCCGCCTCAGCTCATACCGATGTGATATCGCTCGCAAGGTCGCCCATGGAGACGCTGGGACGCCGCACGCGCGAAACGGTTGATTTGTGTGTTTATCGAGGAACCTATGCGGTTTCAGTAAGCCAGTTCGTGTCGGATCAGGAGCTTCGTGTCGTTTCAGCCGTAGGCACAGCCTTTCCCTGTCACTGTACCGCACATGGAAAGGCGATTCTGGCCATGCTGACGGACGAAAAGATTGAAAGTCTGCTGGGAGGACGGCCTGATGTGAGAACAGACAAGACGCTTCAAAGTCTGCCGTCCATTATGGAAGAAGTCCGTGAAATCCGGCGTTGTCATTATGCGGTTGACCGTGAAGAACATGCGCGGGGCGTATGCGGAATTGGCGTGTTTCTGAACACGGGCCTTCATGAGCACTATGCTGTATCTGTCGCTGTCCCCGCCCTGCGCTTCGACGAAAAATTTGACCACCTGCTGAGCGCATTAATGCAATGTAAAGCCGAGATAGAAGCGCTGGTAAAGGGTTGACTCCTTTGTCCCTGAGCCACAGGAAGAGTATTAACGCAGAGCATTGATATACGCATCGGCAACTCACGCCTCTGGGAAATCTGGCACAAGTGACAGACGTCTGTTTCCAGGCGCAACCGACCAGTCAGGGGTCTGTCTGCTACCGGCTTCATAAAAAGCCCTGGGGCAATAAAACAGGCGTCGATCATAAGGTGTTACAGACCCGCGAATACCCGATGAGCAGCAGCGAAACCGCGAGATGGCACCAGACAACTTCTGCATAAGCGATCTGTCAGCAAGATCTTCAACCAGGGTTAAGGTGCCATAAATTCTGACAATCGCTTTTTCCTTACCTGCAACCACTGCGACTTCTCCTGCATCAACACCAACTTTATTGAAATTCTCAGTAGCAATATGAGGATAACCTCGACTACACTTATGATACGAGCCGTATCGTTTCTACATATCATTTTCCCGCCTGTTGAGGGTGAATCTTTTATGAAAAATGACCTGAATACTTCGTCCCGGCGCTCAAGCGGTGCAGTACGAAGCGAACAGTCCCACCTGGCTATCCTTGAAGCCGCTAAGGTCCTGCTGACAGAAAAAGGCTACGCAGGCTTTTCAATAGAAGCTGTGGCAAAACTTGCAGGCGCAAGCAAACCCACCATTTACCGCTGGTGGCCTAACAAGGCACAGCTGATAGCCGAGGTATATGAAGTTGAAACTAAAAAAGCGATTTTAATTCCGGAGGGTGAGAATGTTTGTCAGAGAGTCATACTGCTGCTGGAAGCGTTATGGGATCTCTGGCGAAACACGATTTGCGGCGTCGCTTTTCGCAGCTTTATTGCAGAGTGCCAGAATAATTCCGAAAACATGACCCTGCTCCGCGAAGACTTTATGGCCAGACGCTTTGCACTTCCACGAGAAATTCTCGAAAGCGCGATCGAGAAAGGTGAGCTACCCGCTGACACCGATGTTGAGCTGATTTTAGTTACGCTGTTCGGCTTTTGCTGGTTTCACCTCCTTACGGACAACCTGAGCAGCAGTCACCTTATCACCCCGTTTATTTATAACCTTCTGGAAAAAGTGCCTGTCAAAAGTAACAGCGCGCAGGCCTGAAAAATGATTACTGAACACTAAGGAGAAACAGATGAGAATCAATACTGATGCCAGCTGGGATCTGGACAGAGTCGATATACTTTTAAATCCTGCCCCGCTCCGCCTTGAAATGGGAATTTCGCGAACAGCAGATAACCGTCTGGTTGTTGCCGCCCGAACAGATATGCCCGGGTGTAGCGGGAAAATGCTGGAATGGTGGTTTACTTATTTTCATACCACTGAGCATTTGAAATGGTGGCATCCTGCCGACCACAAAGCGCACTACGGCTGGGATGATGCCTGGGTAGAGGGTAAGAACTTTATCGGTGCGACCGTACATGCCGAAGAAGCGCTGGCAGCCGTCTCACCTGTGTCGGCAAAAATAAAATTTCATCATCCTGAAGATTTCTTTACCGCCGAAAAGATTCAGGAAGCGCGTAGTAAAGGCTGGCTGTCAGGTGCTGTATGTGGATGCATTGGGTTTGGTACAGATATCACGCTAGACGAGAGCGGTGACCCGCTGGGCGGACGCATGGTTCACCTGGTACGCGACACCTCCTGGGGATGCGTTCTCAGAAGCCGGTTTATTCTGGGTGAGAACATGGCGGGAAAAGAAGAAAGCGTTGAGGATGAAATTGGTTTTGGCCTGTTGCAGCACTGCCATTGTGAGTTCACTTCGCTGTCAAAAATATTGCCGTCGCTTTACTATGCCGAAAATACGGATGAAAACGTACAACCTCCGGAGTGGTGGTGAACGCCTTTACCCCCTTTCGGCTACTGCTTTCAGCCGTGATTAGCCTTAGCCTGGCGGTATTGTTTATAGAAAATCTGATGCAGGCTTGTGCTATTAGCGAGCATAAGCCTGTATAGCCATTTTAATAAATCCTGTTAATCGCCACCCGCTCTTTAAATTCTATATAATCTTTCTTTAGACTGTAATAGTATTAAACAATACCCGTTAAATAGTCATAAAATTGAGTGAGCAATGTAAAAAAGGCCACTCGAAAGTGGCCATAAGTTAACGCATAATAACGATGGTTTGCGAACACTCATTCCCTGAGCATTTCACCTTTTAATTTTAAAGAAAAGAAAATTAATTTTCCGCTTCATCAAGATAAATAATCCGTAAAGATTTTGTCTGGTGCTATTTTCATTGCGGCATCACCAGGTTTTCCCAATATTAAACTGAAACTGCTCAGACTTATCTCCCTCATATTTCTTAACCGGTAGCGCATAAGAAAACACCAGCGGCCCAAGAGGTGACTGCCATTGCAATGCCATGCCGGTTGAAACGCGGATTTGTGACGGATCGCCATAGTCGGGAATACCTGCTGCCTGCGTTTCGGCTGTGTTTTGCCAGTTTGTATCCCAGACAGAACCCGCATCAACGAACAGCGAGGTTCTCAGAGAGGTCTCATAACGCTCACTGGCAAACGGAGTGGGAACAATCAGCTCTGCGCTGGCAACTGCCATTGCATTCCCTCCCACTGCGTCATCAGATTTTTCCACCGGACAGGCGCTACTACTGCTCTCACTCCCGTTGCAGCGATAGTAAGCGGCTTTTGGTCCGATGGTATTAGAGGAAAAGCCACGTACTGAACTGGAACCGCCAGCATAAAAATTATCGTAAAACGGTACTTCTTTGTTACCCAGGCCATCGGCATATCCCGCTTTAGCGCGGCCCATCAATATCCAGCGGTGGTCATCGCTGAGGGGGAGATAGGCATTCGCGGTCAGCGTGCTTTTGAAATAGCTGTTGGTTGAGCCAGGCAGCGTAATTTTAGTATGAAAACCTGCAGTCACGCCGGAAGTTGGAAAGAAGCCGCGGTCGAGCGAATTGTAGCTCCAGCCCGTACTGAGAAAGAAATCATTGGCGCTGAACGTTTCGTCGCTACTGCCATCATCACTGACCGTGCGGGTCGTCACGCCAGGATTGATCCCCTGCGAATGGAGGTAACGCCAGACGCCTACTTGCGGCGACATATCGCTCAGGTGGTTAAAGACATAGTCGAGACCGAAATTGAGGCTGTTGTTTTCGCTAACGGGGAATCCCAGCGTGCCGCCCAAATCCAGACTCTTCAGGTTATATTCCGCCAGATCGTTATCTTCTGCGCTGTAATCGTTATAGGAGAGTTTCCCGCCAAGGCTGACGCCATCTACCGTAAAGTAGGGATCGGTCGCCGAAAGCTCTACGTAAGTCTGGTAATCGTTTTTGGTTCCGCTGAAACTTACACTGTTCCCTGTGCCCAGCCAGTTATCCTGGGTGACGCCGACCTGGAAGCTGACGCCGCTGTCGGTGCCGTAGCCAATGCCGAAGTTAAAGGTACCGGTGTTGCGCTCTTTCACCTTGTAGACCACGTCTACCTGGTCCGGCACGCCCGGCACGCGCTGGGTGTCGACATCAACAGACTCAAAGTAACCGGTACGGTTCAGACGCTCTTTGCCCTGCTCTACCAGATCGCCGCCCAGCCATGCGCCCTCCATCTGGCGCATTTCACGGCGCAGCACCGCATCTTTCGAGGTGTCATTGCCCTCGAAACGCACTTTACGCACGTAGTAACGGTTGCCGGCGTCCACGCTGATATGCAGCTTCACCGTTTTATCGGCGTCGTTGATTTCAGGCTGCGTCATCACCTGCGGATAGGCGTAGCCATAACGACCCAGCAGCTTTTTGATGTCATTTTCCATCTGGGTGACTTTGGTGCCGTTATACAGCTCGCCCGATGGAATTTGCGTCAGGTGTTCAATCTCTGCCGAGTGGCCCGCCATGCTGCCGTTGACGATCACGCCGGCGATTTTGTACTGATCGCCCTCGGTGATGTTAACGGTGATGTAGATGCCTTTTTTATCCGGCGTCAGGCTGACCTGGGTCGAATCGATATTGAAGCGCGCATAGCCGCGGTCGAGATAGAAGCTGCGCAGCGTCTCAAGGTCGCCCGCCAGTTTTTGCTTCTGATACTTGCGATCGCCTACCACGTTCCACCACGTCACTTCGTCGCGCAGCTGGAAACGGGAGATCAGCTCGTCAGAGCTGAAGGCCTTATTACCAACGATGTTGATCTGCTGAATTTTGGCGGAGACGCCTTCGGTAAAGACCAGTTTCAGATCGACGCGGTTGCGCGGCAGCGGCGTAACCACGGCCTTCACGTTAGCGGTGTATTTACCGACGCTGTAGTAGAAGTCCTCCAGCCCCTTCTCAATCGAAGAGATGGTGGTGCGGTCCAGAGCTTCGCCTACGCGTACGCCAGAGGCCTCAAGGTTTTGCTTGAGCTGATCCTCTTTCACCGCTTTGTTGCCGGTAAAGGTAATGCTGGCAATGGTAGGACGTTCTTTAACCTGAACAATCAGCGTAGTTCCGTCGCGCAGGACCTGAACATCCTCAAAGTTGCCGGTAGCAAAGAGTGAACGAATGGTATTTTTGACATCTTCGTCATTAACCGTATCGCCAACGCGTACCGGCATGCTCAGCAGAGCTGCGCCGACGGCGACTCGCTGCAGCCCTTCGAAATGAATATCCTTTACCACAAAATCGTCTGCGCACCAGGCAACTGAGCTGTTCAGCATAATTAAGGCAACAATGGTTTTTTTCATTAATATCTTAAAGCCTGTTTTATTTTCAAATAACGTAAAAGTTTTCTCAGGCGATAAGTAATAAATTATATTTACTAATCGCTGACGCGGCCCCGATTACTCACGCTAACAGACAGGTTTTACCTACTAAGATTCAATGACAGAAGAGGCATTTTCTGTTCTTTTACACAAAAATAGAAATTGATAACGGATTAATTAAATATGGCTTACATAAGGCGCCTCCTTATTCCCCCAGACCTGATGAAATACGCTTAACCTTATAATAAAAAGGTCGTTTAATCCTGTTTCCGAAACGAGGTTCTGGTGTAGTCAGTTTAAATAAAGCGTTTAAATTTAGCTTCTGCTTACCAGCAACGCCTGGCATACCCGATCAGGCGGTTGAGGTTTTATTTACCGTCTTTATAGAAATTGTCTCTTGCGTTATAGCCTTCGTCCTTACCGTACAATCCGACGGCCCTTTGGTATCCGAGAATAGCCCCGATTACCCATCAGAGGGCCAGTTTGTCCCTGTAACTGAAGAAAAGGTCTATGCGCAAAAATCTGGATGCTTCTGTATTTTTTATTATGTTTTTTATTTGCGCCATCTGGGGTTCTCAACAGGTCGCAATAAAGATGGTTGAGCAATATGTTTCACCCATGCTGCAGCTATCCCTTCGATCAGGTCTCTCTGCACTGATCGTTTTTATTCTGTTTAATCGTCGGGATGGGATTACCCTTCACCTGAAAACGCCTGGCGTCGCTTTCTCAGGATTATGCACTGGACTGCTGTTTGCTCTGGAATTTTTTATGGTTGCGCTGGGAATACCTAAAACCTCTACCGGGCATATTACGCTGTTTCTCTACACCGCCCCGCTGTTCACCGCGGTCGGCCTGCATTTTTTGGTTCGCGATGAGAGAATGACGCGGCTGCAATGGTCAGGAATAATCGTTGCGTTCGCAGGTATTGCCGTAGCCGTGCAGTTTTCTTTTGCCGATCGCTCTGCGACAGCAGGCGATCTCTTCGCTCTGGCTGCCGGTCTCTCCTGGGGCATATCCAGCATTATTATTCGCACCTCTCAGCTGTCTACCCTGCCGCCTGCCTGCACACTTTTTTATCAGCTGACCATCACCAGCCTTATGCTGGCCCTGGCTGCGTGTTTCACGCATGAAACACGCTTTATTCTGAACGCGGCAGTGCTGCTCAGCCTGGCGTACCAGACGATTATCGTGTCTGTAATCAGCTATCTGTGCTGGTTCACCTTATTACGCTATTATCACGTCTCATCGCTGGGCACGCTGATCCTTCTGACGCCGGTCATGGGCATTGCAGCCGGGGCGGTATCCCTCGGAGAGACGCTGCAATCCAGTTTTCTAACCGGCTCGGTACTTATTCTTTCCGGTCTGATGCTAACGCGCCTTGGGCGAGAGAATCACCGCCTCAGAGAGAGCCCTACGTCATACACAGGCAAATGAGCATGAGCAACATCCCGGCAAAGAATAACCACCAGCGCTCTGTACGGAGTGAGGAACAACCGGCTGTTTCCTGTGATTTTATTTCAGATATAGACAATATTGCCGGTAAGCAGGCTGCTGCTAAGCCTGAAATAAGCGTAGGGATTATCCTCTGGCCGGAATTTCCACTATTAGCGCTGGCAGGCCTTATTGATGCACTGCGTCATGCGGCGGATTTTGGCGATAATAGCCAGAAAACGCGATGCTCATGGTATGTGATGAGTCATTATCCAGCCGAACCGGTTCTGGCAAGCTCAGGGACCTCTGTTCAGCCTGATGGCCCTTTCCGGTCTCCTGCTGAGTTTACTTATATTGCCGTTATTGGCGGTCTGCTGCGGAGCCTTAAAAATGGCCATTCTGCCGGTCGGGACTATTTGCATCATGCCAGACAGGAGGGCATCCCGCTTATTGGCATCTGTACTGGCAGCTTTATTCTTGCCGAAGAGGGGTGGCTGGACTCTCGCAGGGCCGCCATTCACCCCTACCATATAGCGGATTTCCGTAGATTGTATCCGGCGGTTTATGCTGAAACAGGTCATGATTTCATTGATGAAGGCGATATACTGACCTGCTCCGGCGGGATTTCAACGATCAGTCTCGCTACTGAACTTATCCGTCGACATTGCGGCCCGGATCGCGCGACAAAAGCTATTCATCAGATATCTATACCAAACAAAATTGATGACACTGCGATATCCGTAGCCAGAGCGATCGGTTTCACCAGGGTCAGTGACCCTCGCCTGCGCAGCGCGGTTTTTTTAATTGAAAAATCGCTGGTAAAACAGATATCGACGGCCTGGCTGGCCGCGGAAGTTCATATCAGCCCTCGTCATCTGACTCGCCTGTTTCATGACGAATTTGGTAAATCGCCGCAAGAGTTTATTCGCGCCACGCGTCTCAAATATGCCAGCTGGCTGTTGAAGAACTCGACTGAAACTATTACTGAAATTGCACTAAGAACCGGGTTCAGTGATTGCGCGCATTTTATACGGAATTTTCAGAAAGAATATGGTTGTACGCCTGGCCGCTATCGCACGCTTTAAACAGGCGTCTACGCAGGGAGGCAGAGAGAAGCGCGCATATAACGCGCGTCGTTTAACAGGTTACACATAAGCCCAAACGAGGAAACAGAGCCCGGCAAGCTGTCTGCCGGACGGTTTATTCAGAAATAAAGGATAAGGGGGCCTGGTATTTGAGCAGCTCACTAGCCGTTGTATAAACCCGTTCCGCCTGGCGGTTTTGCCACTGGTCAAAACACCAGTCACTTTAGTGCGTTACACCCTCAGACGGCTGCCAGAGATGCACGCCGTTGCGCCCGCCGCGCTTGACCTGGTAAAGCGCCTCATCGGCGTGACGCAGCCAGCTGTGGATCGAATCCACCTTGCTGGCGGGCGCGATGCCGATACTGACGGTGCAGGAGAAATCAGCCGAGGCGGGAAGGCGAAGCTGCGAGATGCGGGTCTGCAGGGTTTTCGCCAGCGCCAGGATTGCCGCCTCCTGAGCATCGCGCACGATAACGCACAGCTCATCACCGCCGAAGCGCGCCGGAATATCCTCAATGCCTACACCGTCGCGCAGCAGCGCGGAGATCTCTGCCAGTAAAAAATCTCCCGCCTCATGGCCAAAGTTGTCATTTACCGCCTTGAAATGGTCCACATCGATAAGCATCAGCCAGGCGGCGCTTTCTCCACGGCGGGTACGTAGAAACTCGCTCTCCAGACGACGCTCAAACAGCCGTCGGTTAGGGATCTTTAGCCCAGGATCCATCAGCGCGATGCGCTCCAGCTCGCGATTCTTCAGGCGCAGATTCAGCGTCAGGTTATAAGAAACCACGCTCAGTGCCAGCAGATAGAAAGTGGCAAGCGGCAACGTCAGCCAGACCGTTCGCGTACTGAAGTTCATATTGATAGGCGCGCCTTGCAGCGCCCACACCAGCACAAAGGCGACCAGAAAAGCCTGCAGCGCGGCGATAAGCTGCGCCCAGCCGCCCGCCGCGTAGCGATCCGCCACCAGAATCGCCATGATCACGAACGATGGCAATGGGCTAAGCGCCATCATCGCCACCCAGACGCCGCCAAAGGCAGCGTCCAGCGTCAGGTTAATGCGCTCGCGCCCGGTCGGGTCGTCAGAAGCAAGCGCCAGCCGCCAGGCCATCCAGGGCCAGAAAAAAGCGTTGACGAAAAGCAGCGCGCAGACGCTAAGGCCCTTCCCCGACTCCATTAACACCGAGAGGATAGGATAAAAGCAGAGAATGGTGCCCAACTGTCGCATAGCAAACATACGCCTGACGAACCGGGTCGAGCGTAACTTCAAATGCCTGTCATCAGGAGAGTAATAATTCATTAAATCAGTAAGAAGCGGCGGGATGGATAGCGCAGTTTATCGGTAATTGATTTAAAGCGGTGAATTTTTTTAGGAATTTTCGTCTTGCATCTTTATTTTCGCCTAAAAATTACTTTCGCTATTAATAATCTTTTTGCCTGAACGTTCTCATCGTTATTCTCAGCGCAGAAAACCTTTCCCGCATTCGTTATTACCTCTTTCAGCTGAGAAAACTTAGTCTGATTTCTTTTTCCCCGGGAAATCAAAGATGAAAATGCTAGCGTTAACGCTGTGCCTGGCCGCTTTTGCCAGCCAGGCGGCGGATACCGAACTGATAGTTGGCGATCAAAAGGGCAATGCGCGCGCCGTCATGGAAGCAGCGGGAGAACTCAGCCATCTGTCCTATGAAGTGAAATGGTATGAGTTTCCTAACGCCGCGCCGTTGCTGGAATCGCTTAACGCCAGCCATCTGGATGCCGGTCTGGTGGGCGACGGCCCGCTGTCGTTTGCCGTCGCGTCGGGCGCCCCCCTTAAAGCCATACAGGCATCGCAATATCTGGGCAATGCCATCATTGTAAAAAAAGGCAGCAGCATTAAAAGCGCCGCCGATCTGAAAGGTAAAAAGATTGCCACGGTGAAAGGCTCCTCCGGACAAAACCTGGTTTTTAACGCCCTGAACAACGCGCACTTGCCTGCCGACAGCGTGCAGTTTGTCTTTACCACGCCTGCCGAAGCGACGCTGGCGCTGGATAGCGGCGCGGTAGACGCAGTCGCTACATGGGAGCCTTATGTCTCTTTTGCTGTCGCCCAGTCCGGGGCGGTCATTGCGGTAGATGGCGATGCCTTCCCGGTATCCAGTTACCTGGTAGCGACCGATCGCGCCATTGCGGATAAACGTACAGCGCTACAGGATTTTCGGCAGCGGCTGATTCGCGCGCGCGAATGGGGCATAGCCCATCCGCAGGCGTATGCAGAGGGCATCGCGAAGCTGCTGCGCCTGCCAGATGCGGTGGCGCTGAACAAGGTGAAGCGCGAGAACAACGCGCCGCTAAGCGATGTGGCGACGGTGCAGCAGCGCCAGCAGGCCGCTATCGACACCTTTGCCCAAAGTGGCCTGATCAAACCCGGGCTAAGAGCCGACGCGATGATCGACGCCAGCTTTTTTCGCCAGCCTTAAGGAGAGAAAATAATGATGAATATCGCGCTCTATCTTGATGCAGGCATCCACCAGGGCGGCTGGCGTCACCCTGAGGCCGTCTCCAGCGGCGGCACGAACTGGCCGCTGTTTCGCCGCATCGCCCAACAGGCTGAAGCCGCAAAGCTTGATATGATTTTTGTCGCAGACAAGCTGGCGATTGACGATATCTACGGCGGCGACCTCAGCGCCACGGTGCGCAGCCGCCCGCAGGGCTGGTCGGAACCGCTGACGCTGCTTGCCGCGCTCGCGGCGGTGACTGACCGCATCGGCCTGGGCGGCACCGTTTCTTCTTCCTATTCGCTGCCCTACACTACCGCGCGGCAGCTGGCGAATATCGACCACCTCAGCGGCGGACGCGCGGCGTGGAACCTGGTCACCTCGGTCAGCGACGCCGAAGCGCGCAATTTTGGCCGTGACAGTCACTATTCCCACGCCGAGCGCTACGCGCGCGCCGCTGAGTTTATTACGCTGATGAAAAAGCTGTGGGACAGCTTTGACGATGACGCCATCGTGATCGACAAAGCCAACGCGCTATTCGCCCGGCCCGATGGCTTTCGCTATCTCAACCACCATGAAACCTTCTTTGATGTGCGCGGGCCGCTCAATATCCCGCGTCCGCCTCAGGGCTATCCGGTCGTGATCCAGGCGGGCGTATCCGAAGCGTTTATCGATCTGGCGGCGCAGCACGCCGAGGTCCTGTTCGTGGTGCAGCCGGATCAGCAGCGCGCGCGGCGTTTTTACCAGACGCTGAAAAGCAAAGCGCAGCAGTACGGCCGTACGCCGGATCGGCTGCGCGTTCTGCCTGGCATCGTGCCGGTGCTGGCGGAAACGCGCGCCGCGGCACAGGAGAAAGATCGCTATCTTAAGTCGCTGATCACCGTTGAATCGGCGCTGAGCTTTATGTCCGCCAGCATGAATCATGACCTGGCGCAGTATCCCCTGGATAAGCCAGCGCCGGATCTGCGCGATATTATCACCGGCAGCAAAGGGCGCTTCCAGTATGTGATTGCGCAGGCGCTTGAAGAGAAGCTGACGCTGGGCGAGATGGCGGTTCGCTATGCAGAAAGCCTCTCCTTTCCTTCACCGGTCGGCACGCCGGATGATGTGGCGGCAATGATGATCGCGTGGTATCACAGCGGCGCGTGCGACGGCTTCGTCGTACTGCCGACCTATCTGGAAGCGAGCGGCAATCTGTTTCTTGAGGAAGTGGTGCCGCGTTTACAGCGCGCCGGGGTCTTCCGCACGACCTATCCAGAAGGCACGCTGCGCGATACCCTGGGGCTGGCGCGTCCGGAGAATGGGCTGAGGTGAGTTTTTAACAGAAGTGTAAATCGGCTATCGCCGCTGATGCTGGCATGTTAAATAAGGCTTTTTTTATCGGGAGTCAGGCATGACAGCATACTTACTGGTTTCACTGATGGCGCTTTGCGTCGCGCTGGGTTTCTTAATCGTGGGCGTTAAGCGCCAGCAGAAAAATCTGCTGACGCGCGCCGGCGTCTATGCCGTTGTGGCAGTGGCGGTGCTTATTTATGGCGTGGCGATGGGCTAGTTAAGCAGACCGGCATAAATCTCGAAATTCTCTTCATCGAAGCAGACAATTTTAACCTCCTCCAGCGCCGGGTTATCCGCCAGCGCGTCGCGAATCGCCTCCAGGGCGATTTCGGCCGCTCTTTTCTTCGGAAAACGGTAGATACCGGTACTGATGCTGGGAAAGGCAATCGTCTTGATATCGTGCTGCTGCGCCAGCCTGAAACAGCTCTGGTAGGCGCGCTTCAGTAGTTCAGCCTCGTTCTGACTGCCTCCGTTCCATACCGGACCGACAGTGTGAATGACGTAGCGCGCAGGCAGTTTTCCTGCGGTGGTGATCACCGCGTCGCCGGTATGGCAGCCGCCCTGGCGGTTACGGATGATTTTACACTCCTCCACTATTTCCGGCCCGCCGGCGCGATGAATCGCGCCGTCCACACCGCCGCCGCCGAGCAGCGAACTGTTCGCTGCGTTAACGATGGCGTCCGCGTTGATTTTGGTGATATCGCCAGCCACCAGCGTGATCTTCTCTTGCATCTTTCGCTCCTTGTCCTTTTCCTTAAGTCTAGTCGCGTCAGATAAAAGAAGATGTGAACAAACGCCAGCGTTACTGTGTCGGCAACGAGTAGCGCGACAGGGGCGCGATTTGACCGATAAGTTTGTTGTCCAGCATATAGTGGGCAAAAGCCTGATAGCGCGCCTCATCCAACCTGCCGGCGTCGCTGGCGAAAAGCGGCAGCGTCGCCTGCCAGGCCTGGTGATTAAGCGGCGTATTCAGCTCCGGATAAGCCTTAATAAAAGCCTGCCAGACCGCTTCAGGATGCGCGCGCAAATAAGCTACGCCCTCGTTCAGCCCATGCAGAAACTTGCCGATACGCGGGTCGGTCGCCGCCGTACCAGCGTTCGCCAGTACGATCAGTTCGTCATAGGCGGGAACGCCATGCTCCTCCGGTTTAAACGTCAGGGTCTCTGCGCCCTGCTGCCTGAGTTCCAGCAGCTCATAATTGCGATAGATAGTCATCGCGCCGTCGATTTTATGGCTGAGCAGCGCCGAGGCGGCATTCATATTCAGATTGATCAGCTTAACCTTGTCTACATCTACGCCTGCCGATTTGAGCATGGTCTGAATAGCAACATCTTCAAATCCCGGAATGGCGTAACCAAGCGTTTTCCCCTCGAAATCCCTGAGCGTATGGATATGGCTGCTTTTAAGCGTGGTAAGCGTATTAAGCGGCTGGCCGATTAGCGTACCGACGCGGATCACCGGTACCCCTTTATCCACCAGCGTATAGAGCTGCGGCTGGTAGCTTACGGCGAGATCGGCCTTGCCTGCCGCCAGCAGCAGCGGCACTGAGGCGGAATCCGCTGGCGCGATCATCTCCACATCCAGTCCCTGACGCGCAAAGGCACCGCTCTCTTTGGCGGCGAAGATCGCCGCATGATTAGGGTTAACGAACCAGTCGAGCAGCAGGCGTACCTTCTGCGCCGCCTGAGCGGGCGCGGCCGCAGCCATCAGCAGCGCAACCAGCATCAGCATTACTTTTTTCACAATGATTCCTTATGCAGAGTAGAGAAAACGACGGCGCAGCAGTGCGACGCCGCCCGATAACAGCAGCGCCAGCAGCATTAACAGCGCCAGTGCGGCAAAACTGAGCGGCGTCTCCAGCCGCGCGCTGGCATGCATCATCAGGTAGCCGAGCCCTTCGCTCGCGCCGACCCATTCGCCAATCACCACGCCAACCGGCGCGAGAATGGCTGCCATTTGCAGACCGGAAAAAAAGTGCGGCAGCGCCGCGGGCCAGCGCACATGCAGGAACTGTCGCAGCCGCGAGCGGTTCATCGTCTGCGCCAGCTCCAGCCAGCCGGGCGGCGTGCGGCAAAGTCCGTCAAACAGCGACAGGCAGAGCGGGAAAAAGATAATCAGCGCGGCGACTACCACTTTCGACGCGACGCCGAAACCGAGCCACAGCACCAGCAGCGGCGCCAGCGCAAAGACGGGAATGGTCTGGCTGGCGGCGACCAGCGGAAACAGCAGACGGCGCAGCAGCGGACTGGCGGACATCACAATCGCCAGCGTCACGCCAGCGCCGCCGCCCAGCAGCAGCGCCAGCGCGATCTCTCCGAGCGTATAGAGCGCGTGATGCGCCAGCAGCGCATGCTGCTGAAGCAGCGCCTGCCCCACCGACTGAGGCGAAGGCAGCAGAAAAGCGGGTACGCCGCTGTGGCGTGCCAGTTGCCATACGCCGCCGATCACCGCCAGCAGGTAGGCCAGGCTTAAAATACGATGTTTAATCATGACTGAGCTGTTGAAAAAGCTGGCTCTGCGCCTGCAATACCGCGCCATCCTGCGCAGCGCGCGGCACATCGCCGTCGGGTGCGGAAAAGGCGCGACAGCGCAGCGGCGCGTCATCCAGCAGGTAGATATCATGCGCAAGGCGACACACCTCAAGCGGATCGTGTGTGACTAACAGCAGCGTTTTGTCGCGTAACACGCGGGCGGTCAGGCTTTGCAGCCGCAGCTTGGTCATGACGTCGAGCGTGGCGAACGGCTCGTCCATCAGCACCACCGGACGATCCTGATAGAGCGTGCGCGCCAGCGCGACGCGCTGCCGCATCCCGCCGGAGAGCGAGTCGGGGCGCGCGTCGCCCAGCCCGGCCAGCTCGACCTGCGCCAGCAACGCTTCGGCGCGCTTGCGGTCGGGACGCTGACCATTGAGCCGCGCGGAGAGCGTCACGTTGTCGCGTACCGACAGCCAGGGATAGAGCTCGTCGCGCTGCCCCATCCAGGCGATGTGCTGCGACAGATCGCCCGCCAGCGAGCTGCTTATCCGTCCCTGCTGGGGCGTTAAAAGCCCCGCCGCCAGCCGCAGCAGCGTGCTTTTACCTGCGCCGCTGCGCCCCAGCAGCGCGCTGGTTTTTCCGCCGCGCAGCGCCAGGCTAAAACGATCGCAGATCGGCTTGCTGTTCCAGCCAAACGTTACCTCTTCAAAAGCGATGTCGGGGCCGTGCGGCATCATGCTCATCCCTGGTTCGCCGCGATGATCGCCAGCGGCATGACGCCGCGCTGCGCCAGCACCGACGCCGCTTTCGCCGCGCGAATGCCGCTGGCGCACACCAGCACTACGCGCCGACCGGCGGGGGGTTGCCACGCGTCTATCGCCTCCGGCAGGATGCGCTCAACCTGCGCCGCCACGCTGTGCGGCGCTTCCTCGCGGCTGCGCAGCTCGACGATACAATCGTCCGCCTGCAGCAGGTCGCGGTCGATAAAAGGAATGAGGGGCTGCGTCGGCTCCTGCGCGTCGTCAAAGCGAAAGGCGCGGAAATGCCACTGGGTAAAGTCGCAGTTCACCAGGCTGCCGAGCGGCGACGGCGTTAATCCCAGCAGCACGCTGAGTGCCATCTGCGCCTGCATCGCGCCCAGTGTCGCCACCGCCGGTCCCATTACGCCAGCGGTGTTGCAGTTAGCGGCAGAGGTGGGGAGCTGTGGAAACAGAGCGCGATAGCCAGGCGCGCTGCCGCAAAAACCGCCGACATAGCCCTGCCGACCCAGCACCGAGGCGCTGATCAGCGGAATATGGCGCGGCTGACAGGCGTCGGACAAGGTGTAGGTCACGGCAAAGCTGTCCGCCGCGTCGATCGCCAGGTCGATCCCCTCGAGCGCTCTGTCGACCGTACTGGCACGCAGCGCCTGCTGTCGCGCCTCGGTTACGCAATCGCGGTTGCGCTCGTTCAGCGCGCGCGCGGCGCACAGCGCTTTTGGCTGGCCGACATCGGCGGTGGTAAAAAGCGTCTGACGATGTAAATTGTGCAGCTCTACTGCGTCGTCGTCCCAGATGCGCAGATAGCCGACGCCCGCACCCGCCAGCAGCGGCAGCAGCGTCGATCCCAGCCCGCCTGCGCCCACCACCAGCACGCGCGCGGTGCGGAGCCGCTGCTGCCCCGCTTCGCCGATCTCTGGCAGCATCTGCTGCCGCTGATAACGATTCATTCTCTTGTCCCGTTAGCTAAACTGCGCCAGGCCAAACACCGGCGTCGAGGCAGCGGCCATTTCGCGCCGCTCCATCAGTCCCGCCTGGTGCGCCGCATGTCCCGCGCGGATTGCGCCCGCAAAGGCGCCCGCCATCGCCACCGGATCCTGCGCTTTCGCGACGGCGGTATTGAGCAGGATGGCGTCGAATCCCAGTTCCATCGCCTGTGCCGCCTGGCTCGGTGCGCCAATACCCGCGTCGATCACCAGCGGCACGTCTTTAAACCAGGCGCGGAAGCTGCGTAACCCTTCGATATTGCGCAAGCCCTGACCGGATCCAATAGGCGCACCCCAGGGCATCAGCACCTCGCATCCCGCTTCCAGCAGCTTTTCACCGACGATCAGATCTTCAGTGGTATAGGGAAAGACCTGAAAGCCGTCCGCACAGAGAATGCGCGCCGCCTCAACCAGCGCAAAGGGATCGGGTTGCAGCGTGTCGGCGTTGCCGATCACCTCCAGCTTTATCCACGGCGTGTCGAAGAGCTCACGCGCCATATAAGCGGTGGTCACCGCCTCTTTGACGCTGTGGCAGCCAGCGGTGTTGGGCAGCACGCGGCGGTTGAGCTGGCTGAGCAGATCGCGAAACGCGCCGCCCTGACTCCCTTCCCGCCGCAGGCTGACGGTAATGATTTCGGCATCGGCGGCGCAGATCGCCTGCTGCAGAATATGGGGCGACGGATAGCCGGCGGTGCCGAGCAGAAAGCGCGAGCGGGGAACAAAGCCGTAGAACATGGTTCAGCCTCCCTGCATCGGCGACAGCACTTCCAGCCGACATCCCGCTTCCAGCCGCTGGCTCTCATACTGCGAGCGCGGCAAAAACTGGCCGTTAAAGGCGCTGGCGACGCAGGCGGCGTCGATTTTCCGCTCCTGCAGCAGCGCCGCGACATTCGCCGCTTCGGTTTCCACTGGCTGACCGTTGAGTTCAATTTGCATGGTTCGACTCCTGACTAAGCAGTTGCATTAGCTGCTGCGCCATGGCGGGCGCAAGTAAAAAACCGTGGCGGTACATGCCGTTAAGCGAGAAGACGCCGTCGCGGTAGCGCACTTCCGGCACGTTATGACGGTAGGCGGGACGCCGACCCGTACCGCTCTCGACAATGCGCGCCTCCGCCAGCGCCGGGTGAATCGCCCAGGCGGCGCCGAGCAGCTCCATCATGGCGCGGGCGCTGATCGGGCTGGCGTCGTCGCTCTCAACCATGGTCGCGCCGAGCATAAAATGCCCGTCGGCACGCGGCACCAGATAGCAGGGAAAGCGCGGATGCAGCAGCCGGATCGGCCGGGAAAAATGGAGTTCTTTACACTGCAGGATCAGCATCTCGCCGCGTACCGCGCGCAGTTCCGGCTGGCGATCGACGGCGTGAATGCCGCGACAGTCGATAAGGGTTCCGGCGGGTTTGCCGGCGTGAAAGGCGACGCCGCGCGCCTCAAGACTGGCACGCAGTTGCCGCAGCGCATCACGCGGATTGAGATGCGCTTCATGGGGGAAAAACAGGCCGCGCGCAAAGCGTCCCGCCAGTTCAGGCTCGAGCTGCGCGGGATCGGCCCACTGGTGCTGGCGCGTCATGCGGGCGAAGCGCGTCAGCTCCGCCGCGTCGCGCGGCGACGCTACCACCAGCGTGCCCTGATGCGCGACGTCGTCAACCCGTTGCGACCACCACTCCGCGGCGCGCTGTCCCAGTTCGACGACCTGTTCAGGCGCGCTCTCCCCTTCGCAGAAAGGCGCCAGCATCCCGCCCGCCCAGTGCGACGCGGGCGTCTGGTCGCTGACGATCACTTCAACCGTTTCGCCCTGTTCAGCCAGCAGCGTGGCGACGCATAATCCGGCGACGCCGCTGCCGATCACAGACCAGCGGCTCATGGCGCGCACCTGACAAAGTAAGCTTTTTGAAAAAGATAACGATTCACGCAGGCCTCGATGTTGACGACCCGTGATACGTGAAGGGAAAAAGCGTGAGCAAAGGAGGTAAGCTCGCGCGGCAGGCATCTCAAAGGGGAAAGCATCAGTGAGATACGAGTCTTCCTACGCCAGTATCAACTGGGTCAGGTTCAAAGGGTCGCTAAACCGCGCGCTGCGCTATTAGCCTCTCAGTCTCTCTGGCGAGACTCCCCCGACGGCCATTAGTTGTAGGGCAACTGACTGTCCGGCGTCAAGTGCGACGTGTCAGTCAGCTGTTAAATCGGCGGTTTCGCTGCGGGTGGTTAACGCCACCGAAGCAGCCCGACGCCGCTGACGTCGCTCACTCAGGACAGAGTAGATACCGGCGAGCGCCACCAGGCTCGCGCCGATCAGCGTGGTGTTTTCGGGCAAGACATTAAGAAAAATCACGCCGATAATTACCGACCAGAGCAGCGAACTGTAATCGAAAGGCGCCAGCAGCGAGGCGTCGGCGTAGCGCATGCTCAGCGTCAGCAAAATTTGCGTCAGCCCGCCGAAAAAGCCGCAGCCCAGCAGCAGAAGGAGCTGCTCGCCCTGTGGTAAACGCCAGCCGAACGGCAGCGTCAGCAGTGAGGTCGCGCCCGTCATCGCGGTAAACCAGAAGGCGATCGCGCCCGGCTTCTCTTTGCCGCTCAGGTAGCGGATCTGAATCAGCGCGCCAGCCGTGCAGATAGCGGAGAGCAGCGCCAGCAATACGCCGACGGATGAGGCCAGGCTGGCTACAGTGAGACGTGACGGGCCGCTTAGCGAGAGGTGACCAGAAAGCATGATCACAATGCCGACAAAACCGGCCAGCACCGACAGCCAGCGATTAAGACGCACTTTTTCGCGCAGCACCACGGCAGCGAGCAGTACGGTAAACAGCGGCGCGGCATAGTTAATGGCAGTGGCGTCGGTCAGCGTAATATACATCAGCGACAGATAGCTGAAGTACATGCTGCAGGTACCCGCCAGGCCCCGGCCAAGATGCCCCTTAACGTTGCGGGTTTTAATGCCCTCTACAATACCGCCCTGATATTGCAGCCAGACCAGCAACGGCATTATGCCCACCAGCGAACGGAAAAAAATCACCTCGCCGACCGGCAACGCGCCCTCCAGACCTTTTACGCAGGCAAGCATCAGCGTGGAGCTGAGCGTCGCTATGATTTTAAGTGAAATACCCGTCGACGCGCTCACGCCGCGCTCCTTATTCCGCCGTATCAGAAAGTGAGCGCTCAGGTTAACGCAGACGCGCTGCGCAGGCCGCGGGAAACCACAGCAAATACAGCGTATTCTGCCTTTATGGGCCAGGCGTACAGCATAATTACGCAACCACGCTCTCCCTGCCTCGAGTGAGAATGAGCTGAAAGTTTATTTACTTTTTTTCTTAACGCCGAAAAGTTTATTCTCCACGCCTTATGCTCTACCTGACGCGCCAGATCTTACGCGGGTTCAGCGCTAAAAACAGGTCAACCCTTACCTTTATTAAGACGCAACATAAAACGCCGATAAATATTTAACTCTTTGTTTAAATAGATATTTAATCGCGATAACTTCCTGGGGTTGACGACACTCTCAAGTAACAAAAGGTAATATAAACCTTTTACCAAACCGCCTGTTAAATAGGCGCAGCGAAAAAATTTCTCCGCTCGAAGTTAAACCTCAAAAGCCGCCTTATTATTAATAACGATCCCGCAAATGGTGGGTTTAATAACCGTCTGGTTAATTTGAATGTGACAAACTTCACATATGTGCCAGGCTTATTATCATCCGAAAACGATGTGCAAGGAGCTAAGCATGACTACCCAAAACGACAAAACACTCGTCCCGGTTGAATTTCCGAAACCGTCATTTCCGGAACAGAAACAACCTGTGCCCGGTCTCGCCAGCAAAATGGATCCGGTTCCGGATCACGGGGAAACCACCTATCGCGGCACTGGCCGTCTGACTGGACGCAAAGCGCTGATCACCGGCGGCGATTCCGGTATCGGCCGCGCTGTCGCTATCGCTTATGCCCGTGAAGGCGCCGACGTAGCGATCAACTATCTGCCCGAAGAAGAGTCGGACGCGGCTGAAGTTATCGAGCTGATTAAAGCTGAAGGCCGTAAAGCCGTGGCTATTCCTGGCGATATCCGTGATGAAGCCTTTTGCCAGTCGCTGGTGAAACAGGCTGTCGATCAGCTGGGCGGACTCGATATTCTGGTGAACAACGCCGGACGTCAGCAGTTCAACGAATCGATTCGCACCCTCTCTACCGAAGACTTTGACGCGACCTTTAAAACCAACGTTTATGCCATGTTCTGGATCACCAAAGCCGCGGTTGACCACCTGCCGCGCGGCGCGTCCATTATCAATACCTCATCGGTACAGGCCTATAAACCAAGCGATATCTTGCTGGACTACGCGCAGACTAAAGCGGCCATCGTCGCCTTTACCAAAGCGCTGGCGCAGCAGCTGGGCGAGGAAGGCATCCGCGTAAACGCGGTCGCGCCGGGTCCTTACTGGACTCCGCTGCAGGTATGCGGCGGCCAGCCGCAGGAAAAAGTTAAAGAGTTCGGTGCCAGCGCGCCGCTGGGCCGTCCGGGCCAGCCGGTTGAAATCGCGCCGCTTTACGTCACGCTCGCCTCGGCCGAAAGCAGCTACACCTCTGGTCAGGTCTGGTGCTCCGACGGCGGTACTGGCACGCTGTAATACCCGCTGTTCCTCCCAACTGGTCGCCCTGTGCGGCCAGTTTTTTCGTCTGTAGATAACGCGTTTCAGACAAGGATGCTTCTGATGAAAAACGGTGATTACGCCTCGCCCGTACGCGAGGATGGATTTGCGGGCCTCGGTGACTACGCAGCGATTGGCGAAGGACGTTCTGTCGCGCTGATTGCCCCCGACGGTGCTATCGACTGGTGGTGCGCGCCGAATCTCGATTCGCCGCCGCTGTTCGATCGCCTGCTCGATCCCGGCATTGGCGGTTTTTTTGCGCTTACGCCTGTTCAGCCCTATCGCATGCAGCGACGCTACCGCGATGAAAGTAATGTGCTGGAAACCTGTTTTACCACCGATGAAGGCGAAGTCCGCCTGACAGAATCCCTGAACAGCACCCTGGCGGGCCGTTTGCCCTGGAGCGAACTTGCGCGCCGCGTAGAAGGCGTGCGCGGCAGCATGACGCTCAGGCTACACCTGCGCTTTGGCACCGTTGCGGAGACGCGTTCACCGTGGATGGGCAACACCACTCAGGGAAATGTATTTCATATCGGCGATATCATGGCGATGCTGCGCACCAGCGACGACGTAAAGATCACCCATATGGATGACGAGCAGGTGATCGCCGAGCTTACCACGCAGCAGGATTCACGTTCGCTGGTGGCGCTGCTGATTACCCAGCGCGAGCCGCTGGCCGTGCCGGACCTCGAGGCTATTGATACCCGTATCGAAACCAGTCATACCGCCTGGCAGGACTGGTGTAAAAGCCTGAGCTATGAGGGCGAATACAAAGTCCATGTCAAACGCTCGGCCCTGTCGCTGAAATTTCTCTGGTACTCCCCTACCGGGGCGCTGGCCGCGGCGGCCACCACTTCGCTGCCGGAAGGCATCGGCGGCGAGAAAAATTACGACTACCGTTACGCCTGGGTGCGGGACGCCTGCCTGATTATTAAATCTTTTGTCTATCTCGGCGCGCTGGAAGATTGTAAAGCGGCCTTCTCCTGGCTGTCGCAGACCATTATGCGTCACGGCATCGAGCTACGTACCTGCTATACGCTTGAAGGCGATATCGTGCCACCGGAACGCTATCCGGCGCTGCGCGGCTATAAAGATTCGCTGCCGGTGCGCGTCGGTAATAACGCGCGCGACCAGCGTCAGCTGAGCATGTATGGCGATATGCTCGCCACGGCGCAGCTGTTTATCGAAGCGGGCCACGTACTGGACTTAGGCACGTCGCGGCTGCTGGGCCAGCTGGCAAACCACTGCGCCGATCGCTGGCGGCTAAAAGATTCCGGTATCTGGGAACTGCCGGAAGAGCAGCACTATACCCATTCGAAAATGGCGTGCTGGCTGGCGCTGGATCGCGCGGTCGCCATGGCGAAAGCGCGCCATATCGAACCGACCTGGATGGAGCGCTGGGAGCGCGAGCGTGACCGCATCCGCGACTGGGTGGAAGAGCACTGCTGGTCGGAGAGCAAACAGGCTTATCTGTTCTACGTCGGCAGCGAAGAGCGGCTGGATGCCTCGCTGGCACTGGTACATCACTACGGCAACGCGGTGAACCCGGCGCGTATGCGTTCGACCTATGCGGCGATTCAGCGCGAGCTGGGCCAGGGTCGCGCCATGCTCTATCGCTACAGCGGCGTGGAGAAGGAAGAGAGCACCTTTATCGCTTGCTCGTTCTGGCTGGCGGAAGCCTGGGCCTCCCTGGGCGAGATTGCAAAGGCGCGCGCCTGCATGGATGAGATCCTGGAAACGCTGTGCGACAGCGGCAATGTAGAGATCTTCAATGAAATGTTTGACGTTCGCAGCAACGAATGGCGCGGGAATCTGCCGCAGGGTCTCAGTCACCTTGCTTTGATTTGCGCCGCGCAGGCATTGACCTGTCATCAACATAATCAAAAAACTCAAGGAGAACTATGATGGCGACAAGAGGCATTGAGCATATCGGCATCACCGTCAGCAATATTGAGCAGGCGGAAAACTTTTTTATCAAGGCGCTCGATGCGTCGATACTCTACCGCATCGTTCCCTGGCAGAAGAGCGAACAGCGCATCGGCGGCGATCAAATGCGTCCGGTTAACGGCTTTCCGCCCCAGCTGAGCGTGGTGGGGCTGTCAATGCTGCGCCTGGGGAATGGCTGTAACGTAGAGCTGTTCCAGCTGGAGCCTGGCATTGCCGACGATCTGGCAAATATCGGCCAGCCCGGCGTTAACCACTTCTCCATCTATGTTGATGATATCAACGAGACGGCGGAAAAGCTGAAGGCGCATGGCGCACGCTTTTATGACGGCCCGAATGACTGTTTCGCCCAGGAAGAAGGCTCAGGGAATCAGACATGGTTTTGTCTGACGCCGTTTGGCGTGCTGATTGAGCTTATCACCCTGCCCTCGCCGCTGCAGTATGATGGCGAAGCGACCCAGCCGCGCTGGTTGCCTGCTGAATAAACGTTCTGTCAGACCGCGCTTCGGCGCGGCTGTTTTTATTGCCAGGAATAGTCTGAATCCCCCGCCGCGGCAATAAACCCTCTTTTTATTTCCCTGCTACAACCTGTACAAGGTTATTATTGCGATACAATTTTTGCAATATTCCCTTTTATTTCCAGCCGCTTCTGCTCGCCTGAATTATTGCTGCCTTGTTAAATTTCGCAGCCTGCCCTTTTACCGCACCGCTTGCAGAATATAACAAGGGTTCTAATCTTTAAGGTGTAAGACGCACGCAGCCTTCAGACCGGCTGTGTTATTTTCAACTCATGAAGAGGACCCATTATGGCTCAACATCGAGGCGGATCAGGTAACTTTGCTGAAGATCGTGAAAGAGCGTCAGAAGCTGGCCGCAAAGGCGGACAGCACAGCGGTGGTAACTTCAAAAACGACCGTGAGAAAGCATCCGAAGCGGGTAAAAAAGGCGGGCAGAACAGCCGCCGTGGCTCATAACTCTCTTACCTGAACACAGGTTTCTCAGGAGAGGTGAGCACTGCATAGCGTTAATAAAACCGCTATCGACTGCGCCGGGTTATACAGCCTGGCGCATATTTTTTGCCTCTACATTATCGGTTATTTCTGCGCACGAAATAAAGGTTACGCGCTTCAGTCAACTACCTTTCCGCTATAAAAACCTTTTCTGGCTACATCACAATTTAAATAATTAACGACCTCTGACAGTCTCCGCCAGTTAAATCAGCAAATGGTATTGCTGTTGCCGGTTTATATCAGGGCCAGCACGCTATGGCTGGCCCTGCGCGAATTAAAAGGTCGCGTTCACGCCGATATTCCAGCTGATCTGATGCGCGTCGCGGTTGCCGCCAATGGCTGACACGCCAGCGAAAGCATTTACCGTTTCGCCCAGCGGCACGTTGGCACCAACGGCGGCATCCAGCCAGTTACTGTCGCGCGCGCCAGTGGTGCGGCTGAACGCGGTGCGGGTCGATTTCAGACCTGCGGTGACCGTCGAGTCGGTGTCGCCAAACTGATGGTTGTAGCTCACCTGCGCCCAGGGATTGACCGGCCACTGTTGCGTATCAATACGCCAGCCGATAGCGCCGATTTGCGAGTGGCTGGTCTGGTCGCTGTAACGCATCGAGGTACTGGTGTTGCCCTGTTCGCGGTAGCCGCCGATGCGGCCATAATCGAGCGCATAGCTGGCAACCGGGCCGGTAGTGATATGCGCGCTGAGCGGCAGATCCCATCCGGTTTGTACGCGCATGCCGAGCAGCTTACCGCCGGTGTTGCCCTGCTCGGTGCGGGTTGCCGGGCCAATCTTCACGTCGCGCTGAATATCATCAAAATCGAGATCGGCATAGTGAAGATCCGCATTGATCCACGCCTGATCGCCCAGCTCAAGCTGGCTGTAGAGCGCCACCAGATTGCCGCGCAGCCGGTAATCGTAGCGTGAGGAAGGCTCCTGCCGCTGGTTGGTATTGGAGAAAAGCACGCCGGTCTGCCAGTTGTCCGTTAGCTGATAACCCAGACCCAGCGTAAAGCTGGCGGTAGTGGCATCGCCGTTGTAGAAAGCATCGCCTTTATAATCCACATGCTGACCGGCATAGCCGCCGAATACCGAGAGCTGGCCTGCGCTGCTGTCCTGGTGCCGCTGCTGTTGCAGATGGCCGTCCAGCGTGTTTTGCATATCGCGCGCCATCATTTGCGGCGCCTGCGACAGGGCGGCAACCTGCAGGGGTGCATCCAGAATCGACTGGATATAGTCTGCTATCATGGCGTGTACAGCGGGGCTGGGATGGAGTCGATCGGCAAACAAATACGCCTGCTCGCTGGAGAAGCCAGCTGCAGTAGAAACGCAGTCATCCGCTGCTGTGCCAACCGGACAGGCCATGCCGATAGTGTTGGTCAGCCCGTAACGGGTCGGATCGGCAATCACCTCATTGAATAAACCGGCGATATCGACGCGCACGATATTGCCGCTGAGCGCCGCCAGTCCCTGCTCTTCCTGCTGATTGTAGCCAGCCGTCAGCGAAGAGACCTCCGTGCTCAACGCCTGCCAGGCGCGATAGAGCTGTTCCGCCAACGCATCGCGTACGGCGGGTACAGATGAAACCTGCGCTGCTGCCTGCGTGAAAGCGTTTCGCACCGCCTGCTGGCGTGACGCGGCATCGGGCGTCGCGGCGCTGTCCAGCGACTGAAAGGCGGCAGCCGTTGCCGCACTTGAGGCCGACCCGAGCACTCGCAGCACCGTTAAAATCATATAGGGCGTTTCGCCCAGCTGCGGCGTGGTTGGCACGATTACCGCGCCTGCGCCCGCATCCAGCAGCGTTTTGACCTGCGCCGTCGACGCCGCCGCGCTGGTAGCCAGCGTATCGGCTGCGGTGAACGGGTTGGTGACGGCGACGGCGACATCGTTTGCGCCCACCCAGTGAATATAAAGCCCATTGCTGTCGGCGCGTCCGCCGGTCGAATTCAGATAGCCCGTGAGCTGATCTTCAGTGTTAAGGATAGGATCGAGACGGTGCCGTGATGTCGCGCCGCCCTGTGCATAATTGCTGCCGCCCAGCGTCGAACGCTGTAAATCCAGGCCCAGTTGCGAAGCAAGAATCTCGTCATAAAGCTGATGCTGCCCGCCATCCCAGGTAAAACGGCCAATATTGCCACTGTCGCTAAGGCTGTCGCCAAACACGGTAAGACTGTCCCACGCCAGCGCCGGCAGTGGCGCCAGTAAAGCGCCAAGGGCAGTAATGGCAGCGAGAGAACGCGCGTCTTTAGGGATTTTCATCATCGACTCCGGAAATCGCCAGGCGCTGCTCGCCTGGCCGCAGTATTTAACGACAGATGCACTCACTAAGAGGCGCGCAGGTAAAAAGCGCCGCACCAGTGATGCGAACGTAAATAAAGTGTTAACAGGACGATTAAAAAATTAGTCAGAGAAAGAAGCTCTTGCCACTATTTCGTAAATATTTTGTCAGGCGGGGCTTTAGACGAAGCGGCAGATAAGCTGCTGTTGTGCCAGCAATCCTCACTGGCACCTTTTTCTCAGGCGGGCTGGATCTGGTAAATCCAGGCAGTGACCCGCTCGCCATTGTCAGTGTTCACTGTAACAGGCACACGGTCGTAACCTGCTTCAAATTCATCCAGCATGGGCCAGTGCTGCGACAGGTCAGCAGACTGAAAAAGATAACCACGTACGGGCGCTCCCTGCCTGTCCAGCTGAATCGCCGGAAAGCCCTGAGCCGCGCCCCAGCCCGATTCATGCAGGATGCCCTTTACCGTTCCCGCCAGCCACTCGCCGCCAATACTTTCGAGCATATGGGCGTTCGAACGCCCCGGACATAAGGTGCCATAGACAAACAGCTTTTCCATTTACTCCTCCCTTTTAAAAACGACAGTCTGACTTTACCGATGCCGTTATGCGATGTCATTCTCTGCCGCTGTCCATGCGCGCCTGCGTTACCTGATGGAGGCTCTGCGACGTCTCCAGACTGTTACGGGGCAAAGCGGAGATAAAACCTGAGGCGCGTTCTGGCTGCTCTACTCACTACAGTGAACGGCCCTGTGTACAGTGGGCACTGCTGATTACAGTGAATGTTTGCAGGTTTATTCTTTTCCGACGGCGTGTACAGCCTTGCTGATTACAGTCAATCTCCACTCTCGCCTTTGTTACATGCGCCCTGGAAGCCTGATTGTTTATGCGGCGAGCATTTTCCGCATGAAATATGATCAAATCAGCCAGGGGTGAAACATTCACTGTAATCAGCCAGAACGTATCAGTGCAGGGACGGAGAGAAGTGGTGAGAAGAAGATTAGCGCCAGGCTTAACTGGCGATTTCAGGCTGAAATGCTTGAAAATCAAGGGGCTTATCATTAAGCCCCTTTTTGCTGTTACCAGTGCGTTTTTTCCATGTCGATGACAAAGCGATACTTCACATCGCCTTTTAACATCCGGGCGAAAGCCGTTTCAATCTCGTCGCCCGCAATCATTTCGACATCGGCAGTGATATTGTGCTGACCACAGAAATCGAGCATTTCCTGCGTTTCCCGGATGCTGCCGATTGAGGTACCGCTAATACTCAGGCGGCGAAATACCATCGGCGTGACGTTTGGCGCGGGATGCGGCTGGTCGGGAATGCCCACCAGCACCAGCTGACCATTAGTTTTCAGCGTCGCCAGATAAGGATCAAGGTCGTGCGGCGCGGCGACACAGTCGAGGATAATATCCAGCGAGGTCTGACAGGCCGCCATCTGTTGCGCATCGCGAGAGACCACAACCCGACTGGCGCCCAGACGGCGCGCATCTTCGCCTTTTTCCGGTGAAGTGGTAAACAGCGTCACCTCCGCTCCCAGCGCGCTGGCCAGCTTAACCGCCATATGTCCCAGCCCGCCCAGACCAATAACGCCCACTTTATCGCCCGGCTTTACGTTGTAGTGACGCAGCGGCGACCAGGCGGTTACGCCCGCGCACAGCAACGGCGCAACGGCTTTCAGATCGAGGTTCTGCGGGACAGAAACCACAAAATGCTGATCGGTAATCACATGCTGAGCATAGCCGCCGAAGGTCGTGCCGCCGGTATATTTATCCGTTCCGTTATAGGTCGGCGTGAAGCCCGCTTCACAGTACTGCTCTTCCTGCTGCTGGCAAAAATAGCAGTGACCGCAGGAGTCGACCATTACGCCGACGCCGACAATATCGCCCGTCTTGAACGTCGTTACCTTCGCGCCGGTGGCTTCAACGCGCCCGACAATCTCATGGCCCGGCACCAGTGGATAGCGACTGACGCCCCACTCATTGCGCGCCATATGCAGATCGGAATGGCAGACGCCGCAGTAAATGATGGCGATCTTAACGTCGTCCGGTTGCAGCTCGCGCAGTTCAACCTGGCCCGCCGCCAGCGGTTGCGTCGCCTGTTGTGCGACCAGTGCGTTAATTTTCATATGTTCCTCCTGATGGCTGCCTGAAGCGGCAAAGAAAGCGGCCCACTATAGACAGCAGGGAACCTTATTGGTAGTAGTTACCTTTTGGTTACCATCGGGATAATTCGCTATGCCAGCCTGGATTGACGGAAAGCTGATGTTCTTTACGGATTCGCCGCCGCGTCGGCTACTGGATCTGTTTGCCGTAAAGTGGAGCACGATGGTGCTTCACGCCCTCTATCACTGGCCAGCGCATCGCGCGCGCACGGGAGAACTGCAGCGCAGCCTGCAGGGCATTTCCAAAAAAATGCTGGTGCAGACGCTGCGAGAGCTGGAACAGCGCGGGCTGGTGTCGCGCCAGGTATTTGAAGTCGTGCCGCCTAAGGTTGAATATACGCTGACACCGCTGGGTAAAATCTTTGCCGAGCCGATCGAGCAGATGTATCAGTGGGGGCTAGAGAATCAGGCCGCGCTGGATGAGATGGAACAGTATTTTCAGCGGGCGAAACAGCAGGAGAGTTGACAGCAGGTTACCCCGGATGGCTGCATCCGGGGCAAGCAGCGGTTTAGCCGAACGGGAATTCACGCGCCAGTACGCGGGCGATAACGTTTAACGCGCCGTCGTCGTTGTTGCTCTCCGTTTTATAGCGCGCTACGGCGCGTACCGGCTCTACGGCATTCGCCATGGCAAAGCTGAAACAGGCCTGGCGCAGCATTTCAAGGTCATTGGCGCTGTCGCCAATAGCGACGACTTCGCAATCGCTGATGCCCCATTTTTCCTGAAGCAACGCGATGCCGTGCGCTTTATGACAGCCGGGGATAATCAGATCGATAAAGCCATAGCCGCTCGAGACCGGATGCATGATGTTCTCGATTTCACCCAGCTGATTATGCAGTCGTTCCAGCAGCGCATCGACGCCTTCATGCGCCAGGTTCAGGGAGAATTTAAAGATGGTGTCGTCGATAGTGTAGAGATCGTCGCGTTTTTCCAGCCGGGCATAGTGGTTAGAGAGCAGGCTGACAACCTCCTCGGGGGCGGAAGAGTGGATATACGCGCCATTACGTCCGCAAACGACTGTGGTGATATCGGGTTCTTTAGCAAGAATATCCAGCACCTGATGCACGCGCGACTGCGCCAGTTCACCGCAGAAAATCTCTTCATTGCTGTCCGAAACCCAGGCGCCGTTTTCCGCTACAAAAGCGATTTCATCCTTGATTTCAGGAAAATAACGCTGCAGCTGGTAATACTGATTGCCGCTGGCGACCACGAAACGAATGCCTCTCTCTTTTAACAGCGTGTACTGCCGCAAAAATCGCTGAGCATTGTACTCCTTGTTATCGTCGAGAAAGGTGCCATCCATATCCACCGCGATCATCTTTACCGCCATTGTCATCTCCTTGCTGAGGCTGTTGTTTCAGTGATGCTCAATTAATAGCTAAAGCTTACCCGCAGTGTGGATTAATGAAAATTCGAATAATAAGAATGTTCAGGGCTTTCGGAGCTTTCCTGACGGAGTGTGTTCGCGATCACGCACCAGGGAGTTGCTTACAGGCAACAGCTGCGCCTAAACTTACGAACGAAGCACAATATATTTACAAATGAAAAACACTTACCCGCCCGCGGAGGCCAGAATGACCCTACATACACAGGCTACGCCGCTGCCCGAGGATATCAACGCAGCCATTCGCACGTTTAAACAACAGATCCGTCAGCAAGTTGGCGATGTCGAGGGGCTTTTCGCCCGGATTAGCCAACGTATCGCCAGCGCGATTGCGGAAGCAAAAGCAGAGGAACAGCATTACGGCACCGCCTGGCCCGTTGTCACGCAGGACGCAATCGCAAAAGGGCAGGTTTCAAGTGAAACCCTGGCGCGGATAAAGCGACGCGGCTGCGTAGTGGTTAAGCAGCAGTTTCCGCGCGAGCAGGCGCTGGCGTGGGACAGATCGCTGCTGGATTATCTCGATCTGAATGATTTCGACGCGCAGTATCGCGGTCCGGGCGATAATTTCTTTGGCAGCCTGGAGGCGTCACGCCCGGAGATTTACCCGATCTACTGGTCACAGGCGCAAATGCAGGCGCGCCAAAGCGACGCCACCGCGCAGGTTCAGTCTTTTCTCAACCGTCTGTGGCGTTTCTCCTCACACGGCAAGCAATGGTTCGATCCTGACGTCAGCATTATCTATCCCGACCGTATCCGCCGTCGTCCGCCGGGCACGACCTCTAAGGGACTGGGCGCGCATACTGATTCCGGCGCGCTGGAGCGCTGGCTGCTGCCCGCTTATCAACAGGTATTTGCCGCCATTTTTCACGGCGATATAGATGCTTACGATCCCTGGGATGCGGCGTGGCGCACTGAAGTGAACGAGTATGACGTGCCGGATACCACCAAATGTTCTGCGTTTCGCACGTTTCAGGGATGGACAGCGCTGTCAGATATGCTTGCCGGACAGGGTCTGCTGCATGTGGTGCCGGTACCGGAAGCGATGGCCTATATTCTGCTGCGTCCGTTGCTCGACGACGTGCCGGACGATGAACTGTGCGGCGTTGCGCCAGGTAAAGTCCTGCCCGTCAGCGAGAAGTGGCATCCCCACCTTATCGACGGTCTCTGCTCCATCCCGCCGCTGGAGGCAGGCGACTCGGTGTGGTGGCACTGCGATGTGATCCACTCCGTCGCGCCGGTGGACAATCAGCAGGGCTGGGGAAATGTCATGTACATTCCCGCCGCGCCAGTGTGCGCGAAAAATCGCGCCTGCGCGCAGCAGGTGGCTGAGGCGCTGTCGCTGGGTCGGTCGCCTGCCGATTTTCCACCGGAGGATTACGAAACAGGCTGGCGCGATCGCTTTACCCTTGCCGATCTGAACGATAACGGCCGCCGCGCACTCGGTTTAGCCTGAACATTGCCGCGCAGCGTCCCCTGCGCGGCGCCTCTCTGCTACACTGGCGCCACACTTTTCCGATAAACGGCACGCATGAACGCTCGTCATCAACAGATTATTCAGCTCGTTAATACGCGCGGCAGCGTGACGGTCAGCGAACTGGCCCAGCTGACCGGCGTCTCTGAGGTCACTATTCGTCAGGATCTAAACCTGCTGGAGCGCGACTATTTTCTGCGTCGCGTCCACGGTTCCGCAATGGCGCTGGACAGCGATAACGTCGGCATGCGTATGCATACGCATTATGAGCTCAAACAGGCGCTCGCCAGCCATGCCGCAGGTCTGATTGAAAGCGGCGAGGCGGTTTTTATCGAGGGCGGCAGCAGTAACGCGCTGCTGGCGCGCCTGCTGGCCGATCGCGCCGACCTTACGGTAATTACCGTCAGCCATTTTATCGCTCACCTGCTGAAAGACGCAGCGTGTGAGGTCATTGTGCCGGGCGGGCTATTGCAGAAAAGCAGTCAGTCGATGGTTGGTCCGCTGACGCGCTACTGCATTCAGCAAATCCATTTCCATAAGGCCTTTATCGGCGTTGACGGCTGGCAGGCGGAAACCGGCTTTACCGGCCGCAACATGCTGCGCTGCGATGTGGTGGACGCGGTGATGGCGAAGCGTGTGCCCACCTGGGCACTGACCGACTCGTCGAAATTCGGCCAGATCCATCCCTATCCCCTGTCGTCGGGGTATCAGGTGACGCGGGTCATTACCGATAGCGGGCTGAGCGCGGAAACGCTGACGCAGTTAGAGGAACAGGGCGTGGCGGTGACGCGCGTCGCCCTGCCCTGAGACTCAAACCTTCATATGATCGATCAGCGCCCGTAGCTTGGGCGCCAGATGTTTCCGGCTGGGGAAATAGAGGTAGAATCCGGCAAACTCCGGCAGATAGGCCGTCAGCAGCGGTATCAGTTCGCCGCGCGCGATATAGGGCCGGTATGTTTCTTCCAGACCAAAAGCGATGCCGCCGCCTGCGCAGGCAGTACGGATCATAATGCCCATATCGTTAGTATTCAGCCGCGCATTGACCGCGACATCAAATTCTCTGCCCTCTTCCGCAAACTCCCAGCGATAAGGCGCGACGCCCGGCTCGCGCCGCCAGCCGATACAGCAGTGCTGCAACAGTTCGTGAGGATGGCGCGGCGTACCGTAACGCGCCAGATAAGCGGGCGAGGCTACGGCGATTTGCCGCTGACGCAGCGAGACCGGTACCGCAATCATATCCTGGGCGATAATTTCTCCCAGCCGAACGCCAGCATCAAAGCCCTGCGCCACAATGTCGAACTCTTCATCAGTAACCGAAATATCCACCTCAATATGCGGATAACGGATGAGAAACGTCGCCAGCAGCTCGCCGTTAATAAAGCGTTCGGCAATAGAAGAGACCGCCAGACGCAGCAGCCCGCGGGGTTCGCCCGCCAGCGCGCTGATATCAACCACCGCCTGATTAAGCTGAGATATGGCTGGCGCCGCCTCGGCATAGAGCCTTTCGCCCGCTTCGGTGAGGCTGAGGCTGCGCGTGGTGCGGCGAATCAGCGACATCTGCAGCCGATCCTCCAGGCGTCTCAACGACTGGCTAATTGCCGGTCGGGTCACGCCCAGCTTTTCTGCCGCCACGCGGAAGTTACGCGTTTGCGCCAGCGTGACGAAAACCTCCAGCGCGTTTTTATCCAGCATCATTGGTTAGCCTCTGTTACCAGCCAGGTAAGGAATGGGTGGATTCTCTTTATAAAGCAGCAGGCATAAGATCGCCAGAGACTTAACGACAGGAGCGAAACCATGAGCAAGAAAGTGATTTTAATCACCGGCGCATCCAGCGGCATTGGCGCGGGTATCGCACGGGAGCTGGCGGCGAGCGGCGCGGTTCTGCTGCTGGGCGCGCGCCGCGTCGATCGTTTGCTGGCGCTGGCGGCTGAACTTGAGCAGCAAGGCGCTGAAGTCGCGGTTGCCGCGCTTGATGTGACTTCGCGCATCTCCGTGCAGCAGTTTGCCGGGGTCGCGCTGCAAAAATGGGGGCGGATCGATGTGATGATCAATAACGCAGGCGTAATGCCGCTATCGCCGCTGGCGTCACTAAAGGTGGATGAATGGGATCAGATGATTGACGTCAACATTAAAGGCGTTTTGTATGGCATCGCCGCCGTGCTGCCGCCGATGCTGGCGCGTGAAGCGGGCCACATCATTAATATCGCCTCTATTGGCGCGCTGAGCGTCTCCCCTACCGCAGCGGTTTACTGCGCCACTAAGTTTGCCGTACGGGCGATCTCAGACGGTTTGCGGCAGGAGAATACCCAACTGCGCGTGACCTGCATCCATCCAGGCGTGGTGGAAAGCGAGCTGGCCGCAACGATTACCGATCCTGCCGCCGCAGCGCTGATGAACGATTACCGCGCTATCGCTTTACAGCCGGCCGCTATCGGCCGCGCAGTGCGCTTCGCCATTGAGCAGCCTGATGATGTCGATGTCAACGAGATTGTGGTGCGCCCTACCCGCTCACCCTATTGACCCTGACGCCAGCCCTAAATGGAGATAACAAAAAAGGCTGCCTTGCGGCAGCCTTTTCTGGCACGTCCCTGTACGACCATCCATTATTTATAGAGTTCTGCGGTCATATAAACGCCGTCTTCGGCGCGCGCACTGGTAATTTTATAGCCTGATGCGCCTTCAGCCTGCGCTTTCGCCGCGATATGAGCTTCTGCGCTATCCAGCGTGCTGCCGTGTGCAGAGATGCTTTCTGCGGCGAAGCTGCCGAATGAAATCATAGAGAGTGCAGCGACGGTAGCAAGAGCAATAGTTTTTACATTTTTCATGGTCAAAATCCTTCTTTTGTTAATGCGAGGCAACATGCCTTCGATGAAAGTTATAATAACGTTAGTTACTATTATCATCCTAACAAAAAGTGCGATTTTGATCACATTTCATTTTCCCTGAGCGCCTGTTGCACAGCACTTTGCGCATGGATTTGCGTGGTGTCAAACAGCGGCACGCTGGCATCGTCTGCTGTGACCAGCATGGTTATTTCTGTGCAGCCAAGGATGATACCTTCAGCGCCCTGCGCAGTGAGGCCAGCCATTATTTCGCGAAAACGCGCCCGGGAGTCAGGATTGATGATACCCAGGCAGAGCTCCTGATAAATCACCTGATGGATAAAGGCGCGATCGTCGCTGTCGGGCGTTATGACCTCCAGACCGTATTCATCTGTCAGGCGGCCATGATAAAACGTCTCCTCCATGGTAAAGCGAGTAGCAATCAGACCGACCTTTTGTAAGCCATGCTCTCGGATGCGCTCCGCCGTCGCGTCGGCAATATGCAGTAAAGGAATAGCGACTGCCTGCTGAATTTGCGGCGCGACTTTATGCATGGTGTTGGTTGCCAGCACCAGCAACTCTGCGCCTGCGCGCGCCAGAGCCTGCGCAGCCTGTGCCAGTTGGAGACCCGCTTCATCCCAGCGCCCCGTGCTTTGCAGCTTTTCTATTTCATCGAAATCCACGCTATAAAGTACGACGCGCGCCGAATGCAGACCGCCAAGTGCGCTTTTCACTTCTTCATTCAAAATCCGGTAGTAGAGAGCGGTCGATTCCCAGGACATACCCCCTATTAAGCCTATCGTCTTCATGATTGCTTCCTTTATCGCTGTTCATAGAATGCCTGTTATCAGAGCAGCTCAGACCTTTTTATGCCAGTCCAAAGGCTTTATACGCAAAAAAAAACAGCCACCGGAGTGACTGTTTTAAATGAGCTAAGGTGCTTGTTACGTTACGCCTGCTGCGGCCAGCGGGCCTGTGGAAACAGCGAGAGCCGCACGTTGAACAGATACAGCAGGGGCGCGAAAAAGCTACTGTCGCGCTGCGCCAGCGCTTCCAGCGCCACCAGCAGGCTGTTTAACTCCTCAAGCAGCGCATTATGCGGCTGAGCCTGTAACAGTCTGATGCGGTTTTTAAGGAACAGGCGCAGCTCACCAAAAAACCTGTCGCTGCTGATGCCCTGTTCTGTCAGTAGCTGCTGATGCCGTACATAGAAGTCATAGCAATTAGCGCCCAGCCAGGCTTCGGTAATCAGATTGCCGCCTGCCGCAAGCTCGGCATCATTATCGATACGCTTACGCGGGAGGATAATATTGACCTTATCCAGCGTCCGCGCCACAAACTGCTGGCGCATCAGCAGCGAGGCGCTGTTTAGCTCGACGGCAGTGATGAACTGCAGCAACTCCTTTAACCCTTTGCGTAGCGCGCGTTTGGCCGTCCAGGCGGGACGCTTGTTGCGGATCACCGCGGTCACAATAACGGCCGCAGTGATCCCGGCGAGCGTTGAGAGTGAAGCATTCACTATAAGCAGCAGATTAGGCTTGAAATGGTGGCTCATCCCGATCAGGCCAGGGATCTGCGTCGCCACAATCAGACCAATCAAATTGGTAGAAGGGTTAGCAATCACCAGCCCAAGTGCCATTAGTCCTGGCGCAAGACAGAGAACCAGCGCTTCGAAAGATGTCGCTTCCGGTATCAGTAACGTGGTGTAAAGCATACTGATACCGATCGCGACGACGACACCTTTAAGGAAAATCTTCATCGGCGCAATCGGACTGTCCATCGCGGCAAAGAAGGAACAGAGAACGGCTGCCATCATAGGAGCCGTTGCCCCATCTACCCAGCCACTGCCGATCCAGAAAAGGCAGGTCAGAAAGGTGGCAAGAAAGGCCGTCAGGCAGGAGAGCAGCAGCATGCCTTTATCGACGTGTTTATGGCTGCGCGCCATTTTGCCCGGTTTAGCGCTGGGGGACAGATCGCTAACGCGTTCGCCTACTGTCTGGTAGGCCTCCGAGATGCGGACAAAATTCAGCAGCCGCTCCAGCAGCCCGGTGAGCAGAATGCTTTCCTCCACAGGTAGCTCGCCCCTTTCCCAGTCCGCTTTCAGCTGCTGCTGCGCGGCAATTAATGACGCGTTAATCGCCAGCGTTTCGCCGCTGTGCTCTGTGCTGTTCAGCCAGTGCAAGAAATGCTGGAACGCTTGCGCGACATATTCAGGAAAGCGGATGTTCTGTTCCGCCAGCAAGCTGAGCCGGGCTTCGATAGCCGTAAGCGTAGGGATAAGATAGGAGAGATGCTGATACTGAACGCTGACAAGCCGGATCAGGCGCCGCGCCGCTTCACCTTCATAGACGCAGTGGGTAATCATCGTTTCAACGTTCAGCGGATAATTCGCCATCTGGATCAGGATATCTTCACGCTCCAGCGATTTTTCTCGGGGCATCACTGTAAGCAGCTCGGCGCAAAGTTTCCTGGCGTTCTGATACCAGATACTCACGCTTTGCTCCAGCATACTGCTCATCGAGACCGGCATAATCAGCCGATGCACCAGGCTGCTACAGAGAATAGCAACGCTAATCTCTTCAATACGCGATATGACCGTATAGGTGATATCAGCAGGTGCCGTCACGTCAGGGAACCCCATAATCGCCGCACTGTATCCCGCCAGCATGAATATGTAGCTTTTGGGCGTCCGATCGTGCAGTGACAGATAAAGGCAAAGCGCAACCCACAGCGAGATGCAGAGGCTAAAGAGCATCGGATCCTGTACCGTGGCCGGATAGATGAGCAAGACAAAAAGTCCGCCCAGCAGCGTCCCCAGGAAACGAAAGATGGATTTGGAGATAGTCGCAGCGGAGTAGAGCTGCGATGCGACATAGACCGTGGTCAGCGACCAGGCTGGCTTATCAAGATTGAGTTCTAATGCGATATAGAGCGCTAAAAACGCGGCCAGACAAGTTTTGCCAGAAAACAGGAGCGCGCTTTTTGAAAACCACTTCATACAGTGAATGGACCTCAGACAGGCATTTTTGGCCGTATCCTGACAGAAGGTCATGAGGAATGCTCTTTGATTATTACTACAAATTATTAACGTGCTAACTAATATTAAGCTCGCTCTTCTCGCTTTACGGGGACGCATTATCCCCTTACTTCTTCTCTCTTATTCCTGCCTTTTCTGCCTGATCTACCGCTATGCCCCTTAAGAATAAGCAAATGTAATTCGTTATTTATTGGTTATATAGGCTTTTTGCTAAGGTTGGCTAAAAATTGGGAGACAAAGAAATGAAAATAAGCAAATTAACGTCAGGCATACTGTTGTTCGCGCTTGGTTCGCTGGCCGCCGTCAGCCATGCAGCACCTGAACAGGTAACTATCGGTTATCAGAAAGCAAACATCTTTGCGCTGCTCAAATATCGCGGCACGCTGGAAGCAGCTTTCAAAAAAGAGGGTATTAGCCTTCGCTGGGTTGAGTTCCCTGCCGGGCCGCAGATGCTGGAAGGACTCAATGTTGGCAGTATCGATTTGGCCGCAACAGGCGATGCGCCGCCAGCCTTTGCTCAGGCGGCAAAAGCCGATCTGGTTTATCTGGGGCATTCACCCGCTAACCCGAAAACCGAAGCCATTGTAGTGCCTTCCGCTTCCGGCATTCATAACATTGAGGATTTGAAGGGCAAACGCGTAGCTTTGAATAAAGGTTCAGACGTTAACTATCTGCTGATTGCCGCACTCAAAGAAGCGGGGCTGACTTATAAAGATATAACGCCTGTTTACTTACCTCCCGCCGATGCACGCGCCGCCTTTCAAAAAGGCGCGGTAGATGCCTGGGTTATCTGGGATCCCTATCTGGCTGAGGTGGAAGCCAGCACCGGCGCTCGTCAGGTACGCAACGCAGAGGGCCTCGTGCCGCATTACACCTTTTATCTTGCCAGCCGCAAGTTTGCCGATAGTGAACCTGAAACAGCAAAAAAAGTGCTGGATGAACTTAGTACGCTGAGCGACTGGGCGAACCACCATCAGGATGAAGCGGCGGCGATACTTGCACAGTCTACTGGCCTGGACAAGGCCATCTGGCGAACCACGCTGACGCGTCTGCCATATGGAGCTGAGCGCATGACAGACAGCGTTTTTTCAGAGCAGCAAAAACTTGCGGATGCTTTTACGCAAGCGAAGCTCTTGCCAGTTAAAGTTGATGTACACTCCGCGACTTGGTCCGCCGACAAAAAGTAATTTCTTGCCCTGTAACAAGGGCAATCCTTCCTTTTAAAGCAGCACCTCTGGCGATTTCACCCTGAAATTTTTATACATTTATTTTTAAATTCAATGGGTTAAACATGAAATCACGCTGGAGAGCTATACAGGATGACTCCATAACTGGCCAATGCGGGATAAAACATCAGGTCAGGTTCTTTAAAATAGAGCATCTTTTCAAAAGGGAAATAGCTGGCGATTTCAGCCTGAAATTCTTGCAGAAAAATCTGTAAAACAGGGAGTTAGCGTTGAAAAGCGGATGGCGAAGAAGCGAGGAGGGAAAGGGGAGGATAAAAAATCCGGGTAGAGTAATACCCGGATTACCGGCTTACTGGTCGCCAAGATATTTACGTAAGGTATCAGCGATCACCCTGTCGAGCTCTTCCTGCAGCTCTTTAGACTGACGGTTAAATTCGTAGCTGAACATACGGCCCCGGATTTTTTTACGGGCAAAACGGTCTTTATCCGCAAAGGTCCAGAGATTCTCTGAAACAGGTTTCTCTTTTGCAGGCGACGCGATGAGCGTCTGACTGCCGTTGCGCACCAGGCGAAGGATATGGTTTTTAACCTCATCTGCCGCCAGCCCGTCACGCGCACAGATGCTATCTACATCCATGGAAACGGTTTCGATTAAACGCTCAATCTGCTGACCTGTCTCAGTGAGTTTATCAGCGGCCATCAGCAGCGCCTTATAATCGGGATAGGTCAGTTCAGAATGGTTGGGGAAAAGTGAAATCAGCTCTGCCGGCACGCTGGCCGCCTGCAAAGCTCGCGTCACTTTCGCCTGTGACAGGCCCTGACTTTCTGCGATCTCTTTTTGTGACAGGCCGCCATTTTTCAGCGACAGCAGACGAAGTCCGACTTCACGCAGGTTGTGTTCGCGTGCAGTTTGAATATCCTGCGCCAGCTTGCGTGCTTCTTCAGTCGTAATTGCCGTTTCAGAAACCAGAATATCCAGTCCGGTCTTACAGTAGAGCGCGGCAGCGCGACGTCGTGAACCGTCCAGGATTTCGATACGTTCGCCACGCTTTATGCCGATAGCAGGAAAAAACTGCTGGAGTTTGATGGTGCGAATAATGTCGCGTAACGAATCCGGCGTCAGGCCAGCCTGGTCGCGTCCGTTGGTTTCCAGCACCACAAAGGTTTTATCTTCGATGTCGCGGGCTTCTATACGCTCCAGGCGAAATACGGCACGCTTGCCGGTAGAGAGAACAAAGGTTTGCGTTGGCGCGTCTGATGACACGTCAGTCTGGACAGGCGTCTGGCTAAAGGTTCTGCCGATAGTAATTCTTTTTGCACTCATAGCGACCTCAGTTCAGGCGAATAAATTCAATACGGTCAAAGACCGCTTTCGCAAAATCTTCTGCAGCGGAACGCGCATTCTTTAACGCTTCGCTGCTGCCGACGTAGGTGGAAGGATTTGCCGAGATAACGGTGTCAAAGGATTCGCCGCAGCGTTCAAAACCATCAAGACGCGGCAGAGCGGCGTCCAGCATATCGCCGCCGAATATCTCTTTCGCCAGGCTGTGACAGAGCTTGTGGTCTGCTTTATTAGACAGCTTGGACATAAAGCCGATATTGCCCTGCAGACGACAGGGAGCGCCGGATTGCTCGATAATGTCGATCAGCTCAGGAAGACGCGTCAGATATTTAAGGGTGGAATGGAAGTCAACCTGCGCCGGCGGAACGGGCGTCATGAGCAGATCGGATGCCGCAATAGCGTTTTTCAGAAAAGCATCCAGATGCGGGCCGCTGTCGATAAAGATGAAGTCATAATCTTTTTTCAGTTTGGCAATGACATTCTCGTACAGCACCGCATGCACATTCTGGCCAGCCAGATGTTCGGCACAAAGCTCATCCCAGCGAGAAGCGATAAACGCATCGTCAATTGAAGCCGGCAACACATCGACGCCAGGAATAATCGACGGCACGATAAACTCTTTTAACAACTCTTCGCGGCTCACGTTTTGCAGCATCGCCTGCGCGGCTGTGGCTTCGACAATCCCCACTGAACGCTCATGATTAAGGAACATGGTCGCCGAAGACTGGGGATCCAGGTCAATAACCAGAATGCGCAGATCTTCAAAAAGCAGATGAGGGTGCGCCCGCAACGCGTGGGCGAGAGAGACGGTTGAAACCGTTTTAGAAACGCCGCCTTTCAGGTTGCCGACAAAAATCGTATATGCTTCCGGATGGCGGTCACGGTATTTAGGAACACCGCGATGGTGATAGATATCGATGATATTTTCTATCGACATCGCGTATTTGGTTGAACTGCCTGCGGCGCGTTTGTCGAACTGATAGCCGCTTTCTTCCATCTCATTAACAGCATAATCAACGCTGGCGCGCGTCAGCTTTGGCAGCTTCGCCAGCGCAGCCTTGGCATAAACCTGGTAAAACGTATTCTCATGCAGCTCTTCTTTTTGCGCCTGAATCTGTTCTGTCAGGCTCAGCAGCATTCTTTCAGACCGTTGTGCGACCTTCAGCACCTGCTTTTCGTCGTTAGCCATACTTGCTCCACACATGTAGCATTTGTGACTTTATACATAAATCCTGCATATCGGGCAAGAAAATATCTTACATAACGAAATCAATGATCAGCCAAAAATGGACTGCATGATAAAGAGATGCTGCAAATATTCACTGTAATCAGTAATGGCAAATGGAAGCATCAGGAGAGGGCAGGGGGAACAGATTCACTGTAATCAGCAATTCGTTCACTGTAATCAGTAATGAAGACGCTCTCAACCATGTGCCGATGGGTCCCGACATAACATCTTTATCTGGATCCAGGCTAAACATTCACTGTAATCGGCAGGCGTCTTTCAAAGCATTCACTGTAATCAGTAGAGAAAGGCCGTCGGCAAGCTGTGAGCTATAACATTCACTGTAATCAGTAGCAGAGTCGCCCGTCAGAGAGAAACGTTCACTGTATTCAGCAAAAGATTCACTGTAATCAGCACAGCCAGCTTACGTTCACTGTAATCAGTGAGCTGACTCAGTCTTAAACCGGCAGTAACGCTACACAGGCGTTCGTACCCAGCAAACATTCACTGTAATCAGCAGAGACAAAGGCTTCACGAACGAAGAGATGCACAACATTCACTGTATTTTGTAATGCAGCATCACTGTCGCTATGCGGGTAAGGAAGACGGCAGCGCCCCCACAAGGCGTTCGACGGGGAAGGTGCGAGGACAGGGAAGACAAGCCAAAGGTTCACTGTAGGCAGTAAAAGTAGGGTAAGGAACAAGCACATTAGCGATGGCTCAAGCATTCACTGTAATCAGTAGGGGCAGATAACGATCATCAAAGAGCCATGAAACTTTAACAGAACGCCGTCAGTATTCACTGCAGTCAGTAAACCGGTCGAAGGAACAGCAAATTAAGGCTGAAAACCCTGTAATGTTCACTGTAATCAGTGGCTGTCGCGAACCCTGTCACTTTTTAGCGCTTGGCCGATGCAACCATTCACTGTAATCAGTAAAATGATATTCTCCCTCAACCAAATCCTGAATAACCCCTTTTAATTCAAAAAATTAAGTCATGCCTTTATCTGTCACCAGCGTCAGGGCCGTAAAAGGTCAGTCTCAACAGGTTCACTGTAATCAGCAAAAATGCAGCGTAGAGCTGCGGCGCATCATATTCACTGTAATCAGTGTAGAACGTATGAACGAGATAGCAAGAAAGAGGCCATAAAAGTGAGCAAGCACTAACTATCTTTTAAGTGCATGTATTTAATGGAAATGATTCAGGAAAGATAAGATGAAGGGAGGCATGCCGAACTGACGCTTCACTGATTACAGTGAATGTTGCTCATTACAGTGAACGGGAGCTGCAGCTGATTACAGTGAACAACACCAGGAAAAGATCACTGTCACGTTTTGGCTAAAAAGTGACAGTGCCACATACCGCCCACTGATTACAGTGAACGTTGCTCATGACTCATCAAAATCGATCTCGTCGAGAGAGTCGATACTCTCTAGCGTGCTGATTCCATCCAGTTTTGGCGTGCGGCTGTGGATGATAAAAAAGACTGAGCGACCGCGTTTTACCTCGGAATAGTCGAGATAGCCGATCTCTTTCAGTTGTTCCATTGCGCGGCGCACTACGTGGTTCTGCGTCGTGGTTTTCGAACCAAGATTCAGGCGCATACGCAGGCGCGCCAGCGAAATAGGGGCCGGATTAGTTGGCAGGCTTTCAAGAAAGGTATAGAGCGCCTGCGCAGATTCTTTGCGCTTGAGCCGCGATATGGCCCTGAGCTGCAGCAGAACTTTATGGTCGAAATTATAGAGTTCAAACAGCTTGGGATCGGCCTGAATGCGAACCACATCTTTTTCCCGGTCATAGTAGGCCGACTGCACAAGGTGCGTATGGTAAGCCTTGCCATTTCCTTCGAAGGATAGCGTGTTGGTAGCAATGCGACGCAGGGAAGCATCCAGCCTTTTACGCAACGCCGCTGACGAGTTGGCAGAAGGAATGCCGCACATCTTGACGAAATCGATAAAGGGCAGGGTTACGGTATCGCCTTTCGTGGGATAACGTGAGAAGGACTGAATAATGCCTGCCCAGGTCTTGAAATCGTTATCCATATCCAGCCTGGCGCCAGTGATGGTAATCTTTTCGTAGCCTTCGGCTTTCACTAATGACAGGTTCTTCAGCTCTTTTGTCGCATCAGTAGAGGCCATTGCGCCTGATTTACCGCGCGCCGTTGATTTCAGTGTCGGGACAAACAGTCCCAGACGCATCAAAGCGACGGGCTGAACAGTATTATTCTTATTGGGATGAAGCTGAATAACTTCACCGCTGTTTTTGGTCACCGACAGAAAAGGTTCAAGTAACGCTTTGTTTTCACTCTCTTTATCTGCCATAGCATGAGATCTTCATTCTGTGGATGAAAGGGATCGTTTTCTGATTACAGTGAACACTATCACTGTTTACAGTGAACATTCTACAGTGTGTAGTGAATAAAGTACTGATTACAGTGAACTCTTTACTGATTATAGTGAACGGGATCACCTTCTCAGCCCTTGTGGGGTGCGGCCTGCGACGATCGGGGATCTCTTAGGATCTCTTTTAGATCTCTTTATGATCGTTTATTAGGATCTTCTCTCTGTATATGTGGATAACTGATCGATGCCAGGGTATACGATCGGCAGCCGCGATAATAGCCTCATTGCTTCTGTTCAGAATATGAAAACAACTTGCTCACTATTATTCATTTTTCATCACTATCCCAGAAGCGTAGGGTAAGTCCCATAGTCAAAACGCATCCTGAGAGGCACCATGACCGATTACGCTGTTTCAAAAAACCCTGCCAACGGTGAAATCCTGGCACGTTACCCTATGCAGTCTCTGGCTGAACTGGACAGCACGCTTGCTGCCAGTACCGCTGCCTTTAAGCAGTGGCGCAATACAGATATGGCGTCCCGCGTTAAGGTACTGCGTCAGCTGGCAGAGCAGCTGCGTCAGCGCGAGCCTGAACTGTCGCGCATGATTACTCTTGAAATGGGCAAGCCTGTCGCTCAGGCGCGTGCTGAGATCCTCAAATGCGCGAACCTCAGTGACTGGTATGCAGAACATGGCCCCGCGATGCTGGAAGATCAGCCAACGCAGGTGCCAGATGCCTGGCAACGCTTTAAGCCTGTCGGCACCATCTTGGCCGTCATGCCGTGGAATTTCCCGTTCTGGCAAGTGCTACGCGGCGCTGTGGGCATGCTGCTCGCCGGGAACACCTATGTGCTGAAGCACGCCCCGAACGTGATGGGCTGCGCAACGTTGATGGCGGAGCTGTTCAGCGCAACGGATCTGCCGAAAGGCGCCTTCGCATCCATCAATATCGACAATGACGGCGTCTCGGCTGCTATTAAAGATCCTCGCATTGCCGCTGTCGCCGTTACCGGCAGCGTACGCGCTGGCTCCGCTATTGCTGCACAGGCTGGCGCAGCCCTGAAAAAAACCGTTCTGGAACTGGGCGGCGCGGATCCTTTTATCGTACTTGCCGATGCCGATCTTGATGAAGCGGTAAAATCAGCCGTCACGGGCCGCTTCCAGAACACCGGACAGGTCTGTATGGCCGCAAAACGCTTTATTGTTGAAGCCGCCATTGCAAAAGAATTCGAAGCACGCTTCAGCGCTGCAGTACAGGCGTTAACCATGGGCGATCCGCTGGATGAGAAAAATTATCTCGGTCCTATGGCGCGCTTCGATCTGCGCGATGAGCTGCATAATCAGGTCGAACGATCCCTGCGGGAAGGGGCGCGTCTGGTACTGGGCGGCGAGAAGATCACAGGAGAGGGCAACTACTACGCGCCGACTATCCTGTCAGATGTCACGACAGAAATGACAGCGTTTCGTGAAGAGCTGTTTGGTCCGGTAGCGGCGATCGCTATCGCCCGTGACGCCGAGCATGCGCTGGCTATCGCCAACGACAGCGAATTTGGTCTGAGCGCGACGGTCTGGACAGGAAACAGCGCCACAGCAGATCGACTGGCCGATCAGATCGAGACCGGCGCCGTGTTTATCAACGGCAACGGCGCATCGGATCCTCGCGTCACCATTGGCGGGGTCAAAAAGAGCGGCTACGGTCGTGAATTGTCCCACTTCGGCGTACATGAGTTCTGCAACATTCAGACCGTCTGGAAAAACCGCCGCTAAGGCTCACTGCGCGGCGGGAAGATAAGCGGGGGCCAGACCCTCGCTTTTACCGATAAAAGGCCTCATAAGGCGCTGAGGCGCGAAATCGGCCAGCATTTCAGAGCGCTCGCCCGTTATTATCTCGTTCGCTACCAGCTCGCCTAACAGCGGCGCCAGCGTCATGCCGCTGTGGGAAGCCATCAGATAAACCCGCTGGTGGTGAGTCGCATAGCCGACAGCAGGCAGTCCATCCGCAGGACGCGAACGTTGTCCTACCTCGATCTTCGCAATACGCGCGTCTTCGGTCTGGATAAACATCCGGCGCAAACGACGCAAAAACTCCTGTCCAATCAACCCGTCGGTACTCGCCGGACGGGCCGGATCCGCATAGTCATCCAGATCCAGCGCCTGCAGGATCAATCTGCCTCCACCGTCTGGCCTGACGTTAAGCTCAGGTGAAATGATATTGCTGTTGATCTGGATCGGTAAAGGATCCGTATAGGCGAGGAAACTGCAGGCCACTCTGTCTGGCCGATTAGCATCTGTCATCGCCAGATCCAGGCCCAGCTGTCTTAACAGCTCCGCTGACCAGCGACCAGCGGCTAAAATCACGCGATCGCCCGTCCACTGCTCGCCATTCGACAGTTCAAGCGCTGCGCCGTCAGGGTGCTCAGAAAGCGTCACCACTTCTGTCTGACTGATAAGGGCGCCGCCGAGACGGCGCACCTGGGCAAGCAGCCAGCCGATAAGCAGACTGGGATAGAGCAGGCATTCTGAGGGAAAAAACCAGCCTTGCTGAATACGAGAGTCAAGCCGCAGCTCAGGAAAATGCGCCAGCAGCGCTTCACGCGTCACCGTTCGCCAGGGATAACCCAGCGCCGTGAGTTTAGTCAGTCTCTTTTCCAGCTCTGCCTGTATGGCGGGCTCCGCCGCCCACTCCCAGGTGCCGGTTTCCAGCAGCCAGGGCGCGGGCGCGCGGGATATCTGTTGCAGGCGTTTATGCGCCTCAATACCGGCCGCATTGAGACGGTGATAACTCTCCGGGCTTTTGCCGTTGGCGTTAACCCATGCAAAGCTGATCTGGCTGGTGCCTGCGCCAGGCGCGCCTTTGTCGAACAGCGTGACCTGCGCGCCCTGCAGAGCCAGCATTCGCGCCACAGACAAGCCCAGTACACCTGCGCCGATAACGGCAATACGCTGCGTCATTAAGATAGCCTCCAGTGAGTTGATACCGCGTTATAGCAAACAGAGCAGGAGGCCGACCAATTACTTTTCGTTCTGACCTTGTGCGTCTGGCGGAGCAAAAAAAAGCGCTGCTTCACGCAGCGCTTCAGGTCGTTACCCGGCGACTTCATCAAACCATGCGGGGAGCGGATCGGGTAAGGTGAGCCACCAGTCGGGTCCGCGCGCCATCTCCTGCGCCGTCAGCAGCGCATCATCCAGCGCCGAGCGCACCTGCTGTTCATCCATATCGATACCGATAAACACCAGCTCCTGTCGCGCGTCGCCGATACCTTCCTCCCACTGGCTAGCGATAAACTCAAGAGAGTCGGCATCTTCCGGCCAGTGCTCGCGAGGAACGCTTGCCCACCAGCGGCCTGCATAGCCGTGGCGCGCCACAGCGCCAGCCTGTGACCACATCGCTGCGTAATCCGGGCGCGTTGCCAGCCAGAAGTAACCTTTCGAGCGCACCACGCCCGTCAGCTGGTGGTTGACGACTTCCCAGAAACGTTGCGGATGAAAAGGGCGGCGGGCGCGATAAACGAAACTGCGAATGCCATACTCTTCCGTCTCTGGACTGTGTTCGCCGCGTAGCTCTTTCAGCCAGCCCGGCGACTGCGCGGCCTGGTCGAAATCGAACAGGCCGGTATTCAGCACCTGATCCAGCGGTACCTGGCCGAAACAGGCGGTTACGATGCGCGCGCGTGGATTAAGTGAACGCAGCATGGCAAAGAGCGTTTGACGATCTTCTTCACTGATCAGATCAATTTTATTCACCACCAGCACGTCGCAAAACTCAATTTGATCAACCAGCAAATCCACTACCGAGCGGGCATCCTGCTCGCCCAGCGATTCGCCACGCTGGTTCAGCGAGTCGACTGAGTGGTAATCACGCAGAAAGTTAAATCCATCAACCACGGTCACCATGGTATCGAGACGCGCGATGCTCGAAAGCGATGCGCCATCTTCATCTTCAAAGGTAAAGGTTTCCGCGACGGGCAGCGGTTCAGCGATGCCCGTCGATTCAATCACCAGATGATCGAAGCGGCCCGCCTCCGCCAGTTTTTTCACTTCCAGCAGCAGATCTTCGCGCAGCGTACAGCAGATGCAGCCGTTGCTCATTTCAACCAGTTTTTCATCGGTACGCGACAGCGATGCGCCGCCATTGCGAACCAGCGCGGCGTCGATATTCACTTCTGACATATCATTCACGATAACCGCAATGCGACGCCCTTCGCGATTATTCAGGATATGGTTAAGCAGCGTCGTTTTTCCGGCACCCAGAAAACCTGAGAGTACACAAACCGGCAGACGCCGATCGGCCTGCGAAGAGAGGGGGAAGGGAGTAGACATTGTAACCTCTGATAAAGCATTATTGGTATGTTATAACATAACAACAAAGAGTCTTTGCTCGCAATGCCTCTTTTCTGTTGGATAACAGACACCACTGATTTTAGGCTGAGGTTACGGGTAGGCGGCTCTGTAGTAATAACAGCGGGTGCGACTGGATGTTGGATGCACATTGCACGCGCACGCGAGCAGTCGTCACTAAATTGCCTACGTTATGGGCTTTACGTTCCGGTGCCCTAAATTGTGTTTACTGAAGTCAGAGGGATCTGCTGCGCTTCTTCAGGGCAAAGAGTGGATTTAGCGAAGTGAGAACCAGGAAAGGCATAGCTCCGGAGAGTAAGCGCATCAGTGAGATCCGCTTGTGCTGGCGCCAAAAGCGGTCCTTCGCCATATTTGCGCCATGCAGCCTGTCGAACGGCTGCACGGAGTCAATTTCAGTCATCAACAGGTAAAGTGCGTATTAGCTTGCAACTGCAGATGAGCGCGTATCGATCGGCACACGTAAAGCAAAGATCCCCCGTGCTACAACGTTTTGCACAAAGGGGAACCTGTGTCAGAAAACCGTGTGCCTACCGAATTACCTGTTTATTTACCTGCTGCCATCGGCATCTGCTGCGCGGACTTAAGATGCTGCTCAACGACCGGCATATGCGCGTCAGCCACGGCCTTCACGTCCGGATCCTTGATCTTTTTAGCGTCACTTTGCAGCTTCGACAGCACCATTTTGTGGTCCATGGTGCCGGCGTTTTTCATATACATCTTGTCAAATGCGGCGCCGCTCTGCTTTTCCAGTTTGGCGGCCATAGTCTTGTGTTTGGCGTCCGGCTCTGTCGGCAGGGTTACGCCCTTTTGCTGGGCGACCGTCTGTACTTTGGTCAAAGCACCGCCGTGGTCGTCGACCATCTGCTGAGCGTATGCTTTGACTTCGCTGCTCTGGGCCTTGCTCAGCGCGATTTTGGCGGCGGCGACTTCATTAATATCGGCCTGCGCCATATCTTTTAACGCTTTTTCGTCGCCGGAGCTGAGGCTGGTGCTCGATTTGGTCTGGCCTGCGGCGCTGGTCTGCGTGGCGCTCGCTGGCGTCTGGGCTTGCACGCCGACAGTGCTGAACATCGCTGCGACTGCTGTTACGGCTAGCAGCCCTTTCAAGGTTTTACTCTTTTGCATTTTGTTCTCCTGCGGGTCATGGGTAAGGCTGTTATCAGGCAATTAACCGTGCTCAACCTTGTATGTAAATTACAACTGCAATGGTCAGTATAGTGGCAACGATTTGATCCAGCAGGTTAAGTAACCATTCTCAACGGAGGAGGGCAGGAGATGACCGAAGCAAAAAGCGGAAACTGCACAGCGTAGCGTGCAAGAAGACGGTTGGACTGGAGGCATTCTACTTTTGTGGAAGGGATGCTGTACAACCGCGGTGCGCCTGTATTGATCGGCCTGCTGTTGCTGATTCTGAAAAAACGCAGCCAACAATAAGCTGACCGGTCTTCATCAGTTCGCCTCTTCAATCTGGCAGAGCAGGATCGATCAGGTAGTGATAAGGATGCATAAGGTCCGCTTTTCCTCATAGCGGACAGGGACCTGACTTCAGTCCGCTTTGAGCCAAAAGCGGACTGAAGTCATTAAAAGTAAGGCAACGCAGCAAGCCTGTTTTGTCGCTTTCCTCAGGGAATGATTCAGCCTACATTTCCGGGCGATCCGCACTATATGCCACGATTTTCATTGCCCGCAGGGCATCCAGTCGCATTTTTAACGCCGTTTCAATATTGTTATACGCGGTACTTCCCAGCGGTAAGCGCAACGCCGGGCTGTCAGCATTAGCAGCAGCGATCATTGCCGCCACGCATTTTTTCGCATCGCCTTTAATCGCAAATTCACCACTCATCAGCGTCGACCGCATTTTCCCTGCCGCCGTATCGCTGTAAACCGGTAACGCATCAGCGATATCCAGCCCCGCACCAAACTGCGTCGCCGTCGGACCCGGCTCTACTAACAAAAAGTCGATGCCAAACTCTGCAACTTCCTGCCGAACCGCTTCGACAAAGCCTTCTATGCCCCATTTAGTGGCGTGATACAAACTGAAATCGGGATAAGCAATCTGACCGCCTTCCGAGGAAACCTGCACAATACGACCGCCGCCCTGCTGCCGCATAAACGGAATCACTGAGCGAATCAGCTGAATTGAGCCTGTGAGATTTGTAGCGATCTGCCGTTCAATTTGCGTATCGCTCAGCTCTTCCACGGCGCCAAATAGCCCATAGGCCGCGTTACTCACTACAATATCAATGCGTCCCGCCTGAGCGAATGCAGCCTCAACTACTGGCCTTATCGTTGCTGTCTTGCTGAGATCAAGCACCATCACCTGCAAATTGTCGCCATATTGCGTTCGCATATCATCTAATGCAGCTTCACGTCGGACGCTTGCCAGCACGCGATCGCCACGGGCCAGCAGACTTTCACACATCAGACGACCCAGGCCGCTGGATGCGCCGGTAATTAGCCAGGTTTTCATTACTCTCATCTCCGTTTAGTAACCGGGCTCCATCTTAAAATGAATAATTGATGGCATAATCTCCACAAACTGGCATGAGATGGTGGGAAATATTCAACAATGAAACGTCCTTCCTGGAACGAATTACTGGCGGTGAAAACGGTCGCTGAACAACGCAGTTTCCGTCGCGCTGCAGATGTGCTCGGGCTTAAACGCTCCTCACTCAGCCACACTATTAAAGGGCTAGAGACTGCGCTTGGCGTGCGGCTTTTCCATCGAACAACGCGAAGCGTGGCGTTGACCGAAACAGGCGAAATGCTGATTGAGCGTCTGACGCCGCTGCTCAACCAGATGGATGAGCTGCTGAACGAAGTGACCGCCAGCGACCATCAACCCTATGGCACGCTGCGCATCAGCGCCAGCGATGCCGCTATCAGCCTTCTGCTGGAAACGATACTGCCGACCTTCATTCAGCAATATCCGGGGATTGAAATGGATTTAGTCGCGCAAGGTCAGCTGGTGGATATTATTGAGCAGGGGTTCGATGCCGGCATCCGGCTGTTTGAAGATGTGCCTAAAGACATGGTGGCCATTTCCCTGAGCGGGCCGTTGCGCTTTGTTACTGTGGCATCGCCTGGCTACTTAGCATTGCGACCCCAAATTCAGCATCCACAGGATGTTATGCAGCACACCTGTTTACGACAGCGCCTGCCGAGCGGTAAGCGCTACCACTGGGAATATCAGCAGCATGAGCAGCGATTCGCCCTGGATGTACCGGGTAGCCTGACTCTCGACAGCGGCGCGTTAATAGCAGAAGCCGCCGCTGCCGGATTAGGCGTGGCCTATGTGCCGGAGTGCTATGCTCAGCACTGGCTGGACAGAGAGCGTCTGGTCATCCTGCTGGAGGACTGGACAATAGCCTCGCAAGGCATTGCGCTTTACTTTTCTCAGAATCGTCATATGCCCGTCGCGTTACGGCTGTTCGTTGACACAATCAAAGCAGCATCGCGCGCCTGAAATCGACTTAACCAGTTGAGCTTCTGATGCTGTGAAATGAAGCACTGGCATAAGGCAGCGAACACTGACTATGGCTGGTTATGCGTTTAAAGGACCGGGTGTATCTCGATGGAAGTACACCGCCGGCGTAGCAGCACAGCAAAAGCGTTTACAGCTGCGATGTCAGTGCTGCTGTACTCAACATTTACCAGTAAGGTCTGGCATCAACTCCCATTTACTGTTAATTATCATGTGTTAGAAATTGGCAGGTGCAAAGAGACCGCTGACTTAAGGTTGAAGCAATAATGAACACACACGGAAGCAAGCCACCTACCATAAATGATGTGGCTGAGGTAGCTGGAGTTAGCAGTATTACTGTATCACGCGTTTTCACCTCACCTGAAAAGGTCAAGGCCAAGACGCGTGAAAGAATCATGAAAGTTGCAGATGAGATGGGTTATATACCTAATGTATTTGCGCAAAATATTAAAACCGTTCAGAGTCCTATTATTGGTATTATTGCTGATGATACCTTTAATCAGAGTTACTCGTATGTTATTCAGGAACTCTGCAAATTATCTGAAACCCGTGGCTATTCAGTGATGATATTCACCACTCAAGGCGAACGCACATCAGAAGCAAAAGCTATTAATACGCTGGTCGGTTATAAAGCAGCGGGTATCGTGTTGTCGGTGATCAGTGACAGTGCTGATTATGATACCCGTCATCTGAAAGTGTTAAACGGTTCCCACACTCGTCTCATTCAGTTTGACCGTCAGTTTGATGAGCAACTGCCTGCAGTGTATGTCAATGACCGACGTGCGGGCGAGCTTATCGCCTCCGTTGTGAATGATAAGGCCTATAAAAAAGTACTGGTAATTGGCGGGCCTAAAGATTCACGTATTACCCAGAAACGTTTGACGAGCATCTGCGAAAACCTCTCTGATAATATTGAGGTTACCCGTCTTTATGCCGATTACCGTTACGATCATGCTAAAGAAATTATTACGTCGCACTTTTCTTCTAACGAAATCGATTATGATGCCATTATTGGCATTAACGGCGCTATCTCGCTTGCAGCTAAAAATGTGGCCACGCGATGGATGTTACGAGGCGTCGAGTTTCTTTCAATTGATGAAATTCCCAATGCAGAAGATTACGGTTTTTACTTTTGCTGCGTGGTTCATGATTATAAGCAATGGGCTACCATCGTTGCAGAGAATCTGATTGCCGCAATTGAAGACCGGCCCTGGCAGGAGCGGACTATGATTAATGGATTTCTTAAAAATAATCAGTAATTCCAGTTAAAGAACACACGCATTGTACTCTTAATCCACGGGTTCAGGTTTACTACGTTTTACGCAGCCGGTATCTGTTTCGATAAAAAATCAAGATCCTGGCTACATCAAGGGCTCTGAATGCCAACGCTTAAGGTGTTGCTCTCGCCCACGTTTGCCACTCCCCCTGATCTTTTTGGCCGCTTTACGCCGGATGGATTCCCGCTCCTATGAATGTTAATGATAACATTTTACGCCGGATAAATGATGGATGTATCAGTTTGAGTTTTTGTTGTTTTTATATAATAGATTGAATTTAAAGAAAGTTCTATAATTGGTGTTAACTCCATCACAAAGGTGAGTGACCTTGTGGAAATGTTTACGAAAACATTTTATGGTTTTCTCATCTGTTTGTCGCTTAGGGGTTATGCCAATAATGCACATCAAAAAGCTGGTTAATTACGGTCCTGAAGACTACCGCCTGGAAAGGGGGGACATGCCTACACCAGGTCATAACGAGTTGCTGGTTAAAATCGGAGCCTGCGGTATCTGTGCGTCAGATTTTCACTGTTTTCATGGCGCACCGATGTTCTGGGGTAATGAAACCTTCCCGCGCTATGTCAAAACACCGGTGGTGGCCGGTCACGAATTTTTCGGCACGGTATATGCTGCTGGCCCCGGCGCACTGGATCATTTCGGCGTTGAGTTAAATGACCGTGTAATAGCCGAGCAAATTGTTCCTTGTAATAAGTGCCGCTTCTGCCGTAACGGCCAGTACTGGATGTGCGAAAAGCATGACATTTATGGATTTCAGGCTGAGGATGCAGATGGAGGCATGACGGATTATATGCTCTTCAAACCCACCAGCCGTGTGCACAAAATCCCTGATTCATTGACGCTGGAAGAGTGCGCGCTGATAGAACCGTTTTCATGTGCGGTACATGCGGTGAATCGCGGCGATATTCAGTTTAATGACGTGGTGGTACTGGCTGGTGCTGGCACTCTTGGCCTGGGCATGATCCAGGCGATTAAGCTCAAGACACCCAAAAAGTTAATTGTTATAGATGTAATGCCGTTCCGTCTGGCGCTGGCGCAAACTCTTGGGGCGGACGTCGTCATCAATCCGCTGGAGGAGGACGCAGTGGCTGTGGTGAAGTCCCTGACGGATGGCTATGGCTGCGATGTGTATATTGAGGCCACTGGCAATCCGGTAGGCGTTACTCAGGGGTTGCAAATGATCCGTAAATTAGGCCGGTTTGTTGAGTTCAGTGTCTTTAGCCGGGAAACGTCTGTGGACTGGTCGATTATTGGCGATCGAAAAGAGCTGGACATCCGCGGCGCCCATCTCAGCCCCGGTACCTATGAAACCGTTATCGATTTATTTCACCGAAAACTGATGACCGCTGAGGGTATTGTGACTCACCGCTTCCCTCTTGAAGAATGGCAGCATGCTTTTGCAGCCTTCGGCTCGAAAGAAGCCATCAAGATTCTTCTAATTCCTGAACAACAGGCTGGGTAAGTTTATGACTATTTTCGCAGTAAAACATAGCGCGCTGCTGCGTCAGGCAGAACATGTTATTGCGCGTGATGACGTGCACTCGCTCATACACAAGTTAACCGATAAGTTAATTCATATTGAAGACACTACGGGCGAGTTCGCCCTTCACCTGGACGATGGTCGCATCATTGACGCCAAAGGGTGGGCTGCGGGATGGGAGTGGACGCACGGAATCGGTCTGTATGCTATTTATCACTATTACAGGCAGACGGGTGATAAAGAGATGCTGTCGATTATTGATCGTTGGTTCAGCGAGCAGCTCCAGCGGGGCTTGCCAACCAAGAACGTTAATACTGTCTGTCCATTACTGACGCTGGCGTATCGTTACGAAGAGGCTAAAAATCCTGCCTGGAGATCTCTCCTGGAGCGCTGGGGCGAATGGGTTATGTATGAGATGCCGCGAACCGAGCAGGGTGGGTTACAGCATGTAGTGATCCATAAGGAAAATCATCAGCAACTCTGGGATGACACTTTGATGATGACGGTCATGCCGCTGGCAAAAATAGGTTTACTGCTGGGGCGGCCAGAGTTCGTTGAAGAAGCCAAGTATCAGTTCTTGCTTCATATCCAGTACCTGATGGACAGGGATACCGGGTTATGGTTTCACGGCTGGACCTTTGAGGGTAATCACAATTTCTCCCGGGCACGCTGGGCTCGCGGGAACAGCTGGATTACCGTCGCGATCCCTGATTTTATTGAGCTTCTTCAGCTCCCTGAAGGGGATGCGACGCGGCGTTACCTGCTGCAGGTATTAGAACATCAGGTTCGTACATTATCCAGGCTGCAGGATTCAAGTGGGCTCTGGCATACCTTGCTGGACGATGATCAATCCTATTTAGAGAGTTCTGCCACAGCCGGATTTGCGTACGGCATTCTTAAGGCGGTGCGTAAGCGTTATATTGCGAGGGATTATGCTGTGGTTGGACAAAAAGCTATCCGTGGCGTAGCGGCAAACATCAGTGAAGACGGCGAGCTAAAACAAGCCTCATTCGGTACCGAAATGGGCAGCGATCTGGAGTACTACCGTCAGATCCCGCTAACACCGATGCCTTATGGGCAGGCGATGGCTATTCTGTGCCTGAGTGAATATCTGCATGATTATCTCTAGCGTTTCATCTATGCGATGAACTGACATCACCCTTATGGCTACTGCCACATCATAAACAATGTGGCACATTTTCTTATTCCCGCATGCTTTCATTTACTCCGATCTGCTCATTCAGTCGAGTGTGAAGAATATTACCCATATAAATTGCGGCGGAGCCTCATTAAGCACGTTCCCCTTCTTTATTTTTTCTAAGCCATAACCTTATTAGCTATGTGGAATTATCCCCCTGGGCATAATTTTTATATGTTATCGTGAACATTTATTGAATTTATCAACAAAATATGAGCTGTATCACACGATGAATAAGCCCGGTCCTACCAATTGAGATATTTATAACCAATTGTTATTTATAGATATTTAAATAATATTTCTTCATGGATCACAGAATAATATTTATTTTCTTAAATGTTTACGAAATCATTTTATTGTTTTGATATGCCGGATAAATGCTCCATGCGGATTTCAGAATGATCGCAGCCAGATTGTTTTCTGATGCACAGAAACGGGGCAACGGAGCAGAGTACCGCTTGCAGCAGGCGCATCGGCTTTAACGGTACACCAGGGAGCTTTTAAAAAAGAAAATCAGCGCTGGCTCAAGCCAGTTCATGAGGGGCAGGGGCAAAGCCCGGAGAAACTCATCTGATGCTGTTTCATTCTCATAACGAAAATGGTTCTGTTCAGAGGTTAATGTGAATTATAAAACGCCTGGGTTCAAACACTATCTGGCATACGGGTCTGGAGATTTTCTGGGCGCTGGCACGGCCGTGCTGACAGCAGCATGGCTGCTTTATTTCTACACCACTTTCTGCGGCCTTACTCCTGTGGAGGCCACACTGATATTTGCGACGGCCCGCGTGCTCGACGCTTTTATCAGCCCTTTAATGGGATATCTTAGCGATAATTTTGGCAACAACTGGTTTGGTAAGCGGTTTGGCCGTCGTAAGTTTTTTATCCTGCTTGGCATCCCTTGCATTTTTAGCTATGCCTTTATGTGGGTCAGCGGGATGGATTTCTGGTACTACCTGCTGACCTATTTACTATTCGATATCGTTTATTCAATGATTCTGGTGCCCTATGAAACTCTGGTACCAGAGATGACCGATGACTTTACGCATAAATCCAAATTCTCCGGCGCCAGAATTGCGATGGGTCAGCTGTCGGCCATCCTCGCTTCGTTTTTACCCAGCGTACTTTTAACCTGGTTGGGTAAAGACAATCCCGTTTCCTTCTTTTACGCGGGAATGATCTTATCTGTGATCTGCTGCCTCGTTTTGATACTAGTGTACTGCTTTACGTGGGAACGCCCTGCTGAACTCAAGTCTGAGAGTGAATTGCGTGCCGAGAGAGAAAAGCAGAATCTGACGCTCGTGCAAAGCATGCGTCGGTTAATGACGGAACTCGCTTCAACCTTACGCATAAAGATTTTTCGTCAACATCTGGGGCTATATCTAGGGAGCTACATTGCGCAGGACGTTTTTAATGCCGTGTTCACCTACTTTGTCGTGTTTGTGCTGATGCAGGGAGCCGGCAGAGCCTCTGATTTGATGGGGGTGATGGCCATCTTCCAGTTTATTGCCGTCGTATTAATGGTGCCGGTTTGCATCAAATTTGGTCCTGCGCCGTCATACCGGCTGGTGGTGACGTTGTTTGCACTGTCCTCACTATCCTTTGCGGGTGTTTACTATGTCGGCTTGTCTGATAACTATCTGTTATTGCTGTTTATTGCCGCTGTGGCAGGCATTGGCAGAGGCGGTATTAATTATATCCCCTGGAACACTTACACCTATATCGCTGATGTTGATGAGGCCATTACGGCGCAGAGGCGGGAAGGTATATTTGCTGGCGTGATGACCATGACCCGCAAGGCATCACAGGCCGGAGCCGTTATGTTCGTCGGGATCATTCTTCAGTTATCCGGTTTTGTTTCAGGTAAAGCCACACAGGATCCTCAGGTCGGACATACCATTTTGCTTATTCTCAGCGCAGGGACAATAAGCATTCTCTGCATCGGTTTTATCATCTCGCTAAACTTTCGTCTGAACCGCCAGACACATCAGATTCTTCGGCAGGAAATCATCCGAATGAGAGCAGCAGACCGCATTTTACCTGAGACAGTTTCATGCAACACCCGCGCGACAGTTGAGCAGTTGACTGGCCTGCGGTATGAAAATTTATGGGGTAATAATAATATTGGCTATAATAACCGGCACCGTTCTCCGCCTGCCAGACAGGACAGTAATGAGATTAATCCTGAGGCAGGTAAACAGCAAAAATTAGCAGATAAATATTAGTGCTCAGACAGCACATTTATAGCCACCTTTTTTCAGTGATCGGCACCAGATTATGTGTAGGGTAGGGTCCGTTCTATATCGGAGGCGAACGCTGCTATCCTCATGCTATGTTTATCTCTATCGAACATTTCCACTGATTTTCAAGACTTGAAATACAGAGAAGTCATTTTGCCTGGATTTACAACGTCAGTTAACCGATAAGCAGAGAGACAATGAAGCCTCTAAGCGAGAACGTTATTAAGTCTGACCTGGTTGTAGAGGTTTAACTGGCGATAAGATGCTACCTCTTTAATGGCTTAACCCTTTAAACTTGATAAAAAAGGGGCACTGGCTCAGCCCTGAACGGGTACTTTTGCTGTTGCGAAAAGAGTGCATCCATGGTCAGCTCAGGACCAGCAGCAAACATTACAACAACGCTGGTAAATGTATTCATTTATGCCACGTTATGCGAAGCAGCCTCGCCTCGCTTATTATTTCTGTCGCATTATCTTTCGCAGGGGAGCAAGCTTGTGGTGATATGAGTATTCACTCATTCCCAGGGCGAGAATAATGCGTAACCTCCCACCGACCGCCATGCTGCGTGCGTTTGAAGTTGCTGCACGACACACTACCTTTACCGCCACCGCCGAAGAGCTGTTTATCACCCAAAGCGCCGTCAGCCATCAGTTAAAAAATCTCGAGGAGATGTGGGGGCTGCAACTTTTTCAGCGCGGTAAAACGCTGAGTCTGACGCCTGCCGGAGAGGCACTCGCACCGCTGGTGCGTGAATTTTTCAATAAACTTGATACCACGCTTTCCGATCTGCGTGAACAAAACGGCAGGGTACGGTTGCGCGTCAACACCACTTATTCCTTTGCGCTGAAATGGTTATTGCCACGCCTTCCGGCCTTAGCCCGTTTGCATCCGGAAATTCTGGTATCACTGGAAAGCTCTGACAAAGCCATTAGTTTTGCCGGGAAAGAGTCCGATGTGGCGATCCGTTTTGGTCACGGCAATTACCACGCTCTTTTTACGGAATTTATGTTTCGTGAACAGTTATTTCCGGTAGCAAGTCCGGCGCTTCTTCAGCGTTCAGGCACACCTGCTGAGCCTGCCGAACTGATGCGCTACCCGCTACTGACGCGTGATGGTGCCGACTTAGTGCCAAAATGGGGAGACTGGTTTAAGCACGTCGGGGTCAAAAGTGATGTCCTGCATGAGAACGTCCGTTTCGCTGATACCAACATGACGATTGAAGCCGCGCTTCTCGGCCAGGGTGTTGCGCTCGCGCGCAGTGGACACGTTGAAAAAGAGCTCGCCGATGGCACGCTGGTGCGGCTCTTTGAAGTGCCTTTCCCGTCACCGGCGGCCTACTATTTTGTGTGCCCGCAGGGTCTTGAAACGCAGCCGCAAATTCTGAATTTCCGTCGCTGGTTGCTGCATGAGTCGCAGCAGGCGCAGAGCCATTATCAATGAAATATGAGTAATTCCTCATGATGGAATGACGATACTTCATTGTTCATGCTGAGGTGTACTGTTTAGCATCGGCAGATATCCGGAAGCCGAAGTGCCCATTTACCCTGCCGGGTCGCAGGGGATTGCGGTGAAGCGTTGCCGTTTCAAAATGTACTGGCGTGTCCGGTGATTGTCACCGGCATATGATGACGGGATAAGCGAATCAGGAGTAATCACTATGTCTGACCATCCGACAATTGCGCTGATTGGGCCAGGCGCGATTGGTACAACCATCGCTGCGGTTCTGCATGAAGTCGGCCGTACGCCGCTGCTTTGCGGGCGTACCGCGCATCCACAGTTGCTTTTACGTCACGATGAGGGCGAGATTGCGGTGCCTGGCCCGGTATTAAGCGATCCGGGGACAATTGACCACGCCGTCGATCTTGTTTTTGTTGCGGTGAAAACTACTCAGAATGCCGACAGCGCCAGGTGGCTGAGCGCTTTATGCGATGAAAACACCGTGGTATGTGCGCTACAAAATGGCGTCGAACAGAAAGCGCAGCTTGAACCCTGGGTCAAGGGAGCAACCGTGCTGCCTTCGGTGGTCTGGTTTCCCGCTCAGCGCGAGCCGGATGCCTCGGTCTGGCTACGCGCTCAACCGCGTCTGACGCTGCCGGATGTTCCGCAGGCGAAACGGGTGGCCGATGCGCTGAGTGGCACACGCTGTGCGGTTGAGCTGTCAGCAGATTTTCTCTCTGTTGCATGGCGCAAATTACTACAAAATGCCGTCGCGGGTCTGATGGTGCTTGCGAATCGCCGCGCCGGTATGTTCTCCCGCGAAGATATTAGCGAGCTGGCGCTGGCGTATCTGCGCGAATGCCTTGCCGTGGCCCGCGCCGAGGGTGCCGTGCTGAACGACAGCGTCGCGCAGGAGATCGTCGATAATTTCCGGCGGTTGCCCGCCGATTTAGGTACCTCTATTCTCGCGGATCGTCAGGCCAATCGCCCAATGGAGTGGGAAATTCGCAACGGCGTGATACAGCGCTATGGGCATGCACACGGCATTCCCGTTCCTGTCAGCGATGTGGTTGTGCCTCTGCTGGCGGCTGGCAGTGAAGGACCGGGTTAACGCTGTTTCGTCAGACTTTTGAGTTGGGGGCCGTCTGGCGTTTCCCTGGTGAGGCGGGCCATTTCGTTCTCTGGCGGGGAATCACCCCCGCGTGGGTTAAGTGGCTTACTAACATTTTGAACAGCGTGCACGATTGTTCTGGCAGGGCAGTGTCTCTGGTTTCGATGCATAGATAAAAAATAGCTCGCTTGCCTGTCTGGTGTGTAAAACAGTGCGTACTGTTAATTGGCTCATTAAATGCCTCACCCACGTTGTCTGCCATCACGGACAGGGCTGGCACGGATTAACAGTCAATTTTTGGTCAATGCTTTTTAGCTTAAGGATGATCTAACTTGATTGCGCCTTTCTGGGCAAAGGGTAGTAAGGAATGGATAATTTAACTTTTTTAGCGAAATAAAAGGAATTAAAAGGTGCAGTAACTGTGTTCCTCCATTATCGCCGGATATGTCAGCTGATGAGGTATCCAGGTGATCATAGTAATTAAAAACGGTTTATCGCATTTATCACGTTAACGGATACGGATTAAACCTCAAACACAAAGGACTGGCGACTGAACTGTTGACGCTGCTGCGTCTGCAAGTACCTCCATGCCGCTAACGCTGCATAGCGGGGAAAGTTAGTACCCGTTAACCTGTTAATAAAAATGCTTATTGCAAGAAAAAGAGTGAGCTCAGCTTTTCGATATGAGCAGCAAGTTAGCACTGCTTCGGTCTGCTTTGTGGCGGAATCGGACTCTGACGCAGTGAAAAACCGAAGCGGTGGACAGAAGAAATCCTGCGTTTATCGCTAGCTAAGCTTTTACTAAAAGTTACCAGATATTTTTTTATGCCCTGTAAGGCCATTTTATTAGATCTTTCATATACTAAAGAGCGTGAATCACGTAATCATCAGATAACCTGAAAAGAAAGGTTACTGACTTTTTGACTTGCCTGACAACTCATGGTTGTTGGCTGAATATAAGGGGAAATAATGCCTTCGTTATTTGGTGAGTTATCTGGCGCTCCATCATGGGTGCCTGCTGTATTGCTCGTCACGCTCTCACTTGCAGTGGGTTTTCTGACGCGATTTATTCTTCTCAGTTTCATTCGTTACTGGCAAAGTCATGACAGAAAGCTATTCAAATCACTTGAAAAGCACCTTCGTGGATCAATGTTTCTTTTTATCCCCTTACTGTTAATAAGTTTTGGGGTTAATTATGTTAATATCGATCCTGAATCACTTAGCTTTATTACGACGTCAGTTAATATATTTATTATATTGTCATTTTGCTCGGTCCTGATTCGATTGATTAATGTTGCTCAGGATATGCTTTTCATACGCTATGACATCAATATTTCGAATAACCTTCGCGCCCGAAAAATTCGCACTCAGATAATGTATGTGAAAAAGGTCGCTATTGTCGTACTCGTGACGCTCTGTCTTTCGCTGATTCTACTCAGCTTTCCTGGCGTGCGAAAATTCGGCACTACCATTCTGGCAGGTGCCGGGGTTGCCGGAATAATCATTGGCTTTGCTCTGCAGAAGTCGCTTGTCAACTTGTTCGCCGGCATTCAGATTGCCTTTACGCAACCGATAAAAATCGATGATGCTGTCGTGGTTGAAAAAGAGTGGGGCTGGATTGAGGAGATCAACCTGACGTATGTTGTGGTGCGTCTCTGGGACCTGCGCCGACTGGTCTTGCCTATTACTTACTTTACCGAAAATCCATTCCAGAACTGGACGCGTAATAATGCACAAATTTTAGGATCTGTTTTTCTTTACGTTGATTATTCCATGCCATTAGAGCCTCTCCGCAAGCATTTTGAAAAAGTACTCAGTGAAACAAGGCTCTGGGATAAAGAAACTCAGGTGCTTCAGGTTACCGATACGACTGAAAAAACCATGACTATAAGGTTACTGATGACAGCACAGAATTCCCCCACCGCCTGGGATTTACGCTGTTACGTGCGGGAAAAAATGATTGAGTTTATTCAGCAAAATTACCCTCAGAGCCTCCCTCATGTGAGGGCGACACTGACCGATCCCGGTGCCTGATAGTGCGAGAATTCAGTAATTAAGTGCCCTCGTTTTTATAGGGCGGAATGCACAAAAGCGATATGCGGGGCAGGGGCTGGATGCGTAAGCAAGCGGCGGGCAGCATTATCAATATCAGCTCAGGCGCAACCCTGGCGACTTATCCGGCGCCAGCCGCCTACGCCAGCGCCAGGGCAGGGCTGAATATGCTTTCTGCCGTCGCACGCCTTGAGCTGGCTTCGGCAGGCATTACCTTATCTACTTTCTATCCTTTTATGACGGCCACTGAATTCTATCAGGCAGTAAAAGCAGGGCAGGATCAGGCAATAAAACAGCAGCAAGAGAGCACTACTTTTATGCATTCCCCGGAGCAGGACGCCGGGATGATCCTCAGGCTCATCACCAGCGGCGAGGCGCAAAGCGATCGGGTAGCGGAAGTCTACGGCGGCAGCTACCGCGAATGACGTGCTTTAGTGTTGCCCCATAAAATTAACGTTCTTGAGGCTCGCCAGGGCAAAAGAGAGGTTCTTGTTGTGGGTTAAGTCATCAATAAAGGGAAGGTTCCCGGAGTGCTATAGCCTGTCGGTGATCTTTAATATGCCAGGCGCGGACGTAGCAGAGGCACCCTAAATATAGGGGGCGGACGGACACCATAATAAATCACATACAAGAGCAGAAACCCCTAATCACGTAACGGCAGCGTTGCGGTCTCAAAAAACTGATAGGACCCATCACGTCGTGCTTTCGCCTGGTACATTGCGATATCGGCATTTTCAAATAACATTTTGGCCGATGCCGTCCCGAACCGCGCAAGGCTGATGCCAATAGCCGCGCCGAGCCGTACTTCCATATTGTTGATAGCAAATGGCTCTTTCAGACTGTCCATAATACGCTGGGCGATGGCGGACGCCGCTTCGCGATTGCTGCACTTTGCTGCTACTACAAATTCGTCTCCACCCAGGCGCGCCACCGAATCGCCCGGGCGCATACAGCGTTGCAGGCGTTCGCTTACGTGCTGCAGCAAGAGATCTCCTGTTGCGTGCCCCATCGAATCATTGACGGCCTTGAACCCATTGAGATCGATAAACAGCACCGCCGTATAGGCCAGATCTTCGCCCTGCGCGAGCATGTAGCCCACCTGGTCGTTGATCCATGCCCGGTTAGGCAACCCGGTCAACATGTCGCGGGTTGCCAGTTTTTCGAGCCTCTGCATCCTCTCTTTATCGCGGGTAATATCGCGCGAAACCAGCACTGCGCCAATATTGTTGCCTGTGGAAGGATCGCTGACGCCGCAGGCCTTGGTGCCCAGCGTAATGTAGTGGCCGTCGCGATGCTGCTTGCGCACCTCGACCACGTCTGGCAGCTCGCCGCCGTTGAAGATGTGCACCAGCGCCTCGGTGGCGGGTGCGCGGTCGTCGGGATGCAGGAAATCCACCACCAGCTGACCTACCATCTCATCGGCTGACCAGCCGATCATTTCGCTATAAGAAGGCGAGATCGACACGTATCTGCCGTCCGCGTCGCAATGAGCGATCAGGTCTGTGCTGTTCTCGATCAGCAGGCGGTACTCCGCTGCCGTACGCAGCGCATCTTCAAGCGCTTTGCGCTGACCGGTTATATCAAGAATAAAGCCGTTATACTGCAGGCGAGAAGCGCTGGGCTGGCAATCCGGCAGGCCTGAAACAATCACACGCCGCGTTGTCCCGTCCAGACAAAGGATCGGCACTTCAATATTAAAAGGTGTCACGCATTCAAGCGCGGTAGTAAGTTGCAGCGCGATCTTTGCATCGTCATCAGCCTGGGCGAACTTCAGCCATGCACTTAGCGTGACGCCTTTCAGTGCAGGCATCAGGCCCGTCGGGCTTTCCTGACTGGCGATGCAAATGCCCTGGGCGTCCGTGGACCAAACAGCGGAAAAGGTAGGTGTGATCACAGTGTGCATGGTGGTCGGCTCCGATGTTTGCTGACGATACTTAACACGCTCAATACTCGTCATTACAGACCTCCGTGCGCCGTAATTGCCGTTCCCGTAAACCTGCCTGATGCTTCGGTAAGGAATGCTCCGTTACGCGAAGGTCAGTTATGCGCGGAAAATTATCTATGAGCATTCAAGGTCAGGAGTATTAATGTAAGTTTATCGGCTGATTAGCGCGCGATCTTTAATCAAGGCTGCATTATAAAACGGCTGTGAAATCTGTAACTGTCTCTTTATTTCTGAGTTATGCGATACATCACATTGTCCCGTTGTCTGACAAAGATAATGAAACGAATTCTTATTTTGAGCCGCCGTATGGGAAAATTATGCCTGCCGCGCTGGTGTCATGCCGGTGTCAGGTTGCTGTCGGGTTCTGATCGTGGTGATGCGGGCTGGCACGGGTAGCATTGTTCACTGACAACTTACTATTCGGAGATGGGCAATGGATGACACTAACAAATTTAGAGCGCTGCGCCTTCAGCGGGCCTGGTCGCAGGAACAGCTTGCCGAATTATCAGGCCTGAGTACACGTACTGTGCAGCGGATCGAGAACGGCGAACGGCCAGGTCTGGAAACGCTGAGCGCCTTAGCCGCGGTGTTTGAGGTAAACGTTGCGGAGCTTTCCAGTCCGGAAAATGTTGGGGACAAGGCGCTCGATGAGCGAATTACCGAAACGAGAAGCAGAGTCGCTGAGGAAGGCCGGTTCTACCGTTCAGTTATTACGGCACTCGTCGTCTGCCTGCTGTTGTTCATGCTTAATCACTTTACGTCTCCTGCCAGCAACTGGTCGTTATGGGTAGCTGCTATCTGGTTTGCGTTAATTACGGTGCGCGCCATGAGGACATTTTTATTTAGGGGACTGATTAGCAAATGGCAGCAAAAGAGGCTGCAACGCCTGCTGCGCAGATAATACCTGTGGGTAAACAGACCTGATGCTGACCCGCAAACTTTACGAAACATTGCTCCATGAGAGCTATTCCGAGGGGGGCATCAGGGCGTTGATGATTATGTCTGACGATTTTAGCTATGAATAATATTTTCCGAAAAAATCTTTTATTTTTCATGGGAAAAAAGGTTTCAGTTAAATTTGCTTTAGGCAGTCAGTGCGCCCTTAAAAAAATCTAACATACGTTGCCACCCACGATTTGCTTCGCTTTCGTTATATACCGGAAAGTCAGGCACCATCCAGCCATGCTCAGCGGAATAGATGTCTGCCTGATAACAAGCGCCCACCCTTCCCAGGGCCTGCTCAAACTGTCTGGCCATCGCAGGCGGATAAAAAGGATCATTTTTAGCAACGCCAAGATAGAGCTTTGCTTTTAACGAATTAAGGTAGTTGTGTGGGCTATCGACAGCATCGGTGGCTAAATTACCGCCATGGAAGCTGGCAACTGCCGCAAAGCGATCGGGTCGGGAGGCCCCTGCTGCGATTGCCATCCCTCCCCCCATACAGAAGCCCACACAGCCAACTTTGCTGCCTTGCACATCATTTCGGGTTTCTAACCAGGCGAGTAAGGCATTCGTATCACTTATCGCTTTTGCGTTCCCGGTCGTTGACATCAACGGACCGAGAATCGCGTGAACATCACCTTTGAATACCTCGCCGGGATCTAATGGTCCGTAAGAGCCGTAGCGATAATAAAGATCTGGTAGCAGGACTACGTAACCGGCATCTGCTAACCGCTGTGCCATAGCAAACATTGCGGGACGAATACCGCCAGCATCCATGTAAAACACAATCGCAGGGCCACTGGCTTTGTTGGCAGGTGTAAATACGTGACTCACACATTTACCATCCGGTGTAGTGATGGTAACTGGCTCGCTGGACATAATCATCCCCTAAAGAGTTAATGAGGCACAAGGAACAGATATATTTGACTGGCAAGAATCTGTAAAATATATACGTACGTATGTATCTGTCAAGGAGAGCTCGCCATCATGCATAACGATATACTTCATACCCCCGGACATTTGATTAGCCTTGCTGCGAGAGGCTTTGCGCGGCTGAGTGAGGCGCGCCTCAAACCCCTGGGTTTTGGTGTTGGCCAGGTGCCAGTACTTGTGGCACTGTCAAACAATCTTGCAGCAACGCAGCGGGACTTAGCACGTTTTGTCAGGGTTGAACAACCACCGATGGCACAAATGCTGACTCGCATGGAACGTAATGGGTTGATTCATCGAACGCCCGATCCTAAAGACCGGCGTAGCAGTCGAATCAAACTGGCAGACGCGGCTAAAGATCGGTTACCTGTAGCCTGCTCTGTTATCCTGGAAGCAAACAAGGAAGCACTTAAAGGCTTTAGTAAATCAGAATGCGAACAGCTAAGCGCCTTGCTTACCCGGCTTATTTTGAACCTTGATGACATGTGATCCAGCCAGCTTCAGATGCTGCCCCTGCCGTTGCCGTCAAACCCCAGCCGCTAAGCGGACCCGGGAGCCGGAGGGGCATCAGGATGTTGATAATTATGTCCGCTGTGTGCCAGAAGGGGATATCGAGTCATGTTGCTCCAGGGGATAAGAAGCGTGCATGATGGTAAATTAGCCAAATAATAAATCCAGGACAGGAGGAAAGAATGGCTACACAGCAAGCGCCTCAACTTGAAACAGAACGTCTATTTTGAAGCAATTTACGCTCGATGACTTTCCCGCACTCAAGGCATGCTGGGCTACGCCTGAAATGGCTAAAATTAATGGCGGAGAGAATCCAACGGCAGAAATGGTCTGGACCCGCTTATTACGTTATATCGGACACTGGCATGCGTTAGGATATGGCTACTGGGTAGTATTTGAAAAAGCAACAAACCGTTATGCTGGTGCGTTTGGTTTTCAGGATGCTCATCGTAATACCACGCCTGAGTTAAAATACCCTGAAGCTGGATGGACATTGATTCCAGAAGCACGGGGCAAA